>OBLV0100000003.1_pt1 | contig 375664 bp, 341 predicted proteins | sample 1520071 | NCBI WGS metagenome assembly OBLV01 (sample SAMEA3888446, study PRJEB22518) | metagenome | reverse complement strand
ATCACGGTGATGTCGACGATCCGACCTCGCAACAGCGCTACATGTTCAACCGCGGAAACGCTTACGACTACAGCGACCCAACCGGCTACACTCCAGATGAATCCGAGGTCGATCGGGCTGTCGAAGCGGTCCTCCTGGGCGGCGTCAATCCGGGTATGGCACGGGGACAAGTCGAGAGATCGATGCCCCAGAATCAAAGGGTCTCTCGGTCTGTTCAAGAGCGACTAAACGGAATTCTGAAAAGGGTCACGGAAGGAAAGTACCCAACGGGTAAAGGCGCAAGCGGCGGCCCAGGAAAAGGCAAGGACTTTCCGAGGTCAATATGTCCCGGCAATGGACCTTGCGCCGCTTGCGGAACGGATTGCAAGCTGACACGCGATCACGTAATCCCCAGGTCGCGGGGCGGCAATAATACTCCGGAGAATTACGACCCCTTGTGCCCAATCTGTCAGTCGAGTAAGGGGGCAAAAACGCCCGGTGAGTGGCTCAAGAAGCTTTATGGTCCGCTTCCCGTTCCAGAGACCGGCCCATCTCAGGGATCGCATTGATGCACCGGAATCTCGTTAGTCACGAACCTGGGCGGAGCGCGCTGCCGGTCGAATTCGAGGGCTTGGTGCGCATAGTGGTTGACTTACCGAACTGCACTAGCGGAGGAGTTAGTCATGGGGTGATTCGTGAGGGTCTCTGGGCGATACCCGAGCCCGACGGTCGGTATGTAATCGACAATATACCATTCTATGCTCGCGACTTGAACTACAAAGACCTCGTTTCAGCTCATCGCGACCCTGAGACAGAGGAGCTAGTATTTGACGAGGTTACTCGGTCGGGCGGACACTCTACGTTTCGCGTCATCACGAAGGCTGGTTGGGACGCTGAACAACATCTTTCGTTTCATCACCTTATGAAGGCCATTCGCGAGCTCGGCGGTGCGACGGAAGATGACGGTCCCCATTTTTTCGCGATAGACGTTCCTCCCGAGTCAAGTGCCCATGCGATGTTCGACGTCTTGACGGTTGGCCTCGATGCGGGTGTCTGGGACTTTGAAGGCCCTGACTACTCCGACTAGGCCGGTCAAGCCATGATGGGTCGAACGATCAGCGCGCGGGTCTGATGACGCCCAGGTCGCGTGGAACACCTTCGCAATCGCCGCCTTTGCCCCAGATGCGCGTCGGAGATCAGCAACTTCACGCCGGGTAGGGCCGCGCCGCGTGAGTTCGTGTAAGAACCGCAGCCAGAAGTGTTCCGCCTCGCTGGGCCCAATGGCGACGCCGGCAATTTACCGGACACCGTCAGTGTTCGCCGCGACGGTGATTGTTACCGCAAACGACACGGTCCGACGGCTTGGAGAGGAACTCGCGCACGTTGTCGTCCTGGCCGGCGAAACTGACTCGAGGGGGGCATCGCACAACTCAAACTGAGCCAACTATCAAGGCTTCACGGCGGGTATATCGACGAATTACGGTTGACCGCAGCCAACCGGTGACCTTAGCGAGAGTGGATCTGGCCGCGCGCAAGCAGCGGGTTCCCCCGTCTTCGAGTCAGAAGAGTCTCGGCCCCAAACTTCGACGAGGAAAGAGAAGCGCCAGATGAACGTCACCGGTATCGACGCGACCTATTACGTCGTCGCGGACGTCGACAGTACGACGAAGTTTTACGCCCAGCTGCTGGGCAGTGAGCCCGACATGCGGCAGGGGCCGGTCAGCGAATGGAGCTTCCCCGACGGAACGAGCTTCGGGCTCTACCAGTCGGAGCAGGCTGAGAAGGGCAGTAACGGATCGGCGATCTTTGCGGTCGCCGACGTCGCGACCGCCGTCGCCGACGCCAAGGGCAAGGGCGTGCACTTCCACCAAGATGGTGAGATCACCGACACGCCGTTCTGCCACATGGCGTTCGGCGAGGACAACGAAGGAAACCAGTTCATCCTGCACCACCGCAAGAACGGCTAGCTTCGGGATGGACGAGCGGAAGTTCGGGTTCCGAACGCGCGCGCTGCACGCCGGCACGCCGCCCGACGGCGAGACCGGCGCGCGCGCGCTTCCGCTCCATCTCTCGACGGCGTTCGTGTTCGACTCGACCGAGCACGCCGCCGAGCTGTTCGCGCTGCGCAGCTACGGCAACATCTACACTCGGATAGGAAATCCCACGGTCGCGGCGTTCGAGGAGAAGCTGGCGAGTCTCGAAGGAGGACTCGGCGCGGTCGCGACCGCCAGTGGCCTCGCGGCGCAGCTGATCACGGTCCTGAGCCTGGCCCAGCAGGGCGATCACCTGGTCGCGTCAGCGAACCTCTACGGCGGTACGGTCACGCAGTTCTCGGTGACGCTGCAACGGATGGGGATCGAGACGACGTTCGTGCCGCCGGGCGATCTCGAGGCGGTTCGCGCCGCCGCGCGCGAGACGACGCGCGCGATCTTCGTCGAGACGATCGGCAATCCGAACGGCAACGTCGCCGACATCGCTGCACTGGCCGAGATCGCGCACACGGCCGGAGTGCCGCTTGTGGTCGACAACACGTTCGCGACACCGTATCTGTGCCGGCCGATCGAGCACGGTGCCGACATCGTCGTGCACTCGGCAACCAAGTTCATCGGCGGCCACGGCACGGTCATGGGCGGCGCGGTCGTCGAGTCCGGCACGTTCCCCTGGAGCGCCGAACGCCATCCGCTGCTGGCGACACCGAGCCCCGGATACCACGGTCTCAACTTCGCCGAGACGTTCGGCGAGTACGCGTTCCTGCAGCGCGCGCGCGTCGAGGTGCTGCGCGACGTGGGCGCGTCGATCTCGCCGATGAATGCGTGGCTGCTCGTGCAAGGCCTCGAGACGCTCGCTGCCCGGATGCCGCTGCACGTCGCCAACGCGCGCGCCATCGCGTCGTTTCTGCGCGAGCGTGACGAGGTATCGTGGGTGTCGTACGCCGATCTCCCGGACAGCGCGGACCACGCGCTCGCCGAACGCTACCTCCCGCTTGGAGCCGGCGCCGTGTTCACGTTCGGGCTGCGCGGCGGACGCGACGCGGGCCGGGCGTTCATCGAAGCCCTCGAGCTGTGGAGCCACCTCGCCAACGTCGGCGACGCGAAGAGCCTGGTGATCCATCCGGCCTCGACCACGCACCAACAGCTTACCGACGAACAACTGCGCGCCGGCGGCGTGCTGCCCGAGATGGTGCGGCTGTCGGTGGGCCTCGAAGACGCCGACGACCTGATCTGGGATCTCGAACACGGCCTCGCCGCCGCGGCCGCGGTCACGCCGCAGCTTTCGGAGACGAAGGTATGATCCTCGAAACTGCCGCGCAACGCCGCGCGCTGCTCGATCGCTCGCGCACGGTCGCGATGGTCGGCGCGTCGGCGAATCCGAGCCGTCCCAGCTACTTCGTCTTCTCCTACCTCCGCACGCGCACGCGGCTCCACGTCACGCCGATCAACCCAACGCTGGCCGCGATCGACGGAATCAAAGCCTATCCGTCGCTCGCCGCGTACGCTGCCGACCACGGCGCGCCCGACGTCGTCGACGTCTTCCGCCGGCCCGAGGAGGCCCCGCAGGTAACCCGCGACGCGATCGCCGCCGGTGCGAAGGCCATCTGGTTCCAGTACGGCGTCATCAACCAGGAGGCGATCCGGCTGGCCGACGACGCCGGGCTCGACGTCGTCGTCGACCGCTGCATCAAAGTCGAGTCCGCCCGCTTCGACGGCGGCCTGGCCCTGGCCGGGATGAACACCGGCCTCCTGACCGCGCGCCGCCGCCTCCGCGGCAACTAAGCCGACCACTTCGTAGGTCGGGAGGTCGATGGCTGGTATCAGGAAGCGGGAGCCTGGGTGAAGCGCGGCACGTTCTCCGGTCTGGTGTCGGCGGCGGCTTTCGGAGCGCCGGCTTTTCTGCGATATGCGTGGGCGCAGGACGTCGTGACGGTCGGGACCGTCAACGCGAGCAGCGACGTGCCGTTCTTCATCGGCGACAAGAAGGGGTTCTTTCGCGAGCAGGGGCTGGCGATCAAGTGGACGGCGTTCGACTCGGCGGCGAAGATGGTCATCCCGGTCGGTGCGAACCAGCTCGACGTAGCAGCGGGCGCGCCGTCGGCGGGCCTCTACAACGCGGTGCTGCAAGGGATCGATCTCAAGATCGTCGCCGACAAGGGCTCGACGCCGCACGGCTTCGGCTACCTGCAGCTGCTCGTGAGAAGCGATCTCGCCGCGCACTTCACGTACAAGAACCTCAAAGGGATGAAGGTCGCTGAGCCCGCGCAAGGCACCGCGGCCGGCTCGGCGCTCAACGAAGCGCTCAGGGCGGGGAAGCTCGGCTACGGCGACGTGACGCACGAGTACCTCGGGTTCCCCAACCACGTGGCGGCGTTCGCCGGCAAGAGCATCGACGCGAGCGTCACGACCGAGCCGTCGGCGACGCTGGCCGTGCGCAGCGGCAGCGCGGTGCGCTACGCCCGCGCCGACGCGTTCTATCCCAACCAGCAGCTCGCGGTGCTGCTGTTCGGAGGGAATCTCTTGCACCGCAACCGTGACCTCGGCCGGCGCTTCATGATCGCCTACATCAAGGCGGCGCGCTTCTACAACGACGGGCTCGCGCGCGACAAACGCACGGGCAACGGCTCGCTGACCGGGCGCAACGGCAAGGACATCGTCGACATCCTCGTCGAGTACACCGCCGTCAAGGATCGCACGATCTACGAGCAGGCCACGCCCAACGGTAACGATCCCGACGGTCACGTCAACCTCGACAGCCTGCGCAAAGACCTGGCGTTCTTCAAAGCGCAGGGGCTGGTGACCGGCAGCATCACCGCCGACAGCGTGCACGACGGTTCGTTCGTCGAAGCGGCACTCAAGACGGTCGGGACGTACCGGCGCGCATGAGCATCGGCGCGAGCGGGTGACGGCGCCGGTCAAGATCGCCTTCGAGGGCGTCGAGAAGCGCTTCGCGATGCGCGGCGGCGAGCATGTCGCGCTGGGCGGGCTCACCTTTGAAGTCGGAACCGGCGAGTTCTTCGTGATCGTCGGGCCGAGCGGCTGCGGCAAGACGACGCTGCTGCGGATCGCGGCCGGGCTCGAGGCGCCGAGCGCCGGACGCGTCACGATCGCCCGCGCCGGCGGCGCGCGGCCCGAGAACGCGATGGTGTTCCAAGGCGAGTCGATCTTTCCGTGGATGACCGTTCGCGATAACGCGGCGTACGGGCTGCGAATGCGCGGCGCCTCGCAATCGCAGATCGACGAGGTCGTCGGTCACTACCTCGACCGCACCGGCCTGCGCGTCTTTGCCGGCGCCTATCCGCACCAGCTCTCGGGCGGCATGAAGCAGCGCGTGGCGATTGCGCGCGCGTTCGCCTGCGATCCCGACGTGCTGCTGATGGACGAGCCGTTCTCCGCGCTCGACGAGCAGAACCGGACGCTGCTGCAGGACGAGCTGCTGCGGATCTGGGACGAGACCCACAAGACCGTCGTCTTCATCACCCACAGCGTCGACGAAGCGCTCACGCTCGGCGACCGCATCATGGTCATGGGCAGCGACGGGGGCCGGCCTAAAGCGTTTGTCGACGTACCGTTCGCGCGACCGCGCTCGGTGTTCGACCTGCGCGCCACGCCCGAATACGGCCGCCTGTTCGGCGAGATTTGGGCGCAGCTGCGCGACGAGACGATCGCCCCGCCGGCGCAGTCCGCGTCGTGAACGCCGACGCGCGCGACCGGCTGCTGAGCATCGCGTCGCCGGTCGCGCTGTTCGCGCTGTGGGAGATCGCCGCCCGGGCGCACGCGATCGACACGCGCTTCTTTCCCGCGCCGTCGTCGATCGCCGGCACGTTCGCGAAGTTGCTCGCCGACGGCAGCCTGCTCTCGAACACACTGGTGACGCTCGAGCGGCTCGCGCTCGGAATCCTCGCCGGCGGCATCCCCGCGTTGCTGCTGGGCTTGGCGATGGGGCTGTACCGGCCTGTCTACGCACTGGTCGACCCGCTCATCGCCGCGACCTACCCGATCCCTAAGAGCGCGATCCTGCCGCTCATCCTGCTCGTGTTCGGCCTGGGCGAAGCGTCGAAGATCGTGATGGTGGCGATCGGCATGTTCTTCCCGGTGGTGATCAACACGGCCGCCGGCGTGCGCCAGATCCAGCCGATCTACTTCGACGTCGGCCGCAACTTCGGCGCGCGCGGCTGGGCGGTGTTTCGCACGATCGCGTTCCCCGGCGCGCTGCCGGTGATCATGACCGGCGTCAAGCTCGGCGTCGGGCTCGGACTGATCCTGATCGCGATCGCCGAGATGGTCGGCGCGCAGAGCGGGCTGGGGTTCCTGATCTGGAACGCCTGGCAAGTCGTACAGGTCAACGTCATGTACGTCGGTCTGATCACGATCGCCGTCATCGGCTTCGTCCTGACCGTCGCGCTCAACGAGCTCGAACGGCTGCTGATCCCCTCCCGGAACCGAAACTGACCGCAGCGAAGGCCTCGCGGTGACCGAAGGCGAGTTGCTCTGGACGCCCGAGCCGGCCGTCGCGGCGAACACGCAACCGGCGCGCTTCATGCGCTGGCTCGCGACCGAGCGCGGGCGCCGCTTCGATACCTACGAGGATCTGCGCCGATGGTCGGTGACCGATCTCGAAGGCTTCTGGGCTGCGGTCTGGGACTTCTTCGACGTCATCTCGGACCGGCCGTACGAGGAAGTGCTGAGCCGACGCGAGATGCCGGGCGCGGTCTGGTTTCGCGGCTCGCGGGTGAACTACGCCGAGCATCTCCTGCGTCACGAAGCCGCCGCTCGTGACGACGAGCCGGCGCTGATCCACAGCTCCGAGCTGCGGCCGCTCGCGCGCACGAAGTGGCACGAGCTCGGAGCGGCGGCGCGGATCATGGCGACGCAGCTGCGCGCGCTGGGCGTCGAGCCCGGCGATCACGTCGTCGCGTACATGCCGAACATCCCCGAGACGGTGATCGCGATGCTCGCCGTGACGGCGATCGGCGCGGTGTGGGCCTCGGCCGCGCCCGAGTTCGGCGCGCGCACGGTCATCGACCGGTTCGCGCAGATCGGACCGAAGATCGTGTTCATCGCCGACGGCTACCGCTTCGGCGGCAAGGACTTCGATCGCGCGGCGGAGGTCCGGACGATTCTCGCCGAGCTGCCGACGGTCGAGCGCGTCATCTGGCTGTCGTATCTCGACCCGAACGGCTCGCCGGCGATCGACGGCGCGCTGGCGTGGGGCGATCTGCTGGACCATCCACCCGTCGCGCGCGACGACTTCGTCTTCGAACGCGTCGCCGAAGATCACCCGCTGTGGGTGCTGTTCTCGTCGGGAACGACCGGACTGCCGAAACCGATCGTGCACGCGCACGTGGGCGTGCTGGTCGAGCACCTCAAGAGCACCGGCCTGGGGCAGAGCCTCGGCCCCGAGTCGCGGATGTTCTTCTACACCACGACCGGCTGGATGATGTTCAACGCGCTGGTTTCGGCACTGCTGCAAGGCACGTCGATCGTGCTCTACGACGGTCACCCGGCGCATCCGACGCCCGCACTGCTGTGGCAGCTCGCGGCCGACGCCGGCGCGACGTGCTTCGGCGCCAGCCCGACCTTCGTACAGATGATGCGCAAGGCCGGGATCGTGCCGCGCGAACGCTTCGACCTTGCGCGCCTCAACCAAGTGCTGCTGACCGGATCGCCGGTGACGCCCGAGTCGACCGCGTGGTTTTACGAGTCGGTCAAGCGCGACCTTTGGGTGACGTCGCCGTCCGGCGGCACCGAGCTGTGCGCCGGGCTGGTCGGCGGATCGCCGCTGCTCCCGGTGTACGCGGGCGAGATCCAGACCCGGCTGCTCGGGATGGACGTGCACGCTTGGAACGACGACGGCCAGGACGTGCTCGACGAAGTCGGCGAGCTCGTGGTCACCAGCCCGTCGCCGTCGATGCCGCTGCACTTCATGCACGATCCCGGCGGCGCGCGCTACCGCGAAACCTACTTCGAACGATTCCCCGGCGTGTGGCGGCACGGCGACTTCATCAAGATCAACGCGCGCGGCGGCTGCTACATCTATGGACGTTCCGACTCGACCCTCAACCGCCACGGCGTGCGGATCGGCTCGGCCGAGGTGTATCGCGCGGTCGAGCAGCTCGACGAGGTGGCGGACAGTCTGGTGGTATGCCTCGAGCTCGCGGGCGGCGGCTTCTACATGCCGCTGTTCGTGCGGCTCGGGGACGGCGCAGCGCTCGACGACGCGCTGCGCGAGCGGATCGCCGCCAAGCTGCGCGCCGACTGCAGTCCGCGCCACGTACCCGACGAGATCCACCAGGTACGTACGGTGCCGTACACGCTGACCGGCAAGAAGATGGAGATCCCGGTCCGGCGCATCCTGGCCGGCACGCCGCCGGAGAAGGCCGCCAGCCGCGAAGCGATGATGGATCCGAGCGCGCTGGACTGGTTCATCGACTTCGCGCGAAAACGCGCGCTCGTTCCCGCGACGCGCTGAGACCGGCGCGGCCCGTGTCGCGCGTCACGAATCGCGGGCGCGGCCGCCGGCAAGCACTCATCGACGAGCCGCGCCATGCCGATGACTGGGATAGTGGAACCTCCACGTCACCCCGGGTCGTTTGATGGGTCGTACGTCCTAGAAGTGGACCGCTTGCCGGACGGGGGCGCTACACAGCCCAGCATGGTGAACTCCGAACACTCGCGGAGACCGGACGAAGAGTCCGATCGACCCCCTCGCTTGCTTGATGCCCTCGACGAGGGGCTGATCGTGACCGTGGGTGACACGGTCCGCGACTGCAACGCGGCGGCGCTGGAGCTGCTCGGGATGACCGCCGACCAGCTGTACGGCAACGAACCGCTAGGGCTGGGCTGGCTGGTCTTCTGGGATCAGGGCGAGCCGCTCGACGACGCCGCGCGCGCGCTGAAGCTGGCCTTCCGGCTGGCACGCGAGCGGAGCACGATCGAGATCGGGATCCATCGCCAGGACGGCTCGCGCGGCTGGATCGCGCTCTCGGCGCGCGTCGCGCGCAACGACGACGTCCCCGACGGCACGCTGTTCGTCTACACGCTGCGCGATCTCACCGCGCAGCGCGAGCTCGAACAGGAGAACGCCCACTACCGAGAGATCGTCGACACGTTGCACGCGTCGTACAACATTCTGGAACAGAGCCCGATCGCGATGTGCAGCATCGACGTGACCGGTGAGGTCGTGCGCGCGAACATGGCGTTCCTCACCCTCGCGGGCGCCGACACGACCTCGATCATGCCGCTCGTTCCGGAAGAAGAGCGCGCGCCGCTGCGCGAGGCGCTGGCGCGGCTGGCCGACGGCGCGGTTCGCCCGGTCCGGCTCGAAACCCGGATTCGCCGCCCGGCGGGCGGTGCGACCTGGTGCGAGATCACCGCGGTCGCGATGGACGAAGGTCTGCCCGACGCCTCGATCCTGCTGCTGATCAACGACGTCACCGAGCGCCGCCGGCGCGAGACGCGGCTGCGCCAGCTCGCGGAGCGCGACCCGCTCACGGGAGTCCACAACCGCCGCAGCTTCCTCCAGGTGCTCCGCGAGCGGTTGGCATCGCTCGACCGCCTGGCGCGCCGCGGTGACGGCGAGTGGACGCTGATGCTGATCGACCTCGACGGCTTCAAGGACGTCAACGACACCTGCGGTCACGCCGGCGGCGACGCGGTGCTGATCGCCGTCGCGGCCGGGATCCGCGAACGGATGCGCGTCGACGACGTCGTCGCGCGGCTGGGGGGCGACGAGTTCGCCGTGCTGATGCAGTCGCGCGTGCCCTACGACGCGGTCGCGGTCGGCGAGCAGATCATCGCGCGCATCAGCGAGGCCGCACGAACGTTTCCCGGCGCCCCGCCGGTGACCGCCAGCATCGGCATCGTCCGGCTGAAGCTGGGACGCGGTGCCGACGCGACGCTGGCCGCCGCCGACGCGGCGATGTACGAAGCCAAGCGCGCCGGCAAAGCGCGCTGCGTCGAAGCCGGAGGCCGGACGGGAGGATGAGGTCCATGCGCACGCTGCCGGCCGCGATGACCGCGGCATTGTTCGTCGCGACCGTTTCCGCGCCGATCGGCGCTCAGCCGAACGGTGACGCGCGGCCGATCTGTCCGCGGGGACTCGTCGCGGTCGACGACACGATCGATTCGTCGCGCGCGCGTTCGGGTGACGCGTTCAAGTTCGTCGTGGTCGAGACCGCCACCGCACCCGACGGCACGCAGGTCCCCAGCGGAACGGTCGGCTACGGGGTTGTCGCCAACGCGTCGCACGCCGAAAAAGGCGGCCGCGGCGGCTACCTGGCCCTCGAGACGCGGTTCGTCGTGCTCACCAGCGGCAAGCACGAGCAGGTTATCATCGATCGCTTCAACGACGAGCAGTCGACGGCGGTCGGCAGCTCGGCCAACGCACCCGGCGTGCTCGGCCTCATTCCGATCGTCGGCTATGCGGTCGGCGGCTACGACTCACTCCACCACGGTAAGGACGCGACGATCCCGCGCGGGACGCGGATCGGCATCTTCCTGGGCGACGAGGCGGCCCTGGGCGAGTGCCGCGGACTGCGCTCCGGCGAGACGCCGCCGCCGGCAGCCACGGCGTCAGCGCCCGCACCGTCGACGCGACCGGGCTAGACGCCGCCGGCCGTCGGCCCCGGCGTCAGTACGCGCCGGAGCCGAAGCGCGTGTTCGAAAACCCGAAGCCCAGCGACGAGTTCAACGTGTTCGTCGTCCGGCCACCGTGCTGGACGACGTCCTCGAGCTCGAGCCGCAGGCCGCGCGACACCAGCCGCGACGCCGCAACCGTCAGCGAGCGCGAGAAGTTTCCGGCCGTGTCGTTGACGCCGTCGTAGCGCACGATCACGAACGTCGCGCGCGGCAGGTGATAGCGCAACTGCAGGAAGCCGCCGCTCGACGCGATCCCCGTCGCATCGCCGTTAGGGCTGGAGTCGAAGCCGGTCTGCAGCACGCCTTCGATCGCGAGGTTGCCGCGGTAGAGGTTGAGCCCGACCCCGTCCCGCCGGAAGGCGTCGGCGGCGGGGCCGAGCACGCGCCGCCCGGCGTAGTCGTACGCGCTGAGCACGGCACCGCCGAGCGACTCCTGCGCCTGCAGCATGCGATCGGTGCCGGTTTGCGGCAGCCCCGAGAGCTGATCGTGGCCCTGGACCGCCAGCAGCGCGACGCTCGGGCCTCGCACTTGATTGCCGATGCCGAGCATCAGCGCGTTGTGCGGGTCGATGAAGGTGAACGGGTTGGCGCCGACGGTCTGATCCCAGATCGCGTAGTGCTGGTTCGTTTGGCGGAACGTCTCCGGATCGTCCGGGAGCGGCAAGGTGATCGCGCCGGCGGTCAAGCGCACCGGCGCGCCGGCGAACGAACCGGCCGAAGAATAGGTGATCGACGCTTCGCGAGTCGAGCCCGGCCGGCCGCCGTCGAGCACGTAGAAGTCGCCGGCGAACGAGACCTCGCGGTTCACCCGATCGGCGACGAATGCTTCGACCTCGTCGAGGATCAGCTTCGGCAGCCCGCTCGGATCGGGCTCGCTGGTGTAGGCGAACTGTCCGCGCACCGCCACGACCGGCTTACCGCCGATCCCGAGATTCGGCATACGGTAGTCGTTGCGCCGGTAGGCGTCGCCCAGCTCGTTCACCGCGGTCATCGACGAGTGGCAGGCGTCGCACTGCAGCCCGGTTTGCATCGAGAAGGCCGGAATCGCTTCGGCGCGCGCCGCGGAGGCGACGACCAGTGCGGCAACGGCGATGAGCGTACGAATCATGATCCCTCCCCGACCGCCGCAAGCGGGCGGCCCTCCGTGGTTACGATTGAGACCGGCAGCCGCGCCAGCCGAAACGCGCCGAGCAGCTCGTCGAGCATCTGCGCGCGCTCGCGCGTGTGGTGGGTCGAGGCGTCGACGCGGCCGAGCTGCGCGGCGGTCTGCTCGGTCGCGGCGCTGATCTGCTGCATCATCGCGGCGCTCCGCCCGACGTTGGCCGCGATCGCCGCGACCAGCCGGGCGATGTCGGCGCTCAGGCGCTGCTGCTCGCCGGCGCCGCCGGCGTTGAGCCACGCGTCGGCGGCGACCGACGCGATCTCGCGGGCCAGTTGCGCCGACGCGTCGCGCATCTGAGACGCGCGCGCCGCGACCTCGCCCGAGACCCGCGCCGTCGACTCGATCGCGTCGCGGATAGCGCCGAGCGCACCGTCGGCATCGGCGGCGAGCCCGGCACCGTTCACCGTGGCGTCCGATGCTTCGCGCATCGCCCGTGCGGCGCGGACCGCGTCGGCCCGCGTCGCGACCAGCATCGCTTCGATCTCCTGCGTCGCACCGCGCGACGTCTCGGCCAGGTTGCGGATCTCGGTCGCCACGACGGCGAAACCACGGCCCTGCGAACCGGCACGCGCCGCCTCGATCGCCGCGTTGATCGCCAGCAAGTTCGTCTGGTCGGCGATGTCGTCGATCGCTGCGACGATCCGCGATACCTCGGCGGTGCGCTGCTCGAGCGCGTCGATCACCGTCATCGCCTCCGCGCTGCGCGCGCCGATCGAGGTCATCGACGCGGCGGCGCGGCGCACCGCGGCCGAACCGCTCTCCGCCTCGCGCAGCGCGCCGGCCGCCGCCTTCGCCAACCGCGCCCCGAGCTCGTCGAAGCGCGCGATCTCGACGTCGAGCGTCGCGACCGCCTCGGATCCGGCCGCGCCCGCGTCGGCCTGACGGCGCGAGCCGTCGGCGATCGCGCCGGCGGCGGCGCTCAGCGCCGTGACCCGTTCGCGCGCGTCGTCGAGCTCGGTCGCCTGCTCCCGCACGGCCAGCGTCGCGTCGCGCACCGCGGTCAGGATCTGCCGCACCGCAGTCGCCGAGTCGGCCGTGCTGGCCGACACCGCCGCGCTCTCGCCCACCAAGTCGTCGGAGACGCCGGCGATCCGGCCGACCGTCGCGCGCAGGCTCTCGCCCATCGCGTCGAACGCGATCGCGATCTCGTGCAGCCCGGCGACCAACTCGTCATAGCTGGTCGAGAGCACGCCGATCTCGTCGCGTGACATGCCGGCGAGCGGCCGCCGCACGGTCGTGTAGCGCAGCTCGAGATCGCCGTCGGCGAGGCCGCGGAACGCGCGCACCAGCCGGGCGACGTCGTCGCCGGCGATGTCGCGCAGGGCGCCGGTCACGCGGCCCAGCCGGCGCGAGATCGACCGCCCCGCCAACAGGCTGAGCATCCCGAACACCGCGATCGCGCAGCCCGTGCTGAGCGCGAGCGTGGTCATGACGGAGCGACCGGCCGCATCGAGCTCGGCGTTGGCGGCGCGCGCTCCGTCGGCCACGAACGCGTACAGCTTCTCGGCCTGATCGCTGATCGCGCCGTATCGCGCGTCGTCGCCGACCAGCGCTCGCACCGCGGCGTCGCGCCGGCCGTCTCGCACTTCGATCGCCCGCTGCGCGTAGCCCCGGTCGAGCAGTGCGACGCCGTCCTCGATGTCCTGCTCGAAGACGTCGATCTGCTCGAGCCGGTTGACCGGGATCAACGTTGTGCGGTCGCTGTCGCGCAGCCGCGCGAGCCGCGCGCGAAGCAGCGCGCGCGTGCGGACCATCGCGCGCGCATACGAGCGGTCACCGCTCGCCACGAACCCGCGGACCGCGCTCTGCTCGGCCAGCACGGACGACAGCACGTCGCGCACCTCGGTGGCGACCGACTCGAGAGCTTGCGCGTGGGCCGCGGCGAGCGCCATCGACGCGATCCCGCGCTGGGTCACCAGCGCAACGGCGACCATCAGGCCGATCGCCAGGCACGCGCCCAGCCCGATCCGAGCACCGATAGTCAGCCGCGGGCGCATCAGGTCACTTCGGCTTGGAGGTCGCGCAGCTGACGACCGTCGCGATGTCGTCGAAGGACTTGTGCACGTTGATCACCAGGTCGCCGGCGATCAGCTTGTCGATCGGGACGTCGAGCGTCGTGGTCGACGTTCCGTGGATGACCGCGCGCAGCGGATAGAGCGGACGCGGCGTGTAGTTGTCGCAGGTCCCGGTATGGAAGTGCGCCGGCTGCGGATCGCTCGAACGACCCTTGAGCTGCAGCTCGACGGTCGTCTTGGCGCCGTCGGGCGTGAGGATCGCGACGCCGCTCTCGCCCGAGCCGCCGCGCGCGTCGAGCGAGATGCGCACCGGCCCGTCAGCCGCGGCGGGCAGCGCGAGCGCCGCGACCAGCACCGGCACGATCACCGCTGCGCACGACAAACGAAAACGGACCGACGTCATGAGGCCCTCCCCGGGCACGCGAGAGACGTCGAAAACCTACGCGAAACCCATGAGGAAAAAATGAAGCGATATCAGGCGGAAACGATACATTCCCGCACCGAGAATCCGCTCAAGTTCGGCGCGCTACCGGCCGATACTGCGGACGGCGGCGCTACTCCAGGTCGCGGTAGAAACAGCTCCCGCAGAGCTGGACGTAGCGCGTCTCGCCCTCGATCGCGATCTGCTCGCCGGTGGTGATGCGATTGCCGTCATCGTCGATGCGCACGTTCATCGTCGCTTTGCGGCCGCACGGACAGATCGTCTTGATCTCCTCGATGCTGTCGGCAAGGGTCAGCAGCATCGCGGAGCCCGGGAACGCGTTGCCGAGAAAGTCGCTGCGGATGCCGTAGCAGATCACCGGGACCTCGCCGACGTGCGCGATCCGGTGCAGCTGGCGAACCTGGCCGGGGCTGAGAAACTGGGCCTCGTCGACCAGGACGCACGACACGTTGTCGCCGTCGCGCAGGTGATCGGAGAAGTCGACCTCTTCGTTATAGGTCAGCGACTTGCGCTGCGGGCCGAGCCGCGAGGTGACGAAACCGACGCCGTGCCGGCTGTCGAGCTCGGCGGTGAACATGACGACCCGCCGCCCGTGCTCCTCGTAGTTGTGCGCAACCTGGAGGAGCGCGGTCGATTTCCCGGCGTTCATCGCCGAGTACCGGAAGTACAGCTTGGCCATCGTTCCCGACGGCCTTCGCTGCCCCCGGTCCGGCAGGCCTTCGCCGGCCCGCCGGCCGCGGGATCAGTCCACGATCGCGCTGCGCGACGCGCTTATTGCGAGACCGCGATACCGAGGAGCTGAGGCGCCGGCACTTCGCTCGGCACCGGGTTTGCCAGCACGCGCATCGGCGTGCTGCTATTCGGTGCGTACGTGTCGACTTCGGTTTGAAGACCGTTGTTCGAACCGGTCACACCGACGTAGACGTCCCCGGCGGAGTCGGTCGCGAGTCCTCGGATGGAAGCAGTCGAGGCGTACGAACCGAATGTCCGCGCCGAACCCGTGACCGGGATTGCGACGATCTGCGACGGGCCGTTGAGGCCGGCGTAAATCGTACCGTCCGGGGCGACCGCCAGTGCGGCGGGACCGGAGGCCGTCGGGATCGTACGCGACGGCGTCGTCGACGCGACATCCGACGCGCCGGAATACTCGAGGACCGTCGACCCCGTCGCGACGTACACGTTTCCGGTTGCGTCCTCGGCGAATGCCTCGAAGTACTGACCGGCGCCCGCGGTCAGGCGGACGACCGTCGACCCGTCGGAATGGAGGCGAATAACCTCGGACTGCCCGGCGAACGATCGCGCGAGGTAATCGAAGTCGCCGTTTGACCTGCCCAAGACCACGGCGGCATCGAAGCCGCCTGCACAGGGCGGCTGGCTCGCTGTCGTACCGGTGAAAACGAGGTTGGCCGTCAGCGTGTTGAAGCTGCAATTCCACTGCGTCGGCACGCCGGGGTACCCGGCGACCTGCGTCTGAATCGAAAGTAAGACCGATCCCTCGGTGCCGATGCCGACGGCCGCGACCCTGGTCCAGTTTCCACTGCCGGAACCTGGTCCGGCGAGGGTACCGGTGGCAGCGGTCGGCGCCACGGCGCCGTTTGCCGTTATCGGGAATGACGTCAGATGGTCGTTGCCTGCGACGTAGAGCGTGCCCTGGGTCGAAGAGCCTGACGGTGTTGCTGTCGGCGCCGGAACCGGCGCGGGCGCGCTCGAGCCGCCACCGCCGCAGCCGGCCAGCGCAATAAGAACGACACCTGCGAACAAACGACGCAGCACCCCGATACCCCCTCTGCGCCCTTCGGGCGCGGTCACGCCGAGTGTACCGCGCGGTCGAGACCGATTTCAAGGGCCTCGAAAGACCGCGGCCCTGGGTCGGAAGTCCCTTGACCCACGGCGGACGTTCCTGCACGCAAGAAGGTTTCGAGCAAGCGGGCACCTGGAATATAGGCGGCCTATGGACAGCTACGGGCTCGAGTACGCCTTCGTACGGTCGACCGAAGCCGCGGCGATCGCCGCCGGACGGCTCGTCGGACTCGGTGACAAGAACGCGGTCGACGGGGCCGCCGTCGAGGCGATGCGGACCGCGCTGAGCGGGGCGGCGCTCGCCGGCGTCGTCGTGATCGGCGAGGGTGAGAAAGACGAAGCGCCGATGCTCTATCACGGCGAGGAGATCGGCAACGGCACGGACCCCGCGCTCGACGTCGCTGTCGATCCGATCGACGGCACGACGCTGGCGAGCCGGGGCGGACCGGGCGCCATCTCCGTCATCGCCGCTGCGCCGCGGGGCTCGCTGTTCCGCACCCGCGTCCCGTACATGGACAAGCTGGTGACCGGCCCCGCCGGCCGCGGCGTCGTGTCGATCGATCTGCCGCTCGAAGAGAACCTCCGCCGGCTCGCGCGCGCCAAGGGTCGTGACGTCTCCGACCTCACCGTCGCCCTGCTCGACCGGCCGCGCAACGAACACTTGATGCGCCACGTGCGCGCCGCCGGCGCGCGGGTGCGCGTGTTCGGCGACGGTGACGTCGCAAACTCCGTGTACGCCGTGCTCGAAGAGCGTGCCAACGTCGACGTGCTGGCCGGGATCGGCGGCGCGCCGGAAGGCGTGATCGCCGCCTGCGCGGTTCGCGCCATCGGTGGCGAGATGCAGGGCCGACTGTGGCCGCGCAACGAGGCCGACGAAGCGATTGCCGACGAGGAAGGCCACGACATCCACAAGACGCTGACCCTCGACGACCTGTGCGGCAGCTCGGACGCGCTGTTCGCCGCGACCGGCGTCACCGACGGCGAGTTCCTCGACGGCGTCCGCTACCGCCGCGGCTCCGCGTACACGCAGTCGTTCGTGATCTCGACCTACACGCGCTCCGTTCGCACGATCGATGCCTGGCACGAGCTGCGCCCGCGCGACCTCCACGTCGACCCGATTCCGAGATCGAGCACGCAGCGGTCCCCCTAGCGCGGCGACGCGTTAGTTGATGACGACGACCGAAGCGGCGCTGCGGCCGAACTCGTCCGGCCGGTCGGCGAGGTGCGCGTTCCCGCCCGGCCAGGCGAAGGTCCCCGGCGTCACGCTGCGCACGAGGTAGTGCAGCCGGTAGATTCCGGCCGACAGATGATCGGCGTAGGCTTCGATGTGGTCGGTGAAGATCTGCTGGTCGCCGATCGCCCACGAGCTGCCCGGCAGCGGTAACGCCTGCGACGTCGTCGCGAACGACGTGTCGACGGCCTGCATGCCGGCCGGGATCGGATCGGAGATCACGACGCGATCGACGTCGTGGTCGGTGATGATCTGCAGCTCGACGTCGAACACTTGCGCCGCATCGAGGCTCAGCGAAGCGGCGGGCGCGGTCAAGTCCATCGTCGCCAGCACCGCGTTCGCGTTCGCCGCCCGGACCACGCGCGTCACGCGCAGTCCCGCCAGCGTGCCCGGCGACGCGCCCGCAACCCGGTAGGTGTACGTCACCGCGTAGTGCAGCGTGCCGCTGCCGGACTTGGCGAGATCGACCGTGCTCTTGCCGCCGGGGAGCGCGCGCATCGGTACGTTCACCCGGCGCTCGGGCGCGCGCGCGCCGTTGAACCGTTCGGTCGCGACGGTCTTGCCGCCGACCGCAGCGGTGGCCGTGAAGCTCGCGGGCTGCTCGTGCGCGGCGAGATCGACCAGCGCGTCGAGCGCGGCGGCGTTCTCGCAAGCGCACCCGAACGAGCCGTTGCGGCGCATGTCGAGCAGCGACCGGGTCAGCCGGTCGAGCGTCTCCGCATCGGCTTTGCGCGCCAGCTCGAGCCGCAGCGCTTCGGCTTGCGCGACGACCGGGTCTTCGTACCATGCGTAGCGACTCGGCAGCGTGACCACCGCCCCACGCGCGGTGGTGTAGAGGTGGTCGCCGACCGTCTTCGCCAGCGCGTCGGCGCGCGAGCCGTAGCCGGGTGCGACCGCGAGCAGTCGCGCGAGCCGCACTTGGTCGGCGAAGCCGAATTGGTCGCTTTGCGCGGCAACGTCGTCCAAGAACGTCGTGCTCGGCCGGCCGGCATCGGTCAACGCGACCAGCGCATCGAGGCGCAGCTCCGCTTTGCAGAGGGCGCTCGTGCACCACTTCACGTGCGCGGTCGGATCACCCAGCACGGCCGACGCATAGGCGCGCGCGCCGGACAGCAGCGCGTCGGCGACCGGGACCCCGGCCGCGTGCGCGCGTGACATCGACCGCAGCGCGACCAGCGAGTCCCACGGGTCCGAGCCATGCGCCTGCCAGTAGGGCGCGAAGCCGCCGTCGCCGCGCGCCAGACCGCGCAGCGTCGCGAGTTCGGTGAGCGCCCGCGCGCGGGTCTTCGACGTGTCGTCGCCGGTCCGTTTCGCGAGCAGCAACAGGTCTGCGGCGACGTCGAGGCGACTTGCCGACGAGAGCGTCAACCGGTCGTCGCCGAGCAGCGCAGCCTGCGCTGCGACCGTCAGCTCGGGCAGCAGCGTCGACGCGAGGCCGAGGTCGAGGCCGCCTGCGTCGCGCGGCGTTTCGCTTGCCACGGCGAGCGGGACGCTCGCGCGCGTCGTCGTCGTCCCCGTCTGTGCGACGCTTTCGGTCACATCGGTGTCGGTGACCGGCACCGGGATCGCGAACGCGTCGCCGGTCCCTGCCCCGCGCACCTTGACCGTCGCCGTCGCGGTGCCCGTCCCTTGCGCGACGATCGAGAACCGGTACGCCTTGGTGATGGTGTCGAGCGGCGTGTCGAGCGACGTCGACGCGACCGGCTTGTCGTTCACCAGGAAAGCCAGCGGACCGGTGAGCGACGCGTCGACGTGCAGCGTGCCGGTCGCGCCCGTGCCGTTGGTCACCGCGACGCCGGCGTCGAACCGGTCGCCCGGCCGCGCGAACTGCGGGATCACCGGGTTGGCGACCAGCGGTTTGGTGGTGGTGAACGTCGCGTCGGCGTTGCCGAACCGTCCGTCGGCGCTGGTCGCTACGACCATCGCGCGCCAGGTGGTGAGGTCGTCGGGCAGCGTGAAGGTCGCGGTCGCGACGCCGTTCGCATCGGTGCGCAGCGCGCCGGCGAAGTACGCCAGCGGCGAGAAGGTGTGGCGAACGCGCGGATCGGCTTCCTCGCTCGACAGCCCGCCGCCGAAGCCCCAGCCCTTCTCGGCCGGCCGCGTCAGCGTGTTGAGCACCAGCGCGCTGCGGTTGTCGGAGAAGCGCGTCGAGATCGGCTGGTCGGCGTACACCGTCTTCACCAGATCGGGCAGACGATAGCCGGTCAGCTGCAGCACGGCCTCGTTCGCGACCACCAGCGTCACCTCGCCGGCGATCGGATGGTGCGCGGCATCCTGCAAGTGCACGGTGACGGTCTGCTGCGCGCCCGCGTCGAGCTTGGCGGTCTTCGGCACGACGGTCGCGTGCAGATACTTCCCGTCGAGCGCGACGTCGAAGCCCGCGAGTCCCGTGCGCGCCAGCGCGTTGCCGCCGTCGGCGAGCGCCTTGGCCGGCGGCGAGCCGCGGCGCACGAGGAACGCCTGGACCGCGGCGTTGGGCAGCATCTGCGGCGTCACCCGGAAACGCACCGTCGGCGCCGCGCTGCTGGTCGTCTGCGTGGTCTCCCACAGCACGCCGTGGCGAATCACCGCGACGTGCAACTCGGCGTTGGGGAACGGCGACTGCACGAGCGCGGTCGCCGTGTCGCCCGGCTTGTACGACTTCTTGTCGAGCTTGACGGTCAGCGCGTTGGCGTCTTGGCCGTACCAGAGCGTCTCGCCGCTCCCGCCGACGTACAGCTCGACGTCGCTCTCGGCCGCCGTGTCGCCGCCCGCGAGCGTCGCGCGCAAACGGTACGTCCCAGGCTTTGGCGGCGTCAGCGTGACGGTCACCGGCGTGGCCGCGCTCGCCACGTCGCCGCTCGCCACCGTCGCGTACGAGACGGACTCCACCGGCTGCTCCGCACCTTCGACGATCTGCGTCGCGCTCGTGTAGGTCGCGGTCTGGAGCTCGACGTGCACGTTGGTCCCGGCTTTCGGCTTGCCGGCCGGGTCGGTGACGATCACGTCGGTCGACAACGGCGACCCGGCCGTGCCGACGTCGCCGGAGCGCAGCCCGATCAGCGTGTCCGACGGCAGCGCGGTGAAGATCTTGCCGTCCGCGACCGAGATGTTCGACGCGTCGGTGGTCTCGGCGTCGACCGCATACTCCATCGGATACGGCAGGTCGCTCGCGACCGGAACGGTGACGCCGCTCTTGCCGGTCGCGTCGTCGGTGACGGTCGTCTGCAGGACGTCGGTCGAAGCGTCGGGACGCTGCTCCGGCCAGAACCACCGGCGACCGAACGAGAAGTCGTCGCGTCCCGGCGGCGTGAAGTCGACCGGATCGCGCGTAACGGTGAACTTCGTCGACGCGCCGGCGAGCGGCGCACCGAACAGATACGCGCTCGTCGCGCTTGCCGCCACGCTGTCGCCGCCGTGGGCCACGGTCGCGCCCAGCGCGACGTCGACCTTGAAGTTCGGCGGTTTGAACTCCGCGACACGGAAGCTGCCGTCGATCTTCTCGCCGTTGCCGGCGCTCGCATGGATCTGGTAGGAGCCCAGCGGCGCCGCGGCGTCGAGCTTCACCGGCAACGAGAACGTGCCGAACGCGTCGAGCGAGCGCCGGCCGAGGTCGTGCTTGTCGCCGTTGGGGAGCTGCAGTACGACTTCGTACGACGGCGCGACGCCGTGCCGAAGGACGCCGTCGACCAGAAACCAGCCGGCGGCGGTGAGCTGCGCCGTCTCGCCTGGCTGATAGAGGTCGCGGTCGGAGAAGATCGTGCCGGCCGACTGGGGCGCGCCCGACGACCAGTCGTTGTCGACGTTGCCGGTGAACGCGCCGGCGTACGCGTCGGTCCGCACGTAGGTCCAGTCGGCGCCCTTGCGCACGATGGTGACGAACGACGGCGCGTCGTTCGTGCCGCGGGCCACTTCGGCGCAGCGCGCGAACACCGGACCACCGAAGGCGGCGACGCCGTCCGCGCCGCTCGTCGCGGTCGCGCAAGCGACCGGCGTCGCCTTCGTCTGCGCGTCGATCTGCGAGGGGTAGATCGCGACCTGCGCGCCGCCGACCGGTGCGCCGTCGGCGATCCGGTTCACGCGCACCGAGCCGCCGTCGGGGAAGAACTGCGCGAACGCGCCGAGGTCGGTCAGCAGCACGACGCCTCGGGCGACGAACCGCTCTTGCGAACGCGGCAGCTGGGACTCGACGCCGTACGCCAGCACGCCGGCCGGCGCGCCCAGCTTCGCGCGCAGCGGAACCTCGACGGTGCGCTCGACGTTGTGCGCCGCGCGCACGTCGAAGCTCGGCCAGTCGGTCGCGACGCCGAGCAGCGGATCCTCGTCTCCACCGCTCGGATCGGCGTTCCGCACGACGTCGAGCGGTTGGAGCGCGCGGAACGTCGCGCCGGTCGGCGGCGCGTTGACCGCGACGACGTTCAGCCGGACGTCGCGGTCGGACGGAAACAGGTTCGTCCCGCTCGGCGCCCACACGTCGGGCGCATAGTCGCCGGTGCGGAAGGTCGCCTGCTGCGCGCTGCCGAGCCGCTGCCCGAACGTATCCTTGAGATCCGCTCCGATCGTGACCGTGTACGTTTTCTGCGGATCGAGCAGCGAGGTGTTGACCGACACCTCTTGGTCGACGACGGCGAACGGCGTCGTGCCGGCCGGCGGCGCCGGCGAGAGCGCGAGCGCGCCGATCGAGGCCGGATCGATCGGCGTCGTGAACGCCAGCATCGGATCGCCGCTCGCAAAACGCTCCGCGTGCGACAGATCGACGCGATCGAATCGCAGCGCGTCGTAGGTGTGGAACGTTCCGGTGAAGCTCCGGTCGCTGGCCAGGTTCCCGTCGCGCGGCACCAGACCCGGCGTGATCTCGACGTCGTACTTCGTCCCGCGCGCGAGCGGCGAGGCGGGGACGAGCACGTAGCTCCAGTCGTCGTTCGAAGGATCGTAGGCGGCCTCGGGCGACGCCGTCATCCCAGGCGACGGCGTCGCGGTGTCGGGCGGGACGACCAACCGGATCTCGACCGGTTTCGGGTCGCGGCTGCGCACCAGCGCGTGCGCTTCGAGCGACGCGCGGTCGAGCGCGACGTTCGACGTGAAGCTGATCTTCGGGTTGAGTTCGACCGGCTCGCTGTACTCGCGATCGTCCGGCAGCTGATCGAGCTCGATCGCGCCGGTCTGGAACGTCCAGGCCAAATCGTCGGCCAGCGCGTGACCGTGCAGGTCGCGCACGCCTTTGGCGACCGTGACGCGCACGCGCGTCGCGACCGGCCAGGCGCGGTCGGCTTCGAAGCCGATCATGCGCGGGGTGAGGAAGCGAAACGTTCCGGGCAGCGCCGGCGCGATCGAGAAGTGCGCCAGGATCGCGGTCTCGTCGGGCGAGCCGAGCTTCTCGAGCGGGATCAGGTCGTCGCTGAAAACGACGCGGATCTGCGCCAGCGTGTCGACGGTGCCGACCGGCGCGACCGAGAGCACCGGCGGTGCGGGCGACGGCGACGGGAGCGGCGAGACGGCCGGCAGCGGCTCGCGGGCCGGCGTTTGAACGCGCTGCGTGCATCCGGTCGCGAACAGCGCGGCGGCCGCAACAACGAAAACCAAGGCGCGACTGGAGCGCGGGAGCACGTCGCGATCAGCCTTCGTGCGCGCCGGGGTGCTCCCTGTCGGCGGCGAAGACGCGCTGCCTGGTGTCGCGCTTCGTCGCCGTGGCTCTGCTCGCCGGAGTGGCGTTCTTGACCGTCGCCGGACGGCCGATCGGACCGCGCGCGTTCGACGGCGGCGCGAACGCCGTCGAGTTCGAGGACCGCGCCGGCGTCCCGCTCGGAACCGTTCTCGCCCGCGACACCGAGCACGCGGTGCGCGTCCCGCTGGCCCGCGTCTCGCCGCGCTTCGTCGCCGCGATCGTCGCCGCCGAAGACGCCCGCTTCGCCCGTCACGGCGCGGTCGACCCGCTCGCGCTCACGCGCGCGGCGGCCCAGCTGGTGCTGACGCGCCGGATCGTGTCGGGCGGATCGACGATCGCGATGCAGCTGGCGCGGCTGCGCTACGGCCTGCCGCACACGATGCTGGGGAAGGTCGAGGAGATGGTCTTGGCGTTGCGCATCGCGACCGCGACGCCGAAGCCGGTCATCCTCGAAGCGTACGTGAACCGGTTGCCGATGGGCGGCGACCTGGTCGGGGTCGAGGCCGGCGCCCGCACCTACTTCGGGACGCCGGCGGCCGACCTGGATCTGGCGCACGCCGCGTTCCTCGCCGCGCTGCCCAACGATCCGGTCCGGCTCGATCCGTACGATCATCCGGCGGCGCTCGAGCGGCGCCGCCGCTGGGTGCTCGCGCGCATGGTCGCGACCGGCGCGGCGTCGGCCGCCGAGGCCGCCGACGCCGCCGGCGAGCGAGTCGACGTGCTGCCGCGGGGCGAGGGGATCGAAGCTGCGCCGCACCTGCTCTTCCGGCTCGCCGGCAGCGTGCCGCGCGACGCCACCCGCGTGCGAACGACGATCGACGCCGGCCTGCAGGCGTTCGCCGAGAACGCGACCCAAGAGGTCGTCGGGACGCTGGGCACGCGCCACGTGCGCGACGGCGCCGCGATCGTGACCGACAATCGCGACGGCGCGATCCTGGCCTACGTCGGCTCGGCCGACTACTTCGCGAGCGAAGGTGCCGGCAAGAACGACGGCGTCGTCGCGCTGCGCCAGCCCGGCTCGACGCTCAAGCCGTTCCTGTACGAGCTGGCCTTCGAGCGCCGCGTCGTCCGCCCGACGTCGATCCTGGCCGACGTCCCGACCACATACGCGATCCCGGGGCTGCGCTCGTACAGTCCCGGCGACTACAGCTCGACCTTCGCCGGACCGGTGCGCGCGCGGATCGCGCTGGCCGACTCGCTCAACGTTCCGGCGGTGCGAACGCTCAGCGCGCTCGGCGTTCAACCTTTCCTCGACCGGCTGCACGCGCTCGGGTTCCGTCACCTGACCGCCGGCGCCGACCATTACGGTTTGGGTTTGGCGCTCGGCGACGGCGAGGTGACGCTCGAAGAGCTGGCCGGCGCCTACGCCGCGATCGCGCGCGGCGGCCGCCCCGTCGCGGTTCACGCGCTGGCCGGCGCGAGCGGCACGGCGCCCGCGGACGTCGGCGCGCAGTCCGAATGGTCGCTGGTCACCGACATCCTCGCCGACGCGCACGCGCGTGCACGAGCGTTCGGCGTCGCGTCGTTGCTGCGGACGTCGTTTCCGAGCGCGGTGAAGACCGGGACGTCGTCGGATTTTCGCGACACCTGGACGGTCGGGTTCACCCGCGACTACACGGTCGCGACCTGGGTCGGGAACTTCGACGGCTCGCCGATGCAGCGCGTCAGCGGCGTGACGGGCGCCGCGCCGCTGTGGAACCGCATCATCCGTCACCTGGCCGAACGCACGCCGCCGCAGCCGTTCCCGCCGCCGCGCGGCTACGTGCGACGACCGATGTGCGCGATCACCGGCGTGCGCCCGACGCACGGCTGCTCGGCCGTCGTCGACGAGTGGCTCGACGCGCGCGACCTCGTCGCCTGGAACGCGGCGCCTCGCCCGCTCGACCGGAGCTTCGACGGCTGGCTCGCCGGCCAGCGGCCGCGCCCCGGTGACGACTTCCGGATCGTCGAGCCGCACGACGGCGACGTCTTCGTGGCCGAGCCGGGCGCGCGGATCGCGGTGATCGCGCGCGGCGCGCGCCGGCCGGCCTGGGAGCTCAACGGCCGCGCGGTCGCCGCGCACGCGACCCGCTGGACCTTGCCGCTCCGCCGGGGCCGCTGGACGCTGCGCGCACGTGACGGCGCGCACGACGACGCGGTGAGCTTCACGGTCGGCGATCCGCCCCTGCACTCCCCACGCCGGGGCTTCACGGTTCGGTAGCGCTCACTGCCGCCGGAAGCCGGGCGGCGATCCCGAAGGTCCGACGGGTGGGCGCAATTCGACTCTTCCGATCGTCGGTCGCGGCGCTGTTGTTCGTCGCGACGCTCGGTGCGGTGCCGGCCCCCTCCGCGTCGATGGTACGCGACACGGGGACATGGTGCCCGGTCGGCGTTTACGTCGTCTCGTTGGACCCTACCCGGATCGCACTCGGATTCTGGACGCCGAAAGAGGCCGGATTCGCATCCGGTGTGGTGCGCCTCGTAGCAAACCGATTGCGTTACGACGTTCGCTTCTCGGACGAGCTGGTTCCTCATCGCGGCTTCATCGCTTCCGGCGCGACGTCGCTGCCGGTGGTCGTTCGATTTCCATCCGCCGTCCACGTTGACTCGGCTGTCGTGAGCAGCCTCGACGGCGCGCCTGGGGCCTGCGATCCGCTCTACGCTCCTTGGACGCCGTCCTCGCACGAAGTGTCGAAGCGCAACAGCGACGACATCAAGGCGGCAGCGCCGAACGAGCCGGTATTTGACGCCCCGGTACCGCTTCCGGCCAAACCGACATCTTGCGCGCACCCGTTCGTCGCGGCGACCACGATCAGCGCCGCCGACCCCGGTCGAGTCGACCGTGATCTCCGCGTGTTGGTGCTGGTGACGATCGATGTCGACGGGAACCCGATCGACGTCGACCTGCCGGTGCCGTCCGGCAGCCGCGACGCGGACCTTCGAGCTATCAGGGCGGCCGAGAATTCTCGCTATTCGGCGCAGATCTTCGACTGCAAGCGGGTGATCGGGACCTACGTATTTTCGGTCGATTTCCTTCGAAACCCATAGCGTCCCGGACAACCCGGCTTGCCGACGCAGGCAGCGCCGCGGGACCCCGGCAGGACCGCCGGTGAAAGTCCGATCGGGTCGTGCCGATACACAAGGGGCATGGAGCCGGGTCCGAAGCTCCCGCGGGAGCTGCGCCGACCGTTCGACGTCCGCCGCTGCGACGCGGCGGGCAGGCTCGCCGTGTGGGACCGCTGGGAGCTGGCGCAGTGGGTCGAGGCGACGCGCTCGCGCGGCCTGCCGTTCCTGTCCTTGGACACCGACGTGCAGCGCCGCATCATCGCCGCGATCGACGATCGCAGCGCCCTCGAAGGCCCCGTCGCGATCGCTTCATAGCGTGTCGTAGCTCGGGCGCAGGCCCGAGCACACATCACGTTCCCTTCGGGGCGCCCACGTAGCGGATCCATTTGACGAACAGCGCGGGCGTCGTCGACAAGCTGTTCGGGTCGCCGTACACGATGTAGAACTCGTTGCGGCGGTTGAGGAGGTGGAACGCCACCGAGACGTTGCCGGCGTTGACCGTCGCGAACGGCGGCAGGGCGAACGAGTTCGGCAAGTTCGCGCCTAAGATCCGCCGGGCCCCGACGTCGAACGACGCGTCGCGCGTGATCTGCCAATCCAGGCTCGCGCGCTCGAGCCACTGCGTCGCGCTCGTCTCGCCGGGATAGCGCGTGTGGTACGTGTTCTGATCGGCCTCGAGCGTGAGGTTGAGCCGCTTGCGCAGCGGGCGCACGGTGACGAAGTTGTTCGCGTCCAGGGTGCCGTGATAGTAGTTGCCCCAGGTATGGCGGACGTAGGTCGGCGTCGTCGTGTTGACCTTGTAGCCGAGATACACAGCGTCCCCGTCGAAGGGCAGGAACTCGCGGTCCGCGACCTGGACGCCGTCGGCCGTAAAGTTGAGCCGAGCTTCGATGAGGTTGCGGAAGTCGACGATGACGTTTTCGTTGGTGTCGGTTTGGTCGAGCTGCCCGAATTGGTTGTGGTAGCGCGCGTAGAATTCGCTGACCACGATGTCATGGAGCCAGTACGTCGGAGAGAAGTTTATGACTTTCTTGGCGTACCACTCGAAGCCGGTCAGATCGTTTTGCGCGACGAAGCTGTCGACCGGCGCGAACTGCGCGCCGAGCCGCTGCGCGTTGAGCACTGCGACCGTCGTCGCGCTGGCGTAGCCCAAGCCGTACTCCTGGTACCCGGCCTGTCCCGGAACCGTCACGAGGTCACCGGTCTCGAACGCGGCGTTGCCGTAGACGAAGAAGTGCGTCTTCTGGTTGCTGATCCCGCCCTGGAACGAGTTGAGCTCGTCGTGTACCCCGCTCGCCGTGTCGACCGCGACGCGCTGAAAGTTCGCGCTGAAGAAGTTCTCGGTGGTCTCTTTGTTGTAGTCGAATGCCTGGGCTTGGTCGACGCGCCCGTCGCCGACGGCGTCGAACGCGCCGAAGGTCACCGGACCTTGCGTTCCTTCGAGCGCGTAGCCCTCACGGAAGGTCGGAATTGCCGGCGTGTAGAGCAGCGCCGGGCAGTTCGAACACGAGAAGTTGTAGTTGAACGCCTGCGCGGCTTGGGTGAAGAACGGCCGCACCTCGGCGTACTGGTAGGCGAAGGCGGACGGCGCGATCGTCTGCTGGTCGATCTCGACGTTGGAGTAGTCGGGGTGCAGCGTCCCGACGAACGACGCGGTGGGCGTGACCGGCAGCGAGAAGTCGGTGCCGATGCGTGACGTGTTCCCGCCGTTGGCCCGCGTCGTCGCCTCGCCCAGCGCGTAGATCTGCGCGCGCGGTTTCGGCCGCGCGGCCGCGGCGCGGGTGAGGCCGATCCCGTCGAGCGTCCCCGCGAACGCAGGATCGCCGACGTTATTGGCGCGCAGCGAGAACGTCCAGGACGCAAGCCCGCCGGTCGCCACGGTGGCGCGCACGAACTGCGCGCGCCACGTCGTCGAGCCGCCGCTGCGAATCACGTCGAGTGGGATGCGCATCGTGACGACGTAGCCCGTCGGCGTCGCGTGGCCAATCGCCGTCCACTGCGGCGTATACGCGCTGTTCTCGCTCGACGTCTGATAGCGCGTTCCGACCGGATTGGCGAAGAACGCGTACTGAAAGCCTACCGTACCGTGCGGGTAGAGATAGACCCCGACGTAGTCGTCGCTGATGACGCTCGAACCGTTGGTCTGCTGGCGCTCGACGGCCGGCGCGGCTTGCGTGACGATGAACGCGATATCGAGGCCGGTGCTGTCCTGCGCCACTCGCACTTCGGTCGCCTCGCCGGCGGGCCGCCGATACGTAAAATCGTTTCCGAGCGTCAGCTTCGCCGCAGGATCCCAACTGACGTCGATCGCGCCTTCCAACGACGGCGGCGCCGCGAGCGTCGGTACCGTGATGTGGTCGGGCAGCGTCGGATCAGCAGCGACCGCCGGGGCGCCGAGGCACGACCAGAACCAACCCAACGCAAATAGCGCAGGGACAAAACCGACGACTCGGATCACACACTCCTTGGGAACGACCGGTTTGTATCCTACACCGGCGAGGAGCAGCTTGTCTACTATGGATTTAGGAGGGGGACGGCCCGAACCCTCCTAGCCCTAGAGCCGCTCCGCGAGGTACGCGGGGAGCGCGTCCTGACTCACGCGGTCCTGCTTCATCGAGTCGCGGTCGCGGACGGTGACCGCCGCGTCGTCGAGCGTCTCGAAGTCGATCATGACGCAGAACGGCGTGCCGATCTCGTCCTGACGCCGGTACAGCTGCCCGACGTTGCCTTCGTCGTACTGCGTACGAAAGCGCGGCCGCAGCGCGGCCTCGATCGAGCGCGCGCGCTCGACGAGGTCCGGCTTGTTGCGCGCCAGCGGAAACACGCCGACCTGCACCGGCGCGATCTTCGGGTGGAATCGGAGCACGGTGCGTTCGGTCTGCTTCTCGCCTTCGGTCACCGCTTCACGGTGGTACGCGTCGACGAGCATCGTCAACGTCGTGCGGTCCATCCCGGCCGACGACTCGATCAGGATCGGCGTGTACTTCTGCTTGGACGCCTCGTCGAAGAACTGCAGGTCCTTGCCCGAGTACTCGATGTGCCGGTCGAGATCGTAGGTGCCCCGGTGCGCGATCGACTCGAGCTCGCCCCAGCCCCACGGAAAGAGGTACTCGACATCGATGCCGGCCTTAGCGTAGAACGGGCGTTCCTTCTCGGTCAGCTCGTAGAAGCGCAACCGGTCCGGCTGTACGCCGTAGTCACTGTACCACTGCTTGCGCGCCTTGACCCAGCGGTCGAACCACTCCAGATCCTTGCCGTCCGGCGGCACGAAGAACTCGAGCTCGGCCTGTTCGAACTCGCGCTGCCGGTAGGTGAAGTTCCCGGGCGTGATCTCGTTGCGGAACGACTTGCCGATCTGCGCGATCCCGAACGGCGGCTTCTTGCGCGCGCTCTGATAGATGTTCTTGAAGTTGACGAAGATGCCCTGAGCGGTCTCGGGCCGCAGGTACGCCTGCGCCGACGTGTCCTCCATCGGACCGATCGCCGTGCGCATCATCAGGTTGAAGTTGCGCGGCTCGGTCAGCGTCCCGCTCATCCCGCAGTCCGGGCACTTGTCGAGCGACGCAAGGTGATCGGCCCGAAAACGGTGCTTGCAGTTGCGGCAGTCGATGAGCGCATCGTGGAACGCCGCGACGTGTCCCGACGCCTCCCACGTCCGTGGGTGCATGATGATCGAGCTGTCGAACGCGACCACGTCGTCGCGCCGCTCGACCATCTCCCGCCACCACGCATCCTTGACGTTGCGCTTGAGCACCGCCCCCAGCGGCCCGTAGTCGAAGAACCCACCGATCCCGCCGTAGATCTCCGACGACTGGAAGATGAACCCGCGCCGCTTGGCCAGTGCGGTGATCTCCTCCATCGAAACGCGGGGACGTTCTTCTTCAGTCGTACTCACGTAACGCGACAGGTTCCGCACCCGCCGCTCAGGGTCCTCATCACCTCCCTACGGGCCGGCGAGTCGTGGTCGGGGGCTCGAAGTACCCGCCCGACGAAATGCGCCATTATGTATCGCATAGCCGTATGCGCCGTTTCGGCTCTGCTTCTCGGAGGCTGCGCGCCGAATCTGCACTTCGTCGCGCCCACCGGATGGAAGGGCTCGCCGCGGCTTTTCAACTTGCCACAGAAGTACCAGAGCCCAACCGATCCGCATCAATACATTCTCATTGCATTTCCGAGCCAACCGAGGCCGTCGTCTCATCCTCGCTCCGAGCCATGGACGCCGATCCGGATCTGCGGCAACCATCCGGCGATGCTCATGCAATCCCGCCAAGAGCTCGACGGCGAAGACGCCCAAATGGACGGCGTCGACACCGCTTGGAACGGCTCACGCGTGATGGCGATGTACGCACGACCGTTCGGTACGCCCGCCGACCCCGCCGCAGAAACCGCGATTCGCACGCTCTGCGAGTAACTCACGTCCTAGGCGGTACGCTTGTTCCGCGCGATCGCCGGCAACGGACGGATCCGACGAATCGCCTCGCCCTTCTTTGAACGTGCAGCGTCGTAGAGGTCGAGCACGTGCTGCGCGTTCAGCCAGAACTCGGGTGACGTGCCGAGCGCTCGTGAAAACCGGAGCGCAGTGTCGGGCGTGACGTGGCGCTTCCCATTGACGATCTCGTTGAGCCGCGCGAACGTGACGCCGATGTGCACAGAAAACGCTGTTTGTGAGACGCCCAGCGGTCGTAAGAACTCTTCGACGAGCATCTCCCCCGGCGTAGTTGGCCGACGGTGGGTCGGGACGGTCAGGCGAGCCATGGATTCGACGCCTCCTCGAAGGTCTAATGATAGTCGACGATCTCGACATCGATGGCCTCGCCATCGCGCCAGGCAAAGCAAACGCGATATTGGTCGTTGAGCCGAACGGCGTACTGCCCGAACCGGTCGCCTTGTAACCTGTGTAGGCGGTTACCGGACGCTCGCAGGTCGTCAGGCGAATCAGCAAAGTCCAGTGCATCGAGCTTGGCGATCGCCGCTGCGCGCAAGTAGCTCGGACACGTCCGGCGTGCGCCCTTCGAGTCGATACCGTTGAAGATGTCCGCAGTTCCGCGATCCCGGAACTCCATGGCCTTTATACCGGAACTCGATATACCGTGTCAAGCCTGGCTTTAGAGCCGTCGACGAGTTCCGCCTTTCGCAGCCTACTCTACCTGATCAGTCGCCAGCTCTTCGGTTTCGAAATTATGAACGCGCGATGTATCTCATCGAGGACGCGGCGCTGAGCTGCGAATTCCACCAAGTCCGCAGCTTCGCCGAAGGAGACCCAGCGGTAGGCATCGTGCGCCGCGTCCAGTACGATCTGTCCCGGCTCGAGGTAAGCGACGAAGAATGGCACGTGGACGACCCGGTCCTGGACGGGGTCGTAGAACGCGTCGAGCTCGCCTGCGGTGAACAACTGGGCCGCGGCGAGACCGATCTCTTCTCGCAGCTCACGCCGCGCCGTATCGGTCGCGCGCTCACCCCTTTCGACCGTCCCCATCACGACCGTCCACGCTCCGGCGAATACGCCGTGCGTGCGCCGAATCAAGAGGACGTGCGCGTCATCGCCCGTGCCGCGCAGGACGACGACCGCCACGGCATCCGGACGCCCTTCGCTCACGTCAACGAAACCGCGGGAACGAGAGATGGGCCTTGCCCAGGCAACCGTTGAGAAGCTGTCACAGATGTGCTACCGTCGGTCTCGTATCAGGTCGGCATTTCCATCGAAGCGCACGAGGCGCCGCAGTAATGCGGCGCCTCGTTCTTTATAGTGCGACTTTGTGGGCTTTGGGTTGGGTTTCGGCTTGGAGCTGGCCGCAGGCGGCGGCGATGTCGCGGCCCATGGGAGTGCGGACGGTGACCGCGACGCCATGCCCTTCGAGGACCTTCGCGAAGGCCCAGATGCGCTGTTCGTCGCTTCCGCGCAGCAGTGCGTCGGGGGTGCTGTTGTACGGGATGACGTTGACGTGGTAGAGCGGGCCGCGCATCAGCTTGGCGAGGTCGCGGGCGTGCGCGTCGGTGTCGTTGACGCCGGCCAGCATCACGTACTCGAAGAACACCTTGCGCTTGGTCTTGGCGATGTAGCGCTCGACCGCGGCCATCAGCTCGGCGGTCGACCACTTGCGGTTGACCGGCATGATCGTCGACCGCGTCGCGTCGGTCGGCGCGTGGAGCGAGATCGCGAGGTTGACCTGCGTCTGCTCGCCGGCGAAGCGGTCGATCCGGTCGACCAGCCCGACGGTCGAGATCGTGATGTGACGGTGGCCGAGACCGAAGCCGTGCGGGTCGTTGAGCAGCCCGACCGACGCCATCACGTTGTCGTAGTTGGCGAACGGCTCACCCATCCCCATGTAGACGATGTTGGTGATCTTGCGGCCGTCGCGCTCGAGCTGGCGCGCGAAGAACCGCGCCTGGTCGAAGATCTCGACCGCGCTCAAGTTGCGGTTGAAACCGGCTTGCCCGGTCGCGCAGAACGCGCACGCGTACGCGCAGCCGGCCTGCGACGAGATGCAGACGGTGTTGCGGCCGCCGTGGTGCTCCATCAGCACCGCCTCGACCTCGGCGCCGTCGTGCAGGCGGAACAGCCCCTTCGTCGTCTGGCGGTCCTTCGAGTGCCGGATCACGATCGGCGCGACCGAGTCGAGCTCGAACTTCTCGCCTGCCAGCGCCGCGCGCAACTCCTTCGGCAGCGTGGAGATCGCGTCGACGTCCTCGACCAGATCGCGCGTCGCCGCCCGGTAGAGCTGCTCGACGCGATACGGCCGCAAGCCGTGCGCGGAAGCGAGCGCCGCGCCGTTGGGATAACCGGCGCGGCGCGCTTTCTCGTCGAACCATTCCTCGCGGGCGCCGGGCATGACGGGCTATTCTACCACGGCCGGCCCGGCGCGCCGGCTACTGAGGCATCAGGACCTTGTCGATGGTGGTGACGTAGCCGTTGCCGGCCTGGAGATCCGACGCCAGGATGCGGGCGCCGCCGAAGGTCGGACGTCCCTCGTCGCCGCCGAAGGCGACCTTTCCGCCGCCGACGGTCATGACGGCGCCGCCGGTCGTTACGCCGTCGCCCTGGTGGACGAGCACGTTGTCGTTGACCACGAGGCCGAGCACGAGCGCTTTGAGGCGGACGGGATCGTTCATCAACGCGTCGCGCTGTGCCGCCGGCATGCGGTCGAAGGCGTCGTTGGTCGGCGCGTAGATGGTGTAAGGGCCGGTGCCGCGCAGCATGTCGTCGAGCCCCGCCGTGTGGACGGCGGCGACGAAGGTCGTCAGGTTCTTCTGCTGGGCGGCGAGGTCGAGGACGGTCGCGGGACGCGCGCCTGCGAGGGCCGGCGCGGTCAGCGTCAGGGCGATCAGGCAGCCGACGAGCGATCGGCATGCGGCAATACGGGTCAGGCGCATCAAGGCGCTTCCTCCGGAAGGCGGCAAGTGAAGAGGGGAGCCGATCGATCGCTCTCGACCCATTCTACTATTTCCGTAAGAGATTGTTCCAGCCTGAAGATTAAATTTTTAGGTGACGATTCTGGTCACTCGAAGAGAGAGTGCTGGCGCGGGGCCGCGACCGGCTCGGGCGGCGGCTCGTCGAGCCGGGCCCGGACCGCCTTGAGGTCGTTCCAGACCAGCTTCTTGACCTCGGCCATCGCGCCGCCGGTCATGCGCAGGATGTAGGCCGGATGGAACGTCGCCATGATCGGCGTCGCCATCGGGCCGTCGAACCACTGGCCGCGCTGGCGCGTGATCGAGAATTTCTCGCCCATGAACGACTTGGCGGCCGGGGCACCCAGCGCGAGGATCACGCGCGGCCGGATGATCTCGATCTGCTGATCGAGGTACGGGCGACAGTTGCGCATCTCGTCGGGGGTCGGAGGGCGGTTCCCGAGCCGGTTACCGAGGTCGAGCGTGGGCCGGCACTTGACCGTGTTGCAGATGAAGACGTCCTCCCGCGGCAAGCCGATCGCCAGCAGCATCCGGTCGAGCAGCTCGCCGGCGCGGCCGACGAACGGGCGGCCCAGCTTGTCCTCGGTCTCACCCGGTCCTTCGCCGACCACCATCAGCTGAGCGCAGGGATCGCCTTCGCCGTACACGCTGTGCGTGCGAGTCGCGCCGATCCCGCACTTGCGGCAGCGATCGACGACGCCGGCCGCTTCGTCGAGTGCGGTCTGACGTCGCGCGCGCTCCTCCAAGCTCATCGCGCGTCCGGTTCGGGTCGCAGCGAGGCGGGCTCGGCCGGGGCCGGCTCGAGCAGGACCGCCTCGCCGAACGCCAGCACGCGCGTCGAACCGTCCGCGGCCTCCGAGGCTTGGAACTGCAGACCCATCACGCCGTTCGCGCCCATCGACTCGGCGCGGCGCAAGAGCGCGTCGAGCGACTCACTGCGCGCGCGTTCCGCGTCGGTGAGATACTCGACCGGCGCGAGGCCGATCAGCGCGCCGATGCTGCGAAACGTCTGCCGCAGCACGTTCCGCGGACGGCTGGCCTGACCGTACACGTAGCCGAACGACCGCACCACGCGAAAGCCCTCGACGCGCTCGAACGTGGTGACTGCCTCGGGTGCGAGCGCCACGTCAGCGCAGCAGCCGGCGTCCGAGCACGACCGCACCGGCGAGGATACCGGCATAGAGCGCGTAGCGGCCGGCCAGCGCGCCGACCAAGCCGTAGTACCACGCGCGTCCATGGTGCTTGATCCAGTACTTGCGGCGCGACGTCTGCTTGCGCTTCTCGACGTTGTACTGGCCGCGCGCGCTGCCCATCCCTTCGTGCACGGCGCGGCTCGCCGGGACGTACCACGTCTCCCAGCCCGCGTCGGCGGCGCGCTTCGCATAGTCGACCTCTTCGTGGTAGAGGAAGAACTGCTCGTCGAACGTGCCGATCGCGTCGATCGTCGTGCGGCGAATGGCCAGCGCCGCGCCGATCGCGAGGTCCACCCGCTGTGCGTGCGTCGGATCGAAGTCGCGCAACCGTGCGCCGTTGGCGTACCGGCGCAGCAACGGCCACTCCCCCCAGGCGCTCGACCGCAAGAACGCGCCGGCCCAGGTGTCGAACTCGCCGACCGACTGCTGATCGCTGCCGTCGTAGTTGGAGATACGCGAGCCGGCGATCCCGCAGCGCGGATGCGCGTCCATGAACGTGACGATCTCCGCCAGCGCGCGATCCTTCAGCTCGGCGTCGGGGTTGAGCAGAAATACGTACTCCGACGAGGTCGCCGCGAACGCGCGGTTGCAGGCCGCCGCGAAGCCGAGGTTGGCGCCGTTCTCGACGATCCGTACACGGCCGCCGTAGCGCTCGGCGATGAACTCGCGCGAACCGTCGCTCGACCCGTTGTCGGAGACGACCACGTTCGCGAACGACGGATCGTCACGAACTTCGCTCAGCGCGAACACCGAGTCGAGCGCGGTCGCGATCTTCTCGCGGTCGTTCCAACAGACGACGACGACGTCGACCCGGCTCATCGCGCCGCCCGTCGGGTCACGCCGCGTCGCCACCGCGCACCGGCGAGAACGTGTTGCGGTTCTGCAGGTACGGCCAGATGAAGCCGTCGAGATCGCCTTCGAGGACCGCGGCCGCGCTGCCCGTCTCGACGTTCGTGCGCACGTCCTTGACCAGCTGGTACGGGTGCAGCACGTAGTTGCGGATCTGCGATCCCCACTCGTTGGCCATCCGCTCGCCGCGCAGCTCGCTGAGCTTCGCTTCCTGCTCCTCACGCGCGCGCTGCTCGAGCTTCGCCCGCAGGATGTTCAGCGCGACGTCGCGGTTCTGCATCTGCGAGCGTTCCTGCTGCGACGCCACGACGATCCCGGTCGGCAAGTGGTAGACGCGAATCGCCGACTCGGTCTTGTTGACGTACTGGCCGCCGGCGCCGCTGGCCTTGAACGTCTCGAACTTGAGATCGTCGGGCTTGAGCTCGACGTCGCTCTCGCCTTCCTCCATCTCGGGAACGACGTCGACCTCGGCGAACGATGTCTGCCGCCGGCCCTGGTTGTCGAACGGCGAGATGCGCACGAGTCTGTGCACGCCGCGCTCGCTCTCGAGCATCCCGTACGCGTTCTTCCCGCGCACGATGAAGGTGATCGAACGCAGGCCCGCCTCGTCGCCGGGCGCCTCTTCCACCACCTGCCCTTCGTAGCCGTGGTTCTCGGCCCAGCGCAGGTACATGCGGCCGAGCATCTGCGTCCAGTCGGCGGCGTCGGTACCGCCCGCCCCGGCGCGGATCGTCACGATCGCGCCGTGCGAGTCGTATGGCCGGTCGAAGTTGGCGGCCATCTCCAGGTCGTCGAGCGCGCTCGTTCCGCGGGCGATCATCGCATCGGCCTCGGCCTCGGCGCCTTCCTCGTCGCCGAGCACCTCGAGGATCTCCGCGGCGTCATGGAGCGCCGCCTCGACCGCGTCGACCGCCTCGATGTCCGAGCGCAGGTCGGCGATCCGCTTCATCACCTTGCGCGCGTTCTCGGGGTCACCCCAGAAATCGTCGGCGTTCGAACGCGCTTCGAGCTCGGCTAGGCTGCGCCGTTTCCCGGCATCGTCAAAGACGCTCCTTGAGGGCGTTGAGGCGCTCGCGAGCGCGTTCGATGGCGGCTGTCTGTGCGTCGGACACGGCAGTCCGGCCTTCTCCGGGCGGGCCCGTCGCCCTACCGCCCGGAAGAGCGCCGCGTGAGCACGATCCTCCGCCCCGACGCCGTTTTCGACGGCGAGCAGCTGCACGCCGGCTGGGCCGTGCGCGTCGAAGACGACCGCATCGCCGAAGCCGGCCCGGAGGTTGCCGTCGCGGACGGCGCGACGACGATCGAGCTGGCAGGCGCGACGCTGCTGCCGGGGCTGATCGACTTGCACACGCACTTGCTGCTGCACCCGTACGAGGAGCGGCCGTGGGTCGACCAAGTGCTGCGCGATCCGGAATCGTTGCGGGTCGCGCGCGCCGTCGTCGCCGCGAAGCGCACGCTCGAGGCCGGGTTCACGACCGTGCGCGACCTCGGCACCGAAGGCGCGGGCGAAGCCGACATCGGTCTCCGCCGCGCGATCGAGGAAGGTGTCGTCCCCGGCCCGCGGATCGTGTGCGTCACGCGCGCGATCGTCGCGCGCGGAACGTACGGTCCGACCGGGTTCCACTCGGGTTGCTGCGTCCCGCAAGGCGCCGAGGAAGTCGACGGTCCCGAAGCGATCCTGCGCGTGACGCGGATGCAGATCGCGCGCGGCGCCGACTGGATCAAGGTCTACGCCGACTACCGCTTCGGCCCGGCCAACGACTCGCGCCCGACGTTCTCGCAGGACGAGCTCGCGCTGATCGTGCGGGTCGCGCACGACGCCGGCGTTCCGGTCGCGGCGCACGCGATCACCGCCGAGGCGATGCGCCGCGCCGCGTTCGCCGGCGTGCAGACGATCGAGCACGGCAACGAGGGCACGCGCGAGGTGTTCGACCTCATGGCCGAGCGCGGCACCGTCTACGTCCCGACATTGGCGGCGTACGAAGCGCTCGAGCGCATCCGCAACCAGCCCAAAGACCACCCGACCGTCGTCGCCAAGCGCGCCGCCTTCGACGCCGCCCGCGCGAGCGGTGTCACCATCGCCAACGGCAGCGACATCGGCGTCTTTCCCCACGGCGAGAACGCCCGCGAGCTCGAGCTCCTCGTCGAGCACGGCCTCACCCCGACCGAAGCCCTCCGCGCTGCGACGTCAACCGCCGCGAAAGTGCTGCGCTACGAAGATCTCGGCGTGGTCCGCGCCGGTGCGCGCGCCGACCTCATCGCCGTCGACGGCGATCCGACTGCGACCATTGCCACGACCCGCCACCTTCGTCTGGTGGTGCGAGGCGGCGTCGATGAGCCGATCTGAAATAGGCGGCGACGCGCGTAGCGCGTGACCCAGGCGGAGGTCGATCCGGCGCGCTTCGGCGGAGCTCAGCGTGACGTGACGGCGATCGGATAGGGACCGGCGGTGCGAGCGGCTTCCGGATGGACGCGCGGGATCACCGTGAACGTCACCGTCGCATGCGGGTCGCGCACGATGGCGCCGACGACGGCGGACGGTGCCGCGACGATCGAACGGAAGCTGCGAACGATCGTGGCGTCGCTCGCGCCGCCGCCGAGGATCGTCACGGTTGCCAAGCGCGCCGGGGCCTCGAGGCCCCGCGCGCTGGCGTCGATCTGGACGACGGATCCCGACGACGGAACCGGCAGGTCGCGCACCAGCACGACTGCCGGCCGCGCCGGCCCTGACGAACCCGGCACCGATTGCTCGATCGTGACCGAGGTCGGAGCGCTCGACGCGCCGGTCGCGGTCAGCGCCAAGAGCGCCACGGCGAACGGCAAACGGCACCAGGTCGGTCGCATGGTTTCACCTCGTCGAGAGCGTCAGGCCCTCGAATTTTGCGGGCGCGGGCGGCAGCGCGGTGAATTGCCGCCCGACGACCGCTCGCGCGACCGTCAGCTGCGCGCCCGGCTGCGCCAGAAGCTTGGCGACTGCCGGCGTGACGATGAAATGGACGTTGGCGGCCCGGGTCATGTTCATCGCGTGCTTCCCGTGAGGAACAACGAAGAACGTGCCGACAACGGTCGCTTTCCCGGCATTTTTCACCGATACGGTGAACGCCCCGGCGCCGGTGTACTGGATCCGGCTCAGCGAAACGGCGACCTCGGGGCTCGCCGCGAGCGCCCGCACCGTCTCGGGCGGGGGGCCTTTGACGATCTGCGCCGGCAGCAACTCGATCGGGAAGTAGTGGGTGAACCTCAGCGGCGGCGCGACCTTGGTGTCGTACGTGTAGCCGAGCTTGGTCGTCGGGATCATCTGCGTCGCCTTGATCGAGCGCCACGCGCTGCCGTCGTAGAACGTGAACGCCGGGATCGAGCTGAGCCCGGCGGGATCGACGTTCGAGCCGTAGTGCTCCCAGCTGTACCAGAGCCGGTCGACGTTGGCGTGGTGCGCGAAGAAGATCGGGTCGCCGGCCGCCAGCTCGAGGTTGCCCATATCGCCGTTGGCGCCGCCGACCGACATGTGGACGTAGCCGTGCGGGTTGACTTCGACGTCGCCGGCCGTCGTCGCGTCGCCGCCGATTCCGGTGAAGTTCAACGCGATCTCCTGCGGCACGTCGTTGATGAGGTCGTAGTACCAGCCACCGCAGCACGGGAGGTGACGCTGGACGTTTTGTCCGGGTTGCAGCTCGCGAGTCGAGTCGTTGAGCGCACCCTGGTAATACTGGCTGGGGAGCGTCTGGTGACCGGACTTCTCCCAGTCCCAGTACGGCAGGCGAAGTGTGGTGTCGCCTACGAGCTGGCCGAGAATGCGTTCGTGGAAGTACAAGAACGCGCGGTGCCACACGAAGAACGTCCAGCGGCCGTGGATATCGGCCGGCGGCGGCTCGCCCGCGCACTGCTGGCAGAACCACGCATGGACGTTCTGCTGGGCCGCGAGGCTGCGCGGATCGGACGACGGCAGCGCGCGCATCTTCGCGTACGCGTTGGTCAGTCGCGTCCAGTCGTAGCTCGCATCGAACGCGGAGACGCGCGCGATGACCCGCTGCCGGTATCGGGTGCTGAACGGTGTGACCTTCGCACCTGCCGGCATCGGCGGCGTACAAGGCGGAATCAACTGCGCGCCCGCGACGAGCGGGCTCCCGACGGCACCCGCCGCGAGTGCCGACGCGCCGAGCGCTAAAAAGGTGCGCCGTTTCGTCATGTCCTCAACCCTTGGCGGACGCGGCTAGCGGGCGATCCCGGTCGCCCGTCCGCTCAGGGCAGAGATTCAAGCAGGCTCGCGAATGGTCCTCGGCCTCGTCAGGCCGCCGCTCCGTGGCACTTCTTGTATTTCTTGCCGCTGCCGCACGGGCAGAGCTCGTTGCGACCGACCTTCTCCGCCGACGCCGCCTTCGGTTTGGAACCCTCGCCGTCGCCGAGGTTGGTATGGAGCTGGCGCGGTTCGTTGCGCGGCGCCGGGCCGAGCAGCTTCTCGGCGAGCGCCGGATCGACGCGCGACTGCGGCGCAGTTCCGACAGCCTGCGGAGCGAGCGCGCCGGTCGGGAGCGGCTCGAGCGCCGACAGAGCGCCTACGGGCACGGCGCCGCCGTACGGGTCGCCGAACTCGGCCGGCATGCCGTTCCCGCCCGGCGGGAAACCCTCGGGCGGCGCGGCCTCGACGCGCACGGTGAACGCCGCCTTGATCGCTTCGTCGGCGATGTTGTTCTTGAGGTCCTCGAAGATCTCGTAGGCCTCTTTTTCGTACTCGACGCGGGGGTCTTTCTGGCCGTAACCGCGCAGGCCGATCCCGCTCTTGAGCGCGTCCATGATGTAGAGGTGGTCGACCCACAGCCGGTCGATCGTCGGCAGCATGATGTACTGCGACTCGATCATCCGCATGATGTCGGGGCCGATTTCCTGTTCCTTCTCTTCGTACGCGACCACGGCGTGGTTGAAGAGCAGCTCCTTCATCTCTTCGCGGCCGAGCTTCTCGAGGTCGGCGACGCTGACGTCTTCCTTGACCGGAAAGATCAGCTCGACTTCGTCGAGGATCGCACCGAGGTCCCAGTCGCCCGGATGCTTCTCCTCGGGCGCGCCGGTGTCGACTGCGTAGCCGACCTTGCGGCGCAGCGTGTCGATGAAGAAGTCACGCAGCGGCTGGCCTTCGAGGACGCGCCGGCGCTCGCCGTAGATCACCTCGCGCTGCTTGTTCATGACGTCGTCGTACTCGAGCACCGACTTGCGGATCTCGTAGTTGTGGTTCTCGACCTTCGACTGCGCGTTCTCGATCGAGCGCGACAGGATCCCGGCCTCGATCGGCGTCTCGTCGGTGAACTTGACGAAGTCCATCATCTTCTGCAGCCGCTCTTGGCCGAACAGTCGCATCAGCTCGTCTTCGAGCGCGATGTAGAAACGGGTCGTCCCGGGGTCGCCCTGGCGCCCCGACCGTCCGCGCAGCTGGTTGTCGATCCGGCGCGACTCGTGGCGCTCGGTGCCGATGATGTGCAGCCCGCCGGCCTGCGGCACGCCTTCGCCGAGCTTGATGTCGACGCCGCGCCCGGCCATGTTGGTCGCAATCGTGACCTTGCCGGGGATACCGGCGTCCTTGATGATCTGCGCTTCCTGCTCGTGGTACTTCGCGTTGAGCACGTTGCACTCGACGCCGCGGCGGCGCATCATCATCGCCAGCCGTTCCGACTTCTCGATCGAGCGCGTTCCGACCAGCACCGGCCGGTTCTTCTGGTGCTCGGCGATGATGTCGTCGATGACGGCGTCGAACTTCGCCTGCTCGGAGCGGTAGACGATGTCGGCCAGGTCCTTACGCCGCACCGACATATTGGTCGGCAGCACGATGACAGCCAGGCCGTAGATCTCGCGGAACTCGCGTTCCTCGGTCTTGGCGGTACCGGTCATCCCGGCCAGCTTGTCGTAGAGCCGGAAGTAGTTCTGGAAGGTGATCGTCGCGAGCGTCTGGTCCTCGCTGCGAACGTTGAGGGCTTCCTTCGCCTCGATCGCCTGGTGGATGCCGTCGGAGTACCGGCGGCCGTACATCAGCCGGCCGGTGAACTCGTCGACGATGATCACCTCGCCGTCCTTGACGATGTACTGCTGGTCCTTGTGGAACAGGTGCCAGGCCTTGAGCGCGGCGTTGAGCTGGTGGGTCAGCTCGAGGTTGCGCTGGTCGTACAGGTTGGTGACGCCCAGCATCTTCTCGACCTTGGCGACGCCCTTCTCGGTGATCGGAACGGCGTGCGACTTCTGGTCGACGGTGAAGTCCTCGTCCTTGACCAGCCGCGGAATGATGCGGGCGAACTGCGCGTACAGCTCGGGCGCTTCATGGCCCGGACCGCTGATGATGAGCGGCGTGCGCGCCTCGTCGATGAGGATCGAGTCGACCTCGTCGACGATCGCGAAGTTCAGATGCCGCTGCACCATCTGGTCGAGCGCCCACGCCATGTTGTCGCGCAGGTAGTCGAACCCGACCTCGTTGTTGGTGACGTAGGTGATGTCGCAGTTGTAGGCGGCCTTGCGCGCCGGGTGGTCGAGGTCGTGCTGGATCACCCCGACCGTCATCCCGAGCGCGGTGTAGATCGGACCCATCCACTCCGCGTCGCGCTTGGCGAGGTAGTCGTTGACGGTGACGACGTGGACGCCTTTGCCCGCCAGCGCGTTGAGGTAGACGGGCAGCGTCGCGACCAGCGTCTTGCCCTCGCCGGTCCGCATCTCGGCGACGTTGCCTTCGTGGAGCGCCTGGCCGCCCATGATCTGGACGTCGAAGTGGCGCATCCCCAGCACGCGCTTGGCGGTCTCGCGGACGACCGCGAACGCCTCGGGCAGCAGCGCGTCGAGCAGGTCGCGCTCGCTCTTGTCTTCGCCCAAGCCGACTGCCAGCCGCGACCGGAATTCCTCGGTCTTGGCGCGCAGCTGTTCCTCGCTCAGCGCCGCGGTAGCGGCTTCGAGCGCGTTGACGCGTTCGACGGTCCGGCGCAGCTTGATCAGCTCGCGTTCGTTGCCGTCGAACAGAGACTTGAGAAAGGCCATACTTCACTACAACCGTTCGGCGGGGAGGTCGGTTCCTCCCGAGGAGACGATGCCGCCCGGTTCGTACCGCGTCCCGGCGGTGAGGTTACCGGGACAGCGAAACTTTGGCGGGGCGGTTGATCCGGTCGGCGCCGGCCTGCCGCAGCAGCGCCGTCACCGTGACGAATTGGTACCCGGCCGACCGGAAGGCGGCCACCACCGGACCGAGTGCGGCGATCGTCGCAGGCCGGCCGCTGTGCAGCAGCACGATCTCGGGCGCGGTCGCGTGCGCGAGCAGGTGGTCCTCCAGCACCGTCTCCGTCACGGCCCGCCAGTCGCCCGGGTCGTCGCTCCAGAGGATCGTGTCGTAGCCGCTCGCCTGCGCCGCCGCGATCGTCGTGTCGTTGAAGCGCCCGTGCGGCGGCCGGAAGGCCGTTCGCTCGGCTGGGTCCGGTACGATCCGTTCCAGGCTTGCGGTCCCGCCCCGGAGCTCGGCGGTCACCCCCGCCGCATCGAGCCGGCTGAGGTCGGGGTGGGTCAGCGTGTGGTCGGCGATCTCGTTGCCGCCGGCTCCGACCGCCCGGGCCAGGTCCGGGAACTGCTCGGCGTCGCGGCCGATGAGGAAGAACGTCGCCGGAACGCCGAGGTCGCGCAGCCGCTGCAGCAGCAGCGGCGTCGTGACCGGATACGGCCCGTCGTCGAAGGTCAGCGCGACCAGCTTCGGCCGCGCCGCCAGCGGCGCGCGCGCGTTCCCGAACAGCGCGCCGATCCGGTCGCCCAGGCTCGGATGCAACAGCGCGTGGGCGTCGGCCCCGTGCAGCACGACGATCGGGCGCAACAGGTCGTCGGTCTTGATCCACAGCCGGCCGGCGCCGAACACCGCGACGACGAAAACGATGACGAACAGAACGATCGTCAGCCCGGGGCGCCGGACCGCCGGCCGCGCCGGCACGTTAGCGATCCTTCGCCGCAGGCCGCGGAGCCGTGCTCGCCGGCAGCGGCGTCGCCGGGGCGGGGACGAAGTCGCGGCCGACGATCACGGTGACGACGGTCCGCGGTCCGGGCGTCGCATCGGTCGCCGGCGCGACGGTCGCGTCATCGACGCCGAGATCGGCGCGCACGCGGTCGCCGACGAACGGGACCTTCGACGTCGTCTGGATCTGCGTCACGTCGTAGCCGAACGTGTCGGCGTTCTGCACCGTGTCGACCACGTAGCCGAGCTTTTTCATCTTCGCCGCGGCCACGCCGGCGAGGCCGGCGACGCCGCTGCCGTTTTCCATCACCAAGTGGACCGACGACGGCTTGACGGCGGCCAGCGCGCTCTTGGGCGGCCGCACGACGTTCTCGTAGGGGCCGAGCAGCTCGCCGACGAGGCGCGTCTTCTGCGACTGATCGGGGATCAGCACCTCGCCCGCGTACGCGGTGTCCTTGGTGTCGACGTAGCCGATCGTGTCCATGTGGCTGAGGTCGGCGAGGTTCGCGTCCTTGTACGACCACGCCAGCGACTTTTCTTCATCGAAGGTCAGGTTCGTCATGACGTTCTTGTTGATGACGCCGACCAGCTGGCCGAGGTGCACGAAGTCGTTGAACTTCTGCGCCTTGAGCTTGGCGATGATGATCCGGATGACTTGCTGCTGCCGCTTGGTGCGGCACGGGTCGCTGCAGGCGTCGTGCCGGAATCTCGTGTACGCCTGCGCTTGGTAGCCGTCCATGTGCGTCAAGCCCGGCTTGAAGTGAATGTGCAGGTGACCCCAGTTGTCGTCGTAGTCCATCGTCTGGGTGACCGGGACCTCGATCCCGCCGATCGCGTCGACGAAGTCTTTGAGTCCGTTGGTGTTGATGACGACGTAGCGGTCGAAGTACGAACCGTTCGGGTTCGCCGGCATCCCGAGGAACTCGCCGATCACGCGGTCGGCCAGCTTCACGCCGCCGTCGGCATAGGCTTCGTTGATCTTCGTGTCGTGGCCGTTGACGATCGCCTCGGTGTCGCGCAGCACCGAGATCAGCTTGACGGTACGCGTCGGGAAGTCCAAGCCTGCGACCATGATCGTGTCGCTGCGCGCGCCCTTCGAGTACGGCATCCCCTTGCTGTCGTAGTTGAAGTCGATCCCCATCACCAGCAGATAGATGCGGTCCTTGTCGAAGACGGCCGCTGGCGGCGGCACGTAGATCGGCACGGTGCGGCTCAAGCTGCGCTGGAACGAGTCGTGATCGTGCAGCATGCGATACGCAACCGTCCCGCCGACCGCGCCCGCGACGATCAGCAGCGCGGCGAGCACGAAGACGAGGAAGCTGCTCCAGTTCCAGCCGCCGCCCGGAGAGGGTTGCGGCATGCGGCGCGGCCGCTCGCGCTCCGGCGCGGGCGGCGGATCGGTGACCGGAACGCGCCTCACTCGCGCGTCCCGCTCGGGCCGACCAGCGTGCCGTGGAAGTCGAACGCGGTGTTTCCGTCGAGCCGCACGTCGACGAACGTTCCGGCTGGCGCCTCGCCGGTGAACACGACGGCACCGTCGACGCCGGGCGCTTCGCCTGCCGAGCGGCCGCACAGCACGCTGCGCGCGCGCAGCGCGACCGCGAGCGGATCGGTGCCGCGCAGCGTCCGCCGCTCCTCGACCAGCACCGGCACGACCTGGCCGATCCGGCGGGCACGCGCGCGCTCGGAGGCGCGGCGCTGCGCGTCGCGCAAGCGCAGCAATCGCCGGCGTTTCTCGCGTTCCGCCACCTGGTTCGGCAGCTCGGCACCGGGTGTTCCGTCCTCACGCGAGTAGGTGAAGAACCCGACCCGGTCGAGCTCGGCGCGCGCGATCCAGTCTTCCAATTCGGCCACGTGCTCGGCGGTCTCGCCGGGAAAACCCACGATGAAGGTCGAGCGCAGCGTGATCCCGGGGACGCGGCGCCGGAAGTCGTCGACGATCTCGAGGTAGCGCGCCCCGTGCGACGGCCGCCGCATCGCGCGCAGCACGGGAGCGCTGACGTGCTGCAGCGGCATGTCCATGTACGCGCACACCTTCGGCAGCGTCGCCATCGCGTCGATCAGCTCAGCATCGACGGTCGCCGGGTACAGGTACAGCAGCCGGATCCAGGCGATCCCGTCGAGTTCGTTCAGTTGCCGCAGGAGCTCGGCGAGACCGCCGCGCCGGTAGCCCCGGTCGCGTCCCCACATCGACGTGTCCTGCGCGATGAGGATCAGCTCTTTGACGCCGCCGGCCGCGAGCGCGCGCGCTTCGGCCAGGATCGACTCGGCCGAACGCGAGCGAAACGCGCCGCGCAACTGCGGGATGATGCAGAACGTGCACGGGTGGTCGCAGCCTTCGGCGATCTTGAGGTAGGCGGTCGCCGACGGCGTCGTGACCAAGCGCGGCAGAAAGTCGTGCTCGGGCTCGGCTTCGAAATCGAGCCGCACCGGACGCCGCCCGGCGAACGCGTCGTCGAGCAGCTCCGCGATCGACGCGTACGCACCGGTGCCGATCACGCCGTCGACCTCGGGGATCAGCGACTGCAGCTCGTTGCCGAAGCGCTGCGACAGACAGCCGGCCACGATCAGTTGCTGGCCGTCGCGCTTGCGCGCGGCGTGCTCGAGGATCGTCTCGGTCGACTCGGCCTTGGCCGGATCGATGAACGCGCAGGTGTTGATCACAACCGCGTCCGCCTCGCCGGCGTCGGGGACGAGCGCCCAGCCGGCGGCGCCGAGCTTGGCGATCATCACCTCCGAGTCGACCAGGTTCTTCGCGCACCCGAGCGAGACGAACGAGACCGTGCGCGCGCGCTGCGCGACCGAGCTCACCGATAGTTCACGAACTGCAGCGGGAGCTCGTACGACAGCGCTTTGAGCAGCGCTTGCACCTTCTGCAAGTCGTCTTTGGACTTGCCGGAGACGCGAATCTGCTCGTCCTGGTACTGCGCCTGAACCTTGAGCTTCGACGACTTGATCGCCTCGATGAGCGGCTTGGACTTGTCCTTCGGGATCCCGGCCCGGACGGCGATCCGTTGCCGCAGGGCGCCGCCCGACGCCGCTTCGGGTTCGGTCGACAGGTCGAGCGCGCGCAGGTCGATCCCGCGCTTGACCGCCTTGGACTGGATGATGTCGATCACGTTGCGCAGCTTGAGCTCGTCGTCGGCTAGAACTGTGACGGTCTTGCCGTCGCTCTCGATCGACGCGATCGAGTGCTTGAAGTCGAACCGGCCGGCGATCTCTTTGCGCGCCTGGTTGAGCGCGTTGTCGAGTTCTTGCTGGTCGACGCGCGAGACGACGTCGAAGGATGAGTCGGAGGCCATGTGATCGTCCTGAGGTCAGAGAGTGTAGCGCTGCTCGGCGACGTCGCCCTCTTTTCCCAGCGATGCGGCCGGGCGCCCGTCGATCGTGAGCACGACGCCGCCGGCGTTGCCGACCCGCACGTCGGCGGCCTTGCCGGTGAACGTGCGGGTGGTTCCCGCGGGATAGATTCCCTCGAGCTGCGTCTTCCCGTCGACGGTGACGCGCAGCCATGAGCGCTGGATGAGGCGAACGCCGAGCTGGTGATGGGGGACCGGGGTCGGCGCCGTGCTCGGCTCGGTCGACGCGCCCGGACCCGGCGACTCCGACGCAGACCCGGCGTCGGCAGCGATCGGTTGCGACGACGCCGACGCCAGCGGTGCCCGCGCGGTGCTACCCTGCAGGTACTGCCAGTACTCGAAGCCGACGAAACCGACCAGGACGACCGCTACGACCAGCCCGAGGATCGCCGAGATCGAGGGACCCGACCCGCCGCGGTCCTCGGTCGCCGCGAGCGGGACGGCAACCGCTCGCTCGACCGGCGCGTACCGGTTGAACATCGCAACCGCATCCTCGGCGTCCAGTCCCAGGAACCGCGCGTAGGTGCGGATGAAACCGCGCACGTAGACCGGTGCCCCGATCGCCGTCCAGTCTTCGTTTTCGATGGCGTTCAGGTAGACCGACCGGATGTGGATCTGTTCGGCGACGTCCGAGAGCGTGAGCCCGCGCGCTTCTCGCGCGCTTCGGAACTCCTCTCCGAGCGCAGGCATGTCGGGTCGAACCTTAGCGGGTGCACCTCGTTCTCCTGGTGCGCGGTTACACGATACGGAATTGGTATGAGCGAACGAATTCGGGTGATTGCGGCGATGAGCGGCGGCGTCGACTCCGCGGTCGCAGCGGGGCTGCTGGTGGAAGCCGGCTACGACGTGGTCGGCGTCACCATGAAGATGTACGCGCCGACGCGGCCCGCGCACGCCAAGTCGTGCTGCGGCGCCGACGACTTCGACGACGCGCGCCGCAGCGCCGCCGTTCTCGGGATCCCGCACTACGTGCTCGACTTCGAGGCAGCGTTCCGGCGCGGCGTGATCGACCGCTTCGCGAGCGACTACGCGCGCGGCCGCACCCCCAACCCCTGCGTCGCCTGCAACAACCAAGTCAAGCTGGGCACGTTGCGCGCCTATGCGGACCGTTTGGGGGCGCGGTACGTGGCGACCGGTCATTACGCGCGAGTCGAGCATGCAGACGACGGGCCGCACCTCTACCGCAGCGCCAGCGCCAAGGACCAGTCCTACGCGCTGGCCCAGCTGTCGCCCGATCAGTTGGGCCGGCTGCTGCTTCCGCTCGGCCGCGCGACCAAGGAAGAGACGCGAGCGCACGCGGTGCGCCTCGGACTTCCGGTCGCCGCCAAGACCGAGTCGCAGGACATCTGTTTCGTCGAGGGCGGCGACTACCGCGACCTGCTGGCCGAGCTCGCGCCCGAGACCGCGCGGCCGGGAGAGGTCGTGACAACGACCGGTGAGCGAGTCGGGACCCATGCCGGGATCGGCGGCTACACCGTCGGCCAGCGGCGGGCGCTCCCGGCATCCGACGGGCCGCGCTACGTCACCCGCATCGACGCTGCGACCAACACGATCGTCATCGGCCGGGCCGGGGAGCTGGGCTGCAACGGCCTGATCGCCGACGAGGTCAACGTGATCCGGCCCGAGCGCTTCGCCGCCGGCCCGACGCGCGTGCTCGCGATGACGCGTTACCGCTCGATCCCCGTCCCCGCGACCGCTTCCGTCGCCGCCGGCGCGGTCCGCATCGACTTCGACGCCAGCCATGCGGCCGTCTCACCGGGCCAGCTCGTCGCGCTGCTCGACCCCGACGACGGCGAGGTTCTGGGCGGCGCGACGATTCGCGAGCCGGTCTAGCCGGCCGCAGAAAAAAAGAACGAGGCGCCGCCTTTCGGCGACACCTCGTTCTCGGATCGGGCGTGGGTGGAGCTTACTCCGTACCCGCGCCGGCCGGAGAGACGGTGATGTCGGCCTGACCCGGGCAGGTCGAGGTCGTTCCCGGCCCCGAGCACGCTGCGCCGGAGTTGTTGATCACCGGCGCCTGCGGCGGCGAAGCGGCCATCGGAACCGCCTCCATCGCAGGGTAGTCGAAGCCGATCGCGACCATGCTCACCGTGTCGCCGGCGTTGGCGAACGTGGTGTCCGGGAGCGTCGCCGTCTGCGCGCCGGTGGCATGGAAAACGACCGTGTGGTAGCTGTCCACGCCGCCGGTGTTGACGTCGAGGTCACGGATGAACACCGCCGTCTCGAGCACGCCGGCCGGGATCACCACCGACACCGTGCCGCCGCCGGCTCCGTCGGTGGCGAACGTCGGCGCGGGCATCGCGGGCAGCAAGGCCAGCGACGTCAGCTGCGTCGTCGAGGTGAAGTTCGGGATCGGCGTGCTGGCGTTGGGCAAGCCGACCGTGAGCGAGTACGTCCCCGTCGTGGGCGTGATCGCGAACGAGGTGAATCCGGACGGGTATCCGATGAAGCCCGGAGCGATGGAGGCCGGAACCGTCGCGAACGGGGTGCCGACGTAGAACGCGCGTTGGGTCACCCCGACGGCCGCTCCGTAGATCGGCATGCGAATCGCCTCTTGCGAGCTCGTCGCCACCGGATAGAACGTCGGATTGTAGGCTCCCGTCGTCTGCGTGTTCGACGCGAGGAAGCCGTACGCGAACGCACCGACGGTCATCGGGAACGTGCGCGGATCGGTCACCGGCGAGCCGTTGTTGAGGATCTGCTCGCCGGTGATCTGCGGCTTCCCGGTGTCGTTGCCGGCGTAGTTCACCGTGGTCGCCCCGGTGACGCTGGCCGGCGCCGTGTTGGTGAACGGTAAGCTGATCGCGGGCGTGTCGACCAGCAACGCGGACAACCCGTTCGGCTGCCGGAACGTCACGACCGTGTTCAGGTAGGTCGTACCGGAATAGTTCGCCGTTCCGACTTGGAACTGCAGCTCGTTGCTGGTGACATTCGCGATCGTCTTGGGCGGCTCGACCGCCGACTGACCGGACGTGCAGGCCGGGAGGGCGATGAGCCCTCCCAGCGCTGCGAGTGCTATGATTCGTTTCACGAGGTGTCCTTACAGCGAGAGCTGGTAGTAGAAGCGGAAGCCCGTCGGCTGTCCGTTCGGCGTGATGACGTACGGCTGGTTGTTGAACCGGTACGGCGCATAGTTGGTGTAACCGTACTCCGGGAACAGCACCGCCGCCGAGGTCGTACCCGAAGCCGGTCCGCCGATGCCGGTCGCGACCGGCTGGTAGCGGCCGTTGAAGCCCGGCTGACCGTAGACGTTGTTGAAGATGTTGGTGAGCAGCACACCGAACGTGTTGCGCGTCCCCGGCTTGTTGTACTCGAGGTCGAGGTCGACGATGTTGATGCGCGGAGCGCTCAACACGCCGCCGGGGCTATTCTTCTCGGGCGTGCCGCGCGACGCGTCGATGTTCGGCGCGAAGATCGTGCCCGGGTTGGCCGGATCGACGTACTGCGTCGCCGACGTCGACCCGTTGGGGTTGGTGACGTTGGTCGACGGCAGGTTGTAGTTCACGCCGTTGAACCCGTAGGCGGTGACGAGCCCGGTCCCGATCGGGTACCCGTCGTTGAACCCGATGATCGGGTTCACGCGCCAGCCGCTGCGGAACTTGTACTGCAGGGCCAGCACGCCGTTGAGCGGCGAGACGAAGCCGACCCGGTACAGGTTACCCTGCGCCAGCGAAACGAACGGGATCTGCGGGAAGAAGTCCTCGTTGCCCGACAGCGGGATCACGTTCGAGAACTCGTTGAGGTACGTCAGCGACAGCGTGCCCGACAGGCCGTACGTCGCCGTCTTGGTCACGTAGAACTCGGCGCCCGTCGTGAACGACGTGCCGAGATTCGACGAGACCGGCGAGTTTTCGAGCGGGTTGCCGTTGGCGTCGAACTGCTGCACGCCGTTGATGACCAGCGGGGTCACCGACTGAACCGCTACGTTGTAGCCGCGGCGGTAGAACGGCGTCATCTTGGCCGTCAGGCCGTTGCCGAAGTCGTGCTGCAGCGACATGTCGTAGTTGTTGAACGTACTGGGCTGCAGCGGCTGAATGGGCGTGCCCGCGACGACGTCCTGGTTGGCCCAGTACAGCTGGTCCGCGTAGTTCCGGCAGAGCCGGTTCTCGGTCGGACCGCACTCGGCCGCGTCGGCCGGGATGCCGGCGAAGCCCGCGTACTGCGAGTACGGGATCCGCTCGTCGACGAACGCGATCGCGGGCAACTCGACCGAACGGCCGTAGTCGAACGTGATGCTGTTGCGCGGGTTGAACTGGTATGCGAACCCGAAGCGCGGCTGCAGCGTGCTCGACGTGTTGTACGTCGGCGCGTAGCGATCGTCGGCCGGGTTGTAGCAGACCCCGGCCGGGATGCACAGGGCCGGATTTGGGCCCGTACCCGCGGCGTAGACGCCGGTAGCGATCGGAAGGTAGAGCGACGACGAGTAGCCGCCCGGCACGTTGTACCCGCCGAAGCTCGTGCTCGACGGATAGTCGAACGACGCCGCGTCGACGCGCAGGCCGGCGGTGATCTTCAGTTTGTCGCTGGCCTGGAACTGGTCTTGGAGATAGTATCCGAGGTCGTGACGGTTGGCGACCGGAGACTGGTTGTAGTCGGGGATCCGGACATAGCCGTCGCCGGGGATGCCATCGGTACCGACCACACCCAGCGTAACCGGCAGGTAGCCGCCCGGGAAGAAGTCGCCCATGTCGAAGTTCGGCGTGAACGCGACCGCGGTCGCGCCGAGCGAGCCACTCTGGAACGAGTCGATCGGGTGCACGAACTCGTACTTCGCACCGAAGCCAAGCAGGTGCTTCGTGCCGATCTGCGAGGTGAAGTCAGCCGCGACGCCGTCGCGCAGACCGCCTTGCAGGGAGGTGAAGTCGCAGTTCAGCCCGAGGCCTTGGCACGACTGCGCGGCGTACGGGAAGTCGAAGACCGTGGTCGCGTTGACGCGGTACGCCTTGACCGTCATGAAGGTCGACGCGCTCAGATTGTTGCTGTACTGGACCTTGATGACCGCGTTAGGCTGATTGTAGGTCGCGGCCGGCCGACCAATCAGCTGGTTCGGCGCCGTCTGGCCGTACTCGAACGGGAGCACCGGCGTAACGAAGCTCGCCGGCGCGCCGATCTGCTGCCCGACATAGTACGCATAATCCGGTTGGAATAAGCGGTACGGGAGGGTCGTCGGATTCCGGTACTGCGTGTTCTCGTAGAACTCGTACTGCTCGTTCTGGTAGAACAGCTGCAGCGACTGGTTCTTGTTCTTGCCGAACTTGAACACGGTGTTGTTGATGAAGTCGCGGCTGGTGTCGAAGTTGTTGAAGATCTGCTCACCGACGTAGTTGCAGTCGTGAGTGTTGCAGCCGAAGGCCTCGTTGTCGGCCTGCAGCGACGTGTAGTTCGAGATGCTTCCCGTGGGCGTCGCCCAGCCGTACTCGCCGGCGAAGAAGTGCTCGAAGTTCGGGTTGCGGAGGTCACCTTCGAGCGAGCCGAAGGCCGGGAACGTACCGCGCTTGACGGTCGCGTTGATCTGGCCCGTACCGACGTTGCCGACCGATGCGTCGCCCGCGCCGGGGCTGAGCTGGAAGTTCTGGACGCCGTTGAGCGCCAGCGAGTTCACGAACTGGTGGGTGAAGGCGTCGGTGTAGTCGATGCCTTCGTACTGAAAGCCCTCGTCGTTCTCGCGGCCGCCGCGCAGAACGGGGTAGCCGCTGCTGTCGAGCGACGCGCCCGGCAGGGAGATGATCAGCTCGGTCTCGCTCACCGCGTGGGACTTGCCGAGGATCGTCTGGATCTGGTTGGCGTTGACGCTGTACGTGTCTTGAGGTTGCTGGGGCTGGAACGCGCTGACGCCCGAGGAGCGGGTCGTGACCGACCCGATCTGCTTGAGCTGCGCGCTCATGGTCGTGCCGACCGTGGCCGTGATCGTCGGGTTGACGGTCACCCCGGCGATGCTCACGTCGGCGTAGCCGCCGAGCGAGAACGTCACCGTGTAGGTGTCCGGCGTGACGCCGATGATGCTGTAGAAGCCGGCGGCGTCGGTCTTGCCGACGTACTTGCCCGACGGCGCGGTGGCGGTAACGTTGACATTGGCCAGCGGGTGGCCGTTGCCCGTCACCGTCCCCGAAATGTTACCCGTCGTCGTGTCGGCGAGTACCGGAGCCGCGAGGGACGCCGTAAAAGCGAGGACCAGCGCCATTCCAAAGATGCCGCGCCGGGATCGCTTCAGGGCGTGTGCGATTGCTTGTAGCACGCGCTTCCTTCACATAGGAGAAAAGAGAGGAGCAGCATGAGGAGCTGCCGCGTCCATGGTGCTCTCAGCCGATTCCCGTCTCCTTCACAGTCCCCCTTAAGCTGGGCTAAATGGCCGTCGGGCCCACGGCCGAGCGAGAGCAACCGGACGAAGGGGCCGGTTGCCAGGCGCGCCCGGTTCCCGGCGTCGAAAATCCGGAACCATGAAGGTTTGGGTGGTCCTCTGTTCGCTCGCCGTGACGGCCGCGGCCGTCGCCTGGCAACCCGTCCCCGCCGCCGCCGCCAACGGCGACGACCTCTGCCCCCGGGCGCTCCCGAAGATCGACGAGTTCACTGCGGCGGCCAAGGCCAGCGACGTCGCCAAGATCTCCGACTCGGCGGCAGCCGCCGCCGAAGCGTTCCGGCTCTGTATGGTCGACGCTCGGATCAGCGGCCCGATCGAGCCGCGCTACAACTTCGACGAGATGCGGGCCGCCTATTTCGTCACCGTCCACGGCCGCGCGCTCCTGGCGCAGGGCAAGCGCGACGACGCGATCGCGGCCTTCAAGGACGCTCGCTCGCTCGCGAACGAGGTCGCGGTTTGGCAGCCCGACTCGAACGCCTGGTCGGGAAACAACATCACCGGGACGAGCTCAGGCCGGAACAGCGACCTGCGGCCTTCGCAGTATAAGGACGCCGCAATCCAGATCCGCACCGCCGACGAGGCCGCGCTCGGGACGCTCGGCGTCAGCACGACCGGGGCGCCTCCGCCGGTGAGCCGGCCGCAGGCGGTCGAGCCGAGCCCCGCGCCGGGGCACTAAGAGGCCGAAGCCAGCTCCAGGTCGTCGCGCCGGTTCCAGTACGTGTCCCGGATGACCGGCCGGAACCCGGCACCGCGGATCATCTCCTCCACCTGGGCGCGGGTCGCTTCGTTGGTGCTGCCGGCGTCGTGGACCACCTGCTCCTCGATGATCGTGCCGCCCATGTCGTCGCAGCCGTAGAAGAGGCCGAGCTGGCCGAGCTTGAGCCCTGGGGTCAGCCACGACGATTGGAGGTGCGGCACGTTGTCGAGGAACAGCCGCGAGACCGCTAGCACCCGCAGGTACTCGACTCCGGTCGCCTCGCGCCCCCGCAGCGGCGTCTTGTACGGGACGTAGTACCAGGGGATGAAGGCGGTGAACCCGCCGGTCTCGTCCTGGAGGTCGCGGATCGCTTCGAGGTGTGCGATCCGCTCGGCGTCGGTCTCGATCGAGCCGAACATCATCGTGGCGGTGGTCGGCATGCCGAGCAGCTGAGCCTCGCGCATGACCCCGAGCCAGCCCTCGGGGACGATCTTGCGGGCGCTGATCCGTTTGCGGACCCGCTCGACCAAGATCTCGGCGCCGGCCCCGGGCAGCGACTTCATCCCGGCCGCCTTGAGCCGGACGAGGACCTCGCGCGCGCTCAGTTCCTCGACCTGCGCCAGCCCGGCGACCTCCGAGACCGAGAGCGAGTGGATGTCGACCCGCGGAAACTCGGCCGCGACGCGCCGGAACAGCTGCTCGAACCACTCCAGCCGCAACTCGGGATTGACGCCGCCCTGGATCATGATCTGGGTCGCGCCCTGGTCGGCGGCGTACCGCACGCGCTCGAGCACGGCGTCGTGCGACATCGTGTAGCCCTCGCCGTGCTTCTCGGGCCGGAAGAACGCGCAGAACGTGCAGTGCACGTTGCAGACGTTGGTGTAGTTGATCGTCGTGTCGACGACGTAGGTGACGTCGTCGCCGGGGTACATCGCCGAGCGGCGCGCGTGCGCCGCCGCGCCGAGTTCGTGCAGCGGCGCCTCGCGATAGGCGCGCACGCCTTCGTCGAACGTGAGCCGGCCACCGGCCGCGGCGCGATCGAGGACGTCAGCCAGCGACACGCATGACCTCCGGCATGAACAGCGTTCCGAACCGCTCGAGTCCCTGCTCCGCGCGCTGGTCGAGCCGGTACGACAGGCGGCTGAAGTAGTCGTCGTACAAGGCCCGGTCGTACGGCCGGGCGGCGACCGCCGCATCGATCACGGCGGCGCGGTTCGCTTCACCCCAGTCGCGCGCCGCCACCAGCGCGGCGCTCAGTGCGGCGACCTCCGCCGGCCGTTCCTCCTGCGCGGCGCGCCGAACGGCCCAGACCGCGAACACGAACGGAAGCCCGGTCCAGGCGCGCCAGGCTTCGCCCAGGTCGTGGATGTGGTTGGGCGGCTGCTCGGCGCGCGCGACGAGCGCGTCGTCGCCGATCACCAGCGACGGCTGTCCGCGCCGGGCGCATTCCAGCGCGTCCGCGACCACCTCGTAGCGCGGCCGCACGTCGCGAAAGCCGCTCAGCAGCGCGGCCAGCAGCGCGCGTCCGGACGCCGAGTGCGCGGTGACGGCGACCGTCGCGTCGCCCAGCAGCGCCGGCGGGATCGGCGAGACGAACAGGACCGTGCGCACCGGGCCGTCGGCCGCGATGCCCAGGTCGGCCAGGCGGACGAACTCGCCCGGATGCGCGAGGTAGTGGGCGGCGCTGATCGCGCCGGCATCGATCCGGCCGGCCGACATCGCCGCATTGAGCTCGGCCGGGACGGCACCGAACACGTCGACGTCGCGCGCGACGGCACCGGCGTCGAACGCGGTCTCGACCGGCGCGACGTTGACGTACGCGATGCGGCCGTACTTCAGATTAGGCAACGACGGGTTCCGCGGCGGCGGCGGCGGCGGGCTCCGCCGCGTCGGGCCGCCAGTCCCACGAGAACGTTTCGTAGGTCGAGTTGCGCCGCACGGGGACGTAGCCCGATGCTTCGATCAGCCGGCGGAACTCGCGGTCGTCGACGTGCTGGCCCGAGCTCGTCCCCGCGCTGTGGTAGATGCGCTCCTCGTCGGTCGAGCCGTGCGTGCCGTCCATGTCGTCGGCGCCGAAGTCGAGCGCGAGCTGGCAGACCTTCAGCCCTTGGATCATCCAGTAGGCTTTGATGTGGTCGAAGTTGTCGAGCATCAGCCGCGCCGTCGCGAACATCCGGACGTCGTCGAGTCCCGAGGTCCAGCCGTGGTGCGACAGCTCGTTGCCGTCGGGATGGAACGCCAGCGGGATGAACGCGTTGTAGCCCGGCGAGCGGGCCTGCGACTCGCGCAGCAGGATCAAGTGCTCGACCCGTTCCTCGAACGTCTCGATCGTGCCGTAGAGCATCGTCGCGTTCGACGCGACGCCGTGACGGTGCAACGTCTCGTGGATCTCGAGCCAGTGCGCGGCGTCGACCTTGTTCGGGCAGACTTCCTTGCGGAAGCGCGCGCTGAACACCTCGGCGCCGCCGCCGTTGACGTTGTCGAGTCCGGCCGAGCGCAATTGCGCGCAGATCTCGTCGTAGGACAGCCGGTGCCGCCGGGCCAGGTAGTCGATCTCGGCCGCCGTGAACAGCGACAGCTGGACGTGCGGCAGCAGCTGCTTCACGCGCCGCATCAGGGGCAGCCAGTAATCCAACGACAGCTGACGCGGATCGTGGCCGCCGACGATGTGAAGCTGATTGAAGTTCGTTCCGGTCTCGAGCGCCTTGGCGACGACCTCGTCGGCCGACATGCGCACCGCGCCGGTCTCCTTCTCGGCGCGCGCGAACGAACAGAACCTGCAGTTCGCGTAGCACACGTTGGTCGAGTTGATGTACCGGTTGAGAACGTAGTAGACGTTCTTGCCGCTCTTGCGCTCTTTGGCACCCTTCGCCAACCGTCCGAGCGTGTGGAGATCGCGCGTGCGCAGCAGCGCGACCCCGTCGTCGCGGTCGAGCGAGACACCCCGTTCGATCTTCTCCGCGACGGTCGCCAGGGCGGGATCGACGGCTGTCGTCACGGCACTAATAAGAGACCGAGGCGTGCACGGCCGCGGTCCGGTGCACGGAGCTGCGAGCGCGCGTCAGCGGGCCGGTCACGCCGGCCTTGGGATAGATGACTTCGGTCACCTTCGAAACGGTGATGTCGCACTGCGCCGCGAGCGCCGGCTCCTCGCTGATGTTCGAGGGCGAGGACGGAGCGATGATGTCGTAGTCCGAGCCGACCACATAGGCGTAGACCGAGTCACCGGTCGCGAACGGCGCCGAACCGGTCGTGGCTCCAGTGGCGACCGGACCGCTGGTCGCGCTGTACGTGCACACGCCCCCGCCGGTCGGAACGACGCAGGTGTACATGGTCGGATCGGCCGTCGTGGCCGAGACGTCGACGACGTAGAGCAGCTGGTTGGTGACCCCGGTCGGCGGCGCCGCAACGGTGAACGTCGCGCCGCCGTCGCCGGTGCTGCTGATCACGACCGGCGTCGACTCCGCGCCCAGCGGCGTGACGCTGGCAAGCGTCGCGGTGGCGGTGAAGCTGGCCGAGTTCTGCTGCGCCGTCGACGGCACGATGACGGCGAGGGAGTAGCTCCCGGCGACCGGCGTCGCGGCGAACGACGTGAAGCCCGAGTCGTAACCGAGGAACAGCGACGAGAAGTTCGCATTGTGGAAGTCGGAGACTGCCGGCGGGCCGAGGATGAACGGCAGGCGCAAGTCCTCGGGCGCGTAGAGCGGCATTGTGTACGCGTTGCCGATCGCACCGATCTTCGGATCGCCGAGGATGGTCGCTCCGATCTTGTTCTCGACGTTGCCCTTCCCAGATCCGACGACGATCGGGCTGTCCTGGTCCTGGTACAGGGCGGTGTTGTCCTCGACGTTGTTCACGAACTCCGCGAACGGGTTCGTGCCGAAGACGACGTTGATGTTCTCGAAGCCGTAGGCGAACGCGCCGCCGGCGGTGCCGAACGTCGTGATGACGGCCGAGCCGGTCGGCGTGCCGCGAATCGTGTTCGTGCCCACGTCGCTGTTCTTGTCGGCCGCCGAGGGATCGGTCTGCGGGTTGTCGGGCACGACGAACCCGGCCGGGCCGGTGATGACCGGTGTGTTGATGGTCGACGCCGAGGCCCCGGTGTTGAAGCGAAACGTCTCGACGGTGTTCAGTCCGACGGTGCCGTCGGAGAACAAGGCGGTCCCCACCCGGAACTGGAGGGCCGAGTTGTCCTGGACGTCGATCTCGGTCGCCGACGTGACGAGCGAGTTGTAGTTGCCGCCGCAGCCGGTCAGGATCGCGATCCCCACGGCGAAGGCGAGCAGTGTTTTCGGTGCGCGCACGCGCGTTCTCCTCAGGCTGGCGTCGGCTACGCTGCGACGACCGGGGCGCGGGTCGGTTGCGCGAACCGGCGGGCATATCCCTTCGAGAGCAAGCACAGGGCCGCTCATGGTGCGGCTGCGAACACCGCCGGGTGGCGGTCGCGCTCGCGCTCGGAGCCGCGCTGTTCTACGGCGCGAGCGACTTCTGCGGCGGCTTGGCGTCCCGGCGGCGGCCGGCGCTGCTGGTCGCGCTGTGGTCGCAGGGCGTCGGGCTGGCGGTGCTGGCCGTCGCGCTGGCGCTGGTTCCGGGGACCGTTCGCGCGGCCGACCTGGCCTGGGGAGGCCTGTGCGGGCTAGCCGGCGCGGCGGCGGTCCTCCTTTTCTATAGGGCGCTGGCCGTCGGCCTGATGGGGGTGGTCTCGCCGCTGACCGCCGTGACCGCGGCGATCGTGCCGGCGATCTGGGGACTGGCGCGCGGGGAACGCCCGGCGCCGCTCGCACTGGCGGGCATCGTCCTCGCGCTGGCCGCGATCGGGCTCGTATCGGCGGCGCCGCCGGCCGACGCGGCGCCCGCCGGTCCTCCACTCGCGCGGCCGGCCCGCCGGCCGGGCCTGCCGCCCGGGATCCCGGAGGCGCTGGGGGCGAGCGCGGCCTTCGGCCTGTTCTTCATCGCGATCGCCCAGACGCAGCCGGGCTGTGGGCTCTACCCACTGCTGTCGATGCGCCTCGTCTCGCTCGCCGCGCTGCTCGCGACGGCCGCCGTCCTCCGCCGCCCGATCCGCCTCGCGGCTCCCGGCGCCGGGCTGGTCGCGCTGACCGGCGCGCTCGACATGACCGCCAACGTCTGCTTCTTCTTGGCGGTGCACGGCGGGGCGCTGAGCATCGTCGCCGTCCTGACCTCGCTCTATCCCGCCGGCACCGTCGGGCTGGCGGCGGCCGTCCTGCGCGAACGCCTGCGCCCGGTGCAGTGGCTGGGCGTCGGCGTCGCGCTGGCCGGCGTCGTCTGCATCGCGTCGTCGCGCTGACGGCCGTTCAGAGCGCGGCCCAGACGTCCAGCTTCGTCTTCACCTTCTCGATCACGGCGTCGGTGAACTCGGTCGTCGACGCGTGCCCGCCGAGGTCGCTGGTCGCGATCCCTTCGCGGACGGTCTCGAAGACCGACTCGTAGATTGCGCGCGAGGCGCTGGCGGCGCGGCGGTCGTCGACGAACGTGAACAGCGCGGCGATCGCCAAGATCATCGCCATCGGGTTGGCGATGTTCTTGCCGAACAGGCGCGGCGCGGTCCCGTGCGGCGCTTCGGTCATGGCGACGTCCGGCTTGCCGCCGGCGGTGAACGACATGACCGTCGACTCGGCGCCGGCGATCGAACCGAACAGTTGCATCACCAGGTCGGACAGACAGTCGCCGTCGCGATTGAGCGACGGGATCACCATCGCGTCGCCGGCGGTCGAGATCAGCAGCGCGTAGGTGGCGTCGATCAGCTGCGGCTCGTAGGCGACGGCCGGATAGCGCGCCGCGGCCGCATCCATCTCTTCCTTGAGCATCCCTTCGTAGACCGGGCTGACCGTGTACTTGGGTCCGCCGAAGACTTTGGCGCCGGTCCGCGCGGCATGATAGAACGCGTACTCGGCGACGACGCGGCAGACCGAGCGTTCGATCCGCTCGGTGCGGTAGGCGACTTCCTCGCCGTTCTCGTCGGCGCGCCATTCCTTGGCGCCGTACGCGTCGCCGACCGCCATCCGGACGACCGAGATCGGCGCGTGAATCCCGGCGACCGGCCGGACCCCGGGGATGCGCCGTCCGGTGCGCACGATGACCTTGCCGTCGATCGCTTCGCGCAAGATCGCGTTGGGCGAGCCGACGTCGCCGTTGCGCTCGGGCGTGATCGTCGCCGCCTTGAGCCCCAGCTTGGTCCGTTTCATCGCGGCCGCCGCCTCGTGCACGACGGCGTTCTGCGTCGCGCGACGGTTGTCGAGCGAGAGGTCGTAGCGCTCGAGGTCGATCTCGAATCCGATCACGCCGGGTTCGGCGACGCGCAGCGCGTCGACGAGCAGCTCTTGTCCGGTTTGGTCGCCTTCGAGCAGGACGATGGTCGGGCGGTTCACGGCCCCGCTCGTTCGCGGCGCGCACGGCCGCTTCCGCCCCGGGACAGGTGATGAACCCCTCGCAACGGGAAGTCGGCAGCAATGGCTCGCGTTCGGCGCAAGACCAGCGCGACGACTCGCTGGAACCTCGAGATCGCCGGGATCCTCGCGCTCGGCTTCGCGCTGCTGCTCGGGATCGCGCTCGTCGCTCCGCCCGGCCGCACCGGCGTGATCGGCGGCGGGATCGCGTTCGCGCTGCACGCGCTGTTCGGCGTCGCGGCCGGACTGTTCGTCGTGCTGATCGCGCTGGTGGCGGCGATCGTCTTCCTCGAGATCAACGTGCCGAAGATGATCGCGACGCTCGGCGGCGCGGCGTGCGCGTACTTCGTCGCGGTCGACGTCGCGCTCGTGGCGTGGGGACACGACGGGGGACTGCTCGGCGGCGCGCTCTACCACGGGCTGCGCGCGTTGCTCGGCGACGCCGGCGTCTGGGTCGTGCTGACGGTCGGGGTGCTGGCCGTGACGGTCGGCATCACCGGCGTCAGCCTCAAGCGCGTGATCGGCTGGTGCGCGGCCCGGCTCGCGGCGCTGCGTCCCTCCGTCACGCCGCGCTCGCTGCGCGAGGCGTTCCACTTTCCCGCGCTCCCCGCGCGCAGCGGTCAGGTCGCGAGCGCCACCGCCGTCGCGACGCCGGCGGCTGCGGTTCCGGCGGTCGTCGAGCGTGAAGGCGTTCGCTTCTACGACCGCGACGCCGAGGAAGACGAAGAGCTCGACGACGAGGACGTCGACGACGAAGACGTCGATGACGAAGAGCTCGACGACGGCGAGTACGACGAGGACGACGACGAGTACGAGGACGACGACGTCGCCGACGAACCGGCCGACGATGCGCCCGGCGACGTCGAGTGGGAGGTCCAGGACCGGCAGGTGGCCGCGCTGCCGGTGATCAGCGGCGAGTACGAGGACGCGCCGTCGCAACGGCCGGCCTACACGCTCCCCGACGTGCGCGCGATCTTCGACCCGCCGCAGCTGCAAAAGATCGACGACGCCAGCCGCGCGCACGTGCTCGAGGACACGCTCGCGTCGTTCGGCGTCGGCGTCAAGGTGACGCACATCGAACGCGGCCCGTCGATCACCCGCTACGAGCTGCGCCCCGAGCGCGGCGTGAAGATCTCGCGCATCTCGTCGCTGGCCGACGACCTCGCGCTGGCGCTGGCCGCGACTTCCGTGCGGATCGAAGCGCCGATCCCCGGCAAGTCGGCGGTCGGGATCGAGATCCCCAACGCGACCGTCTCGATCGTCGCGATCCGCGAGATCCTCGAGCGGATCCCGGCTGACGCGTCGCCGCTCACGATCGCGCTCGGCAAAGACATCACCGGCGGACCGGTTTTCGGCGACCTCGCACGGATGCCGCACCTGCTGGTCGCCGGCGCGACCGGCGCCGGCAAGTCGGTCTGCCTCAACTGCATCATCGCATCGCTGCTGGTGACCGCCACGCCCGATCAGCTCGAGCTGCTGATGATCGATCCGAAGCGCGTCGAGCTGACGGTCTACAACGGGATCCCGCACTTGCGCAACGAGGTGATCACCGATCCCAGCATGGCGGCCGGCGCGCTCAACAAGATCACCACCGAGATGGACACGCGCTACGAGCGCTTCGCCAAGGCCGGCGTCCGCAAGATCGAAGAGTACAACGCCAAGTTTCCCGACGAGAAGCTGCCGTACATCGTCGTGATCATCGACGAGCTGGCCGACCTGATGCTGATCGCGCCGGCCAAAGTCGAGATGCTGGTGATGCGCCTCGCGCAGCTGGCGCGCGCGACCGGCATCCATCTGGTCGTCGCGACGCAGCGGCCGTCGGTCGACGTGATCACCGGGCTCATCAAAGCGAACATTCCGTCACGCATCGCGTTCGCGGTCAGCTCGCAGGTCGACTCGCGCGTGATCCTCGACATGGGCGGCGCTGAGCGGCTGCTGGGCCGCGGCGACATGCTCTACCTGCCGATCGACGCGCCCAAGCCGATCCGCGCCCAAGGGGCGCTGGTGACCGGCGCCGAGATCGACCGGCTCGTCGCGCACTGGCAGCGCCAGGCCGATCCGGCCGAGCGCAAGTCGATGGACATCGTCCCGATCCGCGAGGACGACGAACGCGGCGGCGACCGCAAGGTCGACGAGCTGTGGTACGAGGCGGCGAAGTTCTTGCTCGATTCACGCGTCGCCAAAGGCGAGCCCGGGGTCGGCTCGACCGCCGCGCTGCAGGCGCGCTTCGCGATCGGCCACCCGCGCGCGGTCCGCCTGATGCGGGTGCTCGAAGAGTTCGGGATCGTCGGCCCCAACGAGGGCACCAAACCGCGCAACGTCGTGCTGGAGAACCCGGCCGACCTCGAACGCGTCGCCGACCGCGTCGGGCGGCCGGCGCAGACCGACTTGTTCGCGGGCTGATGCGCGCGCCGGCGATCGCCGCGGTCGCCATCCTGCTCTACGTGTGGCTGGGCGCGGCGGTCTCGCACACGACGCCGTTCGGCGTCGACCTGGCCGGTCGTGCGCTCGCCGGCCAAGCGCCGGGCTTGGCGCTGATCTTCACCGAGTCGTGCTGGTGGGTGGTGCTGGTGTCGCTGGCGGTCGTCGCAATCGCCGTCGGCGCGTTCGTTCCGTCGTGGCGGCCGCGCGTCGTCTACGCGCTGCTGACCACACTCGCCACGTGGCAGATCAGCGACGCGCTCAAGAACGTCTTCATGCGCCCGCGGCCCGACTACTGGATCGTCGTTCACGAGACGTCGTACTCGTACTCGAGCGGCCACGCGATGTTCGCGGTCTTGGTGTACTGGACGTGGGCCTGGTTTCTGCTGACCAGTCCGCTGCCGCGGATGGTGCGCATGCTCGCGCCGCTGCTGCTCGTGCTCTGGGGCTGCGGCGTGATGTGGTCGCGGCTCGCGCTCGGGGCGCACTACGTGACCGACCTGATCGGCGGGGTGCTGCTCGGAATCGCGGCGCTGGCCGTCGCCAGCACGATCGGCGCGGCGATCCGGGCGGCAGGACGCGCGCGCGCGAGCGCGTAGCTTGCGCGCATGGTCAAGGGAATGGCGTTCGTCGCCTACTCGGTGCGCGACGTGCCGAAAGCACGAGAGTTCTATCGCGACGTGATCGGGCTCACGGAGGGCGCGTTGAGCAGCGACCACTGGGTCGAGTTCGACGCCGGCGGCACGACGTTCGGGATCGGCAACGGCGAGCCGCTCGGCATCACGCCCGGTTCCTCGTTCGCTGCGACCTTCGAGGTCGACGACGTCGCCACCGAGCGCGAGCGGCTGCTCGGCCGCGGCGTCGAGGTCACCGAGATCCACGAGTCGCCGATCTGCTACAGCGCGTTCGTGACCGATCCCGAAGGCAACCGCTTCGGGATCCACCAGCTCAAGAACGCGTAGTTACAGCGACTTCACCAGCGGCGGGCGGCCGAGATGGTGGGCCGTCGCGCGCTGGTAACGCGCGCCCAGCGCGGTGAGCGCCGCTTCGCCCCAGGCGCGGCCGAGCAGCGCGAACGACGTCGGCAGGTTGTGCGGTCCCATCCCGTTGGGCATCGCCAGCGCGGGAAGTCCGGCCAGGTTGCCGGGCGCGATGAGCGACGGCCCGCCGGGATACTTCGGGTACGCCTTGTCGAACCCGAGACCGACGGGATAGGTCACCGTCGGCAGCGTCGGCGACACGATCGCATCGTAGGTTCCCATCGCCTTGAGCAACGCGGCGTTGAGCTTGGCGCGCTGGCGCAGCGCGTCGATGTAGTCGACCGCGGGCGTGGCGTAGGCGACGTAGCCGCCGAGCTTGTCGTCGGCGTTGCGCAGCTCGCGCGAGCGGCCCGACTCGATGAGATTGCGAAACGCCGACGCGCCTTCGGCGTCGACGATCGTCCCGACGACCGGCCCCCACGGCCCCTTCGGCAGCGCGACCTCGCCGGCAACGTCGGCGAAGCGCGCCAGCGTCTCGACCGACGCGCGGAAGTTCGCCGTGACCGACGGCATCGCGCCTTTGGTCGCGTCGGCCAGCACCGCGACGCGCAGCCGCCGCCGCGGTGCCGCGAACGGCGTGGCGACCGCGGTCGGATCGTTGGGATCGGCGCCGGCAATCGCGGCCAGCACCAGCTCGGCGTCGGCGGCGCTGCGCGCCAGCGGTCCGAGCTTGTCGAGCGTCCAGCACAGCGCCATCGCGCCGTGCCGCGAGACGCGTCCGTAGGTCGGCCGCAGACCGGTGACGCCGCAGGCCGTCGACGGGAACAGGATCGAGCCCGACGTCTCGGAGCCGATCGCGAACGCGACCAGTCCGGCCGCGACGGCCGCGCCCGAACCGCTCGACGACCCGCCGCTCCAGTACTTCGCGTTCCACGGCGTGCGGCCGGGACCGGTGAACGACGCGTCGGCTTCGCCGTACCCGAAACCGCCGGCCAGCTCGACCATCGCGAGCTTCGCCAGCAGCACCGCGCCGGCGTCGCTGAGCTTCTTCACCACCGTCGCGTCGAAGTCGAATCGCTGGCGCCGGTACGGCTGCGCGCCCCAGGTGGTCGGCGCGTCGGGCGTCGCGAGCAGGTCCTTGACGCCGTAGGGGATGCCGTGCAGCGGACCACGCACCTGACCGCGGGCGCGCTCGCGGTCGGCGCGCCGCGCTTCACGCAACGCGCGTTCGTGCAGCACGGTGACGACCGCGTTGTAGACCGGACCGTAGGTTTCCAGCCGCTCGAGGTAGACGCGGGTCAGCTCTACGGAGGACACCGCTTTGGTCGCGAGCGCGATCTGCAGCTCGGCGATGCTCGCGTAGGCGAGATCTTCCGGCGTCATCGCTCGTCGCGCACCGAGAAGCGGAGCACCGGTTCGTCGGCGTTGTGCAGTCCCGTCGCACGGTGCGGGTTGAGGCGCGCCTCGCCGCGGCGATTGTCGTCGATGCCGTGCGCGATCGTGTCGAGGTCGGCGTCGCTGAGCCGCGGGTCGAAGCGCCGCATCGAGGCGGCGATCGCGACCGCGACCGCGCTCGGCGGCTTGGGCGACGCGCTCGGTGACGGCGCGGGCGGCGCCGGCGCGCCGGACGGCGGCGGCGTCTGCGCCTCGGCCGGCGCGGCGAGCAACACGGAGGCGGCGACGCCCGAAACGGCGCCCAAGAACGAACGTCGGTCTGCCATACGAGACGATTAGACGCGGCGCGAACGGCGAAGCCCTGCTCGCGCGGTCCGCGCGGCAGGTGCTCGCGGCGGCGCTGGGTACGAAGGACGCATGGACACGTCCGCCGTGGCGCGGCTCGACGCTTCGCGCCGCGACCGCACCGGCATCCCCGAGGCGATCTTCGCCGAGGGCAAGTCGCTCGAGCAGAACCTCGCGCTGATCGGCGCGCTGTACGCGCGCACCGGGTTCGCGCTCGCGACCCGCATCCCGGCGGACCAGCGCGCGGCCGTCGCGGCCGCGTACCCCGACGCGGCGTTCGAGCCGCTTTCGGGTGCGCTGCGGCGCGGATCGCTGCCGCGCACCGGCGAGCGCGTCGCCGTCGTCTGCGCCGGCACGTCCGACTTGCCCGTCGCCGAAGAGGCTGCGTTCGTCGTCGACGCGCTCGGCCACGACGCCGTCCGCGCGACCGACGTCGGCGTCGCCGGGATCCACCGGCTGTTCGACGCGCTGGGCGACATCGCGGCCTGCCGCGCGGTGATCGTGATCGCGGGAATGGAAGGCGCGCTGCCGAGCGTCGTCGCGGGACTGGTGCGCGCGCCGGTGATCGCGGTGCCGACCAGCGTCGGATACGGCGCGGCGTTCGACGGGATCGCCGCGCTGCTCGGGATGCTGACTTCGTGCGCGCCCGGGATCGGCGTGGTCAACATCGACAACGGCTTCGGCGCCGCCGCACTGGCGCACAAGATCGTCGCGCGATGAGGGTCTGCTACGTCGACATGATCGGCGGCGCGGCCGGCGACATGCTGCTGGCCGCGTTCCTGGACGCCGGACTCGACCGCGACGCGCTCGAGCGCGCGCTGCGCACGGTCGTCGCCGACGGTTGGACGCTCGAACCGCAGCGCGTCGTCAAGCGCGGTATCGCCGCGACCTTCGCCGGGCTGGTCGTCCCGGGCGAAGACGGCGACATCGCGCACCACCATCACCCGCACGACGATGCGGCGTCGGCGCACGGGGGCGTGCACGAGGCGCACGAACACGGCGGACCGGCGCGGACACTCGCGGACGTGCTGGCGATCGTCGAACGCAGCGGGCTGACGGCACGCCAGCGCGAACGTGCGAGCGCGATCTATCGCCGTCTCGCGGAGGCCGAGGCGACGACGCATGCGAGCGCCCCGGAGACGGTCCGGTTCCACGAGATCGGCCAGCTCGACGCGATCCTCGACGTCGCCGCGACCTGCGTCGCGCTCGACCTGCTGGAGGTCGACGAGCTGCGCTGCTCACCGTTTCCGATCGGCCACGGCAGCGTGCGCATCGAACACGGCCTCTACCCGAACCCGCCGCCCGCGACGGCACAACTGCTGCTCGGCTGGCCGACGCGCGCCGTCGAAGTCGCGGGCGAGCTGGTCACGCCGACCGCCGCCGCGATCTTGACGACGCTGGCGACGCCCGGCCGACCGGACCTCGTGCTGGAACGAATCGGCTACGGCGCCGGCCGCAGCGACTTCGCCGTCCCCAACGTCACCCGCGTTATGATCGGAACGGCCGTCGACACCGCCGGCGCGCTGCCGGGCGGCACGGGTACCGAGCGCGACGAGGTGGTCGTGATCGAGACGAACATCGACGACATGTCGCCGCAGCACTACGAGCTCGCGCTCGAACGCGTCTTCGCGGCCGGCGCGCGCGACGCGTGGCTGACCCCGATCGTGATGAAGAAAGGACGACCGGCGATCACGCTGTCGGCGATCGCCGCGCCGGCCGACGAGGCCGCCGTCGCGCGCGCGATGCTGACCGAGACCACCGCGATCGGCGTGCGCGTGCGCGACGAGCGCCGGCACGTGCTGCCGCGCGCCGTGACGACGGTCTCGACGCCGTACGGCCCGGTCCGCGTCAAGCGCGCCGGCGTCAACGGCAGCGCGCGCGCTCGTGCCGAGTACGACGACGTGCTGCGCATCGCGCGCGAGCGCGAGCTGCCGCTGCCCGAGGTCACGCGCACGATCGACGCCGCGATCGCGGCCGAGGATTCACGGTGATCGAGCCGGTCGCCGAGACACCCTCGACTGACGCTGAGCCGCTGGCGGAAAAGGAAGCGCGACTGCGCGCGATCTTCCGCGAGCTGGGCAGCTGCATCGTCGCGTTCTCGGGCGGCGTCGACTCGGCGCTGGTTCTGCACGTCGCGGCCCAGGAGCTGGGGGATCGCGCCGTCGGGATCACCGCGCGCAGCGAGTCACTGGCCGAGCGCGAGTACGCGGGCGCGGTGCGGTTCGCCGGCGCGGTCGACGCGCGCCACGAAGTGATCGAGACGCGCGAGCTGCACGATCCGGCGTACGCCGCGAACCCGGTCGACCGCTGCTACTTCTGCAAGACCGAGCTGTACGGCCGCCTGCACGAGATCGCGCGCGAGCGCGGCATCCCGCACGTCGTCGACGGCTACAACCGCGACGACGAAGGCGACTGGCGGCCCGGCCGCAAGGCCGCCCGCGAGCACAACGTGCGCAGCCCGCTGCACGAGGCCGGCTTCGGGAAAGCCGACGTCCGCGCGCTGGCGCGCGCGCTCGGCCTCGAGGTCTGGGACAAACCCGCGCTGGCATGTCTGTCGTCGCGCTTCCCCTACGGCACGCCGATCACGCTCGAACTGTTGCGCCAAGTCGATCGGGCCGAACAAGCGGTGCATGACGCCGGCTTGCGCGCCTGCCGCGTCCGCCACCACGGCGACATCGCGCGCATCGAAGTCCCACCCGAAGACGTCGCCGCCGCCGCCGAACCCGACCGTCGCGTGCAAATCGTCGCCGGCGTCCGCGCCGCCGGCTACCGCTACGTAACCCTCGACCTCGGCGGCTACGTCAGCGGCGAGTTCAACCGCCCCGCGTCGACGTAACGCCGGGCCGCGACGCGCAGCCGTAGCGGCTGGACGCGGCGCCTGTCAGCCGCGCGGCGCCAACCGCGCGAACAACGCTCGGACGTCGAGCGCAAAACCTGGCAAAGCCTCGTGCTCGAAGACGTCGCTTTCGCCGAGAACGTGCGTGCCGCCGGCGTCGTGCACGGTGATCGTCTTGGTACGCGCATCGACGACGAGGACGGCGCGCGTCCCTGCCGACAGAAACACCGCGATCTTGTGAGCGACGTTGCGCCGCCGGTCGCCGGGCGACAGGATCTCGACGGCGACGGTCGGCGCACCGAGCGGCACTTCGACGTCGTCGATCGGTGCCTCGGCCGGCAGGTCGGCATACGATAGGTACGACACGTCCGGAACGAGCGGCCGAACGATCACGCCGGGCGGCGCGACGCGAAACCGCCACTCCGTGCCGACGCGCCCGTGCAGTCCGTCGTCGGCCCAGGTGCCGAGCATCGTTGCAAGGACCCGTTGCAACAACGCGTGCGAGTAGGTCGGGCTCACCTTTTGCAGCGCCCGGCCGCGAACCCACTCGGTCTCCGGCTTGGTCTCCGGCAAGACGATCTCGTGCAACGACATCCCACGCGAGTCTATCACGCACTCCGGTACGTTCGGCAATACCACAGCGTGCGAGAACCCGCGTGCTCGACGCGCAGGGTAGAACGGGCATACACGAAAGGTGCCGTGGTGCGGACAGGCGGCGGTCGCAATGTCTTCTTAAGGGGCCTTAACGTCGCGCTGGCGAGCGTCGCGGTCGGCATCGCATGCGCGCGCGCCGAGGCGCAGACCGTGGCACCGACGCCGCAGCCGTCATCGTCACCGTCGTCGTCGCCGACATCGCCGTCGCCGGTTCCGTCGCCCACGCAGCGGCCGGGGACGATTCGCTGGAGCGGTGACGTTCACAGCACGTTCATCACGCAACGCACCAACGGCCCCGGCACGCGACCGCCGGAAGCGCCCGGCTTCGCGTCCGGCGACCCGCTCTCACCCGAAACGCCGTACGACACGTTCTCGAGCGCGCCGCTCACACCGGGGAACGCGAACGAGTCGGCACTCTATCTGCACCCACACTACGCGGGACACACGTTCGACGCGGAACTGCTCCTGGGCGCCGGCTACGTTGCCGGCAGCGTCACCAACGCCGCCTACTGGGGCGAGTCGCTGATGCCGACGTTCAACCCGCACCTCGGGGCGCAGATCCTCCCGTACGGCATCGTCTTTCCGACCCACGCAGGCCGCGACGACGCGACCGCGTTCGTCGCCTCGGTTCTGGGTGCGAGCGTGGCGAGCAAGAACGGCAATCTCGTCCTACGGGGCGGCTGGTTCGATCTCGCGCAGACGGCGCCGTTTATCTTCGTCCAGCCGCCGGTCACCAACGCGCCGCCGGCGGTCGGGATCGCGACGCCCGAGACGCTCGGCGACGGAGCGCCTTCGCTCGACTCGTGGGCGACGCCCGTGCCCGCGCTGCCGCTCCACGGCCTCGACGCGGTCGTGAAAGCCGGTCTCGCGACGTTCGAGGCCGCGGATGCCTCACTGCCGGCGCTGCCCGGCACCGCAGCCCGGATGAGCACCGTCTCGGTGGTCGTCGATCACGGTGAAGGGACGCGCTACGCCGCGCAGTTCCTCGATGTATCGACGGGCGGCGACCTCGTCTCGACGACCGTGCTCTACGGCGGCGATCCGCGGCTCGAACCGACCGCACAGGGAACGCTGCCGTCGAGCCTGATCGGCGGGCAACGCCAGCGCATCATCGGGGCCGACGCGGCGTTCCACGCCTCGCCGTGGCTCGATGCGGCGATTGAGGTCGCGCGCTCGAGCTACGCCGCCGACCACGTCGCCGAGTCCGGCACCGGACACAGCGGCGGCTACTACCACGCCGGCCTCACCCACGCACACAAACGCACGACCGCATCGCTCGACATGTACCGCAACGAAGCCTACTACGCCAACGCGCTGCTGCCGTACGGCGTGCCGGAGAACGTCTGGAGCGTCGCCTGGTCGTGGCCCGGCCAGTGGCTCAAATCGAACTACCAGCTCATCAACGACTTCCCGGTCAACATCAACCGCCAAGGGTACCGCCTCAAGTACGCGGTCAAGGGCGGCGACAGCCCGCTCGACGTGCGCGTCTCCTATGCGAACTTCGCCCAGATCGCGCCGATCACGTACGCCCAGGCGCTCCAGACCGGCTTCATCGACGGCTTCTTCTTGCCGCAGGCGAACGACGCCGCGACCCTCGGGCGGCAGCACCAGTACGGCCTGTTCCTCGGCTACCACCCGCGCGCGCTCGACGTCACTTTCGACTATGCCGAGGACACGATGCGCCGTCCGGCCGTCGCATTCGCACCGCAGGACACCGTCTCGTACGACAATCCCGAAGCGGTGCTCACGTTCTCGCGCAAGGTCAACGACGGGCTCATCGCATCGGCCGGGCTCGCGCGCTACGGCATGCGCGGCAGCTTCGGCGAAGCCTATACCAACGTCGACTTCGGCCAGCGCATCGCGTTCGCCGGCCTCGAGCTGCGCGAATCCGACCACGCCTCATCGCTGCTCTCGCTCCGCCGTTCGACGCTCGGCGGCGTCCCGACCGAGCCGCTCGGCCCGCCACCGAACTTCACCGGCACGCTTCTCGTCCTCGAGCAGCGTTATCGCTTCTAAGGTGTTCGACGTACTGTCGACCGGATCGGAACCCGAGCCGGCAGCTTCATCGGCGCGACTGGCGATGAGCGTCAGCGTCACGCGCGTCTGCGTTGTCGCAGGGAACGGAAAGGTTTCAACCTTCTTTAGGAACCAGCGTCCCCGGGGCCGCTTCACGACATCGCTGTGCAGTCTCTTCGTGTTGGCGCTGCTTTCCGGCTGTTCTGCGGCCGGCGACCGATCGGCTGGCGATGCTGCAGACTTCATGCACCGACAGGTCGGGGGTCACTCCTTCCTGTCCGCACTCATCGTCGGCACGGTGATGACGTGTACCGGTGTGGCGCTTTGTCTTGCAAGTCGCACCATTCCGTCAGGGAAATCCGGACCGTGGTGGCTCGAGGGAGTGACGTTTGCAAGCCCTATGAGGCTCCGGGGCGGCGGCCTGTTCATTGGAGGTCTTGGGCTGGCGCTTTTGATCAACTGCGCGGTCGCAATCGTGACGCATCCGTGACCTGACCCTGGCGCGGTATCGTGCCTTAGTCGGGCCGAAAGCCCGCCGTCAAACCTCCATGACGACGGGAATGACGATCGGGCGGCGGCGCGACTTCTCGAACACCGCCTTGGACAGCCCCGAACGGATGTGTTCCTTGACGTTGCCGATGTCGCGGATCCCCTCGACGCTGCAGTCGGCCAGGATCGTGCTGAGCTTCTCCTTGAGCTCGTCGATCAGCTCGCCGGACTCGGGGAGATAGTAGACGCCGCGCGAGATCAGGTCGGGACCGGCGACGACGCGTGCCTCCTCGGCATCGACGGTGACGACGACCATCATGATCCCGTCGCCGGCGAGGTGCTTGCGGTCGCGCAGCACCGCTTCGCCGACGTCGCCGACGCCCGAGCCGTCGACCATGACGTTTCCGCCGTAGGTGCGGCCGATCTTCTCGGCGCCGTCCTTGGTGAACTCGAGCACGTCGCCGTTCTCGGCGATGAACACGTTGTCGCCGGCGACGCCGGTCTGCTGCGCGAGGCGGCTGTGCGTGACGAGCATCCGGTACTCGCCGTGGACCGGGATGAAGTACTTCGGCCGCACGAGGTTGAGCATCAGCAGCAGCTCTTCTTGCGACGCGTGACCGGAGACGTGCGCGTTGCCGCTGCTGCCGTGGATGACGTTGGCGCCCAGGCGGTAGAGGTTGTTGATCGTCTTGGAGACGGCCTTTTCGTTGCCGGGAATCGGCGTCGCCGCGATGACGACGGTGTCGCCGGGGACGATCTTGAGCAGCTTGTGGTCGCGGACCGACAGGCGGGTGAGCGCCGACATCGGCTCGCCCTGCGAGCCGGTCGTCATCACGCAGACCTCGTGCGTCGGGTGCTCCTCGATGTCCTCGATCCGAATGACGAGGCCCTCGGGGATGTCGAGGTAGCCGAGCTGGCGGGCGAACTGCACGACGTTCTGCAACGAGCGGCCGAGGAACGCGACCTTGCGGCCGAAGCGCTTCGACTGGTCGACGACCTGCTGGATGCGCGGGACGTTCGACGCGAAGGACGTGACGATGATCCGTCCCTTGGCGCGCGCGAAGATGTTCGAGAACGCCTCGCCGACGATTCGCTCGGAGAGCGTGTGCCCGGGGCGCTCGGCGTTGGTCGAGTCCGACAGCATCACCATGACGCCCTCGTCGCCGACGCGCGCGATGGAGGCGAAGTCGGCCGGGTCGCCGTCGATCGGGGTCTGGTCGAACTTGAAGTCGCCGGTGTGGAACACGGTGCCCAGCGGCGTGCGGATTGCGAGGGCGCAGGCGCCGGCCAGCGAGTGGTTGATGTGGATGAACTGCGTCTCGATGCCGCCGAACCGCACCCGGTCGCCCGGCTCGACTTCGCGCGCGTCCCACTCGCCGGGCTTGTGCTCCTTGAGCTTGGCCCGGATCAGCGCCAGCGAGAGCGGCGAACCGACGACCGGCAGCTGCGGAAACTCGCGCAACAGGTACGGGATCCCGCCGATGTGGTCTTCGTGTCCGTGGGTGACGAGCAGCGCGCGGAACTTGTCGGCCCGCTCGCGCAGGTACGTGAAGTCGTTGATGACGATGTCGACCCCGAACATCTCCTCGTCGGGGAACATCAAGCCGCAGTCGACCGCGACGAGGTCGTCGTCGGTCTCGATGACGGTCATGTTGCGGCCGATCTCGCCGCAGCCGCCGAGCGGCACGATGCGGAGGTACGGCTCGTTCGGCGGGGACGGAACGACGAAAGTGTCGGGTTGCAAGGAACGTCCTTGTCGGGAAGCGGGCGGGGTGGGATGGACGGGTGTGAGAAACGCGCTCGTCGCTGCCGCCCTGCTGGTGCTCTTGGTTCCGGCGCTCGGGACCCCGAGCGAACCGTCGCCGGTTCCACTTCGTCGGCCACCGCCCCGCTCCAGCCCGCGGCCGGCGGCCACGCCCCACCCCGACGCCGCGGCGCTCTACTCGCGCCGCTCGCGTCGCCTCGTGCAGTCCTACCTGCGGCTCAAGCTGTGGGAGATGCGTGAGGCCGACCTCGACCGTGCCCGAAAAGTCGTCGAGCGCAAGCTCGGAGTTCGGTACCTCTTGGGCGAAACACCGGTACCTGCGCCTCGGTAAGTAGGGGCGTCTGTCGCTCGTTTCACGGGAGAGACCTTTGAGCACGTCCATTCCGGCCCCGCCGCGCCGCAGCGGCTTGACCACCGCCATCGACACGATCGTCTCGCCGTCGGCGGCGTTTGCGTCCCTCCGGGAGGCGCCGACCTGGGGTTGGGCGTTCTTGATCGCCACCGTGCTGGGAATCATCGGCACGTTCATGACCGGGCCGGCGGTCCTGCACTCCCTGCAGGTGTCGCTGCCCGCGCAGCTCGCCGCCAACCCGGCGATCCAGCAGATGTCGCCGGCCGACCAACAGGCGGCGATCGCTCGCGCGCTTGCCTTCAGCAAGATCATCTCCCAGTTCGGATTCGTGTTCATCCCGATCGCGATCTTGGTCGCGGCGCTGGTGCAAGGGCTGATCATGCTCATCGCAAACGCCGCCGCGCACGGGGACGGGAACTTCAAGAAGTACTTTGCGCTCAGCGTCAACGTCGCGGTGGTCGGCGTCGGGCTCGCTCAGATCGTGCTCGGGATCATCGTGCTGGTGCGCGGCGTGAACGCGTTCGACTCGCCGAGCGCCGTCCAGGCGGCGATCCCGGGGCTCGGCCTGCTCTCGAACGGACACGGCATGGCGGCCGGCTTCTTGGGAGCGATCAGCATCTTCTCGGTCTGGTCGATCGCGCTGCTCGCGCTGGGAATGACGGGTGTCGGACGCATTTCGCGTGTCCCCGCGTGGGTCACGGCGATCATCATGCTGCTCCTCACCGCCTGCTTCGCGGCGTGGGGCGCGCGTAACGGTTGATGGTGTCGCGCTGGCTCGCCGGCGTCGCGCTCGCCGCGTGCGCCTCGTTCGTCACGCCGTCGGCAGCGCCGGCCGCCGTGCCGGCTCCGACACCGTCCCCGTCCGCGGCGAGGCCGCTCGACCTGCACGGCGCGGTCGCGTACGCCCTCACGCACGACCCGACCGTGCTCAACAAGCGTGCGACCCTCGCGCAAGACGAGTCGATCTACGCGCACGACCACGCCAACGAGTTTCCGACCCTCGCGGGCACGCTGCAGAACCAGATCGCCAAGACCAACGGCAACACGGCGGGGTCGTTCTCCGAGTTCGGACTGTCGCAGGCGCAGGTGTTCTCGCAGAACCTCGCCCAGATCGGCTCGACCTGGAATCTCTACACCGGGTCGTCGACGCAGATCCAGGCGCAGCAGGCGAAGCGTCAGGTCGAAGGCGCGCGCTCCGACCTCAAGCGCGCCGAGCAGCAGCTGGCCAGCGACGTCGCAGCGGCGTGGTACAACGTCGTCCAGCAGCGTGAATCGATCCGGCTCTCGCAAGGCGATTTGAGCTACCAGCAGCAGCTGCTCGACGCAGCGCGCGCGCAAGAGCGCGTCGGGCGCGCGGCCGGCGTCGACGTGCTGCGCGCGCAAGTGAACCAACTGCGCAGCCAGGCCACCCTGACGACGGCCGACGCGAACGAGGCGAACGCCCGCGAAGCGCTCGCCGAGCGGATCGGCGCGCCGCTCGACACACCGTTCGCGTTCCCGCCCTCGCTGCCCGAGCCGCCGCTGCCGCAAGCGCCGCTCGACGCGATGATCGCCGCCGCGATCGGTGCGCGCGCCGACGTGGCCAGCGCGCGCGCGCAGGTGCAAGTCGCCCAGCTGGCCGACGCCGCGATCGAGACCGATCGCCGTCCGCAGATTCAGCTCAACGCCGCCTTCGGCAACGCCGAGATCCCGACCACGCTCACCTCCCCGGCCGAGGTGATCCCGGGCTTCGGGGTGATCCCGGCGACGACGGTCAACCGCCAAGGCTTCTGGCAGATCGGTGCGACCACGACCTTCACCGTGCCGTTCATCGAGTACGGCGCGCGGCGCGCGGCGCACCGGGCGGCCCACGCGCAGATCGACGCCGCGCAGGCCACGCTCGCGTCGACCGAAGGTCAGGTGAGGGTCGACGTCCGCCAGGCGCTGCGCGCGGTCGAAACGGCGCATGCCAATCTCGAGACGCAGCGGGAGGCCGACCGGCTCGGCGCAGAGTCGACGCGGATCGCGCAGCTGCAGTACGCCAACGGTTTGATCTCGCTGACCGACGCGACGCAGGCCGAGCAGAGCGCGCTCTCGTCGGCCAACGACTTGGTCGTCGCGCAAGTCACCTACCTCAACGCGCTGGTCCATCTCAGGACGGCGATCGGCGTCGCCGATCCGGTCACCGTCGTCGAACCGGGGGTCCCGTGATTATCACTCCGACGTCGAGCACCGTCGTCAGCAACAACCGCCGCCGCAACATCTTCATCCTGGCCGGCGGGCTGCTCGTGGCGATCGTGATAGGCGCGATCGCGGCGCGGCCGCACGGCAGCGCGGTCACCGCGCGCGTCGTCACCGTCGCGTACACGCGCTTTCAGACGAAGCTGCCCGAGACGGGCGTCATCCAGCGCCCGCAGACGCAGACGCTCGCCGCGCTGGTCGCCGGAAACCTCGATCAGATCTACGTGCGTCCCGGCCAGCACGTCTCACGCGGTCAGCTGCTGGCGACCATCTCGAACCCGCAGCTCGTCGACGCCGAGGTCACCGCGCAGCAGGCCTACCTGTCGGCGCAAGGCCACGCGCGCACGACCGCCTCGACCAACGCGACGCTGCCGGCGCAGAACCGCTCGAGCGTGATCCAGGCCGAGGCGAACCTCGAGACGGCCCGCTTCACCTTGAACCAAGCGATTCAAGACCAGCGCGCCGGCGCGCAGTCCGGCCTCGGCTACGGCGGTACCTCGGCCGCGCAGCAGCGCGCGGCGGCCGACACCAACGTCGCGCAGCGCGCAACCGATCTGAGCGAGGCCAAGCGCATCGCCGACGCCGACCGGGCGCTGCTCGAGCAGAAGGCGATCGCGCGCAACACCGTCGACCAGGACGTCGCCAAGCAGGAGCAGGCGCAGTCCGCCTACGACCAAGCCGTCCGCGACCGCAACGAGACCTACGCGCAGATCACGCGCCAGGGTCCGGTGCTCTCGGACCGCGTGCGCGCCGACCGCGACGCCGTGCAGCAGGCCGAAGCCGCGCTGGCCTCGGCGCGCGCCAACGCCGCGCAGGACAAGAGCGGCGACGTCGAAGCCGCCAGCGCCGACGAAGAAAAAGCGTACGAGGACTGGCGTTACGCCGCCGACCAGGTCGCGCGAACGCGCATCGCCGCGCCGTTCAGCGGAACCGTCCAAACGATCGCCACCGAAACCGCCGACACGCTGCGCCAGCTGCAGCCCGGCGACGCGGTGACCGCGGGGCAGGCGATCATCACGATCTCCGGCGACTCCGGCTTGGTCGTGCGCACCAAGGTCGACGAGCAGGACATCGCCGGCGTGCGCGTCGGCCAAGCGGCGATCGTATCGGGTGAGGATCTCGGCACCGACACGCTGCCGGGCCACGTCGTGCTGATCGGCGCCGTCGCCCAGAAGAGCGACGATCCGTCCAACACCGCCCGGCAGATCCTGACGACGGTCGCGCTCGACCGCACGCTGCCGTACCTGCGCGACGGAATGACCGTCGACGTCGACATCGTGACCCAGAACCGCGCGCACATCCTGGCGCTGCCGATCGACGCGATCCGCCGCGACACGGCCGACAAACCGTACGTGCTGGCGGTCGTCAACGGGACGACCGTCAAGCGCAGCGTGCGGCTCGGCTCGACCAGCGACACGCAGGCGATCGTGCGTTCCGGCGTCAAGCCGGGCGATGTGGTGATCGCCGAGCGCAACGTCGGAATCACCGACGCGATGCGCGTGTCGCCGACCACCGTGCCGAGCGCCAAGCCGTCGCTGAAGCCGTGACGCGGTAGGCGCGATGGTCGGACGGTTCACGGACTATCTGGGCGAAGCGTTCGCGGCGATCTGGCGCAACCGGATGCGCTCGATGCTCACCATGCTCGGAATGATCATCGGCACCTCGTCGATCATCGCAGTGCTCGGACTCAGCCACGCTGCCTCGGGCGGCATCACCGGCACGCTCAATTCCTTCGGCGACCAGGGGATCTCGGTCAGCCCCGACCCCAACCAGGACGACCCGCAGTCGGCCGCGATCCAGTACCGCGACGTCCGCGCCGTGGAGGACGGGGCCGGAAGCCTTTTCCTGCACGTCGAGCCGTCATACCAGCGCAACCTCTTGATGCGCGTCGGAAAGGCGACGTCGACGTCGATCGCCGTCTCGGACGGCGACTACCACAACGACTCGCTGGTCATGCGCGAAGGCCGGCGCCTCATGACTGCCGACGTCGAAGCCGGTACGCACGTCTGCGACGTGACCGGGCCGCTCGCGGACAAGCTCTTCAAGGACGGGCCCGCGCTCGGCGGCACGATCGAGTTCAACGGCACGCGCTGCACGGTCATCGGCGTCTTCGCCGAGATCAAAGGCGGACTGTTCAACTCGGCCGGCGGCAACGAGCTGCTGTTCTTGCCGTACACGACCTTTCACGACATCGCTCCCGGGCCGGTCGACTCGCTCAGTTTGTGGCCCGCGCCGGGCGTTACGGTCGCGCAAGTCACCGAGGCGGTCGACAGCGTGCTCCAACGGCTGCACGGTCCGCGCGCGCAATACGTCGTGTCGAACAACCAGGCGTTCATCCAATCCTTCAACAGCGTGCTGCAGATCGTGGCGCTCGGGCTGACCGGGATCGGTGGCGTTGCGCTGCTGGTCGCCGGGATCGGGATCATGAACATCATGCTGGTGTCGGTCACCGAGCGCACCCGCGAGATCGGGCTGCGCAAGGCGATCGGGGCGAAGGCCGGCGACGTCGCGCTGCAGTTCCTGCTCGAGGCGATCCTGCTGTCGTTCATCGGCGGCGGGATCGGGATGGTGCTCGGCCTCGGTGCGACGCTGCTCGGCTACAACGCCGTCCAAGCGCTGGTCGGGCCCGCGCCGATCCCGTGGCTGATCGTCATCTCGGTCGCGGTCGGCTTCTCGGCGGTCGTCGGCTGCGTGTTCGGAACCTATCCCGCGATCCGTGCGGCGCGGCTCGATCCGATCGCGGCGTTGCGCTCGTGAACTTCTCGCAATACTTCGCCGAAGCGTTCTCGGTGCTGCTCGCCAACCGCGTGCGCAGCATCCTGACGGTGACCGGCCTGGTCATCGGCGTCACGGCGGTGATCGCGATTCAAGTGCTCGGCGCCGGGATGGCCGGCGCGGTGAGCGGAATCCTGGGACCGCTCAACGACCAGACGTTCGTGGTCGTGCCGAACCAGCGCCAGGCCGACTTCACGCGCGCCGCGATCCGCCCGGTCGACCTCGACCGCGCCGGACAAGCGATCCCGAACGTCGTCGCGATGATCCCGGCCGGCGGCCAGCGACTCGTCGTCAGCTACGGCCACGGCCACCCGCACGTCACCGTCGGCCCGGGCGTCCCCGAGCGGTACGCGACCTCGACGCCGATCCGCTTCGGCCGCAAGTTCGACGACGACGACATCGCCGGCGGCCGCAACGTCTGCATCCTCTCCGACGCCGCGTACACCAAGCTCGGCGTCAGCGGCGACCCGACCGGCGGCTCGGTGCGGGTCGGCGACCGGCGCTACACCATCGTCGGCGTGCTCGGAGTCGACAAGACCGGGATCCTGCCGCTGAACTTCAACCTCGACGTCACGATCCCGTACACGTCGTACGAGCGAGACATCCAGCACGGCCACCCGATCCTGTTCACCCGCGTGCTGATGGCCGACGGCTCGAAGGTCGAGCAGACCGAGGCCGACACGCTCGACTGGCTGCGCCGCATCAAGGGCGGCCGCGTCGAGTACCAGACCATCGACCGCAAGGCGTTCACCAAGGGCATCGACGGGATCTTCCAAGCGATCACCGTCGTCGTCGGACTGATCGGCGCGGTCTCGCTGCTGGTCGCCGGGATCGGAATCCTCAACATCATGCTCGTCAGCGTTGCGGAGCGAACGCGCGAGATCGGACTTCGCAAAGCGATCGGCGCGACGCGCGGCCAGGTGCTGATCCAGTTCTTCATCGAGGCGCTCGCGCTGTCGGGCTTCGGTTGCGTGGTCGGGCTCGTGCTCGGCGTCGGCCTCGGCGCGGCGGTCAACGATCTCGCGATCGTCCACCTCTCCGGCGTCGTCGCGCCGATCCCGTGGCTGCAGAGCATTCTCATCGCCACCGTTTTCACCACCGTCGTCACCGTCGCGTTCGGCACCTACCCGGCCTGGCGCGCCGCGACGCTCGATCCGATCGAGGCATTGCGCTATGAATAGCCTCGGCGGCGAGGTCGCGATCGACGTTCGCGCGGTCACCAAGACGTACGTGCTCGGCGACGTGCGGGTCGAGGCGCTGCGCGGCGTCACCTTCAGCATCGCGCGCGGTGAGTACGTCGCGATCATGGGTCCGTCCGGCTCGGGCAAATCGACGCTGATGAACCTGCTGGGCTGCCTCGACCGTCCGACGACCGGCGCGTACGTGCTCGACGGCACCGACGTGGCGACGCTCGGCGACGACCAGCTGGCGGCGATCAGGCTGCGCAAGCTCGGCTTCGTTTTCCAAGGCTTCAACTTGCTCGCCCGCACGAGCGCGGTGAAGAACGTTGCGCTGCCGCTCTTCTACGCCGGCGTCGGCGGCCGGGCGCGCAGCGCCGCCGCGGCCGCGCAGCTCACCGAGGTCGGACTCGGCGACCGCCTCGACCACAAGCCCAGCGAGCTGTCGGGCGGACAGCAGCAGCGCGTCGCGATCGCCCGCGCGCTGGTGAACGATCCGGCCGTGCTGCTCGCCGACGAGCCGACCGGTAACCTCGATTCGCAGACGAGCGAAGAGATCATGGCGCTGTTCCACCAGCTCAACGACGGCGGCCGGACCATCATCATGGTGACGCACGACGAGGACGTCGCCTCCCACGCCAAGCGGATCATCCGGGTCAAGGACGGGCTCATCGTCTCCGACCAGCCGACCCCCGGCGGCTCCCAGGCCAGTCAGGGAATCTCCGGAGCACCCGATCTCGTTGACGGAGGGTCCGGCACCGAGGCGACGGGTTAGAATTTCGGGAAAAGTACGCTCGCTACGTCACTCGCCGCCGTGCGGCCGGTACTGCGAATTCGTCCCATCCCCCAAGGAGCAGCTCGAACCGTGAAGCCTCGTACCAACATCTTCGGCATGGCCGTCGTCGGCCTCGTCGGCGCGATCATCGGGAGCTTCTCGATGATGCTCTTCGCGAGCACGCACTTCGCGGGGGTCGCCGGGCCCGGTAACACGCCGCCGGCCGTCAACGCGGCTCCACTCGCCGCCGTCACCGGCACCACCGACCAAGACCGCATCGTCAACGCGGTCAAGCGCGTCGAACCGTCGGTCGTCGCGCTCGAGGTCAGCATCAACGGCACGCGCTACATCCCGGCCGATCCGTTCAGCCAGTTCTTCGGCCAGAACGGTCCGATGCGGCAGCAGCAAGTGCAGGAACGCGCGTCGGGCTCGGGCTTCGTCTACGCGCGTGACGGCCTCATCTTGACCAACGCGCACGTCGTGCCGAAGGGAACCACTTCGATCACCGTCGTCTTTGCCAACGGCGACCGCGAGAAGGCGCATCTGTACGCCTCGAACCCCGGCGTCGACGTCGCGCTGGTGAAGGTCGACAACTACGCCAAGCTACCGCCGCCGCTCGAGTTCGCCGACAGCAGCAAGGTGCAGTCGGGCCAGTGGGCGATCGCGATCGGCGAGCCGCAGGGCTTGCAGAAGTCGGTCTCCGTCGGCGTCGTGTCGGGCTTCAACCGCGACGAGCCGATCGCCGGTGAGGACCAGCAGGTCCATCTGTTCAAGGGCCTCCTGCAGACCTCGGCGCCGATCAATCCGGGCAACTCTGGCGGACCGCTGATCGACTACGACGGCCGCGTCGTCGGCATCAACCAGTCGACCGCCGCACCCACCTCAGCACAAGGGATCGGCTTCGCGATCCCGGCTTCGACGGTCACGCAGACCGCGCTGGCGCTGCAGAAGGTTCCCGGCCAGACGATCGACGCGAATGGAACCGGCACCGGTAAAGCTTTTCTCGGTGTAAGCGTCGTCGGCATCGACAATAACGTTCGAACGCAACTCGGTGGCTATCGCGATCAAGGCGGCGTGGCGATCGCATCCGTGCCTGACTCGACGCCGGCCGCAGCGGCTGGACTCGAGCCGGGCGATGTCATTCAAACGGTCAACGGAAAGGCAACCGACACTCCGAGCGATTTCGTGTCCGCAATCGGAGCACTCAAGCCCGGCGCCAAGGTCACGCTCCGGGTCTGGCAACAGGGAGTGAAGCGAAACATCGACGTAACGCTCGGCGAACAGCCAGCTGAGCTTTATCTCCGTCAACAGCAACAGCAAGGTCCGTGATCGTCGCGCGGCTTGGAAAACAGAGAGCGGGTGGCAAAACCACCCGCTCTCTCTTTTCGCGGCCGGGAGTTACGTCCAGGGCCCTGCTGAGCAGGGAACCGGAACGACGATGATGAGGCCCCAAAACCCGATGTATCCTTTGCAAGAGGCATCGGTGGGCTGACCCCCTGGCGGGGAATCGGCAAGGGCACGCGTTGGGACCGAAGTCAGTGCGGCCGTTGCCAATGCGAATGCGAGAACGGCATGAAGCAGTCGACGCTTCATCTGAGAACACCCCTTTCGTTCGTCGTGCGCGATGCGAGAGTCGCTCGCGCAAACCGAGCGTACGATGAAAGGAGCGCGATCGTCAGCAGGCAAACGCTTTTTTGCTTCCTGACCGGCGCTCGTAATGAATGGCAGTGTTAGCGCAACCTAAATGCCAGGGAAACTGTCACACGTAACGAGTGGAACAGAGCCGCCCGATCGACGTATCATAGGCGGTGGCCGACCCGTGGGGCCGGCCGGGAAGACTCAACATCCTGTGAGCTACGGTAAGCGGCAAGGCCCGACTGGAGACGATCCTGACGGCTGGTCCACGCGGCTCGGAAAGCGAGACATCACAACCTATGGCTAAAGTGGTCGGCATCGACCTCGGCACAACGAACTCAGTCGTCGCCGTGATGGAAGGGCAGAGCCCGACCGTCATCGCCAACTCCGAAGGATCGCGGACGACGCCTTCGGTGGTGGCCTTCACCAAGACGGGCGAACGGCTCGTCGGACAGCTGGCGAAGCGCCAGGCCGTCACCAACCCGGATCGCACGATCTCTTCGATCAAGCGCTACATGGGGACCGACCACAAGGTCAAGATCGACGGCAAGGACTACACGCCGCAAGAGATCAGCTCGATGATCCTGCAGAAGCTGGTCAACGACGCGTCGGCGTACCTCGGCGAGCGCGTCACCAAAGCGGTCATCACCGTTCCGGCGTACTTCAACGACGCGCAGCGCCAGGCGACCAAAGACGCCGGCAAGATCGCGGGCCTCGAAGTGCTGCGCATCATCAACGAGCCGACCGCGGCCGCGCTGGCCTACGGTCTCGAAAAGAAGAGCAGCGAGACGATCCTGGTGTGGGATCTCGGCGGCGGCACGTTCGACGTCTCGATCCTCGAGGTCGGCGACGGCGTATTCGAGGTGAAGGCCACCAACGGCGACACGCACCTCGGCGGCGACGACTACGACGCCCGCGTTCGCGACTGGCTGGTCGGCGAGTTCCGCAAGGAGCAGGGAATCGACCTCGGCAGCGACCGCCAGGCGATGCAGCGCCTCACCGAGGCGGCCGAGAAAGCGAAGATCGAGCTGTCGGGCACCGTCCAGACGTCGATCAACCTGCCGTTCATCACCGCCGACCAGAACGGTCCCAAGCACCTCGACGTGACGCTGACGCGCGCCAAGTTCGAGGAGTTGACCCAAGACCTGACCGACCGCTGCGTGCAGCCGTTCCGCAACGCGCTGGCCGACGCCAAGCTCGACGTCTCGCAGATCGACGAAGTCGTGATGGTCGGCGGCTCGACCCGCATGCCGGTCGTCCAAGAGCTGGTCAAGAAGCTGACCGGCAAAGAGCTCAACCAGTCCGTCAACCCCGACGAAGTCGTCGCGGTCGGCGCAGCGATCCAGGCCGGCGTGCTCGCCGGTGAGGTGCGCGACGTCGTGCTGCTCGACGTGACCCCGCTGTCGCTGGGTCTCGAAACGCTGGGCGGCGTGAGCACCAAGCTGATCGAGCGCAACACGACGATCCCGACCCGCAAGACGCAGGTCTTCACCACGGCCGAGGACGGCCAGACGTCGGTCGACATCCGCGTGCTGCAAGGCGAGCGCGAGATGGCCAACGACAACAAGGAGCTCGGGCGCTTCCGTCTCGAGGGGATTCCGGCGGCTCCGCGCGGCGTGCCGCAGATCGAGGTCACGTTCAACATCGACGCCAACGGCATCGTGAACGTGTCGGCCAAAGATCTGGGTACCGGCAAGGAGCAGCAGATCCAGATCACCGCGTCGACCAACCTCAACAAGGACGAGGTCGACCGCATGGTGCGCGACGCCGAAGCGTTCGCGGCGCAGGACAAGGCCCGCAAGGACGAGGCCGAGATCCGCAATTCCGCCAGCTCGCTGATCTACTCGACCGAGAAGTCGCTCAAGGAAGTCGGCGACAAGGCGGAGGCGAGCGTGCGCGGCGACGTCGAGACGGCGCTGGCCGAGCTCAAGAAGGTCAGCGAGAACGGCACCGCCGACGAGGTCAAGGCGGCGACGGAGAAGCTCGAGCAGGCTTCGTACAAGCTCGCCGAGGCGATCTACAAGTCGACCGGCGCTTCGACGGACGGCGCGCCCAACGGCGCGGCCGGTCACGAGGAAGCACCGGGCGACGGCGCCGCCGAGCCGCACGAAGACGTGATCGACGCCGAGTTCAAGGAAGCGAAGTAAGGTCCGACGTGACCCCTTCGCCAGGCTCGAAACGGGCCGAGGATGCCGCGGCGGACGCGTCCGCCGGGGTGTCCGATGTCCCTCGACAAGCTCAGGATGACACCCGACAAGCTCAGGATGACAAGGCCGCGGGTGCGGCGTCTCCCGACGGCGGCGGCGAGAGCGATCTCGCCGCCGAGCTGGCTGCCGCGCGCGCGCAAGCCGAGGAGAACTACAACAAGTTCCTCTACGCGATGGCGGACTTCGAGAACTTCAAGAAGCGCACGGAGCGCCAGATCGGCGAGATCGCGCTGGCCGGTAAGAGGTCGGTGCTCGTCCGGATGCTGCCGGTGCTCGACAACCTTGAGCGCGCGGTCGCGTTCGAGGACTCCGACGGCTTGCGCGGCGGGCTTCAGGCGACGCTGCGCATGTTCGAGGCGGCGCTGGCGGGCGAAGGCGTGAAACCCGTCTCGCTCAAAGGCCGGCCGTTCGACCCGCGGCTGGCCGAAGCGATCGCGACCCAACCGGCGCCCGAAGGCGTCGCCGAGGACACGGTCCTCGACGAAGCCCACAAGGCCTACACGATCGGCGACGACGTGCTGCGCCCGGCGCAAGTCGTCGTCGCCAAGAACGCGTGAACTACAAGGACTACTACGCGATTCTCGGCGTGCCGAAAAACGCACCCGAGAAAGACGTCAAGAGCGCGTACCGCAAGCTGGCGCGCAAATGGCATCCGGACGCCAACCCGGACAACGCACAGCAGGCCGAAGAGAAGTTCAAGGACATCCAGGAGGCGTACGAGGTTCTCGGCGATCCCGAGAAACGCCGCAAGTACGACGTGCTGGGCTCGGACTGGCAGCGCGCGGCGCGCGAGGCCGAGCAGCAGCGCTCGTACCGCCAGTCGCAGGACTTCGGCAACTTCGGCGGCTTCGGCAACGCCGGGGCCGCGGGGACGAGCGGCTTCTCGGACTTCTTCGACATGTTCTTCTCCGGGATCGGCCGCGGCTCGCCGGGCCGTCCCGGAGGCTTCGGCGGCGCGCCGCGGGGCGAGGACCTCGAGTCGACCATCGAGCTGTCGCTGCACGAGGCGTTCGAAGGCGGCAAGAAATCCGTCACGCTGCAGATCGAGGACATCTGTCCGCGCTGCCACGGAACGGGGACCGACCGCAACCGCGTCTGCCCGCAGTGCCATGGCACCGGGCGCGTGCGCGAGACCAAGCGCTTCGACGTGACGATCCCGCGCGGCGTCCGCGACGGGCAACGGATTCGCCTGGCCGGCCAGGGCGCGAGCGGCGCGGCGGGCGGAGCGCGCGGCGATCTCTATCTCGTGGTGAAGCTCGATACCGACGACCACTACGAACGCCGCGGCGACGATCTGTACCTCGATTTGCCGGTGAGTATCTACGACTTGATCCTCGGCGCGCAAGTGCTGGTCCCGACGATGACCGGCGAGGTCACGATGACCATCCCGGCCGGCACGCAGAACAACAAGATGCTGCGGCTCTCCGGCAAGGGAATGCCCAAGCTCAAAGACGGCGGGTTCGGCGACGAGTACGTGCGCCTGATCGGCCAGCTCCCGACCAACCTGACCGACAAGGAACAGAAGCTCTTCCGCGAGCTGTCCGGCCTGCGCAACGGCAAACCCTGACGCCTGGGCAGGCGACGTTCGCGCCTTGGCGGTAAGGCACGTCCATGGCTGCAACCAACGAGGCCGTTCGTAGCCGCGAGATTCGGCTGGCGTCGCGTCCGCACGGTGAGCCGACCGCGGAGAACTTCGCGCTGGCGACGGTCGACGTCGGCGAGCCCGGTGAGGGCGAACTGCTGATCCGCAACGCCCTCACGTCGGTCGAGCCGTACATGCGCGGGCGGATGAACGACACCAAGTCGTACGTGCCGCCGTTCGCGGTCGGCGAAGCGCTGAACGGTGCTGCGACGGGCGAGGTGATCGCGTCGCGCGCCCCGGCGATCCCGGTCGGCGCGACCGTGCTGCACCTGCACGGGTGGCGAGACTACGCGGTCGTCCCGGCCAAGGGCGCGCGCGTCATCGACACCGCCATCGCGCCGCCCGAGACGTATCTCGGCGCGCTCGGCGGGACGGGCTTCACGGCCTGGGTCGGCTTGCGCATCATCGCCGAAGCGAAAGCCGGCCAGACGCTGTTCGTGTCGGCGGCGGCCGGCGCGGTCGGGTCGATGGTGGTTCAGCTGGCCAAGCGAATGGGCTTGCGGGTGATCGGTTCGGCGAGCTCACCGGCGAAGGCGCAGGCGGTGCGCGAGCAGTTCGGCGCCGACGCCGCGTTCGACTATCACGACGGCGCGGCCAAGCAGCTGCGCGACCTCGCGCCGGACGGGATCGACGTCTACTTCGACAACGTCGGCGGCGAGCAGCTCGAGGCCGCGATCTTCGCGACGCGCGACCATGCGCGCGTCGTGCTCTGCGGTGCGGTCTCGCAGTACAACACGGCCGGGCTGCCGGCGTCAGGGCCGCGCAACCTCGCCATCGCGATCGGCCGGCGCCTGCGGCTGCAAGGGTTCATCGTGATCGATCACATGGCGCGCTTTCCGGAATTCGTCGCCGAGGTCGCTCCGCTCGTCGCCGCCGGCGACCTGCGCGCGCCGACCACCTTCGTCGAAGGGCTCGAGAACGCGCCGCAGGCGCTGATGGACATCTTGCGCCCGAACGCAACGATCGGCAAAGTCGTCGTCCGCATCTGACGTGGCGCGCAACCCGCTCGTCCCGGCGTTCGCTGTGCTGGCGCTGTTCTCGGCGGTCGCCTGCGCGCACAACTCCGGCAGCGGAACGTATGCGTCGTTCACGTTCCGGCCGGCGACCCCGACGCCCGAAGCGACGGCGCCGCTCCACCCGAAGCCGACCGCGCAAACCTTGGCGCGCTGGATCGCCGTCGATCGGGCGCAGCTGCGCCATCTGAAGCCGGACTCGCCCGCCTACATCGCGTACGAGGCCGACTTGCTCAATGCCCTGTATCTCGCGCGTCGCGACGCCGAGCTCCGGCGCGAGCTGACGTTCGTGCGCAGGTCGATCCCGGGCGCGGCCGAGCTGCCGGGCGACGCCATGTTCTTCCGGCTCGACCCACTCGGCGGCTTCCGCGCGTACGCGACCGATGCCGCACTGCACGATCCGCTGGAGCTGGCGCGTGCAGCTCGCTGGAACGACGCCATCGCGCAGTTGCGCCAGGTTCACGGCGACCGCGCCGTAGGCGACGACGCGGTACGCGCCGCTCTGCTCGAGGGTGACGCGTACTTCGCCTGCGGCAGCTTCGACGCCGCCGATACGAGCTGGTACCGCGCCTTCTCGACCGGCGTCTTGCGCGGGCCGGATCACGGCAAGTTCTTTCCGGAGTGGACGTCGGCGATGGATCGGCTGGTGCAGCGTTACGGCGGCAGCAAACCCTCGCCGCAGCCCGGCTGCCGCAATCTACTCGCCCCGGTCGCCGACCCGATGCCGTAACAAGGAAACCGCTCGCGCCGATACGGTTTCTAAGAAGAGATGCTCGGCGGCCCTCCGGTCCACTTGATGTGGTCCAACATGTTCAGCCCCAACCGGCCGAAGGTGACCAAACGGGTCGACCTGCGCCGCATCCTGGCGCTTTTCCGGCCGTACCTCGTGCAAGAGAGCGCCGTCCTCATCTGCATCCTGGTGATCGCGCTGCTCGGGGTGCTGCCGCCGCTCTTCGTCCGCCGCTTGATCGACACCGCGATTCCGCACCACGACCTGCGCGCCGTCTGGCTGTGCGTCGGCGGCATGGTCGCCACTGCGCTCGCCTCGGCCGGGATCGGCGTCTACCAAGGCTACCTGAACTCGGTCGTCGGCGAAGGGATCATGCGCGACATCCGGACGAGCCTGGTCAACCACTTGCACCGGATGCCGCTGAGCTTCTTCACCTCGACGAAGACCGGCGAGATCATGAACCGCGTCTCCAACGACGTCGAGAACATCGACAACGTCGTGACGGGAACGCTGGTCTCGATCGTGACCAACGTGTTCACCATGATCACGACGGTCGTGACGGTGTTCGTGCTCGACTGGCGGCTCGCGCTGGTCGCGCTTGCGGTCGTGCCGCTGATGATCCTGCCGCTCTCGCCGGTCGGCCGGCGGATGTACGACGTCCGCAAGCTGACCCGCGAGAAGCGCGACGAGATCGAGTCGATCACCCAGGAGACGCTGTCGATCTCCGGGATCACCTTGATCAAATCGTTCGTGCGCGAAGCGTTCGAGCGCAACCGCTTCTACGCGGTCGGCACCGACCTGATGAAGCTCGAGATCAAGCTCGCGATGGTCGGCCGGTGGTTTCTCGCCGCGATCACGGCGATGATCGTGATCGGCCCGGCCGTCGTCTGGCTGTTCGGCGGCTGGCTTGCGATCACCGGCGGTGTCACGATCGGCACGATCGTCGCCTTCACCGCGTACTTGGCGCGGCTGTACGGACCGGCGTCGACGCTGGCCGGCGTGCAGGTGCAGGTCGTCTCGGCACTGGCAGTGTTCGAGCGGATCTTCGAGTACCTCGACATGGAACCCGAAGGCGCGGAGAAGCCCGGCGCGGTCGCGCTGCACGATCCCTCGACCGGCGCCGGTGAGCCGGTGCGCGGCGAGATCGAGTTCGACGACGTTCGCTTCTCCTACATCCCGGAACGCACCGCGCTCGACGGCGTCTCGTTCCGGGTCGCGCCCGGACAGATGGCGGCGTTCGTCGGGCCGTCGGGCGCCGGCAAGACCACGATCACGCAGCTCGTGCCGCGCTTCTACGACCCACAGTCGGGTGCGATCCGCATCGACGGACACGACGTGCGCGACGTCACCCTCGCGTCGCTGCGCGACAACATCGGGATCGTGACCCAGGAGACGTACCTCTTCCACGACACGATCGAGTCGAATCTGCGCTACGCGCGCCCCGACGCGAGCGAGGGCGACCTCGTCGCGGCCGCGCGGGCGGCGAACATCCACGACTTCATCGAGTCGCTGCCCGACGGCTACCGCACCGTCGTGGGCGAGCGCGGGCACAAGCTGTCCGGCGGAGAGCGCCAGCGACTGGCGATCGCGCGCGTGCTGCTCAAGAACCCGTGCGTGCTGATCCTCGACGAGGCGACCAGCGCGCTCGACTCGGCGAACGAGGCCGCGATCCAAGCCGCGCTCGTCCCGCTGCTCGAAGGGCGCACCAGCCTGGTGATCGCGCACCGGCTGTCGACGATCCTCGATGCCGACGTGATCTTCGTCGTCGAGGCCGGGCGAATCGTCGAACAGGGCGCGCACGCCGAGCTGCTCGCGCGCGGCCAAGCCTACGCACGGCTGTACTGGGAGCAGTTCCGCGACCGCGAGACCGCGGCCGCCACCTGAGGCGTGCCGCTCGACGTTCGTGCACTGACCAAACGGTTCGACCGGCACACCGCCGTCGACGGCCTGAACTTCACCGTCGCGCGCGGTGAGATCGTCGCGCTGGTCGGCCCCAACGGCGCCGGCAAGTCGACCACGTTCATGTGCCTGGCCGGCCTGGTGCGGCCCGATGCGGGCACGATCGCGTTCGAAGGGACGACGCTCGGCGCGCAGCGCGGGCGCACGATCGCGCTGATCCCCGAGACGCCCGAAGTCTATCCGCTGCTCACGGTATGGGAGCACCTCGCCTTCGTCGCCGCGCTCACCAAGGCGTCGCCGGGGTGGGAAGCGCGCGGCGACGCGCTGCTGTCGCGGCTCGGCATGGCCTCGGAGCGCGACCGGCTCGGCAACGAGCTGTCCAAAGGGATGCGCCAAAAGACGCTCATCGCCGCGACGGTGCTCGGCGGAACGCCGGTGCTGCTGCTCGACGAGCCGATGATCGGACTCGACCCGCTCGGGCAGCGCGAGCTGCGCGCGATCCTGCGCGACCTGCGCGCGGAGGGGCACGCGCTGCTGGTCAGCACGCATCTGCTCGAGAGTGCGGCTGCGATGTGCGACCGGATGCTGATCCTCGACCACGGCCGGCTCGTCGCCGGCGGAACGATCGACGAACTGCGCGCGCAGCACGGCGACGGCTCGCTCGAAGACGTGTTCCTCGACTTGACCCGGCACGACGGAGCGGACGCGTGAACGCGTTGCGCGTGCTCACCTACGGCGACCGCCACGCGTTCGTCAACGGCGTGCGCGAGCTGCGGCGCCGCCCTGGCCGGGCGATCATGTGGGTGCTCTACCTGGTCGCGATCACGATCTTCGCGGTAGTGAAGACGGCGCCGCGCAGGGTGCACGCCAGTGCCGTGTCGTCGGCCTGGGCCGGCATGCTCGACGACCTCATCGTCGGTGGGCTCGTCGTCGGCTTCGGGCTGGTGCTGGCCAGCGGCCCGGAACGCTGGCTCGGCTTCTTTTCGTCGCGGGCCGAGGCGCTGCTGTTGACCCGCGGAACGCTGCCGCCGGTCCTGGTGGCGACGTATCTCCAAGTGCGCGCGATGCTGCGCACGCTGCTCGGCGGCGTGCTCCGGCTGGCGTACCTGTTCTTGCTGGCGATCCCGGCCGGCACGACGGTGCACGCGCTGCTGCTCCAGCTCGTGTTCTTCGCCGCCGCGGCGGCGGCGATCACCAGCGTCGCACTGCCGCGCGCCCTGGCGCGCGGCAAGGCGCGGGTCGCGATGATCGCGCTGGGAACGGCGATCGCGCTGCTGGCCGCGCTGCCGCTGGTGGCCGACGCGTGGCGCTGGATCGACCCGGCCGACATCCCGTCGGTGCTGCGCAACCTGCCGCATCCCGGCGTCGCGCTGACCGCGCTGCCGGCCGGCGACCTGCGCGCGATCGTGCCGCCGCTGCTCGTCGCCGCGCTGGCGACCGCGGCGTTCGCGTTCGCGGCGCGCGACGCGTATCCGGAGCTGTACACGATCTCGCTGGCGAACCTCGATTTCCGCGAGCGGATGCGCACGCGCCGCATGCGCACGGTCGACTCGACGCGCTTCACCGCGCGCGAAGTTGCGGCGATCCGCAGCGCGCGCACCTCGCTGCTGCGCGGCGCGCCGGCGTTCATCTGGGCCGATGCGCTCGCTTTCTCGCGGCGCATCTCGCCGATCACGACGGCGGTCGTCGCCGCAATTGCGCTAGCGATCGGCGCCGGGCTGGGGCTGTTCAGCCGCAACGATCCCGACCTGTTCTACGGGATCGCGATCGGCATGTTTCCGGCACTCTCGGTCGCGGTCACGGCGACGATCGGCCTGCGGCTCGCGCCGCTGTTGCGGCTGCCGCTGTTCTGGCTCGGTGAGGCCGCCCTCGTCGCGCGGCTGGCAGCCTGGGCGTTCGGGGGTTTTTGGCGCGATGGCGCGCTCGTCGCGCTGGCGGCGATCGGTTACGGCGCCGTGACCCAGGCTGTCGTCGGGCCTATGCTCGCGCTCCTCGCTGCGCTCGGCTTCCTCGCCCTGACGCGCTCGATCGGCTTGGCGGTGTTCGCGGTGTTGCCGCGCGCGGTCGACCAGCGCGGCCCGGCAGTGGTCGTACGAACGCTGCTCTCGTTCGGCTTGATTGCACCGCCCGCGATCGGCGGGATCGTGCTGGCATTCGTGTCCGGCCCGGCCGCCGGCGTCTTCGCCGGCACCGGCGTCGCGCTCGCCGAAGCGACCGCGCTAGTCGCATTCGCGGCCTGGCGCCTCGCCGGCCACGTGGACCGGCTCGGCCTAGCTTAAGCCCTCCCAGCCGAGGACGCGGGCGGTGAGCTCGGTGCGGTTGCGCGAGCTGGTCTTGCGCAGCAGCTGCTTGAGGTGGAAGGTCGCGGTCGAACCGGAGATCGAGAGCGACTCACCGATCTCGGTGCTCGACGAACCGCGCAGCACTTCGCCCAGCACCTGACCCTCGCGCCGGCTCAGGCCGTAGCGCGTCATCGCGCGCAGCACGGTGGCGCGCCGGCGCGCCGGCTCGACCGACACCAGGAAGAACGCCGCCGAGCCGCCGGCGAGCCGCGACAGCCGGACGAACGCGAACGGCAGCGCGCGCGTCACCGCCGCACCGCGCGGCGCGCCGCCGAGCTCGGCGACCATCAAACCGAGCGTGTCGGTCAGCAGCGGCGACGTCTGACCGTCGCGCGGGCGGTACAGCGCGTGCAGCGGCGAGTCGTCTTCGGACGGTTCTTCCGACAAGATCGGGTGCAGGTGCTCGTCGACCACGAACATGACCGGCGCGCTGTTGCGGCGCCACTCCGGCGCCGCGCCGTCGACGATCCAGTGCGTGATCGGCGCGCCGTGCTCGCCCAGAAAGCGACGCGTCTCGGCGATCTGCGCCGGCCGGAACCCGCGCGAGCCTTCGACTTGCAGACGGATGACGGCGAGCGGTCCGCCGTGCCGCCCGAACACGAGGAACATCGCGCCGCCGCTGCGGCTGCGCACCGACAGCGCCGGCAACGGCTCGTCGCGCAGCTGCAGGTCCCGCAGCAAGGCGACGCATTCGGCATCGTCCGCGCCTTCGGCGCCCGACAGCCCGTCGAAGAACGTGCGCACGGCGTACAGATCGGCGCCGGCGATCGCCGCGAAGACGTCGGCGGCATAGCCGAGCGCGCCCGACGAACGCACGTCGGACGCGGAGAGAAGCGGGCTGCCATGAAGAATGGCCCCACGAGTCATGTCGCGCTCCATCTCGGCCCTATAGTCCTGGGTCTTCACCCCTATACTACCCGACGGCCTCATCTTCTACCAGAGATCGCGCACCCCCGCCCGCGCGGAGGCCAGCCAGTCGGCGAAGTCCGGGGCGGTCATCGGCTGGGCGATCAGGTAGCCCTGGATGTGCTCGACCCCGTTGGCAACCAGCCAGCGAGCCTGCTCGCGCTCCTCGACCCCGTCGGCGATCGTCTGGATCTGCAGCGTCTGGGCAACCCCGATGGCGGTACGGGCCGCCCGCTTCCATTGACCCTCCTGGGCGGTCGGGTTGGTTACCCGGCGGTCGATCTTGATGAAATCGAGCGGGAGGGCGGCCATCGCGGCGAGCGAGGTCGGCGCGGCGCCGAAGCCGTCGAGCCCGATCGGGATGCCGAGCCGCCGGGCGTTGCGCAGAAACATGCCGCCGGCCTCGGTGTCGGCCACGATCGTCGGCTCGCGCACCTCGATCGCGAGCCGGCTCGACGCGTCCTCGACCTCGCGGATCATGCTTTCGAGCTCGGCCCACACGGTCGGGTTCGCGTTGGAGACGTTGAGATGGATCCGAACGTCGAGCCGGCGATTGCGCCCGGCCAGCGACTCGGTGACAGCCTGGATCACCTTGACGTCGAGCGCGGACGACGCCATCCCGTTGCCTTTGAAGTCGAGGAACGCGCGCGGCGTCAGCCAGCCGCGCGACGGATGGCGCCAGCGCATCAGCGCTTCCGCGCCGACGACGCGCATCGTCGACGCCGAGACGATCGGCTGATAGCACAGCAGAAAGTCGTTGTCGAAACCGGCGCTGCGCAGGTGCTCGCGAAACTCGCGCCGCGCGCGCACTTCTTGGCTGAGCCCGTCGCGGTACCAGCGCGCGACGTTGCCGCCGCTCTCCTTGGCCGCGTAGAGCGCTTCGTCGGCGTGCTGCAGCAGCGCCTCGGGGGTGGTGCCGTCGTCGGGTGAGACCGCGATCCCGATGCTGGCCCGCACCATGCTGCTGAAGCCGCCCTCCTGCACCTCGATCAGCACGCGCTCGAGGAAACGTTGCGCCGCCTCGGCCATCTCGAGCTCGTCGTCGACGACGGTGAGGATGGCGACGAACTCGTCGCCGCCGAGCCGCCCGACGAAATCGTTGCGTCGCATGCTGTCGCGCATCCGGCGGCCGGCCTCGATCAGCGTCTGATCGCCGACCGCGTGCCCGAACGTGTCGTTGATCGCCTTGAAGCCGTCGAGGTCGATGAACAGCACGCCGACGCGTCCCGCGCCGCGCTGCGCGGCGGCCAGCGAGTTGTCGAGGTGGCGCAGCGTGGCGGTCCGCGAGGGCAGCTCGGTCAGTGGATCGACGGTTCCCTCGCGCGCCGGTTCGGCGTCGCTCTCGTTGCGCAGCAGCAGCCGCGCGACCGCGCCGCCGACCGCCCGCGCGACTTCGTGGTTCGCCGACCGGCCGCGCGCGTAGCGCAGCGCGAACACGTACGGCGCGCTGGCGGTGAGCCGGCAGACGTATCGGCGGTCGTCGACGCTCTCGTGGGTGGGGATCGAGGCCGCCTCGGCAGCGAACTCGGTGACGGACCGTTCGGTGACGTCGGCGGTCGCGACGAACGCCACCAGCGCGCCGTCGGCGCCGCTGACCACGGCGACGTCAGCACCCGCCAGCGGCAGCGCGCCGGCGAGGATCACTCGCATCAGGTCGGGGGACGAACGACGCGACTCCACGGCTGCGTGAAAGAGTTCCGCTAGGCCATCCGTGTCCGCGTTCTCTCGTCGCCGTTCAGGCGTCATCAATCTCCTGGTCCTCGAAAGAGGGCGTTCCCGCCCCGCGGACGGTGCGCCCGTCGCAGCCGCGAACCGCGCTGAAAATCTCCCCGGGCAGACAGGGCCGAACGCCTCCCGAACTCAGAGGTCGAAAAAGCGCCGCTCGACCCGCGCCCAGCGGACGAGCTCGTCCGTCGGAAGCGGCGCGGCCAACCCGTTGCCTCGCAGCGCAGTCGCTCCATGCCGCACCACCCAGCGTGCGCGCCCGGAGTCAGGGAGTGATTCCGCGATCACGACCGGCGCCACCACGGACGCCGCGGCCAGGGCGGAGAGGGTACCGAGGTCGCCGCGGGCGTCCACGGTGACGAAGTCGACCAGGCCGCTCTGAGCGTCGAGCGGCGGGGTGGCGAGCCGGCCGGCGGCGACGCCGACCGACGCGCCCAGCGCGCGCAGCCGGCGCGCGAACGCGGCCCAGCCGGCGGGTGGAAGTCCGGGCCGCGGCGTGAGCTCGATCCAGAGCTGCCGCGCCGCGTCGCCGCCGGCGAACGCCGCCGCCAGCGCGTCGATGGTAGCGTCGGCCGCCTCGCCCAGCGCGAGGTGCAGCCGCCACTCGTGGCCCGCGTCGCGCCAGGCGCGCTGCGCCTCGGCGGCCCGCGCGATCGTCCAGCGCTCGAGCGCCTCGCGCGCTGCGCGGTCGGCATCACCGTCGAGACGCTCGAGCGGCGTCGCCGTCTCGACCTCCTCGCTGCGCCACGCGGCGACCGCCGAGACCGCCGCCGGCAGGCCGCCGGCCGCGTCGAAGATCGGTTGAAAGCGCACCTCGAGCAGCGCGCCGGGGTCGCCGTCGAGGAGCAGCGTCCGGAGCAAGGCACGCTCGTGCAGTCGCCGGCCGGCCGATTCGCGGTACCAGCAGGGTACCGGGCTGCCGACCGAGGCCGCCGCCATCGCGGCGGCGCTGGCCTTCTCCACGAGGTCCTCGGGGAGCAGCCCGTCGGCCGGGCAGACCGCGACGCCGACGTTCGCGCACACGTCCCCCGCGTCGGTCGCCGCGTGCAGCAAGCGCCGGGCGGCGATGTCGGCTTCGGCTTCGCCGGCATCGATCGAGACGAGCGCCAGAAACGTGCCGCCGCCCAGATGGCCGAGGTGGTCCTGCGCGCGCACGTCGCGGCGCAGGTTGCGCGCGACCGTCTCGCGGGCCGCACGGTCCGACGCGGGCATCTCGACGTCGACGCAGACGACGGCGAACGAGCGCTTCATCCGCCGCGCGCCGTGGACGAGCTGCTCGAGACGGTCGAGCGTCGCGCCCGCGTCCGGCAAGTCGGCCGGCGGCGCGCCCGCGATCACGCGGCGATCGAGCGCCCAAGCGCAGCTCGTGACGACCGCGCGCGCGACCTCGATCGACCCTTCACCCGGAGTGCGCCACTGCAGCGCGAGCCGCTCGGCGCGGCCGCGCGCGAGCCGCGCGACGTACAGCTCGTCGGTGATCAGCTCGTCTTCGAGCAGGCGCCGCGCGCGTTCGAACAGCCGCCGGTTCTTCTCGCTGGCTGCACCGCCGGGGACGCCTGCGATCACCTGGCGTTCATCGAACACGATCGCGTTGCGGGCCTCGGCCAGCGCGCAAGCCAGCGACAGCACACCGTTGAGCCGGCGCTCGGGCTCGGGGATGTGCTCGAACGCGGACGTCCACGCATGCGCCAAGTGGCGCGAGCGCGGCGCGCTGCGACCCCCAGCAGCCCGAATCTTGTACTGTCGCACGGCGGAGTCAGCCTACCTGCGTGGGCGGCCGATGTGAACCCTCCCGCCGGGGAGTTTTCTCATAGGAGACCACTGCCTGCCGCGGGCGGGACCGTCCGCATCCCGCGTAGCAACACCCGGACCGTATGGACAAAGTCGTCGCATCGTGCGCGCAGGCGGTTGCCGACATTCCCAGCGGCGCATCGATCGCCGTCGGCGGTTTCGGCCTCAACGGCATACCGCACAACTTGATCGCGGCGCTGCTCGAGCAGGGCGCGACCGATCTCCAGACCGTCTCGAACAACTGCGGCGTCGACGGCTGGGGACTCGGCGTGCTGCTCGACGCACGGCGGATTCGGCGCACGACGGGCTCGTACGTCGGCGAGAACAAAGAGTTCGAGCGCCAGTATCTCGCCGGTGAGCTCGAAGTCGAGCTCGTCCCGCAGGGGACGCTGGCCGAACGCCTGCGCGCCGGCGGCAGCGGGATCCCCGGATTCTACACGCCGGCGGGCGTCGGTACGCTGGTTGCCGACGGCGGCCTGCCGTGGCGCTATCGTCCGGACGGTTCGGTCGCCGTCGCGTCGCCGAAAAAGCCGACGCGCACGTTCGACGGCCGCGAGTACGCGCTCGAAGAGGGGATCGTGTGCGACTTCGCGCTGGTCCGCGCGAGCGTCGGCGACCGCTACGGCAACCTGATCTTCCACAAGGCGACGCGCAACTTCAACCCGTTGTGCGCGATGGCGGGACGGGTGACGATCGCCGAGGTCGAGCAGCTCGTCGAGCCGGGACGAATCGACCCCGAGCAGATCCACACGCCCGGGATCTTCGTGCAACGCGTCGTCGAAGTCGGTACCGCCGGCAAACGCATCGAGCGCGCGACGACGCGCAAACGTTCCGCTTCGCCCGACGGAGGCCGTTGATCGTGGCGCTCACCCGCACCCAGCTCGCCGCGCGCGTCGCGCAGGAGCTTCGCGACGGACAATACGTCAATCTCGGCATCGGTTTGCCGACGCTGATCCCGAACTACGTCCCCCACGGCGTGACCGTCGTGCTGCAGAGCGAGAACGGGATCCTCGGCTTCGGTCCGTACCCGTACGAGGGCGAGGAGGACCCCGATCTCATCAACGCCGGCAAGGAAACCGTGACCGTGCTGCCCGGCGCGGCATTCTTCGACTCGGCGACCTCGTTCGGGATGATCCGCGGCGGACACGTCGACATCGCCGTGCTCGGCGCGATGCAGGTCGCGCGCAACGGCGACCTCGCCAACTGGGTGATCCCCGGCAAGATGGTCAAAGGAATGGGCGGCGCGATGGACCTCGTCCACGGCGCGAAGCGCGTGATCGTGATGATGGAGCACACCGCCAAAGGCGGCGCACACAAGATCGTCGAGCGCTGCGACCTGCCGCTCACCGGCAAGGGCGTCGTGCAGCAGATCATCACCGACCTCGCCGTCATCGACATCGCGCCCGGCGGCCTGGTGCTGCGCGAGCTCGCGCCCGGCGTCACGCTCGACGAGGTTCGCGCGGCGACCGGCACCCCGCTCGACGTCCCGCACGAGCCGGCCGTGATGCGCATCCCAGCCGGCGTGTAAGCACCCCTCCCAGGAACCCGGCGGCCCCGGGGGTCCGGGTTCGCGCGGTCGAATCCGGGCGTCATGTCGATCGCACCACCGCGTCCCGAAGCCTCCGACGAAGAGGCGATGATCCTCGACGTCGTCCGCGAGCTCGTGAAGGAGCGCGTCGAACCGCGCGCCGCCGAGATCGATGCGAAGGGTGAGTTTCCGTGGGACATCAAGCAGCTGTTCGCCGAGAACGACTTGCTTGGGATCCCGTTTCCGGCCGAGTACGGGGGCCTCGGCGGTTCGTTCGTCACCTACGTCAAGGTCGTCGAGGAAGTCTCGAAGGCGTGCGCCTCGTCGGCGCTGATCATCGCCGTGCAGGAGCTCGGCGCGCTGCCGATCCTCATCGGGGGCAGCGACGAGCAGAAGCGGCGCTGGATTCCCGACCTCGCCAGCGGCGCCAAGATCGCAGCCTACGCGCTGACCGAGCCCGGTTCGGGCTCCGACGCGGCCGGTTCGATGCGCACCCGTGCGCGCCGCGACGGCGACGACTACATCCTGGACGGCTCGAAGATTTGGATCACCAACGGCAGCGTCGCCGACGTCGTGACGGTGTTCGCGGTGACCGACCCGTCGAAGGGCGCCAACGGCATCAGCGCGTTCGTGGTCGAGAAGGGCACGCCGGGCTTCAACGTCGGCAAGCTCGAGAAAAAGATGGGGATTCGCGGGTCGCCGACCGTCGAGCTGGGCTTCGAGAACTGCCGCGTCCCGGCGGCCAACATGCTGGGCGAAGAAGGCGTTGGGTTCAAGATCGCGATGAAGGTGCTCGACAAATCGCGTCCCGGCATCGCGGCGCAGGCGCTCGGCATCGCGCAAGGCGCGCTCGACTACGCGACCGAGTACACGAAGCAGCGCGTCGCGTTCGGCAAGCCGATCTCGCAGCAGCAAGGGCTGCAGTTCATGCTGGCCGACATGAAGACCGAGGTCGAGTCGGCGCGGTTGCTGCTCTACGAAGCTGCGCGCAAGTGCGACGAGAGCGCGGCCGACGTGACGACCTGGGCGGCCATGGCCAAGCTCAAGTGCGGCGACGTCGCGATGAGCGTCACGACCGACGCGGTCCAGCTGCTCGGCGGTTACGGGTACTCGGTCGATTATCCGGTCGAGCGGATGATGCGCGACGCCAAGATCACCCAGATCTACGAGGGGACCCAGCAAATTCAGCGGATCGTGATCGCCCGCTCGATGGTCGGCAAGTGGTCTCCTCCACCGAAGAACTGACTTTCGCCGGCTTCGGGTAAAACGAAGGCGTGATCCCCGAAGCGCCGGCTCCCCCGCAGATTCGGCTCACGCGACCGCAGTGGATCAGGCTGGTCGTGGTCGGAATCTTCGTGGTGCTGGCGCTGGGACGCGTCGTTCCGGACTTCGTTCGCTTCGTCTACCCGCTGCAGATCTTCCGGTACGTCACCGACGACGACGGGAAGGTCATCGCCGCGGCGCCGCGTCCCACCCCGACGGCGGCGCCGCATCGTGCGCCGCGTCACCGTCCCGCGCATGCTGCGCACACCGCGCGCGCCGCTCCGGCGGCGACGGCGAAGACGAAGCACGGCAAGCACGCCGCGCGTCCCAAGCCGTCGCCGACTCCCGAGCCGATCGACTACGCGGCCGTCGGCGACCGCGTCCGGATCGATCAGGTCAAACCATTCGACCGCAAGCCCGGGCTGGCCGGCCGCGGGTTCACCTACGACAACCCGGACCGCCACTTGCCGGTCGAGCGCGACGGGAAACTGCGCGTGCTGCACTTGGTGTCGCGAACCGAGCCGATCCAGGACCGCACGCTCGACATCCTCCGGATCTTCCTGGCCATCATCGCCGTCGGTTTGGGCGCGATCCTGTTCCTGGTGAAGCCGAGCATCACGACGGCCTCGTTCTTCATCTTCTGCCTGGGCGCGATCGAGGCTCCGACGACCTACGCCGACCTGGTGATCCCGAACCCGTGGCGGCCGATCCCGGAGTGGATCGGCGACACGCTGCACGGGATGGTGCGGCCGGCGCTGCTGCTCTTCGCGCTGTGCCTGATCGACGGCGACGACGACGCGCCGCGCGAACGTGTCTTCGCCTGGTGCGCGACGCTGCTCGGGCTCGCGCTCGGCACCGTCAACGCCTATGCCGACTGGCTGCTGACGTACCTCGGACATCCCGCCGCGACGGTGGCACAGGTCTACAAGGATGCTGACTACGCGGTGATGGCGCTGACCGGCCTCGCCTTCGCCGTCGCGTTCGCGCGCGCGCGGACCAACGACCGGCACCGCATCGGCTGGATCGTCGCCGCCTTCGTCTTCGCCGGCCTGACGCGGCTGACGTCCGACGAGCTGTATCCGGCTCACATCCAGCTGTGGTTCAACAGCATCCTGGTCTCGATGACGATCGTGCCGATCGTCGCGATCTGGATCGCGGTCGTCCGCCACCAGTTCTTCAACGTCGACTTCGTCGTCGGCCGCGCCGTCGTTTACGCCGCGCTGACCGCGGCCGGGATCGCGACGATCATGATCGGCGAGGAGCTGGCCAGCTACCTCTTCTACAACAACGTCGACGTCGCGTACGGCGTCGTGATCGCGGCGTCGATGGCGTTCGGCGCGTTCACCGGCAAGCTCAGCGATTTCCTCAAGCACTTCGTCGACCGGTTCATCTTCCGCGACCGCCACCAGCAGCGCGAGGCGCTCGAGTTCATCGCCGGCTACATCCTCGACGCCGAGACCGCCGAGGACGTCTACCGCGCGCTGCTGCAGGATGCCGCGCACGCGCTGCAGCTCGCGTTCGGCGGGATCCTGGTCCGGCGCAGCGACGGTTCGTACGAGCTCGGACCGCGCTCGGAAGGGTGGCCGGCCGCGTTCCACGTCCGGCTCGGCCCGACCGACGATCTCACCGCGGCCATCGCGCGCTCGCGCGGCGCGCTGACGTTCTCCGGCAAGGAGACGCGGATGATCCGAGCCTCGTTCCCCAACGATCCGCTCACCTTCGCCGCGCCGCTGTTCTTCGACCGCGTCGTCAGCGGAATCGTCGTCTACGGCCACAACGTCAGCGGCCTCGACCTCGACCCCGACGAGCGCGAGCTGCTCGTGCGCGTCGTCGCCCACGCCTCGATCGCCCTCAACGCGATCGAGCTCAACCGCTACCGCAACCCGACCGCCGACCCCGAACCGCTACCGGCGGGCTGACAAGGTCTCGTCTTCCATGCGCACCAGATATGCCGCCATCGTGTCGTTCGTGACGAACAGCGTGAGCGGCCGATCGAGCAGTTGCGCAAAGCCCAAGCTCTCGTACCAAGCAGCGAGCTGCTCGTTCTTTGCGTCGACGATCAGCGCGACCGATCCGGAGCGTTGCGCGATCGCGAGCGCTGCTGCGAAAGCCCGCGCAACGAGGATCGGCCCGATGCCACGCGCCTCGTAGCGGTCATCCCTGGCCATGCGCCCCAAGCGCACGGAGCCCCAGCTTTCGTACCGCGGCAGCCGCTTCGCGATCTTCGTCGGGACGCTCGACGGGACGACCGTCGCGTTCGAGATCGTGAAGAATCCGGCGATCCTACGGTCGGCGGCGGTGTCCAAAAGAAGATAGACCGCGGAGACGTTGCGGTCGTTTTCTCGGATCGCTCGGCCGGGTTCACGGAGATATGCGGTCAGTACGGGGCTCGCGCGCGCACGAGAAAGAGGCTCGGTCGTGGTGTCGTCCGAGCCGCTCTTGAACGAATCGGGGCTCCCCGATCACCGAACGGCTTTGCGGTGGGCACGCAAGAAGTGAGCGAGGACGCGTGCGTCGGGCGCCGGCGGCTGGACCAGCGCCGCTGCAAAGGCTGCCGAGTCGCGCGCGGAAAGTTGAACGACGTTGTCGGTCGAGATCGCCTCGAGCGCGCGGTCGTACGCCGAACCGACGACGAATTCGGACAGCGACTGACCGCGCAGATCGGCGGCGCGCTGAATCGTCAGCTTGACCCGCTTCGGCAACCGAGCGTTGAATGTGACGTGCTCGTCACGGCCGTCACCCGTCCCCTTCATGCCGTGCACCGCCATCAGCCTCTTCTCCGTAACTCAATTTGCATTACGCGAAGATTCTAGTGCGAATCTCCTCGCCGCGCAAGGTGCCCGCTCCGTCGTCTCGATAGTGCGAGCCGTCTCAGTGGCCGACGCCGGAGTATTTGTTGAGGCCGAGGCGCCAGAAGGCGTAGGCGAGGGCGACGGCCAGGACGCCGATCAGCGGAGTGAGGAGGCCGGCTTCGGGCGGGAGCGCCGCCGTCTCGTGCGCTTTGTGGAGGAAGTAGCGCGCCGGGAAGTAGTTCATGAACGCGAACGGGACGACGAAGGTCAGCAGCAGCCGCACGCCTTGCGAGTAGATGCTGATCGGGTAGCGGGTGAACTCCTGTTCGAGCTGGATCACGATCCAGCGCAGCGCGTCGACGCGCACGAACCAGAACGCGACGGTCGAGATGAACAGGTTGAACGCCAGCTCGATCAGCGCGCCGCCGATCACGATCAGCGGGATCACGATGACGAAGACCGCGTCGATGCGCACGTGGCTGAACCAGGTCGCCAGTCCGAACGTGATCAGCCCGAGGATCAGCTCGTCGGGGAAGACCTGGCCGGGCGTCGCGATCGCCTGGAACAGCGTGTCGAGCGGACGCACCAGCAGCCGGTCGAACTCGCCGTCGCGGATGTGGTCGGGGACGCTGCTGACCGTCGAGAACAGCGTGTTGTGGAGCGCGTTGGCGAGCATCCACAGACCGTACAGGAACGCCATGTCGCGGAACGTCCAGCCGTTCATCGACGGGAAGCGCGTCAGCACGATCCAGAGCGCGGCGATCGCCGAGCCGTGATAGACCAGCGTGAAGCCCAGCCAGATCAGGAAGTTCTCGCGGTACTCCAGCGTGGTGAGAAGGTTGATGCGCCAGTACTGAGCGTAGACGCTCGCCATAACGCGCAGCCGCGACCGGCGCACCGGAACTGGGCTCGCGCCGGCCGTCATCCGCCCTGCACCACGATGCGCTTCGCGCCGGCGCGCCAGACGACGACCGAAATCAATCCCAGCACGACGACCCAGAAGAGCTGCAGCCCGAGCGTCTCGAGGTAGCGCTCCGGCTTGATGACGCCGACGTAGATCAGGACCGGGGTCGAGAACATCGCCGCGAACGGCAGCGCGAAGGCGAACCGCTGCAGGAACGCCGGGAAGATCACCAGCGGGATCAGCTCGCCGCCGAACAGGTCGGTAACCCAGGTGACGATCAGCTGCACGGCCTGGATCTCGAGCGTCCAGAACGCGATGCAGTTCAGGATGAAGTTGATGAAGAATCCGACCATGTAGCCGAGCAGGAAGCTCAGGAAGAACACGGCGACGACCGGCGCCGGCGGCACGTCGATGTGGACGATCAGCAGCGCGAACAGCAGCGACGGCACGATCAGGATCGCGTGGAACAGCACCTCGCCGGTGCCGTCGCTGAAGAAATAGAGCGGTACGCTGATCGGCTTCATGAAATCGGTCGCGATGCTGCCGTCGCTGAGCTTCTCGTGCAGCGCGCGGGTCTGGTCGATGTCCATCACCAGCCCCATCAGCACGGCGACCGTCGAGTAGGTGATGATCGCGTGCAGCGGCAGGTCGCCCGGCGCGGCGTTGCGCGCGTACAGCGCCAGCCACACCATCCGCAGCAGATAGACCCGCACCAGCACCGACGCGATGCTGGTGAAGACGTCGAAGCGATAGGTCGCCTCACGGGCCATCGCCTTCTGGGCGAACTGCAGGTACGGTTCGAGCCGGAACCGGGGACGAACGGGCGCGGTCTGCGCGGCGGCGGTCACGACGGCGCTCCTGCCGATCCGTCGTGGTACCCTTCTCGGTAGATCGTGCGCACGATCGCGTCGATGTCGGGCTCGATGATCGACACGTCGGTGATGTGGTAGCGCTCGGTCACGCGCCGGATCAGCGCCTCGGCGGTGATCGTGCGGCGGTTGAAGCGCAGCCGCACCAGGTTCGCCTCGCGTCCGACGACCTGCGTGTCGGGAACGGCGATCTCCGTGTAGGTTTCGGCCAGGTTCACGACCAGCGTGCGGTGCGTGCCGTACTCGTCGCGCAGCCGGTCGAGCGAACCGTCGTAGATGACGATGCCGTTGTCGATCAGGATGATCCGGCGGCAGAGCCGCTCGACGTCGGCCAGGTCGTGCGTCGTGAGGATCACGGTCGTCCCGCGCTCGTCGTTCACCCGGCAGATGAAGTCGCGAATCGCCTCCTTGGCGACGACGTCGAGTCCGATCGTCGGCTCGTCGAGGTAGACGATCTTGGGGTCGTGCAGCATCGCCGCGGCGAAGTCGCCGCGCATCCGCTCGCCCAGCGACAGCTGCCGAACCGGCGTGTCGAGGAACCGGTCGAGATCGAGAATCTCGGCGAAGTGCCGCATGTTCTGCCGGTAGCGGTCGCGCGGCACGTCGTAGATCGAGCGCAGCAGCTCGAACGACTCGCGCAGCGGGAGGTCCCAGTAGAGCTGGCTGCGCTGGCCGAACACGACGCCGATGTTGGCGGCGTTGTCCATCCGCTGCGCGTGCGGGACGACGCCGGCGACGCGCAGCTGCCCCGAGGTCGGAACCAGGATTCCGGTCAGCATCTTGATGGTGGTCGACTTGCCGGCGCCGTTGGGGCCGATGTAGCCGACCAGCTCGCCCGGCTCGAGCGCGAACGACACGTCGTCGACGGCGACCTTGTCGACGTAGTTCGGAGCGAACAGCGCGGCGACGGCCCCCGCGATCCCCGGCCGGCGGTCGCGCGACCGGAACACCTTGCGCAGGGCTACCGCCTCGATGATCGCCATGCTCGGCCTGCCTTTTCCCAGGGAATCGGGGCACCGCCTTTACCCGCCCTGAGAGGGACAGCCCCGCGGCGGGGGGAACTCGCGCGGACCACCACTCGTTTGGCGGTACAGATGCGGCGCTTTTTGGCACCGTATCGAGTCCGACTAGGAAAGGGGGTGAATCAACAACATGGCAGCCAAGAAGAAGTCCCCCAAGAAGAAGAAGCCCGTCAAGAAGGGCGGCAAGAAGTAGTCCGTTCTCTTCGTTCGAGATTCGGTTTTCTCTCAGTCATCATCACAGGTAGACCCAAGTGAACGCGGCCGGCGACGGCCGCGTTCGCGCGTTCCGGGCCCCTTGTCGCCGGCGGCGCAGCGTGGGAAGGGCGCTGCGAGGGCTCCGTCCCTCGTCCACCAACGACCGAAAGGACCGCTCGAACACGATGGCAGCCAAGAAGAAAACCCACCCCAAGCGGCCCGCCCGCAAGCACCGCAAGCGCTGACCGGCGGCGGTCGGCGGGCGGCGAGTCGCGAACTCGTGCTCATGGACGAGTCGCAGAACCCGATCGTGGCGATGGCGCAGCGGCTGCGCGCGCGCCGCGACCTGGGCGCCGCGATCGACTCGGCGACCGCCGGCCCGGCGCCCGCCCGCGGTGACGACGCCGCCGCGCGCTTCGCGGCGTTGGCCGAGGTGCTCGCAACCGGCGCCAAGCGCCTCAATACGATCCTGGGCACCCGCCGCGGCGTGACCGTGGTCCGGCTGGACGCTCCGCCGCGGCTGCGGCTGCGGTTCGGCGGCAAGCGCATCGCGCTCGACCTCGACGAGACACGCCAGCTGGTCGTGATCTCGGGCGGCGAGCTCGACGGCGAGTACCAGTTCGTCGATGGCGAGGTGCCGGCGCTGATGAACCTCTCGAGGATTTCGACCGAAGCCGGCTACCGTGACGCGCTGACCGGCTCGCAGCTGCTCAAGACGATCGCCGAGGACGCCGAGCTCCCGCGGCCCGCCCACCTCGACGGGCCCGGGCCACTGAGCTTTTAGCCGCCGCCTTCTCTTGAAGCGCCCGCGCGACGAGGGTGCGCGACGGACACATGGTGACCGGACAGCGGCCGCAGTGCGGGACCGGCGCCTTGCAGATCTCGCGGCCGTGCAGGATCAGCCAGTGGTGCGCGTGGCGCCACTGTTCGCGCGGAACCAGCCGCGTCACGTCGTCCTCGACCCCGCGCGGCGTCGTGGCGAGCGTGAGCCCGAGCCGGTGCGAGACCCGGAACACGTGGGTGTCGACCGCGAACGCCGCCTCCTCGAACGCGACCGACATGACGACGTTGGCCGTCTTGCGACCGACGCCGGGCAGCGCTTCGAGCGACTCGCGGTCGCTCGGCACGTCCCCGCGGTGTTCGTCGACGAGCGCGCGCGCCGCGGCGATCAGGTTGCGCGCTTTCATTCGAAAGAAGCCGCACGACTGGATGATCCGTTCGAGATCCGGCTGTTCGGCTCCGGCGAGCGCGCGCGCGTCCGGATATTTCGCGAACAGGCGCGGCGTGGTCAGATTCACCCGCGCGTCGGTGCATTGCGCGCTCAGGATCACCGCCACGAGCAGCTCGAACGGACTGCCGTACGCGAGCGCCGTCACGGCGTTCGGGTACGTGCGCTCGAGGATCGCCAGCTCCTCGGTCGCGACCGCCCGCGTGACCTTGCGCTTCGGAAACGGAATCGCCACCGCACGAGCGTTCTACCGCGGGCCACGAATCCTTATCTTGGGACAAGAAAAGCCGGTCCGCCGGACCGGCTCCTCTTCTCCATTCGCGTTCGCTACTAATGCGTGTCGAAGACGCCGATGAGGGTGACGTCGCTGTTGCAGTGCGAGCCGGTCGGCAGCGCGGGTGTGCCGCAGTCGATCGCGTAGATCGACGCGCCGGCATAGCTGCCGGACGGCAGGGTGAAGTTGTTGGTGGCGGCCGCGCCGGCGTTGGGCTGCGAGTTGCTGCCGGGCAGCATCAGGTACTGCGCGTCGAGGGTCGTGGTCGCCGTCGAAGTCGCGCCGCTGTTGGGCCCGACCGCGAACGACACGGCGGTCGTCGAGGCCAGCGTCGACGGTGTGATCACCGGATAGCTGGTCGCGCCGCCGTTCCCGGTCGCCGCGGTTCCGATCTGGGTCGTGCCCAGGACCGCGAACGTGCTCGTCCCCGGGATCCCCGGCGCCGTCGTGACGCCCTGCGCGACCGTCGTGCCGATCGCCGTGTTCGCGTCGTGCGAGGCGTCGTGGAAGCGGTACTGATTCGCCGCACCGTTGTAGTTCGAGTCCTGGAACAGGATGCAGTTCACCGTGCCGAGGTCGTTCGCGATCACGATCGAGTAATTCGTATTGTTGGCAAACTGAGGAACCGGGCACGACGCGACTTGCCCACTGCCGGTCGAGGGCGCGGCGCCGCCGGCGGTCTGCACGATGACGCTGCCCGAAACGTTCGGCAGCGGCTTGAAGTCGCTCGCCTCGCCGTACGGCAACGCGCTGATCAGCGGCGTCGACGGCGATGCGCTGCCGTTGGACTGAAAGTAGATGTCGTATGACGCCGTGGTCGTGCCGCCCGTCGCGAGATAGCCGTTCACGAATCGCACGTTGCCCTGCTGGCCGGGAACGCCGCCGCCTCCGCCGATGATTCCGCTCGAACCCCCGGCGCACGCGCTGAGCAGAAATGTGGCAGGCACCGCGATCAGCGCGGCCAGTCGAATTGCTTTCATGTCCGGTCCCGTGTGAAGTGACGTGGTGATAGTGGAAACCAGACGTAAACCTACCCGCGCCCTTCGCACGTAAACGCCGCGCAGATTAATGTCGGCTGAGTATTTCGAAGCTGCGAGTTAGCTGAGACGAATCGACGTTGCGACGCGCGTGACGATGCCGTCGCGCACGAGCGCGTCGACGACGCCGGGTATCTCGTGCAGGCGGTCGGCCGGTACGACCGTGACCAGATCGTCGTGCAGCGTTTGGAGCGCGAGCGTCTCGCGCGCCGGCACATCGCGCAAGCGGTCGATGATCCGTCCGCGCAGGAAGCGATTGGTTTGCTCGAACGGCAGATCGTTCTGCGGTCCCTTGCGCGGCGCGTGACGCGCCGCCGCCGCGGCCAATTGCGCCGGGTCGATCGGCGCGGCGGCGCACGCGTCGCGGAGCGGACAGACCAGGCATTTCGGCGCGCGCGCGGTGCACAGCGTCGCGCCGAGATCCATCATCGCCGAGTTCCAGTCGTGCGCGCGACCGGCCGGCACGGCTGCGATCGCGAGAAGGTCGAGGTCGCGCGCCCCGGCGCGCGGCGGGTGCTCGAGCCCGAGCTCGACGCGGTGGACGACGCGCCGCAGGTTGACGTCGACCGCCGCGTCGTCGAGCTCGAACGCGAACGCGCGCACGGCCGCAGCCGTGTACGGGCCGATCCCCGGCAGCGCGAGCAGCGCGGCGGTGTCGGCGGGCAGCGCGCCGCCGTGCCGTTCGACGACCGCCCGCGCGAGCGCGTGTAAGCGAATCGCGCGGGTATTGTAGCCGAGTCCGCGCCAGGCGCGCACGGCGTCGGCCGCGCCGGCGGCGGCGAGCGCGGCGAACGACGGGAAGCGCTCGACGAAGGCGGCGTAGAGCGGGATCACGCGCTCGACCTGCGTTTGCTGCAGCATCGCCTCGCTGACGACGATGAGATACGGATCGCGCGTCGTCCGCCACGGCAAATGACGGCGGCCGTGGCGAGCGTACCAGTCCAGCAAGCGCGCCGACGGAAACGGCCGCGCGCCGCGGGCACGGATCACCGCACCGCCTCACCGATCCGGCGAATCCCTTCCTCGATCGCGTCGCGCGCCACCGGGGTGAGCGCGAGCCGGAAGTTGTGGTCACCGCCCGACTGCGCGAAGAACGCCTCGCCGAACATGAACGAGACGCCGCGCCGTTCGGCGCCGGCCAGCAGCGCGCGGGCCCGCGTCTCGCGCGGCGCGGTCGCCCACAGGTAGTAACCGTCCCCGCCGGGCGCGACGCGCATCGAGGCCGGCCAGAAACGCGCGATCGCGTCGAACGCGATCGCGCGCCGCCGCGCCAGCTCGGCGCGCAGCGCGACGAGGTGCGCGTCGTACGCACGCTCGAGATAGTCGCGCACGCCGGCTTGGATGTACATCGACGACGCCATGTCGATCGACTGTTTGCGCAGCAGCAGCCGCTCGTAGATCGTGCGCGGCGCGACCAGCCAGCCCAGCCGCAGCGACGGCGCGATCGTCTTCGAGAACGAGGAGACGTGGATGACGTACTCCGGGTCGCGCGCGAGCAGCGGCGGCGACGCCGCGGCGGCCAGCTCGCCGTACGGATCGTCCTCGACGATCGGAACGCCGTGCCGGCGCGCGAGCGTGACCAGCCGGTCGCGCCGTGCCGCGCCCAGCGTGACGCCGGTCGGGTTGTGCAGCGCCGGCATCGTGTAGATGAAGCGCGGCGAGCGGGTGCGCAGGATCGCCTCGACGTGGTCGGTGCGCATCCCGTCCTCGTCGACCGGGACCGGGATCGCGCGCAGACCGGCGATCTGGAAGATCTGCAGCGCGCCGGGATACGTCGGCGCCTCCACCACGATCTCGTCACCCGGCTCGGCCAGCGACTGCGCCGCCAGCGTGATCCCCTGCGTCGAGCCGGTCAGCACCAGCACGTCGCGGGCGTCGACGCCGCAGCCGCGGTTGCGCATTCGCGCCGCGATCGCTTCGCGCAGCGGACCGTAGCCCTCGCTGTCGCCGTAGGTGAGGACGAGGTTGACGTCGCCGCCGGCGCGCGCGAACGAGCGCGTCAGGTCGTCGAGCGGCGAAGGTTCGGCCGGCGGGACGCCCTGCACGAACGCGATCAGCCCGCGGTGACCGAGCGCGGCGAGCTCGCCGAGCACCGCCGGGAACTCACCCACCCGCCAGGGCGGGAGCGTGACCCACCACGGGACGCCGGACGCGCGGTCGGGCCGGCCCCCACCGTCGAGTGAAGCGACCCGCGAGCCCGAGCCGACCCGCTGCTCGATCAGCCCGTCGGCGGCAAGGTCACGATAGGCGTGGACGACCGTCGAGCGGTTCACGCCGAGGCGGTCGGCCAGCGACCGCTCCGGCGGCAGCCGCGTCCCTTCGGGCAGCGACCCGGCCAAGATGCCCTCGCGCAGCCGTTCGTAGATCTGGCGGTAGATCGGGACCACGCTGCCGCGGTCCAGCTCGACCGCGACCTCCGACGATCCGGCGCGCATGGCCCATCCATTCGTCATATTGGCTGGCTTGATCCCGCCGATTGGTACGGCCGCAGCACCGGAATTGGATGGCATAGACCGGCGATTGGTGGACGGCGCTCCCGCGCGGGCACGCTATCATGGTCGCGCACCACCGCCCAAGGACCGCCATGATCGATACGTCCGTTCAAAGCATCCTCGCCACCAACGGCGCCGCGGCCAAGGCCGGCGCCCAGGCCGACCCGGGAGAGACCCGCGAGTGGCTCGACGCGCTCGACGGCGTGATCGACGCCGAGGGCGCGGCGCGCGCCAGCGAGCTGGTGCGCGCGATCGTCGAGCGCGCCGCGACGCGCGGCGTGCGAACGCCGGCCGCGCAGACCACGCCCTACGTCAACACGATCCCGCCCGACGCGGAAGCGCACTTCCCCGGCGATCCGGCGATCGAGGAGCGCCTGCGCCACTACGCGCGCTGGAACGCGATGGCGATGGTGGTGCGCGCGAACAAGGACGCGAGCGAGCTGGGCGGTCACGTCGCGTCGTTCTCGTCGGCGGCGATGCTGTATGACGTCGGCTTCAACCACTTTTGGCGCGGGCCGAGCGAATCCAACGGCGGCGACCTCGTCTACTTCCAAGGTCATTCGGCGCCGGGGATCTACGCGCGCGCGTTCCTCGAAGGGCGCATCACCGAGGAACAGCTGATCAACTTCCGGCGCGAGGTCGACGGCAAGGGTCTGCCGTCGTATCCGCATCCGTGGCTGATGCCGGACTTTTGGCAGTTCGCGACCGTTTCGATGGGTCTGGGCTCGCTGCAGGCGGTCTATCAGGCGCGCTACATGCGGTACCTCCACGACCGCGGCCTGTCCGACACCAGCGGCCGCAAGGTGTGGTGCTTCCTCGGTGACGGCGAGATCGACGAGCCCGAGTCGCTGGCCGGCCTCGCGCTCGCGGCGCGCGAGAAGCTCGACAACCTGATCTTCGTCGTCAACGCGAACCTGCAGCGGCTCGACGGGCCGGTGCGCGGCAACGGCAAGATCATCCAGGAGCTCGAAGGCGTGTTCCGCGGCGCGGGCTGGAACGTGATCAAGGTGCTGTGGGGACGGCGCTGGGATCCGCTGCTCGCCGCCGACTCGAGCGGGATGCTCGTCAAGCTGATGGGCGAGACGCTCGACGGCGACTACCAGACGTACAAGTCGCGCGACGGCAAGTTCGTGCGCGACAACTTCTTCGGCCGCTATCCGGAGACGCTGGCGCTGGTCGAGCGCATGAGCGACGACGAAGTCTGGGCGCTCAACCGCGGCGGGCACGATCCGTTCAAGGTCTACGCCGCGTACAAGGCCGCGACCGAGCACCGCGGCGCGCCGACCGTCATCCTGGCCAAGACGATCAAAGGCTACGGGATGGGGACCGCCGGCGAAGGGATGAACATCGCGCACCAGCAGAAGAAACTGATGCTCGATCAGCTGCGCTCGTTCCGCGACCGCTTCTCGATCCCGATCTCCGACAGCGACCTCGAGCACGCACCGTTCATCAAGCCGGCGCCCGACTCGCGCGAGGCGCAGTACCTGGCCGAGCGCACCGCCAAGCTCGGCTCGGTCCCGACGCGGCGGCGCAACGTCGAGCCGCCGCTCACCGTCCCGGATCGCAGCGCCTTCTCGTCGCTGCTCGAATCGACCGCCGAGCGGGAGATCTCGACCACGATGGCGTTCGTCCGCTCGCTGGCGGTGGTGCTGCGCGACAAGGTCGTCGCGCCGCGCGTCGTCCCCATCGTCGCCGACGAGTCGCGCACGTTCGGGATGGAAGGGATGTTCCGCCAGCTCGGGATCTATTCGAACGTCGGTCAGCTGTACCGGCCGCAAGACGCCGACCAGCTGATGTGGTACCGCGAGGACAAGGCCGGCCAGATCCTCCAGGAAGGGATCACCGAAGCCGGTGCGATGTGCTCGTGGATCGCGTCGGGGACGTCGTACTCGACGCACGGCGTGCAAACGCTGCCGTTCTTCATCTTCTACTCGATGTTCGGGTTCCAGCGGGTCGGCGACTTCGCGTGGGCGGCCGGCGACATGCGCACGCGCGGCTTCCTGCTGGGCGGGACGTCGGGCCGCACCACGCTCAACGGTGAAGGGTTGCAGCACGAGGACGGCCACTCGCACCTGTTCGCGGCGTCGGTTCCCAACTGCGTCCCCTACGATCCGACCTACGCGTACGAGGTCGCGACGATCTTGCAGGACGGGATGCGGCGCATGCTCGCCGAGCAGGAAGACGTGTACTACTACATCACGCTGCTCAACGAGAACTACAAGCACCCGGCGATGCCGGCCGGCGCCGAGGACGGGATCCTGCGCGGACTGTACCAGTTGCGCGACGGCGGCCCGGCCCTTCGACAGGCTCAGGGTGACAAGAACGGCGCGGCGCGGGTGCAGCTGATGGGCAGCGGTTCGATCCTTCGCGAGGCGCTCGCGGCGGCCGACCTGCTGCGCGACGACTTCGGGGTCGTCGCCGACGTCTGGAGCGCGACGAGTCTCACGCTGCTGCATCGCGACGGCGAGGCGGTCGCGCGCTGGAACATGCTCCATCCGAACGAGACGCCGCGCCGGCCGTACGTCGCCGAGCAGCTCGACGGTCACGACGGTCCGGTCGTCGTCGCCACCGACTACGTCAAGACGTTCGCCGAGCAGATCCGGCCGTTCGTCGGACGGCCGTTCCACGCGCTGGGCACCGACGGCTTCGGCCGTAGCGACACGCGCAAGCAGCTGCGCGCGTTCTTCGAGGTGGACCGCCGCTGGATCGCGCTGGCCGCCCTGGACGCACTGGCCGCCGACGGCAAGATCGAGCGCGCGAAGGTCGCCGACGCGATCGTCAAGTACGAGCTCGACCCCGCCAAGCCCGAGCCGACGACGGTTTAACATGGCACAAGTCGAGCTCACCGTCCCCGACCTCGGCGGGTTCAGCGAGATCCCGGTGATCGAAGTGCTCGTCAAGGCGGGCGACACGGTCGAAAAAGAGACGCCGCTGGTCACGCTCGAGTCCGACAAGGCGACGATGGAAGTCCCGGCCTCGGAAGCCGGGGTCGTCCGCGACATCAAGGTCAAAGTCGGCGACAAAGTCTCGCAGGGCAGCGTCTTGCTCACCGTCGAGTCCGGCACAGCGCCCGCCGCGGCTGCGGAAGGGAAAGCCGTCGACGCCGGTGCGGCCGAAGAAGCGGTCGCGCAGCCGCAAACGGCAACGCAGCAAACTGCAACGCCGCAACTCGTTGCACCACAGCCCGCACCGCCCGCCACGAACGGCGCCGCGCCGGCGCAAGCACCGGCGGCAGCCGAGGCACCGTCGGGGGCACCGGTGCACGCGTCGCCGGCGATCCGGCGCTTCGCGCGCGAGCTCGGCGTTGCGATCGCAAGCGTGCGGGGCACGGGCCCGAACGGGCGGATCACGCGCGATGACGTGCAGGCGTACGTGAAGTCGTCGCTCGCGGCCGGCACCGGAACCGCGGGCAGCGGCACGGGTGCGGGCGGCGGCGCAGCGTTCGGACCCAACCTTCCGCCGTGGCCGAAGGTCGACTTCGCGAAGTTCGGTCCGGTCGAGCGCGTCGCGCTGTCGCGCATCCAGCGCATCAGCGGTCCGGCGCTGGCGCGCAATTGGGTGATGATCCCGCACGTCACCCAGAACGAGGACGCCGACGTCACCGAGCTCGAGAGCTTCCGCAAGCAGATCAACGGCGAGCGCAAGGACGTCAAGCTGACGATGCTCGCGTTCTTGATCAAGGCCGCGGTCGCAGCGCTGGTGCGATACCCGCAGTTCAACTCCTCGCTCGACGGCGACGAACTGGTCCTCAAGAAGTACTACAACATCGGCTTCGCCGCCGACACGCCGAGCGGGCTCGTCGTCCCGGTGGTGAAGGACGCCGACCGCAAGGGCATCGTCGAGATCGCGCGCGAGACCGCCGAGCTCGGCGCGAAGGCGCGCGACGGCAAGCTCGGCCCGGCCGAGATGACCGGCGCGACGTTCACGATCTCCTCGCTGGGCTCGATCGGCGGGACGACGTTCACCCCGATCATCAACGCACCCGAAGTCGCGATCCTCGGCGCGTGCCGCGCCGAGACGCGGCCGGTCTGGGACGGCACCGCGTTCGTGCCGCGCCTGATCCAGCCGCTCTCGCTCTCGTACGACCACCGGGTGATCGACGGCGCGAACGCGGCGAGGTTCTGCGTCGCGCTCAAAGAGTCGCTCGCCGACCTGCGCCGCGTTCTCCTTTAGGTCTTCGCCGCGGCCTCGATCTCCGACACGATGCGGTCGGCGTGGTAGACCTTCGACAGCCCCGCCAAGAGCGCGCGGCTGTCGACGGCGACCGAGCGGTTGAGCCGCGCGTCGTAGCCGTAGTCGCCGCCCAGCGAGTAGATGTTGCCGTCGAAGATCAGCCCCACGACCTCGGCGCGCGCGTTGATCAGCGGGCTGCCCGAGTTCCCGCCGATGATGTCGTTGGTCGTCGACAGGTTCATCGGCGTCGACAGGTCGAGCGACGACTTGGCGGACAGCCAGCTCTGCGGTAACGCGTACGGCGGCGCGCCGGTCGCGCGGTCGAACAGGCCGCCGATCGTCGTGTACGGGGGCACCTGCACGCCCGATCCGTTGACGAACCCTTTGACCGCGCCGTAGCTGAGCCGCAGCGTGAACGTCGCGTCGGGATCGATGCTGGTGCCGTAGACGGCGAAACGCGCCTTGGCGATTCGCTCGGCCGCCGCGCGCGACGGTGCGCCGACGCGGTCTTCGTCTTCCTTGCGGATCGTGCGCAGGTCGGGGTCGACGGCGCGCGCGTAGGTGATCATCGGATCGGTCGACGCCTCGATCGCCGCCTCGCCGCCGTCGAACAGCGCCTTGCGCACGGCGGGATCGCCGAGCTTGGTGCCGCTGACCAGCCGGTGCGCGAGCGCGTCGGGCGCCTCGTCGCCCAGGAACTTGCGCACCAGCGGATCGTCGGTGCCGAGCAGTTCGCGGAACTTGGTGAAGGCGAAGCCGAGCGACGTCTCCTCGAGGTCGGTGTAGACCGGTTCGGGCGCTTCGATCCGGGCCGCCACGCGCACCAGCGCGGCGTCGGTGTACTCCGGCAAGCGCTGCGCGTTGGGCTTGGTGCGTTCGCTCGCCGCGCGCACCAGCGTGATCGCGTCCCCGAGCAGACCTTGACCGATCATCCCCGCCGAGTCGCGGGCCGCCATCATCCGGCGCACGTTCTGCACCTGCGCGATCTGGGTCCAGGCCGAGCCGTCGGCTCGCTCGAGCGCCGGCCGCGCCGCGACCGCGGCGCGCAGCTTGTTCTCTTCGGCGACCTTCGACGCGTAGAACGACGCGTCGACCAGCGCCAGGCGGCGGCCGGTCAGCGCCTTGTATCCGTTCTCGAGGTAGAACAGATCCTCGTTGACCTCGCGGAACTGCTCCGGACCGCGCTTGGCGAACTCTTCGTCGACGCCGCGCCGTTCGGCCAGCAGCGTCAGCGTGCTCGGCAGCGCGTAGTCGCGCTCGTAGTCGAGCTGCGAGACCGTCAGCTCGCGCGACGTACCGCCGGGGTTGCCGGGCACGTACACCAGTTCGCCGGGATTCGAGCCGTTCGCGCTCCAGCGCAGGTAGTCGGGCGTCGAGGCGGGTTTGCCGCCCTCGTACGCCCGCACCAGCCCGATATCGAAGTCGAAGCGCGGGAAGTTGAAGTTGTCGGGATCGCCGCCGAACTGCGCGACCGAGAACTCGGGCGCGAACACCAGCCGCACGTCGTCGTAGCGGCGGTAGCGGTAGAGATCGTAGACGCCGCCGTGATAGAGCGAGACCACGTCGCAGCGCACCGTCGCCGAGGTGCCGCACGACTGCGTGATCTTGACCTCGGCAGCGCGCAGCGCGGCGTTCGCCGCCGCGCCGGTCTTACCGGCGGTCGCCGCCAGGATCGATTTGGTGACGTCGGTGATCGCGACCAGCTGGTTGAGGTCGAAGTTCGGGCAGCGCGACTCGTCCTCGGGCTTGGCCGCCAGGAAGCCGGCCTCGACGTAGTTCTTTTCGTGCGTCGACAGCGCGGCGACGCACTCGAGCACGCAGTGGTGGTTCGTCATCACCAGACCGCTCGGTGAGATGAACGAACCCGAGCAGCCGGGCAGCCGCAACGACGCGTTGCGCACGTGCGCCAGGAACGCCGGCGTCGGCGCGGTGCCGTACGCCGCCTTGACCTTCGCGGCCGGGAAGTTGTCGAACGTCCACATCCCTTCATCGGCCGAGACCGATATCGGAGCGAACGACAGCACGAACAGCGCGGCGAGCGCGGTGACGGTGAGACGGCGCAGAATCCTTCCAAACGGCATAAGCGCGTCAGTTATCGTGCCGCGCTCGCCGTCACCTGCGGTCGCGAAAGAGCGGCTGCTAGCCGTCGCCGCTGCGCGGTACCAGCACGGCGCTCTGAATCCAGTCTTGCCAGGCTTTTTCGGTCGCGGCCTTGTCCATGCCGGCGGTGTTCGGCCCCATCTTGCCGTGCATCATCATCTTGTCCATCGGTTTGCAGACGATCCCTTTGCCCTCGAAGGTCGCGTCGGGCTTCTCGCCCGCGGCGGCCGGCCGGCACAGGAGCGTCGCTTCGGTCGACGGCCCTTTCATCATCGAGTCGGCCGCGAACGCCGGAGCGGCGGAGATCGCCGCCGCGATTGCGACCGCGGCGAGCAGTGTCTTTGTCATGCGAAGTGGTTCCTCGTGTTCGGAGAGTGAGCGCGCGATCATGATACGCGCGCCGCTCCGCGATCGCCGTAAGGGTGCTTACGTCGCTTGCCGCGGCGACTCGGAACGGCGCAATCCCAAACCGAACGCGAGCAAGACGGCAGCGGCGGGGACCAGCGCGGCGAGGTGCGGGTTCGCGTCGACCGCCGCACCGCCCAGCGCGGGGCCGACGATCAGCGCGAGGCTGCTGGCGGCGTCGTTGAAGCCCATGATCCCGCCGCGTGCCGCCGCCGGCGCGTCCTTCGACAGCAGGGCGGTCAGCGTCGGCTCGACGCAGGCTGCCCCGACCGCCCACAGCCCGAGCGCGACCGCGAACGTCGTGATTCCGTCAGGCAACGCCAGCAGCGCGTAGGCGAACGCGTTGAGCGCCAGGCCCGCCTGCGCGACCGCCGCGTCGCCGAATCGGCGCGTGCACGGCCCGACCACGACGACCAATGCAACGCCGCCGACGGCACCGGCGCCGGCCAGCAGCCAACTCGTCATCTCCGGGCCGTAATCGAGCACGCGTTTGAGATACAACCCGAAGATCGTGAAGAAGTACGTGATCGCGAAGATGAACAGCAGGTGCCGGGCGACCAAGCTGCGCACGCGCCGGTCGCGCAGCACGGTCAGCGCGGCCCGGCGCAGGTTGGTGCGCGGCGCGCCGCGCTCGGGCTTGCGCGACGGCAGGAAGCGCAGCGTCAACGCGATCGTCAGCAGCTCGATCCCGGCGGCGACGGCGAACGGGATCCCGAACCCGAACCGGATCAAGAACCCGCCGATCACCGGACCCAGCACGATCCCGAGCCCGAACAGGACGCCGAACAGCGCGTAGGCGCGATCGCGGTGGCGTTCTTCGGTCACGTCGGCGATGTACGACTGGGTGACGCCGAGGTTGCCGCCGCCGAAACCGGCGACCGCGCGCGCGACGAACAGCATCGCCAGCGACGACGCCGTGGCGAGCGCGAGATAGCCCGCCAGCGAAACCGCTTGCGAGATCAGCACGATCGGCTTGCGGCCGAGCCGGTCGCTGACGCTGCCCCAAACCGGCGCGGCCAGCGTCGACGCGACCGCCGACGTGGTGAGAAGCAGCCCGACGCCCAAGCCGCCGGCGCCGTAGTGCTGCGCGACGTACGGCAGCAGCGGCACCATGATCATCGTTCCGAGCACGTCGACGAACGTCACGCCGTAGATCGGCACCAAGGCCGCGACGGCCGATCGCTTCATGCGCTGCGCCTCCACACCGACTTCATCCCGGGTCGTTCGAAGCGGCGCCGGCCGATCCCGACCGCCGGCAAGCCGAGCCGCTTGACGCTCGGTCGTTTCAGGCTAGAATGAAGCGCAACGCCCGCTTTCTTCCACTCGGAGAGATTTTTGCATGCGTCGAAGCATCTTCTTGGCCGGTGCCGCCGGCACGCTGGCCGCCGCTCAGCCCGCCCTGGGGAAACCGAAGCCAACCCTCGAGGTCAAGGCGTCGGCGTACGCCGACAGCGCGAACGGCCAATGGGGCGCGTCGATCTCGGTCCAGGACGCGAGCGGCGTCCTCGAAGCGCTCGCGCCGGCGGCCCTGGCCGGCTCGGTCTTCGAAGTGAAGAACGCGTCGCCGGCGTCGGCGCGGTCGGTCGTTCTCACCAACCTGCCGGCGATCTCGACGCAAGGCGTGCCGGGCTCGCTGGGCAGCCCCGGCTCGTGCGAGGCGCAGTCGTTCGGCTACTGTTTGGGCGCGTACACCGCGGCGCGCAATCCCGACGGCTCCGTCAAGTGGGACGCAGCCATGCCCACCAACGCGCCCAGCGCCGCGTGGCTGTATCAATGGGAGCACCAAGTCTTCGAGAGCGACAAGCGCGTCTGTCCGCAAGGCTCGGGTGCGAAGCCGTATGCCGACAAGCTCGTCGCGACCGGCGCGCCGAGCACCGCCGACGTGCCGTACAACCCGCACGACTTCACCACCGTCAAGACCGAGTGCGGCTACATCAAAGGAATCGACGTCACGACCGTCCCGGCGGGCGCGTCGCGCTTTCTGATCGGCAGCTACAAAGTCTTCAGCAAGATCTCGGGCAAGAAGTCGGCGTACCTGCCGACGTTCAAAGCGCTGCTGCAGCACGGCCACGCGATCGCGTTCTCCGGCAAGGTCGCGCGAAAGTACGGGCTGCAGTCACCGGCTTTGACCGGCGACGTGTTCACCGCGCCCAACGGCTTCATCCCGAAATCCGGCCACGGCCAGGTTATCGTCGGCTATGACGACGGCAAAGGACCGCACGGAGCGTTCCTGGTGCAGAACAGCTTCGGGCCGGGCTGGAATCCGGGGCCGAGCTCGGATCCCGGCCGCAACGGCCGCATCTGGTGGGACTACGACGCGTGGTTCGCCAGCCAGAACTACGCCCTGGTCATGTACTCGAACGCACCGCTGGGCAGCGCGGGCACCGCGCTGCGCACGTCGGGGTCGGGGCCGCGCTTGCTGGTCACCAGCGCGCACAGCTACACCGACGCCGGCGGCAAGCACCACGCGGTGTTCGTGACGCAGTCGTCGGAGCCGGTGACGATCACCAAGCTCCACGTCGTGCCGAAGACCGGCAAACCGGTCAACGTCAAGCTCGACGAGAAGATGCGGCTGGGCTACCAGTACGTGACCCGCAAGCTCGCCTTTCCGCCCGGACCGTGCGCGGTCGCGTACACCGTCACGACGACCAACGGCAACTCGGTCACGTACACCGGCTCGGTCGACATCACCCCGCAGCAGTCGTAACGCCGCGCGGCGAACGGCGCCGGGTGCAGCCGTTCGCCGTCGCCGTCCGCTCGTTCGCCGTCGCCGCAGTGTGGCTCGCGCTGCCCAGCGCGGCGGCGGCGCAGACCGTTTCGACCGTGGCCGGTTCCGGGCGCCCCGGCATCGCCGACGGACCGGCCGCGACCGCGACGTTTCTGCTCCCGTCGGCGGTCGCGCTAGGACCGCACGGCGACGTCTACGTCGCCGACGCCGCCGCCCAGCGCGTCCGGATCGTTCGGTCGTCCGACCGTTCGGTGCGGACGCTCGCCGGCGGCGGGACGATCGCCGCGAACGCGCCCTGGGTGACGGGCGGCAACGTCGACGGCAACGCCGTGACCGCGCGCTTCTCGGTGCCCGTCGGAATCGCAGTGAGCGCCGACGGTACCGCATACGTCGTGGACGCGGGCAATCGCAGCATCCGGCGCATCACGCCCGCCGGAGACGTCACCACGATCGCGCGCGACCTGCGCGTTCCACGGCAGCTCGCGCTCGACGCGGCCGGCCGCCTCTACGTCGCCGACGGCGAGCTGGGCGTCGTTCGCATCGATCCGGACGGCACGCGATCGACCCTCCCGCTCGGTACGAAGTCGCCGTACGGGATCGCCCTCTTCGAACGAGGGGGCGCGATGACGCTCTTCGTTTCCGACGACGACGGCATTCTCATGGCGCGCGACGGGCGTGAGATTCGCATCGATCGCACCGGCAGGGCGACGCCCGGCGCCGCCACGACCGAGGGCGAGGAGCCGATCGGCCTCCCGAATCAACTCGCGGCGCTCGACGACCGAACGGTCGCGTACACCGATACGCGCAATGCGGCGATTCGGATGCTGGTGTTCGAGCCGAGCCTCGCCGACCACGGTATGCTCGCATCGGCGGCGAACGGCGCGATGCACCAGCGAGTCGGCGGCGCGGTGACGCTGCTGGCCGGGCCGGCGCGCAGCGATGCTGCGATGAACGGCGGGGCATTCGCCGACGGGAGTGCGGCGATGTTCGACGGGCCGCTGGGGATCGCGACGACGCCGGGCGGCGACGTGATCGTGGCGGACGCCGCGAACCGGCGCATTCGCGTGATCCGCGGCATCGAGCGGGGGCACGCGCTGCTCGAAGATGGTGCGCTGCCGCCGGCGCGCGGTGCAGACGGCGCCTACCGGATTCTCTACGTCGGCTCGTCGAACATCTGGTGGGACACCGACTGGACCACGTCGATTCCCGGCACGATCGAGCGCGATCTGGCCGCGGCGGCCGCGAGCCGGAACCGGCGCATCGAGCTGTTCCCGTCGCGCTTGATCGGCGCATCCGCCGCGGCCTATCTCTCCTACCTCGACACGGTCGCCGACACGGGAACGGTCGATGCCGTCGTGCTCGACGTGAACGCGGGCGCGTTCGACGGCGCCGACAATGCGAGCTGGCTCGCTCCGGTCGCCGATGCGTTGCGCGCTCTGCGCGAGCGGCTCGCGCGAAGCCGCATCGGGCTCGTGGTCGTCGTTACGCCGTTACCGATCGAGCTCGACCCGACCGAACAGACGTGGCGCAAGATCCGCGAGAGCGCGCTCGCTCCCGCGCTGCTCGACGATGAAGCGCGCTGGCTCGACGTGTTCCGGACGGCCGGTGTCCACGCGGTCGATCTGTTTCCTGCTTTCGACGCGGAACTCACCAGCTCCAACCACCGTTCGCTTTTCGGCAGCGACGAAGCGCACCTCACCGCGCACGGTCGCGCGCTCTCCGCCCACGCGATCTCGGCGGAGCTGGTGCGCCTTCATCCCTGGAACGACGCGCTGCGCTGACGCGCGGGCTCAGAACACCGGATGCGCGTCGAGGTCGTCGGCGATCGCGCGCGCGAACAGCGCGCGGCCGGCCGCCGTCAGGTGCGCGTCGCCGCTGCCTGCCAGCGCCGGATGATCGGGAGCGGCCTCGGTCGCGGCGGCGACGTCCCACAGATCGATCGTGCGCAGCTGCGCCGCCGCAACCGCGGCACGAACCGCGTGCTCGGCTGCGCCGAAGTCACGGATCCGGTCGAGTCGCCGGACGCGTTCCCAGGCCGCTTCCCCGAGGCTCAGCTCGAACGGAACCGGATGCACGACGACGATCAGCGTGACGTGCCGCGCGGACAGGTCGGCGCCGAGCGCGCGCAGCGACGCGGTCCACTTCGGACTCCAGGCCTCGGCGTGCAGCGCGACGTCGTCCGGGTCGCCGTAGCCGTACTCGCCCATCACGTTGATGGTTCCGACGAACAGGATCGCGGCGCGCACGTTGCCGGCGCCGGCGAGCGCGTCGAGCTCCTGGCGAAAAGCGGCGATCGTGGGCGCGCCGGGCGCGGTCACCGCGACGATCCGCGCCGCCGGATCGCGGCGCCGCAGGCGCGCTTCGACGATGCCTTGCATCGAGTCGCTCCACTGTGTGTTCGACCAGGTGATCGAGTTCCCGGTCATCACGACGCGCGGGCCGGGGCCGGCCAGTTGGTCGAGCGGCAGCGGATCGTAGCCGGCGATGGCGGGTTCGCGGCCCGGACCGGGGTCGTCGATGCGGCGCACGCGCCGGTTCGCTCCGTCGGCGACGAACAGCGCGCCGCCGGGGCCGAGCGCGATGCCGAACGGCGCGTCGAGTCGCGCGCTCGCACCCGGACCGTCGGCGAATCCGCCGGTATCGCCCGACGCGTCGGTCACGCCGGCGCCGGCGACGACGCGCGCCGAGCGAAACGCCGCGTCGACGGTGCGGACCGTGTTGGTGCGCAGGTCGCTGTAGAACACGTGATCGGCGTCGGGTGCCGCGAGGGCGTACGGGAAACCGATCGGCTCGAGCCCTTGCGTCACGGCGACGTCGGCGCCGCCGGGTCCCGACGGCGTCGCGGCGGCGATCTCGGGCGCGAAGAAACGCTGCTCGCGACCGTCGGGACGCAGCACCAGCAAACCGTTCGTGTCGCCGACGAAGATCGTCTCGCCGGCACCGCGCGCGTTGACCGCCACGCCGTAGACGCGATCGGCCGGCCCTTCACCCAGCGCGATCGTGGTGACGCTACCGTCGCGCGCGACGCGCCGCAGACCCGACAGCGGGTCGGCGACTAACAGCGAACCGTCGCGCTCGAGCGCCAGCTGGAGCGGCCGGCCGAACCGCGCTGTCGCGCCTCTGCCGTCGGCGACGCCCGCCGTCGCCGACCCCGCCAGCGTGCTGACGGTGCCGTCGGCCGCGATCCGGCGGATCGCGTGGTTGTTCGCGTCGGCGACGAACAGGGTTCCGTCGGCCGCGACCGCGAGGCCGGCCGGCAAGTCGAAGCGCGCCGACGCGCCGCGGCCGTCGGCGTCGCCCGCCGCGCGCGATCCCGCCAGCGTGCGCACGCGCCCCCCTTCCACGACACGAATGCAATTCGCGCCGCCGTCGGCGACGAAGATGCGCCCGGCGGCGTCGACCGCGACCGCGGTCGGCAGCACGAACGCCGCGCTCGCCGCCGGACCGTCCTGGGTGCCGGTCGCGCCGCTCCCCGCGACGGTGATCACCTGCGGCGACGGGTCGCCGCCCGGGAGCGCGGCCGGCGCCGCCAGCGCCGCGCTCAGCGCGAGGGACGAGAACAGCATCGAAGTCTCCAGCCTGACCGGTCGAGTAAGTACCGCTCGGAGGGTAGTATCCCTTGGTGACCACCGGCGACAGGCTCTGGTACCGCGATGCGATCGTGTACCAGACGCACGTCAAAGCGTACCAGGACTCCAACGGCGACGGGATCGGCGACGTCCGCGGGCTGACCTCGCGGCTCGACTACCTGGCCGAGCTCGGCATCACCGCACTGTGGCTGCTCCCGTTCTTCCCGTCGCCGCTGCGCGACGACGGCTACGACATCGCCGACTACACCGGCGTCCACCCGTCGTACGGTTCGTTCGAGGACCTGCAGCAGTTCGTCACCGAGGCCCACGCGCGCAACATCCGGGTGATCGCCGAGCTGGTGATCAACCACACCTCCGACCAGCATCCGTGGTTCGCCCGCGCGCGCGGCGCGCCGCGCGGCTCGCCCGAACGAGCGTGGTACGTCTGGTCGGACAACGACCGCGCCTACTCCGGCACGCGCATCATCTTCACCGACACCGAGATCTCGAACTGGTCCTGGGACCCGATCGCCGAGCAGTACTACTGGCACAGATTCTTCGCGCACCAGCCCGATCTGAACTTCGACAACCCGGAGGTCATCCGCGCGATCACCGACGTGATGCGCTTCTGGTCGAAGGCCGGGATCGACGGCTTCCGGCTCGACGCGGTGCCGTATCTGTGCGAGCGCGAGGGGACGAACAACGAGAACCTGCCCGAGACGCACGCGGTGATCAAGATCCTGCGCGCGGTGCTCGAGGAAGAGTTCCCCGACCGTATCTTCCTGGCCGAAGCGAACCAGTGGCCCGAAGATCTGTCGTCGTACTTCGGCGACGGCGACGAGTGCCACATGTGCTTCCACTTCCCGCTGATGCCGCGGCTGTACATGGCGGTCGCCGACGAGGACCGCTATCCGGTCCACGACATCCTGCGCCAGACGCCGCCGATTCCGGACGGCTGCCAGTGGGCGGTGTTCCTGCGCAACCACGACGAGCTGACGCTCGAGATGGTGAGCGACCGCGAGCGCGAGCGGATGAACGCGGTCTACGCCGTCGAGCCGCGGATGAGGATCAACGTCGGGATCCGGCGCCGGCTCGCGCCGCTGCTCGAGAACGACCGCCGGCGGATCGAGCTGATGAACGGGCTCTTGATGTCGATGCCCGGCACGCCGGTCGTGTACTACGGCGACGAGATCGGGATGGGCGACAACCTGTTCCTCAAGGATCGTGACGGCGTCCGGACGCCGATGCAGTGGTCGCCCGACCGCAACGGCGGCTTTTCGACCGCCGACCCCGTCCGGCTGTACGCGCCGGTCGTCACCGATCCGACCTACGGCTACTCGGCGGTCAGCGTCGAGACGCAGCTGCGCAATCCGACCTCGCTGCTGACCTGGATGAAGCGCATCATCGCGGTGCGCAAGGCGTCGAAGGTCTTCGGCCGCGGGACGTTGACGCTGCTCTACCCGGCCAACCGGCGCGTGCTGACGTACCTGCGCGAGCACGACGACGAAACCGTGCTCGTGGTGGCGAACTTGGCCGGCACCGCGCAGGCGGTGCAGCTCGACCTCGCGCAGTTCGCCGGCCGCACGCCGTTCGAGATGCTGGGCTCGAGCGCGTTCCCGCCGATCGCGACCGGACCGTACACGATCACGCTCGGACCGTACGGCTTCTTCTGGTTCGCGCTGGTCCGCGATCCGGTCGGTGCGGCGCTGCCGATCCGCTCGGTGGCGCTCCCCGAGCTGCCGACGATCGTCGTTTCCCGCGACGGGCTCGCGCTCGACCGGTGGGCGCGCGCCGCGATCGACGCCGACATCGTCCCGCGCGCGCTCGGCGCCTCGGAACACGGCCGCGTCCGCGAAGCGTTCAGCTCGCCCGCGCTCGATCCGGCGCTCGCGCTGGTCGTGATCGCCGACGGTTTGCGGCGCATCTCGCTCCCGCTGCGCTTCGTGTGGGACGCGCCGGTGCGCGAAGACGCGCTCGGCCGCGCCCGCAGCGGGCCGCGCGAAGGGTGGATCGTCGACGCCGCCGCCGACGCGACGACCGCGCCGCTTATCGAGCGCGCGATGCGCAACGGCCTGCAGCTGCGCGACGACGGCACGCTCGTCTTCGGCTGGGAAGGTGCACCGGCCGGCGAGGTGCTCAGCTCGCAGCGACTCGGCTCGTCGTCGGGCGCGCAGCGCTGGATCCTCGACGATGCACGGCTGCTGACGCTCCACCGGCGGATGCCGCGGCTGCAGAACAGCGCGGTCGCGGTGATGCGCCACCTGCGCGAGGCCGGTTTCACGCAAGCCCCCGAGCTGCTCGGAACCGCGCTGATCACCGACGGCGACGGCGTGACCTGGGTCGCGGCGACGTCGCAGCGCTACATCCCCCACCCGACCGACGCCGAGGCGTCGTTGCGGGAGCTCCTGCGCGGTGGTACCGCCGACGAGCGGCTGATCCGCAGCGCGCACAACGTTGCCGACGCGCTGGCGTCGCTGCACCGCGCGCTCGCGTCGCCCGGCAGCGACCCCGCGTTCGACGTGCGGCCGATGTCACCCGACGACCTGCGCGCCTGGCGCGACGCGGCACGAGCCGAGCTCGACGCGCTGATCGCCGCCGGCGTCGAAGGCGTGGTGGCGGTTCGCGAGCGCGTCGAGCGCGCGCTCGACGCGCTGCCCGACCGGATCGACGCGGCGTCGTCGCGCGCGCACGGCCGGCTGACGCTGCGGCGGGTGCTGCTGGTCGACGGCGTGCCGACCTTCGTCGGCTTCGGCGAGCCGGTCGACGAACGCGCCTCGCCGCTCAAGGATCTGGCCTCGCTGGCGCGCTCGTTCGATCTGCTCACCCGCGAGACGATCCTGACCAGCACGCACGATCCGACCACCGACCACGGCGAGACGAGCGCGGCGATGCGCGACCTCGCGGCGCGCGCGCTCGACGCGTTCGTCAGCCGCTACGCCGAGAGCGCCACCGGCGTGCCGACCGTCCCGCGCGATCCCGCCCAGCGCGCCGCGCTGATCGCGTTCTTCCGCGTCCGCGCCGCGTTGCGCGACGTGCGCGAAGCGCTCGCGCGGCGCCCGGCCGCGCTCGGTGCGGCGGTCGACGCGCTGCACGCCGAGTTCGCGTGACGGAACGGTACGCGCATCGGATGCCGTTCGGCGCCGAGCTGCACGACGACGGCGTCGCGTTTCGGCTCTGGGCGCCGTCGCGCGAAAACGCGCAGGCGATCGTCGACGGCGTCGTCCACGAGCTCGAGCCGCGCGCCGGCGGCTGGTTCGAACGGCGCGTACCCGCGGCGCGGGCCGGGTCGCGGTATGCGTTCGCGTTTGCGGGCGACGACCTGCGCGTCCCCGATCCGACCTCGCGCTTCCAGCCCGACGGCGTCCACGCCGCGAGCGCCGTGATCGATCCGCAGGCGTACGAGTGGCGCGCGGCGGCGTGGCGGGGACGGCCGCGGCACGAGCTCGCGTTCTACGAGCTGCACGTCGGCACGTTCACGCCGGAGGGAACGTACCGCGCCGCGCTCGCCAGGCTCGACGACCTGGTTGCGCTCGGCGTCACCGCAGTCGAGCTGATGCCGCTGGCGCAGCCGGCCGGCACCCGCAACTGGGGCTACGACGGAACGCTGCCGTTCGCGCCGCAGCACGCGTACGGGACGCCTGACGAGCTCAAGGCGCTCGTCGACGGCGCGCACGCGCGCGGGCTGTGCGTGTTCCTCGACGTCGTCTACAACCACTTCGGGCCCGACGGTAACTATCTGCGCGCTTACGCGCAGCCGTTCTTCACCGAGCGGCACCACACGCCGTGGGGGGCCGCCATCAACGTCGACGGCGACGACGCGGCGACGGTGCGCGACTTCTTCGTTCACAACGCGCTGTACTGGCTCGAGGAGTACCGCTTCGACGGGCTGCGCTTCGACGCGGTCCACGAGATCCGGGACGACTCGCCGCGGCCGTTTCTCGACGAGCTCGCCGACCGCGTCCACGCCGCCGTCGAACCCGGCCGGCACGTGCAGCTGGTGCTCGAGAACGACGCCAACGAGGCGCGGCTGCTCGACCGCTTCGACGCGCAGTGGAACGACGACGCGCACCACGCGTTTCACGTGCTGCTGTCCGGCGAGCGGTTCGGCTATTACGGCGACTACGCGCACGACTCGGCGCGGCTGCTCGCGCGCGCGCTGGCCGAAGGCTTCGCGTACCAAGGCGAACCGTCGCCGCACCGCGGCGGCACGTCGCGCGGCGAATCCAGCGCGTCGCTGCCGGCGACCTCGTTCGTCGACTTTCTGCAGAACCACGACCAGATCGGCAACCGCGCGTTCGGCGAGCGGATCGGCGCGCTGGCCGGCGAGCGCGCAGTCCGCGCCGCGACCGTCGTCCTGCTGCTCGCGCCGGCACTGCCGCTGCTGTTCATGGGCGAAGAGTGGAACGCGTCGACGCCGTTCCTGTTCTTCTCGGACTTCGGCGGCGAGCTCGGTGCGGCGGTGACCGCCGGCCGGCGGCGCGAGTTCGCCGGCTGGCCGGGGTTCGACGACGAGACGGCGACGGCGCGCGTCCCCGACCCGCAGGATCCGGCCACCATGCGTGCTTCGACGCTGCGCTGGGACGAGCGCGCGCTGCCGCCGCACGCGTCGATGCTGGCGCTGCACGCCGAGCTGCTCGCGCGGCGGCGCGACGTGCTGGTGCCGCGACTTGCCGGCGGCGCGCACGGCGACGGCTACGACCTCGCCGGCTCGACCGCCCTGCACGTGCGCTGGCGGCTCGGCGACGGCTCGCACTACGCGCTGGCGGCGAATCTCGGCCCCGCCGCGACCGCGGCGCCGTTCGCCGTGCGCGGCGAGCCGGTGTTCGTGGATGGCGAGGTGACCCGCGAGGCGAACGCGACGGCTCTCGGCGCCTGGAGCGCCGGCTGGTTTCTGGCGCAGTGACGCCGCGCGCGACCTACCGGCTGCAGTTCCACGCCGGCTTTCGCTTCACCGACGCGACCGCGCTGGTGCCGTACCTGGCGTCGCTGGGGATCTCGCACGTCTACGCGTCGCCGTACCTGCGAGCGCGGGCCGGCTCGCTGCACGGTTACGACATCGTCGATCACGCCGGCATCAACCCCGAGATCGGAACGCTCGACGAGTACCGTGCGTTCGTCGCCGTGCTGCGCGCGCACGGCATGGGACACATCCTCGACTTCGTCCCCAACCACATGGGGGTCGGCGGCGACGACAACGCCTGGTGGCTCGACCTGCTCACCTGGGGCGAGGAGTCGCACTACAACGACTACTTCGACGTCGACTGGCGGCCCGTGCGCGCCGAGTTGCGCGGCAAGGTACTGTTGCCGTTCCTCGGCCAGCAGTACGGTGAGGTGCTCGACGCCGGCGAGCTGCGCTGGGAGTACGTCGACGGCGGCTTCGCGCTGCGCTACTTCGAGCACCGCTTCCCGCTGGCGCCGCCGAGCTACGCGCTGGTGCTGGCCGGCGCCGAGCCGCCGTCGCTGGCCTCGTTCGCGCCGCTGTTCGCCGCGCTCGAGACGATGCCCGACCGCATCGCGCGCCGCGACGCTGCGGCGTCGCTGCGCCGGCTGCTGGCCGAGACCGAATCGGCGAACGCCCGCGAGCGCGTCGAGCTGCTCGACGCGCAGCGCGCGACCCCCGGCGGCAAGGCGCTGATCGAGCACGTGATCGAGGTCCAGCACTGGCGCCCGGCGTCGTGGAAGGTCGCCGCCGAAGAGATCAACTACCGCCGCTTCTTCGACATCAACGGCCTCGCCGCGCTGCGGATGGAGAACGCCAACTGCTTCGGCGACGCGCACCGGCTGGTGTTCGAGCTGATCGGCCGCGGCGACGTCGACGGGCTGCGCATCGACCACGTCGACGGGCTGTTCGACCCGATCGGATACTGCGAGCTGTTGCGCGAGCGCGCGCAGCTGCTCGGCCTGCCGATGTACCTGGTGATCGAGAAGATTCTGGCCGCGAACCAAGTGCTGCTCGAGCGCTGGCGGGTCGACGGCACGACCGGCTACGAGTTCATGAACGCCGTCACCGGCCTGGCGGTCGACGCGCGCAACGAACGGCCGATCACCCGCGTCTACCAGCGCTTCACGCGCGACGTGCTGCCGTTCGACGAGGTCGCGTACCGCTCGAAGCGGCGCGTGCTCGAGACCGCCCTGTCGGGCGAGCTCAACGTGCTCGCGCTGCGGCTCGACCGGCTGGCGCAGCGCGATCCACACACGCGCGACTTCACCCTCGGTGCGTTGCGGCGCGCGCTGCTCGAGGCGATCGCGTCGTTCCCCATCTACCGCACCTACGTCACCGGCGCGGCGGTCGATCCGGCCGACCGTCGCTACATCGAGCGCGCGATCGCCGCGGCTCGCGCGCGCGATCCGTCGAACGAGGGTTCCGACTACGCGTTCCTGCGCCGCGTCTTGCTCGCCGAACACCACGACGACGCGATCCGCGAGCGCTACGTCGATTTCGCGATGCGCTTCCAGCAGCTCACCGCGCCGGTGACCGCCAAGGGGATCGAAGATACCGCCTTCTACCGCTCGGTGCGGCTGAGCGCGCTCAACGAGGTCGGCGGCGATCCGTCGCGGTTCGGCACCTCGGTCGACGAGTTCCACCTCCAGAGCGCGCGCCGCGCCGCGTTCCATCCCCACGGGCTGCTGGCGACCGCCACGCACGACATGAAGCGCGGCGAGGACGTGCGCGCACGGTTGGTGGCGATCTCGGAAGTCCCCGACCGCTGGCGACTGGCACTGTCGCGCTGGTCGCGGCTCAACCGCAAGCACCGCGGCCCGGTCACGCCGCTGGCCGAGTACGCGACCTACCAGACGCTGCTCGGCGCCTGGCCGATCGAGCTGCTCGACGGCGACCTGGACGCAACCGCGCTGAGCGCGTTCGCCGACCGGATCGTCGCGTATACGATCAAGGCGAGTCGCGAAGCGAAGCTGCACACCAGCTGGATCAACCCGGATGCGGACTACGAGCGCGCGCTCGAAGATTTCGTTCGCGCGATTCTCGACCCGGCGCGCGCACCCGAGTTCCTCGAGACGTTCGCCCGCGGCGCGCGCAGCTTGGCCGCGACCGGGATGGTCAACGGCCTCGCGCAGGTCGTCCTCAAGGCGACGGCACCGGGCGTCCCGGACACGTACCAGGGCACCGAGCTGTGGGATCTCAGCCTGGTCGACCCCGACAACCGCCGCCCGGTCGACTTCGCCGCGCGCGCGCAGGCGCTGCGCGAGCTCGACGCCGCGCTTGCGGGCGGAACGCCGCGCGACGTTCTCGCGCGCGAGTTGCTGGCGCACTGGCCCGACGGCCGCATCAAGCTCTACGTCCTGTCGACCCTGCTGCGCCACCGCGCCGCGGCCGCCTGGCCCGACGACGCCTACACGCCGCTGCGCGCGACCGGCGAGCGCGCCGAGCACGTCGTCGCCTACGCCCGCGGCACCGCGATCGTCATCGTCCCTCGTATGGTGCGCACCCTGTCCGCCGAGGAGTTCCCACTCGGCAACATCTGGGTCGACACGATGCTCGTGCTGCCCGATGAAGGCGCAGCCCGGTACCGCGACGTGCTGACGAGTCGGGCACTCGACGCGGACGGCGAGGCCCTCCCGTTGGCCGCTATACTGCGGACGCTTCCGGTCGCGGTTCTGGAAAGAGCATAGGCTCCCAGCTGTCCTCCGCCGGCGGGTGGGCCGGGACGATCCGGCCGGCAGACGAACAGGATCGCAACGATCCTCGCCGCCCGGGGGTCGTGCGAAACGGCCCTCTCATCTGTAGCTCAGGAGTTCAATCGCGCAATGGCTTCGTTCAACGTCGACGCAATCGTCATCGGCGCCGGCCCCGGCGGCTACCACGCTGCGATCCGGCTGGGGCAGCTCGGCAAGAAGGTCGTCTGCTTCGACCGCGACGAGGTCGGTGGGGTCTGCCTGAACTGGGGCTGCATCCCCACCAAGGCCCTGCTGCACGTCGGCGAGATCTCGCGCCAGATCGAGCACGCCGGCGACCTCGGGCTGAAGGTACCCAAGGCCGAGGTCGACCGTGACGGCGTGGCGGCGTTCGCCGACAAGGTCGTCAAGGCCAACGTGGGCGGCGTGGGACAGCTGTTCAAGGCCAACAACGTCGAGTTCGCCTACGGCGACGCGTCGTTCACCTCGAAGAACACGGTCGCGCTCCGCAAGAAAGACGGCGGCACCGACGAGTACACCGCGCCGGCGATCGTCATCGCGACGGGCTCGGCGCCGATCGACGTCAAGGCGTGGCCGCACGACGGCGACACGATCATCAACTCCGACGACGCGGTGCGCATCAAGCGCATCCCCAAGAACATGCTCATCGTCGGCGGCGGCGTGATCGGGCTCGAGTTCGCGACGGTCTACACGCGGATGGGCGCGAAGGTGCTGGTCGTCGAGGCGCTGCCGCAGATCCTGACCGGCACCGACCTCGAGATCAGCAAGACTCTCGGGCGCATCCTCAAGAAGCAGGGCGTCGAGATCATGCTCGACACCAAGGTCGAGACGATCGAGAAGACCGGTCCGCAGAAGGCGAAGGTCACCATCAACGGCGCCGGCACGAACAAGCAGCCCGAAGTGCGCGAGTTCGACCAGGTCCTGGTCGCGGTCGGCCGCCGGCCGGTGACCGACACGCTCGACCTCGCCGCGGCCGGACTGCAGACGACCGACAAGGGCTTCATCGAGGTCGACGCGCAGCGCCGCACCAAGGTCGACGGCATCTTCGCGATCGGCGACATCACCGGCGCGCCGATGCTCGCCCACAAGGCGATGAAAGAGGGCGTCGTCGCCGCCGAGGTGATCGCCGGCGACCGCGCCAGCGCGTTCGATCCCGTCGCGATCCCGAACTGCGTCTACACCGACCCCGAGGTCGCCACGATCGGGCTCTCCGAGGAAGAGGCCAAGGCCGCCGGCTACGACGTGAAGGTCGGCAAGATGAACCTGATCGCATCGGGCCGCGCCCGCACGATGAACGAGACCGACGGCATCATCAAGCTCGTCGGCGACGGCAAGACCGACCTGCTGCTCGGCATGCACATCGTCGCACCGCAAGCCGAGTCACTGATCGGCGAGGGCGTGATCGCGCTCGAGATGGGCGCGACGGTCGAGGACATCGGGCTCTCGATCCACCCGCACCCGACGCTGACCGAGTCGATCATGGACACCGCCGAGTTCATGCACGGCAAAGCCATCCACATCGTCAATCCCAAGCCCGCCAAACAGCCCGCGGCGGTCTAGCCGAGGCTCCCAGCGCCTCCGTCGCGCACCCGGGTTGGTTTCGGCGCGGGGTGTGCTATGATGAACCCATGATGAAGCGGGTGTTGATCACTCTGGTCCTCGTTTTTGTTCCGGGTGTCGCGGCGGCGCAGATACCAACCTACAACGGCTACATCGTCGGCAACGTCCAGGGGCCCGTTTTCAACATTACGGGCCCCCCGTACTACGCGGTTCTCGGCGGTACGGACGATACGACGGCCATCCAATCCGCAGAACACGACTGCGCAACCGCAGGGGGCGGCATCGTCTATATTCCCGCCGGCGTCGCGACGATCTCGAGCGGCATTCCGTGGGACAGCGGGTGTTATCTCGAGGGTCAGGGGCCGTATACGACGACCCTGCGCGCCTCCGCGACGTTCGAGACGACGAGCGGGTTGCGCAGCGGGCTCAACGGCACCATGGACGGCCTCATCCTGCTCGACGGCACGACCGGCTATCCATCAACGCCGCTCACGAACTTCGGCTTCATCAATATCGGGTTCGACCCGACTCCGCTGTGCGCCGGCAACACGCTCACGTGCCCCAATCAATACCTCAAGAACGCCCTGGGCGTTCCGGCCATCGTCCAGAACGGCATCCGATCGCTCCAAAACGGGCTCTTTCAGAACATTTATCTGGAGGAGGGACACCTCCCAAGTGATCCGGGCTCGAGCCCACCGAACATCGGCGGACTCTTCCACGGTATCTACTTGTTGGGGCTGGGCGCGGGGACGCCGAACGGCGGCGAAACGTACAATCTCGTCGTCGACGGTGTGCAGGGGCACGACGGCGGCGGCGACGTCACCCTGGTACACGGCATGTACCCGAGCTACGCGACGTGGCCGGCCGCGTACTCCAACGTCGTTCACAACATCGTCGTTCGCAACAGCTCGTCGATCGTGAACCACGATTTCATCGAGGACCAGCGCCTCGTCCTGGAAGGGCCTTCCGGTGGGCTCGTCACGACGGCCACCGCCGCCATCGCGCAAGGGGCGACATCGATCACGGTCGCCTCGACGACGGGCTTCTCGGCGGGCCAGACGATCCTCCTCGATCCGGCAAACTCGCCGACGGTCGTCACGACCGGCGGTACGCCACCGTACTCGACGCCGAACGAGCCGGACGCCGTGACGATATCGACCGTCACGGACGCGACGCACCTTGCGATATCTGCGGCAGCTGCGGCGCACCCGGTCGGGGCCGAGGTGACGCCGGGAATCGGCGGTTTCCGTGACGTCGACTTCTTGAACAACTGGACGCGGGTCGTCGACGGACAGGGCACCGGCACGAACGGACAATACGTCGCGGGCGGCGTGGTCGGCATTCAAATGAATCCGGCCCATGGCTTCTTCGACGGATTCCGGATCGACGGCTACCATTTTCGAGGTACGGCGACCGGCACCCGCGGGTATCACGGCAGCACCACCATCGTCGCCGAGACGGGCGGAGGCGTGGCGCTCGTGAACTACGCCGCCTCCGGCCAGAACCCGCAAGCCATCATTCGCGGGATCGCCGTCAAGAACATCGTCTGCGACAACGCCGATCCCTGCCTCGGCGCGAGCCTCCACTCCGACACTCCGAACCCGCACTACGTTTTCGACACGATCGAATCTCGGAACGACTACTCCGACATCCCGTTCATCATCGGCACCACCGACAGCGCAACCGGACAGCAGCTCCTCTCGATCACGAATCTCTACGCGGACTTCTCTCAGGGCACGTACCAGTTCTGGCAGTCGCAGACGTCACCGATCGGGACCACGCTGCTCTCGCTGACGGCGAGCACCGGTTTGGGACTCAGCGGAACGGTGCACGTCGCGAATGCTCAATGCGGCGGTTACTGCAGCCAGATCATCCAGGTCAACGGCGCGTGGGGGTCGACCGCGCAACCCATGCAGCTCGACGATCTCAACCCGATCGCCAATGGGCTGGTGGCGCTCAACGGAAGCGGCTACTCGATCGCCGCGACGTCGACCGCCTCGATCACGCGGTCCTCGCACGCGAATGCGAATATGCCGCAGGCGCTTTCGTTCGCGAACAAGAGTGCCGCGAGCGGGAGCACGAAGCAAACCGACATCGGATCGAACGCTGCGTGTACGGCCGGAGGCGTGGCCGGGACGCTCTGGTCGGTTACCGACCGCGGCGTGGGTTGTGCACAGACGGTCGACGCGAATGGAAATGGCGGCTTCAAGGGGACCGTCACGGCTCTGGGACTGCAGTCGACTGCGAACGGATTGGGGGCTGCGTACGCGCCGCCGGTCTACTCCGGAACGTCGACGTATCTCGGCGCCGGCGAACACGAAGAGATCGGGCTGGTCACGTCTTCGAGCAGCTCGGAAGTGACCATGACGTTTCAGCACGCGTTTTCGGCCGCATACCTCTGCCTCGTCACCGCCCGCTTCGGGTCGTCCTCGATGACGGCAGTTTCGACTGCCTACGACGACAGCTCGCTTTCGAAGGTCGGCGTCGCAGCATTCAACAGTTCGGGTACTCAAGTCGCGCAGGGGCTCTCGGTGCGCTGCGTGGGAACCTAGTCGTCCTCCGAGCGACGCACGAACGAGGGTCGATCACGAATGCGCTCGCCGCTTCGCGCCCTGACCGCGCTCGTGTTCTTGGCCGTGACCGGTTGCGGCGGAGGGGCGGACTCCAACCCGAACTTCCACCCGGCGGGGCCGATCACGGTCACGGTCTTCGGCCAGCACACCGCGACGAACACGGCGCCCGGCAACCCGCTCGTGATTCCGCACGGCACGTCGGTCGCCGTCCACGTCTCGGAGGACATCTACGTCGGCACGTACACAGCCGTCGTAACGCCCGATACGCCGTCGAGCACGTGCATCACGATCGTACCGCCGCTGTCGGACTACGTCTTCACCATCAGCGTCAGCGGCGCCCCAGCCTGCACCTACCCGCAGACCGCCTCCATCCTCTTCACCGACAGCTTCGCCGACACCACCACCGTCTACGTCGAAGGAACGTGACTCGGAAACCTCCGCGGCAGTCATCGCGGTTGTAATGCGCGCAGTGGCTGGGCGGGCTCGGTTGATCGATCTGGGACGGCGGCCGTACGGGCCGGTGCTGGAGCTGCAGCGCGCGCTGCATGCGGCGGTCGCCGAACGGCGCGAGCCCGATACGTGGCTGGTCGTCGAGCACGAACCGGTCGTGACGCTCGGGCGCAACGCCAAGCAGGCCAACGTGCTCGTGCCTAAAGCGCTGCTCGAAGGGCGCGGCGTCGATTTGGTCGAGGTCGAGCGCGGCGGTGACGTGACATATCACGGTCCGGGGCAGGTGGTCGTGTACCCGATCCGGCGGCTCGACCGGTTTCGCGAGGTCGTGCCGCTGGTCTCGTCGCTCGAGACGGCCGTCACCGGCGCGCTGTTCCGATTCGGGATCGCGTCGCACCCGCGCAGCGAGCACCGCGGCGTGTACGTCGGCGACGACGCGATCTGCGCGATCGGGCTGGCGGTCAAGCGCATGACGTCGATGCACGGGCTCGCGCTCAATGCGTGCACTGCGCTCGACTACGACCGGCTGATCACGCCGTGCGGGACGCCGCAATTCGGGATCACCTCGATCTCGGCGCAGCTCGGCCGGCACGTGTCGTGGGCGGAGGCGCGCGACGTGCTGGTCGACGCGCTCGAGGGCTCTTTCGGCCAAGAGTTCGCGCGCGAGACGCTGCCGCCGGGGGCACCGCTTCCGTTTCCGGCGAAGCCGGTCGCGGAGCCCGCATGACCACCATCGATCTGATCGGCAATCCCGACAATCCGGAACCACAGCACGGTGCCGCAGCGCGCCTGCGCAAGCCGCCGTGGCTCAAGGTGCGGTTACCGTCAGGCGGTGCATACGAAAACGTCCTCGGCGAAGTGCGGCGCTTGCAGTTGCACACGGTCTGCCAAGAGGCGATGTGTCCGAACCTCGCCGAGTGCTGGGGCGCCGGGACCGCGACGATCATGATCCTGGGCGACACCTGCACGCGCGGCTGTCACTTCTGCAACGTGAAGACCGGTTCGCCGAAAGGTGAGGTCGACTGGCTCGAGCCCAAGCGCGTGGCCGCGGCCGTTGCCGAGCTCGGCTGGAAATATCTCGTGCTGACCGCGGTCGACCGCGACGACCTCGCCGACGGCGGCGCGGCGATCTTCGCCAACACCGTGCGCGCGATCCACAAGAAGGTGCCTGACGCGAAGGTCGAGTGCCTGACCGGCGACTTCGCCGGCGACCTCGCCGCGCTCGACATCGTCCTGGACGCGCGCCCCGAAGTGCTCGCCCACAATCTCGAGACGGTCGACCGGCTGCAGGCGACCGTCCGCGACCGGCGCGCGAACTACCGTCAGTCGCTGAGCATCCTCGATCACGCCAAGAAATCCGGCAAGGTCACCTACACCAAGACGTCGCTGATGCTCGGCCTCGGCGAGACCGAGGACGAGATCGCGCAAACGATGGACGATGCCCGCGCGATCGGGGTCGACATCTTCACCATGGGACAGTACTTGCAGCCCACCCAGCGCCACTTGAACGTCGAGGAGTTCGTCACGCCCGAGAAGTTCGCGCGCCTCAAGACCCTGGGCGACTCCAAGGGTTTCGTGCAGGTCGTCTCGAGCCCGCTCTCGCGCAGCTCCTACCACGCCGAACAAGCCTTCGGCTAGCGGCAACGCGGCGGCAACATCGATCGTGTCCAATCACACCGTGACCGATGAGGTGATCCTCGAAGGCTTTCGCAACCTCCACGAGGCGATGGCGCTCGGTTTCCAGGACCTCGAGCGCCGGTTCGAGGCCCGATTTGAAGCTCTCGAGCGCCGGATCAACAGCTTCGAGGCGCGCGTCCTGAGGCGATTCGACGAGGTCGACGCGCGCCTCGACAACCACGAACGGCGCCTCACCGCGGTCGAAGACCGGCTCACTACAATCGAAAACCGGCTCACTACAGTCGAAAACCGGCTCACTACAGTCGAAAACCGGCTCACTACAGTCGAAAACCGGCTCACTACAGTCGAAAACCGGCTCACTACAGTCGAAAACCGGCTCACTACAGTCGAAAACCGGCTCACTACAGTCGAAGTTCGGCTCACTACAGTCGAAAACCGGCTCACTACAGTCGAAGCGAAGCTCTGACGACTTCGGCGGAACACCAGGACGGGCTGCCGCAACCGCGGCGGCGGATCGCGTACGTCGCGCTGGCGATCGCGGTTGCGATGTCGGTGCTCGACGGGCAGATCGCGAACACCGCGCTGCCGACGATCGCGCGCGACCTCGGCGCGTCGCCGGTCGCGTCGATCTGGGTGGTCAACGCGTTCCAGCTGGCGGTCACCGCGACGCTGCTGCCGTTCGCGGCGCTTGGCGAGCTGCGCGGACCGGGCCGGGTCTATCGGGCCGGCGTCATCATGTTCGTCGCCGGCTCGCTCTTCTGCGCGCTGGCACGGTCGCTGCCGCTGCTGATCGCCGCGCGCGCGTTCCAAGGGATCGGCGCGTCGGCCATCGTCTCGATCAGTCCGGCGCTGCTGCGCGAGGTGTTCCCGCGCCGTCAGCTCGGCCGTGCGCTCGGGATCAACGCGCTGGTCGTGGCGACCAGCGCGGCGGCCGGGCCGACGATCGGCGGCTTCATCTTGGCGGTCTTGCCGTGGCCGTGGCTGTTCGCGATCAACGTTCCGTTCGGTCTGGCGAGCATCGCCCTCAACCGCACGCTGCCGGCCGATCCTGCGCGCCGGCCGGGTTGGCTCGACCTCTCCAGCGTCGTCACCAGCGCGCTCGGCTTCGCGCTGATCGTGTGGGGGCTGGACGGCTTCGCGCGCGGCGACGCGGGCTGGCTCACCGCATCGCGACTCGTGGTCGGGCTCGCCTCCGCGTCGGTGTTCGTGCGCCGCCAGTTCACGCTGCGCAAGCCGATGATCGCGCTCGACCTCTTTCGCATCCCCGCGTTCGCGATGGCGGGAGCGACGTCGTTCACCAGCTTCGTCTCGCAAGGGATCGCCTTCGTCGCGCTGCCGTTCTTCTTTCAGGTCGCGCTCGGCCACTCGCCGCTCGAGTCGGGCTTGCTGCTGACGTCGTGGCCGCTCTCGGTCGCGCTGGTCGCGCCGCTCGCCGGACGTTTGTCGGACCGGTTTCCGGTCGGGATCCTTTCGACGGCGGGTTTGGCGGTGTTCACGGTCGGCCTGGCGCTGTACGCGCTGCTGCCGCCGAACGCGAGCACGCTGCAGATCGTGCTGCACGGGATCGTGTGCGGTCTGGGCTACGGGTTCTTCCAGTCTCCGAACAACCGCGAGCTGATCGGCAGCGCACCGCGGACGAAGAGCACCAGCGCGTCCGGCTTGCTGGCGACGTTTCGCCTGAGCGGACAGACGCTGGGCGCGTCGCTGGTCGCGATCGTCTTCGGCGCGTTCGGCGCGTCGATCGCCGGCGGAGCGCAGGCGCACGACTCGGTGGCGCGGGCGGTGCCGTCCGTGCTCTGGGTCGCGTGCGCGTTCGGCGGCGTCGCGACGCTGGCCAGCGCGCTGCGCTTGCGGAGCACCGGGGCGGAACGCTCGTAACGCCAGGTTCGCGCCGCGTGCGAGCCCAATGACGCGCCGATGCATCGCATGCTCCGCCGCCTGACGGCGGCGTCGATCGCGACGCTTGTGCTGTGTTGCGGCACGGCCTTCGCGCAACCGCCGGCCGCGGCGCCGGTCTACGATAGCCTGCGCGGCTCGCGGTGCCGCGTGACGTCGGACGATGCATTGTGGTATGCCGTGCCCGCCGGAACGTTCTCGCCGCTGAGCGTCACCGCGAGCGACTGCGGTCCGGGCGCGCTCGGTGTCACCACCGCGCCCGTCCCCAGCTGGGCGCGGCCGGACGGCCCGACGCAGGCGGTGTTCTCCGCCGTGACGCTGGTCGAGAAGCCGCGCGGCGGACCGCTCGAGCCGATTGCGGGCGTCGCGCAGGCGGCGGGCGTCCCGCTGACCTTCCTGTTGGGCTGGGACTGGATACCGTCGAACGTCCCGGTCCTCGATGCCGAGCACGCGCGCGGCGACGACGTCCAGGTCGTACCGTCGAACCTTGACTTGGCGCGCGCTGCGTGGCCGTGGTTCACGCCGGAGATCTCCGTGCTCGGCGCGGGGATGGAACGGCGCATCGACTTGACGCTCGCGCACCGGCTGGGAGCGTTCTGGGGCATCACCTGGAACTCGGACGGGGTCGACGGCGCGTTCGACCGCGGCGCGCCGTGGGGTCTGTACTGCGCCGATCCGCGCTCGTACAAGCGCCCCGATCCGGATGGCGACTGCAGCCTGGCCGGAATCGAGTGGACGGCGCGCGACTTGACGATGGCGTACGAGAGCGGGCGCGAGGACGCGTACTCGACCGACCCCGACGACCTGCAGCAGCGCGCGCACCTCACGCCCGCCGCCGCCGCCGAATACGTGCGCCAGCTGGTCGACGCGTACGCCGCGGCCGGTCAGACGACGCCGCTGCTCATGATCGCGCAGGAAGAGCCCGACCAGCTGGCCGCATCGGCCGGCGACCGCTCCATCGAGCTCGCGCTCTACGAAGAGGCGAAGCGCGACGGCATGGTCGCGACCACCCTCGGCGACGCGGTCGCACGGCTGGTGCCGGCGGCTGCGCGCCCGCGCGTCGTCGCGTTCCCGGCGCTGGCCGCGTCCGGCCGGTACGGACCGGCGACGATCGATGCGCACGACGCGCACGTCGGGCTGACGTTCACCGCCGCCAACCTGATGCCGGCGCGCGTCTTCGCCTACGACCGGGCCGGCACGTCGGCGCGCGACGTGCCGGTCCCGGAGCTCTCCGCCCGCGAGATGCCGGTGCTGCGCGGGATCACCGCCGCGGGCGGCGTTCTGACCCTGCGCTTCCATGCGCCGGTCGCGACCGACTTCGGGGTCGCGTTCTGGGTCGATCCGGCGGTCGCGGGCTGGACGTCGCCCAACGTGATCGCGGCCGGGCGGGCCGGCGCGGTGGCATTCTTCAACCTGCCGGCGGGGGATGACGAGATCACGCTCGGGTGCCGCGCCTGCACTTCCACCACCTTCGCCTACGCCGGGACCTGAACGCACCCGGCGGGTGCCGGAAACCGGCGCGGCAAAGCCGGACTGCCGCAGAATGACCGTCATCCAGCAGGCCGCGCACCCGATTGCGCTCGTGGTCGGGTAAGTGGCCGAGGCAGACGCCCCGGTCAGAAGCCGCACCTTCACCGTCCCGTTCGGGCGCGACGGCGCGCTCGTGTTCGCCGCGACGATGGCCGCCAACGCCGGCGCCTACGCCCTGCACTTCGTCGCCAGCCGCCGGCTCGGGGCGGTCGAATACGGCGACCTCTACGCGCTGATCACCGCCATCACGCTGCTGGCGATCCTCACCACGTCCGCGACCCTGATGGTGGCCAAGACGAGCGCCGGGCTGACCGCCGCCGAGCACCGGCCGCTGCTGGCCGCGTTCGTGCGCTGGGTGATGACCCGAGCCGCCGTCGTCGGCCTGATCGTGACGCTGGTGAGCCTGCTGGGGACGCAGTTCGTCACCCGCTTCCTGCACGTGTCCCAACCGGCGGAGGTCGCGGTCTGGGCGGTCGTCCTCGGCGCGAGCGTGCTCGTGCCCGCGCTGTCGGGGATCCTCCAAGGCGTCCAGGACTTCACCGCCTTCGCGTACGTCACGGTCGCCGGCGGCGTCGGACGCGCGGTGCTCGGGATCGCCGCGGTCCTGCTGGGCTTCGGCGCGACCGGCGTGCTGGTCGCCAACGTCGCCGCGCTGGCGATCGCCGCCGCGATCGCGGTCGGCGCGCTGCGGCACGACCTGGCGCTCGAGGGCGAACGGTTTCGCCCCAACGCCCACTTCCGATGGGGTTCGGCCGGGACGATCGTCGCGACGGTCTGCAGCACCGCGCTGGCGGCGCTCGACGTGCTGCTCGCCAAGCACTTCTTGACCCCGTACGACGCCGGGATCTACAGCGTCGACGCGCTGTGCGGCAAGATGCTGCTGTTCGCGGCCGGCTTCATCCCGGCGCTGCTCGTGCCGAAGGTGGCGTCCGCGCTGGCCGCGGGCCGTTCCGGCGAGCACTACTTGCGCGACGCGCTGGCCTTGACGCTTGTTTTCTGCGGGTCGGGGCTGGCGATCTTCGCGGTGGCGCCGGCGCTGGTGGTGCGAATGCTGGCCGGCTCGACCTATCTGGCCGCCGCGCCGAACCTGCTGGGCTACGGCATCGCGATGACGTTCCTGGCCGCGACCAACGTGATCATCTCGTACAAGATCGCGGCGCACCGGTTCGCGTTCGTCGCTCCGCTGGTCGTCGCGGTGTTGTTCGAGGTCGGCGCGATGACGGCGTGGCATCGCGACATTCCCCAGATTCTGGTGATATTGATCGTCTCGAACGCCGCCGCCCTCGCCGCCTCGCTGTGGGGCCTCGAGGTGCGCTGGACGTTGCCCGCCGGACGACGACGGACGGATCGGTCCTGAGCTCGACCTGAGCCCGTCGAAGGAGCTCCGAGGTATGCGATGCACGTGACCAAGCTGCTGCTCCTCACGCCGTCGCTCGCGCTGCTCGCGGCGATCGCACCCGAGACCTCGCACGTCTACGACGTCGTGCGCTACGGTGCGAAGTGCAACGCCGTCACCACCGGAGGCGCACACACGACGCTCGCACGTGCCGCCTCACCCGGCGCGAGCTCGGTCACGATGGCTTCGGTCGCGAACGTGGTGCCGGGCGCGCAAATCTATCTCGACCCGACCGTGGCCAGTACGCAGGAAGTCCGCTACGTCCGCGCGGTCAGCGGCGGCGACGTCACGTTTTCGGCCCCGTTGGAGCGCGCCCACCAGGCCGGGGCGGTCGTCTACGGGAGCGGCGGCTACGTGAGCGGCACCGACGACACCGCGAAGATCAACGCTGCCTTCGCCGCTGCCGCAAACGATCCGCACGCGACGGTGCTGTTCCCGGCCGGCACGTGCGCGATCTCCGGCCCGCTCAACGCCAGCGTCTCCGGGCTGACGGTCGCCGGCGCGGGGATGCACGCCACGATGATCGTCGCCATGCCCGGCTTCGCGTACGACCCCGCTCGAACGCCGCGCGGTCTCGACGGACAGTACGCCGGGATGTTGTGGACCGATCTCCCCGAACCGCCGCCGGCGCGCGGGATCTCGAAACCGCAGCCGCCGCTGCAGCACCTGACCATCCGCGATCTCGGACTCGACACCCGCGCCGGTATCCAAAAGCATTTCTACAACTACAACGCGATCTCGGGCTTCGCGCGCGCGATGCAGTGGTTCACGGTCCGCAACGTCTTCTTCGAGCTCGGTGCGCCGCTCTCGTTCACCGACCTGGTCAAACCGTTCACCGGGATCAACTACATCGTGCTCGCGTACGACCCGGCCAACTCGTCGCATGACCTGACCTTCGAGAACATCGAGGCGCACAACGGTGTCGGCACGATCCAGCTCCGCCAGGGCGCCGGCTATACCGTGGCACCGTGTCCGCCGGTCGTGCACGACACGATCACCGGGATCAAGATCCTCAACGAACACGACACGATCGACCTCAACGACATCGAGGACGACCGCATCGTCCTGACCGCCAAGGGCTGCAATCCGGGCGCCGAGATGGACGACATCCTGGTGAGCGGCCAGGTCGTCACGGTCGCGCCGTCGGTGACGACCGGCGGGGCGAACGGGTTGAAGATCGAGGCCGCCAACGCGATGATGCGCAACGTTCAATACACCGACGCGCAGTACACGGGGTCGCCGAGCGGATCGTATCTGCCCAGTGGAACGCGGATCGGATCGGGAAATCCGTTCGGGGCGCTGATCTTCGACCGCAACAGCGGGATGACGAACGTCGTCGTCTCGCACGTGCGCGCGGTGAACTCGGAAGGCGTCGGCGCCATCCTGCGGGGCGGCCCGGCCGGCGAACCGGTCTCGCTGACCTTCGACGACCTGACCCTGACCAACGGCTATGCACCCACCTGCGTGCGGCTGAGCGCGCTCGCGCCCCCGAGCGGGCGCGACCAGATCCACGTTTTCAACGTGACCTGCTCGTCAGCGCCCGAAGCGCGGGCACGATTCGGGAACAACCTGGCGGGCATCTTCTTCCTTCCGACCGGCGGCGTCTCGACCAACGGCGTCTCGGGCGACGTCGAGATTCGCAACAGCCGCCTCACCGGCTATTCGCGCCCTCTGTTCATCTACGGCGGAGGCGGATTCAAGGGCGTCGTGGTCGACGGCGTCAGCTGGGACAGCGGCCGTCCGGCGGTGGATCCGTCGACGATCATGCGCAACACGCCGCACTGAAGCGACGGCGCTTCGTTCCTTACGGTTTGCGCGCCGCGACCGTGATGAAGTGCGCGTGCGCCGGATCGAGCCGCCCGAGGCCGGGCGGGAACGGATGGTAGCCGCTGCCGCGCACGTCGGCCACCGTGAACCCGTGGGCGACGAACAGCTCGCGCAACGCTCGGGTGGTGAAGATGCGCCGGTGCAGCATCCCGTCGGCGACGGTCGCCTCTTCGCCGGCGTGCAGGCCGAACGGGTTGCCGAGCGGATACCGCCGGTTCGAATAGTTCGAGGCCGAGAACGGCTGGAAGCCGAGCACCAGCGCCCCGACGTTGTGCCAGCTGGCCATGTTCTCGGTCGAGACGACGGCCAGCCCGCCCGGCCGCAGCACGCGATGGATCTCGGCCAAGAACGCGTCGGTGTCGGCGAGATGCTCGATCACCTGATTCGAGACGACGAGGTCGATCGAGCCGTCGCCGAACGGGAGCGCGTGCTCGAGATCGCCGGCCAGCACCTCGAGTCCGCGAGCGGCAGCCGCTTGGCGTGACGCTGCCGATCCTTCGACCGCCCGCACCCGCGCGCCGTTGAGACCCGCCGTCAGCTCCTGCGTCGCGCGCCCGTCACCGCAGCCCAGGTCGACGACGTCGTGCGGATCCGCCAGGAGCGCCATCTGCGCGCGCATGTTCTCGAGGTTGAGCCGCTCGGAGTCGGCGTACATCCGTCCGACGGCGCCGCGGAGAGCAGAGGCGAGGGGCATTCAGCGGCGCTTCAGGGCGTCAACTGGTAGACCCTGGCCTGATCGGTCAGCGAGGTCATGCGCGCGTCGGCCTCGTGACCGAGCACCGGGATCGCGTAGTCGGCCGCGTCGATCACGGTCGGCTCGGCGAAGCGCTGCGCCGGGTCGGTGTACACGTCGAGCCGGATCGCGAGGAACGCAGGCGGGGGCTGCTTGCGCAACAACCCGATGACGGAGTCGGCGCTCTCACCGCCCGTCAGCAGCGTGCGCGCGGCGAGGTACGGCACCGGCTGCAAGATGCGCGCGCCGCGCTCGAGCAGGTCGTCGGCAAACACGAACGACGCGCGCGAACCGGACTCGGCGACCGGCAGCTCGACCGCGGCGCCGTTGGGCGGAATCGGCGGCAGCGCGACGTTCGGCGCCGACGGCAGCGCCAGCGCGCAGCCGGTCGCGGTCAGCAGAATCAGCGCCAGCGCGCGCAGGGCGTCGCGAACGGCCGCGGCGCGCGTCGCGAGCGCCCGCCCGGCCAGCGCGACCGGCACGGCGAGCAGCACGATCGCGAGCGTGAGGATGCGCGCCGTCGGCCAGCCGAGCGGGAGCAAATCGAGCAGCCGAGCCGGGACCAGCAGCGGAACGCCGCCGAGCAGCGCGGGGACGGCGAGGACCAGCGCGACGATCGCCGCAGCGGCGGTACCGCGCGTACCGCGCTCCCGCTTCGCGAGCGACCATGCCCACGCAGCGACGAGCACCAGCAGCGCGAGTGCTCCGACGGCCCACGGCCAGCTGACTCCGTTGGCGCGCAGCAAGCGCGCCAGCGAGTTGCTCGACCAGTACAGCGCAAGCGTCGTTGCGTCCGGTGCGAGCGCGCTCGAGACGAGCGCGCCCACCAACGATCCGACGACGCCGGCGATCGTCGCGGTCCAGACGAAGCGTGCGGGAAGCCGCCCCGCGAGACCCAGGCCGAGCACGAGCAGCGCGAACTCGTAGCCGCCGGCGACGTTGAGCAGCCCGAGTGCAGCGGATGCGACCGCGAGCAGCGGCGACGGACGCCGGATCGCCGCCGTCGCGACTGCCAGCGCCGGCCACACGTCGAACGGCGCGGTTGCCGCGTCTTGGCGCAGCAGCGGCGTGACGAGGACCGCCGCAACGATCGCCACCGCCGCTCCGCCGGTCGTTCCGCTCAGTGCGGCGACGAACAGCAGCGCGCACGCCAGCAGCGCGGCCAGGTCGAGCACCGCCAGTACGTTGCCGATCTCGACGCCCGGCCAGTGCCCGGGCGCGGCCAGCTTGGCCGCCGTCAGCAGCGGCGAGTCGGCGACGCCGGCGCGCGGAGCGTGTCCGTCCTGCGTCGCGATCGCCGCGTCGCGCAGGTAGCGGCCGTCGCGCACGAGCGGCGCGTCGAGGAAGGCGGCGTTCCACACCGCAGCGCCGTCGGGGCCTCCGACGATCCGCCACCCGTCTTGACCGCGCGCTACGCCGGCCGCCGCGGCGACGCAGAGCAGGACCGCGACGACCGCGACCGCCTTCCACGCGCGCGCCCAGGTCGTGCGGTCGAAACGGAGCAGCAGGGCGCGCAGCGCCGGCGCGATGCCTGCGGGTGCCGCGGTCACCGCGCGGCGCAGCGCCGTTCGGTCGAGCGCCGGCGCGTTCCGGCCCTCGGTCGCATACCGGAACAGCACCGTCACGACGATCACGAAGGCTGCCGCGACGAGCCCGTCGGCGAGAACGCGCACGATGTCGAACGGAACCGAACCCAGCGCGAGTCCGCCGGCGGCGAGCGCGATCCCGAGCGGGAGCGCCGCGTTCGACGGCGCGCGGTACCGGCGCAGCAGCAACAGCGCGAACGCGATGAAGAACAGGCTCGAGACCAGACCTTGCGTCGGTTCGAACAGCAGCGTGACCGAACCGCCGACCACGCACGCCCAGAGCGCCGCGCGCATCAGTGCGCTGCCGGAGACGCGCGCCCGTTTCAGGAGCGACGCCATCTCAGCACCACGAAGCCCAGCGCGACGATCAGCCACGCGACCGACATCAGCTCGCCGACGCGCACCCAGTCTTGCGGCGCGAAGTCGATCACGTAGTCGCGCGGACCGCTCCCTTCGACGTACCACGCGTTGTCGTAGGCGTTGCCGACCACGTGATGACCCAGCGGTGCCGTCAGCCACTTCAGCGAGAGCAGCCACGGGAGGCGGCCGGCCGGCGCGGGCGCGGGGATCAGCCGCCAACCGCTGTGATACGTTTCGGCGAACGAGATCCAGGCCGGACCGGGCGCGTCGAGATGGACCGCGTAGAGCTCGTCGTCGAGGTGCGTCAAGGTGAGGTGCGGCGCCGGGCGCGCCGGCCGCTCGGGCGCGAGCAGCGAAACGCTCACGACCGACCACGGCGCGCGCAAGCGCGTCGAAAGCGCGTGCAGTCCCGCCGACAAGCTCAGATCGGGATAGCGCAGCGTCCACAGATCGGGTGTCCCCGCCAGCGGCGACGCGACGATCGGACGCACCGGCGCGCGGTCGACGGTCAGCAGCTCGGCGTCGGGCCGTCCGAGCTTCTGCCGGCGCTGGCCGGTGAACACGACGTCGCCCAGACCGAATGCGTAGGCGGTCTCGGTGCCGAGCGGACCCGCGTCCATCGACAGCGTCACGGTGACGTCAACCGGCCGCACCGCGATGTAGCCCAGGTGCTCGAACGCGATCTCGCGCAAGTCGAAGACGGCCTCGCGCCAGCCCGTGTCGCTGTTGACCGAGATCGGCGTTCCGTCGAGGTCGAGCGTGGCGTCCAAGCCGGGGAAGTCGCTGTTGCGCACCCAGTTCGCCGGCAACCCGGCGTCGTCGTCGGTTCCCGACGTCACGTGGACGGTTCGGATTCCGACCGGGGTCTGCAGCCGGAACGCGATGTCCGGACGGATGCCGGCCGTTCCTTCCCAGAAGCGGACGTGCACCTCGGGATAGCGCGCCAGATCGACGTTTGCCAGCGGCAGCGTGACCGCATAGTTGCGCCAGCGCGGCGGTCCGGTGGCCGCGATCTGCGACACCGCGCTGCGGGTGATGATCTGCTCGCGCCGCGGATCGACCTTGACCACGTAGCCTTCGGGCGACTCGCGCAGCACGTCGGCGACGATGGTCGTGCCGTCGGCCAGGCGGAACGTCGCCGAGCGCCCGACCAACGGTTCGCGCACGGCCGAGGTCTCTTCGCGCACGACCGCGTTGACCAGCAGCGCTCCGCCGCGTGCGCCGGCGATCGCGCTGGGAAGATTGGTGACCTTGCGCGCGTTCGGCGCCCCGAACTCGGCGCTGACGCCGCGGTCGACGTACGAACGCCACGGCGGACCCGACAGCTCGATGCGCAGTGAGCGCAGCACGAGACCGTAACTGCCGGGGTTGGCGGTCATGTCGAGTCCCGGCCGTTTGCCGTAGATCAGCCGCAGCGCGGTGACTTGATACGCCTCGGCCTGCTCGGGGTTGAAGAACGACTGCGCCGCGACCCAGGCGGGATCGGTTTGGTGCAGCTTGAGCTCCTCGTCGAACTGCGAGTCGAGCGCGGCCTGGGCGGAGTCGCGCACGGACCAGTCGTCGAGCCGGCCCGTCGCGTCGAGCTCCTTGTCGAGATAGAGCAGATGACCGTCGGCGCGGCGCAGCACGACCCGCAGCCAGCCGGCGACAACCGTCGTGTCGCCCGGTGAATAGACGAGGGTGAGATGCGGGTCGGCGGTCAGCGGGAGCGGCGACGGGAGCGGCGCGCCGGCGACGGCGAGCTCGGGTGTCTTCGCGTCGGCGTGCAGCGCGATGCTGTACGAGACGCCCAGGCGGCCCGAGCTCAACCGCGTGAGCGGGACGGCGAAGTTCGCGCCGGCCGCCGGCGGCGGCATCCCTTCGTCGAGTTGCGCGTCGGGGATCGCTTCGTCGCCGTAGGACGTGATCGGCCACGCCAAGCCCGTGTCGTCACCGAACCACAGCGCGGCGGCTTCCGACGGGACGCGTTCGGCGCGCACGACGACACTCGGCGAGAGCCGGTTCGGGGCGAGCAGCGAGAAGTGGCCGTCGAGGTTCTGCGGTTGGGGGCGCGTCCCGCTCAGCCAGTCGCCGTGCGGCTGCGCGTACACGAACGCCAGCGGGTCGCGCAGGTGCACGTAGTCGGGACCGATCGCGGCGAAGCGCTGGGCGGGCAGCGCGATCTGCTCGCGGTACAGCGCCGGCGTCTCGGCCGTCACGGGCGCGACCGCGACGCCGGTGACGTGGCGCAGCGTCGCATCGAAGCGCGTCTGCTCGGCAGTCGACTTCGGAATCGCCTGGTTCCCGAGAAAGAGCAGCAGCGGGTCGCGTGCCGCGGCGGTCAAGCCCGCGTCGGCCAGCGGCAGCAGCACGTCTTCGTAGCCGATCGCGAGCGTCGCTTCGTTGGCCGCGTAGGCGTGTCCGAGCGTGTACTCGGGCTTGATCCGGTAGAGCACGAGGTTCGCTCCTTCGTACTCCTTGGTCAGCCGCGTGTCGCGGTCGAGAAAGCGCTCCGACTCGAGCGCCGTCAGCGGACCGAGCACCTTGTAGCGCTGGTAGTCGAACGCCATCCGGTAGCTGGTCAGGAAGTCTTTGTGCAGCAGGATGTGGTCGAAACCGTAGAGCCCGAGCGTGCCGACCAGGCGCGGCAGCTCTTCGGCCTGCACGCCGTCGGCGTCGTCGTAGAGCGGCGCCGCGCTGATCGAGCGCATCTTGAACACCGCGCCGTTGACGACGTGGCTCCTGAACAGCAAGTTCTCGAAGTTCGCGCCTTTGAACCAGGACGTGATGTAGATCTCGCCGGGCGCGCCGGGCAGCGACAGCGCGCGGCTGTCACCGCCCAGCAGCGCGTCGACCTTGCGGTAGTCGTCCGGGATCGTGGTGAGGAAGTACGGCTCGGCGATCCGGCCGGCCCAGAACGGCCAGGCGCTAGCGGCCGCGCAGAGCAGCGCCACCACGAAGGCGGCGCGCTGCAGCGCGCGCCCGCTCGCGACCAGCGACGCGCAGCCGACCGCAAACAGCGGCGGCAGCACGATCAGCAGCACCAGCACGAACTTGTCGTAGGTCGCGCGGAACGCCGCGAACAGCTCGATCCGGTCCTGCAGCCACAGCAGGCTGATCGGCAGCGGCGGGTGGACGCCCTTGGCCAGCAGCAGCCCGATCACGGCCGCGAACCAGAACCAGGCCACGACCCGCGCGCGCGTCCGCAGCGCGAAGAACGCGACCAGCGCCGGCACGGACGTCAGCAGCAGCATCGGGACCGAGCCGTACAGCGCCGCGTTGCGCGTCTTCGGCCACCAGATGAGCCCGTCGAGCCGCAGCAGGTTCGAGAACGAGGTGCGCGCGGCGATCAGCTTCTGCGACAGTGCGAGCGCGACCGGATCGGCGGCTTCGGGCGCGGTCACGCTTCCTTTGTACAGGAACAGCGCGGCGATCGACGGCAGCCACATGTACGCCATCGCGCCGGCGATCATCGCCGCCGCGCCGAGCGCGACGGCGGTCTTCGGCCGCCGCGTCGCACAGGCGTCGACCACGAAGATCGCGGCCAGCAGCGCGAAGCCCAGAATCGTGTGCGCGGGATTGCCCATCGCCGCCGCGACGCACACCAGCCCGACCAGCAGCCCGACCGAGAACGTCGGCCGGTACCACAGCGCGCCGAGCGCGGCGGCGACGACCGCCGGCCACATCAGGATCTCGAGCTGGAACGTCGACGGCGGGTAGAGCAGCAGCACCGCGTCGAGCACGTTGTACCCCGCGAACAGCGCGCCGCCGAACGCCGACGCGACGGCGAGCGCCGGCCGCAGCCCGGGGAACGCCCGCCGCACGACGAGGTACGCGAGGAAGAACGAGCCGATCCCGCAGCTGAGCAGCTCGGTGAGGTACATGAACCTGCCCGCGCCGGCTCCGTCCAGGCCGATCGCGTGCAGCGCGTCGATCAGCAGCGCGTACGGCAGCGTCAGGAGCGCTTGAAAGTTGGGGAAGCCGAAGGCGGTCTTGACCTCCCAGCTCCCGGTCGACGTGCGCAGCAGCTGGTGCGGGAAGATGTTGTAGAAGCCGGTGTCGTGCCCGACGAAGATCTTGTTGGCCGGCAGGTTGGCGACGGTCGTCTGCAGCGCCAGGAACGCGATCGCGATCAGCGCCGCCGGCAGCGCCCAGCGGTCGCGCGCGGGCGCGCGTTCCGCTTCCGCGGCCGCGGGACGCTCCGCCACCGTCGCCGTCATCGGACGACGACGACGGCGCTCAACGCGGATCCTCGACCGAGCGCGCGGCGTGGACGGACGAGCGGCCGACGCCGATCACGGTGAAACCATGGCGCGCCGTCTGCTCGAAATTGTAGAGGTTGCGCAGATCGAACAGCAGCCGGTTCGACATGACCGCGCCGAGGCGGCCGAAGTCGAGCTGCTTGTACTCGTTCCAGTCGGTCGCGACGACGAGCGCGGCGGCGCCGTTCGCGCAGGAATACGCGTCCGGCGCGTACTCCACCGCGTCGCGCAACCGCTCGCGCACTGCCGGCACGGCCATCGGATCGTGCGCCCGGATGACGTACCCCGCGTCGAGCAGCCGCGCCAGCAGCGCCAGCGGCGGCGACTCGCGGATGTCGTCGGTGTCGGCCTTGAAGGCGAGTCCCAGCAGTCCGATCGTCGCGCCGCGCGGGACGCGCTCGGTGATCTTCGCGGCGCAGCGCTCGATCTGCGCGGCGTTGGTCTCCAGCGCCGAGCGCAGCACGCGCGCGTCGACGCCGCGCTGCGCCGCCATGCGGGTCAACGCGGTGACGTCCTTGGGGAAGCACGATCCGCCGAAGCCGAGCCCCGGATGGAAGAACATCGTGCCGATCCGGCGGTCGCTGCCCGCGCCGAAGACGACGTCGTTGACGTCGGCGCCGACCTGCTCGCAGATGTTCGCGATCTCGTTGACGAACGAGATCTTGGTCGCCAGGAACGCATTGGCGGTGTACTTGATCATCTCGGCGGCGCGCACGCTGACGACGATCACCGGGACGCCGAGCGGTTCGTAGAGCGAGCGCATCACACCGGCGCTGTCGTCGTCGTCGCAGCCGACGACGACCCGGTCGGGCTTCATGAAGTCGTTGATCGCCGATCCTTCGCGCACGAACTCGGGGTTCGAGATCACCCGCACGTCGTGGTCGGACTCGGCGTACTCGCGGATCAGCGCCCGCACCAAGTTGCCGGTCTCGACCGGCACGGTCGACTTGTTGATCACGATCTTCGGGCCGTCGAGGTTGCGCGCGACGTCGATCGCGGCTTGGCGCACGTAGGTCAGATCGGCGTGACCGTCGCCGCCCTGCGGGGTTCCGACGGCGATGAAGATGAGGTCGCCGCGGCGCACCGCCTCGGCGACGTCGGCGGTGAACGACAGCCGGCCGGCCCGCACGTTGCGGTCGATCATCTCGCCGAGGCCCGGCTCGTAGATCGGCACGCCGCCGCCGCGCAGCGTGGCCACGCGCTCGCGGTTCGTGTCGAACCCGATCACCTCGTTACCCAGCTCGGCGAAACACGTGCCGGTCACCAGACCGACGTAGCCGAGCCCAAAAATCGTTATCCGTGCCAAAACCCGAATCCCATACCCACCGAGGGGCGCATCGAGTTCCAATATGGCGCGGCCGGGGCGGCGACCTCCTGCGCAGAACAGGCCGCGCATGGCCAACTCGATCCATCCGACGGCGATCGTCGCGCCGACGGTCGTTCTCGGTCACGGCAACCACATCGGCCCCTACACCATCATCGAGGGCGACGTTCGGATCGGCGACGGCAACTGGATCGGTCCGCACGTGACGATCGGGACCCCGGCGCAGTACACGACGGCGAAGTTCGAGCTGCGCGGCGGGGGCGGGAGCGGGATCACGATCGGCGACCGCTGCGTGCTGCGCGAGTACGTGACCGTCCACCAGCCGTCGGTCGACCGCACGGTCGTCGAAGACGACTGCTATTTCATGGCCTACTGCCACATCTCGCACGACACGGTGATCCGGCGCGGCGTGAACCTGGCCAACAACACGCAGATCTCGGGCTACACCGAGATCCAGGAGATGGCGACGGTCGGCTTGTCGGTGGTGATCCACCAATACTCGACGATCGGCGCGTACGCGATGATCGGGATGGCGGCGGTCGTGACCAAGGACGTCCCGCCGTTCTCGAAGGCGGCCGGCAACCCGACCCGGCTGATGGGGATCAACAGCGTCGGCCTGTCGCGGGCCGGCTTCGCGACCGAGACGATCGCGCGCGTCGCCGACGCGCACCAGCGCGACGCGCTCGACGAGATCGACGACGAGTCGGTCGCGGCGATCGTGCGCCGGTTCGTGGCGCGCACCGAAGCGACGCACCGTCCGGTGCTGCGCCGCCGTGACCAGGTCAGCCGCCCGGCTCGGCCTCCAGCATGACGGGGCGGCCGGTGGCGGCCGACCGTTCGAGCGCGGCGAGCACCCGCACGACGCGCGCGCCTTCGTCGAAGCCGACTTCGGTGCGCCGGCCGGTTCGCGCGCAGTCGACGAAGTGCCGGATCTGCGCCGTCAGCGGCGCGTCCGCGGCATGCGGCAGCTTCTCGCACGTGCCGTCGCGGTTGGCGGGCGCGTCGCGCTCGGCGCGGTACAGGCTGAGCTTCTCCGTCGCGCCGTCGTCGAAGACGATCGTGCCGCGCGAGCCGACGACGCTCAGCGTCCGCTCGCGGAACGGGTAGTCCCACGACACGCGCAGGTCGGCGACCGCGCCGCCAGGGAAGCGCAACGTCGCGAAGGTGACGTCGGCGCGCCCGGCCTTGATGTACGCGTTCCCCTCCGCGTGGACGCGTTCGGGCAGCGCGCCGGCGAGCTCCACGAACATCGCGACGTCGTGCGGCGCGAGATCCCAGAGCGCGTCGACGTCGGGCCTGATCGGGCTGAACGCCATCCGCGACGCGGTCATCGCGCGCAGCTCGCCCAGCGAACCACTGCGAACGCGCTCGCGCATCACCGCGACGGCCGGATTGAAGTGATAGACGTGACCGGTCAGCACCGGCAGCTCGAGCTGCGCGGCGTCGCGCGCCAGCGCGTCGGCGGTGTCGGCGCGGTCGGTCAGCGGTTTCTCGACCAGCAGCGGCTTGCGCGCAGCCATCACGGCGCGCGCGATCTCGGCGTGCAGCGAGGTCGGGGCGGCGACGATGACCGCGTCGCAGTCGTCGGCCGCGCAGAGCTCACGCACGTCGGCGGTCAGCTTCGCGTGCGGGTACAGCTCGCGCGCGCGCGCCAGCGCGGCGGGCGAGACGTCGGCGATCCAGCGCAGCTCGGCGCCTTCGACGGCGCCGACGCTCTTGGCGTAGTTCGGCCCCCAGTACCCGAACCCGACGAGTCCGAGCCGAACGGCGGTCACGGCCACGCGGGCCGCCCTACGCGGGGACTTCGGCCGAGACGGCGCACGCGCGCAGGGCGGCGACGACGCGCTCGACCTGCGCTCGGGTCAGTTCCGGGAACATCGGCAGCGAGAGGATCGTCTTCGCCGCGGCTTCGGTGCGCGGGAACGTTCCGGCCGGAAGCCCCAGCTCGCGGTACGCCGGCTGCAGATGGATCGGCGTCGGGTAGTGGATGCCGGTGTGGATCCCCTGCGCGGACAGCTCCGACATCACGCGCTCGCGGTCGGTGACGCGCACGACGTAGAGATGGTAGACGTGGCCTTCGTCGGCGTGCCGCTGCGGCGGCGTGAAGCCGGCATCGCTCAACAGCTCGTCGTACCATTTCGCAACCTGCAGCCGCGCTGCGTTCCACTCCTCGAGCCGGCGCAGCTTGACCCGCAGGATCGCCGCCTGCATCGTGTCGAGCCGGCAGTTGTCGGCGAGGATCAAGTGCTCGTACTTCTTGCGCTGGCCGAAGTCGTGGAGCAGCCGCAGCTTGTCGTCGAGCGCGGCGTCGGCCGTGCAGACGCCGCCCGCGTCGCCGTACGCGCCAAGATTCTTGCCGGGATAGAAGCTGAACGCGGCGACGTCGCCGAACGTGCCGGCGCGCTTGCCGCCGAAGCGCGCGCCGTGCGCCTGGCTGACGTCTTCGACGACCTTGATCCCGTGCCGCCGCGCGATCGCGACGATCGCCTCGATGTCGGCGACCTGCCCGTAGAGGTGGACCGGCATGATCGCTTTGGTGCGCGGCGTGATCGCTGCTTCGATCCGGTCGACGTCGATCAGATAGTCGTCGCGCATGTCGACAAAGGTCGGCGTCGCGCCGAGCTGCGAGGCCGCGTACGCGCAGGCGATGTAGGTGTTGGCCGGCATCAGCACGTCGTCGCCCGGGCCGACCCCCAGCACCTCGAGCGCCAGCTTGACCGCCGCCGTCCCCGACTCGACGCCGACGCAGTGCGGCAGCCCGATGAACTGCGCGAACTCCGCCTCGAACGCCGCCACGTCGGGGCCGAGAATGAAAGCCGTATTCTCCATCACGCCGGTGACGGCTCGCTGCACGTCGGCTTCGATCGCTCGGTACTGTGCCTTCAGATCGACGAAGGGGATAACCTCAGACAACGTGCGTAACCTCATGAACAACGTGGATTGCGACGTACGTCCTTCGTTTCCGCGCCGTGCGAGCCCTACCGAGCGATGCGCGTCCTGCTGATCACCCGCCACATGCCCGCGCGTTCGATCGTCCCGGTCGACCGCGGCGGCGGCGGCAACACCTTCATCGAGGCGCTGCTCGACTTGCCGCGGCTGCGCGACGATCTGCAGATCGACGTCGTCGCGCTGCACCCCGAAGGCGAGCCGATCGACGCGCCGCCGAACGTGACCGTCAGCTACGTGCGCTCCCGGCGCCTGCACCGCTGGCTGTGGACGCACCGCGAGGCGAAGAACCCGTTCGCCGCGCTGTTCCTGCTGGTCGCGACCGCGTACGTGCTCACGCGCGAGGCGTTGCGGCTGAGCCGCGCCCGGCGCTACGACCTCGTGTACGCGGTCGGCGGCCCGATCGCCGGCGTCGCCGGGATCGCGATCAAGCGGCTGCGCCGGCTGCCGCTGGCGATGCACTTTCAGTATACGTACCGTTTCCGGCGCGCGTCGTTGCCGGTGCGGCTGCTGGCGCGCGCGTTCTACGCGCAAGCCGACGCGCTGATCGGCAACTGCGCGATGCTGGGAACCGACGCGGTCGCGATCGGGATGCGTCCCGAGCGCTGCCACTGGGTGTTCAATTGGATCGACCAGACGGCGTTCCGCCCGCTCGAACCGCGGGCCGAATACCGCGCGCGCTTCGGCGTCGCGCCGGACCAGACCGCGTTCTACTTCGGCGGGCGCTTCGACTACACCAAGCACGTCGACCGGCTGATCGACGCGTTGCGCGATCTCGACGAACCGCGCGCCGTCTTCTTCTTCGCCGGCGACGGCGTGCTGGCGCCCGAGCTGCGCGCGCTCGCCGAGCGCGCTCCCAACGTGCGCGTGCTCGGCACGGTCGCGCGCGACGACCTGCCCGCGCTGCACGCCGCCGCCGACCTGCAGTTCTGGAACAGCGTCGACGTCGATTATCCGGGCCTGGTCGCGATCGAGGCGATGTCGTCGGGTCTGCCGCTCTACACCTCGAACCAGACGATGAACCCGCTGTACGCCGGCGCGCCGGTCGAGCCGTGGTTCTTGGACGCGCCGCGACTGGCGCGGCTGTTCGAGCCGACCCGCGACGGAATCCGCCGCGCGATCGCCGAGGCGATCGCGAACCGCGACGAGCTCAACCGGCTGCGCCCCGAGGTCGCCGCGTTCGCGCGCGAGCACTTCGGCGAAGCCAACGCGTTGCAACTGATCGAGATCCTGCGCGGTTGCGCGCGCACTACGCGCGAACGGTCTACGCCGTCTCGCGCGAGGGCCACATGATCTCGTAGACCAGTCCGGCGGTGCCGCAGGCGTACTTGACGGTCTGCATCAGGACGAACGCCGCCGCCAGCCGCGGCTGCGCGACGAAGTTGCGCCAGTGGCGCAGGTACGTCGCGCGCAGCGGGTTCATCTGCACCACCCCGCGCCGTCCGTTGCGCTGCAAGAACCGCCGCATCGTGCGGCCGTAGAAGAACGACTTGCCGGCGATCTCGCCCAGCGTCCGCGGCTCGCCGAGGTGCCGTTCGGACGGCGCGATCATCCCGATCGTGTAGCCGGCCTTGAGCAAGCGGTTGTGGATGTCGTAGTCCTCGCCCGCCACCAGCGCTTCGTCGAAGCCGCCGACGGCGTCGAACGCGCTGCGCTTGAAGAAGCGCGCGCCGACGTGGACCGTGTCGTACCGGTACATCCGCCGTTCGAAGTTGCGCACCGAGGCCCAGAAGCCGGCCGCCGGATCGGAGTCGTTGTGAACCTGCACCGCGTCGGCTCCGGCTCGGCACGCCGCGACGGCGGCGGCGACGACCTCGGGATCGAGCACGAAGTCGGCGTCGACGCGGTAGACGAACTCGCCGTGCGACGCGCGCACGGCCGCGTTGCACTGCGCGCAGCGCTCCGGTCCGGCGGAGATGACGACGTCGGCGGTCCGCCGGGCGATCGCGACCGTGTCGTCGGTCGAGGCGTTGTCCGCCACGACGATCTCGATCGGCGTGTAGCGCTGCGCCCGGATGCTCGCCAGCGTGCGGTCCAGGAAGGCCGCGCTGTTTCGCGTCGGGACGATCACCGAAACCAGCGGGCCTGTCATCGGCGCAAGGGTTTTCATCCGCGCCGGGGCCGCCCTGCGCTGCGCAGGACCGCCCCCGGGGCGCCGCACATAGGCCCAGGGTGCTCTCTCGCCCCGGGCGGCAGGCCGCCGTCACGGTCGCGCTGAGCGCCGTCCTCGCGGTTCTGCTGCTGCTCCCGGTTCTGAGGACCGGAATCCCCGCTTACATTCAAGACTGGACCTGGCCGCCGGACCCGGCCGGGCTGCGCGCGCAGCTGCTCCAGGGCTGGCAGCCCTGGCTCGACGACGGGCTCGGCCGCCCCAACCCGTTTCCGACCGCCTTGCCGCACTTCGTCGTGCTGGCCTGGCTGACGCCGCTGCTGTCGCCGCGCGTCGAGCTGGCCGTCCTGCTGATCGCAACCTTCGGCGGCGCCTTCGCCGCCGCGACCGTCTACGCGCGGCGTACCTTCGGGCTGACCTGGGCCGCGTACGTGTGCGGCGCGCTCTACGTGGCCGGGCCGGTCGTGCTGACCAAGCTGATTGCCGGGCACCTCTCCTACCTGCAGGCGTATGCCGCGTTCCCGCTGTTCGCGCTGGCCCTGCGCGAGGGCGCGAACAGCCGGCGCTGGTGCGCCGCGGGCGCCCTGGCGGCCGGCGTCACCGCGCTGCAGGCCCAGTTCATCGGCTTCGACGTCGCCTACGCCCTCGTCGCGCTGGCCTGCCGCGCGGCCGCGCCGCGCGCGGTCGGCGGCGTCGCGCTGCTGGCGCTCCCGCTGCTGCTGCCGGTGCTCGCCGGGCCGACCCTCAACGCGCACGGCGCCGACGGCGACCTGGCCCAGCAGCGGGCGATCACGGCCTGGGAGCGGGTCCAGAGCTCGGGACCGTGGCCGGCCCTGACGGGTCTGGGATACTTCACCGACTACGTCCCGCGGCTCGACCCGACGCGCACGGTCCGGCTGCTCGCGCTGGTCCCGCTGCTCGCCCTCGGCGGCGCGGCGGCGAGCGTGCGCAGCTCGCCGGTCGCACGCGCGCTGGTCGTGACGGCGCTCGGCGGCTGGCTGGTGGTGATCGGCTTCCACGGACCGCTCGGTCCGCTGCTGGGGGCGCTGTTCGAGCACGTCACCGCAGCGTCGCTGTTCCGCGAGCTGTTCGACGTGACGGTCCTGGTGTGGTTCCCGCTGGCGGTGCTGGCGGCGGTCGCGCTCGAACGCATCCCCTGGCCGCCGGCTGCCGCCGTCGTCGCCGCCGCGGCGGCGGTTCCGCTGGTGCTGGTGTGGAGCGCCTACGGCGTCTACTTCGGCGCGCCGCCCTCGGCCGGCGCGCTGGCCGAGGTCTCGGCGCTCGTCGCCGGCGACGGGGGCGGCCCCGGCCGCGTCGTCTGGTGGCCGGCGCTGCAACCGATCGCGCCGGCCGGCCGGACCGAGGGCGGAACCGACCCGCTCGCCCGCACCGCGCTCGGCGACGACCTGCCGCTCTACGAGTACCAGCCCAAGGGCTGGAACGGCGTCGCGGTCGGGCTCGGCGCGGCCGGCGACTGGAACGATGCGGCCACGGCCTTCGCCTGGCTGGGCGTCCGCTACGTGGTCGTCCGCGCCGGCGTGACCAGCTTGGCGTCGGGCCGGCCGGAGCCGGCGTCGTCGCCCGGCGGTGCGCTGCGCTCGGCCGGCACCAGCGGCCCGTTCACGCTGTACCGGATCCCGGCGGCGCGGGCGCTGATCACCGCCGAGCGGGACGTTCCCGACGGCACCCCGCTGCGACCGTTCACGCCGTCGCGCGTCGAGGTCATCCCCGGGCCCGACCGCATCGTCGCGGCGTTCCCGTACCTGTGGCGGACGCCGGCGGCCGCCGCCTGCGGCCTGGGGGCGGTCATCGGTGGCGGCGCCGAGCTCGCGGGCGCGGGCGGCCCGTGGATCTACGCCGCGCCCTACGGCGTCGCGCGCTGCGCCTGGCGGCGCGCCGCCGAGCTGGCCGCCGAGCCGCGGGCGCTGTTCGTGGCGGGCGGGTGGGCGGCGGCGCCGGCGGCGGTTCCCTCACCGCCGGCTCGGCCGCTGGCCGGTGCGACGGCGCTGCGCGAACGTCCCGGGCGCTGGGACGCCGTTCTCGACACTCCGCATGACGGGCTGCTGGTGGTGCGCAGCCGGTACGACGCGCGCTGGCGGGCCGAGGCCGACGGCCGCGACCTCGGTCGGCCGCGACCCTGGTTCGGTTTCGACGCCTGGCCGCTGCCGGCGGGTCGTCACGTCGTGAGCGCGCGCTACGGCGGGGCCGGCGCGATCGTCGTGTGCGTCGCGCTAGCGCTGGCCGGGCTGGCGGTCGCGCTGGTGCTGGTGCTGCTTCCCGAGCCGGAGCCGATGCTCAGCCGCCCAGGTGGATCCCGCCGTTGACGTTGAGCGCCTGACCGGTGATGTAGCCGCCTTCCTCCACGAGGTAGCGCACCAGCGACGCGACCTCTTCGGGCCGGCCGGTGCGGCGCAACGGGATCCGCCCCAGCAGCGTCGTCTGCACGTCGGGCGGGATCGAGCGCCACATGTCGGTCTCGATGAACCCCGGACAGATCGCGTTGACGGTCACGCCCGCCGACGCCAGCTCGAGTGCGAGGCTGCGGGTGAAACCGATCACGCCGGCCTTGGCGGCCGCGTAGTTCGTTTGGCCGAACCCGCCGATCTGGCCGATGAACGACGAGATGCTCACGATGCGACCGGACTTGCGCTCGACCATCGACGGAACGACCGCGCGGGTCGCGTTCATCACGCCGACCAAGTTGGTCGCGAGCACGGAGCTCCAGTCGTCGGGCTCCATCTTGCGGAACGTCTTGTCGCGCAGGATGCCGGCGTTGTTGACCAGCACGTCGACCGGTCCGCGCCGCTCGGCGACGCGCGCGACGAGCGACTGCATCGCGTCCGAATCGCGCACGTCGGCCGGCCCTTCCTCGGCGCTGCCGCCGCGTTCGGCGATGCGCGCGACGGTCTCGGCCGCGCCGGTGCGATCGCGTTCGAAGTTGACGACGACGTGCGCGCCGCGCGCGGCGAGCTCCAGCGCGATGGCGGCACCGATTCCGCGCGACGCGCCGGTCACGAGCGCGACGCGGTCACGCAGTTCCATGCGCGGCGCTTCTTCGGCGACGCGAGCCGGTCCGCCCGCGGCGTCAGCCCGGCGCGAGTTCCTCGATCGCGCGTTCGAACGCGTCGGTCACCGCGTCCCAGCTCAGCGGGCGCGCGCGGTCCAGCGCGCGGCGCGCGAACGCGTCGAAGTCGTCGAACACCGCGCGCGTGGCGTCGGCCAGCGCGGCCGGGTTCTCCGCGACGACGCGCCCGCTGATGCCGTCGGCGACCGCGTCGCGCAGGCCCGGGACGTCGTAGACGACCGACGGCGTCCCGTGCCGGGCCGCCTCGGTCACGACCAGTCCCCAGCCCTCGCGCGCCGAGGTCATCCACAGTGCCGAAGCCGCGCGCATCAGCTCGCGGCGCGCAGCGTCGTCGACGCGCCCGGTGAAGCGCACGACGCCTTCGAGCCCGTGCTGCGCGACGCGCCGTTCGAGCGCGGCGCGGTAGGCGGGCGGACCGCCGCCGACGATCCGCAGCGTCCCCATCCAACCGCCGGCGCGCAGCAGCGCCGCGGCTTCGACCGACTCCTCGATCCGCTTCGACGGCGTCACCCGGCCGACGACCAGCAGATCGCGCGGCAGCGTCTTGACCGGAACGGCATCGTCGGCGGGCTCGTCGACGGCGATCGGGATCACCCGCAGCGAGCCGCGCAAACCGATCGCGCGCAGCGTCTGCGCCGACGACTCCGAGATCGTGATGGCCGGCGTCGTGCGGTACGGCCGCAGGTAGACGGGCTCGGCGGCGTAGCCGATCCGCCCGATCGCGCCGCCCTCGTACAGCCACACCTCGCGCGCGAGCTGAAAGATCAGCGCGACCGAGCGTGTCGCGTACCACGGCGTGAAGAACGGGATCGTATTGATCTCGTCGACGACCAGGTCGAAGTCGCGGCGTCGCGCGTAGCGCGCGAACGCGCGCAGGTGGACCGTCGTCGCCGTGCCGGCGCGCACGAAGCGCACGCCCTCCCGCGTCTCCGCCGCCGGCGCGCCGTCGTACGCGCCCGAGAACCACTCGACCGCCCAGCCGCGCGCGGCCAAGCGCTGCAGCACGCGCCAGGTGAGATGCTCGGCGCCGCCGGCGCGCGGATGCCACGGATCGCGCCAGTTGAGCAGCAGCAGGCGCCGCGGAGTCGCCGCCGCCACGCTAGGCCGGCGAGAGCTCGAACGCGCTGCGGTCGACCTCCATCGGAGCGGCCGCGACCTCGGCGGCGGCGTCGAGCTCCCAGGTCGTCGGACCGGGCGATTCGCCGGAAACCGGCCTGAACCCGAGCTTGGCGTAGTGCTCGCGCACCATCGCGTTGCGTTCGGTCGGCAGATACGTGCCGGTCAACCGGCGGATCCCGTTCGCGCGCGCGTGATGGAGGATCTCGCGCAACACCATCTGCTCGACGCCGCGCCCCAGCACCCGGCAGCTCATCAGCCAGGTGTCGATCTCCCACGTTTCGGGTGCAGCCGGACGGCAGATCACGACGCCGATCATTCCGTTGTCGCCGAAGGTGTCGAGCAGCCGGACTTGCAGCGTGAACGCCGACGGATCGGCCTCGAACGCCGCTACGTCGCTCTCGTCGTAGCGGCGCGTCGTCACGTTGAACTGATTCGACTTGTTGATCAGCTGCGCGATCCGGCTCCGGCCGGTGGCGTCGAACGGCGAGAAGACGATCTTCATCTCGAGCGAAGCCAGATACGCGCGCAGGTCGCCGGCTTGACCGCGCAGAGCGACGCGGCGCGCGTTGTCGCGGTAGAAGTCGGCGCGCTGCCGGTCCTCGGCCGAGAACGCGGTGGCCTCGAAGTAGCCGGCCGCCGCCAGCGTTCGCGCGTAGAGCGCGGGATCGTCGGGCAGCTCGGGCACCGCGACCTGCGGCAGCAGCTCGCGCACCAGCCCGCGCTCGACCGGGTTGTCGTCGACGAAGACCATCGCGTCGAGCCCCAGCGCCAGCTCCTGCGCGATCGCGGCGATGTTGGTCGCCTTGTCGTTCCAATTGGCCTGGAAGACCGCGATGTGATCCGCTTTGAGCAGCATGTCGGGATGGCCGGCGAACGCGCTGCGCGCGACCGCGTCGTCGTTCTTCGACGACACCGCCAGCACGACGCCGCGTTCGCGCAGCGCCAGTGCCGCGCGCTGCACGTCGAGGAACGCCTCGCCGGTCGCGTCGCCTTGGCCGATCACGATCCCCTCGAGGCCGTCGTCGCCGATCACGCCACCCCAGACCGTGTTGTCGAGGTCGAGGATCAGGCACCGCCGGCTCTTGCCGCGCAGCGCGCCGACGATCCGGCCAACATGGTCGGCGTACAGCGGCAGCATCCGTGCGTCGAACGACAGCTTGGCGACGTTCCACTGCTTGGGCGAGTGCCAGTTGGCGAGGCCGACCGTCTCGGCCAGCGCGGCGACGTCGAACAGCACGTCATCGGTCGCGGCGAGGCTGTCGACCAGCGCGGCGTTGAACGCGCCGGTCAGGCTGCGCGGCGTCCCGGCGATCGCGCGGTCGAAGCTGCCGAACAGCGTCTCGGCCGGCGGCGCGATCGTCTGCACGATCGAGCGCGCCCCGCCGTGCTCGCGCAGCGCGTCGCGCACGCGGCGCACGAACGCGACGGCATCGTCGACGGCGGCGGCCGACGCGTCGGCGTCGCCCGGCGGCGCGCTCAGCGCGACGCCGCGATGATCGAGCGCGAGCAGCACGGCGTCGGGCCGCGCGCGGTTCATGCGCGAGTCCGGCGACAGCGCTTCCTGCACGGTCTGCCCGAAGTCGGCCTCGACGCACTCGAGCGCGATCCCATAGCGCGCCGCGCTCGCGACCAGCGCGGGAACGACCGGCTCGAGCGTGGCGTTGCCGAGCACGCCGAGCTTGAACGACGTCAGCGGCGCGAGCGGTGCGCCGCTCGCGCGCAGTCGCCCGATCGCGTCGGCGAGGCGGCGCAGCCCGTTCTCGTCGAGTGCGTGTTGCGCGAGCGCGAGGACCGCCCGGCCCGGCTCGCGCGCATCGGCGACCGCGCGGCAGCGCGCGCGGAAGTCGGCCGGCGGGCGCGGCAACCAAGTCAAGTCGGCGTACAGGCGATCGCTCATCGTTGCGTGGTCATCTCGGGTCGGTGGTCATTTCATGTACGGCGCCAAATCCTTGGCCAACAGGTCCCCCATGAACTGCCGTCCCGCGACGGTTAGGTGCTTGTCGTCGGTGCCGAACAGCGGCGGACGATTCGCGCTCTTCTGCCAAGCCTCGAAGTCGGCCCAGACGTCGATCAGCGGCACGCCGGCGCGCTCGACGTCACGCGCCACCCGTTCGTGCGAAAGACCGAGGCCTTGGACTGCCTCACCGCCGCGAGCGCTGGTGTCGAGCCGGAAGAAGTCCGGGCCGCGGTAGTCCGAAGCCATCGGGTGGTACACGACGACCAGCCGAATCCCGGCGGCCTCGAGCCGTGCGCGAGTCGCGCCGAGCTGTGTCGTGAGCACAGGTTCCCAGTCGACGCCTTCGACGTCGAGCATCCCGTCGTTGATCACCAGTACGGCGAGATCGGCGGCTCGCGTCGGCGCGACGACGTCGTCGAGATAGGTCAGCGCGTCGCGCAGGCGCACCGCCTGCATTCGCACGGCGCGCACGCGGACCGCGCTGCGGCCGCGGTTGAGGCCGCGCTCGAGCGCGCCTTCGATCGACGTGTCCCAGACCGTGTTCGTCCAGACGATCGAGCTGCCGATGACGTCGACGCGGAAACGTCCGCGCGACGCCGTCTCGGCTGGAATCAGCTCGACGCCCGGCAGTATCGCGGTGCGCAGATCGAGACCGTCGATGGACCGGACGCGCCGGTTTCCGGCATCCGCCACGAGCGTCCGCGCCCGGCCGTCGTACGCGATCGCGGCGGCGTCGAAGACCGCGGCCTGGGCGGCCTCCCCGTCGCGAAAGGCGGCCCCGTCGTTGCTGGAGTCTTCGTAGCGTGGGCCGACGACCACGCGCAACGTCCCGTTGTACGTGTCGGCGTAGCGAACGGCGCCGGTCTGTTCGTCGGTGTAGAACGTTCGTTCGTCGTCGATCGCCGACACGAAGAAAGGATGCCCGAGGTTCGCGTCCATCGCGAGCGCCGGCGATTCGTTGTCGCGGCGACCGGCCGTCGAGATCTCGATCTGCCCGCCGGCCTCGAGCAGGCGCAGCGAGTCCCTGTCCGCGACGAACACGGTGTGCTTCGGACCCGAGCTGACCGAGACGCCCGTTGCGGTCGCGTCCTTGAGAACGGTGGTGACGTTGCGGGCGGCGTCGACGTGCCGGATCCCGTTGCCGTAGTCGGCCACGTACAAGCCGCCGTGCGGGTCGAGCGCGATCGAAACGGGCCGGTCGAAAAACGCTTTCGAGCCCTGTCCGTCGTTCGGCCCGAGAATCGTCGGGTCGCCGGCGAACGTCGAGACCACGCCACGTTCGATCAGCCGCACACAATGATTGTCCGTGTCGGCGACGTAGATGCGGCCGGCGGCGTCGACCGCGATGCCCTTCGGATCGCTGAACTCCGCCTGCGCGACCGGACCGTCGCGAAATCCGCCCAAGATCCACAACCCGCCGCGAGCATAGGACGAATTCGACCCCGCGACAGTCGTCACTCGGCCGTCGCGAATCATGCGAATTCGCTGCGCTCCGGTATCGGCAACGTAGACCGCGCCGCCCGGGCCGATCGCGACACCCATCGGGTACATGAACGTCGCCGTCGCGGCAGGACCGTCGGCCGTTCCGAGCTTGCCGCTGCCGGCAAACGTCGAGACCGTGGCACGAAAGTCGCCGCTTGCGTCGGCCACCGCGAGCGACCGAGGTTGCGCAGCGGGCGCGTACGCGGAGCACACGGCGACGAGGATCAGCGGCGCGCAGACGCGCGCCGCGCGGCTGCGGGCGTCCTTCGGGCTCCGGACAGCTTTTCTCCCGGCAAACGAAGAACGCCGCGTCATACCGTCACCAGCTCTGTTCGGCATCCCACACCACGCCCCCGGCCAACGTCGGCATCGAGGAGCGTGCAAACCTGATTCGAAGGCTGACCGATGGGGCTTCGCATCGGCGCGCGCTCGGTTGCAGGGATGGTATTCGTCGGCCTGACGGCCTGCGGCGGCGGTGGCGGCGGCGGTTCGCACACCGCGCTGCCGGCGGCGCCGACCGCTCCGCCCGCACCGACCGCGCCGTCGACGACGACGCCGCTCGCGCCGAGCGCCGTCGACGTGAGCGTCCTGCTCCCCGCCGCCGGCTCGGCCGCAGCCGCGGCGCTCCCGCGCACGGCTGCGGCGACAAACGCGACGCAGTCGATGCGAATCACCGTCATGACCGCCGGCAGCACACAAATCGTCGACACGGTCACGGTGAACTTCGCGCCGGCGGCACAGGACTGCGCCGCCGGCTCGAACGGCACGACGTGCACGATTCCGCTCGCCCTTTCGGCCGGCTCGTATACGGCGAGCATCCAAACCTTCGGCAGCCCGGGCGCGGCCGGCACCGCGCTGTCGTTGCAACAAGGCATCGCGCTGACCGTTCCTGCGAGCGCGACCGTCGGTACACCGGCGCTGATCCCGTGGGTGCTCTACGGCGTGCCGCACGCCATCGTCGCGACGCCCACCGCGCCGTCGGGCACCGTGCTGCGCACGACGTCGGCGAACCAAGCCACGACGTACGGTGACGGGGCGATCCAGTACGTGCTGGCAGCGTTCGACGCGAACGGCGCACAGATCGTCGGCGCCGGCGCGCCGGCGTGGACCGTCGCCAGTTCGAACAGCGGCTTCGTCGTCACGCCGGCGTCCTCGCAGAGTCCCAACGTCGTCACGGTGACGCCGCCCGCGACGACGGCGCCGGGCGTGACGCAACTCACGCTCGGCGCGAACTTTCCCGACGACCCCGGCAGCAGCGCGGGCGCTTGCATCCAAGCCGGAGCCGTCTGTGCGGGAAACGCGACGCTCGACCGTCTCACGATCGTGCACGACGACTGGACGACCTACGAACACGACTTCGCGCGAACCGGCGACCAGACGCAGGCGACCGGACTCTCGACCGCGACCGCACCGAACCTTGCACTGCGCTGGAAAGCCTCGATTCCGGGCGGGTCGTCGACCTCGAGCCTGGCGGTCTCGGACGGGAACATCGTCGTCGCGGACTACGACGTGATCGCGGACTTCTCGGCGATCGACGGCTCGCTGCTGTGGTCGCGCACGCTTCCCTATCCCGCGGCGAAGACCGCGACGATCGACCCGACCGCGGGTCTCGTTTTCGTCGGGACGCGCAACTCGAACAGCACCTCAGCGCTCCCGTCGCCGTACTACGCGCTGCGCATCGTCGACGGTTCGATCGCCTGGCAGACCACGCTCGACGACATGACCAAAGGTTCGGAAGTCGTGGCCGACGGGAGCGTCTACGTGCCGACCGCCGGCGGCGACCCGCCGAGCTGCGTCAACGGCGGCGTGCAAGCGCTCAACGAGTCGACCGGCGCGGTCGAGTGGACCTGGTACGTCAATGCCGCGACCAACCCGGGCGGCGGCGGAGCCGTGTGGGGTGCGATCGGTTACGACGGATCGCGACTCGTGTTCGGCACCGGCAACACCTGCCAAACGCCGATCACGACCGCCAACGGCGAGGCGGCGCTCGACCTCAACGGTCACCTGCTGTGGAGCTTCGTGGCCGAGCAGAACTCGACGTGGGACTACGACACCGGCAGCAGCACGCTGATCCGAAACGCCGGCTCGTCGTCCGAAAGCGCCGTCTTCTTGAACAAGAACGGCATCATGTACTCGATCGACCCGGCCAGCAGCAACGGCGCGCTGCGCGGGCAGATCACCGTCAACCCGAACTTCGGCTACGGTTTCTGGGCCTCGCCGTCGTCGGACGGCAACGTGACGATCGTCGGCACCGGCGAATACGCCGATAGCACGCAGTCGCTGCCGCGGCTCGGCGAGACCGACGCGTACTGTCCCACGCCCGGCACGTCGCATCCCCGCCGCATCAAACGCGTCGTCGCCGGCTACCATTCGACGATCGCCGCGTTCGGCAGCGCAGGAACGCAGCTCTGGAGTTACCAGACCGCGGAGATCCCGGCCGACTACGCCGCGCTCGCGAACGGCGTCGCGGTGTTCGAAGCCGATTCGTACGTGCGCGCGCTCGACGCCGCAACCGGAGCGGTGCTGTGGTCGTATCCGACCGCCGGAACCGTCGACGCCGGCCCGGTTGTCGTCCCGAGCGGCGTCTACGCGGTCGACCAGTCCGGCAACCTCTACGCGTTCGCGCTCCCGTTCGCGACGACGACGAGCGCGCGGTTGCGCCGCACCCGCTGAGCAGCGCTCCCCGCTCGGACTGCCCGGAGGCGGACGAACCGGGCGCGCGAATGGACGGACGATCTTTCTTCTTTTCGCCGGGGGCAAGGCCAGGGTGTTTCTGCGGTTCGCCGCCTGCTGCGCAGCATCGATCGCGTTGATCGTCCCGGCGCTTCCGTCGGCCGCCTTGCAGACGTCGCCCGAGGTTCGCATCGCGACGTTCGCCGGTTCGGGCGCAGCCGGTTTTGGCGACGGTTCGCCCGGCTCGTTCATGATGCCGTTCGGGCTCGCGTACGGCCCGGACGGAACGCTGTACGTCACCGACGCCGGCGCGCAGCGCGTGCGCGCCGTCGACCGGCAAGGACGGGTGCGCACGATCGCGGGAAGCGGGAACGCCGATCCGACCGGCCTGTGGGTCGCCGGCGGATACCACGACGGTCCGGGCCGCGAAGCCCGGTTCGACCGGCCGGCCGGTATCGTGTGGCTCGGCGGCAAGCTCTACGTCGCCGACACCAACAACCACTGTATCCGCGTCGTCGCCGCCGACGGCACGGTGAGCACGTTCGCCGGTTCGCCGCAGCACCCGGGCATGGACAACGGTTCGCTCGCGACGGCAACGTTCGAGCGGCCGACGGGACTGGCGAAGGACCGCGCCGGAAACCTGTACGTGGCCGACTATTTCGCGGTGCGCGAGATCCACGACGGTCAGGTCACGATGGTGGCGAACTTCGGCAGCACGCCGTTCAGCCTGTCGGAAGTCGACACGCCCGACGGTCCGGTGCTGTTCGTCGCGGACCTGCTGGGTCTCGAACGGCGGATGCCCGACGGCACGGTCGAGCGGTTCGTCTCCACGAACGTGCCCCCGATGCCGGGCCGCAACATCCAGGGCCTGCAGCCGCTCGGTGTGCCGTTCTCGGTCGCGGCGTTCGATTCGGCGTCGGTCGTCTACGGCGACGTGCGCGGGAACTCGGTTCGCTACCTCAATTGGGACGCCGGCTCGGAGCAGATCCTCGCCGGCCTCGACGTCTACGACGCCGCGTCGAGTGCCGGCGGATATCACGACGGCTCGGGCGACCAGACGCGCGTCGACGGACCCACCGGGCTCGCGATCGCTCCCAACGGCACCGTCGCGGTCGCCGATGCAGGCAGCCGCCGCATACGGCTGCTCCAGAACCTCGACCGCAGCCACGACGCGCGCGTCGCCGAAGCGGTCCCGAGCTCGCCGCCGCCCAAGACCGCGCACCGCATCGCGTTCATCGGCAATTCATTTTTGTGGGACTACGACCGCTGGAGCGACTCGATTCCCGGCATCGTCGAGGCGAAGCTGCGCGCCGCCCACGATCCGTCGCTCGGCGCGTTCGCAGTGACGCCGTACATCTTTCCGGGGGCGCAGGTCGTCTCGCTGGCCGACTACGCTCGATCGGGCATCGCCGAGATGCACCTGGCCGACGTCGTGGTGATGGATCTGGCGACCAGCAACCTGTACGGGATGCCGGACGTGCCGAACAGCGCCACCAGCGCGCAGCTGATCGCGACCGAGCCGTCCTGGACGAAGCAGCTGACGTCGTCGCTGCACGACGCCGACCAAATCCTGCGGCGCAGCGGGATCAGCTTGGTCGTGATGACCTCGCCGCTTCCCGACAACGTCTCGCCGGTCGAGTCGTTGTGGAACCAGCTCGTCTCGGTCGCCGGCCAGCAGCCGGCCTCGTTCCAGATCGGCCAAGCGATGAATCAAGCCGTGCGCGCGTCGGGAGTGCGCACGTTCGACGGCTTCGCGCTCTTCAACGCCGAGTCGCGCTCGCCGCAGCACGAAGCGCTGTTCGGCACCCAGGACATCCACTTCTCGCGGCACGGCCGCGCCGTGCTGGCAAACGGGCTCGCGAGCTACCTCGAGCGAGCGAAGCCGTGGCAGCACTGAAGCGACTGCGTGCGGTCGGGCCGCCGGCCGCCTGGTGCGCGCTCGCCGCGTTCGCACTCACCGTCGCGCCGGTCCATGCCGCCGAACCGCCGCTCGCGATCGTTGCGACGCTCGCCGGTAGCGGTGAGCCCGGCTCGGCCGACGGACCGGCCATGCGGGCGAGCTTTCTCATGCCGGCCGCCGTCACCGACGACGCGCGCGGCGACGTCTACGTCGCGGATGCGGCGGGCCAGCGCATCCGCGAATTGACCCCCGACGGTCAGGTGCGAACGGTCGCCGGCGGCGGTGACCTTCTGTCCGGCCTCCGGTACGTCGCCCAGGGCGACCGCGACGGCGCGCGCGGCGAAGCGCAGTTCTTCAACCCCTCCGGGATCGCAGCGGCGCCCGACGGAACGCTGTTCGTGGCCGACACGAACAACGGCGCGATCCGGCGCATCAGCGCCACCGGCGCAGTCTCGACGTGGGTGCGCGGTCTCGGGCAGCCGCGCCAGCTCGCGCTCGATCACGCCGGGAACGTGTACGTCGCCGACGCCAAGCGCGGCCTGCTGCGCATCACGCCGGACGGCGTCGTTTCGAAGCTCGACGTCGACGTCGACTCACCGTTCGGCGTCGCGATCGTCGACGAAGGACCGAGGGTGGTCGCCTTCGTCGCGGACGCGCGCGGGATCACGCAGTTCCTGGTCGGCGGGAACGTCGTCATATGGTATCCGAGCACAGCGACGGCGACGCAAGCCCACGTCCCGATCGATGCCAGAGCGTCGATCGGTACGCCGTTTCAGCTCGCCGCGATCGACGACCACGCTGTTGCCTACACCGACCTGCGCGCCCACTGCGTGCGCTATCTCGACCTGCTGCACAATATCACGTTCGTTCTCGCCGGCTCCGGGGACGAAGCCGCGAACATCGACGGTGCGGGTTTCGTCGACGGGTCGTCGACCGCAGCCCGGTTCGACGATCCGATGGGGATCGCGTTTCGACCCGACGGCTCGCTCGTCGTCGCCGACGCCGGAAACCGCCGGATTCGCGTCATCCGCGGGTTCGATCACCGCGAGGTTCGGAACGATCCCGTCGATGTGTTCGCCGACCGGCGCGTGCCCGGTCAGTACCGGATCCTCTACGTCGGATCGTCCAATGTGTGGTGGGCGACGAGCTGGTCGGACTCGATACCGGGCATCGTCGAGCGCACGATCGCGAACGACGTCCGCGAGCGGACGCACCGGACAGCGACCGTCGTTCCGTTGCAGATCACGGGTGCGCCCCTCACCGCGTTCGCGTCATACGCGGCAGCGATCGTCGAGGCCGGGGCGACCGATGCGGTCGTGCTCCAGGTCAACGACGGCGCACTCGACCGCAACCGGCCGAACTGGATCGCGGAGACGGCGACCCAGTTGCGCAAGCTGCATGCCACTCTGACCGCAGCGCACGTTCCGCTCGTGCTCGTCGACGAACCGCTGGCGTTCGAGCTGGATGCGATCGAACGCACCTGGAGCAGGACGTTGGAGGACGCGTATCTGCCCGCGAATCTCACCGCTGCGAGCGATTGGCAAGCGATTGCGGCGGCGAGCGGCGTCCCGATGATCGACTTGTGGGCGCCCTTCAACGCGGATCTGGCTTCAGCCCACCACGTCGCGCTCTACGGCAGCGACGACGAGCACTTCTCGTCCCGCGGCCGCGAGCTCTCGGGACACACGGTCGGCAGCGGGCTGCTGCAGCTGCACCCCTGGAGATCGTCGCCGTAGCGCGGAAAGCTAGTGCGTCGCGGCCGGCGGCGCGAAGGCGTAGACGTTGCCGTTGAGGTCGCCGATGTAGACGCCGCTCGGCACGACCGCAGGCGAGGAATCGATCGCGCCGGCGGTCGGGTAGTTCCAGAGCGGCGAACCGTTGCCGTTCATCGCCAGCGCGATGACGGCCGAGTCGCCCGCCGAGATCACGACGCCGTTGGTGATCGCCGCGTAGCCCTGCATGATGTTCTGCATCTGGAACGACCAGAGCGCCTGGCCTGAGGGGTTGAACGCTTCGAGGTAGGAGTGGTAGCCGGCGATCACCTTCGAAGGCCGGCGCTTTCCGTTCGGAAACAAGAAATCGGGCGCCAACTTGTGCGGGGACGGGTCGCTGGCGGTGCGGCGCGCCGACGTGGTCGTCGAGTTGGAGTACGCGCCGGTCTGCACCACCATGTTGACGCCGTCCGTCGTCGGGGACGCGAACTGACCGTAGCCGTAGTTCGGATTGAAGACGAGGTTCCGCTGGAGCAGGGCGCTCGGCGTCGCCGAGCTCAAGCCGGACGTGTTGAAGGTGTACATCGAGGAGTTCTTGTTGACGAACGTCGCCGTCTCGCTCGACGTGCCCGAGCGCAGGAGCATCACGCTGCTGCCGGTGTCGAAGTCGAGGTTGATCGCGTTCGAGCCGGTCTGCGCCCAGGCGACGTAGCTCCACAGCAGGTTGCCGTTGAGGTCGAGCGCCGCCGCGCCGTCGGCCGTCTGCACGACGCCGGCCTGGTTCCCGCTGGCCTGACAGACGTTGCCGGTGCCGAAGATCAGGTGCGCGCCGTCAAACGCGATCGCGCCCCAGACCGCGCCGCCGCCGCCGGGGTTGGTCAGGTTGTTGACGTACCACGTCCAACCGACCTGACCGGTCGCTTCGTCGATCTGCTGGACGCCGGCGTTGACGCACCCGGGCGGGTCGCCGCCGGCCGTCGGAACGTAGAGCTTTCCGTTCGCCACGACCTCGGCGCCGCGCGTCAAGGCGTTCACCTTCGTCGACCACAGCATCGAACCGTCGTTGAGGTTGAGGGCGTAGAGCGTCGACGGACTGATGGCCCCGTTCCCCGTGAACTCGCGGTCGCCGACGAACACCAAGCCGTGCGCGCCGCCGTGCGGATCGATCGTGGCCGGCTTGGCGGCGCCGCCCGGCAGCGTGAAGCTCCACAGCACCGAACCGTCGATCGCCGACAGGTCGTAGACGACCGCCGGAGAGCCGGTGACGACGATGACGTTGCCGTTGTAGACAGCCGGGTTCGCGTAGATCCCGGCGGCGTTGGGGACTTGGACCTTCCACCGCACTGCGAGGTTGGGCGCGGTCGCCGTCGAGATTCCGGTGCGCTGCGACTCGAGGCCCGTCCGCTGAAAGTCGTGCGCGAACGTGTACCAGTCGTCGGCCGTCAGGTTGAGCGCGTTGAGCGTCGTGGACGGCGCGTTGCAATTCGCGCCGACGATGTAGCAGAAGTTCACCTGGCTCTGCGGATAGGTCGCGGTCAGGCTGATCGTCGTCGCCGTCGGGCCGCCGCCCTCAGGCAGCACGGCGAACGTGTTGGGTGCCTGCGACGTCGGCTGCTGAACGGCGAAGCCGGCGTTCGAGCTGGTGACCGACCACGTCGGCAAGCCCGGTCCGACGAGCAGCGCGCCGCCTTGGTCGAGCGCCGTCACCGTGTAGATGACGCGCGACAGACTGTAGGCCGTCACCGTCGAGCCCGACTGGCGCAGCGCAGACGTCATCACCGGCGTCATCGCGATCGAGGCCGGAACTCCCCATAGGGTCCAGGGCGGCGTGGTGATCGTCCCGTTCTGTGCGATCGTGAGCGGCACACCGTCTTGGATCGAGAGCACCGGGCCGTGACCGTTGGTCCCGGTGAAGGTCTCGACGATGCACGCGTACGAGCCGGGCGACAGCGTCGTACTGATATTGCAGACCGTACCCGACGCGTTGGTCGTGCAGCTCGTCTGGTTCGGCGTCAGGTTCGCCAGCGTGACCTGGCCGGCCGGGACGTTGGAGCCGATCTGGTAGAAGGTCACGGTCAGCGATTGCGTCTTGGTCGAGAAGTACTGCGGAGTCAGGCTCCCCGGTGAAGCCGGCGGCGCGACGTTGATCGGGATCGTCACGTTGAGCTTCGCTGCGGACGGCGCGGCATTGTTTCCGGTGCCGGTCGGCGTCAAGCCGGTATGCGAACCGCCGCCGCAGGCGCACAAACCGGCGACGGCCACAACGGCAACAACTCGAGCGACCAGCGAACTCAGCGACGACGACAAGGCCTCTTCCCTCCGACCTGCGCAGCGACGACCGCTGCCGTAGGTAACGGCCGCTGGGCTTCAATGCCTTCGTCTGATCGCCTCCCCGATGAGCGACTCATGAACGGTATGTGAGAGGGCCGACGCCCGAAGCGGTCGAGGGCGTCTACCAACCACCGCAGAAAGGGCGCTAACAGCGCCGGTTTCGGACGCGACCATTCTGGGGCGTTGCTTTGAACGTACGGGGACTCGTCGTTGCGCTCATCATGACGCCATGTTCGCTGTCGGGCGTCGCGGCCGCCCAGTCGACGCCCGACGTGTCGACGATTGCGGGCTCCGGCGCGTTCGGAATCCCAGGCGGAACGACCGCCGACAGCCCCTTCATCCAGCCGCTTGGTGCGGCCGTCGCACCGGACGGGTCCGTCTACGTATCTGATGCGGGTGCCCAACGCATCGTCCGGATCGCGAACGGCCTGGTGAGCGTCGTCGCCGGCGGCGGCGCGGTCGACGCGAGCGGCGTACGCGTGCCCGGCGCATTCGCGGACGGCGTCGGCTCCGCGGCGCGCTTCGACGGACCAGCGGGGCTGGCGTTCGACGGCAACGCGCTGCTCATCGCCGACTCCCGGAACGGATGCATCCGGCGGCTCGAAGACGGAGTCGTCACAACGTTCGCCGGCACGTGCGGCACGCGCGGCTTCGCGGACGGCGCCGCTGCGTCGGCGCGGTTCTTTCTCCCAATGGGGCTGTGCGTCGTGCCCGGCGGTGACGTCTTTGTCGCCGACACCGAAGTCGGCGTGCGCAAGATCGATTCCGCGGGCCGCGTCACGACCATGAAGCTGCCCTTTACTGATGCCTACGGGCTCAGCTACGACGAACCCAGCGCAACGCTGTTCGTCGCCAGCAAGGAAGGGATCTTCATCATACATCGTGACGCATTGGTCGGCGTCGAATACGGCGGAACGTCGTCGGGTGCAGTGCGGGCGTCGCAGCTCTCATTCGGTTATGCTGCGGGCGACCCGTTCGGGATCGTCGTGCTCAACCGCTTTACGGTGCTGTACTCCGACGCGGAAACCGGGGCGCTGCGATACCTCGAGACGTACACCGGCAGCGCGGCGGTGCTCAGCGGCTCCGGAACCGGCGGCGACTTCCGCCTCGTCGGACGCGAACCGGGTCCGCTCGGCGCGCGATCCTTCGTGCAGCCGCTCGGGTTGGCGCTCGCAGCCGATCACGGCATCATCGTCGCCGACGGTCTCGGCCGCGTCGTGCGACGTATCGCGCCCTGGAGTCCTGAGACGCTCTCCGTCCCGGCCGACGTCTCGGTTCCACCCTGGCAGCCGCACCGCTATCGGATCGCGCTCATCGGCAACTCGACGATCTGGTCGGGCGCGACCTGGTACGACTCGATCGAGAACGGCATTCAGAACGCGCTCGACACCCCGGCCTTCAGAGCGGTCCACGGAGAGCCTGAGGTATTGCCGTTCTGGATCGTCGGGGACAATGCGTTCCAAGCCGCGGCAGATTACGGCACGTTTCTCGTACAGAACCGTTTGGCGGACGCGATCGTGTTGCAACAGAGCAGCATGACGCTGCTCGACTCATCGCCGAAGCCGGCCGGCCAGTGTGGCGGACTGGACTTCGGCGCGCGGTGGGCCGCAAGTCGCGCGAGCACTCTCAAACTCGGCGCCGCCGCGACCGCACAGCACATCCCCGTCGTCGGGGTGATGGCGCCCGCCGGCATGGACGTCTCGCCGGGTGAGGAGATCTCCTGGACGATCATTCCCGGGCCCGACGAACGGTGCGTCGTCGCGCTCCGAGCCCAGACACAGCGCTTCCACGGGATGCTCGGCGCACTGTTCGGTCAGGCGCGCATCCACGCCGCCGACCTGTGGCCCGCGTTCCTGAGTGAGGAGCGGCGCCCCGACAGCCGGCCGCTGTTCGGTTCGATGGACGGCCATTTCAACGCCGAGGGGCGCGCGCTCGCGGCGCAGACGATCCTGCCCGTCTTGGAAAGCGCGATCGCCGCCGAGCCGAAATGAGCGTCAGCGCTTCGGCAGCAGGATGCACGCGTAGTTGATCGGCGTGCGTGAGTCCTCGGGGCCTTTGCCGTCCTTGAGGTTGACCGCGAGCTCCGACTCGATGACGAAGTGGCGCTCGAGCATCCCGCGGACGTCGCCCGCCGACTCGTACAGGTAGATGTGGTCGAGCGCGGCGGCCCAGATCGCGGTCGTCACGTAGAGCCGTCCGCCCGGCGCGATCAGGTTCGCGAGCTTTTCCAACAACGCTTCGGGGTCCTCGAGGTGCTCGAGCAGCTCGCCGCAGATGATGCGGTCGTACCCGGCGCTGTCGGCGAGCGTGAAGACGTCTTGCTGCCTGATGCGCACGTTCGGCGCGCCGTCGAGGCCTGCGATCGCGCTCCCGAACGCGACCGAGCTTTCGCTCAAGTCGATCCCGGTGGCCGTCCAGCCGGGGTTGAGGCGCGCGAACTCGGCGATGAAGAACCCCGTCCCCGACGGTACCTCGAGCACCGAACCGGTCGTCGCGTTATCGTGGCAGAAACGCTGGGCGAAGTACGCGTACATCTTGGTGTGGTTGATCCAGAACGCCTGCGACAGCAGCAGCCCGTTGAGGTAGAGGCTGTCCATGTACTCGGGGTTGTCGTAGACGGCGCGGCGCACTTCGTCGAAGCTCGCGTAGCGGTAGTGACCGACGCGGTCGAGCTCCATCTGCAGCTTGACGAACTCTTCCGAGAGCAGCATGAAGTCGTGCAAGGCGCGGTCGTACGCGGCGCGGTCGCGGCCGCACTTGTCGAAGACCAGACCGCAGATGCGCTCGCCGAACGCGCGATCGTAGCCCGGCGCCGTCACCTTGGCGGGGATTCCGAACGTCGCCCAGCTGTTCGCGAACGTCTCGAGCGCCAGCGAGAAAAGCGCCTCCCCGGTCATCGCCGTGTGTCGTACAGCCCGCCGCGCGACCTTCCCTGCCCCGCGGAGGACACGTTCGTCGGGGCGCGTATGGCGCTCAGGCTTGACGCCGTTCATCGAGACCTCGTCGTTCCATCACATCGGCGTGGCGTGCCGCGACCTCGACGCCGAAGAGGCGCTGTTCGTCGCGCTCGGCTACGCGCGCGAGCGCGACGAGGTGGTCGACGAGCTGCAGGGCGTGCGCGCGCGTTTCATGGTCGGAGGCGGACCGCGCGTCGAGCTGTTGTGCAATCTCGGCGATCGGGGCGCGCTCTCGGACTACCTCAAGAAGGGCATCAAGTTCTACCACGTCGCCTACGAGGTCGACGATCTCGATCGGGCGACCGCGCACCTCGCGGCGGCCGGCGGCAAGCGTATCGTCGAGCCGCTGCCCGGGATCGCGTTCGGGATGCGTCCGCTGTGCTTCGTCATGCTCCCGAACCTGGTGCTGATCGAGCTGATCAGCCGTGTCTGAGCGTCAGGCCGAACGACGCCAGTACCAGCAGCGCCGGTCGACCTCGACGAGCTCGTCGGTGATCCCGCGCGCCGTGCGGAATTCGTCGACGGCTTGGCGGCAGTACGTCCACTCGTCCTCGCCGTAGTCGTCGATGATCGCATAGCCCCCGACCGACAGCTTGTCGTACAAGTTCGTCAGCGCGTCCATCGTCGACTCGTAGTAGTCGCCGTCGAGCCTCATGACGGCGAGCCGCTCGATCGGCGCGACCGGCAGCGTGTCCTTGAACCATCCCTGCAAGAAGCGCACCCGGTCGTCGAGCAGTCCGAAGGTCGCGAAGTTCGCCTGCACGTCCTCGATACCGGCGGCAAAGCGCCGGTAGCCCTTCTCCATCACCGACCCGTGGTGCGCGGCCGCCTCGATCGGGAAGCGCTCGGCGTCGGGCTCGGGGAGTCCCTCGAACGAGTCCGCGACCCAGACCGAACGGTGCGAGTCGCCCAGCGCTTCGAGAATCGCTCGCATGAAGATCGTCGCGCCGCCGCGCCAGACGCCGGTCTCGATCAGGTCGCCCGGAACGCCGCGCGCCAGCACGTCGGTCACGCAGGCTTGAATGTTGTCCATCCGCGCCAGCGGCAGCATCGAGATCGCCGGCCCGTTCACGTAGTGGCCGAGGAAGCGCATCACGAACGTGGCCTGGCTCGCGTTCACGTCGGGCTCATCGGCGAACAGGGTGTTGGTGAGCACCCGCTTGAGCAGGTCGAGATAGCGTTCGGCGGCGGTCATCGTCGCAAAGGTACGGGTCTCGCTCCGGTCCGTCAAGGAGGCCGCAAGCTCGTGCGCCGAAACGCGTGCGGTCGCCGTTTCGCCAGAGGAGGTCGTGTGAGAGCCCTGTTCGTTTCGCTCGCGCTGGTCGCAGCCGGTTGTGTTGCCGCCGCAACGGCCGCCCTCGCCGACGAGGTTCCCGGGCACGCCGTGCTGGCCAAGCCGGCCGGCGACGCGCTGGTGATCTGGGACGCGAGCCCGGTGGTGGCGTCGATCGTCAAGAGCAAGACGAACGACGCGGACGCGAACGATCTGCTCGAGCGCGACGCGGCGCACGTGCTCGCCTCGATGGCGCCCGACGTCGACAAGAGCGCGAAGACGATCACCGTGCGCGTGATCTACAGCAAGACCGGCGCGGTCAGCCCCGTCTACGGAACACCGACCTTCATGGGGATCGAGCGCTACGCGACCCTGACCGTCCCGGCCGGCGACGCCCAGACCGACCGCGACAAGTGGAAAGAGCTCGATTCGAAAGCGCCCGTGCCGGGCTGGTTTGCCTTCAAGGTAACCGGCCTGCTCCCGCCGCGCTGAGGCCGAGCAGCGACATGACGCTCGACGAGGTCTACGCCAAGCTCACCGAGATCTTGCGCGAGGTATTCGACGACGACACGATCGTCGCCGGCCCGACGCTGACCGCGCAGCAGGTCGACGGCTGGGACAGTTTCGCCCACCTGCGGGTGATGTTCACCGTCGAGCAGACCTTCGGCGTGAGCTTCTCGGCCCAGCAGATGGCGGGCCTCAAGAACGTCGGCGAGCTGGCGGAGCTGATCGAATCGAAGCTCGCCGCGAAGTGACCGCCGCGCGGCGATGAACGTTCCGTCGTACGCGTTTCTCGCGTTCGCGGCGATCGCCGCGCTGCTGATCAACGTCTGGCCGAACCTGACCTGGCGAAGGCTGGTGTGGCTGGTCGCAAACGTCGCGTTCGTGCTGACGTTCACCCGCGACCCCGCCCAGCTGGCACCGTTCGCCGGGCTGTTGGCCTTCGGTTTCGTCGCGGTGAAGCTGGCCCAGCGGCGCAAGAACGGTGCGCTGTTCGTGGCGTTCATCGTCGCGATCGTGGTCGCGTTCTGCGTGCTCAAGCGGTACACGTTCGTGCCGGGTGCGCTCCAGCTGCCGTACGTGTACCTGACGGTCGGGATGTCGTACGTGTTCTTCCGCATCCTGCACCTCGTGATCGACGCCTACCAGGACGCGTTGCCCGACCGCGTCGACCTGCTCTCGTACGCGAACTTCACCCTCAACTTCACCGCCTTCGTCGCCGGGCCGATCCAGCTCTACGGCGACTACCGCCGCGCCGAGTCGGCGACGCCGCCGCCGCTGGACTGGCCGGCTGCCGGCGCGGCGCTCGAACGCATTCTGATCGGCTTCTTCAAGGTCAGCATCGTCTCGCCGGTCCTCGGACATCTCCACGGCCGGGTGGTCGCGGCGGCGCCGCCGGCCGGGGTCGCGCAAGCCGGGCTCGACGGCGCGCTGCTGCTGTCCGTCTACCTCGTCTACCTGTACTTCAACTTCTCGGGCTACACGGATTTCGTGATCGGCGTCGCGCGCTTCTTGCGGCTGGTCCTGCCCGAGAACTTCGACCGGCCGTTCAGCGCGCTGGGGTTTCTCGACCTGTGGAGCCGCTGGCACATGTCGCTCGCCAACTGGGTGAAGACGTACGTGTACTCGCCGCTGCTGATCGCGATGATGCGGCGCTGGCCGTCGAAGCGCGTCGAGCCGCTGCTGGGCGTGGTCGCGTATTTCGTCGCCTTCTTCGTGGTCGGCATCTGGCACGGACAGACTACGATGTTCGTGTTCCTCGGCGTGCTGCTCGGACTCGGCGTCAGCGTGAACAAGCTGTATCAGATCGCGATGATCCGCCGGCTCGGCCGCCCGCGTTATCGTGCGCTGTGCGCGCAGCCGCTCTACGCCGCGCTCTCGCGCGGCGCGACGTTCACCTACTTCGCCTTCTGTTCGCTTTGGTTCTGGTCGTCGTGGGCGCAGCTGGGCGGTTTCGTGACGACCCTCGGCGCGGCCGGAACCGCGCTCGCGTTCGTGCTGCTCTGGGCGGCGGCGAGCGTGGTGCTGTCGCTACCGTCGCTCCTCACGCGGCTGCCCGACGGAGCCTCGGCGCTGCGCGCGTGGCTCGGTTCGCTCTACGTTCGTACCGCCTGGTACACGGTTCTGGCGGTGCTGACGATCTCGGTCACCGCGGTGCTCAACGCTCCCGCGCCGCACATCGTGTACCGCGCGTTCTGATGACCGCCGAAACCCGCCGCGTGCGCTCGGCGGTCGCCGTCTGCGTGCTGGTCGCGGTGTGCGTGACGGTCCTGCTGATCGTCATCGAGAACGTCGCGCTGGCCGCGTACTTCCCGCACCTGCGACGGGTCACCACCGACTTCTCGCCCGCCTACCTGAACCGCGAGATCGCGGCGGTCGCGGCCGGACCGCCGGCGACCGTCTTCCTCGGCGACTCGGTGCTGTGGGGCTACCGTTTGCCGGCCGGCGTCATCGCCGTCACGCTGCTCCAAGACCGCGGCTGCACCTGTCCGAACTTCGCCTTCAAGAGCGGCAACCCGGCCAACGACTACGCGCTGATGCGGATCTTCGCCGACCGCGGGATCCGCCCGCGCACGGTCGTGCTCGAAGTGAACCAAGCGGTGCTCAACCAGGCCGACAACGAGTACCAGACGCTGCACCCCGCGATCGCCGCGCTGGCGGCGCCGCTGATGACGCCGCAGGAGCGCGCCCTGCTCACGATGCCGGCCCTGCCCGGCCCCGCCGAACGCGCCGCGTCGTCGCTCTCGCTGCTGTACGCGATGCGCTCCGACGTTCGCGAGACGGTGTTCGGCGACGTGCCGCCGCCGCCGGCGCAGCCGCTCACGCCGGACCTGTTCGAAGGGACCTACGACCTCGCGCCGCTGACGGCCAAGAACGTCGGCGTGACGTTCCTTGCCGAGACCGCCGACCTGCTGCGCGGCGCGCACGTTCCGGCGGTGGCGTTCATGACGCCGACCAACCACGCGCTGCTGCACGACTACATCGACAACCGCCAGTACGATCGCAACAAGGCGTACCTCGTGCGCCTGCTGCGCAGCCGCGGCGTGCGCGTCGTCGACCTCGACCGCGCGGTGCCGGCGGCCGACTTCCTCGACAATGCACACCTCACCGTCGCCGGCCAGCAGCGATTGGCAGCGCTCTTGCAGGGCGCGCTGCACGTCTGACGTCGGCGGCGTCGCCCCTAGACGGCGGCGGTGCTCCCTTCGCCGAGAACGACGTCTTCGCTCAGTACGACGTCTTCGCTGAGCACGACGTCCTCGCGAGCCGCCGCGCGGCCGTACGAGATCACCGGTTCGGCCGTTGCCGTCACGGTGACGGGCTCGCGATCGTACCAGTGCAGGATGCGGGCGCGATAGAACACGGCCAGCGTGTCGATGAAGATCGTCTTGACGTCGCGATAACGGATGCGCTGGGCCAAACGCTGCGAGCGGATCTTGACCGGCGCCTCGGCGATCCGCGCGCCGGAGCGATGGATGTTGACCAGCAGCTCGAGGTCGAACGCGAAGCGCTTCACGCACAGCCGCGGCAGCACCGCCTGCAGCGTCTCGCGCTTGAACATCTTGATGCCGGTCTGCGTGTCGCGCAGGCTGCGCATCGCGAACAGGGTCCGCACCATGAAAAAGTAGCCGGCGCTCATGACGCCGCGGACGAACGGCACCTTTACGTCGGATTGGGGATGGCGCTTCGATCCGATGACCGCGTCGGCGCCGGTGCGGTCCATCGTCTCGCTCAGCCGGTGCAGCAGCGACGGATGGAGGTCGAGGTCGGCGTCGAGGAACGCGATGCGCCGGCCGCGCGCGAGGCCGGCGCCGAGCACGAGCGACGCGCCCTTGCCCGCGTTCGCCGGCGCTTCGACGACCATGATGCGCCCCGGATACAGCTCAGCGCACAGCCGCGCGCACCGCGCGGTCCCGTCGGTGCTGCCGTCGTCGACCACGACGATCTCGAAATCGTCGGTCAGCTGCTCGACGCTCGCGACGATCTCCGCCAGGCATGCCGCGATCGCACCCGCTTCGTTGTAGGCAGGAACGACGACCGACAACTCCATTGCGCGAACTCTCCTGGTGACGGGGGCCGAGATTTGGCTAGTGCGCTGCGACGGTCGCAGACTCCTCGACGAGACGAAATTTCGCTTGCCTGCTTGAAAAACGAGCCGCCCGGCGGGGTAGAAGACGAGCGATGCAAACGACGGTCGATGAGCTCCGCTCGCTGGCGGCCGCCGGCGCGACGATCCTCAACGTGGGCAAGCGCCAAGGCGGCAAAGAGATCCGCGGCGCCGTGCGCTATCGGCCCGACGATCTGCTGACGCCGGAGCGCCTGGCGATCCCGATCGCACCCGACAAACCCGTCGTGCTCTACGACGAAAAGGGCGACGCCGACCTGACCGGTCGCGTCGCCCGAAAATTGGCGGAAAACGGCTTTCGCGACGTGCGCGAACTCGGGGGCGGATTCGCCGCCTGGGAAGCGGCCGGCGGGGAGACCCAAGAGCCCTCACTCGAGCAGGTGGTCCCGCCGGTTGCGCCGTCCGAGGTCCAGGAGCTGGACCGCCGAGTCTAGGCCCTCAGGCCGCCGCTTGCGCCGCCGGCTTCCGCCGCGCCGCGAGGTTGAGCAGACCACCCAGGGCGCCCACCGCGATCGCGATCCACGCCAGCTGCGGCGTCCAGATCGCGTTCCAGCCGAAGGCCGCGTCGAGGCTGTACGCGCCGAACCCGGCGAAGGCCAGCGCGACCGCCAGCGAGCCGTACGCAAGCGGCAGTTCGTAGCCGCCGTCGCTCACGAAGAACCCCTTCGGCCAGTGGACTGCGAGCGTGGCGACGACCATGACCGCGATGACGAACATCGGCCCGATCGGCCCGCCGAGCCCCAGCGCGATCAGCAGGCCACCCAACAGCTCGCCGGTACCGGCGGCAAATGCGAACAGCCGTCCGGGCCGGAAGCCCATCGACTCGAAGAATCCGCCGGTGCCCGCCAGCCCGTGACCGCCGAACCAGCCGAACAGCTTCTGCGCGCCGTGCGCGGCGAACCCGAACCCGATCAGCCGGGCGAGCAGGAGTCCAAGTGACATCAACATCGTCTACTCTTTCGTTGCTTCCTTACGGAGCATAGGTGATGACCCGATCCTAGCATCCGTGCTATACTTACGTCAAGTAGCCTACTGAGAATCAATATGCCTCTTCGCGCCGTCCCCGCTGCCCCGGAGCCCCATCCCGCCGATGCGCTGAGCCCCTTCTGCCCGCGCTTCCAGTATGCCATCGAGCTGATCGGTCGCCGCTGGCTGGGCGCGATCGTCCGGGTGCTCTATGCCGGGCCGGCACGCTTCAACGAGATCCTGGCCGCGATCCCCGGCCTGTCCGACCGCCTGCTCACCGAACGTCTCCGCGAGCTCGAGCGCGAAGGTTTGGTCGAGCGCAGCGTCTCGCCGGACCGTCCGATCCGCGTTTCGTACCGGTTGACCGAACGCGGTCGAAGCCTCGACACGATCGTCGAGCAGATCGGTGAATGGGCCGAACGCTGGGTGGAATAGTTTCGTTGCGGAACTAGCAATCATTCGCCCCGAGAGGACGTCAACGTGAAACATCGATTTTCCACCGTCGCCGTCGCCGCGTGCTTCCTGCTGGCCGCAGCACCGGCGCTCGCGCAGGCACCGGTACCGCGCACCGGCCACGCGATCTCCGATCTGCGCCAAGCGCGCGAGTTTCTCAGCCGCGGCGGGTCGCACGGCGTCATGCCCGACGATCAGCGCGCCATCGGCCTGATCGATCAGGTCATCTCCGCCTGCCAGCGCGTCGTCGAGTACGATCGCCAGCGCATGCACGTGCAGCCCGAATGGAGCGCCGACCAAGTCGCATCCTCACCGAAGGCGCACGAGAACGCGAGGCTGTTCTTGGTCGCCGCGCAACGCGACCTCGCAATGCACGAAGCCGATCGTACCTCGCGCCCCTACCTCGACCAGGCCCGCCAGCAGCTAGCGGAAGCCCTAGACATCGTCGTCCAGCACGAACGACGCCGCATGTAGTTCGCTTCGCGCGAACCGTGCCGGGCCACGGCCCAGACCCAACCGCCCGCTAAGCGTACACGCCGCGGAGTTTGAGCGCCTTGACCACCCGGTCGATCGCGATCATGTAAGCCGCCGTGCGGTACGTGATCCCGCGCGACTGCGCGATCTCGCGCAACACCGAGAAGTTGTCTAGCAGTACGTCCTTGAGCCGTTCGTTGACCTCGGACTCGCGCCAGAAGTAGCCCTGACGGTCCTGCGCCCACTCGAAGTACGAGACGGTGACGCCGCCGGCGTTGGCGACGATGTCGGGGATGACGACGATCCCGTTGCGCGCGAAGATGTGGTCGGCGTCGGGCGTCGTCGGGCCGTTGGCGCCTTCGACGATCAGCTTCGCCTTGACGCGCGACGCGTTGTCGACGGTGAGCACCTTTTCGAGCGCGGCCGGAACGAGCACGTCGCACGGGACCTCGAGCATGGCTTGGTTCGACATGCGGTCGCCGCCGCGGTAGCCGTCGAGCGAGTGGTGCTCCTGCGCGTACGCGATCGCGCCCTGCAAGTCGATGCCGTTCTCGTTGACGTAGGCGCCGGTGACGTCACTGATGCCGACGATCGTGCAGCCGTTGTCGGCGAACATCTGCGCGGCGATCGAACCGACGTTGCCGAAGCCCTGCACGACGACGCGCGCGCCCTTGGGGTCGATCCCGAGTCGGGCCATCTCGTCGAGCGCCACGATCGAAACGCCGCGGCCGGTCGCTTCGACGCGGCCGCGCGACCCGCCGATCTCGAGCGGCTTGCCGGTGACGACGCCCGGCGTGTTCTGCCGCACGTGCATCGAGTAGGTGTCCATGATCCACGCCATGTGCTGCGGCGTCGTGTTGACGTCGGGCGCCGGCACGTCTTTGTCGGGGCCGATCACTTCGACCAGCTCGGCCGCGTAGCGCCGGGTGATGCGTTCGATCTCCGACATCGAGAGCGTCGACGGATCGCAGGTGACGCCGCCCTTGCCGCCGCCGAACGGCAGGTCGACGACGGCGCACTTCCACGTCATCCAGAACGCGAGGGCGGTCACCTCGTCGAGCGTGACGCCGGGGTGGAAGCGGATCCCGCCTTTGGCCGGGCCGCGCGCGAAGTTGTACTGCACGCGGTAGCCCGTGTAGACCTCGAATCCGCCGTTGTCGCGCTGAAACGGGATCGAGAAGATGATCTGCCGGGACGGGTGGGTGAGGATCGCCTTCATCCCGGCATCGAGGTTGAGCAACGCCGCCGCTTCGTTGAAGTAGGCGATCGCGTCGCCGAAGACGCTGACCTCGCGAACCGCGGTCGGACCCGATACGGCTGTGGACATGTGCAGCAAGGCCTCCTGAGCCGTCCGGCTCCTTTAGGACATTCGGCGGATTCCCCTGGGACTTGATGCGCCATTTGGCGAGACGCAAGCAAGCAGGGAAGCTCGCTTGGCTCGCATCATACCCAGCCCATGCCGTATCTCGCCCAGGCCACCCAGACGACGACGCCTGACTTAAGCCAGCTTCAACCGCTGATCGCCGCCTTGAGCGGCACGGTCGGGATCGTCGTCCTCGTCTTCTTGCTGCTCCAGCTGCTGATCAACTTCATGATCTTCAAGCGCACGGGGATGAATCCGTGGCTGTCGCTGCTGATGCTCGTTCCGATCGCCAACTTCGTGATGCTCTTGATCCTCGCGTTCACCGAGTGGCCGGTGCAGCGCCAAGTGCGCGCGCTGCGCGCGCAGCTCGCCGGCGGCTACGGCGGCACGAACTACCCGCCGCCCAACTCACCGCCGCCGCCCTACAATCAGATCCCACCACCGCCCACCCCGCCGGCTCCCGTCTAGCTCACGACCGTCGGGGCGCCGCCGGTCAAACGTTGAAGCGGAACTCGACGACGTCCCCCTCCTGCATGACGTAGTCCTTGCCTTCGGACCGCAGCTTCCCGTTCGCGCGCAGCGCGTCCATCGTCTTGTACGTCAGGTAGTCCGCGTACGAGACGATTTCGGCGCGGATGAACCCGCGCTCGATGTCGGAGTGGATCTTCCCGGCGGCCTGCGGTGCCTTGGTGCCCTTGTCGATCGTCCAGGCGCGCGTCTCTTTCTCGCCGGTCGTCAGAAACGTCATCAGGCCGAGCAGATCGTACGCCTCGACGATCAGCCGGTCGAGGCCGCCCGACGTGATTCCGTAGTCGGCGCGGAACAGCGCGACGTCGTCGTCGCTCATCCCGGCGAACTCCGCCTCGATCTTCCCGTCGAACGCGATCGCACGACTGTTCTCGCGCGCGGCGTGCGCAAAGACGGCGCGCGCCATCGGCCCGGGTGCGGTGATCTGCGCCTCGTCGACGTTCGCGACGTACAGCATCGGCTTGGCGCTGAGCAGGAACGCTTCGCGCGCCGTAGCCGCTTCGGGCGATCCGGGCGGAAACGCGCGCGCGGGCCGGCCGGCCTCGAGCCCCGCGATCAGCGCGTCGAGCGCCTCGAGCTTCGGCGCCTCCTTGGGATTCGCACGGACCTCGCGCTGGAGTTTTTCGCGGCGCTTCTGCAGCGAGGCGAGGTCCGCCAGCGCCATCTCGATGTCGACGATCTCGATGTCGCGCAGCGGGTCGGCGCCGCCCTCGACGTGGGTGACGTTGTCGTCCTCGAAGCAGCGCACCACCATCGCGATCGCATCGGTTTCGCGGATGTGCGCGAGGAACGCGTTGCCGAGCCCCTGCCCGGCGGCGGCGCCGCGCACGAGGCCGGCGATGTCGACGAAACGCATCGTCGCCGGGACGATCCGTTCCGACCGGCTCAGCTCGGCCAGGACGCCGAGCCGCGGGTCGGGGACGGGGACTTCGCCGACGTTCGGCTCGATCGTTGCGAACGGATAGTTCGCGGCCAGCGCCTGCGCCGACCGCGTGAGCGCGTTGAAGATGGTCGACTTCCCGACGTTCGGGAGGCCGACGATACCGCACGACAATGCCACGGAGCGCCTTCGTACGCGACTCCGCCGGATTCGACCCTCCGGGCCGTGCTCACCACCGGGCGACGAGGCCGGAGGAGTTGACCGAAAAGCCCCCGGAGTACCGGCCGATGCGGCAGATGACGGTCGATAAGCTGGGGATCGATCTCCACACGCACGACCCCGTCGTCATCCTGAAGGATCTCGAAGGCAAGCGCTACCTCCCGATCCTGATCGGCCCGTTCGAGGCCACGGCGATCGCCTTGGCGCTCGAAGGAACCGCCGTCCCGCGCCCGCTCACGCACGACCTGATGCGCATGACGATCGAAGCGCTCTCCGGACGGCTGGAGCAGATCGTCATCCACGACATCAAGGACTCGACGTTCTTCGCCAAGCTGATCGTGCGCACCAACGGCGAGGTGCAAGAGATCGACGCGCGACCGTCCGACGGGATCGCACTGGCGCTGCGGATGCGCGCACCGATCTTCGTCAGCGACAAGATCGCGCTCGAAGAAGGCAGCGACAAGGAAACCGAACCCGAGGACTCCGGCAAGTTCAAGAAGTTCATCGACGAATTGAAGCCCTCGGACTTCATGGACTAAAGCCTTTGCCCGTCAAAGCTGAAGCTTTGGCGGGTAAAGGCGTCGCCCTTCGGGCGCTACCGGAGTGCGCGTTACGGCGTGTCGAAGCGAGTGACGGCACCGATCGAACCATAGCCGACCCACAGCTTACCGTCCGGTCCTGCTGTCAGGGCCGTGGCATTGTCGGGCACGACGTAGAGGCCGGCGCCCAGCGGACCGACGAGATCGGGCGCGTTCGCGTCGTCCGGATGTCCGTTCGAAGAGAAGGCGGCGCGCGTCGCGTACCAGACGGCGCTGCCGAGAGCGGCGATCGGACCGGTCGCTTTGAAGCCGGGCGGCCAGAACAGCGAGATCGCGCCGGCCGTCGTGCACCGGCCCACCTGCCCCTCGAAGGTCGTGAACCACAGGCTGTTCTGCGGACCGCTCGTGATCTGCACGGCGTGTCCGGAGGTCGGGAAGAGCGTGATCGCTCCGGCAGTGGTGATGCGCCCGACGCTTTCGCCGTTATAGTCCGCGAACCACAAGTTTCCGTCGGGACCGCCCACGATATCCATCGGTTCGGTGTTCTTCGGCAGGTCGAACATCTGAACGGCGCCCGACGGAGTCATCCGTCCAATTGCATCGGCGTATTGATCGGTGAACCAGACGTTTCCGTCCGGCCCGCCGGCGACGCTGTTCGCCGTGATGCCGCTCGGTAGCGAATGGCTCGTCTCGACGCCCGCCGTCGTGATGCTGGCGATCGCCATGGTGGCCGGAAACCAGAGTTGGTTTCCCGGTCCGGGCGTAATGTTGCCGTAGGCGTTGACGGCACCATACCTCGTCGCCATTCCCGAGGCCGTGAGCTTCACGACTCCTCCGCCGTCGATCAGCCAGAGGTTTCCGTCCGGGCCGGTCGTCAGGGCGTCAACCGTGCTCGAGACCGGACCGACCGTGTATTGCGTCAAACTCGGACGCGTATAGTTTGCGGTGACCGCCCAATACCCCGTGTTGTGGGCGACCTTGAAAAACTGCGTGTGCGAACCATCATCTTGGAAGCACGAGCTCGAGGACGGCGGAGCGTCGAACTCACTCGACGCACCGGTCGCCTGCGCCAGCGGTTCGAACCGGTTCGTCGACGGATCGTACAGCGCCAAATCGTTCGCCCACATCGGCTGGATGGCGGGGCACACGTCCTCATCGAAGCGCGCGGCAAACTCCGCCAGTCCGGGTTCCGGCGCATTCGTTCCGGTCGAAGAGACGATCGTATCCCAACGGGACGTCCTGTAATCGTAGAGCCAGACGTTCCACGTCGAGGTCGCGCTCGGATGCACATCGGTCGTGAAGATGACGATCTCGTACTGCGGAGTGTTCGCGTCGAGCCGAACGTAGGAACTCTCGAAGCTCGCGTCGATCGGCGAGTCGAACAGTACCGTGTTCGTGCAGGCGTTGAGGACGATGAAATCGCTCTCGTAGGAGTACGTCGTCCCTGCCATCGGAGCCGTGCGTGATGCGTTTCGATAGAGTGACTCGGCCGTGATACAACTGCCCGGCGCTCGGAAGACGGGCGCGCCGAGATACGCGTCACTGCCCGGCGGGAGGGCGAACTGGGTCGTGTCGTAGGCTGTACCCGTACCGAATATTCCGGTGAACGCTGAACCCGGCGCGATGGTGATACCGAGGCTTTCGTGTCCGTTCGAACCAACATAGGTTTGCGGGAGGCGCACGGCGCCGGCGGTTGCATGGTTGACGAGTGGCGTTGCTGACGGCCCGTGGAACCGTGCCGCCGAAAACGCCGCGCGCGCGACTCCGGCCGGGTCGGCGGTACTCGCCGGAGAGGTTCCGTTCGGGACGAGGTTAGGCGCGCACGCGCTGAGTCCAAACGCACCAAGTATGAAGAGCAGTTGGCGAAGGCGCATCGTACCGACCTCAGTCGCTGACGCAAAACGGCTGAGGGCCTTCGTGGCGAGCTGGTCCTCTCCTGTGGGCGGAACTCGAGCGACGGTCCCTCGCACTGAGTGCTTCGGAATGAGCTGCGAAGGGCACGTTGCGCCGCGAACTCAACGGAGGCGCCTGAACGACGTCGTCAAATGTATTCCGTCGATGTACGGTACGGATGAACGGGCTGAGGTTGGCGTTTACGGGGGGTCGGGGTTCTACTCGCTGATCGAGAACCCGCGCGAGGTTTGGGTCGAGACGCCCTACGGGCCGCCGTCCGACAAGATCGCGCTGGGCGAGATCGCGGGCAAGAAGGTGGCCTTCCTGCCGCGGCACGGCAAGGACCACCGGTTTCCGCCGCAATCGATCAACTATCGCGCCAACGCGTGGGCGATGAAGGCGCTGGGCGTGACGCGGATCATCGGTCCAACCGCTTGCGGGTCGTTGCAAAAGCGGGTGAAGCCCGGCTCGATGGTGGTCGCCGACCAGATCGTCGACCGCACCACCGGGCGCAAGGACACGTTCTACGACGGTCCGATCACGACGCACGTCTCCTTCGCCGATCCGTACTGCGCGCAGCTGCGGCCGATCGCGGTCGACGCGCTGCGCAGCCTCGATATCGAGACGCACGAGAAGGGCACGATCGTCGTGATCCAGGGTCCGCGCTTCTCGACGCGGGCCGAGTCGAAGTGGTTCTCCTCGCTGGGCTGGGAGGTCATCAACATGACCAACTATCCCGAGTCGTACCTGGCGCGCGAGCTCGAGATGTGCTACGTCAACATCTCGCTCATCACGGACTACGACGTCGGCATCGAGGGGCTCGAGCCGGTCTCGCACCACGAAGTGATGAAGGTGTTCGCCAGCAACAACGAGCGGGTGAAGAACGCGATCTTCAAGATCGTCGCTGCGATCCCGGCCGAGCGGACCTGCGGCTGCGGCAGCGCGCTGGCCGGCGCGCGCGGCTGAACGGCTCGACGTGAAGCGCGCGCCGCTCCCCGGTCTCGACCTGGGCGTCTACGTGTCGGCGCTTCCGAAGCTCGTCCGCAACCCGGTGATCGTCGTCGTGCCGCTGCTGATGGCGATCGTCGGCGTGTTGCTGACCATGATCATGGTGCCGTTCAGCAGCGGCGGGGTCGGCTCGCTGACGCTCGGGCTCGCGCAGCTGATCGAGTTTCTGCTGGGGCTGTTCGGCCTGGGCACGGCCTGCGTGATCGCGGACGACGCCTGGCGCCACGGCCGGGCGTCGTTCGACCGCGACTGGACCGAGACGCAGCGCCGCAGCGGCGAGATCATGATGGCCGCCATCGGCTTCGGCTTGCTGACCACCGTCGCGCTCTACGTCACGCAGATCATCGGCATCGTCGGCTTCCTGCTGACCGCGGTCGTCATCGTGTTCTTGATCTGGACGATCCCGGCGGCCGCCGTCGGCGGGATTCCCGGCGGCGCCGCGATCCAAGTCTCGATCGAGCGCGTGCGCGCGAAGCCGTTCCCGGCGATCCTCGCGACGATCGTCGCGCTCGCGCTGTTGGGCTACGTCGTGCCGCTGGCAGGCAGCTGGATCGCGTCGCTGCTGCTCGTCTGGACCTTCGGCAGCTCGCTGGCCGAGCTGCTCATCGAAGCCGTCCTGCAGGCGATCGCGATCTCGTACGTCGCCCTGGTGATCACCAAGATCTACACCGACGACGCCTTCTCGTCTCGCCCCTGGTAGCGCTTGCGCGTCGCGCGAACCGTTCGACCTTCGACAGGCTGAGGAAATACCGGGCCTGCGGGCGATGCGCTGCGCTCAGCGTGACGATGACGGGGCGAGGGCCATGCGGACGAGGTCGGCGACCAGCGGCGGGCTGACGTTCGTGCGCGCGATCCGCTCGGCGTCGCCGATCGCGGCGAGCAGCTTGGCGAACGCGACAGGCTCGCGCGGCGCGAGGGCTTCGAGCCGCTCGCGCTGGTCGCGCGCCAGCAGCGGAACGTTGCCGCCGAGACCGAGCGCGATCCAGTCGCGCGTCAGCGTCTTGACGGTCTCCAGTCCGGCTTCGAGCGTCGGACGCGTCGCCCACGCCGTCGCGTCGGCTTCGTCACCGTGCGCGGCGGCGAAGAACCATGCGATGGCGGCATCACGCGTCGAGCCTTCGTCTTCGTTGAGGTAACCGAGCGCGCGCGCCGCGCTGCCGTTGGCGATGCTCGCCGCGCGTTCGGCGTCGTCCGGAGCGACGTCGTGCCGCCGCAGGACCTCCGTGACCTCGGCTTCGGTCAGCAGCGGGAACGTGACCTCGACCAGCCGCGACCGGATCGTCGGCAGCACGCGGTCGACCGCGGCCGTCGTCACGAGCAGCACGACGCCGGCGGGCGGCTCCTCGAAGAACGTCAGCAGCGCGTTGGCGGCCTCGCGGGTGAACTCGGCATCGCCGAGCACGAAGACCCGCTTCCCGCCGGCGTAGGAGTGTAGCGAGAGCTGACGCACCAGATCGCGCGCGGTCGTCTCGTCCGAGTCGTGAAATCCGCCGCCGTCGCGGTCGCCGATCTTGAGCTGACCCTCGGCGGCGTAGAAGTCGGGGTGCGTTCCGGCCTCGAACTGCACGCAGCCGCTGCACGTTCCGCACCAGCCGAGCAGCGAGCGCCTCGGCGTCACGCACAGCAGCGAGTGGGCCAGCTCGCGCGCAAACGTCTTCTTCCCGACCCCGCCCGGACCGGTGAACAAGTACCCGTGCGAGAGCGTCGCCGGAGTGAGGTGCTCGAAGAGCGCGCGCGGCCCGGCTGCGCCCACCACCTCGAAGCGGCCGTCGATCACAGCGGCGACGCGTGCAGGCGCCGCTGCAGCTCTTCGAGCGCGAGCGCTGCCAGCTCGGCGGTCGGCCGGGTCGCGTCGAGCACCACGTAACGGTTCGCGAATCGTTCCGCCAGCGCGAGATAGCCGTCGCGCACGCGGGTATGGAAGTCGACGTCTTCGCGCTCGAAGCGGTCCTCGTCGCCGCGCGCACGGACCCGTTCGCGTGACGCTGCGGGGGAAAGATCGAGCAGGAACGTCAGGTCGGGCGCGATCCGGTGCGTCGCGACCAAGCAGATCTCGAGCAGCGACTCGACGTTGAGCCCTCGCCCGAACCCTTGATAGGCGACGGTCGCGTCGAAAAAGCGGTCGCACAGGACGACCGTGCGCTCCTTGAGCGCCGGCGCGATGACGTCGGCGACCAGCTGCGCGCGCGACGCGTTGAGCAGCATGACCTCAGCGATGGGATCGACCGCATACGGCGGATGAAGGAACAGCGCGCGTAAAGAATCGCCGAGCGGGGTACCGCCGGGCTCGCGCGTGACCAAGACCTGACCGAAGTTCCTGGTAAGGTCCTGCGCCAGCGCAGCGATCAGCGTCGACTTTCCGGCCGCCTCGATTCCTTCGAAGGTAATCAGCACCGGGCGCTCTTCGCGACGACCGCTGTCCGGCCATGGCTGGAGGTGACGCCATCTTCAACGAGCTGCTCAAACGCCTGGGTGGGGGACGAAGAGAGCGCCGCACCGCCGATCGGCTCCGGCGGCGCTATCCGATCGCGTGGCTGCGCGACGGCGCGCTGGTGCCGTCGTTCGGATTGGAGATCTCCGAGAAGGGCGTGCTGTTCGCCACCCGAGAGGCGCCGGCGACGCCCTCGATCGACGTCGCGATCGACCTCGCTGCGCAGCGCGTGCGCGCGCGCGTGAAGGTTGCGCGACAGGGGACGATGGCGCGCGACGGCATCGACTGGGTCTTGATCGCCGGGCGTGTTCGAAGGGATCGCCGCCGACGACTGGGACGCCGTCGTGCGCTACTGCAAGAACTTCGACGAACCGGGCCACAAAGCAGCCGACGAGCTCTCGGCACTGTCGGACGCCGACGACGACGCGTACCGTCTGCTGCCGCTGCGCATTCAACAGCGGGTCGTCGCCGAGCTCGTCGCTGCCGGCCGACTCGGCGAGAACAGCCGGCCCGAGAACCCGCTGCTGCGCATGTCGTCCGCCGGCACGACGGCGCTCGGCGCGCAGCGGCTGCTCGTCCACAGCCGCCGGCACGTCGAGGGCGAGGTCCTCCAATACGACTCGGTCCTCATCATCGACGACGCCGGCACCGTGCGGCTCGAACGCTAGCAGGTCAGGCGTGAACGGACGTGAGCGCGCGGTGGACGCGCCCGTCCGCACCGATGAAGAGCGTCTTCCCGGGGACGTTGACTTGGACGAGCGGACGGCTCGGTGACATCGACTCGGCCGACGGCGTCCACACGAAGTGAGGCAGGACGGTATAGAGGTGCTGCTCGATCGCTTGCGGTGACATCACGTCGCTGAGCGCACCGGCGTTCGCGCGAAGCGAGTCGTTCACGAAGTCGACGACGTCGCTCAACGAGGGCGTTCCCGACGCCGGAGCTTCGATGCCGAGAAACTGCCACGATCCGGCGTCGACCCAGGCGTCGGCGACACGCTGGCCGCTCTTCTCGAAATGCACCAGATAGTACGGGTCGCCCGGCCGGTCGGCCGCGCTTCCGAGCACGGTCGAAAGATCGGCCGCGGACGGCTGAGCCCCGAACAGATCCTTGCTGAGCGGACCGTTGCGGTCGAGCTGGTGGTCCTTGATCCCGGCGAGGGCGACTTGACACGCCTTTTGCTCGTCCGTCGCGCCGGCGGCGCTCGGTGGCGGCTCGGAACCGGAGACGTCGAAACGCCACTCGAGGTCTTCGCTCGCCGGCGAAGCGCTCGTCACGGTCACGTAGCCGGGTGGCTCGACTCCGTCGCACGGTTCGCGCCATGCGTCTCGCAGCCATGAGTACAGCGTCGCGTACAGTCTGGCGGATCCGTACCCACCACCGGTCCCGCACGTGTCCCTGGTCGTATGCGGCGGCGGTACGTTGTTCGGCTGGCCGATCGTTGCGAACGGGACCTGCGGAACGGGATTGTTCACGAAAAAGCCTTTGGCCACCGCGCTTCCGTTGGCGTCCTGGTCGTACACGACGCCTCTGATGACGACCCAATGACGGTTCCCCCACACGACCGCAGGCGCGGGCAACTTGGCAGAAACGAGCGCGTTGCACAAGCGCCGAACGCCGTCGAGCTGCGCGTCGCTGTGCGACGCATAGTTGACCTTCCGAGCGAGCGCGTGCGTATTGAGCAGCTCTGCGAGGGCGTCAGGGGCGGTGGACCATCGCTGACTTCCGACCATCATCGGACCTTTGAAGAGCAGCCTTTGGTCGGTGACCGGCGATCCGAGGTTCGCCAAGATCATTTGCGCAGCCGCGGCTCCGCAGTAGTTCTCGGTGTCCTGTTGATGGTAGGGCAGGCCGGTGTCGACCACGTTCATTTCTCTCGAGCTCCGTTTCGGACCCTGACGAGCCTCCATCCCAACGTATCCGTGCGCAGCTTTCGCGCGGACGGGAGGCGGCCGAAGGCACAGCGGGAGATCGCGCCACCCAGCGAGTTGCCGATCGACGCGGCGTCGTGGGGAACGCCGTCGATGATGGTCCCGGATTCGGTCCAGCGGCTGAACCAGGCGTAGAGCACGTCCGGCGCGCTGAAGTCCACCGTGAGCCCTGGCGGAACGACGACCGCGTTCAGCGGCGACTCGACCGTTTCTCCGTTGACGAGCGCCTTCGCGGACAAGCCGAACATCAGCGGAAACGGCGCGTCGTTTCGAACGTCGTAGCGCCGTCGCGGGACGTGAGTCAAGAGCTCCGAAGAGGCGAAACCGGCCTCTGAATAGACCGTAAGCGTACGGTCGGACACGGCCTCGGTGGCGGCAACGATCCGCAGCGGGCGTCCGACGACGTTCACGACGCTTGCCACGAAGATTCCGTACTGCTCGGCCCAAGAGACACTGTTCGTCGACGCAGGAATCCAGGTGAGCCAAGCGACGTTCGGTCGCGCGCCTTTTGCTGCGCGCGCCAGCACGAGCCGTGAGTCCGGCGACAGGCCCGCGGCAACGTCTGCGTCGACGTCGAGGACGACGGAATTCGTCAGCTCGTCGTTCACCGACGGAAGCCGGCCTTGTACTGCATCCCACACTCATCGTGGGCTTCCGGCGTTACCAGCCGGTTAATGCGGAGCGGTAATCGGAGCGAGCCCGTCGTAAGACTCCCCCTGCGTCGTGACCGAGCCCACGCTGTGAGGTGGAGTGACCCCGACGAGCGCGGCCCGAGACGTTCGTGGACTGGCGGCCGTATTGTCCGCCCGGGATCCCCGCGTCGTCATCGTCACGGCGCCGCCGGGGTACGGCAAGACGACCCTCGTGCGCGAGTTCGCACAAATCGTGGGACGGCTCGTCGAATGCCCGTTGCCGGCGACGGCGGAACCTTTCGAACTCGTCCGCGCGGTCGTCGATGCGACGATCGGTGACGATCGCGTCAGGATCGAACGGCTAGCCGCCGACCGGCTCGCACAGCACCGCGGCGCGACCGGGTCTACGGCGCGCGAGACCTTGTTGCGCGAATGGACCGCCGGGACGGACTCCGAGCTGTTCGCGCTGCGAGACCCGTCGGGGATGCTCGCGACCCCCGCCGGCGCCGAGTTGATGTCGGAGCTGCTCGCGAACCTCCCGCCGAGCCGAACGCTCGCGATCGTTTCGCGCGAAGCGCTGCCGCCCGCGGTGGCGCAGCTCGTTCGCGGCCTCCAGCCACTTGAGGTGGGATGCGGGGAGCTCGCCCTCGATTTGGACGAGACCGCCGCTCTCGCGGAGCGAAGCGGCGTGCCGCCCGCGGCCGTTCGGCCGATCTTCGACCTTTGCCGAGGTTGGCCGCTCGTCACGGAGCTCATGATGGGTCTCGTCCGGCGCGAAGGGATCGACGCGCTGCTCGAAGCGACCGAACCCGTGCCGTACGGCGCGCTGTTCGCGTTTGCCGGGCATCGGACGGTAGCGGCACTCTCCGAGTCCGTTCGCAACGCGCTGATCGTGGCGATGCTGCTGCCGTGGACTGGTTACGTGACGCTCGTGCGAGTTCTCGGCGACGAGTGCGACGACGCCGTCTTCGCGCGGCTTCGTTCGCTCCCGTTCATCGAAACGGCCGCGGACGGATCCGCCGTGCGCGTCCATCCCGAGGTTCGCGAGCTCGTCCGCGTTCGGTTCGAGCCCGCCGTACGAACGCTCTACGAGCGGACGATCGAGGCGCTGACGGGAGACGGCGAGTACACCACTGCGGCCGGCATCGCTTTGGACGCCGGCGACGTCATTCGCGCCGCCGCGACCGTCGATGCCGCACCGCCCTACACGGCCTCAGCCGCATCGATCGCCGACTACGAGCGCGTGATCGACCAAATCGACCGCTCGCTCATCACCCGGTACCCGAATCTGTGGATCGCGACCATTCCCTTCCGGTCGTTCGCCGTCGACCCGGCGACCTACGTGCGGGAAGCAGAGACCGTCTACTTCTGCCTGCCGCCGGGGGCGAGCGCCGACCAACGGGCCGCGGTCGTCATGCTGCTGTCCTCGGCGTACGTCAACGTCGGCCGGCTCGACGACAGCGAGCAGGTCATCGCGGAGGCACTCAACGGTTTCGCGTCGACGAAAGACGCGGCAAGGGCGGGAATCCTGAACTTTCTCGCCGCCCTCCGAGGGATCGAGGGGCGGTTCCGGACGGCGCGCGAGCTCGCGGCCGAAGCGGCGACGATAACGCGTGACGCGTTCGGCGAGAACCAAACGCTCCACTACATCGAGGCGCACGAGGCGGCGTATCGCGGAAAGCAAGATCGCGTCGTCGTCATCATCGACGAGCTGCTTCGCCGGCGAGCCCGCGAGCAGTTGCCGCTGTACACAGCGTACGCCGCGATGAACGGCGCGATCTTCTCGTGGGTGAACGGCGACGACGCGTCGTTCGAACGCTACGTCTCCGCGCTCGAGGCGAGCTCGACGCCCGGACTGGAGGCCGGTCTGGCGCCGATCATCGAGGCGGCACGCGGGCGGCCCATTCGCGTCGACGACGACTACCCATGGCCCGTCATTTCGGCCATGGCCCATCTCTATCGGATCGGCGAGGCGGAATCCGACGAGGACGCGGTGGCTGCCGCGCGCGCCGCGGCCCAAGCCGCGAACCGGCGGAAAGACCCGTACACCCGGCTGCTGGCGGGGACGGCGCTGTTCGTCCTCGACGAAAGCTCGCGCGCCGAACAGGCTGCCGCGTTGAAGGCGCTGATCGCGGCGTTCGAGAGTCCGGAGATGGCCGAAGCCGTCAACGGCGTCATCGAGGGCACGGGCGCGGGAATGCTCACACACTTCGTCGAGCGCCGCGTTCTGCGCAGCAACGGCCGCCACGAGACGAAACTGACGGTCGAGCTCCTCGGTGGTCGCGTCGTTCGCGACGGGAGTCCGGTCCGTTTGACGGACAAGGAGTTCGAATTCCTCGCGCTGCTGGCTTCGTCTCGAACGGCCTTGTCGCGCAACCGCATCGGGGAAGCGCTTTGGGACCACCTCGATCCGGAGGAGTGGCCGAACAACCTGAAGGTCACGCTCCACCGCGTGCGCAGCAAGCTGGGGTCCAAAGACGTCGTCTTGAACGAAGACGGGCTGTTTCGGCTCGCCCCGCGGATCGAGGTCGATGTGCGGCGGATCGAAACCTGCGTGCGCGGCGCCCGCGGTCGTCCTCTCGACGACGCGATCAGCAGCGAGCTGGCGAACGTGATCGCAGCCTACCGGTCCGGCGCATCGCCGCGGTTCGACCGTTTCGCTTGGGCCGGCCCGCTGGCGATGCGCTTGGACGACCTGGTGGTTACCGTCGCGGAAGCGCTCGCTGCGGACGCCTGCGCCCGCGGTCGTTCCGACGAAGCGATCGGGTACGCCGCGGTCATGGAAGCGATCGACGCCCTCAGCGAGCGCGCATGTGAGCTCACGATCCACGCCTTCCTTCGCGCGGAAGACGTCGACGGTGCTCGACGCGCCCTGCGGCGCTATTCGGCGGTGCTCGCGCAAGAGCTCGGCGCGAAGCCGTCGGCCGCGCTCACCGAGCTCCTGCGCGCTCATCCCTGATCCTACGGAGAGCCGACGAGGATCCCCATCGGTCCTGCGACGCTTCCCGCCACCGGTACCGGTTCGACGGTCTGACCGGTCTGGTGGTGGGCGTAGTCTTGCACCACGATCTGTCGTTGCGGAACGTTGTCGATCCACTCGAGCCGAAGGGGCTTCGACGCGTCGACGTCGTCTTCGATGATGACGAACGACAGAACGGCGTCGCCGTCGCCCGCAACCGGCCGCGATCCTTCGCTGATCTCGACGTACGCTCGGGAGAGATCCTCGGTCAGTCGCACGTTGAGCACCATCGGGCCGGCCGTGTAGGACAGGTTCTGCACGGTCAGCGGCGAGACGGGGTCGGTGCCGTACGCAATCGTGATCGTTGCGCTGCTCGCGGTTCCCGACGACGGCCCGAAGTCGCCGGGACCGCTCGTGTTCACCAGAATGGTGAGCGTGTTGTTCGCGATCCCGGTGTGAAGGAAGAGAGGATCACCCTGGTAGTTCAAGATCCCCAGCGGTTGGGTCGAGCTCTGGCCGCCGATCGAAACGATCGCGGAGTCGAGCATTGCTTGCAATGGGCCGGCGCTCATGGAGAAATCCTCGGTGTGGGAGAAGAGTGCGAAATGGGGTGCCGTGGCTGTGTTTGGAGCCGAACGTAGGCGGACGCGATTTCGCGCGCAACCTCGTGACCGTGCTCCGTGATGACGCTCATCGCGCGCGCGTCGCGCTGCAGAACGACGCAGGATTCGCAGATCGACGCCGCGCGCGGGAGCGCGTACCCCGGTACGTGGCGCGAGACGAACTCCGCGATGCCATGTGGACCTGAAACGTGAAGCCACATCTTGAGAAGACCGTCCGGTGTGCGCGCCAAGAGCTCGTCGAGCGGCTCCTCCGCGACCGAACCGATGCGAAGCCGCGGTAGTTCTTCTTGCGGGAATCCGCAACACGCGACGAGTTGCTGATCCGGCGTCACCGACAATCCGTCGAGGATCTGTCGGCACGCTCCCGACGCGAAGTCGGGGTGGCCGGCGAGAAACGTGTCGTTGGACAGCGCCGCGGCTCCGCGCCCGCCGGCGTCCGTGATCCAGGGATCGCGAACGAGCTGCACCCGGCGGCCCGCGATCAGGTCGGCCAGTTCCGAGACGAGCGGCGCTTCGTCCCAGCGGTCTTGGTCGCAGTCCTCGATCGAGACGCGCACGGCGATCCCGTGAGCTGCGGCAGCGCGCACGGCGTGGGCGATCCGCTCGACCGGCACGAACTTCTGGTGAAACGTCCCGGTCGAGAGCATCAGCTCGCCCAAACCGTGACGGCGGAGCCGCGCCAGCCGCTTGCGCGCGGCCTCGCCGTCGACTGCCCAGTATCCGTTCGAGATCGCACGAACCGCGAATCCTCTTCCGTGGGCGTGCCCGACGAGCGCGTCGAGATCCGGCCCGAGCAAGAAGCACTCTCCGCCGGTGAACGTGATGCGTTCGATGCTCGGAACGCGCGCCGCCTCGTCGATCAGACGATGGATGCGATCGACCGGAATACGCGAGCGAGCTTTCGGGCTCGCGCCGACGCAGCAGTGGTCGCAGGCAGCGGTACACTGACGCGTCGTCAGGATCGACAACACGCGAGGACGAACGAACATAGGTCCCTCGAACGCAGGCTGATTCGTGCGAGGCCTCGCCGCCGCACCCGAGCGGACCGCCGAAGCGTGCCGCTATCATGGCGCGAGGCCGTTACAGCCCGGTTACTGAGAGCCTACGAGCCGCCGGGGCGTTCGAAAGTCAGTGCGCCTTGAAGACCGCGACCCCGCGGGGACCGTTGATTCCGCTCGCGCTGCCGGAGACCGTCGCGAGCGGCGCTTCGTTCAGCGTCCCCGTCGGGTTCGCGCCGAACAGCAGCAGGCTGCTGGACAAGTCGTTGGCCTCGTAGATGCGGCCGGTCGCGTCGAGCGTCAGCCCGTCGTTGCCGCCGTCGAGCGTGGTGTTGGCTCCGGTAATCGTCGCCAGCGGCGCCTCGTCGACCGTCCCGGACGTGACCGCGGCGAAGACCAGGATGCGGCCGGTATCGACGACGGTGATCTTTCCGGTCGTGTCGACCGCGATGCCCCACGGGTAGTTCAGCGTGGTCGTCGCGTCGCGCGGGATGCGCGCGACCGGCGCCTCGGCCGTCGTTCCACTCGGGTTGGGTGCAAAGACCGTGATGCCGCTGACGTTGTCGGTCACGTAGATGCGGTCGTTCGCGTCGAACGCGAAGTGGTGCACTTCGGCGATCGGCAGGCCCGTGCTCGTGGAGATCATCGCAATCGGCGTCGTGACCGTCCCCGACGGGTTCGCCGCGTAGACGACGAACGACCCCGGACACGCAGAGTAGATTCGGCCGACGAGGTCGACGCCGATCCCGTAGCCCGGGTAGCAGTTTCCGCTCGTCCCCGAGGTGACGTCGATCGTCGCGACCGGCGCCTCGTTCAGCGTTCCGAGCGGGTGCGCGGGATAGACGGTGATGGTCGTCTGGTTCGCGACGTAGATTCGTCCGCTCGCATCGAGCGCGACGTCGCCCGGCGCGGTGAGGCCGGTATTGGAGCCGGCAATCGTCGTGACCGGCGTCCCAATCGGTAGACCGGAGGCGTTCACGGCGTATCCGGTCACGGAGTTCGCGCCTTGGTTCGCGACGAACACGGTCGCCGGCACCGGTGACGGCGTCGGAGTCGGCGTCGGAGTCGGAGTCGACGTCGGAGTCGCCGTCGGTTTGGGGGTCGGCGACGCCGTCGGAGACGGGGTCGGTGTCGCGGTCGCCGACGATGAAGGGCGCGGCGTCGGAGTCGGAGTCACGGTGGGGCTCCCGGTCGGAACCGAGCTCGGACTCACCGTCGGCGTCGGGACCGGCGGAGTCACCGTCCGTCCCGTTCCGCCCGAGCCGCTGCAGCCCGCGGCGACCATCGCGGCGAGCATCACGGCACCGGCTACGGAGGCGTCGATGACGCGCGGAGCGGAACGGCGAGGACGGGCGTCGGCACCAACGGACATCGCGGCCTCCTACAGGTCGACGATTCTAGGCTAGCGGATGGCCGTAGGTTCCGGTATGGGGGACCACCCTACCCCAGCGAGCGCGGCGAGTTAGACGTCGGGACCCTTGAAGATCCGCACGCGGCGGTTGGGCTCGAGGCCGGTCGACCGTGACTGCACCCGGTACCGCTCGGCGAGCTGGTGCTGCATCCGGCGGATGTAGGAGGTCTGCGGGGTCAGCTCGACCGCGCGGCTGTCGAGCAGCACCTGGTAGACGGCCTCCTCGGCCTCGCGCATCGCGATCTCCTCGACGTCGATCGACGGCAAGTTGAAGACGTCTTTGAGCGCGTTCTGGATCTGGGTCGTCGTGTTGGTCTTGATCGAATAGATGGGGACGTTCTCGGCGGCGATCTGCTTGAGCCGCTCCGACTCCTTGCGTTCGAGCGCCTTGAGGGTAAGGACGACGTCGGCGTCGTCCCACTTGCGCGCGATCGAACCGTGGACGCGCAGGTTGTGCACGGCCCGTTCGATCTTGTTGCGCGAGACGCCGTAGGGAAAGATCATCAACGGCTTGGCGTCCTCGGGAACGTTCTCACCGGCGGCGCCGAACAGCGCCGCGTCGTCGTCGCGCGGCTGGATGCGGAACTCGCGGACCTTGTCGGGCGAAATCGCCTCGGGGTTGGCGTGCTGGACGATGTCGATCGTCCCGCCGGCGGTGCGCTGGCGCACTTCCGGCTGGGGCTGGTACCCGCGCAGCAGCGCGTCGACGACCTCGCCGACGTTCTGGTGAATCGCCAGCCGGTCGCGGTCCTGGATCTCGACGACGACGTCGAACGTCGGGGGCTGCTTGCGCTCGAGCACCGTCTTGCGCGTCCCGCGCCGGCGCGCTTCCTCGTCGGAAAGCGTGACCGCGGTGATCCCGCCCAGCAAGTCCGACAGCGTCGGATTCATCAGCAGGTTCTCGAGCGTCTGGCCGTGTGCGGTGCCAATCAGCTGGACGCCGCGTTCGGCGATCGTGCGGGCGGCGAAGGCCTCCGCTTCGGTGCCGATCTCGTCGATCACGATCACCTGCGGCATGTGGTTCTCGACCGCTTCGATCATGACGTTGTGCTGCAGGTGCGGGTCGGTGACCGGCATGCGGCGAGCGTGACCGATCCCCGCGTGCGGAACGTCACCGTCGCCGGCGATCTCGTTCGAGGTGTCGACGATCACGACGCGCTTGCGGTCTTCGGCCAGCACCCGCGCGCACTCGCGCAGCATCGTCGTCTTGCCGACGCCGGGCCGGCCGAGCAGACATATCGACTTCCCGCTGCGGATCACGTCGAGCACGATGTCGATCGTGCCGTACACGGCGCGACCGATGCGGCAGGTGAGTCCGACGATGCGGCCCGTGCGGTTCCGGATCGCGCTGATGCGGTGCAGCGTCTGCTCGATCCCGGCGCGGTTGTCGCCGCCGAACGGCGAGAGCCGCGCCGTGATGTGCGCGATGTCCTCGGCCGTGATCGCCGTGTCGCTCAAGAACACGAAGTCGTTCTCGAACCGCGCTTCGGGAACGCGCCCGAGGTCGAGCACCACTTCGATGACGTCGGCGAGATTGGGGAGACGGACGAGCGCCTGGCGGAGCGGGAGGGGGAAGATGTCCAGGAGCTGCGTGAGCTCCCAGTTCGGCACGAAGGACTCGGCGTTAACGGCCAACCTGTCTCCTCGTCGACGTCGGTCGATTGTCGGTCGTCGCCGCCCCCGCCGCCGGGAGCCCGCGACGGGTCGACGCCTTCCCGCCCGCGGGTTCGAACACCTGGAACATCGCCCGTGTGTCTACCCCGAAAGGGCTGCGCGGTTTCGGTTCGCTGCTCGGCGAGGGACGTCGTATCGAGCGCGCCGTACTCGCGCGCATGGCAACGCGTTATCTCGAGGATTTTGCGGTCGGCACGGTTGCCGAGGTCGGGTCGGTGACGGTCTCGCAAGACGAGATCATCGAGTTCGCGCGGCGCTACGATCCGCAGCCCTTCCATACCGATCCCGAGCTCGCGAAGTCGTGGCCCTACGGCGGCCTGATCGCCAGCGGCTGGCAGACCGCGCTGCTGATGATGCGCGTCATCGTCGACAATTTCATCGATCCGCAGACGAGCCTCGGCTCGCCCGGCCTGGGCCCGATTCGCTGGAAGCTGCCGGTGCGCCCCGGCGACACGTTGCGCGTGCGCGCGCGCATCCTCGAGAGCCGGCGCTCGCAGAGCAAACCGGACCGCGGCTCGCTGACCTTCGAAGCCGAAGTCCGCAATCAGAACGACGAGATCGTGATGGTCGTCGAGAACTGGGTCGGGATCGTCCGCACGCGTCCTATCGCCGAGTAGCCCGGTCCGTCAGTGCCGCTTCGCTGATTGACCTCCGAGCACGGTCACGGTCACGGTAACCGGAACCTGCACCATGTTGCCGTGCGAGTCGGCGAACGTCAGCGCGCACGCGCCGGCGGCGTCGGCCGTCACGGTGAAGCTGGTCGCAGGCGTCGACGGCGTAACCGTGACGATCGGGACACTGCCGGGAGCACACGTGTCCGTCTCCACGAACGACCCGGCGTAGTTCGGCTCGCTCACCGCCACTGCGGCCGTTGCGCCGATCGCGTCGAACGCGAGTGCCGTCGGGCTCGGCACGACGACGGACGGCGTCGCGGTCGGTGCCGGCGTCGGCGTCGGCGTTGCCGTCGGCACCGGCGTAGCGGTCGGATTGGGCGGCGGCGGTGCGGGCGACGAGCTGCCGCCTCCGCCGCACGCCGCGATGAGGGCCACGGCGCCAAGCGCCGCGACTCGCACGATGATGGCTGTCCGCGCGTTCATCTCAGTGCCGCCTTGCCGACTGGCCGGATAGAATCGTCGTGGTGACCAGGACGTTCGACGACGCCGTGTTGCCGTGGATGTCGATGTACGCAATCGTGCACGAGCCCGCGCCGACGGCGGTGACGGTGAATGCCGCCGGACCTCCCGTATACGGCTGCGAGACGGTCGCGATACCGCTGCAGGTGTTCGTCTGAGTGATGAGACCGACATAGGCGTTCTCGCTCGCCGTCTCGACGGCGGTATCCGACGAGCCGGCGCCGTTGAACGAGAGCGACGACGGCGTCACCACGAGGGTGCCGGGGACCGGCCCGACTGGGCCGGCTGCGAGCGCGACCGCACCGGCCAAGTCATTCGAGCTGATCGTCGCGACCGGTGCGGTCTGCAGCGTCCCGCTGTCGGTGGCGTATCGCCGCAGTTGCGCGGGGCCTGTCTGCGTGATCTCCTGCACGAACAACGAACCGTTGGGTGCCCACTGTCCGAACGCTTGACCGAATGCCGAGAGCGACGCGATCGGCGGAATGCTCCGGATCTCGTCATCGATGAAGCCCGTCCCCGGATACGTGTACGGGAAGGCCGTCACGTCACCGGCCGCATCCAGTGACGGAACCGGCTCGGGCGCCGCGGTGACGACCTGCATCGCGCCCGACGGCACGAACGTGCTCCCGTTCAACGTGTAGCGCACGACGAGGAAGATGCGGCCGGCCGGAGCGGGTTCTTGCGCCGACATGCCGACCAGGAGATTGCCGGAGTTGTCGAACCTGAGCCCGCCCACCAGCTGGTCTGAGAATGCAATGCTCTTGGTCAACTGGGCGCAGTTCCCGATCCGCGTCGGTGACTCGCTGCCGTTCACGATGAGCGCGCGGTACAATGCGCAGGCCGATCCGTTCACCGTGACCTCCGCGAAGTACGCGTTGCCGGCGCCGTCGATGGTGAGGCCGCTGAGTGACCCCAAATTCGCGGGGAACGTCGTGACCTTCGACGGGGCGACGTTGCCGGTCTGGCCCGGATATGTGTAGATCGCGTTGCCGGCCGCCACCGAGACGTTTCCGTCCTGATCGGTCGCCAGGCCGACGTCGACGGTGCCGAGGGTCGGCAATTGGGTCGAGCTGCCGGTGATGCGGAGGAACGGCGCGACGTTCGTGGTGGCGTTCTCGTCGTACGCCAGCAGGATCGGCGGCTGCGCGATCCGCTGCGGCGGAGTTCCCGTTACCACGTACGGCTGGGTCAACACCCAGACGAGTGCTTTGCTGGGGCTGGGGTTGGGTGCGGAGGGGCTCAAGGCGGCCGTCGCCGCGCGCAGACCGTTCGCGGTCGCGGTCAGCGTCGCCGAAGGTGGCGACGTCGCACCGCTGTACGCCAGACAGGCGGAGATGTAGGAGCCGGTCGTCACCGCGATCGACTTCGCGCTTCCGCCGGGCGCCGGACCGCACCGGCCGTTCGACGTCGCGAACAGGTACGTCGCGGGCGTCGTGTCGGCGTCGGCCAGCGTCACGTTCGTATTCGTCCCCGGGCCGACGATCGCGTACCCGGCGGCGTCGACGGTGTAGACGATCACCGGAATCACCACCGGCGTGCCCGTCAGCGGCGATGACGTGCCGAGCTCGAGCACGAGGGCCGCGGGAACGCCGTTGAAGGTGACCGCGACGTCGTTGAGCTTGCCCGCCACGATCGTCGTCGAGATGCTGCCGCTCGAGAGCACGCTTCCGGTCGCGTTCGGGCCGGAGTACAACGTCACGGCGAAGGTGGCCGGTCCCGCCGGAACGGTCAGGGTCCAGCTGCAGGCGACCGACGCGGTCGGCGTGCTCGGCGGACTGCATCCAGAGACGAGCGTGCCACTCACCGGCACCGAAAATACTTGCGGCGCACCGCCATTCACGACGATCGAGATCGACTGCGTGCCGGCCGAAACGTACGACGGCCGGCGCGCGTTCGCGGCCGCGGCGCGAGTCGTGGCAGGAATCTCGAGCTGGAACGTCACCGACTGCTCGGTAACGCCGCCCGGCGAAGGAGTTGCCGGCACGCTTCCTGGAGAGGTCGCGCCGCCGCCGCCACACGCCGCGAGCGCGATGCAACTCGCAATTCCAGTCGCCACCACCAGTCGACGCATCTTCACCCTCCGGAGCACAGACCCGGCTCGACGACCTTCGCGTCGTCCCTATCGATCCCCGGCAGCACCTTGCCGCGAAGTTCGCACAACGCAACGTCGTACTCGCGCGCCAACCGTTCCACCAACTCGCCGGCGCTCGGGACGTGCGCGACCGCACCGATGCCTTGGCCCGAGCCCCAGATGTCACGCCAGGCTTTGGCCGCGCCGAAGTCCATCTTCGACGGGTCGCTCTGCGGCAAGTTGTCCGGATCGAGTCCCGCGTTGACGATCGAAGGCCGCAGATAGTTGCCGTGGACGCCGGTGAACAGGTTGGTGTAGACGATGTCGTGCGCGCTCGACGCGACGATACTTTCCTTATACTGCTCGGTGGCGTTGGCCTCGCGCGTCGCGATGAACGCCGAGCCGACGTAGGCGAAGTCGGCGCCGAGAGCGCGCGCCGCCAATACCGCACGCCCGTTGGCGATCGCGCCCGACAGCGCGAGCGGACCTTCGAACCAGGCGCGAATCTCCTGCACGAGTGCGAACGGCGACCACGTTCCGGCGTGTCCGCCGGCGCCCGCCGCGACAGCGATCAGCCCGTCGGCGCCTTTCTCGATCGCCTTGCGCGCGAAGTTCACGTTGATCACGTCGTGCAGCACGACGCCGCCGTAGCCGTGAACCGCGTCGTTGACCTCGGGCCGCGCGCCGAGCGACGTGATGACGATGGCGACCTTGTGGCGCACGCACGCCTCGAGATCGTGCTGCAGCCGCGCGTTCGACTTGTGCACGATCAAGTTCACGGCGAACGGCGCGGCCGGGCGCTCGGGGCGCGCCGCATCGTGCGCGGCTAGGTCAGCTTCGATCCGTTCGAGCCACTCGTCGAGCACGGGCTCCGGCCGCGCGTTGAGCGACGGAAACGCACCGATCACGCCGGCCTTGCACTGCGCGATGACCAGCTCGGGCTGCGACACGATGAACATCGGCGCCCCGATCACCGGCACCGCCAACCGCCGGTGCAACAGCAACTCAGACAGCATGTCATACGGAGCTTGTCGACGTATGAACGATCTTCCCCGTGGGAAACCGCAGGATCCCGCGGTCGCTAGATCCCGAGATACGTGCGGAGGCGACGCTCGCGGGTCGTGTCGAGCTCGTGGTGGCGCTGTGAGTCGCGGTATTCGGCGGCGACGTCGAACGCGCCACCCGGGCACGCCCACGCGACCGGAGGCTCGGAACCCTCGACACGAACCTTCGCATCGTTCGCTCCGGGGAGATTCGACGCGGGCTTCCCGGCGATGCAGATGCGCACGAGGTCGACCGCCAGCAACGGACGTCCGCTGTAGCTCTGGCCGACGCGGAATCCGCCGAGCATGCCGGAACCGTCGTACGTGTCGTCGAGGTAGAGCGGACCGTGGTCACCCCACTTCATCCATGCTCGGAAGTCGTCGACGCTCGCGAAGTCGACCGCCCCTTCTTGGTAGGTGACCGTGTACGGAGACTCGCCGGAGAGCCGCCGGCACGCATCCGAGCCGGCGGCGCCGGCTTCCATCACGCCGCCGGCCAACTCGACCGTCATCTCCTGCGGCCTCGTATCGAGATCGAACGGTATCACGCCGGTGCGCGTGTTGTGCCAACGCAGCACGCGCGTCGTGGCCGACGGCGCCGACACGTCGAGCGACCCGTTGGCGTTGCGCAGCGAGAACGTCGCCCCCGAACGCAACGCAATCGTCTGCGCGATCGCCAAGGACGGCTGTCCCGACATCGACCCGGCGATCAGCTCGCATCCCTGGCCGGACTCGCTGTTGCTGAAATTGCTCTCCCGAACGCCGTCGAAATCTTGCCGGAGCATCGCTTCGTCGAGCTCGACCGGATCGAGGATCGTTCGCGCGCATCCGTACCACGCGATCACCGGTGGGGGCGAAGCCGCGCGGGTCCACGCGAACGAGCTGCCGGGCGACGGCCGAAGCATTGTCGGCGGCGATGATCGACGCAGAGCTTTTCGACGGTCAGGCTGTTCGTGCCGTTCGGCGCAACGGTGAAGGTGACCGTGGTGCCGTCGCGGGCGTATGCCGTCGGCGGGAACGCTCGCAAGTCGTACTCGAGCGCGCGTTCGGACGCGAAGTCGTAGGAGTTCTCGTCGGCGTTCGTATCGTTGAACGGCGATGCCGCGACGTAGGAACCCTGCGCGCCGTACCACGGATCGGTCCGCCCGTCCATGGTGAGCGTGCGGGTGCCGGCCGGCCACGTATAGCGCCGCTGGAGCTCAGACAACGCTTCGACGCGAAACGTCCCCTGGGGCGTGCGAGCAACCAACGTGTCACCGGGCCGCACGACGAGCTCGTCGTCCGGAAAGACACGCTGGCTGAGCACGCACGCGACGAGTGCCGGTACACCCAGGAGGGCCAGCATGATGGCGACCCCACGCCGAACGATCATGCTGACGGTATCGGCACGACGTCCGCTGCGCGTTACCAGTCGGCGGCGCGCGATCGACGCCGGCGCCCGATCGCCTCCGATCCTACAGCATGACCAAGCCGAGTCGGATGCCCAGCGTGACGGCTTCGGTGCGCGTGGCCGCGCCGAGTTTCGACAGGATCGCGGCGACGTGGGCTTTGACGGTGTTGTCGCTGATCGCCAGCCGTGTTGCGATGCGGTGGTTCGACCAGCCGTTGGCGAGCATCGCAAGCACTTCGCGCTCGCGTTCCGTCAGCGTTTCTAGCTGGACGGCGGCGATAGCGACGGTGGCAGACGTGCCGAGCGCGTCGCGCACCGCACCATCGAGGACGATCAGGCCGGCGCGCACGGCGTCGATCGCGGCCGTCAGCTCGTAAGCGTCAACGCGCCGCACGAGTACCGCGGCCGCTCCGGCGCGCATCGCTGCGAAGGCAACATCGGCGCGAGGGTCGTCGAGCAAGAGGATCACCGGCTCGTCGAAGCCTTGTGCGATCGCATCGGCCGCTCCACGCCCACCGGGTGCGTCGACCAGCACGACATCGTGCCCTCCGGACGCATCCTCGGCAGCGACGCGCGGCACCAGCTCCACCGCGTTGCCGAGCAGTCGTTCGAGCCGTTCGCGCGCGTCTGGGCCGGCGTCGATCGCGACGCGCGCGCGATCAGGCCGCGCGCCCGTGCTCCGCTGCGCGGGCGGCAGCGACGAAACGCTGGATATCGTCCGACGGAACGGCGAGCGCGAGGCCGCCGATGACGACCATGCTGTTGATGCCGACCACGCGGCCGTGTACGTCGGCGAGCGGGCCACCGGAGTTGCCGGGCGCCAGCCGCAAGTCGGCCGTGACGAAGCGGCGGCCGCGCTCGCCGACCGCAGCGTGCGCGATCCCCATCGTCAGCGCGTTGGGGATGCCGAGTGGATGACCGACTGCGACGAGCATTTCGCCGACCCGAACCTCGCCCGGGTCGCGAACGGTTGCCGCCGGCAGGTCCGTCGCGTCGATGTGGATCAGCGCCAGGTCGCGCCGGGCGTGGCGCCGTTCGACGTGACCGGCGAAGCGCCGGCCGTCGGCGAGCACGACTTCGACGACGGTGCGCGCCGCGACGTGAGCGTTGGTGACGATCGTGCCGTTGGCGTCCCAGATGACGCCGGATCCGGCTCCGTCGCGTCCGGACCGTACCGCGACCGTGATCGCTCGCAACCGTTCCGCGAGGAGTTCCAAGTCGCGCTCGATCGCGCCGGCATGGGAAAGCGCGCCGGTCATTCGGGGCGCTCGCCGACGACGACGTCGACCCGTTTCGCCACCCCGCCGCGCAACACGTCGATCGTCAGCGCCTTGCCGACCGCGGCGCCGCCCAACTGTGCGTGGACGTCCTGCGCGTCGTCGACGCGCTCGCCGCCGAGCGCGGTGATGACGTCGCCCACGATCAGCCCGCCGCTTTCGGCCGGGCTGTTCGCCTCCACGCCGAGCACGATCGCGCCGCCGGCAACGCGCTGCAGCGCCACGCCGAGGTAGCCGCGCGGAATCCGCCCGCCGCGCGTCAGCAGCGTCTCGACGACGCGCTCGATCGTCGCGGCCGGAACGGTGATCGCCTGGCGGCGCGACAGGCCGCCGGTGTTGAGACCGACGACGCGCCCGCCCGCGTCGAGCAGCGGGCTCCCCGAAAAGCGCGGATAGAACGACAGGTCGGCGCGCACGAAGCGGTCGATCTCGCCGCCCTGCCACGTGCGCCACGGCCCGCCGACCGCGCTGATCACGCCCATCGTCGCCGCCAAATCACCGTCATCGTCGCGCGCGACCGCCAGCGCGATCGCGCCGACGCGCGGCACACCGTCCGCGAACGGCAGCAGCGTCCCCGCGATCGCCGTGCGCAGCAGCGCGAGGTCGGTCGACGGGTCGCGCCCGGCGACCGTAACCCGCTCTTCCTTGCCGTCGGCACGAACGATCTCGATCTCGTCGCTCTCGAGCGCGTGATCGGCGGTCAGCACGAGATCGGGTCGCACGAAGAACCCGCTCGACCCGATTCGCGACCGTCCCTCCACTGCGACGACGCTGGGCGCCGCCCGCTCGACCGTAGAAGCAATCTCGTCGGACAGCGAAGCGAGCGCGCTCATCTGCAATTCCATGCGCCGATCCTACGCCGCGAGCAGCGACGGCGCATCACCCGTTCGGGTGTCCTCGCATACGCCGCTGTCGACCGACTAGCGGAAGGTCATCTCGAGACGATAGACCGTCGGTCCGGCCGGGCAGCCCGGCACGCGCACGAAAACGTAGCCGCCGCCGCGTGCTGCAACGGTCGCCGCGTAGTCGGTCTTGACCGTACCGCTCGACTGCACGAGGTGAACGGCCGTTACGCGGGCGTCGGCGTCCAGCGTGACGTCGATGATCGCCGTACCGGGTTTCTCCCTGTGCCGCGGGATGGCGAAGCGGGCCGGTCGCACGAACGGCGCGGTGCACGCGGCGCCGGGCACGCCGCTCGCCGGGGCGGCGCTCGCGCTCGGTGCGGGACTGCCGGCCGGCGCGGGCGTCGGCGCGCTGACCATGTCGGCGGGGAACTGCCAGAACTGCGACGTCACCGTGCTGGTCGCGAGGCAGCCGAACGTCGGCGCGGCGAATCGGAACTGCGTCAGTGCTTGCGCGGCAGCAGCATCGATGGCGGGATCGCCCGACGACTCGGTCAGCACCGTGCGCCGCACCCGGCCGTCACTGCCGATGTCGAGCGCGAACCGGACGGCATCGTTCGTCGGATGCGCCTCGTCCGGCAGCGTGAAGTTCGACTCTTCGACGATGCGCACCGGCTCGCGCGGGCACGCCGCGGTCGACTGCGCTTGCGGCATCGGCGTGGCTGCGGCCGCGATCACCACCCCCAGGATGAATCCGAGCACGACGTCCCCAGTTCAGGATGGTCCGCCGAAGCGCCTGTCAGCAAACGTTCGTCGTCAGCGAACGACGCGAATGAACTTCAAATCGTCGTCGTACGGGCCTTGCATCCGGACGCCGGCTTTCTTCTCGAGCGTCAGGTAGTCGATGATCTCGGCGGTGATCTCTTCGCCCGGCGAGAGGACCGGGATGCCGGGCGGGTAGGGCGTGATCACCTCGGCGCAGATGCGGCCCGCGGACTGTTTGAACGGAACGAACTCGGTGTCGGCCAGGAACGCGTCGCGCGGAACGAGGCGAATCGGCGGGATCGCAGGCAGCTTGTAGGTGCCGGTCTTCAAACGGCGGTCGAGCACGCCCGACGGCGAGAAGATGTCGACCGGGCGGTCCTCGCGCGCGAGCTCCTGGACGCCGTACACCAGCGCGTCGGACGCTTCGGTGGTCGTGCCGATCGTGTAGAGCGCGACGACGTTGAAGAGGTCGGCCAGCTCGACTTGCACGTTGTAGCGCCGGCGCAAGATCTCTTCGGCCTCGTAACCGGTGTAGCCGAGGTCCTTGACGGTGATCGTGATCTTCGTCGGATCGAGGTCGTAGACACCGGGCCGGCCCTCGAGTTCCTCGCCGAAGCAGTACACCTTCGGGATCTCGTTGAGCCGGCGGCGCGCGTCGGCGGCGATCTCGATCGTGCGCGAGAGGAGCGCCGGTCCTTCGAGCGCCATCTGGCGCCGCGCGACGTCGAGCGACGCGACCAGCACCAGGTTCGGCGAGGTCGACAAGAACAGCTTGTAGACGGCTTTGAGCCGGTCGAGCCGGATGCGGTTCCCCTGCACGTGGAGCATCGCGGTCTGCGACAGCGAGCCCAGCATCTTGTGGGTCGAGTTGATGCACAGGTCGGCGCCGGCTTGCATCGCCGACAGCGGCAGCGCGGGATGGAAGTGGAAGTGCGGCCCCCACGCCTCGTCGACCAGCAGCGGGATGCCGTGCTCGTGCGCGACGGCGGCGATCGCCTCGAGGTCGGCGGCGACCCCGTAGTAGGTGGGCGACACGATGTAGACGGCCTTGACGTCGGGCTCGCGCTCGAGCGTCGCGCGCACCTCGGCCGGCGTGACCGTGTGGTCCATGTGCAGCGCCTCGTCGACCTCCGGCCGCATCCAGACCGGGGTCGCACCCGACATGATCAGCCCGCCCATCGCGCTCTTGTGCGAGTTGCGCGGCAGCGCCAGCTTGTCGCCCGGGTTGAGCGCCGCCATCATCATGCACTGGTTACCGCTCGTCGAGCCGTTGATCAGAAAGAACGACTGCTCCGCGCCGAAGCACGCGGCGGCCAGCTCTTGCGCGTCGACGAGCGCTTCTTCGGGCTGCAGCAGGTCGTCGAGCCCGCGGATCTGGGTGAGGTCGATCGCCAGCACGTTGTCGCCGACGAAGTCGCGAAACGCGCGCTCCATCCCGATCCCCTGTTTGTGGCCGGGGGTGTGGAACGGGATCACGCCGGCGTCGACGTAGTCGAGCAGCACCTGAAAGTACGGCGCGCGCGTCTGGTCGAGCGGCGCGGCCGACTCCTCCGAAGCCTCCTGCGAGTTCACAACGGGCGCGATTATAACAGAAAACGCCGCGCTGCGGTCAGGTTAGCCGACGCGGTCTTCGATGGAGACGTTGTAGAGGAACAAGAACTGGTGCCACTCGCCCGGCAGCGTGTTCCGCTTGACCCGGATCCACGGGATGTACTTGGGCGCTTTGGGCTTGCGCTTGAGGCGCATGTTGGCGTGCTCGGGCGTGCGGTTGTTCTTGCGGTTGTTGCAGCGCATGCACGCGCAGACCAGGTTCTCCCAGGTCGACGTCCCGCCTTTGCTCTTGGGCAGCACGTGGTCGACCGTCATCAGCCGCTCGCCCTTGAGGTTGCAGTACTGGCAGGTGTAGTCGTCGCGCAGCAGCACGTTCTTCTTGGTGAGCGCGACCTTCTGCATCGGGCGCTTGATGTAGTAGAGCATCCGGATGATCGACGGCAGCTTCATCTCGAAGCTGGTCGACTTGATCACCGAATCCGTGCGGTGGACGATCTCGGCTTTGCCCGAGAAGATCAGCCGCACCGCGCGCTGGAACGAGGTGATGTTGAGCGCCTCGTAGGTGAAGTTCAGCACCAGAACGTCGTTCACGGACGCCCACCATGCAAGAAGCGAGACATTCTGGTGCCTCGCTTCTGGGACGACGTGACGGCGTGACGGACCGGACTCAGCGAGCCGTTCCATTGGGTTGGCCTGCACCGCGGTGCGCGAGACGCCGTCCGCATGCCGCACGTTTCGCGCCCGGCGCCGCGGTTTACCTCGTCGCGGCCGCCTCGGCGCGCAGCATTCCCAGAAAGTAGCCGTGAACGCGGTCGTCGCCGGTCAGCTCGGGATGGAACGACGTCCCGAGCACGTTGCGCTGGCGAACCATCACGCCGTGACCGTCCAGCTCGGCCAGCGTCTCGACGCCGGGGCCGGTGCGCTCGATCCAGGGCGCGCGGATGAACACGGCCGGGAACGGCTCGGCGCCGAGCGCGGGGACCGTCAGCGGCACCTCGGCCGAGTCGACCTGCCGGCCGAAGGCGTTGCGGCGCACTGTCACGTCGAGCAGATCGAGCGTCGGCTGCGCGATCCCGGCGACGTCGCGCGCGGCGACGATCAGCCCCATGCAGGTACCCCAGAACGGCATCCCGGCGCGCACGCGCTCGACGATCGGGCCGGTCAGCCCGAAGCGCTCGATCAACCGGATCACCGTCGTCGACTCGCCGCCCGGGACGACCAGCGCCTCGACCTCCGCCAAATCCGCCGGCGTTCGCACTTCCACCACCCGCGCACCGGCGCGTTCGAGCGCGCCGAGGTGCTCGACGACGTCACCTTGGAGCGCCAAGACGCCCACCACGGGCGCGGGCATCTCGCTAATTTCCGCGCGTTGCGAGGAGCTCGTCGGGGGCGAGCTTGCGGATGTCGAGGCCGTCCATCGCCTTGGCTTCCTCGGGGATCGTCGTGTGCGCGCGCAGGACGACGTCGGCGTCTTGCCAGTGCGTGGTCGCGTCGACGATCGCGCGCGCGAACGCGGCCGGATCGGTCGACTTGAAGATCCCGCTGCCGACGAAGATTCCTTCGGCGCCGAGCTCCATCATCAGCGCGGCGTCGGCCGGCGTCGCGACGCCGCCGGCGCAGAACAGCACCACCGGCAGCTTCTTCGCCTCGGCGACCTCGCGGACGAGCTCGAGCGGCGCGCCGAGATCGCGGGCCCGTACGACGAGCTCTTCGCGCGGCGCGACGTGCAGCTGCGCGATCCCGTCGCGGATCGCGCGCATGTGGCGAACGGCCTCCACGATGTTCCCGGAGCCGGCCTCGCCCTTGCTGCGGATCATCGCGGCGCCTTCGGCGATCCGGCGCAGCGCTTCGCCCAAGTCGCGCGCGCCGCAGACGAACGGCACCGTGTACGGCGCCTTGTCGAGGTGGTAGAGGTCGTCGGCCGGGGTCAGCACCTCGGACTCGTCGATGTAGTCGACGCCGAGCGCTTGGAGCTGGCGCGCCTCGCCGATGTGTCCGATCCGCGCCTTGGCCATCACCGGGATCGTCACGGCGTTCATGATCCGCTCGATCAGCGCCGGATGGCTCATCCGCGCGACGCCGCCGGCGGCGCGGATGTCGGCCGGGATGCGCTCGAGCGCCATCACCGCGACCGCGCCGGCCTCTTCGGCGATCTTGGCGTGCTCGGGGGTGACCACGTCCATGATGACGCCGCCCTTGAGCATCTGCGCGAGCCCGCGCTTGACCGTCTCGGTGCCCTTGGCCTGTCCGTTCATACGCTCATTGTCCCGGTTCGATTACCTAGCGGCAATGCGAACAATAGGATCACTCGCGTGGTTGCGGTGCGCGGGTCGCGTAGGACGGAATGCTGGACCGCTCGTCGGGCGACAAGGTCGGCGGTTCGGTCTCTTCGTCACCAGGCGAGTGCGAGACGAGCGGCAGCGGGAGCGGCGGTGACGTGTACGAGGGCAGCCGTTCCGGCGTGGCCAGCGGGGCCGGCGTCGGCGTGCGGGTGGCCTTCGGCGCGGGCGGCGGGGGCGGCCGGGTCGCTCGCGGATCGGGGAAGGCCGGATCGGTTGCGACCGAGACCACCTGCAGCCGTTTCCAGTTCTTCAGCTCGCCCTGATCGGAGGCGTCGGCTTCGGGGACCGGCGTGACGTCGATCGCCCCGATCGGCAGGCGCCGCTCGGTCTGCAGCAGCACCCGGTCGCCGAGCTTCTCCCCGATCAGGATCGAGACCAGCAGCACGACCGCGCCGGCGACGAGCAGCAGCGAAAACCCCGGGCGGCGGGTGGGCGGCACGACGCCGCAGCTTGGCTCAAACGGAAGCCGCGGCCTCTCGCGCTTCGTGCGTCGGCATCGCGTCGACCAGCACCGGATCGCCCAGCCGAATCTCCAGCAACTGGCCGGCCTCGACGCGCCGCCGCAGCGTCTCGCCGCGGAAGTCGAGCGTCACGTCCCGCGCGCGCTCGCGGTCGTTGCAGAGGTAGATCAGCACCGCGCCGTCGGGGTCTTCGAACGCCACCGCGCCGACCTCGACCGGCGACGTGCGGATCTCGTCGGAGACGTCGCGGCCGGCGTAGTAGACGCGATACGGCTCGTCGGCCGAGGCGAAGTCCATGTCGCCGACGATGAGCTTGCGCTCGGCATCGACGACGTAGCTGTGGCGCCGGCCGCCCCAGTGCACCCGGACCGCCGCGCTCCAGGCCCAGTCCGCCGGCAGCAGCGGCGCGATGTGCGGGCGTCCGCTCGTGCGGTAGCCGTCGAGCCCGCAGACAGTCTCGGCGACCGCCCACAGGTACTTCGCGCCCGTCCACGGCGACAGGTACATCCCGCGGTTCGTCAGCGAGCCACCGTCGAACCATTCGCCGAACTGGCCCGGCACGGTGTTGCGCGACGCGCCGGCCTCCATCGACTCGTAGATCACTTCGAGCCAGTGCGCGGCCTCGCGGTGCGCGCCGTTGCGCGCCAGCGCGACGGCGAACCACAAGGTGAGGTCGGGCCAGATGCCGCCCAGCAGCCCGAAGCCGTGCGACGGAAAGTACCAGGCGTCGGCCGTCGAGATCGTGCGCAGGCCGACCGGGGTCGTGAAATCGGACTCCATCAGCCGGCGCAGGATCGCCTTGCGCACCGGCGGGTCGGCGACCTCGAACAGCACCGGGAACACTTCGTCGGCGGTGAAGTTGTCCTGATAGTTGCCGTCGGTGTCGTAGTTGAGCACGAACGCGGACGTGTCGGCGTTGAACAGCTTGGCCAGGATCGCCTCGCGCAGCGCGCTGGCCTCGCGCGAGTACTTCTCCCACGCCGCGCCGTCGTCGACGATCGCCGCCAGCCGCGCCGTCGCCTCGAGCGCGAAGTAGGCCTCGGCGTTGATCTCGGTGACCGCGCCGTCGAGCGTGTAGTACGGGATGATGTTGCGCCACGAGGTGATCCCGAACATGTCGACGCCCGACGCCTTGCAGAACAGCAGCCCGTCCTTGTCGCGCTGGCTGAGCATGTAGTCGGCGATCTTGGTGACGATCGGGAACACGTCGCGCAGCCACGGCACGTCGAGGGTCGCGTTGAAGTGGTGCAGGATCGCGATCACGTGCAGCGGCGTGTCGTCGTTGACGTTGAGGTCGTAGAAGGTCGAGAAGCCGTTGACGCCGCGAACGTACTCGACCACCTGGCCGCTGGGCTCGAGAAAACGGTTGAACAGCTCGATCGCGTCGCGCGAGAACTGCGGCAAGAAGTAGTCGTAGCCGTGGACGAACCACGAGGTGTCGCGCGAGACCATGATGTCGGACGGCGGCGAGTTGGTCGAGCCCCAGCCCTGCGGGTACTCCTTGACGACCCGCAGCATGTTGGTCTTGGCCCACACGACGCCGCGGTTGATCGCCGGCGACGGCGTCAGGAAGCGCGCGTCGGCGAGCTTGGCGGCGTAGTAGCGTTCGGTCGCGGGCAGCGCGTCGGGATCGCGCAAGAGCTGTTCGAGCACGGGCTTCGACCGGTCGTCGCCGTCCTTGTGAAAGACGACCGCCATGCGCAGCGTCTCGCGCTCGCCCGGCGCGACGTCGACCTGGTACTCGAACGCGCCGAAGATGCGGCTCGACGCGAACTCCGCCAGGTGCGGCGTGATCTCGCCGAGGTGCTCGCCGCCGGCCAGCGTGCCTTCCATCATCCCTTTGAGCAGCGTCTGCTCGCGCACCGCGACGACCACCGCGCGCGGGTCGCGCGAGCCGCCCCACCAGCGCACCCAGCCGGACTGCTCGCCGAACGAGCGGATGAAGCGGTCACCGGCGCTGGCCCGCACCTGCTTCTCGGGCTCGCCGTAGAAGCGCTGACCGACCAGCAGCGCCCACGGGAACACGCGCACCTGCACCGCTGCCCGCGCGGCGTTGTGGACGGTGACGTCGACGACGAACGAGACGACGCGGTCGTGGCGCGGCCCGTGCGGCACGTAGAACGCCTCCGTGACGTGGACGTCGCGTGCGATCGAGAACTCGGCGATCTGCGCGTACGGCAGAAAAGTGAACTCGCGCGTGATCTGGTGGGGGAACAGCGTCTCGTCGTCCCCGGCCCGGTACGCGACCTGGTGAGCGCCGAAGATGATCTGGTCGGTGTCCGCGTCCCAGAGCCCTCGAATCCCGCCCTTGGGCGTCGAGGTCGCAAACGTCTTGAAGTTGCCGAGCGTCAGCCCGAAGGGCGTTTGCTCTTCGCGCAGCACGTAGGCGCTGAACTCGTTGCGCTGCGCGTCGAACGTCGGTCCCACCGCGTCACCTCTACCCGGGGGCGTCCGCGACGGCCTCCTCGAAGGTGCCCTAGCGTGCTGGCTGCTGCGAAGATCAATCTGACGCTGGAGATTCTCGCGCGCCGCGATGACGGATATCACAACCTGCGCAGCGTGATGGTTCCGGTCGGGCTCGCCGACGAGCTCGACTTCCAACCGGCCGGCGCGTTCGCGTTCGCGTGCGACCCGCCGCTCGCGACGAACGACAACCTGGTCGTTCGCGCGCTCGACCGGATCGGGCTCGGCGGCGCGCCGCTGGCGGTGACGTTGCGCAAGCGAATCCCGGTCGGCGCCGGCCTCGGCGGCGGCTCGAGCGACGCCGCCGCCGCGCTGCGCGCCGCGATGACGTCGGAGATCGGCGCCGCCGGAACGCACGACTGGATCGCGGTCGCGCGCGAGCTCGGCTCCGACGTTCCGTTCTTCCTGGCCAACGGTCCGGCGCTGGTCGAAGGAACCGGTGAGCGCGTGACCGCCCTCGGCCGCGCGCCGGACTGGTGGGTCGTCCTCGCCGTCCCGCCCGTCCACGTCGCGACCGGCCCGGCCTACGCGCTGCTGTCCCGCGAGCGGAGCGCGCAACCGCCGGCGACGCGCCCGCGCAACGCGTCGGTCTCGCTGCGCTGCGGCGAGGCGCTGCAGCGCGGCGACTACGCCGCCGTGCTGGCGACGATGACCAACGACTTCGAACCGGTCGTTCGCAGCGCGTATCCGGCCGTCGATGCGACGCTGCGCGCGCTCGATGCCGCCGGCGCCCCCGGCCGGGCGATGCTGTCGGGTTCCGGTGGCGCGTGCTTCGCGCTGTTCGACGGCGAAGCGGAGGCCCGCGCGTTCGCGCCGCGCGTCGGCGCCGCCGGCGGGGCGCTGCACGTGGTCCCGTTCGCGCACGGCGACACCTGGGTAGGGGACTCAGCGTGAGAGCGCTCGACGCGATCGTGCTGGCGGGCGGAGGCCCGGACGCGGTCGCGGCGCTCGAGCCGGGCGCGCCCAACAAGGCGTTCGTACGGATCGGCGGCGTCCCGATGGTGCAGCGGACGCTGAGCGGCTTGCGCGCATCGTCGCGGATCGACCGCATCGTCGCGGTGGCGCCGCCGTCGGCGGCCGCGCACCCGGCGCTGGCCGGCGCGAGCGAGGTTCGCGGCGACGGAGCGCGGATGTTCGAGAGCTTGCGCTCGGGCTTGCAGGGCTTCACCGGGGACGCGCTGGTCGTCGTCGCAGCGTCCGATCTGCCGGCGCTCGACGCGGCGGCCGTCGACGAGTTCATCGACGCGGTGCTGGCGCGCGACCTCGACGTCGGTTACGCCTGTCTCGAACGCCGCTATCACGACCCGGTCTATCCCGAGTTTCCGCACACCTGGGCGCGGATGCGCGAGGGCCGCTTCTGCGGCGGCGGACTGGTTGCGCTCCGCCCGCGCGCGCTGCCGCGGCTGGGCGCTTTCATGGACGCGCTGGGCCGCGCGCGCAAGTCGCCGCTGCGGCTGGCCGGACTGTTCGGCTGGGACGTGATGGCGCGCTTCGCGCTCGGCCGGCTGCGGATCGTCGATGCCGAAACGCGCGCGTCGAAGCTGCTCGGCGCGCGGGTCGGTGCGATCCGCTGCACGCAACCGCAGGTGGCGCTCAACGTCGACCGCGTCGAGGACGTCGCGCGCGCCAACGCCCGCTTCGGCGGCTAGGCTCCGCCGGAGGCGCTACGCCGAACCGAACGCGCCGGTGCGGCGTTGTCGGGAACATGCGACTCGCGCTCGCCGTCCTCGTGCTCGCCGTCGCGGCTGGAGGGCCGGTCTCGGCGCAGACGGCTACGCCGCCGCCCGACGCCGCCTGTACGCCGCGCCAGACGAACCTGGGCGGAATCGGCCGCGGCGGCGTCGTGCCGTTCGTCGCGCCGGTCTCACGCGCGTCCGCCTGCGCGACCTACGCCAACGTCGCCTACGACGGTTTCGACGCGCACCTCGGCGACGCCGCGGCGCCCGACGCGCTGGTCGCCGCCACGGTCACCGGCGGCGGTGACCTGAGCCTTCCGCTCGACGGCACGACGCTGACCGGGATCGGTCCATATGTTATCGCGCCCGGCGGCGCGTTCCCCGACGGGACCGGCGACGTCAGCGAGGCGCCGCGGGTCGTGCTGGCGTTCGCGGGTGCGCGAGTGCTGCTTATCGCGACGACCCCGGTCGAGCTGGTCGACCTGACCCAGCTGCTGCGCCAGCGACCCGATCTGTTCGGAGCCGACGCGGTCGAACGGGCGGTTTTGATCGCCGGCGGCTCCGCCGCGGCACTCGCGCTCCACGGTGACGGCGGACCGATCGGGCCGCCGGCGTTCGCCGCGCCGGCCGTACTCTCGCTGACCAAGCGGCGCTGACTGCGACCAAAGCAGGGGTCTCAGCCCCGTCTCAGGCTTGATGGGTAGGAGCCAGTATATATGCGCACCTTGACGGTGCTCTCCGACCGCATCGGTGATGTGGGCGGAGCAGAGCGTTATTGGGAGACCGTCTTGCCCGCCCTCGCCGCGCGTGGGATCACGGTTCGCCTGTTGGCCCGCGAGCTGGCGCCGAGCGCGCGTTTCGGCGACGTGGTGGCCGCGCGCGCGATCCGCTGGGCCGACGACGACGGCCGGCCCGACGCCGACGCCGCCCGGGCGGTCGCCGCCGAACTGCGGGAACATCCCGCCGCCGTGGTCGTGACCGCCAGCGTCTTCGACGGCGGCGTGCTCGACGCGGTTCGCGCGAACGCCCCGCGCTGGGTCGCGCGCATCCACGACCACCGCGTCTTCTGCCCGACCGGCGACCGCGTCTACCCGCAGTTCGAGGCGCCGTGCACGGCGCCGATGGGCGCCGCCTGCCGCGGCGCCTCGCTCGTGCGCGGGTGCGTGCACGGACCGCGACCTTCATCGTTTCGTCGCATCGCCGAGCGCGAGTCGCTGCGCGACCGGCTGGGGCGCGCCGACGCGGTCCTCGTTTCGAGCGACCACATGCGCGAGACGTGCATCGCGAACGGCATCGCGGCCGAACGGATCGCGATCACGCCGCCGCCGCTGCCCGACGCCGCGTTCGCCGACGTTCCGGCCGCGCGACCGCCGGCGCCGACGCTGCTGTTCGCCTCGCGCCTGACGCCGCGCAAGGGGCTGCGTTCGCTGCTCGGCGCACTGGCGAAACTCCCGGAAGACGAGCGGCCCGGACTGATCGTCGCCGGCGAAGGCGAGACCGAGGAGCGCGACGCGCGCTCGCAGGCCGCGCACGACGGACTGCGCGTCGAGTGGCGCGGCAAGCTCAGCGCCCGCGAGCTGCGCGAGGCGATCGATGCGGCCGATGCGGTCGCGGTCCCGTCGCTGTGGCCCGAGCCGTTCGGTTTGGTCGGCATCGAAGCACAAGCGCGCGGACGGCCCGCCGTCGCCTATGCGGTCGGCGGCATCGGCGACTGGATCTCCGGCGCAGGGATCACGGTGCGCCGCGGCGATGAAGCGGCGTTGGCTTCGGCGATCCGTGCGATCCTCGAAGAACATACCTGGAACGATTTCGCAGCGAAGGCGCGAGCTCACGCTGAAACCTACCGGCTCGACGCGCACGTCGAACGTCTCTTGAACCTCTTCCAAGGAGTGACCCGATGAACGTCCTGGTGATCGGCGGCGACGGCTATTGCGGCTGGGCGACGTCGCTCTACCTTTCCAGCCGTGGCCACGACGTCACGATCGTCGACAGCCTCGCGCGCCGCGCGTGGGATCGCGAGCACGGCCTCGACTCGCTCGTTCCGATCGCCTCGACGCGGCGCCGGCTCGACGAGTGGACGCGCACGACGGGTCGCGAGATTCGATTCGAACAGGTCGACGTCACCGACTACGACGCGTTCTCACGCATCGTCTGCGCCGCGCAGCCCGAAGCGATCGTGCACTTCGGCCAGCAGCGCAGCGCGCCGTTCTCGATGATCGACCGGGAGCACGCGGTGCGCACGCACCTCAACAACACGGTCGGCAACATGAACGTGCTGTGGGCGCTGCGCGAGCACGCGCCGCAGGCGCACCTGGTCAAGCTCGGCACGATGGGCGAGTACGGCACGCCGAACATCGACGTCGAGGAAGGCTTCATCACGATCGACCACAACGGCCGCAGCGACCGGCTGCCGTTCCCCAAGCAGCCGGGGTCGTTCTACCACCTGACCAAAGTCAGTGACAGCGACCAGATCTACTTCACCTGCCGGGTGTGGGGGCTGCGCGCCACCGACCTCAACCAGGGGATCGTCTACGGCACGCACACCGAGCAGACCGCGCTCTCGCCCGCGCTCGCCAACCGCTACGACTACGACCACATCTTCGGAACCGTCCTCAACCGGTTCTGCGTGCAGGCCGCGCTCGGCCACCCGCTGACGGTTTACGGCAAGGGCGGTCAGACGCGCTCGTTCCTCGACATCCGCGACACGGTGCGCTGCATCGAGATCGCGCTCGAGAACCCGGCCCGCGAAGGCGAGTACCGCGTGTTCAACCAGTTCACCGAGATGTTCTCGGTGGAAGAGCTGGCCGAACGGGTGGCGCGCGTCGCCGAGGGGCTCGGCAAGAGCTGCGAGATCGCGCACATCACCAACCCGCGCAGCGAGCGTGAGGCGCACTACTACAACTGCGTCAACACCAACCTGCGCTCGCTCGGGCTCGAGCCGACGCTGCTGACCGACGAGACGATCGCCGGGCTGATCGGGCTGGCGAGCGGATACGCGTCGCGCGTCGACCTGAAGCTGATCCCGCCGCGGATCGAGTGGCGCCCCGCAACGTCCGAGCCGCCCGCAGGCGCGCACGCCGTCGCCTGAGCGCTAAGCGCCGCTCCAGCGGGTGAACAGGCCGGCGTCGATCCCGAACTGATCGAGCGCCTTGCCGACGGTGTGCGCGACGATGTCATCGACCGACTTCGGTCGCGCGTACATCCCCGGCACCGGCGGCAGGATCACCGCACCGATCTCGGCCAGTTGCGTCAGCGTGCGCAGGTGGCCGAGGTGGAGCGGCGTCTCGCGCACGACCAGCACCAGCGGGCGCCGTTCCTTCAAGCACACGTCGGCGGCGCGGGTGAGCAAGTTGTCGTTGAGGCTGTAGGCGATCGCCGACGCGCTCTTGACCGAGCACGGGATCACCAGCATTCCGTCGGTGCGGAACGAGCCGGACGAGATCGGCGCAGCCAAGTCGGTGTCGCGGTGCACGACGTCGGCCAGCGCCTCGACGTCCGCCGCGGTGAGATCGGTCTCGAGCTCGATCGTGCGGCGTGCCGCCGCCGACAGCACCACGTGCACCTCGACGTCGTTCACGTCGCGCAGCGCGCGCAGCGCGGCGACCGCGTAGACGCTCCCGCTCGCTCCGGAGACCCCGACGACCAACCTGCGCATCGCATCCCCCGATTCCACGCCGGTCCACAAACTCCGCACCGCCGATCTGTGGAGCTGCCGCGCGGGTCGGACCGGCGGGCCGGCCGAATCCCGCCGGGTGCTCCTCGTGGACGAACGCCGGCTGCCGGCCGGTGACGCCGTTGCGCCGGCCGCGTTCTTGGCGGGGCTGGTGGAGCAGCGCGTGCTCGGCGACGGCGAACGCCGCGCGGTGGTTCGCCGGATCGCTGCGACGCGCGAGGACGTCACGCTGCCCGCGCACGTGCGCGCGAGCCCGTCGTTCGCTGCGCGCGTGCTCGACGCGATCGACCGCGACCGCGTCCCGGCCATGTTCGAGACGCTGGCCCAGCACGTCCGCACGCTGCTGGCGTTCGGCGGCGCCATCGACGTGCGCGGCGCGCTGCGGCTCGCGCTCGCCGCGCAGCCGGCGCTCGGCGGCGGAACGCTGCGGCTCGACGCGGAGCTGCTGGGCGACGACGACGACGCGTTCGCCTGGCGGCGCTTCGCCGCCGGGGCCGGCGTCGCGCTCGAGGTTGTCGAGCTGGGGATGCCGCGGACGCCGCCGATGGACGTCGGCGCCGTCGACGGCGTCGTCGCGCTGCTGCGGTACGCCGCGTCGCAGAGCGACGCCGACGCGCGGCGCGCGCTGGTCGCACCGATCAGCGGGGTCCGCGCCGACGACGCGCGCACGCTCCTGGCCACCGCCGGCGAACGCGCGACGCTGCTCGACGTGATCGGAAAGGGCGCGCTGGCCGACGCGAACCGATTCGCGCATCGCCTGCGGGTCGTCACCGACGTCTACAAGACGCCGGACGCATCGGCCGCCGGCGTGCTGGCCGCGATCGTCGCCGCGTTCGGCGTTACCGACGCCCCGGCGCGGGCGGCGCTGGAACGGATCGCCGTCGACTTCGACCGCGCCCGCGCGTTCGCCGAACCGTGGGAGGCGGCCGACTTCATCGCCGAGATCGAGGCCGAGCTGGTCGCCGCGCACGCACCGTCGCCGGACATCGCGATCGAACCGGCACGGCCGCTCCACGACGAACCCCCCGCGCCGGTCGCGATGCGCAAGCTGTCGTTCAGCGCGTCGTCGCTCAACGCGTACGCCGAGTGCGCGCGCAAGTGGTGGTTCCGCTACGCCTGCGCGGCCGTCGAGGACCGCGGCTCTTCGGCCTCGTTCTACGGGATCGCCTTCCACGCCGCGCTCGAGGACTTCCACTCCGAGCACACCCGCTTCGACGGCGCCGATCCGGTCGCGCTGGCGTCGTTCCTCGACTACTGCGTAGTGGCGGCGTTCGACCGCCACCGCACGCGCTTCGACGCGCCGGTCGAGTTCGAGCTGCAGAAGCGCCGCGCGCGCCGGACCGCCAAGAAGTACCTGGTCTGGCTGCTCGAGCGCGCGCGGCGCGCGCCGTTCGAGGTGATCGGCTGCGAGACCGCGGCCGAGGTCGAGCTCGGCTCGCACCCGTTCGTCGGCTACATCGACCGGCTCGACCGCGACGACCGCACGGGGACCGTCACCGTCGTCGACTACAAGACGGGCTCGATCGCGACCAGCGCCGACGAGTACATCGCCGAAGTCCGCGCGTTCCGCGAGTTCCAGCTGCCGTTCTATTACTGGGCGCGAACGGCCGCCGGCGACGTCGTGAGCCGGCTCGCGCTGGTGCCGCTCAAGGACGCGCTGCTCGACGTCGCGCCGGTCGAGCTCGAAGTGGTGCTGAACCCGCGTCCTTCGCCGAGCCCGGGACAGACCTCATCGTCGAGCGGAGGATATGGGCGCTCGGGTCGGGCGACCGGCGACATCAGCGTCGCCGATCTGGAGCGCGCGCGCGAGCGCATGATCGCGCTGGCCGCGGAGCTGGCCGCGGGGACGTTGTCGGCGTTCCCGGCGACCGACGATCCCGCCGCGTGCCGCTACTGCGCGTACGCGGAAGCGTGCCGCGAACGGCCGCTCGCGATCGAGGAGCGCTTCGGCCGATGAAGCCGCTCGAGGTCACCGTCCTCGCGCTGGAGCGCGCGCTCGCGCTGCCGGCGGAGCACGGGCTGATCGCGTTCACCGGACCGCCGACGGCCGGGAAGACCGACGCACTGGTGCGCCGCTTCGCGGCACTGGTCGCTGCGGACTCGGCGCTGGCCGACGGGACGATCGTCACCGCGGCGCGCGACGACGGCGCGCGCGAGCTCGCGCGCCGGATCGCCGAGGCGACCGGGATCGCCGTGCGCGGCGCGACGCTCGACGCACTGGCGCTCGAGCTGTTGCGCGCGCACCCGTTCGACACCGGCCTCGCGCTCGATCTCGAGCTGGTCGATCCGCTCGACGCCGAGGAGATCTTCGAGCGCGCCGCCGAGCCGCTGTTCTCGGCCGAGTGGAGCGATTGGCTGGGTGCCGACGTCGATCCCGAGATCGCGGGGCTGCGCACGCCGCTGCGCTTCGCGGGTGCGGCGCTGCGCCTGATCCGCAAGCTGCGCGACGCCGGGATCGCCGACGAAGCGTTTCTGGCGAGCGCGCTGCGCGGTGCCACCACGTTCTACGCCAACCCGCCGAACCTGGCGTCGCCGGCGCTGGTCTCGGCGACCAAAGACGAGCACCGCGCCTCGCTGGCGGTCGGTCCGTCGGAGCTGGAACGTCAGCGCCGTCGCGAGCTCGACCTGGCCAAGATCCTCGCCCGGCTCTACACCGCGTACGTCGAGGAGCTGGTACGGCGCGGCTGCCTGACCGCCAGCGACGCGCTGATCGAAGCGACGCGATTGCTCGAGAACCGTCCCGCGATCACCCGCGCGCTGCGGCATCGGCTGCGCGTCGCGTTCGTCGACGACGCGCAGGACTTGTCTCCCGCCGCGCTGCGTTTCTTGCGCACGCTGTTCGGCGACGCGCTCGACGGCGTCACCGTCGCCGGCGATCCCGATGCGGCAACGCAAACCTTCGCCGGCGCGCGACCGGAGCGCATCTTCGGCCGAGCCGCGACCACCGTCGCGCTCGACGCGCGGACGCTGCACCCGCAGATCGCGGCCGTGATGCGAGCGGTGATCGACGCCGATCCGGCGCGGCGCATTCCAGCCGGCGACGCGGTGCGCGCGTTTCGCGCGACCGACCGCGCGGCCGAGGCGAATGAGGTCGCCGGCCGCATCGCGGCGCTGATCCGCACCGGCACGCCGCCGGGGCGCATCGCGCTGGTCCACCGCACGCTGCGCACGCTTGGGACGTACGAGGACGCGCTGGTCGCGCGCGACGTCGCGGTCGCGCCGGCGGGCGACCCGGCGCTGTTCGAACGCGCCGACGTGCTCGATGCGCTGGCGCTGCTCTGGGTCGCGGTCGATCCGTTCCGCCACGTCTGGACGTTGCGCGCGCTGCAGACGCCGATGCTGCGGCTCGCCGACGCGTCGATTGCGACGCTGTGCGGCGAACCGGCCGATCCTCAGCCCGCGCTGTTCGTGCTGCCGGACGACGAACCCGAGACCGACCGGCGCTGGGACCGCAAGCGCGATCTGCGGCTCGGGGCGAACCTGCTGCGCGGCGAGCGCGACGCCGACCTGTCGGCGCTCGCGCGCGAGCGGCTGAGCGCGTTTCGCGCCCGGCGCGCGCGCTGGTGCCACTGGCTGCGCGACAGCGATCCCGAGACCGCCGCGCGCGCCATCGTCGAGGACGGCGGACTGCTGCTGCCGCGTGATGGCGAAACTGCGGCGCGCGCGCGTCTGCGCGCTACGCTGATCGCACGGCTGATCGCGCTGATCGGCTCGTACGCGGCGCGCCATCCGCTGACCGGCCTCGGCGACGCGCTGGCGTACTGCGACCGGCTGGCGACCGGCGAGCGCGGGCCCGACCTGGTCGACCTGCGCGACGACGCGGTCGTTGTCGCAGCGGTCGAGCACGTGCTGACGCGCCGCTTCGACCACGTCTTCGTCGTCGACGCGCGCGCCGGCGCGTTCCCGCCGTACTACGTCCCCGACGCGTTCCTGTTCAGCCCGACCTACGGGATGATTCCGAAGGACAGCGCCGGCGACGCGGTCGCCGCCCGCACCGCCAAGTTCACCTGGTACGAACACCACGTCAAGCCGCGCGCCGCATACGTCCGCGAGCAGCGCCGCCTCTTCGCGCTCGCCCTCGCCCGCGCCGACCTCTCCGTCACCGTCTCTGCCAGCGGCCGCCCGACCCGCGGCATCGCCGCCCCCGAGCTCGCCGTCGAAGTCGCGGGATTGTTGCCGGCATCGGAATGACCCACAAATGGCTGACCATCTAACTTGCTAATGCAAGTCGTATTGCATACTTCAGCTGGTCACCACTTTCGTCGCAACCCGCTAGCCTAACGACGCCGTAAACTTGCGTGTGCCGAGCGCAGGATCGCGCTGACTTCGTCGTCTGTGTTCCGCATGAGGAGGAGCAGGGCCGTTTCGACGACGGCTGACTTCGATACCCTGCAGCGGTACTCTATTCGTCGCACGAAGTCGTCGACATCGTCTGACACGCCGACGTGGAACTTCCTCACAGCGGCATGCGATTGAATCTCGACGCTTTGAGTTTTAATCGGCCTGCGGGCCATGGAAGGCCGACGATACAACGTAGACCGGACAACTCCTTGCCTCTTGGCGTAGCGGTCCCTTGGCTTGAGGTCCTCTTTGCTCTTACCCCTCTTGGCCTAAGGGCCGTTAGTAAGGTATACTTCAGGAGACACGGTGCGCCTGGGTCGTCGCGGAGGTCCAAATCGTCGAACGGCGCAAGTCAGTGTCCCCGCACCTGGACGTCTCCATGGACATGAGTGAACACCTAAGCAGGGGAGAACCTGTTCTCGAGCATCTCTGGAAGCAGTTCCGCGCATTGGACTACCGGCCGGAGTTTCTTGAACGCGCGATCCCGTCTTGGTGGACTGCTGAGGCCGTAGCCGACCCGAATGGGCTCGACCACCTCAAACTGCTCCTAGCACAGCGGCTCGGTTTAGATATTGAGGCTCTTCGTGATCGTGACCAGGTTCTGCCAATAGCGCCAATGGGGATGCGCTTCAAGCGGTCGAGTAATCTTCACTCCGAGGAGCCACCGGATCCGAATCTGGCCTTTCTATCGCGAGTCGCGCGCTTTGCCGCGGGCGCTATTGAGCCGTCACACCCACTACCGGCCGCGGCCTCAACCCTGCATTCGGCCATCTTAGCCCAGACGGGTCGACCCTTCGTTGATTTAGAGGCTATTCTTTCCTACTGCTGGTCACGGAATATCGCGGTAGTCCACGTCGATGCTATTCCGATGGCAAAAAAGGGATTGGACGCGCTAGTCTACGGGGTAAAGGATCGGTTTGTAATCATAGTGCTTAGAAAAATGGGGACTGAAGCGTGGGCTGACGCAGCATTCACGATCGCCCATGAGCTCGCGCACATCGCCCTTGGTCACGTTACGGAAAATCTCGCGATCATCGATGATTCCTCTGAAGCTGAGCGGGCTCGTGATACGGAGCGGGAGGCAGACACATTCGCCGCGCAACTCATGAGTGGGGGAAGATATAGATCAACGTGGAGACAGGGGGCCAAGAGCGGCGCGACTCTAGCCGAGCGCGCTTTGAGATACCAGAAGGAGTGGCAAATCGATGCTGGCCACATCATTTTGCGTGCCGCGTTCGACAAGGATGTACCGTGGGCGAATGCGCGCGCAGCTTGTAAGCACTTGCCTCAACATTCCGACGTTCCACGTAGCTTCATCAACACTTTTGCGCTGAGTCACCTCGACGCGTCACGCATCAGCAAGGACGCGCAGGAAATGCTGGAAAGTACGATCCGCCCAGCGGCGTAGAGCAGTTGTTCTTCGGTGGAATTACTGATGGATACCGATTCCATCGTGAAGATGGGTCGGTACGGCTTGCTCAACGAGTTCGAGACCCTGGCCATCGCGCAAGGCCATGCCCGACCGTTTCGTCGACTCTTCGAAATCAAGAAGAAAATCGACAGCGCACGATTGGATCCAACTCGGTCCATCTTCGGTACGAAGATAGCACTTGAGATGTGCTGGAGCTTCGCGATGGACTGCGTTGAGATTCCGCGAGCTCAGAGTAACCAAGTACTGGAAGAGCTTCTCGAAATTGATGGCATAGATGCGGGCGAAGCACTCTTACTAGAATATGCCATTCGCACGCCTAATTCGTTGCTCATCAGCGGCGATAAGAGAATGGTTCGGGCCATCTGTAGTCCAGAGGGAAAAGCGTTCCACTCAAGGCTCATCGGTCGTGTCCTGCACCTCAACCGCATTGTCCAACTCATTGGGTCTCAAGCGGGTCGTTGGGACCCCGTGCGTGCATGTCTTGTCGCCGCGCCGACATGCGATACGGCAATTTATGACGCGGTCGCTCCACATCACCATGACGTTGCTGCCAAAAGCCGATTGCTGACCATGGCGACGGCCGAAGAGGCTTCGTCTCGGGGACTACTGAGAAGCAGACTGTGACGGCCTGCCAGGGCGACCTACTTTAAACCAGGCGCGATGCGTGGCTGGATTTCGATCCTCTCGTCAGCGTGTCAATGCACAACTTCGCGCGACTTTCGGGTACGCTGCCGTCTCAGCCACCATGTTGAGCCGAGCCCTACTCGCGCAGCCCGGCATCCGAGCTCGCGGTCGAGTCGCCGCCCGTTGCCCGAGTTCAATTATCCCGGCGACTGACGTCCCGCTTCAGTCGCAGTGAAAGTAAAAGGTGTTTACGTCGAGGTCTTCCACCGTGAACTGGCGCAGACCCTAGGGCTTCGTCTCGAGCGGCTCGACGATGCGCGCACCGCGCGCTCGCATCTCTTAGTACGCCGCGTCGATGTCGGCTGCGAAGAGCCAGTGCACGGCGGGTTCGAACGGGCGCTCTTGCCGCCGAAAGAACACGGCGAACCTGTTGCGCGAGACGGCGCCGATCCCGCCGCCCGGATAGAGCCACCCGATCTCGAAGCCGAGTTCATCGCGGTAATGCCGCTCGGCGCGCTCTACGTCCTCGACCGGCAGCTCCGGCGTCGGAGGACCGAACGTCGTGGGCACCGGTTCCTTCGTCATCACGCCGTCTCGCTTCAGCATGTTGGCCCCTCCAGCTCGGATACGTTCACCGCGGACGGCGGCGGGCCGTTTCGCGGGTGGCGGCGGACGCGCGCGCAGGAACGGTCTGTTCTCACCGGGCTCTCATCTGCGGCCGATGATCGGGTGGGATGATGGGGCCGACCGTGGCTTTGCCGCAGCTCGACACCTCGACCGACCCGCAGGTCGGCTTCCGCCCGCACGGCGCGCTCGATCCGTCGACCGCGCTGCAGCCGCACGCCGGCCGGTGGACCGCACGGGAGGCCGCGCACCTGCTGCGGCGAGCCGGATTCGGCAGCAGCGAGGCCGACGTGGCGCGGTTCACGGCGCTCGGAGCGGCAGCCGCTGTCGACACGCTGCTGCACCCGGCCGTGGCTGAAGCCGACGTCGCCGACTATCCGGACACCGCGCTGCTGTACGACCCGAAGAAGAACCGTCAGGCCGCGCAGCTGTGGTGGCTCGATCGCATGCTGCGTACCACGCATCCGCTGGCCGAGAAGATGGCACTGTTCTGGCACGGCCACTTCGCGACGTCGGTGTCGAAGGTGCCGCCCGCGCAGATGGTCGCGCAGATCGATCTCTTCCGCCGTCAAGGACTCGGGCGGTTCCCGGCGCTGCTTTCGGCGGTGACACGCGATCCCGCGATGCTGATCTGGCTCGACAACCGTTACAACGCCAAGGCGCACCCGAACGAAAACTACGCGCGCGAGGTGATGGAGCTGTTCGCGCTCGGACTCGGCGCCTACGACGAGGACGACGTCAAGGAAGCGGCGCGCGCCTTTACCGGGTGGACGCTCGACAAGTCGCTGCAGCCGGCGTTCGTCGCGGCGCGCCACGACGACGGGATCAAGAACGTGCTCGGCCGGATCGGCGAGTTCGGCGCCGACGACGTCATCGCGATCATCGTGTCGCAGCCGGTTCACCAGCGGTTCATCGCGCGCAAGCTGCTCGAGTTCTTCGTCTACAGCGACCCCGAGCCCGAGCTGATCGAAGCGCTGGCCCAAGTCTATGCGCTGTCGGGCGCCGATCTCGCCAAGACTGTCGGTACCATCCTGCGCTCGAACGTCTTCTTCTCGGCGCGCGCGTATCGCGCGATCCCGAAGTCGCCGGTCGAGCTCGCGATCGGGACGCTGCGCTATCTCGGTGCGCAAGCGATTCCACCGAACCTGCCGTACCAGTTGGCGCGGATGGGCCAGGAGCCGCTCAACCCGCCGAGCGTGAAGGGCTGGGACGCCGGTCCGGCCTGGATCAACACCTCGACTCTGCTCGCGCGCTTCAACTTCGTCAACGCCCTGATCGCGCAGACCGCCCCGGGCAAGAATGGACAATCCGCGGTCGCCGCGCCGAACGTCGCGCCGGACGCGATCGTGCAGCGTACCGGGATCGACGCGAACCGCGTCGCCGCGGCGATCGCCGGCGGCGCCGTGCAGGACGACGTGACGTCCGACGTGCGGGCGACGCTGGTCGCATACCTCGACTCGCGCACGCCGGCAGCCGGCACGCAGAACCCGCAGCCGTTCGGGCCGGAGAACTACCAAGACAAGATCCGCGGCGCGCTCGCGCTGACCCTCAACCTGCCCGTGAACCAGCTGGACTGAACGCGATCATGACGATGCAGCGCAAGACGTTCGTCGGCTCCGCCCTCTCGGTCGCGTTTCTCGGCGGCAACGCGAGCCGCGCGCTGGCACAAGTCGCATCGGCGGCGCCCGCGGTGCCGGCGTTCGCGCGGCCCGACAACGTCCTGGTCGTGGTCCAGATGGCGGGCGGCAACGACGGGCTCAACACCGTCATCCCGTACAGCGACGACGCGTATCACCGCGTTCGGCCGGCGATCGCGATCCCGGCGAACCAGGTGCTCCGGCTCGACGGCCGGATCGGCTTCAACCCGGCGCTCAAAGGCCTCAACGAGCTGTACCGGCGCGGCCAGGTCGGGGTCGTGCAAGGCGTCGGCTATCCGAATCCCAACCGCTCGCACTTCGAGGCGACCCAGATCTGGGAGACGGCTTCGCCGGAACGGCCGCAGCAGTACGGCTGGCTCGGGCGCTACCTCGACAAGCGCTACGCGCAAGGCGCGAAGCCCGGCTCGCTGTTCGAAGCCGTGTCGCTCGGCGACATCCTGCCCGCCGCGCTCGTCGCGTCGCACGTCGAGGTGCCGGCGATCGGCGCGCTGGGTGCGTTCGGCTACAACACGGGTCGCGACTTGGCGTCGAAGCAGAGCGCAGGCGTGCTGTACGACGGCGCGACGGCCGGGCAATCGCCGTACCTCGCGCTGATCGCCGAGACCGCGCGCGACGCGTATCACGGCGGCGAGGTGCTGCGCGCGCAGACCGCAACCTTCGCCAACAAGGCGACCTACGCGAACAACGGCTTCGCGCAGCAGCTCGCGCTGGCCGCGAAGCTGATCGGTTCGACGGCCGGCTCGAAGATCGTGTTCGTCTCGATCGGTTCGTTCGACACGCACGCCGGACAGCGCGGCCAACAAGACCGGCTGCTCGGATATCTCGGCGACGGACTGCTGGCGTTCTACACCGACCTCGCGGCACATGGCCTGGCCGACCACGTCCTGACGCTGACCTTCAGCGAGTTCGGGCGGCGGGTCGCGCAGAACGCGTCGAACGGAACCGATCACGGCACGGCGATGCCGCTGTTCCTGGTCGGCGGCGGGGTGAAGGGCGGCATCTACGGTGACCATCCGTCGCTGACCGAGCTCGATCACGGCGACCTGGCGTTCGCGACCGACTTCCGCGCCGTCTATGCGACGGTGATCCGGCGCTGGCTCGGGCGCGACCCGAGCGAGATCATCGGCGGCGACTACCCGCTGCTCGGCTTCGTCTGACGCGCGCCGTGTCGACGCGCACAACCACGATCGGGGGCGCCCGCACCGTGCCCGGCGATCTGCGGCTGCGGGCCATCACGGCGGACGAGTACGCGCGCGAGGTGCTGCCGCACACGGCGGCGCTGTGGGCGGGCGCACGCAGCTTGGACGAGTACGCCGCAGAGTTTCGCGCGATCGTCGCCTCGGGCTGGGGGAAGCGCCGCTTTCGCGTCGTCGGTTTGCGCATCGGCGGCGCGCTGGTGGCGTCGTGCAAGCGCTACGATCGAGAGCTGCGCTGCGGCGAGCGCACGTACCGCGCGGCCGGCATCGGCGCGGTGTTCACGCCGCTCGAGTTGCGCGGCCGTGGCTACGCGACCGCGCTGATCGCCGCCTTCCTGGACGCCGAGCGGGCCAACGGAACCGATCTCGCCTACCTGTTCAGCGACGTGCATCCGGCGTTCTACGCGCGGCTCGGCTTCGTCGCGCTGCCGTCACGCACGATCGCTCTGCGGGCCGACTCGCTGCCGGCCGACCGGATCGATTTCGCCTTGCTGGGACCGGCCGACGCGGGAGCGGTGAGTCGCGTCTTCGCCGCGCTCGATGCACGGCGGTCGTTCGCGTTCGTGCGACGCCCGCTGGACTGGGAATGGCAGGAACTGTGCGCGGCCTCGCGCGTGCATCCGACGCGGCTGGTGCGGCTCGGCGTGCGCCGCGGACGTGCGCTCGCAGCGTACGTCGCGGGCCGCCGCGAACCGTCGGCCGACGCGTTCGTACTCGAAGAGCAGGCTTACGCGCGCGACGATGACGTCCGGCTCATCGCGCCGCTGCTGCGCGCCGCTGCCGGCGACCTGCGCACCGTCCGCGGCTGGCTGCCGCCTGCAGTCGCCCGCGACGCGCTGCCGCGCGGCGCCGTCCGCGCGCGCACGACTGCGATCGCAATGGTCGCACCGCTCAGCGCCGCTTTCCGCGCCGCGTTGCGCGCGCAGCTCCCCGCCAAACGCGATCCGGCCGACCCCTGTTGGAGCACCGATCACGTCTGAGGGTGTCGCGCCTGCGGTTTCGGCGTTCAGCCGATCACGCGGCGCAGCGCGGCCAGAGCTCGCTCGCATGCGGCCAGCTCGCTCGACGTGAGACTCGCCAAGAGCGCGCTCAAGCGCGCGACCCGACGTTCGCGACCGACCTCGAGGAGCGTCAGACCGCGGCCCGTAGCTTCGAGATAGACGTACCGCCGATCGTCGGGATCGATGGTGCGCTTCACGTACCCGGCTTTCGCGAGCGCGGCGGAGATGCGCGTCATCGTCGGCAGCGAGACCTGCTCGACGCGCGCGAGCTCACCGAGCGTCTTGCGACCGCCGAAGACGAGCACCGACAGCGCTGACAGCCGCGCGGCGGTGAGCCCCGAGGCGTCGTCCTCCTGACGCACCTGACGCAGTAGCCGGATCGCGACCGCATGGAGATCGGTCGCGATCGCACCCAGGCCGAGGCTTGACGCTTTCAACGACGTCTTCCATTCTATTAGCACTGCTAACTTTCCGGCCAGGAGGTCGTGATGACCCAGACCAGCCCGGCGCTGCGCCTGCATTCAGTGATGCTCGGCGTCACCGATGTCGACAGATCGGTCGCGTTCTACACGGAGCGGCTCGGACTCAAGCCATGCGGCCGATTCGAAGACTTCGCATTCGTCGAGCTCGGTGGTACGATGTTGACCCTCAGCGGTCAGCTGACGAAGCTGCGGCCGGCCGTTCCGGCACCGGTCGAGCTCGTGCTCGCCGTCGACAGCGTTCGTGACGCGTACGATCGCCTACGCACCGCCGGCGTGACCTTTCTCAACGAGCCCCACACGATCGACGGCACCAATGACGTCGCAAACTTCCAAGATCCCGACGGACACCACTTGTCGCTCTACGGTCCCCCGTGATCACTTAGAACAACCGCAGCTCGCGGGCTTCTTCTTCGGTCAAGGAGGCGATGCGGGTGCCGAGCAGGCGGATCGGGATGCCGCGCATCTCAGCGCGTTCCCAGCACCAGACGGCGGCGTCGTAGATCGTGTCGGCGTCGTTGGTCGGGACGGCGAGCGAGGTCTGGCGTCCGACGATCGCGTGGTCGAAGCGTTTGACTTTCACGCCAACCGTCGCGCCGCGCAGGTTGCGCACCGCCAGGTCGCGCGACAGTTCGTCTGCTTGCGTGCGCAGGAGGGCGAGGATGCGCGCCTCGTCGCGCTCGTCGTACTCGAAGGTCTCCTCGGTCGAGATCGACGTGCGTTTGCGGGAGCTGTCGACTTCGCGGTCGTCGTTGCCGCGCGCGAGGTCGCGATAGAACGGGCCCGAGCGGCCGAACAGTTCGTACAGCCGCGCGTCGCCGAGCACTGCGACATCGCCGATCGTGCGCAGGCCGGCGGCTTCGAGCCGCGGTCGCGTCTTCGGCCCGATCCCCCACAGCCGGCCGATCGGGAGCGGCGCGAGGTAGGCGGCTTCGCTGCCGGGCTCGACGACGGTGAGTCCGTCGGGCTTGCCGGCGTCGCTGGCGATCTTGGCCACCATTTTTCCTTGCGCGACGCCGGCGCTCACCGTCAGCCCGACCTCGTCACGCACTCGCGCGCGCACGCGCTGCGCGAAAGCAACGGCATCGTCGAGCCCATCGGTCGGCAGCGCGACGAAGGCTTCGTCGAGCGAGAGCCCTTCGACGGCGCGCGCGCCGTCCGCGAAGATCGCGAAGACCTGGTCCGAGGTCGCGCGATAAGCGGCGAAGTTCGGCGGAACGACGACCAGCTGCGGGCACAGGTCGAGCGCATGGTACAGCGGCATCGCCGAGCGCACCCCGAACGGGCGCGCCTCGTACGACGCGGTCAGCACGACCGCGCGGCGCGAGCGCCCCGATACCGCGAGCGGCTTGCCGCGCAGCGACGGGTCGTCACGCTGCGCGACTGACGCGTAGAACGCGTCGAGATCGAAGTGCGCGATCACGGCGTGGTCACGCCCACCGCACTACGGCGCCGGCGGGTCGACCGGCGTGCGCATGACCTCGTCGAGTGCCGGGGCGTCACTCTCGGGGAACTCCACGCCGAGCTTGCCGTCGTCCGTGGCGCGCTTGACTTCGCCTTGCAGCTCGCGCTCACGCCCGTCCCCGCCGGTGAACGCGACCCGGATCGGCGTCCCCGGAACCGCGCTCTGCTTGACGACGAGCAGCATGCCGCGCCGCGACACGTTTTCCGTGATCCCGGGGATCGCGATGCCGTCGGCACCCCGGCACACGATCGGCAGCCGGATCTCGATTCTCCGCGCCTTGCGGCGGTCAGGCAGGTCGTCGTTCATGACATTCGATCCTCACGAGATACGTTACCGTGACGCCACGTCGGGTCCCGCCGGAGTGCGGCGCGTCAGCGAAGTGGCTGGGACGTCCAACCTCGGTGCACGAGCCAATATCCGAGGCCGTACCAAAACGGCAGGCTCGTCAGGGCACACGAGAACAGCAACCCGGCCCGGAAGTTCCAGCGCGCCCGTCGTCGCGCCGACGCCGGATCGGCCTCACGGCCGATCAGCTCGACGATCCACCCCAAGGTGTAGCAGAGGTTGGCCATGATGGCGTACGCCGGAACGACCACCAGCAGCATCAGCGGCTCGACGGCGTCGTCGCCGTGCGGGATCACCGGTTGCATCAGCAACTCGAAGCCGGCGATCGCGCCGGCCCCGACGAGCAGCAAGACCGCGTTGTAGAGCAGCCGGCGCAGCTCCCACCAACGGATGACTTGCCAAACCGTCATCGTCGTGGACGCCGTTCCGCCTGGGCGATCCACCGACGGGTCTTACCGCGTCTCGACCGGAGTTCGCACGTCGTCGAGTCCTTCGAGGACCGTGCGCATCGCGGCCAGGTTCCGCGCGTCGTCGTCTTCCTCGCCCGGCGTCTCGAGGATCGCGACTTTGTCGCGCACCCCTGGATGGGAAGCGATCGCGCGGAAGCCGGCGATGCCGATGCGTCCCTCGCCGATGTGCCAGTGGCGGTCGCGATGACCGCCCAGTTCGATCTGGGTGTCGTTGAAGTGGAACATCACCACCCGGTCGAGACCCAGCTCGCGGTCGACCAACTCGAAGAACCGCTCCACCGCGTCGACCGAGTCGATTGCGTAGCCGGCGGCCCAGGTGTGCGCAGTGTCGAGGCAGACCCGCAAGTTGGGGTGGCCGATCGCACGGACCAGCTCGCCGAGCTCCTCGATCGTACCGCCGCACAACTGGCCGGCGCCGGCGCTGTTCTCCATCACCAGCATCACGTTCGGCGCGATCCCGTCGAGCGCGTCCTCGAGCGCGGTCACGACCGACGCGAACCCGGCCGAGCGCTCGCGCGTCCCGTACGATCCGAGGTGCGTGTTGACGAACGCGATGTCGCCGATCGCCGCGACCTTCAGATCGTTCTTGAGCAGCTTGAGCGAGTTGGCGACGACCTTCGGATCGTCGCTGGCCAGGTTGATCAGGTACGACGTGTGGATGACGGCCGGCGTGATCCCGGCCTCGGCGCGCAGCCGCGCGAAGCGTTCGAGGGCCGGCGCGTCGGCCGGCGTGACGCGATACGTCTTCGGGTTGCCGGCGAAGAACTGCAGCGCGTCGAAGCCGAGCTTGCGCGCGTACGCGACCGCCGCATCGTAGCCGTTGCTGACCCGAAGGTGCGCGCCGATGCGCATCCGGTCGCGACTACCGGCGGCCGAAGTTGAACTGGCGCGCGCGCGTGCCCCGCGGCATGAACGACTTCGCGCGTGCGGTCGGCATCGCGCGTGACGGGTTCTTCTCGAACGTCGTGCCGGTCAGCAGGACCGCGTCCGATGGCCGTTCCCGGCGTCCGACGCGCCCGATCAGCTGCTCGATCTCGGACTCGCCGAACGCGTCGGAGTCGGTGACGACGATCAGGTCGGCGGCCGGGATGTCGATCCCACTGCCGATCAGGTTGGTCGCGGCCAGCACCGCCGGCGACTTGCCGCGGAAGCTGTTCATCATCTCGATCCGCGTGCCGACCTCGTTGACGCGCACGCCGCGGCGCCGGTTGCGCCGGCTCTGCTCGCTGGTGTCGGCCATGTCGCCGCGCAGCTGTTCGACCTCGATCCCGTACGTCGCGGCCAGCCGTTCAGCCAGGCGCGGCACGTCGCCGCGCGTGCGGCCGATGACGAAGATGCGCGAACCGCGCGTGAGATGTTCTTTGATCAGCGCATCGGCGCGCGTCAGCTGTTCGGCCGGCGGCTCGCCCCACACACCTTCGACTTTGTGAATCTTGGTCGGCAGGACGTCGAACGGCATCTTCTTCATCGCAACGACGTGGTCGAGCGCGCCGATCTTCTGCAGGAAGCGGCGCAGCTCGTCGGGCGTCGCGGTCGCGAACAGCATCGGGCAGTCGAGATCTTCGAGCAGCCGCAGGTGCTCGCGCTCGTCGAACGCGTTGACGTCGTCGATCACCAGCAGGTCGCTCTTGTCGAGGATCGACCACTGCCGGTCGATGGTGAGCATCATCGCCGAGCCGACGACGACGTGGATCGTCCCGTCGGCGATCCCGTCCTCGACCGCGCGCCGCTCGCCGGGTGCGGCGCCGCCGTGGATCTGGCCGACGCCGATTCCCGTACCCTCGAGCCGGTCGGTGAAATAGGTGACGTGCTGGCGGATCAGGTCGCGCGTCGGCGCGAGGATGACGATGTAGCCGCCGGTCGCCAAGATCGTGTCGACCGCGACGCGCAGCATGACCTCGGTCTTGCCCGACCCGGTCGGCGCCTTGAGCAGAAACTCGAAGACGCCGTCGTCGAGACCGGCGGTGATAGCGTCGACGGCCTTGCGCTGATCGCCGGTGAGTTCGAAGGTCTCATCGGGCTGGATGAGCTCGTGGGCCAGCGCGACGCGCTGGCAATTCTGATCGATCGTCTCCCACACGTCGGCGGGGACGAGTTCCGTTGCGGCTAGACCGCTGATGATTCGGGCTCCGTTTCTGGTATTGCGTTCTTGTCGGATGCTTGGACCCCATCCGGGGCTGCCGGGGTTGCCGAGGCAAGCGCCTCGTTCTCGCGCGGCAGCGGCAGGGTCGGGGCAAGCGCCTCGTTCTCGCGCGGCAGCGGCAGGGTCGGGATCGGAAGCGCCAGCTCGACCGGCGCGGTCCCGTCGACGTCGATCGGCGGCAACTCGTCGAGCGAGCGCAAGCCGAACGCCTCGAGGAACTCGGGGGTCGTCTTGTAGATGATCGGCCGGCCGGGGACGTCCTTACGGCCCGACTCGGTCAAGAAGCGGCGGTCGAGCAGGGTGGCGATCACCGAGTCGGCGCTCACGCCGCGGATCCCCTCGATCTCGCCCTTGGTGACCGGCTGCATGTAGGCCGCGATCGCCAGCGTCTCGAGGGCGGCCGGCGACAGGTTGGTCTTGGCCGGGAGCAGGTAGGCTTCGACCGCCTCCCGCGCCGCCGGCGCGCTGGCGAACCGGTAACCGCCGGCGATCTCGCGCAGCACGATCCCGCGGTGCGCGAACTCTTCGTCGACCTTCTGCAGGGCAATGGTGACCTCGCTCTGCTCGGCGCCGGTCAGCCGCGCGAGGTCCTTGATCGACAGCGCCTCCGACGCCACGAACAGCAGCGCTTCCAGCTCGCGCTGCAGCTTGCCGGTGTCGACCAGCTCAGGCTGCACGTTCGGCCTCCGGGATCGGGAGCAGCTCGATGTCGGCGAACGCCTCGGGCTGCTCGATCCGGATGCGCTCGCGGCGCACCAGCTCCAGGATCGCGAGGAACGTCACGATCACCGCGACCCGGTCGAGCACCGCGCACAGCTCGAGGAACGACGCACGCCCTTCGCGCCGCACCGCGCGGGCGACGACGTCCATCTGCTCGACGAGCGAGAAACGCTCGCGCACGATCGTGCGCTTTTCGGGCTTGGCAGCGCGCAGCGCGGCCGCCAGGGCGCCGGCCAGCTTGGCGGCGTCGATGCGGTAGCGCTGGACGAAATCCGCCGTCGCGTCGCCGCCGTCGGGGCGCACGTAGTACGCCGACGCTTCGAGGGCGCGCGCGCGCAGATCGGCCCCGGCGTCGCGGTACTTCGAGTACGCGATCAGCCGCTGGCGCAGCCGCGCTTCGACCGCCTCGGCCGACTCTTCGGGGTCGCCGGCGAACTCGAGCGGGATCGGCGGCAGCAGCGCCCGCGACTTGAGGAACACCAGCGTCGCGGCCACGACCAGGTAGTCGGCGGCGAGCTCGACGTCGAGCGCTTCCATCGCGTGGATGTACGCCAGATACTGGTCGGCGACGCTCGCCAGCGGAACGGCGGCGATGTCGACCTGACGCTCCTTGACCAGATTCAAGAGCAGGTCGAGCGGCCCGTCGAACACGTCGACGGACACGCGCAAGGCGGCGGGCCCCGAACTCGTGGCGGGGTCGATGGCAGCGGTCTCAGTCATCGGCGATCGTCCGCGCGCGGGGCGCGGACCAGTCTAGGCGCTCGACTCTCCGACCGACTGCGCGGCGGGAACCGTCTCCGGCTCGAATACGTCGGCCCCTTCCTGCTCGAGCCACTCCAGCCCGAGGTCGACCAGCCGCTTCTCGTTCACGTACTTGAGGGCTTTTTTGGCGGCCTTGATCTCGAACCAGCGGGCCTCGTCCACCTCGTGATCGTGGTTGGCGGTATCGCCCGACAGGTAGCGCATCAGGTAGAAGTGGACCGACTTCCGGTGCTTGGTCCGGTTCAGGTAGAACCAGTACGAGATGTCCGACAGCTTGGACAGGATCTCGGCCCAACAGCCGGTCTCCTCGCGGACCTCGCGCAGGGCGGCCTGCTCGTGCGTCTCCCGCGCCTCGACGTGGCCTTTCGGCAGGGACCAAACGCGCGGCTCGCCCCGCCCGATGAGCAGAGCTTCCAAGGTGCCGCTGTTCCGCCGCAGGACGAGCCCGCCGGCGGAAACCTCGTATTTGATCCGCATCGTGCTTCCCGGAAGACGGCTCCAGCCCGATGTTTTCGGGCTGGTTTTCTCTAGTATATCGCGCGGCCCCAAGAAGGACAGGGCACGCGCTCGGCCGCGTCAGGGGAGAGAAACGGCTCGGGTCGGGAGGCGGTACCAGACCATCCCCGAGCCGAGGTCGACCGGCCCGGAGGTCGGGTCCGGCGCTGCGATCGCGGCTGGGGCAGCCTGACCGCCGAATGCCGGCGCGGGCGTCGGGACCGTATCCTCGGCCGAGCGCCAGGGCCCGAAGCAGGTCGTGCAGCGGGTGTGGTGCGGAATGAACGCGACCACCGTCGGCGAGGCCTGCGCCGGCGGCGCGCGGTGCGTCTCGGCGCGGCGCGCGGGCGACGGTGCCGGCGCTGCCGGTGCGGCATGCGGCGCCACCTCGGCCACGGTCCGAACCGGCGCGGCCGGCGCGGGCGCCGGTACGGCGGCGCCGACCCAGCCGGCGGCGTGCGGCGGCGCGGCGTGGGCCGGCCGATGGAGGTGCGCGACGATCCGGCTGACGCGATGACCCGGGTGGTGGATCATGGGGGTGGCGCGGGCGATGGCGACGACGACCACGGGCGGCGGCGCGCTGCCCGGCACGGCGAGCACGGCGGTGAGGACCACGCCGAAGGCGGCGGCGGTCGCCGCGCCCAGGCTGATCGCGCGCACCAGCGGCCGCGTCGCGCGGACCGGCCGCAGCAGGCGCTCGACCCGAATCGCGACGTGCGAGCGGCGGTTCCAGAGACCCGGTGCGAGCGCATCGGTCCAGCGATCGGTCGCGAGCCGCAGCAGACAGGCGGCGTACCGCCGGGCACCGCTCGCGGTCGCCGCTCGCTCGTCGCTCGCCAGCTCGCGCTCGAGGTCGAGCGCGCGCGAGAGGATCCACAGGCCCGGCAACCACCAGCCGATCCGGAGCACCGCGCTCTGGACCGCCTTGGCCCAGTCGTCGCCGCGGCTGAGGTGCGCGCACTCGTGGGCCACCACGGCGGCCCACTCGGCGCCGTCGACGCGCGCGCCGAAGCCTTCCGGGATCACGACCGCCGGATGCACGTAGCCGATCGCGGTCGGCGTGGCGACCTTCGGCGAGCTGCCGAGGCGCGCGTTGCGGACGTCGAGCACCCCCAGCGGGACGGCGCGGCGCTTGATCCGGCGCAGCCGGACCACGTCGCGGACGAGCCCGAGAAGCAGCCCGGCGGAGACGATCGCGACCGCCGCCAGCAGCAGCGGGACGAGTGCGGAGGCCGGTGCCGGCGTCGTTCCGGCGGGCGCGGTGCGCCAGGTCGCGGCCAGCGCGCACAGCGGCGCGACGACCGCGATGACCGCGAAGCCGCCCAGCGCGATGCGGTAGCGCACCGCGGCGCGCGCGAACGGCTGCGCCGCGATCAGCGTCGCCGCGGCGAGCGGCAGGCTCGCGACGACCGCGGCCACCAGCGCCGCGGCCGTGCCGGTCCCGCTCAGGGCGCGTCCTCGAGCAACGACCGCAGCCGGCGTTCCTCGTCAGGGTTGAGCCGCTCCGAGTCGAGCAGGTTGAGCATCAGCGCGCGGGGCGAGCCGTCGAAGAACGTCGCGAGCACGTTCTCGACGACGGTCCGGCGGGCGGCGTCGCGCTCGACGCGCGGCTTGTAGACGTTGGCCTTGCCGCGCGTCGTGTGGCGGACGTACGCCTTGCGCTCCAGGATCGTGAGCGTCGACAGGACCGTCGTGTACGCCAGCGGTCGATCGTGCAGGCGGCCGTGGACTTCGGCCACGGTCGCGCTGCCGAGATCCCACAGAATATCCATGAGACGGTATTCCGCCTCGGTCAAAGTCGGCGTCGGGCGCCTAGCCATGCCTCTTCGTTCGACCTCGTCTCCGTATTCTCCGCGAGGTTTTGGCGGCGGATTTCGCGGCTGTCGCATCAGGCCTGGGCTCGGGCCAGCCACGCGTCGACGCGGCGTTCGAGCACGTCGAGCGGGATCGACCCCGCGCCCAGCACCACCGCGTGGAAATCGCGCAGGTCGAAGCGCGCGCCGAGCCGGCTGCGCGCGCGGTCGCGCAGCTCGACGATCTTGAGCTCGCCGATCTTGTACGCCAGCGCCTGACCGGGGTCGGTGATGTAACGATCGATCTCGTTGGTGACGTCGAGCTTCGTCTTCGCCGCGTTGTCGAAAAAATACGCGATCGAGCGGTCGCGCGACCAGCCGAACGCGTGCATCCCGGTGTCGACGACCAGCCGCACCGCGCGCCACATCTCGTAGCTCAGCGCGCCGAGCTTGGTCTTCGCGTCGTCGTACACGCCGATCTCGTCGCCGAGCGATTCGGCGTACAGCCCCCAGCCCTCCGAGTAGCCGACGTAGTACGCGGAGCGCCGGAAATCCGGTAGCGCGCCGAGCTCGGCCGCCAGCGAGAACTGCAAGTGGTGTCCCGGCACCGACTCGTGCAGCGTCAGGACCGGCATCTCGTAGATCGGGCGCTGGTCGGGACGGTAGAGGTTCACGCAGTACATCCCGGCGCGCGTGCCGTCGATCGCGCCGGGCTGGTAGTAGGCCGTCGTCGCGTCGGGCGCGATCGACGCCGGAATCGGCGTGACGCCGTACGGCAGCCGCGGCAGCACGCGGAAAAAGCGCACCAGCTCCGGATCGATCCGCTTCGACAGCGCGCGGTAGGCGAACAGCAGCTCGTCGGCGCCGCGATGGTAGTTCGCCGGATCGGCCCGCATGTGGGCGAACACGTCGCCCAGCGATCCGGCGTAGCCGGTGCGCGGCGCGACGGCTGTCATCGCTTCGCGGATCCGCGCGACCTCGCGCAGCCCCAGCTCGTGGATCGCCTTGGGATCCTGGACCGTCGTCGTGTTGACGCGCGCGAGGTAAGCGTAGATCGCTTCGCCGTTCGGCACGTGCGCGAGCCCGATCTCGGACGGCGCGGCCGGCACGTACTCACTGCGCAAGAACGTGCGCAGCCGCTGCAGCGCCGGCAGCACGCCGGTCGCGATCGCTCCGCGCACGCGGTCGCGCGCGGACGCGACGTCGGCCGGCGCGAGGCCCTGCGGCACCCGGTTGAACGGCGCGAAGAAAGGATGCTGCTCGGGCGCGGTCAGCTGGCGGTCGATCTGCTCGGGGACGCGCTCCATCACGACGCGCGGCCAGAGCATCCGGCGCGCGATCGCTTCGCGCAGCAGCGCGATCGTCGCGTCGACCTTGGCCGGCCAGCGCTCGACCCGCACCGACCAGCGATCGTAGTCCTCGCGGGTTGCGAACGGGAGCACGTCGACGATCGAGACGTCGGTCTGCACGCCGCCGCGCTGGTTGAGCGCGAACAGGTACGTGCGCAGCTCGAAGCCCTGCACGTCGTCGCGCAGCTGCTGCGCGTACAGGTCGGCGTTGAGCCGCCCGGTGTCCGACAAGCGCGCACGGTCGATGCGGCCGAGCCGAGCGAGCACCTCGTGCTGGTGCGCCGCTTCGTCGGCCGCGGCGGCCTCGGACGGATCGTCCCAGCGCTCGTCGCCGGAGCGGTCTCCGTCGTACGTCGCGGCCTCCGGATGCCGTTGGTGGTAGGCGCGCCACTCGCTCGCCAGTAGCGCGTCGAGCTCCGCGTCGGCGGCGTTCGCCGCGTTGCCCGGCGGCTCGGCCGCGGCCCCTGTCGCTCCGTCGGAGAGAACGAGCGCAGCCGAGACCGACGCACCCTTGAGCAGATCCGCCCGGTTCATGCCGGGCTGTTCCCGATGTGGCGGGCGCCGCCTTCGCACGGCAGGTGCGCGCGGCGGGCGCGGGTGTAATGAAAGGAGCGATGCAGGTAACGCTCTCGATGATGGCGCTGGCGGTCGCGGCCGCGGTGGCGGCCGCCGAACCGACGCCGACGCCGTTCCCGATCGGGACGCTCGCGCCGTTCGGCGCGACGCCGGCCCCGCTGTCGACCCTTCCGAACATCGGTCGCGTGCGTGCCAACCGAGCGGCCTGCGCCGCGATGCGCGATCTCGTCATTCCTTCGTTCGCCGCTGCGCGTACGGCCGACGCGCGCTTCGTTCAGACGCAAGCGCGCCTGCCGCAGTACGCCGACCTGATCGACGATCCGCTGCACCGCGCCGACATCTACCGCGAATCCGCGCTCGCCAAGCTCGACCAGGACGCCGACGAGCTCCTCAAGGACGCGCTCATTCTCAACAAGGCTCTCGGCGATCCGCGACTGTCGGCTGCGCAGACCGATCCCGACGTGGTCGCCGAGCGCAAAGCGCTCGAGCAGCTCTACGACGCCGAAAAGACGCGCGCCAACTTGCTCGAAGAATTCGTGATCCGCCAGCGCGTCGCGATCGCTACCGCCGGCATCGACACGACGGCGCGCGACTTCGAGAAACCGACCGGACAGACGCCGACGCCGGCGCCCGTGCCGATCCCGATCCTCACCGCGCCGCCTGGGATGCCGCTGCTGGTCGGCAGCAACCTCAGCGACCGCAATCAGGCCGCCCAGTGGGGCGCCGATCTGACCGCAAACGTCGCCTACAACGAGAACCAGGCCGCCAAGACGTTCCTCCCGATCGCCCGCAACTGCATCAAATAGGTGCGTCGGCGGGGCGCCAGCGCAGGTCCGGCTGGCGGGCGGCGCGCGTCTCGTCGATCCGGCCGACCGGCGTCGTCACCGGGGTCTCGAGGATGCGCTCGGGATCGGCGTGCGCGGTCGCGACGATCTCGCGGAACGCGGCGATGAACTCGTCGAGCGTCTCCTTCGACTCGGTCTCGGTCGGCTCGATCATCAAGCACTCGGGGACGATCAGCGGAAAGTAGACCGTCGGCGCGTGGTAGCCGCGGTCGAGCAGCGCTTTGGCGATGTCGAGCGCGCGGATTCCGGTCTCGCGTTTGAGCGGCTGCGCCGAAGCGACGAACTCGTGGCGGTTGATCTCGTCGTACGGCACCTCGATCACGTCGCGGATCGACGCCCGGATGTAGTTGGCATTGAGAACGGCCAGCTTCGACACGTCCGCCAGCCCGCGCGCACCGTTGGCGTACACGTAGGCCAGCGCGCGCACCATGTGGGCGAAGTTCGACCAGAACGAGCGCATCGTTCCGATCGCCAGCGGTCGGTCGAAGTCGAGCGCGAAGCTCAGCTCGGCCGTCTCGCGCCAGCCGCTCGCGTCGACGGCCGTCCCTTCGGCGTCGAACGCGCGCACGACCGGATTGGGCAAGAATCGCATCAGGTGCTGCGCGACTCCGACCGGCCCGGCGCCCGCACCGCCGCCGCCGTGCGGGATGGTGAACGTCTTGTGCAGGTTGAGGTGCATCAGGTCGAAGCCCATGTCGCCGGGCCGGGTGTTCCCCATCAGCGCGTTGGCGTTCGCGCCGTCGTAGTACATCAGGCCGCCGGCCTCGTGCACGACGTCGGAGACGTCGTGGATGCGGGGTTCGAACAGTCCGAGCGTGTTGGGGTTGGTCATCATGCAGACCGCGGTGTCGGGTCCCACGACCTTGCGCATCTCGTCCGGATCGACGCGCCCGCGCGCGTCCGACTTGAGCGACAGCACCTTGAAGCCGACCATCGCCGCCGACGCCGGGTTCGTGCCGTGCGCGGTGTCGGGGACGACCACGACGTTGCGCTGCGGCTCGCCCTTGTGCTTGAAGTAGGCCTTGGCGATCAGCAGCGCGGCCAGCTCGGCGTGCGCGCCGGCGGCCGGGTTGAGCGAGAACGCCGCCATCCCGAACAGCGACGACAGGGCACGTTCGAGCTCCCACATCACGGCCAGCGCGCCCTGCGCGGTCGCGTCGGGCGCGAACGGGTGCACGTCGCGCAGCGCCGGCAGGTTCGCCATCGCGTCGTTGATCCGCGGGTTGTACTTCATCGTGCACGAGCCGAGCGGATAGAACGCGGTGTCGATCCCGAGCGTCTTCTGCGACAGCCGGGTGAAATGGCGAACGACGTCGAGCTCGGTGTTGTCGGGCAGCGGCAGATCGTCGCGCAGCAGCTCCCGCGGCAGCAGTGACGACAAGTTTCCGCCGTCGGGCAGGTAGCGGTTCGCGCGCCCTTCCTGGCCGGTCTCGAAGATCAGCGGCGTGGGAAATCCGGCCCGCGGGCGGGGGTCGAGCGCGGCGTCAGATACGGGCGGCGGCACGGGTTCCGATGTCCGTCAGAGCTTGCGCGAGGGTGTCGATCTCGGCGCCGGTGGTGAGCTCGGTCGCCGACATCAGGATGCAGTCGGCCAGCTCCGGATAAAACCGGCCGAGGTCGAGGCCGCCGATGATGCGGCGCGCTTCGAGCGCGGCCAGCACGTCGGCGGCACGGCCCGGCACGCGGATCGCGACCTCGTTGAACACCGGCGCCTCGAAGCGCCGCGCGTAGCCGTCGACCGCGGCGACCTTGACCGCCAGCTCGCCGGTGCGCGCGACGTTGAGCGCCGCGCAGTTGCGCAGTCCGGTCTTCCCCATCGCGGCGAGGTAGATCGTCGCACATAGGGCGCAGTGCGCCTGGTTGGTGCAGATGTTCGAGGTCGCTTTTTCGCGCCTGATGTGCTGCTCGCGCGCCTGCAGCGTCAGCACGTACGCGGTGCGGCCCGCGCCGTCGACCGACTTGCCCGCCAGCCGGCCCGGGATGCGCCGCAAGTGCGCGTCGGTCGCCGCGATGAAGCCGACGTGCGGGCCGCCGTACGCGATCGCGTTGCCGAACGACTGGGCTTCGCCGACGCAGATCTCGGCGCCCCACGATCCGGGCGGCGCCAGCGCCGCGAGCGACATCGCCTCGGCGACGACGCCGATCACGACGGTCTTGGTCGCGCGAATCCGCTCGGCGGCGCCCGCCGGCAGCGCGTCGATCGCGCCGAAGACGTTGGGCGACTGCACGACGACCGCGGCGTAGCGCTGCTCGGCGAGCAGGGCGTCGAGCGAGCCGAGATCGGTGCGCCCGTCGGCGCCGTACGGCAGCTCGTCGACGGTCAGCTCGAGCCCTTCGGCGTACGTGCGCAGGACCGCGCGATAGTTCGGATGGACCGCGCGCGAAACGAGCACCGCTTTGCGCCCGGTCGCGTTGACCGCCATGATCACGCCTTCGGCCAGCGCCGTCGCGCCGTCGTAGACCGACGCGTTGGCGACGTCGAGCCCGGTCAGCAGCGCAATGTACGACTGCCACTCGTAGATCGCTTGCAGGTAGCCTTGCGAGACCTCGGCCTGGTACGGCGTGTACGAGGTGAGGAACTCGCCGCGCATCGCCAGCGCGCCGACGACCGGCGGAATGTAGTGGCGATACGCCCCGGCGCCGAGGAACGACGCAAACTGCGGCGCACCGGTGCGCTCGGCGAAGCCGCGGAAGCGCTCGGCAATCTCGATCTCGCTGAGCTGGGGCGGTAGCTCGACCGGAACGCGCAACGCGATCGCGTCGGGGACGCGGACCAGATCGTCGAGCGAGTCGACGCCGATGGCGCGCAGCATCGCCGCGACGTCGTCGTCAGTGTGCGGCGTGTACATGGCCTCAGGCCTCGCTGATGAGCTGCTCGTACGCTTCGGGCGACATCAAGTCGCCGGTCTGGGCCAGGTCCTCGAGCTTGACCTTGAACAGCCAGCCGGCGCCGTACGGATCGCGGTTGACCGACGCAGGATCGCCGTCGATCGCCGAATTGATCTCGGCGACCTCGCCGCCGACCGGCGTGTAGATGTCGGAGACCGCCTTGACCGACTCGACCACCCCGATGCTGCCGGCTTGCGCCACCGTCGCACCGACCCGCGGCAGCTCGACGTAGACGATGTCGCCCAGCGAGTCTTGCGCGTAATCGGTTATTCCTATGGTAGCGACGTCACCGTCGAGCTTCACCCACTCGTGGTCTTTGCTGTACAGCAACCCAGCCGGTACGTTCGCCATCTCGTCCCCTAAGCTACGAATCGGGCCTGGCAAGTCCTCGTGCGTTCGGCCATCAAGCTTTCGGGCGCTTGTAGAACGGTAGCGGGGCGATCGCGGCGTGGTGCATCGTGCCGCGCACCTCGACGTCGACCGGGGTTCCGTCGGCCGCCGCGGCCGGCACGACGAGCGCGGTGGCGATGCTCTTGCCGACCGACGGCGCGAACGATCCGCTGCGCACCTCGCCGGCGCGTTCGCCGCCGGCGAAGACCGCGTAGCCGGCGCGCGCCGGGACACGCCCATCCATCACCAAGCCGGCGATCCGCGGATAGTCGCCGGCGTGCCGCTGCGCCTCGAGCGCCGCCTTGCCGCGAAAGGCCGGCTTGTCGAACTTGACCGCCCAACCGATCCCCGCTTGGAGCGGCGTGATGTCTTCGGTGAGCTCGTGGCCGTACAGCGGCATCCCGGCTTCGAGCCGCAGCACGTCGCGCGCGCCGAGCCCGCACGGCTCGAGGCCGCCCGCGCGGTTCTCGGCGAGCAGCAGATCCCACACGCCGCTCGCCGCGTCCGACGGCAAGAACAACTCGAAGCCGTCTTCGCCGGTGTAACCTGTCCGCGCGATGACGACGGACTCGCTCGCACCGCGCACGCCCGTCTCGGCGCACGAGTAGTACTTCATGCCGGCCAGCTCGGCTTCGACGAATGGCTGCAGCATCTCGACCGAGCGCGGTCCTTGGATCGCGATCAGCGCGCGCTCGCCGTGCAGGTTGCGAAGCGCGACGTCGCCGGTGCGCTCGGCACCGACGTGCTCCCACATCTTGGCGGCGTTGCCGGCGTTGACGACCAGCAGCCAGCGCGCCTCGCCGAGCCGGTAGAAGATCACGTCGTCGTGGGCGCCGCCGTGGTCATTGGTGAAGATGTTGTAGCGCGCCTGACCGGGCTTCATGTTGGCGACCTTGTTGACGGTCAGCCCTTCGGCCCAGGCGCCGACGTCGTCGCCGCCGAGCTCGAACTGCGCCATGTGCGAGAGGTCGAAGAGTCCGGCGCGGTGGCGGACGGCATCGTGCTCCTTGAGCACGCCCGCATACTGCACCGGCATCTCGAACCCGCCGAACGGCACCATTCGCGCACCGAGCGCCAGGTGCGCGTCGTGCAGCGCTGTGGTGCGGAGCGCTCCGTTCGCTTCGGTCGTCATCGAAGTGTCCGATGCGGCAGTCTGGCCACGGACGCCTTCCGTCTCGGCATTCGCGGGCCATGGTTCACTCCAGCGTGTCGGCGGTCGCCCTACGCGTCGATGTCACGTAGGTTGACGCAGAACTCCCCCGCGGAGTTCGGCACCTCAAAGGTTCTGGGACCCTGGACGTCCTTGATCATCGGCAACGAGACGCAATTGGTCGGCTCCGATACGTCACCATACGTGCCGAACGGGTTCTCGCCGGCGAGGTACGCGAATCTGTGGGCCAAGAACAACCACGTTCCACGATGCACGTTCGCGACATCGTTCGGCGTGAGCTTCCCTTGTCGGCCGCTGCGGCACTGGTTGATTTGCAGAGCATACGCCGAAGTATGGTCCCCGCGGTCGCGATAATATTTCTTCACGATCTCATGATACGCCGGACCGATGCCTCCGCCAGCGACGGCTCGCGCGACATCATGCGAAATCCGCCTGATCTCATCGGTCCCTAGGGTGTCACGTTTAGGGTAATCGCGTACGAGCTCGGTCGCGTTGGCTTCACCGATGCCGAGATCAGGGGCTGGAAAATCCTGCGTGCTGACCGCGAATGAACCCGTGGCATTGGGCGTCGTGTGAAAGTGGAAGAGACTGTCGGTGGAGAGGACGCGCCAGTCGTCATCATATCGGCCCTGCGTCGTGGCACCGCCGTCCGGGTCGCCCCACGTCGTGTGGATGTTGAAGTTCAAGACCCGGGTGATCGCGTGAAGGAGCAAGAGCCACACCGAACGGTGCAGGTTAGCGAAATCGTGCTCGTTTGCGACCGCCAACGTCGCGACGTTCGGGTCCGGCTTGAGATGCTTCCGAAATAGCGCGATGAATTTGTGGCTGGCCTCTTGAGCGTGGTTCTTCCGCCATCCACTGGACAGCGCGCAATAGGACTCACCGAAATCTTGACTTTCCTGCAAGAACAAATCTTTGATCTGCGGCGCCAGTGCGAGGACGACGGCCCGCTCTAAACGGGGCTCCGAATTTGTGCTCGGATCGGTGGCCGGCCGATATGGAGTAGGCCACGGAGCGTTCCTGGGAAGGGCAGCCGTCGCACCGGGCGGCCAAGAACCACCGTTCGACATCGTAATCACCCCATACGTCATCTGGGCTGATGGAGCCCAGCGATGACGGCTCGGTCTCAGTCCATCTCCGTCGACGTTCCCCTCGGTTATACGACTAGCCTGCCCAATCGCCGTGCCCTACGTAATTTCCACGATCCTCGAACGGGCGCGGGCCTGCCACGATCGAGCCATGATCGAACGAGTAGAACGCTTGGAGCAGCTTCTCCACGATGCCATTCTACTAGCCGAAAACATTGCGGAGAACCCCGTAGCACGCCATCTTCGGTGTGCGCGCCTGTCATTGGGCGAGATGCGCGGTACGCACGACGGCGTGACGGTCGACATCCTTTCAGGGCGCGTGCTCGCCGCCGGTGTACCGGTCGCGCTGTCTCGATCGGAGCTCGCGCTGGTGCTCGCGCTCGCCGTTCACGGACGGTCCGGCGCGTCGCGCGAACTGCTCGCCGACGACCTCTATCCGGGGAGTCCCCTCGAGGCGGCTTTTCGCTCGATGAAGGTGACCGTCCATCGCGTCCGGCGCCGGATCGGCTCTCACGACGTCTTGAGGTGTCTCGACGGCGGGCTCATGTTAGGGGAACGCGTAACCGTCGAGCTCCCGCACATCGAGCGGGACGTACACGCTGCTCTCACCACTGACGGGATCGACTCGGAACAGCGCGACAGATTCGAGCACCTTCGTCAGCGGATGCTCGATGGCCGGCCCGCCTTTCTCCTGGATTGGCCTTGGTTCGATGAATGCGAGGCGCGCGTACGCGAGCTCGGTGAGAAGATCTCTCTGGTATTGGCGCGCGACGCACTCAAGCGTGAGCAGTACCAGCGGGCGGTCGACTACGCGACGGATCTCCTGCACACAGACCCGCTCAACGAAAGTGCCGCCGAGATCGCTATTCGGGCTTTTCTCCTCGCAGGCGATCGAACAGCCGCCGTACTGGAGTACCATCGATACGCTACCGTACTGCGCCGCGAGATCGACTCGCGACCGTCCTCGTCGCTGCGCGCGTTGGTTGACGAACCGTCATCAGCCTAGCAGAAGCGCCAGGCGGTGCAGGTGTACGTCATAGGGACAAGAGTGGTCGGCGCCGGAACGTCGCATACACGCCGTCCGACGCCGATATCCTCATATGCCCTGGACAGCGGGATCGCTGCGAGTCGATCGTAGAGCCGCCGAAACGCCGCCCCCCGATTTCCCGATGCGATCGACCGTTCGAACGCTGGATCGCACCAGCGGGCGAAGTTCCCGCCGTTGGGGACTCGGAACGCGCACGACCAGTCGGCGGCGAGGTCAGCGTCGTCGGCGTAGGCATACGAGTTGACAGCCAAGTCGAATTCACCGCGGCGAAGTGGTGACATTGGGCCGAAAAGCTCCCCATACGGCGTCGCGATCATCTGCACGGAGAGGCCGACATCGTTCACGAGGGTCTGCCGAACGAATTCCATTGCCGAATCGACCGACGTTCCCGGCAAGGTCATGATTCGAATCTCGTGTCCACCTAAACGACGCCGCAGCTCTTCGACGAACTTCGAATCGTGCGCCAACGCGCTGGCAAGACGGGCGTCGTTGCCGCCGTCGAGCCGTAAGGATGCCAGCAGCGACGTCCGACCCCGATCGTAGCGACGTTGCAGTGTCGCCACATCCAATACCTTCGCTAGAGCGCGACGAACCCGGTAGTCTCCGAACGGACCATCGAAGTTGAACATCATCACCGTCGTTCCGGTGGTCCGGCGGAGGCGCCGGAATGACGGTGACGCCTGGAAATCTCCCGGCAAGGGCAGCGCGATGTCGCATTCGCCGGCTTCCAAACCGATGAGCTCCGTTTGCCGCGAATACAAATAACGCAGCTCGATCCGGTCGACGCGTGCACGGCCGCGCGGAGAATCAGCGAAGGATTCAAGTCTCCAGCTACTGATGTCGTGACGATCGCGAACGGCGAATGGCCCGGTCCCGACCGGTAACGATGCCGTCGCAGACCGGAGTAGCGGCAACGCGAAACTGCCGTACGGACCAAAAAAGGAGCGGACGAAGCCCGCATACGGCCGCTGCAGAACGACATCGAAGGAACGGTCACCGGTCCGAACGATCTCGCGGACACTTCGGTACGGCTCGAACGTGCCCCAGAAACCCTCGCGAATGGCGCCGAACGCGGCGAGCACGTCCCGTGAGCTGAGGTTCTCACCGTCGTGCCAACGAGCTTTCCGAAGGCGGTACCGGTAGCGGCGGCCGCCGTCGGCTACCTCCGGTAGCGCTTCCGCAAGGAGCGGGACTGGGCCGTTCTCCCACCCGACGAGACCGTCGGCATACAGCCATGCGATCTCGTCGACCCCGTATTCCGGATCTCGATACGGATCGATGTCGTGACCCGCCGGGAAAGCGTCGAGCCGCAGCATCGATCGACCGCTCGGGACCGTCGCGGCCGCCAAAGCAGTCGCGAGGAAGTCGGACCGGCGCACGCGGAAATCTTCGGCAACAGACATGGGTGACCTGGACCGGCGCGAGTGCGAACTTCTCGACCGCGAGTCCGTACTCAGCAAAGTCGAATCTCTCTTGCGCGAGGCTGGGATGCTCGGCCGTCGAACCATTGTCAGAATCGCAGGACCTGCCGGCATCGGCAAGACTTCGGTGCTGAGCGACGTTGCGAAGAGGTTCGGCAGTGGAGCTCGTTTGGCCGGCGCATCGTCTGCGCGCCGAATCGAACCGGGGTTCGTAGCACGTCTCCTCGTCGGTCACCATCGAACCGGGTCCGAGGCTGTCAGTTCGTTTCGCGCGGTGTTGCGTGCGATCGCGTCGGAACGCGGACTACTTCTCATCGACGACGTTCAGTGGATGGACGAACAATCGTTGTTCGTCTTGCAATCGGTCTTGAAATCGCCGGTGCCGCTCGCGGTCGTGCTCACCGATCAGCGGCCGTACGCTCCAGAGTTGCCTGCCCACGAGACGATCGACTTGGCTCCGCTTCGGCCGTCCGCTTCGCTCGCCCTGGTGCGCCGCACGTATCCCGGCATCTCTTCATCGGTTGCAGACGAGATCGTGGCGGCCGGCGGCGGCGTGCCGTTCACGCTTACGTTTCTTGCACTCGACGCAGCCTCGCGAGCCGTTGCGCTCCCTTCCGATGCTACGCTATCGGTCGCTCAAGTAATGCGTGGCCGGCTCGCTCGACTGCCTCGATTGTCCCGCGACGCCGCCACGCTGCTTTCCTTCGCCGAAACGCCGGCGCCGCTCCACATCTTATCTGCCGCGCTCGGCGCGAGCACCGAAGACACGGCGACAGCGGTCAACGAACTCGGTGATCTGGTCATCCTAGACGACTCGGCCGCCGCTTTCCGTCACAGCACGCTCTCGACCGCAGTGGCGCACTTGGCGACGAATGCCGTTGCCGCGAACGCTCGGCTCCTCGCTGCCTACGAACGCGAACCGGACTCGCTCGCCGCCGTCGTTCGATGCGCGATAGGCTGCGGCAAACCACGCCGGGCGGCCGCCGCCGCTCTCGAACTTGCGCGCTCGCTCGCGCACGCAGGATCGCTACGGGCCGCGCTGCACTACGCTGAGCAAGCGATGCGCTGGGCGCAAAGCCCACCGGCGGTTGAGTACGTCGTAGAGCACGCCGTCATTCTCCAACTCCTATCGCGTGACGATGAAGCGGCCGGATTACTGCGCGACGCCGTGCGGACGGCAATTGCCCGCGCCGACGCGCCCGCCGCGGCCGAGCTAGCGGCGTCGCTGTTCAATCCAGTCGTCACATTGGAACGATTCACCGAGCTCGAGCACTTATGCAGGCGCATCGAAGAACTGCCGTCGTGCTCGCCGAGCGCTCGTAAGCGCGTCCGGGGAGTCCGACTCGCAGCCCTCGCCTACGCGGGCCGATTTGAAGACTATCTGCAACTCGCCGGAGCGACACAGACCGATTGGATCGACGCACGGGCGGCGGCGTTCGTCAGCGCATTGCGAGGTGACCTCGCGCGAGCCGCTGATGAGATCGACACCTACACGGCAGGCCTCGAGTCGCGACACGCCAGACAGCGCTCTCCCGATCGGATTCTGGACGCGATCGTGTCGTTCTTCTACTTCGGCACGAGAGCTCTCGACGGCTTCGAACAGCGTCTCGCGGACGAAACTCGGCACCCGAGCGAGCGTGCGTTATGCGCTCTGCGCGCAATCTGCGATGGCCGGTGGAGCGAGGCTCGGGGACTGCTCGAAGAAACCCACGGAGGCGGGGACGCGCCAAGTCAAGTCCTCGAAGTTCGGCTCCTCCTGGCGGCACTCTCCGCAGATGCCTCCGCCGATGAGGGATCCCTCGCGACACTGCGATCCATGATCCGTCAGCGGCGCATTCGGCACGCCGTCGCGTCGGCGCGCTGGTACGTCGTTGCCAAGGGAGGCGATGCGGCGGCCGACATCGAGGCCTTCGTTCGCGAAACGCTCGATGTCGCTCCGATGCCGTACTCCTTCACCGGATCGCCGTACAGTACGGCACGCCTCCAGGATCGCTACGGGGCTCCGCGGTGTCTCAAAGCAATCGAACGATACCCTTCGTTCGACACACCCTGGCACCGCGCACATCGCGAATTTGCACTTGGATTGATCGAATCGTCCACGAAGCGGCTGCGCGCGGCGCGCGACGCATTCGAAGCGCTAAACTGCTCTGCGCTCACGACGATCGCCGGGATCTCACTTCCGGTACCGCGGTCTCGGGACGTCGCCGCGGCTCGAGCTCTCGGTTTTTCGTCGACAGCCGAACGCCCGAGAATCGCGCTGACGGACCGAGAACTGGCTGTTGCGGAACGGACTGCACGCGGGGCGTCGAATCAAGAAATTGCCGCCGCGCTGGCGATTTCGGTTCGAACCGTCGAGACCCATTTGACGAAGATATACGCCAAGTTTGGCGTCCGGTCTCGCGGCGCAATGACCGCCGTAATGCACGAACATTTTCTGTAGTGAACGCTCGTAGCGGCTCAGCGAGCTGTCGGAGAACGCCGCGATAGCGGTCTTCGACGCCGACCCGAGCACACGTCATTTGAAGACGTCGCCGTCCTTTGCCAGCTCGCGGCGCAGGTAGAGCGGAAGCGCGAAGAGGCGGCGATGCGTCTCGGCGTCGTAGAACCAGTTCTCGCCGCGCAGCGAGCGCACGTACGCGTCGATCCGTTCGGGCGGCGTCGCTGCGACGTCGTGCTCGTCGCTGCAGGCCAGGAACGCCCAGTCGTTGTCGAACGCCGGCACGTGGGTGTAGAAACTGCTCACGTGCCGGAAGTGAGCGCGCAGCGAGCGCGCCATCTTGGCGTGCAGCGCCATGTTGTGGAAGCCGGCGGTCGAAGCTTGCAGCACGTACACGCCGCCCGGCGCGAGCCGCGCCTTGATGTCGCGGAACACGTCGCCGTTGAACAGCGGGAACGACGGTGAGTCCGGCAGCGGCTCGGTCAGGTCGCTGATCACCACGTCGTAACGGTCGGGATCGTCCTTGAGGAAGCGCAGGGCGTCGCCGATGATCAGCCGAGCGCGCGGATCGTCGAACGCGCCGGCCGACCATTCGGGCAAGTAGCGCTTCGCCAGCTCGACGACTTCGCCGTCGATGTCGACCATCGTGCAACGCTGCACCGCCGGATCCCGCAGCGCTTCGCGCAGCGTCGCGCCCTCGCCGCCGCCCAGGATAAGCACCTGGCTGCGTTCGCTCGCCGACGCCATCGCAGGGTGGACGAGCGACTCGTGATAGATCTTCTCGTCGGCCTGCGACGACTGCGTGTCGCCGTCGAGCACCAGCAGCTTGCCGAACACCGCCGTCCGCAGCACCGCCACCGACTGAAAAAGCGTCCGGCCCGCGTAGTACGTCTCCTCGACCGCGTGCGCGTGGACCTCGGTCGGCGCGAACTGCTCGGTGTACCACTGGTAGTGCTCGGTCTTCGGCATGGCGTCGGTCCGGTTGAACGACCGGCGACGATGCCCTTCAGCCACCGCGCGCGCGAAAAAAGGAAGAGCCCCGCTGCAGGCGCAGCGGGCTCCCAATCTCCTAAACGTGCCCGTTCGCGAGGCTTATGCCGTGGCGGCTAGCTCGCGGGTGTCGTGTTCGGTGGTGACGACGTGGGTGAACCGGTTCGGACCGGCTTCGACTCCGCGCTTCACCTCCGTGGTCAGCATGGTCGTTGCGCCCATCGCCTCTGCGGCGTACTCGCAGGCGGCCCAGGGATCGGTGTGGTCGCCGCACGTGTAGAAGTCCATCGCAGCGTAACCGGTCTCCGGCCAGGTGTGAATGGACAGGTGCGACTCTTGGATCACCACTACTCCGCTGACGCCTTGCGGCTGGAAGCGGTGGAAGGCCGTCTCGATGATCGTCGCATTGGCCGCGCGCGCGGCGTTCTGCATCATCTCGCGGACCACTTCGATGTCGGTGAGCTTGGCTGCATCACAGCCGGACAGCTCGCAGACGATGTGCGTGCCGAGTGCTTTCAATTGTGTTCGACTCCTCGGGCTCGGTTGGGAGAATCCCACCTCCAGGCTTTGTCGTCCGGCGTGTGCGGTACACCGTCTCGCCGTCGACCTATCAGCAGACTCTTGCCGGCACGGTCTCCTTCGACCGAACGGACGTTCCGCTGCAAGGGCGCGTAGGGCGCGCCGTCCCCTGAACCGACTGCCCGTACCCCACGCTCTATACAGCGCATGGGGTCCGTGAAGTCCGTCGCACATGGTACCCCCTAGGGGCACGCTTGTAAATAGGTTTTCCCCCAGGGTGCGGAAAGGCGCAGTCGGCAGCCGAAGCATGGGAGGAGATGCTAGCTGCTGCCTCGGCCGCACGCGGTCGCGACTTGGCGCGCGCCGGACGCCTCGACGAGGCGCTGGTGGCGTTCGAGGCCGCCGCTGCCGCCGACCCGGCGGCGCTCGACGCGCACCTCGGCATCTACGAGGTCGCCCAGATCTTGCGCCGGCCGGAGCTGGCGCTCGAGCACCAGCGAGCGGCGATCGCGCTCGCGCCGGTGCACTCCACGCTCGCGACCGAGCGTGAGGAGTACGCCCTGCTGGTCGCCTGCGCGCCCGGGCTCTACACGGCCAACACGCCGGTCGACCTGCTGTTCGACCGGCGTTCGGTGACGCTCCACCGTTGGTACGTCGATCCCGACCGGCCGCCGCCGCCGCTCCCGCGACACGACGCCGTCTTCGTCGCCGTCGGCGAGTCGGACGCCGCGCGCCCGCACCTCGCCGCGCTCGCTCGGCAGCCCGGCGGCTCCGGCCGGCCGTTGCTCAACCGCCCCGACGCCATCGCGCGGCTGGCCCGGGTACCGCTCGCGGCGACGTTCGCCGCGGCCCGGCGGACCCGCGTCGTCGCCACGGCGCGGCTCTCGCGCGAGCGTTATGCCTCGCAAGGTTTTGGTTATCCGCACATCGTCCGGCCGGTCGGCTCGCACGGCGGCCACGGACTCGAGCGGGTCGACGACGCCGGCGCGCGCGACGCCTATCTGGCGACGCATCCGGCGGGTGAAATGTACGTCGCGCCGTTCGTCGACTATCGCAGCGCCGACGGCTTCTTCCGCAAGTACCGGATCGTGTTCGTCGACGGCGAGCCGCTGCCGTGTCACCTGGCGATCTCGCCGCACTGGATGGTGCACTACTACAACTCGCCGATGGCGGAACACGCCTGGATGCGCGACGAAGAGCGCGCGTTCATGGCCGACATCGGCAGCGTGTTCCACGGCGAGCTGGAGGAAGCGTTGCGCGAGACGGCGCGGCTGCTCGCGCTCGACTACGTCGGGATCGACGCCGCGATCGACCGCGACGGCAAGCTCTTGATCTTCGAGGCCGACAACGCGCTGATCGTGCACCTGCTCGACGATCCCGTCATGTACGCGTACAAGCACCGTTACGTCCCGCGGATCTACGCCGCGCTCGACGGGCTGGTCCGCCGCCGGATCGCGCAGGACGCGGCGTGACCGCGCCGTCGCTCGATCCGAGCGACTGGGACGCGTTCAGGCGCACGCTCCACGAAGCGGTCGACGGCGTCGTCGACGAGCTCGCCGTGCTGCGCGATGGGCGCGCCTGGCGACCGGTCCCGGACGCGGTCAAGACGGCGCTGCACGAACCGCTGCCGCGCGACGGCGAACCGCTGGACGCGACGCGGGCGCGCTTCGCGGAGCTGATCGCACCGTATGCGACCGGCAACCGGCATCCGCGGTTCTTCGGCTGGGTCCACGGCGCGGGGACGCCGGCCGGCGTGCTGGCGGAGCTGCTCGCCGCGGCGATGAACTCCAACGTCGGCGGCCGCGAACACGCCGCCGTCTACGTCGAGCGCGCGGTGATCGGGTGGTTCGTGGAGCTGTTCGGCTTCCCACCGGACGCGAGCGGGATCCTCACGAGCGGTACGTCGATGGGGAACCTGCTGGCGGTCGTCGCGGCGCGCGACGCCGCGCTCGGAACGGGGGCGCGCGCGGCGGGCGTCGACGGCGCGCGGCTGACGGCCTACGCAGGCGCGGGGGTCCACGACTCGGTCGCCAAGGCGCTGCGCGTCGCCGGGCTGGGCGAGGAGGCGCTGCGGCTGATCCCACTCGAAGCGCGCTTTGCAATCGACCTGGACGCGCTGCGCGCGCGAATCGCCGCCGACCGGGCCGCCGGCGCACGACCGTTTCTCGTCATCGGGACTGCCGGCAGCGTCGACGCCGGCGCGTTCGATCCGCTCGGCTCGCTGGCCGATCTGTGCGCGGCGGAAAGGTTGTGGCTGCACGTCGACGGCGCGTTCGGTGCGCTGGCGAAGCTGAGTCCTGCGCACGCGCCGCTCGTCGCCGGCGTCGAGCGCGCCGACTCGCTGGCGTTTGACGCCCACAAATGGCTGCACGCGCCGTACGCCGTCGGCTGCGTGCTGTTCCGCGACGAGGACGCGCACCGCGCCGCGTTCGCGTCCGATCCCGCCTACCTCGCGCGCGCCGAGCGCGGCGCGGCCTCGGGCGCGCCGTGGTTCGCCGACTACGGCATCGAGCTGTCGCGCGAATTCCGCGCGCTGAAGGTCTGGTTCACTCTGCGCCACTTCGGGACCGACCGGCTCGGCGCGTCGATCGCGCGGACCTGCGATCTGGCCGCACGGCTCGGCACGCTCGTCGACGGTGCGTCCGATCTCGAGCTGCTGGCGCCGGTCTTCCTCAACGTCGTCTGCTTCCGCTACCTGCGGCCGGACCTCGACGACGCGGCGCTCGACGCGCTCAACGATTCGATCGCGGTGGCCGTGCAAGAGAGCGGCGTTGCGGTGACGAGCACGACGCGGATCGGCGGCCGGCGCGCATTGCGCGTCGCGATCGTCAACCACCGCACCGACGAGCTCGATCTCGACATGCTGTTGGTCGCCGTGCGCACTGCGGCGCTCGCCGTCGCATGATCCCGCCGCCGACGGCGCGCTTGTCGCCGATGGAGGTCGCCGGCCGGCTGACGCACGGCCAGGACGTCCTCTCGCTGATGCCGGCGCTGCTGCCGTGGGCGGCGAGCTACGCCGATCCGCCGATCTCGCACTTCGTCGTCGGCGCAGTCGCGCTCGGTGCGTCGGGCGCGCTCTACGCCGGTGGCAACCTCGAGTTCCCGGGCGCATCGTTGTCGGCGAGCGTTCATGCCGAACAGGCGGCGGTCACCAACGCCTGGCTGCACGGGGAGCGTGGAATCTCCGCCATCGCCGTCACCGCGCTGCCGTGCGGCCACTGCCGTCAGTTCCTGGTCGAGCTCGGTGAGCCGGACCGGTTGGCGATCTTCGTGCCGAACGCAGCGTCGAGAACGCTGGCCGAGCTGCTGCCGTCGGCTTTCGGACCGCGCGACCTCGGCGTCGACGGCGGCCTGCTCGAGCCCCGCGACGCGCGGCTCGCCGCCAAGGTCGACCCCGACGACGTCCTCGGCCAAGCTGCGCTCGGCGCCGCGAACGCATCGTACGCGCCGTACTCGCGCGCGTACGCCGGCATCGCGCTGCAGACCACCGACGGCACGATCGTCACCGGCCGCTACGCCGAAAGCGCCGCCTACAACCCGAGCCTGCCGGCACTGCAGAGCGCACTCGTCGAGCTCGCGCTGCGTCGCATCGATCGCGCGACGATCACCGCCGGCGTCTTGGTCGAAGCAGCCGCTCCGTCGAGCCAGCGCGCCGCCGCTGAGGAGCTGCTCCAGTCGTTCAGCACGGCGGAGCTGCGGTCGATCGCGGCGCGCTGTCACGCCTCAGTTGACTAGTCGGTCAGAGACGCCGCATCGCTTCGGCGTAGGCGACGTCGTGCGGGCCGGCGCTGATGATATCGACGGTTCGCGTACCCTCGTCGACGATATAGACGACGCGCCACGCATTGCCGTTGGCAAGAGTGAGCCGCGCTGCCCGGACGCCTCTCAACTCGCCGGCTTTCTTGGGATGCTGCTTGGGATCGCGTTCGAGCTCGGCGATCAAGTCGGCGAATGGGGGCCGGAAGAGCGGTGACTGGAAGCCGCCATGGCTAGCGATTCGCTTTGTGACGCGCGGATGCACCCGGACGAGATACCGGCGGGCGGCCGGCGCGGCTGAAACGCTCGAGGGCGGAGGCGGAACTGCCGGCTTCGTCCATCGCCGCGAGGAGGGCGCGGGCGTCAACGTAGTCGTCGCGCGGCTCATCGACACGACGCGCGATCTCGTCGTCGTCGGGATCGTCCGGCACGTAGGGCTCGACGAGGGTGCCGATTGTCGTCCCGAGAGCCGTGGCGAGGCGCTCGAGGACGTCGAGTCCGACGTAGCCCGCAGCGCGCTCGATGCGCGAGATCGTCTGACGAGAGACACCGGCGCGTTCCGCGAGATCCGACTGTGACATGCGCGCTCGAGCGCGTCCCACGATGAGGTTGATGCGGAGAGATTCAAGGACGGATGCCTGCGGTTGAAGTGGAGTCTCGGTCACCGGTCCTCTCCCTCGCGCGGCAACGCGCAGCAAGCCCTCAGGGCACATCCGATTGTGCCAAATCATAGTCAATATTGTCAACTACCTGGGTCAATCCCAGCGGCGGGAGCCGACTCCCGCGCCACGTTCGAGGAGTTTGGTGGGTTAGAAAGTACAGATAGGTCTGCACTATCTTGACCGAGCCGGTGCAGGCCCGATACGCTGGGAGACCGATGGCCGCCACGACCGATGCCCTGATCCAGGAATACCGACACGGATTCCACGATCCCGAAGACGCCTACGCGTTCAAGTCCGACAAGGGGCTGAACCGCGAGATCGTCGAGCGCATCTCGGCGATGAAGAACGAGCCGGACTGGATGCGTGAGTTCCGGTTGCGCGCCTACGAGGTCTTCATCTCGAAGCCGATGCCCACGTGGGGCGACACGGCGCTGCTGAACGAGATCGACTTCGACAACATCCGCTACTTCGTCAAAGCGGGCGAGCGCACCGAGCAGAACTGGGACGACGTCCCGGAGGACATCAAGCGCACCTTCGACCGGCTCGGGATCCCCGAGGCCGAGCGCAAGTTCTTGTCGGGCGTCTCGGCGCAGTACGAGTCCGAGGTCGTCTACCACTCCGTCATCGAGGAGCTCGAGAAGGACGGCGTGCTGTTCTGCGACATGGACACCGCGCTGCGCGAGCATCCCGAGATCGTTCAGAAGTACATCTCGACCGTCATCCCGATCGCCGACAACAAGTTCGCGGCGCTCAACTCGGCGGTCTGGTCGGGCGGTTCGTTCGTCTACGTGCCCAAGGGCGTCGAAGTAAAGATGCCGCTGCAGGCCTACTTCCGGATCAACACCGAGAACATGGGCCAGTTCGAGCGCACCCTGATCATCGCCGACGAGGGCTCGAAGGTCCACTACATCGAGGGCTGCACGGCGCCACAGTTCTCGACCTCGTCGCTGCATTCGGCGGTCGTCGAGCTGATCGCGATGGAAGGCGCGTCGATCCGCTACACGACGATCCAGAACTGGTACCGCAACATCTTCAACCTCGTCACCAAGCGCGCGGTCGCACACAAGAACGCGACGGTCGAGTGGGTCGACGGCAACATCGGCTCGCGGCTGACGATGAAGTACCCGGCCATCTACCTGATGGGCGAGGGCGCGCGGGGCGAGATCCTGTCGGCCGCGTTCGCCGGCGGCGGGCAGCACCAGGACGCCGGCGCCAAGGTGATCCACGCCGCGCCGAACACGACCTCGGTCGTCACCAACAAGTCGGTCACTGCGCACGGCGGCAAGACGACGTACCGCGGCCTGGTCGAGGTCCACGGCGGCGCGGTCGGCGCGAAGACGCGCGTCAAGTGCGACGCGCTGATCATGGACGACCAGTCGTCGTCCGACACCAAGCCGACGATGAAGATCGACGAGCAGCGGTCGACCGTCGAGCACGAGGCCTCGGTCTCGAAGATCGGCGAGGAGCAGCTGTTCTACGCGATGAGCCGCGGGCTGAGTGAAGCCGACGCCACGGCGATGATCGTCAACGGCTTCTTCGACTTCTTCGTCAAGGAGCTCCCGATGGAATACGCCGTCGAGCTCAACCGTCTGATCAAACTCGAGATGGAGGGTTCGGTCGGCTGAGCCGACCGAACCCCTCCCGAGTCCTGAACGGACTCGGTCCGAAAATGGAAGTCGAACGGTCGGCTAAGCTGACCGAATCCTTCTCGAGTCCCGTCGTTAGGGTGTTGTGACTCGGTAGAGCGACTGCGTCGTGAGGGGCGGGTGCTCGATGTGGCTGTCGACGGGTGCGGCATCGAGCGTCGCGCGTTGCGCCTGACCGCCGACGATCGCGTCGAAGCGCACGCGTCCCGCGCCTGACGCCGGTGAACCGATCTGGAACGAGCCGTCGGCGAGCGGGGCGAGCGGCGTTCCGTCGTCAAGCACGAGCGCGCCGTGCACGAGCTGGACGCGAAGCGCCGCATCGTACGGATGCGCGCCGGGGCTGCGATAGTGGCCGAGATACGCGCGCCATGCGGCCGGCGCGCGCGGGGCGGCCGGTCCGCGATACGCAGCCGTCTGGTACCAGCGACCGCCGGCGACCAGCGCAGTCGCGCGGTGTGCCGCACGGTCGGGGACGAATCGAACGCCGCTGAGCTGCAGCCGCGGCACGTCGGTCCAGAAGATGCCGCCGCCCACAGGCAACAGCGAGTGTTGCATGCCGTTCGCGACGAGGACCAGCCGGTCGCGGCGCGGCGCGACGACGGTGAGCACGGCGCCGTTCGCCCCGCGGTACGTTCCGGCGAATGCGCGCGCGTTCTTCACCTGCGCGGGATCGGTCGCGGCCGGAAATTTCGGGAACGCTGCTCCGTGATGCGCGGCGCGCAGCACGCGCAACGCGTCCTCGACGATCGTGCACGGGCGATCGGCGACGTAACCGACGTTGGTCAGCGCAACGGCGGCAAAGCCTTGGCTCAGATCGGCTTCCATGCAGGCCGTGTACGGCCCGGTCCCGCCGGTGTGTCCGACGACCCGGTCCCCGTCGAGCCGGCTGACCGCGAGGCCGTACGCATACCGCTGGTAGAGCCCCGGAATACCGGCCCCGCCGGCTTTCGTCGCGGCGGTCGTCAGCAGCGCGTACGAGGACGTCGAGAGCATGCGCGCGCCGCCGTCGGCGATTCCGCCGCGGAGGATCATGCGCGCGTACGTCGCCATGTCGCCCGCCGTCGACAGCACGGAGCCCGCGGCGTCGGTGAACTCGGTGATCGGCACCTGCGCGAGATCCCAGGCGCGCGGATCGGGGATCCGATCGTCCCGGCGCGGGAGATAGCCGGTCGCCGAGACGGCGAGCGTGCCGAACGTCCAGTCGGTGAACGTCGAGCTCATTCCAAGACGCGTCAGGACGCCCGCGCGAACGTCGTCGCTCCACGGCCGATGGTCGACCGCCGCGAGGATCTCGCCCAGCGTCTCGTACCCGACGTTCGAATACGACCAGCGCGTGCCCGGCGCGAACAGCGTCGGCACGTCGCGCAAGGCCAGCACGTCGTACGGCGCGCCGACGCCGATCCCGCCGTCGGGCAGACCGCTGGTATGCGTGAGCAGATCGTGCGGCGTGATCGGGCGCCAGCGCGTGCGCACCGAGAACCACGGCAGGTAATGCGTCACGGCGGCATGGGGATCGAACGCGCCGCGGTCGCGTGCTTGGAGCAGCGCGATCGCCGTCATCGACTTGGTGATCGAACCGATGCCGAAACGTGTCTGCGCGGTGACCGGCTCCTGCTTCTCGACGTTCGCGAAGCCGAACGACAGCACGGCGATCGTCCCGTTGCGGTCGGTCAAGCCGAGGACCATTCCGGGCGCGTGCTGGCGCCGCATCGCCTCGGGCGCGTCGGCGGCGATGCGCGCCACGGCAGCCTGATAGCGGGCAGCGGCGACCCCGGCGGCCGGGGCCGGAGCGCCGCTCGCCGGGACAGGCGAGGGGCTTTGCGCGCTCGCAGCGGGCGCGAGCAGCGCGCAGGCGGTGAGGAACGCGCAAGCGCGCGCGATGAAACGGCCGGTCGGCATGAACGCGTCCTTGCTACGCGCCGGCCGCGCGCACCTATGGCGCTCTTTCGACGTTCTAGGGAACACGATGGGCGTGAAGCTGCGAGCCCTGATGGTTCTGGCGGGCTGTGCCGGCACCGTGCTGTGCGCCGGCACGGTCGCGCGAGCCGAGAAGGTGTGCGCGTTCGCGGTTCCGGCCGTGATGGTCGACAAGGTGTTCTCCGGCAGCGCGAAAGCCGGCCAGCCGTTCAAGTTCAAGGTGTCGCAGGACACCACTCTCGACGACGGCACGGAGGTGCCGGCCGGGACTCTCGGTTACGGAGTCCTGAGCGAAGTGAACCCCGCCAGCCGCGGCGACAAGGACGGGCTCATCGCGCTCGAACCGCGCTACCTCGTCGTGCCGAAGGTCAAAGGCGGCTTCCTGCGCGTCCAGGTCACGATGAACCCGACGCTGCCGGTCGTGTGGTCACCGAACGTCCCGCTCCTGCGCGCGGCCGCCAACGCGCTGCCGGTCCCCGGGATCATCATGACCGGCGTCAACTCGGTGCGCTGGGGCCGCAACATCACGCTGGGACCGGGCTTCACGTTCAGCGTGATCGCGGTCGACAACCTCGAACGCGGCCCGGTCTGCTAAACGCCTGCCGAAGCCGGCGGAAGGAGCGCTACTTGATCGCGAGCAGCTCGACGTCGAAGTCGAGCGTCGCATTGGGCGGGATCACGCCGCCGGCGCCTCGGTCACCGTAGGCGAGCGACGGCGGGCAGACCAGCTTGCGGCGGCCGCCGACGCGCATCGTCGCGACGCCCTCGTCCCAGCACGGGATCACCTTGTGCGCGCCGAGCGGGAACTCGAACGGTTGGCCGCGGTCGCGCGAGCTGTCGAACTTCTTGCCGTCGGGAAACGTCCCGACGTAGTGCACGACCGCAGTCTGACCGGCCTTCGGCATCCGGCCCTTGCCGACTTTGACATCGGTGTATTCCAAACCGTCGGGCAGCCGCACGACGTTGACTCTTGTCTTCATCGCGGCCGTCTTGTAGGTTGCGCCGGTCGCGGCGGCGACGGGGATCGGCGCGGCCAGCAGCAGCGCGAGCACGAGTGGGAGCGGACGTTTCATGACGACGGCCTTCGCGAACCAGGCCACGTCCCCCGGCCGACGAACGAGCGCCACATGGCACGTGCAGTCGCGAAGCGCAGCGAGATCCCGGCCGGCACCACCAAACGCGTCGTGGTCGACGGAACCGCGCTGCTGCTGTGCAACGTCGACGGCGACATCTACGCGATCGAAGACGTCTGCACGCACGACGGCGGTCCGCTCGATCAAGGTGAGCTGCAGGGAAACCGCATCCAGTGCCCGCGCCACGGCGCGCTGTTCGACGTCACCAACGGCACCGCGCTCACGCTGCCGGCGGTGATCCCGCTGGAAACCTACGCCGTCAGCAGCGATGGCGACGACGTCCTGGTCGACGTCTGACCGCGACCGGCGAACGCTCCGCGCGTTCGAGCGAACGGCGCTCGCGTTCGAGCGTCAGACGTGCTCGTCGGGGCCGGCTTGGTTCGCGTCGCGCTGGTCGTCGCGATTGGGATCCGCGTCGGTGTCGCCGTACACGACTTCGGGGGTCGTCGATATCCCGGCCGCGTCGGCCTCGGCTCGGCTGAGCGGCGGCTCGTCGTCGGCCTGGGTGCGCAGCTGGCGCGGCATCCCCGAGTCCGGGTGGTCGGTCACCTCGTTCGGAAGCGCGTTCTTGTAGTCGCCCTGCGACTCGGTCTCGGTTCGGCGGTCCATGCCCTACGGCGTACCCACCACCGTCGCACCCCACCCGGCCGCGGCGCACCGTTTGTCGAACGACGCGCTCCGCGATCCGCGCTAGGATCGGCCAATGGCGCCTCGGTTCTTGGTGTGCCCGCCCGATCGGTTCGGGGTTCGCTACGCGATCAATCCGTGGATGACGGCGCACGTCGGCACCACGACGCCCGACGCGGTCCGCCAGTGGGAGCGTTTCGCCGAGTTGCTGGGCTGCGTCGCCGACGCCGAGATGGTCGTCCTCGAATCGCGGGCTGCCGCTCCGGACCTGGTCTTCACCGCCAACGCCGCTTTGACGATCGGCAACCTCGCGGTCGTGTCGAGCTTTCGGCACGCCGAGCGCCGCCGCGAACAGCCGCTGTACCGCGCCGCGCTCGCGCGCGCCGGCTTCGCGACCACGTTTCTTCGCCAGACGTACTTCGAAGGTGCGGGCGACGCGCTGTTCGACCGGGTGCGGCCGCTGCTGTACGCAGGTTACGGCTGGCGCACCGAACGCGGCGCGACGCTGCAGCTGGCAGAGATCGTCGGCTGCCGCGTCCTGCCGCTGCTGCTTGTCGACGAGCGCTTCTACCATCTCGACCTGGCGCTGTGTCCGCTGAGCACGGGGCACGTGCTCGCGTACATGAACGCGTTCAGCCCGCACGCGCAGACCATGCTGCGCCGCGCGATCGAGCCCGGCTATCTCATCGAAGTTTCGGTCGACGACGCGCTGCGCTTCGCGTGCAGCACGGTCGAAGTGCGCGACACGCTGGTGATGCACGACTGCTCGCGCGCGCTGCGCGAACAGCTCCACGCGATCGGTTACCGCGTCTTCCGCACCGACCTCTCGGAGTTCCACAAGGCCGGCGGCTCGGCGAAGTCGCTCACCCTCCGGCTCGACGACGGCCCGGCCGCCGCGGCCACCGCAGTCAGCGCGTAGCAGACGTCAGCGCTTAGAGCGCGACTCGCCCGTCGTGGGCAGCGCGCGCTGCTCGGCCCAAGCCCAGCCTTCGGGTGTGTCGACGTCGACGACGTACGCGTCATCGTTTTCGTCGACCGCGGCAGTGCAGATGCCGGGCCGCCGGCGAACGAGCGCCGGCGGATCGCCCTCGGTGAGCGCCGCGATCTCTGCTCGAGCGCGCGGCGACCACACGACCGGATGGCCGGGCGTGCCGGCGACGACCGGCCAGGCGAGATCGACGTCGTCGCCGACGCGCGCGACGAACGCGCGAACGTGCGCCGCACCGAGGAACGGGAGATCGGCGGCCACGACCGCGAGATACAGCTCCGGTGCGACGGCGGCGTTCGCGAGGCCGAGCGTGACGCTCGGCCCGGCCGTCGGCGGCGTCTCGACGACGCGCACGCCTGCGATGTCGCCGACCAGCGCACCGACCGCCGGCGTCGTGACGAACAGCGGTTCCAACTCGGCGAGCGCGCGCGCGACCCGGCGCGCGAGCGGTTCGCCGGCAAACGGTGCAGCCAGTTTGTCGAAACCCATGCGCTGCGAACGGCCGCCACCGAGGATGACCGTCCGCACGCGCGCGAGCTCCATCAGGCCGCGTTCGACTCGCCGAAGAGCAGCTTCTCGGGGACGATCGGGAGGTCGCGCACGCGAATTCCGGTCGCGTGGTAGACGGCGTTGCCGATCGCGGCGGCGACGCCGGTGATCCCGATCTCGCCGATCCCGCGAATTCCGAGCGGGTTGAACCGCAGGTCGGGCTCCTCGACGAACAGCACGTCGATCGACTGCACGTCCGCGTTGACCGGCACGTGGTAGTCGGCGAGGTTGTTGGTCACGACCGCGCCGTTGCGGGGATCGCGCACCGTCTCCTCGAGCAGCGCCATCCCGATGCCCCAGGTGATCCCGCCGAGCATTTGCGAGCGGGCGGTCTTGGGGTTGAGGATGCGGCCGCAGTCGAACACGCCGAGCGCGCGCGAGACCCGCAGCCGCGCCAGCTCCTCGTCGAAGCGCACCTCGACGAACTGCGCGCCGAACGAGTGGAACGAGTACTTCGGCTCCCCTTCCTCGGGCCCGGACTTGCCGGTCGCCGATAGCTCGCCGCCGTTCGCCCAGCGAGCGACGTCGGCGTAGGCGACGGCCCGCGCGGGATCGTTGCGCGCGCGCAGCATCCCGTCACGCGCTTCGACGTCCGCTTCGGGGACGCCGTACAGCGGTGACGCGTCGGTCGAGGTCGCCAGCGCGATCGCGTCGCGCAGCACGCGCTGCGCGCCGTCGACCGCGGCCGGACAGACGCTGGCCGAGCTCATCGAGCCGCCGGCGACCGGCGCGGTCGGGAACGCCGAGTCGCCGATGCGCACGCTGATCGCCGACGGTTCGACGCCGAACACGTCGGCGACGAGCTGGGCGAGAATCGTGTACATCCCGGTTCCGAGGTCGTGGGTCGCGCTGACCGCCTCGATCGTGCCGCCCGCGCCGAGCGTCACGCGCGCCTCGGCCGGCATGCGCATCGCGGGATAGGTCGCGGTCGCGACGCCCCAGCCGACCAACTCGTCGCCGTCGCGCATCGAGCGCGGCGCGCGGGTACGGTCGCTCCAGCCGAACGCCTCGGCCCCGCGCTCGTAGCACGCCAGCAGGTGCTTCGACGAGAACGGCAGCCCCGTCTCGCCGTCGATCGCGTTGTGGTTGCGGCGCAGCACGTCGAGCGGATCGACGTTGCACGCATAGGCGAGCTCGTCGAGCGCGCAGCCCAACGCGAACGTCCCCGGGGCTTCGCCGGGCGCGCGCATCGCCGTCGAGCTGGGCACGTCGAGCCGCGCCAGCGAGTGCGTGATCGCGATGTTCGGGATCTCGAACAGCATCGCCGTCACGCCGCCGGCGCCTTCGACGAAGGTGCTCACGCGCGACGACTCGTTGCGCACGTCGTGCAGCACCGCGCGCAGCGTCCCGTCGCGCGCGGCCCCGACGCGGAGCCGCTGATGGGTCTGCGAGCGATGCCCGACCGAGGTGAACATCTGCTCGCGCGTCAGCACGAGCTTGACCGGCTTGCCGGTCACCTTGGCAGCCATCGCCGCGATCAGCAGGTGAGCCCAGACGAAGCCCTTGCAGCCGAAACCGCCGCCGAGGAACGGCGCGATCACGTGTACCTTCTCTTCGGGCAGGTCGAAGCACTTGGCCAGCACCGCGCGCGTGCCGCGCACCCACTGCGTCGAGTCGTAGACGGTCAGCTCCCCGTCGCGCCACTGCGCGACGGTCACCGACGGCTCGAGCGGGTTATGGTTCTCGTTGGGCGTCGAGTAGGTGACGTCGAGCTGTACGTCGCTCGACTCGAACGCCTGATCCGGCTCGCCGCGCCGCACCTGGGCCTCGGTGCCGAAGTACTGCTGCGGATACTCGACGTCGAGCGATCGCGTCGCGTCGAGCTCCGGCGGGTGGCCGTGCTCGTAGACCACCTTCAGCAGCAGCGCGCCTTCGCGCGCGGCTTCGAACGTCGTCGCGATCACCGCGGCGACGTGCTGGCCGTCGTAGTGGACGTCGGTTCCCTGCAGCGGCGCGAGCTGCTCGCTCATCGGCGTCGCGAAGTCGAACGGCAGCGTCGGAACGTGCGGCGCGTTGGCGTGGGTGAGCACCTCGACCACGCCCGGCACGTCGCGCGTCGCCCGCTCGTCGATCGAAAGGATCCGGCCGCGCGCGATCGTCGCTTGGACGATGACCGCGTGTAGCGGCGACTCGATCGCCGCGTCGGCGGCGTACGGCGCCGCGCCGGTCACCTTGGCGCGCCCGTCGACGCGGTCGACCGGGCTGCCGGCGTGGGTCGTGGTGCGCGGGCGCTCGATGGTGGTCGTCATGCCGCACCTCCGGCGGTCGTGCGCAGCGCGCGAACGATCGCGCGCTTCGCGAGCTCGATCTTGAACGCGTTGTGCTCGCGCGCGCGGGCGCCGTCGAGCGCGCGTTCGGCCGCCGCGCGGAAGACCGCGTCGCCGGGCTCGTTCCCGACCAGCGCCTCTTCCGCCGCGGACGCGCGCCACGGCACCGTCGCGACGCCGCCCAGCGCGATGCGAGCGTCCGCGATGCGGCCGCCTTCGATGCGCAGCGCGCTCGCGACCGAGACCAGCGCGAACTCGTACGACGCGCGGTCGCGCACCTTGAGGTAGCGCGAGCGCGCGAACAGCGGGTCGGCGCGCAGCTCGACCGCGACGATCAGCTCGCCGTCGTCGAGCGCGGTCTCGCGGTCGGGGCGCTCGCCCGGCAGGCGATAGAAGTCGCCGATCGCGATCCGCCGCTCGCCGCGGTCGCCTTCGACCACGATCCGCGCGTCGCAAGCCGTCAGCGCGACCGCGAAATCGCCCGGATAGGTCGCGATGCACGCGTCGCTCGTGCCGAGCACGGCGTGCATCCGGTTGAAGCCGTCGAGCGCGTCGCAACCGCTACCCGGTTCGCGCTTGTTGCAGCGCCAGCGCGTCTCGCGGAAGTACGAGCAGCGCGTGCGCTGCAGCAGGTTTCCCCCAATCGTGGCGGCGTTGCGAATCTGGCCCGATGCGCCGCTGAGCAGCGCCTGCGCGACGGCCGGAAAGCCGGTCTCGATCGCGGGCGCGTACGCGACGTCGCTGTTGCGCGCCAGCGCGCCGATCCGCACGACGTCGCCGGCGCGCTCGACCGAGGTCAGCGGCAGGCGCGAGATGTCGACGACCCGCGGCGGCTGCTCGACGTCGGCCTTCATCAGGTCGATCAGGGTCGTGCCGCCGGCGTAGAACCGCGCGCCGGGCACCTCGCGCACCAGCGCGCGCGCGTTCTCGGCCGACTCGGCGACGACGAAATCGAAGGCGCGCATCAGCTCGCCGCCCGCGCTGCGGCGATCGCCGCGACGATGTTCGGGTAGGCCCCGCAGCGGCAGACGTTCCCGCTCATCGCCTCGCGGATCTCGTCGTCGGTGCGCGCCCGCCCCTCGGCGATCAGCGCGACCGCGGACATGATCTGACCCGACGTGCAGAAGCCGCACTGGAACGCGTCGTGCTCGATGAAGGCCCGCTGCACCGGGTGCAGCTCGCCGTCCCCGGCCAGCCCCTCGACGGTCGTGATCTCGTCGCCGCCGTGGGCCAGCGCCAAGGCCAAGCACGACAGGACTCGCCGCCCGTTCACCAAGACGGTGCAAGCGCCGCACTGGCCGCGGTCGCAGCCCTTCTTGGTCCCGGTCAAGCCGGCGCGTTCGCGGAGCAGATCGAGCAGGGTGACGGAGGGCTCGACCGGGACGGTCGTCTCGCGACCGTTGAGGGTGAAGGTGAGCATGTGCGGACTGTGGCCGTCAGCGACCGGCCGCTGGGTTGTGGGCACCGGGTGAACCTCGAAGGTGAGAGCGGAGGGGGGCCTACCATCCGTGGAGCGCGACATCCCGCGTTGACGATCCCCCCGACGCATGATAAAGTTCCCGGGTTATGTACGCGATCGTCGAGACCGGCGGCAAGCAGTTCCGCGTCTCAGAAGGCGACGTCATTCGCACCGACCTCATCGCGACCGAGGTCGGCTCGTCGGTGACGTTCGACCGGGTGATCCTCGCCGCCGACGGCGACGACGTCTCGATCGGCGCCCCGCTGGTCAGCGGCGCGACCGTCACCGGCACGGTGCTGCGCCACGCCAAAGACAAGAAGATCCTGGTCTTCAAGTACAAGCCGAAGAAGCGCGTGCGCAAGCTCAACGGCCACCGCCAGCCGTACGCCGAAGTTCGGATCGACAAGATCCAGCTGGCGTAAACGCCTGGTCCGGCTTTGTCCTGAGCCTGTCGTAAGGATGCTGGACGTTCGATTTCGCAGGGACAGCCTCGACCGGCTGTCCTCTGTCGTTTGCACGGGTCACGCCGAGCACGGCGAGCCCGGCGAAGACCTCGTTTGCGGCGCGGCGTCGGCACTGCTGCAGGCGGCCTGGGCGGGACTGACCGACGTCGCGCACGTTACGGTGACCGGCCACCGCCGCAAGGGCGACTTCGTGATGCGCTGGCCCGAAGACGCGCGCGGGCGGGACGATGTCAACGCCATCGTCGCGACCGCGGAGCTGGCGATCGAGCAACTGGCCACGCAATATCGCGGGTTCGTGCGCTACGCGCGCGAGGCCGAGCGCGACGCGCCGTAACGCCGCGAGAGATTCAGGGTACACCCGCGTCGAAAGGGACCTCACGATGACCGACTCGAGCAAAGCCATCAACGGCGAGATCCAGTCCAACCGCGGCCCGGCGGACGCCGCGAACACCGACGCCGGCCGGACGATCCTCGTCGGCGTCCTCGGCGGGATCATCTCGGCCGCCGGCTACCTGGTCTACCAGCGCCTCCCCGACGAGCAGAAGGATCGCCTCCATCGGCAGGTCCGCACGCTGGTCGAGTCGCGCATCAGCGAGCTCCGCAACAACTTCAACATCTAGGCCGCTAGCCGGATTCCGGCGCGGGCACCGGCTACCGTGTGCTCGCGCCGTTGTTTGCGTCGGCGCTGCTGGCCTACGCCGCGGCGCTGCGCACGTTCGACCCCGCGCTCGACGACGGTCGAGCGATCCGGCTCGCGGCGCGCGTCGTCGCCGAGGCCGACGCGGCCCACCTCGATGCGCGACTGGTCGTCGCGCTGGTCGCGGTCGAGTCGTCCTGGAACCCGCGGGCGATCTCGCCCGCCGGCGCGCGCGGCCTCGGGCAGCTGATGCCGGCAACGGCGGCCGGCCTGGGCGTCGATCCCGACGACCCCGAGGCGAACCTCCACGGAACGGTCGTCCACCTCGCCGGATTGATCGCTCGCTATGCCCGGCTGCCGCCTCGCGAGACCTACGTGCGGGCGATCGCGGCTTACAACGCCGGCGCCGGCGCGGTCGACCGCTACGCCGGCGTCCCACCCTACCGCGAGACGCGGCTAGAGGTTCGCCGGGTGATCGAGCTCTGGCGGCGGCTGTGCGGCGGCTGACGGTCGGGCGCTGCGGCGGATCGGCGTCTCGGGATCGGGTGCCGGGGGCTCGTAGGCGGGCGCAGGCCGGCGCGATCCGTTGGCATGCGGCGGCTCGGCCGCGTAGGACGCCGCGTCGTACGCCGGGACCGGGTCGGCCTCGTTCCCGTGCTCGTCCGGGGTCGCGTCGTAGGGCAGCGGATCGTAGGCGGACGCCTCGTACGGCGGCGGGTCCGTTCGGGTCGCGGCGTCCTGCACGTCGGCCGCCCGCTCCATCTCGCGAATGAACGACTGCGACGTGTTCTGGATCTCCCGCATCACGTTGCCCGCCTTGCGGGCGACGCGCGGCAGTTGTTCGGGGCCGAACATCAACAGGGCGACGGCGCCGAGAATGGCCATATCGGGGATCGAGAGCATCAGGTGTCCTGTACGGGATCGAAGGGCGCAGGGTTTCTTCCCGGTCGCGTGCAACGCGTCATGCCCGCCTTTCGCACCCGCCGCTCGGGAGCGCAGGGAGGCGGAGATCAACCGAAGGCCGGCCCCCTCGCCCTGAAGATCATCTACACTCGCGGCAATCGGACCGAGACCCTGGCGTCGATCGCGACGCTTCGCAAGATCCTCAACCGATTCGTCGCGCACCGGGTGTTCTACGAAGTGAGCTCGCGTAACAAGCGAGGCCACGAGTTCTTCTCTGCCAAGAACACCTTCGTGGTCGGCTCGATCGAGATCGTGAACCGCGACTACCTCACGATCACGATCTTCGACGCCAACAACGCATCGCATTCGATCGAGATCCTCAACCCGGCGGCGATGCGCATCTACGACGACACGCTGGGCAAAGGCTTCGCAGTGTCGTTCTTGAGCGAAGGATCGGGCGGCGTCGAATCACGCTGCTACCTGCGCGACGAGGGCGAGGAAGGCGACGGCATAAAAGAGCGCGGTGCGCTCGAGAAGATCACCTTGCCGCAGCTGTTCGAGTACCTCGAAGACATCACGTCGACCGACGTCATCTCGACCAAGACGCTGTAGTGCGCCGGCCTGCAGGCCGAGGCTCGCGTTCGGTCCTGCGGACCGATCCGCCTCAGAGATTGTCGACGGCGGCGGTCACGGCCTGCGGTTCGGCGGCGAACAGCTCGCGCAGCGCGCGATCCTTGATCGCTTCGGCGGTCAACGCGTACACGAGGTGCTTCGCGCGATAGGTCCCCGCGGCACGCCGCGCGCCCTCGAGGTAGAGGTGGAACGCGCCGGCGTCGAGGTACACGAGATGCTCGCCGTCGCGCGAGCGAAACGCGACCGTGTCGTACCGCACGAACGGCGGCTGCGCGCCGTCGGGCAACTCGCCTTCCGGAAGCTCTGAGACCGCCGGCGCCTGGTGCCGGGCCGCCGCCGCCGCGGCTTCGACGCGTTCCGACGCGATCGACGGCGCGATCGCAGGACCGATGCGCGGATCGGCCAGCAGGCCGAGCACGACGTGCGGCGGCGCCACGAACGCGGCACCGTGCTCGAGCGCGGCGGTAACGCTCGCGCGCATCGCGCCGAGCAGGTCGGCATCCAGTCGCAGGTCGTCGCCCTCGGTCACCGGCCGGCGATGCTCCCTTCGAGCCGCGTCGCCTTGCGCAGCATCCGCGCCGCGGCGCCGCGGCGTCCCTGACGGTGCAGCGCAACGCCGAGGTTGTGATACGCGGGCGCATAGCGCTCGTCGATCATCAAGGCGTACTCGAAGTGCGCGACCGCTTCATCGAGGTGCCCGTCGTCGAGCAGCAGGTTTCCGACGGTCGTGATCGCCGCGGGGGAACGCGGATCGACCTCGAGCGCCAGGATCAGCTGCTCGATCGCCGTCGCCCGGTCGTGGCGCAGGATCGCGACCACCGCGAGCTTGTTGCGGACCGCGGCGGCCTGCCGCGCCGTCGTCGCCGTCCCGAGCGCCTCGACGAAGGCGGCCTCGGCGGCCTCGAGCCGGCCACGGTCCAGCGCGCGCGATCCGCGCACGAACGGGTCGGGATCCGGCCGGGCGCCGGCGAGGCGGCGCAAGCGGTCGAGGAACGCCACGCCCCAGACTTGCACGCGGGCGGAAATCCGGCCCGCTGCGGGAAGGCTCGCTCACCTTACGATCCGGAGGGAGAGATGCTCCGTCGACTTTTCGCGGTCGCCGCCTTGGTCGCGCTGGCCGCCTGTTCGCACAAAGCCGATACGGCGACGACGACCACCACCAACACGATGCAGCAGCCCGGCGGCGCGCAGCAGACGCAGAGCGACGCACAGCCGACACCGAACTCGATGCAGCATGCCGTCCCGCCCGGCGGACCGCTGACGCAGTACCCGACCGAATCCGCCGCACAAACGCACTGCCCGAGCGACGTCGTCGTGTGGCTGAACACTAAGACCGGCGTCTATCACGAGAAGGGCACGCATTACTACGGAACCACCAAGCACGGCGCGTACGTCTGCGAAAAGGACGCCGACGCCGCCGGAGACCGCGCCTCGAAGAGCTAGCCGCTTGCGCGTCGACGTCGTCTCGCTGTTCCCGGAGATGTTCGCGCCGGTGATCGGCTTGTCGATCGTCGGCCGCGCGATCGAGCGCGGTCTCGTCGACGTTCGCGTGCACCATTTGCTCGACGCGCTCGAACCGGGTGAGCGCGCCGACGCGCGGCCGTACGGGGGTGGCCCGGGGATGGTGCTGCGGATCGAGCCGCTGGCCCGCGCGCTCGACGCGATCCTCGCCGGCGCGGCGCCCGACGAACGGCGGCGCATCGTGCTCACCTCGGCCAGCGGCCGCGCGTTCGCGCAATCCGACGCGCGCGCGTGGTCGGAGCTCGACCGGCTGGTGCTGATCTGCGGCCACTACGAAGGCGTCGACGAGCGGCTGGGCAGCATCTATCCGATCGAAGACATCTCGCTCGGCGAGTTCGTGCTCACCGGCGGCGAGATCGCCGCCATGGCGCTGCTCGACGCAACGGTGCGGCTCGTCCCCGGTGCGATCGACGCCGAGTCGGCGGCGAGCGAGTCGTTCAGCGGAGACGAGCTCGACCATCCGTCGTACACGCGCCCGCCGACGTTTCGCGGTGTCGACGTCCCGCCGGTCCTGCTGAGCGGCGATCACGCCAAGATCGCCGCCTGGCGACGCGAGCAGTCCCGCGCTCGCGCCGTCGCACGCAACGCCGCAACGGGCGGGGAGAGCGATCCACCGAGCTGACGCTTCAGCTCGGTTCGGCGGTCTCGTCTACCTCGCCGCGCTCGAGCGAGTCGAAGTAGAAGCCGAGTCGGGTCGCGAGCGCGTAGGCGATCGTGATCGGGTCGTCGTCGAGCGACGTGGTGTAGGTGGAGTCGTGCACCGGTCCCGACGCATCGTGAACGAGACCGGCGGTGATTCGCCGGCCGTCGGCGCTCGGAGTCGTCACCACGACGTACGGACCGGCGCGAACGCCGCCGTCATTGCGATCGATTCTGCCTGCCTCGTCCTCGAAGCGAAGCAGATGAACGATGTCCTCGACGAGCTTGTCATGCCATGCGGTCGGTGTCACGGCGCACACCTTCGTGCACGTGCGTTCGCGTGCTTGCAACGGCGTCGAAACATGAGAAACGCGTGAGCATAATGCGCGCGGCGTCGGGTACAAAGCCACGCGTGAAACGCATCATGTTCACCGCGCTCGCCGCCTCGGCGCTCGCGGTCATTCCCAGCTTCGCCTTCGCGCAGTCGGCGGGTCCGCTCGACGTCGCGGGCGGTTTCATGCACCTCAGCGACGGCACGAACGCCGGCGCGGCGGTCGTGTCGCTGCACGGCATCGGTCCCAGCGTCCCGGGCGCACGTCCGCAAATCAGCCTTGCCGCGCCCTTCACCAGCGGCGGCGGCCGGTACGCTCTCACCGCTGAGGAAGCGATCCACGTTCCGCTCAGCCACGTCTACATCGGCGCGGGCGTCGGCGCGGGACGGCTCGACGATCCGCTGCGCACCGGCGCGCTCTACGACGTGTTCGGCGGCGCCGCGGTCGCGTCGCACGTCGACGTGGTCGCGCGCTACTACGCGGGCCTCAACCACTACGTCGGCCAGGGGATCTTCGCAGGCCTTTCAGTTCACCTCTGATCCGCCGAGCGGGCTAGAGGTCGAGCACGGCTCGCAGCCCTGAATCGACGCGCTCCATGACGTCCACCGGGAGCGCGCCGAGCTTGGAACGCACGCGGACGGCGTCGACGACTCGTATCTGACTGCACGCGACGACGCTGTCCTTCGTCGTTCCGCCCGCGCCCGCCCGAACGAGGACCAGGAGGAGACTCGGGCGCTTTCCCGTCGCGTCGGTCAGCGGGCACACGATCGTCGTCCGCCCGCCGCGATTCGCCGCGTCGCGCTGAACGACGACGCACGGTCGCGTCTTGCGCATCTCGCCTCCGCGCGTCGGGTCGAGGTCGACGCGCACGACGTCTCCGCGAGAAACGATCACAACCCGTCCGCCAAGGTGCTCTCGAATTCCGCGGCAAGGGCGGCATCGGCGTCGGCGTTCTCACGCATGATCGCCTCGATCTCCGCATCCTCGCGCGCTCGCCGTACGCGTGCCGCCACCTCCTTGGCGGCCGCCACCATGAACGCCGTCCGGTTGGGCGTCGCCGCGGCATCGATGATCGCGAGATCCTCGTCGGAAAGCAGCATCGAGATCCGAGGCATACGTTTAGTATATACATTCATGGCGTCAGTCTCAACCACACCTCGGATGCGTGCGGCACCCCGGCTCGCTTGCCTTGAGTGACACGTCTCCTGAGTTCAAAGGGAACGCCTCGAACGCGCCCCGTGACTGACACCGGCGAACCTTGTCCGGGTAGGGGGTGCGGTGGTACACTACCGGGGTTGCCCGCAGCCCCAGTGGGCATTTTCGCTGCGTCAGAGAGCTGTCATGAACGTACTCGACCTGATCCAGAAGGAACAGGAGAAGCCTTCCGTCCCGGATTTCCGCCCGGGCGACACCGTCAAGGTCTACTCGAAAGTGATCGAGGGCGGCAAGGAACGGGTCCAGATGTTCGAGGGCGTCGTGACGGTCCGCAAGGGTGGCGGCCTGGGTGAGGCGATCACGGTCCGGCGCGTCGCCCACGGTGTCGGCGTCGAGCGCACGTTCCTGCTGCACAGCCCGCGCGTCGAGCGGATCGAGGTTTCCAAGCGCGGCATCGTGCGCCGTTCGCGGCTGTATTACTTGAGCGAGAAGGTCGGCAAGGCGGCGCGCATCAAGGAGCGCAAAGCCGTCAAGCCGGAGCGCAAGTCCGCCCGCTAGGGCGGCTCCGCTCGTGACACCGCTCGAACTGCTTGGCCTGATCGCGGTCTTCGCGATCGTGCGCGTGGCGATCAGCATCCGGTCCGGCGCGCCGGTCGCCGCCGGCGAGGGCGATACCGGCATCATCGCCGGCGGCGTCGACGACGTAACACCGCCGCGGCCTTCGGCGCGCACGGTCCTGCGCGAGTACCTCGACGCCTTCATCGTCGCCGGCCTGGTTGCGCTGTTCCTGATCACGTTCGTCGTCCGCACGTTCTTCATCCCGAGCGGGTCGATGGAGCCGACGCTGCAGATCGGCGACGTGCTGCTGGTCAACGAGTTCGAATACCGCTTCGTCAAGCCGCACGAGGGCGACATCATCGTCTTCGAGCCGCCGCTGGTCAGCCCCAACGACTACATCAAGCGCTGCGTCGGTTTGCCCGGCGATCAGATTCGCGTTCACAACGGCGTCGTCTACCGCAACGGCGTCGCGATGGCCGAGCCGTACATCGCCGAGAAGCCGAACTACGAGCTGCAGGTCCGCGACTACGGGATCTACGTCGACGGCGTCCCGCTGAGCTCCAGCGTCGCCAACATCCCGCCGCGCTCGATGTGGAGCGCCCCCGACCGCATCCCCAACGGCTTCTACCTGATGTTCGGCGACAACCGCAACAACTCGGAAGACTCGCACATCTGGGGCTTCGCGCAGACGTCGGGCGTCTTCGCGACCGGACAGGTCAAAGGCCAGAAGGCCTCGTTCACCGGTCATGCATTCGTGCTGTTCTGGCCGCTGAACCGCATCCGTCTGCTTCGCTAGGCTCCCTCGCGCCGAGCGGGAGCGGCCGCGGCGCTGATGGAACACCGCCTGGCGAATGGCGAAGGCGCGAACCGTCGTTTCGCTCTCCGCGCAGGTCGTGGCGTTGGCTCTGATCGCGATGGCGTTCTTCATGCGAACGTCGCCGGTCGACGGGCTGTCGATGGAGCCGCGGGTGCATGCCGGTGACATCGTCCTGATCAACACGCTGGCCTATCGCTTCGGCCACGTCGAGCGCGGCGACGTCGTCGCCTTCCGGCACGACGCGCCCAACCCCGAGACCTACATCAAGCGCGTGGTCGGACTGCCCGGCGAACGGGTCGAGATCCGCGACGGCGTCGTGCGCATCGACGGCCGCGTGCTGCCCGAGCCCTACGTGCGATTCCCCGACCGCCGCAGCGCTCCCGCGCTCACCGTTCCGGCCGGCGCGTACTACGTGCTGGGCGACAACCGCGCCGAGAGCGACGACTCACGCAACTGGGGCCCGCTGCGGCGCAGCGACGTCGTCGGCAAGGCGCTGGTCGGCATCTGGCCGCCGCGCGACCTATGAGCACCGACGAAGCGACGATCCAGTGGTTCCCCGGCCACATGGCGCAGGCGATGCGCAAGCTGGAGGAGCGGCTGCGGATCGTCGACGTGCTGGTCGAGGTGCGCGACGCGCGCGTGCCGCTCGCCAGCGCCAATCCCGCGCTCGACAAGCTCGCCCCCAACAAGCCGCGGATCGTCGTGCTGGGGCGCGAGGACCTTGCCGACCCGCACGCGACGCGGGAATGGCTGGCGTGGCTTCGCGCGCACGGCCGCACCGCGGTCGCCGTCAACGGCAAGGACCAGACGTCGGTCAAGCGCGTCGCGTCCGAACTGGGAGCGCTGACCGGGAGCGGAGCGGCGCGGGCGATGGTGGTCGGCATCCCGAACACCGGCAAATCGTCGATCATCAACGGTCTGATCCGCCGCACGGCGGCTCGGGCCGAGGACAAAGCCGGGGTCACTCGTTCCTTGCAATGGTTCCGCGTTCAGCCGAAACTCGAAGTGATGGACACGCCGGGGATCCTGGTGCCGAAGATCGCGACCCCTGACGCGCAGTGGCAGCTCGCGCTGACCGGTGCGCTGCCGCGCGCGCGCTTCGATCCCGAAGACGTCGTTTCGCGCTTCGCTGCGTGGGCCCAGCGCGAGCGCCCCGCGCTGGCCGTCCCCGACCTCGCCGCGTTCGCTCGCGCGCGCGGTTTCGCACGGCGCGGTGGCGAGCCCGACCTGCACAATGCGGCCGGCGCGTACCTCAAGGAGTTCGGCGAAGCGAAGTTCGGCCGCATCACCTTCGAGCAGCCGGAGCGCGAGTGATGGCGACCGCCGAAGAGACGCGCCGCAAGAAGCGCAACGCGACGCAGCGCGAGCACCGCCGCCTCACCCGGCTTCACCTCTACGAAGAACGGGCGCATGCGTCGGGCTTCCGGCTGGTCGGCGGGATCGACGAAGTCGGGCGCGGTCCGCTGGCCGGCCCGGTGGTCGCCGCCTGCGTCGTGGCCGACGGTCCTCTGCGCCTGCGCGGGCTCAACGACTCCAAGCAAGTGCTGCCTGAGGTGCGCGAGTCGCTGGCCGTCGAGATCAAGCGCACCTGCGTGGCGTGGGCGATCGGTGAGGCGAGCGTCGACGAGATCAACCGGCTCAACATCTACTGGGCCAGCATTCTCGCGATGGAGCGCGCGCTGGCGGCGCTGACCATCCCGCCCGACTATCTGCTCACCGACGCGGTGCGGATCAAGTCGTGGGCCGGAGCGCAGGAGCCGGTGATCAAAGGCGACGCGAAGTGCGCGACGGTCGCCGCCGCGTCGATCGTCGCCAAGGTCCACCGCGACGCGCTGCTGGTCGCCCTGCACGAGCACTACCCCGCGTACGGCTTCGCGCAGCACAAGGGCTACGCGTCGCCGCAGCACATCGCCGCGCTCAACGCGCACGGGCCGTGCGACCAGCACCGCCGCGCGTTCTGGCGCGTGCGCGCCGCCTGGGACGCCCTGCCGGGGATGGAGGTCTTTCCGTGAACCGGGCGGCGCGCGGCCGCGCCGGCGAGGACGCCGCCGCGACGCTGCTCGAGTCGTCCGGCTACCGGATCGTCGCCCGCAACGTGCGGCTGCCGGGCGGCGAGATCGACATCATCGCGCGCGACGGCGACACGATCGTGTTCGTCGAGGTGAAGGCGCGCGCGTCGCGCGCCTTCGGCAGCGCCGCCTCGGCGGTCGACGTGCGCAAGCGCGCGACGCTCCGCCGGATCGCCGGCGACTGGCTGCAGATCGCCGCGCCGCGGGCGCGCGCACGGTTCGACGTCGTCACCTTCGACCGCGGCCGGCCCGCGCTGCACCGCGGAGCCTTCGCGTGACGAGCCTGACCGGCACGACCTTCGCCGACCGCTACCGGGTCGACACGCTGATCGGACGCGGCGGGATGGCCGACGTGTACCGCGGCGAGGACGTCGTGCTCGACCGCCCGGTCGCGATCAAGGTGCTGACCGAGCGCGACGACCGCGAGCGCGACCGGTTCCTGCGCGAAGCGCGCTCGATGGCGCGGCTCAACCACCGCAACATCGTGGCCGTCTACGACGCCGGCCGCGACGGCGGCTGGTCGTTCATCGTGATGGAGCTGGTCGACGGCCGGACGCTGGGCTCGGTGCCGCCGCACGAGCTGACCGTGCACGCCGCGATCCGCCACTACGTGGAGATCCTCGAGGCGCTCGGCTTCGCGCACGAGCAAGGCGTGATCCACCGCGACGTCAAGCCGGCCAACGTGATGCTGCTGCCGGGCGGCGCGGTCAAGGTGATGGACTTCGGCCTCGCGCGGCGGATGAGCGACATGTCGAGCGCGACGAGCGCCGGCGAGATCGTCGGCACGATCGCGTACCTGCCGCCCGAACGGTTCCTGGGGAAAGCCGCCGACGCGCGCAGCGACCTCTACTCGGTCGGCGTGATGCTGTACGAGACGTTCACCGGAACGCTGCCGTTCAAGAGCGACTCCGACGACCTCGTGGCGGTGATCTTCGGCCACGTCAACGACCAGCCGCCGCCGCCGCGCTCGGTGAACCGCGCGGTCCCGGCGCAGATCGAGCGCATCATCCTCAAGCTGATCGAGAAGGAGCCCGACCGCCGCTACCAGACCGCCGACGAGGTCGCCAAGGATTTGCGGACGCTGATCAGCGGACCGGCCGAGAAGTCCGACCCCGGTCTTGACGAGCAGCCGTCTCCCAAAGGGACCAAGGCGAAGACCAGCGGTGAAGCCTCGGTCGAGGCCGAAACGCGCGAAGTCTTGGCGCGCACGTTCGGCCGCTCGAAGGTGCTCGACAACGCCTACGCGGAGACGCTGGCCGGAATGCTCGCGACGCGCAAACGCGACTATCCCGAAGCGGAGCGCGCCTACCGCGCCGCGCTCAAAGGATTCGCCGAGGTAAAGAACGAGCTCGAGCACGCCAAGACGTCGCTCAAGTTCGCGACGATGGTGATGCAGAAGATCACCGAGACCGAAGCGGCGGGCAACCGCATCGACAAGCGCGAGCTGTCGGACGCGGTCGACATTCTCACCGAGGCGATCCCGGCGTTTCGCGGGCGATCGATGTTCAAGGACCTCGAGGAGGCGGAACGGCTGCTGTACGCGCTCCAGCGGACGCTGATCCGCATCCGCTGAGCCGATGAAGCGCAAGCCGACGCTGCGGCGTTCCGTCACGCCATGGGGCTCGTTCTCGTGGGGCTACAGCGACGTCGGCGCCGACATCTTCGTCGGCCTGGGATTGGTGCTCGCCGCGGCCGGCGGCGGCTCCAACGTGGCGTTCCTATTCGCCGGGATCGTGTACGTGTGCATCGGCCTAGCCTACACCGAGCTGGCGTCGACCTACCCGGTCGCCGGCGGCGGCCAGTACTTCGTGATGCGCGGACTGGGCGACATCTTCGGGTTCGTGGCGGGCTGGGCGGTGCTGCTCGACTTCACCATCGACATCACGCTGTTCGCCTGGTCGTGCGTCGACTATCTCGGGCAGCTCGTCCCGTTCCTCGCGCTCACCCAGCACCCGTGGGTGCACTTCATCGTCGCCTTCGGCCTGATCGCAGGGCTGTGCGCGCTCAACGTGATCGGGGTGCGCGAGTCGACCACCTTCAACGGCATCGTCTCGGCGATCGACGTCGTCAGCGAGACGTCGATCCTGTTCTTCGGTTTCCTCTTCGCGTTCAATCCCGATCTGCTGATCCACTCGATGACGGTCTACTGGCCGACCAACGAGCACTTGCTGCTCGGCGTGTCGCTGGCGATCATCTCGTTCGTCGGGCTCGAGTCGATCTCGCAGGCCGCCCAAGAGACGCAGCGGCCGGCGTCGATCATCCCGCGGACCTCGATCGGGCTGATCCTCACCATCCTGGTCTACGCGCTCTCGTACGCGAACCTGGCGCTCGGGATGACGCCGGCCCATCCGGTTCCGCTCGACGCGCAAGGTCACGCGCAGACGTTCTTCCAGTTCCTGGGCAGCACGGAGAACCAGGGCTCGGCGGTCGCCGTGCTGGCCGCCAACGTCCCGTACTTCGGCGCGCTGGCGGCGCTGTACGTGCCGGTGCTGGGTGCGATCTTGCTGCTGATCTCGTCGAACTCCGGCGTCTTCGGCTCGTCGCGGATCGCGTACGCGATGAGCCGGTCGCGGCTGCTGCCGTCGATGTTCGAGCGGGTCAGCGCGCGCTACCGCACGCCGGTCATCTCGATCTTGACCTTCTGCGCGGTCGCGCTGGCGGTGCTGGTGTTCGCGGCGCTGCCGTCGCTCGACCACGGCGCCTACACGACCTACAACCGCTTCTTCCACGGCGAGGCCGGTCTCGACGTGCTGGCGGATCTGTACGCGTTCGGCGCCGCGACGAGCTACTCGTTCGTGTTCGTCGCGCTGATCGCGCTGCGGCTGCGGGATCCGCTGAGCCCGCGCAAGTTCCGCATCCCGCTCAACGTCCCGGTGCGCTTCCGCGGCGAGCGCGCCGACTTTCCGATCGTCGGCGTGATCGGCTTCATCGGCATCTTCTCGATCCTGATCTTCACCATGCTCACGCATCCGATCGGCCGCGTCGCCGGTCCGTTGTGGCTGGTCGCCGGCATCGTTATCTACCTCGTCTACCGGCGTCGCAAAGGCTTGCCGCTGTTGGGGTCGCGCCCCGTCGACTGGTGGCAGCAGCAGGTCGCGATTCTCAAGGACGCCGGCGAGCTCGAGCTGATGGACGAGCTGGTCGAGAAGCTGCGCGCCCGCGGTCTGATGCCGAGCGCGCCGGTCGAGACGGCCTGATGCGCAACGTCAGCCGGACCGTCTACCTGTCGCGCGCGCTGTTCGGTCTCGGCTTCATCCTGTTGGGCGGCGTCACGGCGTTCCGCGTGCTGCTCAACCCCGCGCCGCCCGACAAGAAGTGGCTCGGCTTGATCCTGGCCGTCGTGATGGTCGCGCTCGGCGGCGTGCGCGTCGGACAGTACTTGCGGTCGCGCAACGCGCCGCCCCCGCCGCCGCGATGATACCCGTTCATCCGATCGGCGCGCTGATCGCGATCGCAATCGTCGGTGTGATCGTCGCGACGTTCTACTGGATGCTCCATCCGCCGGCCTCGCGCGCCGACGTCGAGGCCAAGCAGGCCGAAGCCGCGCTCGAAGAGATCGTCGGCCGGATCGTCGTCGTGTTCGCCGAGGAGATCCGGTCCGAGCACATGATGGTACTGGCCGCGCGGCTCGCGCGGCGCGAGAGCGCCGAGCTGCTGGCGGTGTACCTGGTCGAAGTGCCGCTGATCCTGCCGCAGGCCGCGCAAATGCCCGACGAGGACCGGCATGGCTACGACGCGCTGGCGACGGCCGAGGTGATCGCGCAGCACACCGGCGTCAACATCCGCACCGAGCTGATCCACACCCGGCAGATCGCGCCGGCCGTGATCGAGCTGGCCAAGCGCGAGGGCGTGAACCTGATCGTGCTGGGCGCGTACCGCGAAGGCGGCTATACCGGCGCGCCGCTGGGCCGCGCGATCGAGGCGATCGCGGCGGGTGCGCTGTGCGACGTGCTGATCGGCGTTCCGGGCCCGCAGGGCCGGATGCTCACGATCGAGCACGCGGTCGCGCGCGCCGCCGCTCCGAAGCCCTGACCCGATGAGCTCGGCGGGAACGACCGGCGCGATCGGTGCGATCGAACACGGCGACGCGGGCGCGGCGCTGCGCCGTCTCGCGACGCCCAACGCGCTGGCGCTGGTCAGCGACCAGCTGCTCGGCATCGTCGACACGATCGCGATCGGCGTGCTCGGCACCGCGGCGCTGGCCGCGATCACCGGCGCGGTCGGCGTATTCATGGTGCTCGGGATCGGGCTGATCGCCTTCGGCAGCGGGTTGCGCATCGTGGGCGCGCAGGCGATCGGCGCCGGCGAAAGCGCGCGCTTCGGTGCGATCGTGCGCGCCGCGACCGTCGTCCCGTTGGCGATCGCGATCGTCGCCGCGCTGGCGTCGCTGGCCGGCGCGAAGCCGCTGATGGCCGCGATGCTCCCGCACGGCGCGCCGGTCGACGCAGCGGCGCGTTACCTCGTGCTGCGAATGTTCTCGCTGATCCCGATGATCTGCAGCGGGATCCTGGCGCTCGCGTTTGCGACCGCCGGCGACGCCAAGCCGATGCTGCGGCTGCTGCTGGTGATCAACGCCGTACACGTTCCGCTCGTGTTCGTGCTCGCGCTGGGGGCCGGGACAGGTCACGCCTTCGGGCTGACCGGCGCCGGCATCTCGTCGCTGTGCGCCGAGCTGGTCGGTCTCGCGTATATGGTGCAGCTGACGCTGCGGCGCCCGGAGCTCGGCGTGTTCGCATCGCGCCGCATCGACCGCGGTCTGGTCGCCCTGACCACCTCGATCAGCTGGCCCGAGTTCGTGTTCCTGACGCTGCAGATCGCGCCCGAGCCGGTGACGGTCGCGCTGCTCGCGCCCTACGGCACCGAAACGGTGGCCGGATTCCGCGCGCTCTCGCTGGTCAGCGACCTCACTTGGTCGTTGCCGGGCGCGCTCGGCGACGCGTCGGAGGTCGTGCTCGGCCAGCGGATCGGCGCGCGCGACTACGCCGGTGCGACCGCCTTTCAGCGCGCCGCGACGCGGATCGCGCTGCTGGTTTGCGGCGGCGCAGGTGCGCTGTGCGCCGCGCTGGCGTGGCCGCTCGCCGCGGTCTGCACGCTCAGCCCCGCGCTGGCCTCACTGGCCGCGGCTCCGCTGGCGGCGCACGTCGGGATCACACTGCCGCTCAAAGGCTACGCGATGACGGTGCTCGCGCCGATCCGCGGCGCCGGCGACACGCGCTTCGTGATGGTCATGGGATTCGTCACAACCGGCCTCGCGCTGGCCGGCATCGCGGCCGGAATCCGGCTGTGGCACTTCGGCTTGTGGGCCGTTCCGTTCGGCTGGACGATCGGCTGGCTCGTCCGCTGCGCGATCACCACCGCGCGCCTGCGCAGCGGCGACTGGCAACGCCGCACGCTGCAAGGCTCAGCGTGAACGTTCCAGTGACGCTTCGAAGCCATTCTGGGCGAAAAACGTCGGTAGCCGCTCGAGCATGGCAGGGACGAGACTGCTTACGGATCGGGGTACGTTGCGGCGTCGTCGGCGTCGAAGATGTCGAAGAAGGTGACGAGGTCGGGACGGACGTCCATCACCGGATGGTTCGCTTTGACCATCGCCAGGTTCTCCGGCGAGAGCCGCTCGATGGTCAGCGTCTCCAGCTTGCGGTTCGCCTCGTCGACGACGGCGGGATCGAGTCGTGCGACCAGCCAGGCTTCGACCTCGGCCTCGTCGGCCGCAGCGTCGACGGTCGCGCGCAGCTCGGCCATCGGAATGCCGATGCGCTTGCACATGTAGTTGCTGATTCCGTCCTCGCGGTTGAGGTAGCGGCCGATGTTGCCGCCGGGCATCTCCGCGCGCAGCTTGTCGATCGTGCGCGGCATGAACATCACGCCGGCGAGCTTCTCGCGCGCGTGGCGCGGCGGCCGGAAGGTCAGGTCGAGGGGCTGCACGTCGAGGTTCCTTTCAGCGCGCGCCGAGATAGCGCTTGCGCAGCGCGTCGAGCACGAGGGCCAGCAAGATCACGACTCCCAGCACGATCTGTTGCGTGTACGACTCGATGCTCAGCAGGTTCATCACGTTGTTGAGGACGCCGATCAGCAGCGCGCCGAAGAACGTGCCGACGATCGTGCCGCGTCCGCCCATCAGCGACGTCCCGCCGACAACGACCGCCGCGATGCACTGCAGCTCCGCGCCGGTGCCGGCCTGCGGCACGCCCGATGAGAACTGCGCCATCAGCAGCAGCCCGCCCAGGGCCGCGCAGCCGCCGGAGATGACGTAGACCAGGGTCTTGACGCGGCGCGTGTCGATTCCCGCCAAGCGCGCCGCCTCTTCGTTGCCGCCGACGGCGAGCACGTAGCGGCCGTAGGCCGTGCGGCCGAGGATGATCGCGAACGCGACCGCGACGACGGCCATCACCAGCACCGACCACGGAATCCCCGGGAAGCCTGGAATCCCGCCGAAGATGTAACCGCTGCCGAGCCAGTCGAACGGGCGGCTGTCGGCGAGCGGAATCGACTGACCGTGACCGAGGATGAACGCGACCCCGCGCGCGACCTGCATCATCGCCAGGGTGGTGATGAACGGCGGCAACCCGAGGCGCACGACGGGTTGCGCGTTGATCCAACCGGCGCCGCACCCGATCACGAGTCCGACCGCCAGGGTAACGACGAACGTCAGCGGACCACCGAGGTGCAGCGCGTTGGCGACGATCGCCATCACCATCCCGCAGGTCGCGATCAGCGAGCCGACCGACAGGTCGATCCCGGCCGTGATGATCACGAAGGTCTGCCCCACGCCGAGGATCGCGTTGACGGTGATCTGCCGCAGCACGTGCGTGAAGTTGCCGGGCTCGAGGAAGTTGCCGTGCGCGAACGCGTTGACGACGACGACCAGCACGAGGAATCCGGCTGCCAGCGAGACGTTGCGGATCGTCGCCGAACGGCGCCGGCGCGCGACCGCGTCGTCGGCGCGCGCGTCCATCACCGCCTTGACCTCGGTGTTCGCCACTATGCCGAGGCCTGCGCGGCGACGACGGTTGCAGCGGCGATCACCTTGTCGGGCGTCGCGTCGGCGTGCGCGAACTCGGCCGCGATCCGCCCGTCGCGCACGACCAGCACGCGGTGCGACATCCCCAGCGCCTCGGGCAGCTCGCTCGAGACCATCACGATCGCCGCGCCCTTGCGCGCCAGCTCGACCATCAGCCCATAGATCTCGGCCTTCGCGCCGACGTCGATCCCGCGAGTCGGCTCGTCGAACAGGAACACGCGCGCGCTCCCGATCAGCCACTTCGCGAGCACGACCTTCTGCTGGTTACCGCCGGACAAATTGCGCACGGTCTGCTCGCTCGACGGCGTTCGGATGCGCAGCTCGGCGATCTCGTCGTTGGTGACCTTGATCTCGGCCGGCTTGTCGATGAACGCGCCGTGCTCGAACTGGTCGAGGTGCGCGAGCGTCGTGTTCTCGCGCACGGTCATCCCCAGCACGAGTCCTTGCGCCTTGCGGTCTTCCGTGATCAGCGCGATCCCGGCTCGGATCGCGTCGTGCGGCGAGCGAATGACGACGCGCGCGCCGTCGACGAAGATCTCGGCGGCCTTCGGCACGTCGGCGCCGGCGATCGCGCGCACGATCTCGGTGCGTCCCGCCCCGACCAGGCCTGCCAGCCCGACGATCTCGCCGCGACGGACCGCGAACGTCACGTCGTGGACAGGCACGCCCGCATCGGACGAAAGCCCGCGCACGTCGAGTCCTATCGGCGCATCGTCAGGCACGACCGGCAGGTCCGGGAAATGGCTCTCGATCGGCCGGCCGACCATCAGCCGGATCAGGTCGTCCTGCGGCATCTGCGCGATCGGCCGCGTCTCGACGGCCTTGCCGTCGCGCAGCACGGTCACCCGGTCGGCCACGTGCGGCAGCTCCTCGAGCCGGTGCGAGATGTAGACGAACGCCACGCCGTGCGCCTTGAGCGTGCGGATCAACGCGAACAGCGCGTCGATCTCGCGGTCGGTCAGCGCGGCGGTCGGCTCGTCCATTACGATCAGCCGCGCGTGACGCGCCAAGCACTTCGCGATCTCGGTGAGCTGCTGCTCGGCGACCGAGAGCAGCCGTGCCGGCCGGTCGAGCGGCAGCGTGATCCCGAGGTCGGCGAGCACTTTGGCGACCTCTTCGCCGGCGGCGCGCTTGTCGAGGAAGAGCCCGCGCCGCGGCTCGGCGCCGAGCACGACGTTCTCGATCACGCCGAGGTCGGGAACGAGGTTGAACTCCTGGTAGATCATTCCGATCCCGAGCCGCTCGGCGGTGCGCGGCCCGTCGATCGTGACCGGCACACCGTCGACGTCGATCTCACCGGCGTCGGCCGGCTGCGCGCCGGCCAGGATCTTCATCAGCGTCGACTTGCCGGCGCCGTTCTCGCCGACGAGCGCGTGCACTTCGCCCGCACGCACCTCGAACGAGACGCCGTCGAGCGCGCGCACGCCGGGAAACGACTTCGCGATCCCGCGCATGACGAGCAACGGCGCGTCCTGCGCCGCGGCGCTCATCGAGCTACTTGCCGGCGTCGGCCTTGGTGTAGACGCCGACCGCGACGGCGATCTTGGCGGGCGGCGTCTTGCCGCCGAAGTAGTCGTGGATCGCGTCGATCGTCTTCGATCCGATCTGGTCGGGGTGCTGGATCGCGTCGCCGTACATCGAGCCGTTGCCGATCGCGGTGCGTGCTTCGGGGTTGGCGTCGTAGCCGACGACGATGATCTGTCCGGTCTTGCCGGCCGCGGCGACCGCCTTGACGGCGCCCAGCGCCGAGTCGTCGTTGATCCCGAAGACGCCCTTGAGGTCCTTGTGCGACTGCATGATGTCTTCCATCGACGAGTACGCCTTCGCGCGCTCGCCGCCGCCGTCGACGTCGGCCACGATCGTCACGCCGGGGCAGGCCGCGATCGACTGCTTGAAGCCCTTGACGCGGTCGAGAACCGAGGTCACCTCCGGCTCGTCGATGATCGCGATCGCTCCCACGTGACCGGGCAGCCCCGCGCACATGAGCTTGCCGGCCTGGGCGCCGCCCTGGACGTTGTCGCTGGCGATGTGGGAGATCACCTTGCCGTCCTTGGACGCGTTGGCGATGTCGGCGGTGAAGACCGGGATCCCGGCCTTGTTCGCCTCGACGATCGCGCCGCCGATGGCGTTCGAGTCGTACGGGGTCAGGACGATCGCGGCGACCTTCTGGGAGATGAAGTCCTCGACTTGGCTCTGCTGCTTGGAGCTGTCGCGGGCCGCGTCGACGACGCTGACCGTGTAGCCGTCCTTGGCCGCCTCGGACTTCATCCCGTTGGCCATGTCCTGATAGAACGGCGCCTCGAGGTTCTGGAGCGAGACGCCGATCGTCTTGGACCCGGCCGCGGCCGGCGCGGCGCTCGATCCACCGCTCGTCGAGGTCGAGCTCGAGGACTGGCTCGAGTTGGTGCAGCCGGCGAACGCGACGGCTAGAGCGCAGGCGAGAACGAGCGGCTTTTTCATACCGACGAATCGGATGCGAGCGGCGCCGCACGAACCCCTGCGAGGCGGCGCGCGCCTCCGAATTGCCCCGTAGTTGAGAGCCGCTCTCAACTAGTGGAGGGCACTTGCCGCGGACCGCGCCGTAGCGGGCTTCGGTCGTCCACAGGGCGAGCGGGCAAGCCCTCGTGCGGCTGCTCGAAAAGCGGCGTTTGGCAGATTTAGCACCGTTTTTACGATTGCGCGACCGGCCCGGCAGTCCCGAGCGCAAGCGCGGCCGGCGCCGCTGCGGGACGGGAAAATCCCCCGTCCTGCACACCCAGCCGCGCAAACGTGCACCAGCCGGCTGGAGCGAGAGCCATTATCCACAGTATCGCGCGTCACAGCTGTGCACCGTGTGGAGACCGTGAAAGGAGGCCGAAAAGCCCGCCACGACGCGGCTTCGGGCCGCTCTCAGTTCAGTGCGACTCGGGTCCGCGACAGCATCCGCGAGATGCCGTGCGCCGCGGTCCGGACCGCCGGCGCGACCCGTTCCGGCCGGACCCGCTCGATCGGCCCGGTCAGCGAGAGCGCCGCGACCGCCACGTCGTCGCGGAAGATCGGGGCGGCGACGCACACGACGCCCAGCACGTACTCCTCGTAGTCCACCGCCAGCCGCTCGCGCCTGATCTTGCGCAGCTCGCGCCGCAGGACGGCGCCGTCGACGATCGTCTTGGGCGTGTTGGCCGGCAGCCCGCGGTCGATCACCCGGTCCCAGAGCTCCTCCTCGGAGAACGCCAGCAGCGCCTTACCCAGCCCGCTGCAGTGGGTTCGCACGCGGGCACCGAGCCGGGTCGGGATCGGGACCCGGCGATGGCCGCTGATCTTCTCGATGAACACCATGTCGAGGTTGTCGAGCACGGCCAGGTTGACGATCTCGTGCGTCGACTCGTAGAGGTCTTCCATGAACGGCACCGCGACCTCGCGCAGCGCCAAACCCTGATGCGGCACGCGCTGGCCCATCTCGAACAGCCGGATGCCGAGGCTGAAGCCGCCGTTGGTCCGTTCGAGCGCGCGCACCGCCAAGAGCTGGCTTGCGACACGATGGACTGTGGAGCGCGGCAAGCCGGTGCGGTCGACCAGCTCGCCCAGCGAGAGCGCGTGCTTCTCGGCGCTGAACGCTTCGAGCACCCGGAAGATCCGCCCGAGAACCGACGGATCGTCGGCGTCCAGCGTCGCCCTGCGCATCTACGATCGCCCTCCGCTCGAAATCACGCTGCCGTTCACATCCCACTGGATGGGATACCGCGCACCGCGCGGCCGCTCCTGGCGGTGAAATCCGGCCCGGCGTCCCGTCCAATGGGATAGCAGGTTGACTTTCAAACAGCGTCTCGCGACAATCCGAAACGCGCCGGCCCGGGTTTCGGGGCAGCGGCACCATGCATTCCCAACGGAGCACAGAGCGATGGACCTCGAGCCGAGCTCGACCGTTATTTCGTTCAACGGAGTCCGCAAGTTCTACGGCTCCTCGAAATCCGCCGGCGGAGCGACGCTCGCGCTGGACTCGTTCAACCTGCAGATCGCGCGGTCGGAGATCTTGTCGATCGTCGGACCGACCGGCTGCGGCAAGTCGACGGCGATGAATCTGCTGGCCGGATTCGAGACGCCGTCGTCCGGACGCGTCGTCGTCGACGGCGAGGTCGTGACCGGACCCGGCCCGAACCGCGCGGTCGTCTTTCAGCAGGCGTCGCTGTTTCCGTGGCTGTCGGTGCTCGACAACGTGACGCTGAGTCAGAAGTGCCGCGGCGTCGCGCGCTCGACCTACGAGCCGCACGCGCACGAGCTGCTGGCCGAAGTCGGACTGACCGGCTTCGAGAAGCACTACCCGTACCAGCTGTCCGGCGGGATGCAGCAGCGCGTGCAGATCGCGCGCGCGCTGATCGTAGAGCCCCAGGTGCTGCTGATGGACGAACCGTTCGGCGCGCTCGACTACCAGACGCGGCTGCTGATGCAGAAGCTGCTGCTGCGGCTGTGGGAGCACTTCCGGCCGACGATCCTGTTCATCACCCACGACGTCGGCGAGGCGGTCTTCATCTCCGACCGCGTGATCGTGATGTCGAAGCGACCCGGCCGCGTCAAGCGCGAGGTACACGTCGCGGCGCCCAAGCCGCGTGACTACGAGTTCCTGAGCTCGCCGGAGTTCGTCTCGCTCGAGCACGAGCTGCTGCTGGCGGTGCAGAGCGAAGTCGAAGACCGCGACGCGGTCCCAGCGTGAGGCCGAGATGATCGATACGAAGCTGAGCGGCGACGCCGTCGCCACCATCGCCGACCCCGACGAGCCGACCGCTCCGACCTCGCGCAAGATTCCCAACCTCGCGATCTCGATCGTGTCGGTGGTGGTCCTGCTGGTCGTCTGGACGCTGCTCGCCAACGCGCCGTTCGTCAAGCCGGGCTACCTGCCGAGTCCGCTGCTGCTGATCCAGACCTTCATCGGGCTGTGCAAGGACGGCTACAGCGGCCACCCGCTGTGGGAACACATCGAGATCAGCCTGTTCCGCATGGCGGTCGGTTTCGCGCTCGGCGTGATCGTCGGGATTCCGCTGGGCCTGCTGACCGGCTACAGCCCGCGGATCGGGGCCGCGATCTCGCCGATCATGGCGTTCGTGCGGCCGATCCCGCCGATCGCGTTCATCCCGATGGCCGTGCTCTACTTCGGTTTGGGCGAGCTCGGCAAGATCGTGCTGATCTTCTTCGTCTCGTTCAACTACGTGCAGGGCAACGCGCAAGCCGGTGCCGCGCACGTTCCGATCGCGTACCTGCGCGCCGGGCAATCGCTCGGGCTCACGCCCACCCAGATCTTCTTCCGCATCATCATTCCGAACGCGCTGCCGCAGATCTTCACCGGCCTCAAGATCGCGCTCGCTCTGAGCTGGGCCGTCGTGGTCGCGGCCGAGCTCGTCGGCGCGCAAACCGGCCTCGGTTACATGATCTCCAACGCCGCGCTGCTGTTCCAGATCCCGATCGTCTACGTCGGCGTCGCGCTGATCGGACTGCTCGGGCTCGCGATGAACGTCATCCTCAACGCGATCGAAGGCAAGATCGTGCACTGGAAAGGTCGCGGATGACGGCTGCGCCGCGTCCGGCGGCTCCGGTCGCGCGGGTCGGCGACCTGACCGACGAGCTCGGCGAGAGCGCGGTCTGGTCACCCGGCGAAGCCGCGCTGTACTGGGTCGACATCCGCTGTCCGGCGATCCGGCGCTGGGACAGCCGCAGCGGCGCGACGCGCAGCTGGACGATGCCCGAGCTGGTCGGTTCGGTCGCGCTGCGCCGAAGCGGCGGACTGGTCGTCGCGCTCAGGCACTCGATCGCGTTCTTCGATCCGTCGACCGGCGCGCTCGAGCCGGTCGCGGCACCCGAAGCCGAACGGCCGGAGATGCGCTTCAACGACGGACGCTGCGACCGCCAAGGCCGCTTCTGGTGCGGCACGATGAACAACGACACGCGCGCGCCCGAAGGATCGCTCTACCGGCTCGACGCGTCGCACGAGCTGGTGCAGGTTGCCGGCGGGTTCTCGATCCCCAACAGCCTGGCGTGGAGCCCTGACGCGCGGACGATGTACTTCGCCGACTCGCTGCGCTACGAGATCTCGAGCTACGACTTCGATTTGGAGAACGGCAGCCTGGGGGCTGCGCAGCCGTTCGCATGGACGCAACCGCCCGCGATCCCCGACGGCTCGACCGTCGACGCGGACGGCTACCTCTGGAACGCCGAGTACGATGGCTGGCGCGTCGTGCGCTACGCGCCCGACGGCACGATCGATCGCATCGTCGAGCTGCCGGTCCAGCGTCCGACCAGCTGCACGTTCGGCGGCGCCGACCTCGACGTTCTGTATGTCACCACCGCGACCCAGCGGCTGGGCGCCGCGGAACTCGCGCGCCAGCCGCTGGCCGGTGCGCTGCTCGCGCTCGAGCCGGGCGTGCGCGGGTTACCCGAACCTTCCTACGCCGGATAGAGGAGAACCATGCCCCTTCGCCGCTTCCTCGGCGCGCTCGTCGCGCTGGTGCTGACGTTCAGCGCGCTCCCCGTCGCCGCCGATCAGGCTCCGCTCGAGTTCAATTACGGCATTCCGACCTCGGATCAGATCGCGATCTACGTCGCGCAGGATCTGAACCTGTACGAGAAGGTCGGGCTCAAACCGAAGTTCTTCATGTTCCAGTCGGGTGCGCCGCTGATCGCGGGGCTCAAGAGCGACAGCCTCGACGTGACCACGACGGGTCTGGGGATCATGTTTGCGCTCGGACAGCACATCCCGCTCAAGCTGCTGTTCTGGGTCGCCAACGACGGCATCGGCGAAGGCCTGGTCGCCAATCCGAAGAGCGGGATCAAGTCGTACAAGGACATCACACCGTCGAAGAAGCTCGCCGCCGCGTCGGGAACGTGCGCGCAAGTCGCAGTTTGGATGATGGCTCGCAAGCTCAACATCCCGTACGACAAGATGGATATCATCAACATCCCGGCGCCCCTGTTGCACAACGCGATCTTGAGCAACTCGGTCGATGCGGGGATCGCGTGGCCGCCCTACTCGTACTCGGCCGAGACCGAAGGCGATCCGGTGGTGAACTTCGATCCCGACTACACCGTCCCGGGCGGCGACTGTCCGCGCCTCACCGCGGTGCGCCCGGATTTCCTCAAGTCGCATCCGGACATCGGCCTCAAGCTGGTCGACGTCGAAGCGATGGCCGCCGACGCGATCGCCAAGAACCCGCAAGTCGCGATCGACGCGCTCACCAAACGGCTCGGTCTCACGCCGGCGGCCGCCAAGGCCGATTACGAACGACTGTATCTGCGCCGGCCGACGTTCGCCGAGCAGCTCGATCCGAAGTCGCCGTACTCGCTCACCTCGCCCAACGGTCTGGCGAACAAGCTGAACCTCGCGAGCCAAGCGCTGGCGGCGACGAAGAGCATCCCCGAGCCGCTGTCGATGAACGACATCACCGCCTCGATCGACCCGACCTACCTCAAGCAGTACGTGGCCGCGCACAAGAAGTGACCGCCGCGAGCATCGAGGACGAAGCGCTCGCGCCGGCGCGCCTGTTCTCGCTGGCGGGCAAGGTCGTGCTGATCACCGGCGCGGCCGGTGGGATCGGCGGCGGGCTGGCGCGCGGCTTCGCCGCCGCCGGCGCGCGGCTGGTGCTCGCCGACCGCAACGACGCCGTTCGGCAGCGCGCGAGCGAACTGCCCGACGCGTCGGCGCTGGTCTTCGACGTCACCGACCCGTCGGCGGTCGGTGCCGCGTTCGACGAGCTGCTGGCCGCACACGGCCGGCTCGACGTCGTCGTCAACAACGCCGCCGTCATCGTGCGCAAGCCGTTCCTCGAGCTGAGTGTCGACGAGTGGCGGCGCGTCATCGACACCGACCTCACCGCGTACTTCATCGTCGCGCAGCGCGCGGCGAAGGTCATGACCGCGCAGGGGCGCGGACGGATCGTCAACCTCGGCTCGATCATGGGCCACGTATCGCGGCCGAACCTCGTGCCGTACGTGACGGCCAAGGGCGGCGTCGCAGCGTTCACCCGCGCCGTCGCGGCCGACTTGGCCGGGACGGGCGTCACCTGCAACGCGCTCGCGCCGGGATACACCGCGACCGACTTCGGCATGTCGAAGGACCCGGTGTTCCACGACTTCGTCGCCGACTGGGCGCCGGTTCACCGCTGGGGGACGCCGGAAGATCTGTGCGGCGCGGCGCTGCTGCTCGCGTCGGACGCCGGCGCCTACATCAACGGCCAAGTGATCTACGTTGACGGTGGGTTCGTTGCCGTCACCAAGTGAAATCGTGGACACGGCGATCCAGCTCACCTCGCTCGAGGCGTTCGCGTTTCGCGGCCCGATCGACGAGCCGATCAAGGTTGCGTTCGGAACGTTCGAGGACCGGCCGTGCGTGCTGGTGCGCGCGGTCGACGCCGACGGCACCGAAGGCTGGGGCGAGGTCTGGTGCAACTGGCCGCAGGTCGGGGCGGAGCACCGCGCGCGGCTCGTCAACGACGTCATCGCGCCGCGCCTGCTCGGCGCCGAGTTCGACGGACCCGAAGCGGCGTTCGACGCGCTCGAGCGCGACCTCGAAGTGCTGGTGCTGCAGACCGGCGAGGTCGGGCCGTTCGCGCAAGCGGTCGCCGGGATCGACATCGCGCTGTGGGACCTCGTCGCGCGCCGCGCCGGCCTGCCGCTGTACCGGATGCTCGGCGCCGCGCCGGCCGGTTCCGTGCCGGTGTACGCGACCGCGATCAACCCCGACGGCGCGGGCGAAGCCGCGGCCGAGTTCCACCGTCGCGGTCACCGTGCGTTCAAGCTGAAGATCGGGTTCGGCCGCGAGATCGACCTGCGCAACATCGCCGCGGTTCGCGCGGCGGTCGGCGACTGCGCGGTCATGGTCGACGCGAACCAGAAGTGGGATCTGCGCACGGCGATCGACACGGCCCGCGCCGCCGAGCCGTACCGGCTCGACTGGCTCGAAGAGCCGATGCGCGTCGACGCACCGCCGGCGCAGTGGCGCGAGCTGGCCGGCGCGACGTCGATTCCGCTGGCGGGCGGCGAGAACGTGCGCGGCGAGGACTTCGACGGCGTGCTCGCGCTCGGCGCGCTGCGCGTCGTGCAGCCCGACGTCACCAAGTGGGGCGGCATCAGCGGCAACGCCCGGGTCGTGCGCAAGGTCCGCGACGCCGGCCGCCGCTTCTGCCCGCACTACTTCGCCGGCGGCGTCGGCCTGCTGGCCTCATTGCATCTGATGGCCGCCTTCGACTCCGGCAGCCTGCTCGAGTTCGATCCGCATCCGAACGTCATGCGCGACCTGGTGATCGGATCGCGGTTGCCGGTCACCGACGGTCGCGTCCCGATCCCGCGCGAGCCGGGGCTCGGGATCGTCCCCGACCTCGCCGTGCTCGAACCCTACCGCACCTGGCCGCGCGGCAGCGCGGGCTGAGAAGGATGATGCTGACCCAATCGGACTTGCGCGCCGCATCGGACTTGCTGTTCGCGAACTGGCTCGAAGGCCGTCGCTTGGCCGAGCTGCCGGAGCCGCTGCGCCCGAGCACGCGCGACGAAGGCTACGCGATTCAAGCGCTGCTCGAAGGCCGCAGCGCGGGGCCGCTGTTCGGCTGGAAGATCGCGGCGACCAGCCGCGAGGGGCAAGAGCACATCGGCGTCGACGGGCCGATGGCCGGTCGCATCTTGGCCCGCCGCGTCGCGGCATCGGGCGCGTGGCTCCCGTTCGGCGCAAACCACATGCGCGTCGTCGAGCCCGAGTTCGCGTTTCGCATGGCGCGCGCGCTGCCGCCGCGCAACGCGCGCTACACGATGGACGAAGTGCTCGACGCGGTCGGCAGCGTGCACCCGGCGCTGGAGGTTCCCGACTCGCGCTACGACGACTTCGCCACCGTCGGCGCGCCGCAGCTGATCGCCGACAACGCCTGCGCGCACTGGTTCGTGCTGGGCGAGCCGACCACCGCACCGTGGCGATCGCTCGACCTGGCCGAACAGGCCGTCGTGACGACCAACGCCGGCAAGACCGTCGTGCACGGCAAAGGCGCGAACGTGCTGGGCGATCCGCGCGTGGCGCTGACCTGGCTGGTCAACGAGCTGTCGTCGATCGGCGTCGAGCTGGGCGTCGGGCACGTCGTGACGACGGGAACCTGCGTCAAGCCGGTCACGATCGCGCCCGGCGACCGGATCACGGCCGAGTTCGGCCCGTTCGGCAGCGTCGGCGTCAGCTTCGAGGCGCCGTAAGCTCGAGCTGCGCCTGCGGGTCGTGACCGGTGTAGATGCGCAGCGGCGCCAGCACCCGCACGCGTTCGATCGCGCGGATCGCGTCGCGCAGGTCGCCGTGGATGCTGGTCGGGATGTCATCGGTGAAGTTGCGGTTGAGCGGGATGGCGTCGCCGCAGATCACGGCGCGACCGCCGTCGACGTCGACCACCACGAGTTGCGAGCCGGGCGTGTGGCCGCCGACGTGCCACACCGCGACGCCGTCGGCCACGACGGCATCGCCGTCGACCAGCCGCAGCCGGCCGCGATCGGGCGGCGCAGTGAACGCCGACAGGTCGTCGCTGTAGAAGCGCCCGAGGCTCGGATGGCGACGCATCGGATCGAGCAGCCAGTCGACCTCGGCGCGCTGCACGACGATCTCGGCGTTGGGAAACACGCCGGCGTTCGAGCCGTGATCCCAGTGCAGGTGGGTGAGGATCACGGTGCCGACCGCCTGCGGGTCGATGCCGGCGGCGCGCAGCGCGTCGCCGGCATCGGTTGCGTCGGTGATCCCGCGGCGGTGCGCTTCGTCGAGCGGAAGACCGGTGTCGACGACGATCGTGCGGTCCCCGCCGCGGATCACCCACAGCCGGTACTCGATCCCGATCGGGCGGCCGGCATCGGTCAGGTACAGGAACAGTGAGCTGTCAGCCTCGCGCGCCCCGACGCGCACCGGCGTGACGCTCAGCGCGAGGTGCACGGATATTTCATCGAGTACGGCGAGCCGCCGGGCGAGGCTCCGATCCAGGCGAAGGTCACCTCGGCGTAGGCCGCCTGTCCCCCCGGGCAGGTCTGACGTCCGCTGACGATGACGCGAATGCGATAGCTGAGCATGTGGCCGGCGGCGCAGTTCGGCGTGCAGTCGTTCGACTGGGCGACGCCGACCGCGGTGGTCGTCGCGTTCCCCCAGCCCGACCAGGAGAGCTTCTGGGCCGAGAAGTTTCCGTCGGCGCAGGCGAACAGGAAGCTCGACGGTTTGACCTGGGGCTTCCCTTGGCAATTCGGCAAGGCAATCACCGGTGCGGCGGATGCATGGTGCGCGCCGGCAGCGCTCACCAGCAACACGGTCGCGGCGACGACGTAGCCGAAACGGCGCACGAAGTGCATGAGCGTGTCCCTCCAGCGTGGCGAAAAAGCGTAGGATCGAAGAATTTCCCACGACGACACCGCCCCGTCGGGCACCCGGACCACCACGATTCTGCACGGGCGACGAAAATCATCGTCCCCCGCGCTCGGGTGCGGGACCGCGCTGGGAGCGTCCGGAACGCGTTCCCAGGATGCTCCGCCTCGCCAGATTTGGACTGCTGATCGCCATGTTCTCCGTTCCATCCGCCGCCGGCGCGCAGTCGCTGCAGTTGCCCGACCCCGGTACCGGGTCGCCGCAGCTCGCGGTGCTCGAAACGCGCTACGTTGCCGATCGCCTCGCCGACGATCCGACCTACGCCACCAATGCAGGCTTCCACGCCTACGACGACCGGCTCGCCGACCTCAGCGCGGCCGGATACGCGCACCGTATCGCTGACGCGAAAGCCCAGCTGCGCGACTTGGCCGCGCTCGGGACGGCGGCGCTTTCGGCCGACGACCGGGCCGATGTCGCGATCATGCGCGCGGCGCTGGAGACGGAACTGGTCACAGACGAAGCTCAGGAACTGTGGCGTCACAGCCCGGGCCGATACACCGGCGCGGCGTCGAGCGCGATCTACGCGATCTTCTCGCGCGCCTTCGCGCCGCTGCCCGATCGGATGCGCGCGGCGATCGCGCGCGAGCAGGCGATCCCGGCGCTGCTCGACGCCGGGCGCGCGAACACGACGACCGTCGATCCCGTAACCGCGCAGCTCGCGCTCAACAACATGCGCGGCGCGGTCGCGTTCTTCCGCGATACGGTGCCGGCCGCATTCGCCGGCGTCACCGACGCCGGGCTGCAAGCCGACTTCAAGCGCGCCAACGACGCCGCGGTCGCCGCGCTCGAGACGTACGTCGCGGACATGCAGGCGGGTCCGCTCGCGCATCCGAGCGGCACGTACGCGATCGGCCCGGCGCTGTTCGCGAAGCGGCTCGAGCTCCAGGAAGGGCGGCCGATCACGCTCGAGCAGTACGAGCAGGTCGGCGTCGCCGCGCTGGCCGCGACCAAGGCCGAGTTCGTCGCGACCGCCAAGCGGATCGATCCGTCGAAGTCGCCGGCCGACGTGTACGACGCGCTCGGGCGCGACCATCCTACGCCGAGCGATCTGCTGTCGACCGCGCAAGGCGACCTCGCCGCGCTCCGCACGTTCATCGAGACGCACCACCTGGTGACGCTGCCGGCCGAGAACGACGTGCACGTCGTCGAGACGCCGACGTTCGACCGCCAAACGACGCTCGCCGCGATGAACACGCCCGGCGCGTTCGAGAAGGTCGCGACGCAGGCGTACTACTACGTGACGCCGGTCGAACCGTCATGGACCGAGGCGCAGAAGTCCGAGCATCTCGCGTTCTACAACCGGTACGCGTTCCCGATCATCAGCGCGCACGAAGTGATGCCGGGCCACTACGTCAACTTCGTGCTGCACAAGACCGAGAAGCTGTCGCTGGTGCGCGCGCTCGCCGGCAACCCGTCGTACTCCGAAGGCTGGGCGCACTACTGCGAGCAGATGATGGTCGACGAAGGGCTCGGCGACGGCGATCCCAAGGTACGCCTGGCGCAACTCGGCCTCGCGCTCCAGCGCGAGGCGCGCTACCTCGTCGGCCTGCGCGAGCACACCCAAGGGATGACCGTCGACGAAGGCACGCAGTTCTTCGTCGACAACGCGTTCCTGCCGCAGATCGTCGCGCGCCGCGAAGCGCTGCGCGGAACGCAGGACCCGCTCTATGGCTACTACACGCTCGGCAAGCTCGAGATCCTCAAGCTGCGCGACGACTATCGGCGCAAGCTCGGCGCCGCGTTCACGCTGCAGGGATTCCACGACGCGTTCCTCGCGCATGGAAACCCGCCGATCGCGATCGTGCGGCAATTCTTGCTCGGCGCCGACGACGACGGGCAGGTTTTGTAGGTCTCGCCGGCAGCGCGAAAGGAGGACGTAAGTGGCTCGTCGCGAGGACTCCACGGCTTGGCCGGACATCGCCGTGTCCGGGTGGGCGCCGACGAAGCGCAGCCTGCACCTGTACGCGCAGATGCTCGGCAAGCTGCGGGTCGAGCTGTCGCCGCGACAGCCGAACTGGATGTTCACGCTGCTGCACCTCGATGCGCGCGGGCTGACCACGGGCGCGATGCCGTACGAGGAGACCGCGGTCGAAGGTCTGCTCGACGTGTTCTCGTCGGAGATCATCCTCCGGCGCAGCACGGGCTGCGAGCGCCGCATCGCGCTCGTGCCCGCGCGGACGGTTGCCGACGTGTATGCTGCGATCCACACCGCGCTCGCCGAGCTCGGGGTCGGGTGCAGGCTGTGGCCGATCCCGCAAGAGATTCCGGACACCACGCCGCTGAACGAGGACACGCGCGAGGCCGCGTACGATCCCGCGGCGGCGCAGCGCTGGTTCCGTGCGACGACCGCCGCGGCCGGAATCTTCGACGCGTGGCGGGAGCACTTCTTCGGTCGTTCGGGCGTGCAGCTGTGGTGGGGCGCCTTCGACCTAGCGCTGATCCTGTTCAACGGCCGGCACACGACGGCGCCGCTCGATCGCGGGTACTTGTTGAAGTACGATCTCGACGCCGAGCTGATGAACGTCGGCCTGTACTACGGCGACGCGAACACGCCGCCGTTCTTCTACGGGTACATCTTCCCGCAGCCGGCCGGCGCGGAGACCTTTGCGATGGCGCCGGACGCCGTCAGCTGGTCGGACGCGCTCCACGAGTGGGTGCTGCCGTACGACACGGTTCGCGCCGCGGCCGACCCGAGCTCCGAGCTTCGAACGTTCCTCGACGCTGTCTACGCGCGCTGCACTTCCGACGCCGGCTGGGATCGCGCGGCACTCTCGTACGACATCCCGCGCAAGCTCCTTCACTCGCCGGAGCGCTCGATCTAAGCCGTCCGCACAAGGAGTACGAACACCGTGAAATGCATCGTTTTCGATGTGAACGAAACGCTGCTCGATCTCGAGACGATGCAGCCGATCTTCGAGCGAATCTTCGACGACTCCAGCGCGCTCCGCATTTGGTTCCAGACACTGATTCTCTATTCGGAGGCGCTGACGCTGGCGGATGCCTACGTACCGTTTACCGATATCGGCGCGGCGGTGCTCGAGATGTTCGCGAAGACGCGCGGTTTGACTGTGAGCGCTGCCGACAAGAACGAGCTTACCAACCGCTTCGCGACGATGCCCGCCCATCCCGAGGTGCCGGCGGCACTGCAACGCCTACGCGCCGGCGGCTTTCGTCTGTTTACGCTAACCGACAATTTGCTCGAGATCCAGACGCGGCAGCTCGAACACGCCGGCATCGTCGATCTCTTCGAGCGGCGGTTCAGCGTCGACCAGGAGGTCAAGCGACATAAACCTGCGCGCGAGGCGTACGCTTATGTAGAGCGCGAACTCGGTGTCGCGCCATCGGACCTGATGATGATCGCCGCGCATACCTGGGATACGATCGGTGCCGTCGCCGCCGGCTGGCACGCCGCCCTCATCACGCGGCCACAGAACGAAACGCTCGCCGTCGGTCCCCAGGTCGAGATATTCGATAACGACCTCGACGCAGTCGCCTCGAAGATCATAGCGCGCTTCGGAACGGACGGAAGCTGACCAGCCCGGCGTCAAGATCCGGCCCTGGCGTGAGCGCGAACTGAAAACCGAACAGAACTTCAGTCACAACGAGTTCGTCGACGTGGTGTGGGCCCTCTACGCAGGTTTGAAGCGAGGAAGCGTCTCGAACCCTGTACGTTCACCTGGAGTCCCTTCGAGCTCGTATTCCCCAAATGATGCATCGCGTTGGGCGAACAAGCTGTACTACGTTCGTATCGAAGCAGACTACGGACCTAGCCTGGCAGTGGAACCCTATGCAGCTGCCGAAATCGACGCACTGCTGACGGCGGCGAAGAACCTCGTGAGAGACTTGGAGCATCTGACATGACCATGACCTCCGAAACTGCTGCGTACGTCGAGGACAAAGCGGCACAGTTCAGGCGGGCGACGGCTTCGTACATCGCGGGCCTGGCCAGGATTGCCGACGTGTCGACACTTACAACCGGCGCGCACGGTTGCGATTACGCCATCGTCGTCCCCCAGAACGAAAAGCTGGCTCTCCTGCCGTTGCTTGCAGACCTCACGATGGCGATCGAGGATGAGTTCGGCGTGAAGATCACCACGCTGCCGGACGCCGGGCCGAACCGCCCATGAGGCGTCAACTCGAACCGGCGCGGCGGGTCCGCCTGGAACGACTTTGATGGAACCATCGGGCATCCGACCCTAGCCGCCGGCGACTGAGCGCGTGATGGGCGAGTGCATGCTCGCACTCGCGTTCTCTGCTGCGATCGCCGGGATCGACGCGCACGTCGTTCGGGTCGAGTCCGACTCGGCGGCTGGTTTGCCGGCTTTTGCCATCGTCGGACTGGCTGACAGGGCGCTGAACGAGTCGCGCGACCGCGTGCGGGCCGCGATCGTGAACTCGGGCTTCGGCTTTCCGCCCGGCCGGCTGCTGGTGAACCTCGCGCCGGCCGACATGCGCAAGACCGGGGTAGGCTTCGACCTCCCGATCGCGCTGGCGCTCCTCGCGACCGACGAGCAACTGCCGCGCGAGCCGCTGTGCGACTACGTCGCGTGCGGCGAGCTCGCGCTCGATGGGAGCTTGCGCGCGGTGCCGGGCGTGCTGGCAATGACGCTGGCGGCGAAGGAGGCCGGCTTCGCGAGCATCGTCGTGCCGACCGTCAACCGCGACGAAGCGGCGCTCGTCGACGGCATCGACGTCTACGCCGTGCCGTCGCTGGTCGACGCAGTCGCCGTCGTGCTCGGCCACGGTGCGAAGTTTCGGCGCCGCGGCGCGACCGTGATCGACCGCAGCGAGCGCAGCAGCTGCGGCGACTTCGCCGACGTCCGCGGCCAGGCGGTCGCGAAGCGCGCGCTCGAGATTGCGGCGGCCGGCGGACACAACGTCGTGCTGGTGGGCCCACCGGGCTGCGGCAAGACGATGCTCGCGAGCCGGGTGCCGTCGATTCTGCCGGCGATGACCACCGCCGAAGCGCTCGACGTCACGAAGGTCTACAGCGTCGCCGGACTACTCGGGCCGCGCCCGCGCGTGATCGCGTCGCGACCGTTCCGCGCCCCGCACCATACCGCGAGCCGGATCTCACTCGTCGGCGGCGGCGTGACTCCGCGACCCGGCGAGATCTCGCTGGCGCAGAACGGCGTGCTCTATCTCGACGAGCTCGGCGAGTTCCCGCGCGGGACGCTCGAGGTGCTGCGCCAGCCGATCGAAGACGGTTGCGTCACGATCGCGCGTGCTGCCGGTACGTTGACGTTCCCGGCGCGGTTCACACTAGTCGCCTCGATGAACCCGTGCCCGTGCGGCTTTCGCGGCGTGCGCGGCAGCGACTGCCGCTGCGACGATGCGACGGTCCAGAAGTACCTCGGCAAGCTCTCGGGACCGCTGCTCGATCGCATCGATCTGCACGTCGCGGTCTCACGCGTCTCGTTCGACGAGCTCGTCGATCACGGTACGGTCGAGACGTCGATCACGGTTCGCGAACGCGTCGAGGCAGCGCGCTCGCGCCAATCCGATCGTCTCCGCGGCACGGCCGCCGCGACCAACGCCGCCATCCCAGCGGCCGAGCTCCGCCGTCTCTGTCCGCTCGCGCCGGACAGCCTTGCCCTTCTCGAAGGCGCGGTCAGCCGCGGATCGATCAGCGCCCGAGCGTTCGATCGGATCACGCGCGTTGCCCGAACGATCGCCGACTTGGCCGAGACCGATACGATCGCGCGCGATCACGTCGCGGAAGCCCTCGTGTATCGGGCGGCCGGTGCACGATAGAACTCGACCAATGCAAGAGGCGCCACGCATCTCGCTCGCAAAAGAGCCGCTGGCTTTCCATCTTGGAGGTCGTGGATGTTCTCGGTTCTGTTCGAGGTTCAGCCGCGTCCGCAACAGTACGAGGCGTATCTCGACAATGCGAAGATGCTGCGCCCCGAGCTCGAGCGGGTCGACGGCTTCATCGAGAACATCCGCTATCGGAGCCTCACCCGAGAAGGCTGGATTCTGTCGCTGTCGAGCTGGCGCGACGAAAAAGCGCTCGTTCGGTGGCGGACGATGGTGAAGCACCACGAAGTTCAGGTCCTGGGTCGGAACGAGATCCTGCTGGACTACCACCTGCGCGTCGGGCAATATACGGCCGACACGCAGCTGCCCGCCGGCACCGTGTTCCCCGAGCAGCGCCTCGACGAGACCGAGGTCGGCACGGCCACGACGGTGCTGCTGGTGACCGCCAAGAAATCGACGGCGCTCGCAATGGATGCGGCGTCCGGCGCCCTCGCCGAGTACCTCGGGCTCGATGCGAGCGCCGCCGGCTATGTCGAGCACGATGTCTACGAGGCGGTCTTGACCACCCGCGACCTGATCCTGATGTCGTCCTGGCGCACTAGCGAAGAGGCCGAAGCCTTCGAGCAGTCCGCGGTATTGCCCGAAGGCGGCCGCCGGCGGCGCGTCCGCGTCGTGCGCGACTACGGCAAGTACGATCGCCGCGAGGCACCGCAATACTATCCCGACGTTCCGAGGAACCCATGATGAAGCGCGAGCTGATTCGCGTCGAGCCGTACTCGACATATCTCGAGAGGTGGAAAGCGCCTGTCTCAGTTGCGTCGCGCGCCGGCGACACGATCTACGTATCGGGGATGCCGCCCTTCGATCCCGAGACCGGCGAACTGAAGTCTCAGCCGTTCGAGCGCCAAGCCGAGCTCGTCATGGAGCAACTCAAACGCGCGCTCGAAGTCGCCGGCTCCGATCTCGAGCATGCACTCAAGTGCAACGTCTACTGCACGTCGCCGTCGTACTTCGCAACGTTCAACGAGGTCTATGCCCGTTATTTTCCCGCCGGGCCGCCGGCCCGGATCTTCACGATCGTGCCCGAATGGACCGGGCCGTTCGACGTCGAGATCGACTGTGTCGCGGTCGCGCGCGACTAGCCCATCACATTCGCGGCGCGCTCCAGTCGCGTGTACTTACTTCCCAGGGGAGTAGGTCAGCCAGTACCAGAGCCCCCAGCTGCCCACGACGACCGACCAGGCGATGAGCGCGCCGGCCCACCACGGCAGCCGCTTTCCGACCCCGAGCACCATCAGCACGAACAGGAACGGCTCGAAGTCGAGCGCGTGGCGCATGCCGAACTGCACGCCGCCGCCGTCGTAGTACAGGAGCGTCGGCACGAGCGTCACGAGCGCGAGGATCCAGCACGCGACGACGAGCCCCGGCGGACGCCGCGCGAAGAACGCGCAGACCAGCGCCGGACTCGTGTAGGTCAAGGCCAGCCCGAACGTGTCCGGCGTAACCCATGGCCACCTTTTCGAGAGCACCGGCGGGTAGACGAACAGGTTCCACAGCTGCGGCACGACGTTCTGCAGGTCGGCCATCGCCGGCGGCGAGCCGGGCCGTGTCTTCAACCAGTTTTCGGCGTAGAACAGCGCGTAGCCGATGTCGAGCGGCGCACCCCACCGAACCTCGTTGTACCAGACCCACCCGGCGAAGATCGGTGCCAGCGTTGCGACGTATCCGATCAGCGGCGACGGCCGACGCCGCACGTTGAGCAAGAACGGGTAGACGAGGATCGCCGGCAGCAGCGGATAGCGCGACAGTCCCGCCGCCGCCGCGAACAGCGCGACGACCCAGCCGCGACGTTGTCCGGTCAGCTCGACGAACGCGAGCAGGGTGAAGCACACCGCGCTGACGTGTGCGACGAACCACACGTCGCCGAGCGCCGCGCACCAGAACAGGTCGGTGCCGAGCGCGAGAAAGGCGAGCAGCGCGATGCGCGCGACGAGCGAGGTGCCTAGCCTCACGCACAGCGTCCACGCCGCGCCGACGGAGATCGCGCCGAGGATCGCCGACAGCAGCGTCTGGTTCGCGTTCGGCCCGAAGAGGAGCACCAGCGGCACCATCAGCAGCGACGGGAACGGCGCCTCGATCACGTACCAACCGCCGCGCCAAGCGATCGCGTCGATCCATCCGCCGGGACGGTCGATCGCGATGCGCCCATGCAGCCATGCGTTCGCCTGCAGCGTGTCGTTGTATTGGACCGTCGGCGTCAGATGCGAAGCAGCCGCCAGCACGATGAACGCGATCACGGCGACGCCGACCGGCTGCAACCGAGCGTTCAGGGACACCGTGCGCGGCCACGTCAGCGTCATCTTCACGGTGATCGGCAGCCGCGATACGGCGATTTACACGGGCCGTCACGCAGTTGAACGAAGCGGCGCTGACCGCCTACTCGCTGTCGCCACCCCCTAGGTCGCGGCTGATATAGAACTCGACCGTTTGCGTGAGTTCCTCACCGGCGGCGTCCAGCGCCGTCAGATAATATGCCCCCGACGGTGTCGAATCGTCGATCGTGACCTCGACGCTACCGGAGCCGCCCGAGTACAAGATCACCCCTCCGTCGAGCGCGTTTCCGCTGGTTTTGTCGACGAGCAGGATCTGTGCGCCGCCGGGCATTCCCGCATAGTCGGCGTTGGCGGCAGCCTCCGTCCGACCGGTATAGTTGAGCCTGGGATCGTTCGAAGTCTGCGCGTCGTCAGTCATGTAGAGAGTTCCCTTTATCGGCGGAGGAAAGGCGCGCTCGAGAAAGCGTCGCGGCCCGATTCGCGCTGAACGCTCCGCGGTCATCCGCGAAGGCATCCCCGGTGTACCGCGGCCAGTCACCCAAAAGCGTTCGTCAGCGGCTAGCGGTCGGCGCGCTAGGGCTTCAACTGCACGGCCGGGGCGCTCGGCGGGAGCCCGCCGCCGAAGCGCCCGGCGGGGACGCTGTCGGGCCGTTCGGTTCCGGCCAGCATGTCGGTCCACGCGCGTTGCAGCGACGGAATCAACGTGCGCAGCGCGTGCGAGCCGTTCGGCTCTTCGTAGAAGCTGACCGGCAAACCGATCCCGGCCAAGAATCCCGCCGTCTGCTCGCCGTACTTCGTCGGAATGCTGTCGTCGTGGGCACCCGTCACGACATACAGCGGCATGTCGTGCCAGGCCACGTCGACGGCGCGCACGCCGCTGTTGAGGATCGCGCCGGAGATGCACATGACGGCCTTCCAACGATAACCGCCGCGCGGTCCGATCTTGAACACGCTGAAGCCGCCCATCGAGTAGCCGGCCAAGTAGGTGCGTCCACGATCGACCGGCAGCGCGCGCTGCAGCGCGTCGAGCAAATCGTAGACGTCGGTTGCCGCCGGTTCGGCGAAGTCGTAGATGCCGCGCCCGAACGGCGCGACGACGATCGTCCCGGTCGCATCGGCGACCCGGCGCAGCGCGGATTGCGCGAGCAGCTCGGCTTCGGTCTGCGGGTTGCCGTGCAGGACGATCGCCAGCGGCGCGCGCGTCGCCGGCGCGCTCGCGGGCACGTACATCGCGACCAGCTGCCAGCGCCCGTCGACGCGCGACGGCACCAAGTACTCGTGCAGTCCCGGCACGACGCGCAACGGCGTCGCGGCGCCGGCGGCGAGCTGATCGGCCGCCTCGACGTCGAGGCTCGCGATTCCAGCTGCGGTTTCGGCCCACTGCGCCGGCGTGTAGCCGTCGGGCACCTGATCGTGCGGCCGCTCGAGGTCGTCGAACAGACGGCGCTGGAAGGCCGCGGCGTCATCGACGCCGAGCTCTCCCTCGACGCGAGCGCGAGCGCCACCGAGCCGCTGCAGCGCGTCCCAGACCGCACTGCCCGACGACGTCGCCGGCGACGGTCCGGCGGGCACCGGCGCAGTTGTCTGCGCGGCGACGGGAACCGGCGCGGGCGTCCGCGCGGCGACGGGAGCCGCCAACGACAAGGCCAGCGTCAGACCCGCGGCAGCCCAGCGCTTCACCCTTCGATTCTAGTCCCGACCGCCGTTGCGATCCAGCCGGTGACACAAACGCGTCGCTCGCGGCGCGACGGCGGTGCCTCCACTCCGGCGGCGAACGGAAGCGCAATGCACCCTGAAGCGCAGCGGCTGATCGGCGCCTACCGGCTGCAATCGCATCCCGAAGGCGGCTGGTACCGCGAGACGTACCGCAGCCCGGAGCGGGTGACGACGTCGCGCGGCAGCGTTCGCAGCGCCACGACGTCGATCTACTTTCTGCTCACGGCGGAGGTGTTTTCGGCCTTTCATCGGCTCGCGTCCGACGAGACGTGGCACTTCTACCGCGGCGATCCGGTGACGGTCGAGGTGATCGCGGCCAGCGGCGCGCACGAGTCGCGGCTGGTGGGTCCCGACGCGCCGCAGACGACGATCGTCGCCGGCGCGCACTTCGCCGCCCACGTCGACGCACCGGAGGGTTTCGCGTTCATCGGCTGCGACGTCGCGCCGGGCTTCGAGTTCGCCGACTTCCAGCTCACCACGCGCTCGATGCTCAGCGCCGCGTACCCGCACCTCGGGCCGCTGATCGCGCGCTACACGCGATGACCGCAGTCGGCGAGCGCGCCTTCGCGCCGGCGAACGGCATCCGGTTGTGCTACCAAACCTTCGGGGATCGTGCGAACGCGCCGCTGCTGCTGATCATGGGGCTGGCGGCGCAGATGATCGTGTGGGACGACGAGTTCTGCATCGCGCTCGCCGAACGCGGCTTCTGGGTCATCCGGTTCGACAATCGCGACATCGGCGAGTCGACCCGCTTCCCGCAGGCGCGGAAACCCAGCTTCGCCGAGATGTTGCTCGTGCACGCGACCCGGCTGAGGTTTCGCGTTCCGTACACGCTGCGCGACATGGCCGCCGACACCGCCGGGCTGCTCGACGCGCTCGGCGTCTCGCGCGCGCACGTCGTCGGCGCGTCGATGGGCGGCGCGATCGCACAGGAGCTGGCGATGGCGTACCCGCAGCGCGTGCGTTCGCTGACCTCGATCATGTCAAGCACCGGCAACCCGCGGCTGCCGGGTCCGGAACCGAAGGCAATGGCGCGACTCGGTCGGCGCTACCCGACCGATCGCGCCGGCTACGTTCGCGAGTACCTTACGACCTGGTCGGTGCTGACCGGCGGCCACTTCCCGTTCGACGCCGAGCGCACCGCGCGCCAGGGTGCCGAGGCCTACGACCGTGGACCCAACCCGGCCGGCGTCGCGCGTCAGCTGATGGCGATCGCAGCGTCGGGGAACCGCACCCGCGGGCTCCGCGCCCTGCGCGTTCCGACGCTGGTCATTCACGGATCGGCCGACCCTCTCGTGCCGGCCGCCGGCGGCCGCGACACCGCGGCCGCGATCCCCGGCGCGCAGCTGCTGCTGATCGAAGGAATGGGCCACTCCTTCCCCCGCGAAGTGTGGCCCACCATCATCGATGCGATCGCGCGTCATGCCGCGGGGGCGGGCCCGTAGCACGACCGCGGCCGCCGCAACGGAGAATCCGCATGAGCCAGCTGCCGTGGATCGCGTCGTACCCCTCCCCCGCCCGCTGGGACGCACCGCTCGCGCTCGGCCCCGTGCAGCAAATCCTCGACGATGCGGCGCAGCGGTTCGGCGACCGCCCTGCGGTCGAGTTCATGGGCAAGCGCGCGACCTACGCGCAGCTGCGCGGGCTGGCGGACCGCGCCGCCAAGGGTTTCCAGCAGCTCGGCGTCGGGCCGGGCGTTCACGTCGGCTTGTATCTGCCGAACACGCCCCACTATCTGGTCGCGTTCTTCGGCGTGCTCAAGGCCGGCGGAACAGTGGTGAACTACTCGCCGCTCGACGCCGCCGCGGTGCTGGCGCACAAGATCGCCGACAGCGAGACGTCGATCCTCGTCACGCTCGACGTGCCGACGCTGTTGCCGCAGATGGAAGCGCTGCTCGGCACGGCGCAGTTCCGCACGCTCGTCGTCGGCGGCCTCGCCGACCTCGCCGGGTTCCCTGACTTCGCCGGCCTCGGTGAGCACGTCGCCACGGCGAAGGACGGCCGGATTCCGTTCGCGTCACTGCTCGCCAACGTCGGCGCGTACGAGCCGCATCCGATCGGCGATCCGCGCGAGGCGATCGCCGTGCTGCAATACACGGGCGGGACAACCGGCTTGCCCAAGGGCGCGATCCTCACGCACGGCAACCTGACGGCCGCGACCAGCCAGTACGTGGAGACGACCAACGTCGACCCGCCGGTGCTCGTCCCCGGCGAAGAACGCACGTTGCTCGTGCTGCCGCTGTTCCACATCTACGCGCTGACCGCGGTGATGCTGCTGTGCGTGCGGCTCGGCGCCGAGATGGTCTTGCACCCGCGCTTCGATCTCGAAGCCGTCGCGCAGGACCTCGCCGCGAAGAAGGTCACCATCTTCATGGGCGTGCCGACGATGTTCGCGGCGCTGCTGGCCTATCCGGGGCTCGGCGAGCTCGATCTGACGTCGATCAAGTACACCGGCTCGGGCGGCGCGCCGCTGCCGGTCGAGATCCAGGAGCGTTTCCTCGCCGTCACCGGCTGCGCGCTCAACGAAGGCTGGGGGATGACCGAGACGTCGCCGTCCGGAACGTTCACGCCGATGCGCGGGATGCGCAAGGCCGGCTCGTGCGGGCTTCCCGTCCCCGGCGTGCGGCTGCAGTTCGCCGATGTGAACGATCCCTCGAAATACGTGTCACGTGGCGAACGCGGCGAGATCTGCATCAGCGGACCCAACGTGATGAAGGGCTACTGGAAGAACCCGAGCGCGACGGCCGAGGTGATGACGGCCGATGGTTACCTGCGCACCGGCGACGTCGCCTACATGGACGACGACGGCTTCGTGTTCATCGTCGACCGCATCAAGGACATGTTGCTGTGCGGCGGCTACAACGTCTACCCGCGCAACATCGAGGAGGCGATCTACACCCATCCGGCGGTCGCCGAGGTGTGCGTGATCGGCGTCCCCGACGAGTACCGCGGGCAGTCTCCCAAGGCGTTCGTCGCGCTCAAGCACGGTCACGACCCGTTCCACCTCGACGAGCTCAAGGAGTTTCTGCGCGACAAGCTCGGCAAGCACGAGATGGTCGGACACCTCGAGTTCCGCGACGCGCTGCCCAAAACGGCGGTCGGCAAGATCGTCAAGACGACGCTCTACGACGAGGAGGCCAAAAAGCGCGCCGCCGAGACGGCGCAGGTCTGACGATGGCCGGCGACCGGGACGCGAGCGATCCGCTGGCGGTGTGGCGCGAGATGCTCTCGCAGTGGGAGCAGAACGTCAACGCGATCGCCAACCGCGCGATGGGCTCCGACGAGTACAGCAGCTCGGTCAACGGCGCGATGGCCGCGTCACTCAAGCTGCAGGAGACGATGCGGCAGTTCATGGCCGCCTATTTGGCGCACGCGAACCTGCCCAGCCGGACGGAAGTACTGGCGATCGCGGAGCGGCTGGCCGGCGTCGAGGCGCGGCTGGACCGCATGACCGCGCTGCTCGAGACGATCGCCGCGACGCGCAACGGCGACGCGCCGGCCGGCGCTGCACCGGCATCGGCACCGCCGCCGCGGCAGCGCCCGCCGCGCACGAAGAAGCCGCCGAGTACCGAGCCGGCGGCGTGAACCCGACCGCCGACCGCATCGCGAACGAGGTCGAGCGCACGATCCAGCGCAGCCTGCGGGGGCTGGAGTACTTCGCGTCGCCCGCCCCGGCGGTCGGCCACACGCCCAAGGACGTGCTCTACGAGCAGGACACGCTGCACCTGTACCACTACCAGCCGCAGGTCGGCGAGATCTACCGAATCCCGATTTTGATCGTGATGGCGACCAGCAACCGCGGCTACATCCTCGATCTCGCGCCGGGGCAGAGCTTCGTCGAGTACCTGCTGCGGCAAGGCTACGACGTCTACCTGATCGACTGGAGCGCGCCGGTCGCGGCCGATCGCACGCTGCGCTTCGCCGACTACGTGCTGCGCTTCATCCCCGACTGCGTGCAGTGCGTCCGCGACGACAGCGGCGTGAACGACGTCACGGTGATCGGCTACTGCATGGGCGGCGTGCTGTCGGTGATGTACGCCGCGCTCCATCCCGGCGACTACGCCAACCTGGTGTGCTTCACGACGCCGGTCGACTTCTCGAAGATGGAGCTGTTCGCGAAGTGGTCGGACCGGCGCTACTTCGACGTCGACCGGCTGGTCGACGCGACCGGGAACGTGCCGTCGGAGCTGATCTTCACCTCGTTCGAGATGCTGCGGCCGGCGACACGGATCGCCGGACAGTTCCAGCTGTGGGAAAACATCGGGGACGAGCGGTTCGTGCGTTCGTACCGCGCGTTCGAGCGCTGGTCGACCGACACGCTCCCGCTGGCCGGCGAGTACTTCCGCGAAACGGTCAAAGAGCTGGTGTGGGAAAACCGGCTGCACCGCAACGAGCTCGAGATCGACGGCCGCCGCGTCGACCTGGGCCGAATCGAGGCGCCGATGCTGCACGCGATGGCCGAGCACGATCACATCGTTCCGTACGACGCCGCGAAGCCGCTGATCGACCACGTCGGTTCGCGCGACAAGGAAGACATCGTGCTCAAGGGGGGCCACGTCAGCTTGGTCGCCGGGCCGAACGCCGTCAAGCGGCTGTGGCCGCGGCTCGACAGCTGGCTCGCCGCGAGGTCGACATGAGCGGAGGCGATGCCGGTGCGAGCGCAGGCAACGCCGGCGCGTATCCGCGCATCGTCGAGCTCGACGGCGACGCGTTCGAGCTGCGGTTCATGCGCGCCGGCGACGAGCGCGCCGTCGCCGCGTTCGCGCGCCGCCTGCCGGCGCACGATGTCCTGTTCCTGCCGCGCGACATCACGCACCCGAAGGTGCTCGCCGCGTGGGTCCACGAGCTCGAGCGCGGCGCGCTGACGACGCTGCTCGCGCTGCGCGACGACGAGGTCGCCGGCTGCGCGACGATCGCGCGCGACCCGTTGTCGTGGTCGCCGCACGTCGCGGAGCTCCGGATCGTCGTCGCGAGCGAGGAGCGCGGCAAGGGCCTCGGTCGCGCGCTGAGCACCGCGGCCGGCGAGCTCGCTGTCGCGAGCGGCGTCGAGAAGCTGGTCGCGCACATGACCCCCGACCAGGCCGGCGCGGTGACCGTGTTCGAGACGATGGGCTTTCGGGCCGAAGCGCTGCTGCGCGATCACGTCCGCGACGCCGACGGAATCAAGCACGATCTCGTCATCCTCAGCCTTGACGTAGCGCGGTTCCGTGCCCGCGCGGCCCTCTACGGATTACCTAGGAGCGAAACGTAGGGCAGGGCCTCAAGAGGAGCGGGCGCAAGGTGTGTCGGACCCGGCAATCGGCGGTCCGAGCGCGACGCCGCTCTCCCAAGACGTGCGCTCGACTTCAGGAGTTTGCATGATCAAGCTTCGGGTTCTTGTTGCGTCCTTGGTCCTCGGTGCTGCAGGTTGCAACATGGGGTCGCTGCCGCCGAAGCCTCCGCAGCTGCCCACGGCGCATCTCTACACGGTTGGCCCGATGGGCTCGGTGAGCGTGATACGCGAGTGGCAGCTTCCGGGTACGACGCTTCCCGCGTCGTTCAATTTCGACTGTCCGACCGAGGCCGCCGTCATCGCGACCGCCGTTGATCCGGGCGGGCGCGTCGCCGTCGGCAATACGGCAGGCAGGATCGAAGTGTATGCCGCCTCGCTGGCGGCGACGAGCACGCCCACGGCAACGTTTCAAAACGGGACCGCTTCGACCGTCGGACAGATGACCTTCAATACGTTTGGAGCCCTCGTCGTGGCGACGTCAGGATTCAGCATCAACCTCTTCGCTCCGCCCTTCAGCAACGCCACCACACCGGCGCAGACGTTAACGAATGGCAACTTTATCATGGCGACGGGCGTGGCAGTCGACTCCTCAGCGAACCTGTACGTCACGAACGCTACGATACCGGGAACGATCTTCGCCGACGTCATCATGCTCGCGTCGCCGTACACGGGTGCGGCCACGGTCGCGCAGCCGCAGGCAAACGTCATCTACGGAGCAGCGGCGATCGTCGGCACGCAGCTGCTGGTCCTCGCGAAGACCACGCTCGGTTCGCAGGTGGACGTCTACAACATTCCCCTGACGGCCGGGGCCCCGCCGGCGTTTTCGTTCGCAGCGATCACGACGCCCACGTTCTATGCTTCGATCACGTCCGATCCCAGCGGGCGCGTGTACATCGGTGACCCGGGCGCAGGCGGCGTCGACATCTACAATCCGCCCTACTCCGCGTCGAGCGTGCAGGCGCAGTTTCTGAATACGCAGGCCAGCCTGCCTGCGCTCGCCACCGGGCCGTAAGGCAAGCGTTCCCGGGGTGCTTGGCGAACACGGCGGGATGCGAACTGTGGTTCGCAGCCCTTCGTTTCGGGAATGTCCGAACGAGTGAGGACGATGTTTTCATGACGACCGCCGGTTGGGCATGGTCCGGTTCCCGACCCGGAAAAGAAGGCGGGCTGCGCGCTCCGTCGCGACTGCTGTGGCTGGCGGAATACCGCGCGCTGTGGGAGGCGGGGTTCGCGCTGAGCGCGTCGCCGCTGCTGCTCGGCGCGCCGCGCGGTGACGGCCATCCGGTGCTGGTGCTGCCGGGCTTCTTGGTCAGCGACCTCTCGACCACGATGCTGCGCAACTACCTCAAGCTGCTCGGCTACGAGACGCACGGCTGGGAGCTCGGGCGCAACTTCGGCGGTATCGCTCGGATGCGCGCGAAGCTGCGCGAACGCTTGCATCAGATCCACGCGAGCAGCGGCCGCAAGGTCAGCATCGTCGGCTGGAGCCTCGGCGGCGTCTACGCGCGCGATCTCGCGCTCGCGATGCCCGAGGCCGTCCGATCGGTGATCACGCTGGGCAGCCCGTTCTCGCGCAGTCCCAACGCCAGCAACATCAGCGACGTCTACGAGTTCGTGAGCGGCGAAGGCCCCTGGAATCTCGGCGACGAGGTCGAGCACGAGTTCGACGCGATCGCGGGCGACCTGGCGATGCCGTCGAGCTCGATCTGGTCGAAGGTCGACGGTATCGTCACCTGGCGCTCGTCGGTGCTCGCGGCGAACGCGCGCACCGAGAACATCGAAGTCATCGGCGCCAGCCATGTCGGCCTGGGCGCGAACGCCGCCGTCCTCTGGGCGGTCGCCGACCGGCTCGCGCTTCCCGATGGTGCCTTCACGCCGTTCGCGCGCGGCGGCCCGTTCGCCGTCGCCTACGGCTCGAGTCGCTGAACGGAGCGCAAAAAGAGAAGACGACCGCCGCGGGATCGCAGCGATCGTCTTCATCCGCGGCCGGCGCGTCGCGCCCGCTGCGTACGGGGTTAGTTCTTCGAGGCGGCTTCCGTCTCGGCCGGCGTCGACTTGAGGACGTTGATCAGCGCGTTGACGTAGGCGTTCTGCTGCTCGATCAGCTTGACCGCGAAGGTCGAGTTGAGCTCGCTGATCTGCGAGACGACGGTCGGGATGTTGCTGAAGCTCTGCGCGGTCGGCAGCTTGCTGGTCATGTTCGCGAACATCTCGCGGAACGAGCTGACGGCGTTGAGCTGGGCGGCCTGGACCTGCTTGATGGCCTCGAGGCCCTGGGCCTGGAACTTCTCGATGGTGTCGACGTAGGTCTCGTTCATTTCGGTGGTGCTCCTTACGGGTGGTCGGCGGTTCTCTCGCTTCCCGCTAACTATACCAAGCACCATGCTAGCCCTGTCAAGCGACTTGTGTCGGATCTTCCCAGCCTGGCGTTGCGCACCAACCAAGCGATAGCCCGCTTACGGACGCCGGCAGATCGTCTCGAGGTCGGGTGATCCGGCCAAGAACCACCTCTTCACGCCGGCGAAGCGAACGTACAGGTCCTTGACGGGAACCCCGTTCCAATGCCCCGGCTGATCGACGATCGCGATCGCGACGATCGTCTCCGGGCGTCCTGAGATTCGAACGTCGCCGCCTGCGATCGGTTCGCCGCGCGGGATCATCGTGGGGGCTCCGGGACGATATGAAAGAACGGCTCCGCCACCGTCGTCGAGGCTTCGATCGACAGACGGTGCCCCCGTCGCCGAAGGGGCCGAGCCAGTATCCCGCAGCTTCGATGACGTGGCGCGCCGCATCGCGGCTCACCGCGCCGCTCGGACACCTCACTTCGACCGTGTTCGCTTCAGGAATTCGGCCGAGCGGCATGGCGTAGATTGAGCGGGCGGCACATGCGGGGCCGACGCACGCAAACAGCGCAAACCACGACGCACTGGGACGAAACCGCACGACCCCACGTACCTTCTTCCACCTCCATTATACCGCATGACCCGGCGCTTGCGGCAAGCCCCCGGTGATGCCGTATGATTGCGGATCGCCGCGCGAGCGCGACGGGAAGAGGAGAGTGAAGTGCAGACACGTGCGGGCCAAGGCGTGCCGACGACCGAGCATGCCGTCGTCATCGCCGGGGGTGGTCCGACCGGTCTGATGCTGGCGGGTGAATTGGCGTTGGCGGGCGTCGACGTCGCGATCGTCGAGCGGCGCGAGAATCAGGATCTCGTCGGCTCGCGGGCGGGCGGACTGCACTCCCGCTCGATCGAGGTCCTCGACCAACGCGGAATCGCCGACCGCTTTTTGTCCGAGGGACAGACGGCGCAGATGGTGAGCTTTGCCTGGATCCGGCTGGACACCAGCGACCTGCCGAGTCGTCACAACTACGTGCTCGCGCTGCGGCAGAAGCACATCGAACGAATTCTCGCCGGCTGGGTCGAGGAGCTTCGCGTACCGATCTATCGCGGACGGGACGTGACGGGCTTCGCGCAAGACGACGGCGGCGTCGACGTCGCGCTCTCCGACGGCACGACGTTGCGCGCGCAGTACCTCGTGGGGTGCGACGGAGGCCGAAGCCTGGTCCGAAAGGCGGCCGGCATCGAGTTCGCCGGATGGGGGCCGACGATCAGCAACATCATCGCGGAGGTCGAGGTGACGGCGGAGCCGGAGTGGGGACTGCGCCACGATGCCGCCGGCGTCCACTCGTTTGCGCGGCTCGGCGATGACGGACTCGTGGGCGTCATGGTGACCGAACAGCACGTCGGAGCCACGACGGAACCGACGCTCCACGACCTCCGCGAAGCGCTCGTCGCGGTGTATGGAACCGACTACGGGATTCACAGCCCCAAGGCGATTTCCAGGTTCACCGATATGGCGCGGCAGGCCGCAGCCTATCGCGAGCGACGCGTGCTGCTCGCCGGCGACGCGGCGCACGTGCACTATCCCGTCGGTGGTCAGGGCCTCAACATCGGCCTGCACGACGCGGTGAATCTCGGCTGGAAACTCGCCCAGGTCGCCGGCGGGACGTCGCCGGAAAGCCTGCTCGACACGTACCATGCCGAACGCTTCCCGGTCGCGGCGCGGGTGCTGCGCGACACGATGGCGCAAGTCGCGCTGCTGCGCCGCTTGGACGATCACACCAAAGCCTTGCGCGAAATCACGTCGCAGCTGCTCGGCATGGACGAGCCGCGCCGAACGTTCGCTGCGATGATGGCCGGCCTGGACGTCCGCTACGATCTCGGCGACGGTCATCCGCTCGTCGGACGCCGTATGCCGGACCTGGACGTCGTCACCGCCGACGGCCCACTCCGAGTCTCCACGCTCCTCCACGACGCACGCCCGGTGTTCATCAACCTCAGCGGACTCGATAGCTCCGACGTCGCGCCGTGGACGGATCGCGTGAAGGTCGTCGATGCCGCCTACGCCGGTCCTTGGGAGCTACCAGTACTCGGCAGCGTCGTGGCCCCGACGGCGGTGTTGATTCGTCCCGACGGATACGTGGCGTGGGTCGCGGATGAAGCCCGGATCGGGCTCGCCGAGGCATTGAGCACGTGGTTCGGACCGAGAGCCCGCCGGTAAAGGCGTCCTCGCGAAGCACGTCATCATCGGCGTCACTCGTTCAGGTCGAACCCCAGACGTCGAGGTTGTAGCACTTGTTTGCGGTGAGCGCTTCGATCCAGGCCGTCGCGGCGGCGGCATCGGCGCCGGTCTTGTCGCGATAGAGTGTGGCGAGCGTGGCGCGAACGTCGGGTTCCATGCGACTGCCGTCGCCGCAGACGTAGATGGTGCCACCCGCCTCGAGGATCGACCAGACCGCGTCGGCCTGCTCGGCGATGCGGTGTTGCACGTAGCACTTCTCGTCGCTCAGCCGCGAGAACGCGACGTGCAGCTCGACGACGCCGTCGGCAGCGTAGCGCTCCAGCTCGTCGCGGTACAGGTAGTCCTGGTCCGGCCGGCGGCAGCCGAAGAACAGCAGCGCGCGGCCGAGCGTCGCGCCGTCGCGGCGCAGGGCAACACGCTCTTGCAGAAAGCCACGAAATGGTGCGAGGCCGGTGCCGGGGCCGATCATCACGATCGGCGTGGCCGGATCGGCCGGCAGATGGAAACCGCTGGTCGACCGCTTCACGAAGGCGTCGATCGTCGCGCCGTCGTCGTGACGGGCGAGGTAGGTCGAACAGACGCCTTCGAAGGTGCCGCGGCCGGACCAGGCCGGCTCGCGCACGACGCCGACCGTGATGCTGCAGCGCTCGGACGACGCCCGCGGCGACGACGAGATCGAGTAGTAGCGCGGCGTCATCTGCGGCAGCATGTCGAGGTACGCCTCGAAGGGCAGCTCGCAGGCCGGGTACGCTTCGAGCAGGTCGAGCACCGTCCGGCGCTTGCGCTTGATCTCGGTGCGGTATGCGCCGCTCTCGTCGTCGTCCGCGGTCAGCGCGAGCAGGGCGGGTTTCGTGTTCGGGCACTGCGTGTGTTCGGCCAGCGTCGCGATCTGCTTGCGGGTCGCGGGGTGCTGCAGCTCGACGTAGCGCGACAGCAGCCGCCCGAGCGAGATCGGCGCGTCGACGGGAAGCGTCGCCGACAGCGGCGACACGGCGCGCAGCTGGACGTACGTGTCGCCGGCGAAACCGAACCGTTCCAGGACGCGTGACACGACGGCGGCCGGGTTCTCGGCGACGACGCCGAGGTGGTCGCCGATCCGGTACGCCGCGCCGGCCGGCAGCTCGAGCTCGAGGTGCCGCGTCGACCGCTCGTTGCCGGTCTGCAGCTCGCGGTTGACCAGCACGCGCATCGGCGCCGCGCCGTGCACCGCTGCCAGCGGGTTGGCCTGCGGGCCGGCGACGACATCGATCGCGTAGCGCGGACGCGTATCGATCTCGGCTTTGGCGTCGAACGTGATGCCGAGCTCTTTGGCGACGTGCTGCCAGAGCGCGAGCCGCCAGGCGCGAAACTGGCCGTCGAGGTCTTCTTGTGCGTCGCCTTCTCCGCGCTCGAACAGTCGCTCGGCGCCGAACTCGGCCAGTTTCTCGTCGATGAAGCGCGGTACGGCTTGATAGGTCGACGCCCAGTTGCGGTTGCCGCAGCCGAACACCGCATAGCGCACCCCGGCCAGCGCGTCCGGCGCCATCCCGTCGAGCAGCCACCCGTAGAACGCGGCGGCGTTGTCGGGCGGCTGACCGTTGTACGACGCGCACACGATCAGCACGCCGCCGTCGGTCGGTAACGTGCCGGCGAAGTCGTCGAGCCAGGCGACCCGCACCGCGAAACCCTGCGCGGTCGCCAGATCGCCGACGCGCCGTGCGGCGTCCTCCGAGGTCCCGAGGTTCGAACCGAACAGCACCAGCAGCGGCACCCCGTGCACGACCGGTTGCAGCGGCGGGCTCGCGACCGGCGCGGCGCCGTCGCGCGACGCGGCGCCATCGCGCGGTACGGCATCCCGAACGACCGTTGCGATCGCGGATTGCCGGACGCGCGGGCGCACCTTGATCTTCAGCCCCTCCGGCTTGATCGTCAGCGTCTCCTTGATGCGCAGCGTATAGCGGTGCGGGTCGACCAGCCGGAAACGCTGGAGCATCATCGCGATCACCAGCGCCGCCTCTTGCGTCGCGAACTGGCGACCGATGCAGGCGCGCTGGCCGTTGCCGAACGGCTTGTAGGCGTTGACCGGCCGCGCACGCTCGGCCTCGGGCGCGAAGTTCTCCGGATCGAAGATCTCGGCGCGGTCGCCCCACACGCTGCGGTCGCGGTGCAGCGCCGGCAGCAGCACCACGATCTGCGAGCGCGCCTTGACCGCGTACCTGCCGCCCAACACCTCGTCGCGATACGGCAACAGCGCGAACGCCGGCGCGGTCGGCCACAGCCGCAGCGACTCCTTGAGCACCTGCTGCACGTAGGTCAGCGCGTTGACCTGGCGCATCGTCGGCAGCACCGACGGATCGGAGCCCAGCACGCGGTCGACTTCTTCGGCCGCGCGTGCCGCAACGTCGGGGTTCGTGAGCAGAAAGTAGGTCGCGAACGACAAGAGGCCGCTGGTCGTCTCGTGGCCGGCGATCAGGAAGGTGATGATCTGGTAGCGGATGTTGGTGTCGTCGAGCCGCTCGCCGGACTTGCGGTCGACGCCGGCCAGCATGTAGTCGAGCAGATCGGTCTTCGGCGCGTCGGCGGCTGCAGCGGCTAGCTGCTCCTTGCGCTCCGCGACGATCCGGTCGACGACGCCGTTGAGGTACTGCGCGTCGGCGGCGAGCCGAGCTTGGCGCGGCCGGGTGAACAGCTCTTCGAGCGGCAGGCCGCGCTGGCTCATCGCGATCTCGAGGGCGTCGACCATCGCATCGACGAACGGGTGGTTGTCCTCACGGTAGAACGAGTTGAACCGGTAGCCGAACCCGCAGATCCCGATCGTGTCGAGCGTCAGCGCCGTCATGTCGTGCACGACGTCGATCTCGTCGTCGGCGTTGAGCCGTTCCCACTTGAGCATCATCTGCGACGCGACGTCGAGCATCATCGGGTGGTAGCTCTGCATCGCGCGGTCGCCGAAGTTCGGCAGCAGGATGTTGTGCGCGCGCGACCAGTTCGGCTCGCTGGTGTACGCGGTGAACAGCCCGTCGCCGGCGATCGTCCGCACGCGGTGCAGCGCGCCGCGAACGGATTTGTCGAATCGCGACTCGTCGAACAGCTCGTTCGCCAGGGCGAAGCCCGAGACGACGGTGATCGGTTTGCCCATCATGTCGAGCTGAAAGATCGACCCCAGCTCGCGGGAGAGCGCGACGAGATCCTGGACCGGCGTCACCGCGCTGACGTCGAGCATGTTCCCGAGCACCGGCTTCTTGGGCGGGCTCGGAATCGGCACCAGCTTCTCGGGCGTGATCATGCGTGCGGGAACGCCGTCAGGCCGCGCTGCCGCAGGCCGCTTCGAGCTCGTCGAGCTCCTCGCACAGCATCGCCGCCAGCGGCTCGACGTCGGGGACCACGTTGGCGGCCGCCATCAAACCGAAGTCCAGCCCGTCGACGTAGCCGTGCACCGTGACGTTGAGCGCTTGACCGTGGACCGGGATCGACATCGGGAAGACGTGCTCGATCTTCGCGCCCGCGATGTAGATCGGCGCGCGCGAGAAGACCACGTTCGAGACGACGAGGTTCATCGGCGGCGGCAGGGTGTTGGCCAGTCCAGAGCGCCCGTAGAACAGCGCCAGCAGCTGCAGCAGCATCGGCGACCCGAACGTCGGGACGTCGGCGACGTGGCCGACCAGCGAGCGGAACGGGTTGGCCAGCTCCTTCGACGTCGCTGCACCGGCGACGATCGCGTCGAGCCGCGCCTTCGGATCGGCGACGTCGGTCGCCAGCGAGACGACCATCCCGAACACCTGGTTCTTGAGCTCGGCGTCACCTTTCTCGCGCGCCGAGATCGGCACGAACGCCGTCAGCGGCTTCTTCGGCAACGCGTCGCGCCCCGCGAGATAACGCCGCAGCATCCCGCTGGACAGCGCCAGCACGACGTCGTTGACCTTGCCGCCGGCGCGCGCCGCGATCTTCTTCACGCGCGCCAGCGAGACGGTCACGCCGGTGAAGCTGCGCTCCGACGAGATCGCGGCGTTGAGCGGCGTCGGCGGAGCCGACAAGAGGTCGAGTGCCTTGACCGACTCGGGTCGCAGCGCGTTGGCGATCGCGGCGGAATACGCGCTCGCGATCTCGCCGAGGTTCGCGCTCACCCGCAGCGGCCACTCGACCTGATGGATCGCGGCGTCGATCAGCACCGAGGCGAGGTCGGTGCCGCCGGTACGCGGCAGCTCGAGCTTGCCGAGCTTCCCCGGCTCGTACGGCTGACGCCACAGGTCGGCATAGGCGGCGAACATCGAGGCGGCGACGTCGCGCTGGCCGGTGCGGGTTGCCTCGGGCCGGCCGGCGTCGGGACGCTTCGCGCGCGCGGCGCGTTTCGGCGGCGCGACCGGGGCGGCGCTCGGTGACGTCTCGTACAGGATCTCGGTGAGCGCGGCGCCGGCGCCGCCGTCGATGAGCGCGTGGTGCATTTTCGAGTAGATCGCCGCCTGTCCGTTCGGCATCCCGTCGAACACGTACAGCTCCCAAAGCGGCCGCGCGCGGTTGAGGGTCTTGGCGTGCAGCCAACCGGCGAGGCGTTCGGCGGTCGCCGCGTCGTGCGGCGCGGGGAGTGCGCCGCGCAGCACGTGACGGTTGAGGTCGAACTGGTCGTCCTCGATCCAGCTCGGACGGTCGATGTCGAACGGCGTCTGCGCCAGCTTCCAGCGCAGGCTGGGCGCCAGATGCAGCTTCGACGCGATCCGCGCTTTGAAATCTTCGTAGAAGTCGCCGCCGTAACCGTCGGGCAGCGTTACGAGCGTCAAGCTGCCGACGTGCATCGGGCACTCGGCGGTCTCGGCGAAGAGGAACGCCGAGTCGACCATCGAGAGTTTTCGAATCGTTTGACTCATCGTCGCGCCCTTCGCAGCCGAGCGAGCAGTCAGGTGCCCTTGGCGCCGCCGGTACGAACTCCTGGCGCTATTCGGCCGGCTTGCCGCCCGGCGCCGCGCCGGTGTCGGGGCCGATCCAGACGGTCTGCACGTTGACGAATTCGCGAATTCCGAACTGCGACAGCTCGCGGCCGATCCCGCTCTTCTTCACGCCGCCGAACGGCAGGCGCGGATCGGACGCCGTCATCCCGTTGATGAAGCAGTTGCCGGACTGCAGCCGCGCGGCGAGCTGCTCGGCGCGCGCGAGATCGCGCGTCCAGAGGTTGCCGCCCAGGCCGTAGCGCGAGCCGTTGGCCAGCTCGACCGCGTGCGTGGCATCGCGCGCGCGCATCAGCGCGGCCGCCGGACCGAACGTCTCTTCGGTCGCCATCCGCATCGAGGGCGTCACGTCGCCGACGACGGTCGGCGGGTAGAACGCGCCGGGACCGTCGGGGACGGCGCCACCCAGCAGCAGCCGCGCACCGGACGCAACGGTCGCACGCACCTGTTCGACCAGCGCGTCGCGCAGGTCGGCGCGCGCGAGCGGACCGATCTGCGTTTCGCGCTGCATCGGGTCGCCCGATTCGAGCGCGCGCGCCTGCTCGACGAACAGCGCGGCATAGCGGTCGTACACCGCGTCTTCGACGATGAACCGCTTCGCGGCGATACAGCTCTGACCGGTGTTCTGGAAGCGAGCCTTCACGCCGATCTCGGCCGCCTTGTCGAGATCGGCGTCGGCCAGCACGATGAAGTAGTCGGAACCGCCGAGCTCCATGACGGTCTTCTTGATCGCCTTGCCGGCGATCGCGCCGACCGCCGACCCGGCCGCTTCGCTCCCGGTAAGCGTGACCGCCGCGACGCGCGCGTCCTCGACGACCGGGTTCATCTCGTTGCTGCCGACCAACAGCGTGGTGAACACGCCGTCCGGCATCCCGCTCTCGCGAAAGATCTTCTCGCACTCGAGCGAGACGCCGCTGACATTGGCAGCATGCTTGAGCGCGATCGCGTTGCCGGCCATCAGCGCGGGCGCGGCGGCGCGGAACACCTGCCAGTACGGGAAGTTCCACGGCATGATCGCGAGCAGGACGCCGAGCGGACGGAACGCGACGTAGCTGCGGGTCGCATTCGATGCGACCTCTTCGTTCGCCAGCATCCGAGCGCCGTTGTCGGCGAACCAGTCGCACGTCACGGCGCACTTCTCGACCTCGGCCTCCGACTCGGCGATCGGCTTGCCCATCTCGCGCGTCGCCAGCTCCGCCAGCGCGGACTTCTGGTCGCGCAGATAACGCGCAACCGTGTGCAGCCGTTCGGCGCGCGCGTCGAAGCCGGTGTCGCGCCAGCGTGCCGCCGCGGCGACGGCAGCGTCGAGCTTCGTGTCGACCGCCGCCGGCTCGTCGGGCTCGTAGGTGGCGATGACCTCGCCGGTGGCGGGATTGCGCGTCTCGATCGACGCTGCGCGATCGGCCGTAGTGCTCATACGGCAAGGTTTCCCCGGCGTCCGGCGGGCGACACGCGCGGGAATGCGCCCTACGGCAAGCCGGGCGGTACCGTGAACGCGGCGACGCGTCCTTCGCGAAAGGTGATGGTGTACTCGTCGGCCGGACCGTCGAAGTAGGCCCAGACGCTCTGGTGGTCGAGCGCAGCCCGGGTGAAGTAGCCTTGCGGATAGCCGCGACGGCGCGCGACCTCGTCGCGCGTCATTCCGCGCGCGATCTTGAACTGGTCGAAACCTTGTTGCAGCGGCGGCGGCTTGACCGTCGTCAGCGTGACCTCGAGGTGCCACGGGTCGGCGAGGTAGAAGCCGGGGCACGGCGCGTCACCGGCCGGCTGCGACGAGCCGCCCGACGCGAACGTTTGCGCTGCCGGATACGTCGCCGTCACCGCCAGCGGATCGACGGCGAAGAACGAGTACGCCGCGTCGTTGCCCCAGCTCGTCATCGACCCGGTCCACAACCGCTCGACGTGCCGCCGCCGCTGGACGCCCGTCACGGCGATGCCGACGTCGGCCTGATAGGTCTTGAACGACGCCGAACCGCAGCTGAGCACGAGCCCGCCGAGTCCGTAGACGGTGCGACCGTCGATCGCCTCACGCGCCGTCCGCAACCCCGCGTCGTCGCCCGTTTCGTCGGGCCAATAGATGTCGGCGTGCGGCGCTCCCTCGACCGCGATCGCGCTGCCGTCGTCGGCACGCACGAAACCGGCCGTGGTGACGAGCGCGACGTCGTACATGCCGGGGCGCGCCGGGCGAGCCGCAAACGTGATCGGCAAGTGGTACCAGCGCACCGCGCCTTCTTGGCCCTGATCCACGGTGCGGTCCAGAACCGGCTCGCCGATCTCGGCCGCGAACGACTGAGGAATGCCGCCGTTCACCGCCCGTATCGCGAACCGAAGCTTGGCGGGATCGACGGTGAACTTCTTCCCGAAGCTCTCGACGAGGACGAGGAAAGCGTCGTCTTGCACGTCGAGGACGACGTTCGCGCTTTGTGTCCGTGCCGTCGGAGCGCGGTGTGCCGGCACCATGCCGCGTCCCGGCGCAAAGACGCGAGTCTCGAAGTTGGTCGGCTGCGGATGGGGCGCCGGTGCCTGCGCGCTCGTCGCGAGCACGAGCCCCACGGCCGCGCCGAGAGCCGCCGCCGTACCGCCGATCAGCGCGAAGATGCTAGGTCGAAGCACGAGCCCTCAATCCGCTGGTGTGCTCCTTGTGGCACGGCATGCACAGCGTCTCGAGATTCACGAGATGATGCGCGCACGAGAGCTGTGTGTGTTGTCCCGCACAGGGCACGATGTGGTTGACCTCGAGCCGGCCGACCTTCTTGGCGGCGCGCCAGCCGCGCATCGCGGCGAGGTACGCGCGGTGCGTCGCGTGCTTCGAGCGCGACGGGCGTTTGGGGCCGTTCGCGCCGCACCTTCGGCAGCGGTAGCGGTCGCGGCGCTTGACCGCGGCGCGCGCCACCGACCACCAGTGATTCGCCCAGAACGCGTCGCCGCACGCATCGCTGCACCACGAACGCCGCCGCACCGGCAGCGCCGCACCGCACCATCCGCACGCACCTGACGCGCTGGGCGGCGCCAGCGAACAGACGGCGAGCAACGCGTCGCGCTTCGTCACCCGGCGTTGCGGCGCGCGCACACCTCGAGGCGCGTGCCGAGCGGGTCCGTGAAGAACACCGCCGGATAGCTTTCGTCGTCTTCGCTGCGCTCGATCTCGCGCGCGCCGAGGCTCGGCAGGATGCGCTCCCACTCGTCGAGGCTCGGCTTGTCGACGGCGAACGCGATCCGGCCGCGGGCCGGCTGGGCGCCGACTTCCTCGATCACGCCGAAGAACAGCGCCGGGCGGCCGCTGACATCCTCTTCATGGTACTCGACGGCGTTGTAGTCTTCGACCGAGCCTTCGTTCCACGACGCGCCGCCGAACTCGACCAGCGCATAGGTCTTGCGCGTGAGTCCGAGCCGCTCGAACAGCTTGTCGTAGAACGACTCGACCACGCCCAGCACCGGCACGCGCAAGTCGACGTGGTCGACCCCCTTGAACGTCATCAGCGCGCCAGCACCTCGACCTGCAGCGCCGGCGACGCTTCGCCGGCCAGGAACACGCCGAGCTGCTCGACCGAGAACTGCATCCCGGTCCAGAACTCGCCGAACTCCGCGAACCTTGCCGACGCCTCGTCGAACCGCATCGCATACACGAGCTTCTTGAACACGAGCGGGTCGTCGGCGTAGAGGTCGACGCCCCACTCCCAGTCGTCGAAGCCGATCGAGCCGGAGATGACCTGCGTGACGTGCCCGTGAAACGAACGACCTATCTTGCCGTGCTCGAGCATCATGCGGGCGCGTTCGGCGTACGGCGCCGAGTACCAGTTGTCGGCGCCGTCACGCTTCTTGTTCATCGGGTAGAAGCACGCATAGCGCCGGCGCGGGATGCGCGCCCACAGCCGGCCGGCATTGCGCGGCTCGGCGGCCGCATCCTCGAGCATCGCGTCGAAAGCGGTGTTCCAGTCTTCTGAGTGCGGTTTGAGCCCGCGGTCGCGCAGCTCGGCGTGGATCTTGGCGGTGTGCTCGTACAGGCCGAGCTCGAGCACCGAGACATACGAGCCGCGCGGTTCGAGGTAGTCGCACAGCGCCAGCTTGTCGACGCGCGCCTGCGCTTCGCCCAGCGCATCGAACGAGCGCGCGTAGTGGGTCAGCATCAGGTCGCCCTTGTGACCGAGCAACTGCACGAGTCCCAGATCGGTCTCGCCGTCGCGCGCCAGCTTCGCGAACAGATCGACGGCCTCGCGTTCGACCGACGTGCGGCGCACCGCCTCGAGCGCGTCGTAGGCGCGGCGGTCGAGCCGAAACATGCGGTGCAGAATCGACCAGCTGTCGAGCAACTCGGGGACGTTGGGGTTTCTCATGCGTTCGGACCCACCTCGGCGAGCAGCGCGGCCGGACGCTCGCGGTACTTTGCCCATAGCTGCGGCATGTGTGCGATGTCGCTCACGATGCGCGCGTAAGCGGTGTTCACGGGTGCCGCGACGCCGGCCTCCCGCGCAGCGCGCGCGACCGCACCGTTGAGGAACTCGACTTCGGTGCGATGCTTGGTGCCGCGCAGGTCGAGCAGCAGCGACGGCGGCTTCTCGCCGCGGGCGCCGGCGATCCGCGACGCGAGCAGCGGCCGCGCGACCGGGCTCGGCAGCGTCGCGACCCGCTGCAGCGCGCGCACCGGATAGCGCGGCAGGTCGATCGGTGCGACTCTGAGCGCCTTCATCGTCGCGCGCACTTCGCGGATCGCGTGGATCTCGAGCCGGAAGATCGCGTCCCAGTGGACGAGCCGCTCGGGCAGCACGTCGAGGATCGCGCAGGCCGCGTTGGCGACGACGTTGAGCGCCAGCTTCGACCACTTGAGCGACCGGTAGTCGGTGACGGCGAGCGTCGGTAGTCCGGTCGCGCCGAACGCGGCCAGCAGCCAGTTGTGCGCGCTGGTGGTGCCGACCGGCGCGAAGGCGATCCCACCGCCCTTCGCGGCGACGCCGCGACCGTCGGCACCAACCTCGACCGGAACGGTCAGCGCGGCCGCAACGACATTGTCGGCGCCGAACGCGGCGGCCAGCAGCTCTTCGTTGCCGACGCCGTTCTGCGGCGTGACGATGGTCGCGGCGCGCGATTCGTGCAACGCGCGGCGCAGCGTCTCGATCGCGGCCGGCGTGTCGTATGCCTTGACGGTCACCAGCGCGAGCTCGGCATCGACCGGCTCGACCGCGTCGAGCTCGCGCGGCGCGTACACGACCTCGTTTCCGATCCCGCGCAGCAACTCGCCGAGATAGGTCCCGACCGCCCCGGCGCCGACCACATAGACGCGCACGGCGCAATCTTACGTGCCGGTGCTGCCGAACCCGCCCTGGCCGCGCAGGCTCGATGCCAGCGCTTCGACTTCGCGGAACGCGGCCTGGACGACCGGCGCGACGATCAGTTGCGCGATTCGCTCGCCGCGCCGCACGACGAACGGCTCCGAGCCCAAGTTGACCAGCACGACCCCGACCGGACCGCGATAGTCACTGTCGATCGTTCCCGGACTGTTGAGGCACGTGATACCGTGCTTCGCCGCGAGGCCACTGCGCGGTCGCACCTGCACTTCGTAGCCGGGCGGAACTTCCAGCGCGAAGCCGGTCGGGACGACGGCGCGCTCGCCCGGCGCCAAGACGAGATCGTCGTCGACCGCGGCAACGACGTCCGCACCGGCTGCGCCGCGCGACATGTACGCCGGAAGGGGGAGCCCCTCGCCCGCCGGCAGCCGCACGACCGCGACCTCGGGCGTCACTTGGCGAGCAGTCCCTCGAGCTCGGCCCGGAAGCTGGCGACATCGCGGAAGTCGCGGTAGACGCTGGCGAAGCGCACGTACGCGACCTCATCGACGGTCTTGAGCGCCTCCATCAGCTTCTCACCGACCAGCGTCCCGGCGACCTCGCTCTCGCCGCGCGCGAACAGCTCGCGCTCGATCGCCGCCACGATGTCTTCCATCTGCGCCTCGGAGACCGGCCGTTTCTCGCACGCGCGGCGCAGGCCGTTGAGGACCTTGTCCCGGTTGTACTGCTCGCGGCGCCCGTCTTTCTTGATCACGAACAGCCGCGGGGCTTCCATGCGCTCATAGGTGGTAAAGCGATGCTTGCAGCCGAGACATTCTCGCCGCCGTCGGACGGAATTGTCGTCGTCGCGGGAATCGACGACGCGCGTCTCGTTCTTGCGACAGTGCGGGCAGAGCAGGTCGGGTGGGTCCTCTCCAGGGGGGCACCCCTACATGTTGTGGTGCCCGTCCAGTATAGCCCGAGTCCGCCCCAAACCGAAAGTCGGCGCCGGACGCGACCGCCGGCGCCGGTCCGGGAGCGCTAGGACGCAGCCCCGATCTTGAACATCTTGGTCCCGCACACCGGGCACTTGCCCTCGGTGGCCGGGCGCCCGTTTTTCATCTGGATCTGCTGCGCGTCTTTGATTTCGCGCTTGGTCTTGCACTTCACGCAGTAGGCTTCGGCTGCCATGATAGTCGCTCGCTCTCTCCTGTAATACTGCCCGCCCGCCCGAGGCGGTGGATCGCACGGCCCGTTACGGAGGGGGCAGCGGGAATCCTTGAAGGGACGCTCACCCCTTGCCGCCGGGCCGTCCGGCGTGAAGGACGAGCGTGGACTCCCCCGACCAATCGCCGGATCCCCGGGCACGTCGTTGGGTGCCCAGGACCGGCCTCGACGAGCTCTGCGGCGGGCGGCTGAGCGGCGCGCTGCTGACCGGCCTCTGGGTCGCCGGCGAGCTCGACGGCCTGCGCGCCCCCTGCGTCGCCGTGGTCGGGACGCGGGCCCCGTCCGACGACGGGCAGCGCCGCGCACGGCGACTCGCCGAAGCGCTCGCGCGGAGCGGAGTCTGCGTGATCTCCGGCTTGGCGCTCGGCGTCGACGGGGCCGCGCACGAGGGCGCTCTCGCCGCCGGCGCACCGACGATCGGCGTCCTGGGCGGCGGTCACGACCATTTCTTTCCGCCGCGCAACCGCGAACTGGCGGCGCGCATCGTCGCGGGCGGCGGAGCCGTCGTCTCGCCGTTCGCGCCCGGCAACCATCCCGAGCCGTGGCAGTTCCTCGCCCGAAACGCGGTGATCGCGGCATTGGCGGACGCGGTCGTCGTGGTCGAAGCGGCTGCGCGCAGCGGCGCGCTCAACACCGCAGGTCACGGCGCCGAGCGCGGCATCCCGGTGCTGGCGTTCCCCGGCGACGTCGACCGCCCGAAAGCCGCCGGCTGCAACGCGCTCATCCGCGACGGAGCCGTGCTCGTGCGCGACGCCGACGACGTGCTGTCGGCACTGCCGGGTTACGTCATCGCGGCCGAGACGTCGGATGCGGCCTCGAGCGACACGCGGCGACCCCGCGAGCGGAAGTGCGTATCGTCGGGATCTGAGCCGTATCTGCGCGACGATGATCCGCTCGACGTGCGAGCCGTGCTCGACATCGTCGCCGACAAACCGTCCGACGCGAGCTCGCTTGCCGACACGCTGAACATCGAGCCGCGACGCCTCCTCGTCATCATCACGGACCTCGAAATCACCGGCCGCATCACCAGAGGCGCCGACGGTTACGCCCTCTCGCAGCTGCGTCAGGAATCGCCGAGTCGATGACGACCGCCGAGTTCGAAGCTCTCCTGGTCCGGTTGGAAACCGCGTCCACGGTGCTCCGCACGCACGGTTGCCTCCTCCAGGCCATTGCACGCCGCTACTACCTCGTGTACGCGGTCGCGAATGAGGCCGCAGCGCGCCACGGACTGCGCTTTCGCCGCGGCACGCACGGCGACGACGAGCGCGGTATTACGCACAGTAGTCTACCCGACGTGGTTCGCTCGCTCTACACAGGGCAAAACTATGGCCCGATCTTGGGCGGCGGCCCCGGGATTTCGCGCGGCGACCGCTTGAGCGACCATGACGCCTTTCGACATACGGATCAGCTGCAACAGGATCGTAAGTTTGCTGACTACGGACACGGCACCACACCCGAACCGTACGATGCTGCCAGAGCGGATCAGCGCTGGGAATGGGCGAACCGCTTGATCGAGGATTTGAAGACGCTGCTATGAGCACTCTCATGAGTTTCGTACGGGACCTGATCTGGCACTGTCAACAGCGCGTCGCCATGCGTTCAGCAAGGCCGTACTTCCTCAGGCGGCTCGCGGCGACACCCGGGAAAGACGGAGAGATCACGCGCGGCTGCGACGGCTTCGACTATTTCGTTCCCGTCCACGTCGCCCAGCTCGACGAAGCTAGTGCGGCCGTAGCTGATCTGCGCCTCCGCGTACTCGACCGTTTCGGTGTTAGTCTGAGCGCGCTTCCCGTCTACCACGACTGAAGCCGGGAAAGGCGGCACGACTCCTGTGCACGTTCGAATGATTGCGGTCGGGAAGGTGCGCGAGCGGTATGTCGCCGAGGCGCTGGCGGACTTTCGCGCGCGGCTGCGGCCGTATCACCGGTTCGAGGAAGTCGAGGTGCGCGGGGCCGACGGTTCCGACGCGGAGCGCGCGATGCGAACCGAAGGCGAGGCGATTCTGCGGCACGTCGAGCCGGGCGACCACGTGTGGCTGCTGGAACGGACCGGCGAGCAGATGTCGAGCGAGGAGCTGGCGCGGCGGATCGAGCGCTTGCCGCACGACGGGATTGCCCGGCTGACCGTCGTCGTTGCGGGGACGTACGGTGCTTCGCCCGAGCTGCTCGCCCGCGCCGACCTGCGCTGGTCGCTTTCCCGGCTGACGCTGCTCCACGAGTGGGCTCGCATGCTCGCGGTGGAGCAACTGTACCGCGCGGCGAAGATCGCGCGCGATGAACCCTACCACCACTGAGGAGTCCGCGCTGCTTTCGCTCGACGAGCTGGCCGCCCGCTTCGGCGCGGCTGCGCGCGCGTTGTGGCCGGAGGCCGACCCGGTGGTGCAGTTCGAACCGGCCCGGCGGGCCGAGTTCGGCGACATCGCGACCAACGTCGCGTTCGGGCTGGCGCGTGTCGCGCGCAAGAAGCCGCAGGAGATCGGTTCCGAGATCATCGCCCGCGCGATGGACGACGACGGAGTCCGCGCGACGGTCGCCAAGGCCGAGGCGGTCGGCGGGTTCGTCAACCTCACGCTGCAGCCGGCGTTCTGGCAGCGCGTGGTCGGCGAGGTCCTGCGCGAAGGCGACGGCTACGGCCGTGGCGCCCCCTCCGGCGAGCGCATCTCGCTCGAGTTCGGCAGCGCGAACCCGACCGGACCGCTGGTCGTGGTGCAAGGACGCACGCTCTCGATCGGCGACACGCTGGCGCGCACGATGCGCCACGCCGGTTACGACGTCTTCACCGAGTGGATCGTCAACGACGCCGGCTCGCAGCTCGACGCGCTCGGGCGCTCGGTGTACGCGCGCTACCGGCAGCTGTACGATCCGGCGTATCCGTTTCCGGACGACGGCTATCCCGGCGGCTACCTGATCCCCGTTGCGGAGCGCTTGCGCGCGCGCGACGGGGACCGTTGGCTGCACGTCGAGGAGTCGGCGGCGGTGCGCGAGCTGGCGCGCGTCGGCCGCGACGAGATTCTCGCCGAGCAGCAGGCCGTCGCGCGCCGGTTCGGCGTCGAGTACGATTTGTGGCAGTCGGAGCAGGCGCTGCACGACGCCGGCGCCATCGAGGGCGGCATCGCGCGCTTGCGCGAGATGAACCTGCTGTACGAGAAGGACGGCGCGACGTGGCTGCGCACGACCGATGCCGGCGACGACGAGGACCGCGTCGTCGTGCGCAGCGACGGCCGGCCGACGTACTTCGCCAACGACGTGGCCTACCATTACGAGAAGCTGCAGCGCGCCGACCACGTGGTCGACTTCCTCGGCCCCGACCATCACGGCTACGTGAAACGGCTCGACACGCTGGCGAACGCGTACGGCAAACCCGGCGCGTTCGAGGTCGTCATCGTCCAGCAGATGACCCTCAAGCGCGGCGACGAGCTCCTGTCGATGTCCAAGCGGGCCGGTCAGTTGGTGACGCTGGCCGAGGTGATCGACGAGGTCGGCGTCGACGCCGCCCGGTTCTTCTTCATCATGCTCTCGACCGACCAGCCGCTGACGTTCGACCTCGAACTAGCCAAGAAGCAGTCGAACGAGAACCCCGTCTACTACGTGCAGTACGGCCACGCGCGCATCGCGTCGGTGCTGCGCCGGGCCTCCGAGTCGCACGCCGAGCAGCTCGCGGCCGCGCAGCGCCGTGCAGACCTGGCGGCGTTGACCCATCCGGCCGAGCTCGCGTTGGCGCGCCAGCTCGCCGAGTTCGGGCCGACGGTCGCCGGCGTCGCGCGCGCGCGCGCGCCGCACCGGCTGACGAAGTACGCGCGCGACGTCGCAGCCGACTTTCACCAGTTCTACGACGCCTGCCGCGTGCTCGGCGGCGATCCGGTCACGACGACGGCGCGCCTCGCGCTCTGCATCGCGACCAAGACGGTCTTGGCGACGACGCTCGCGCTGTGCGGCGTCAGCGCTCCGGACACGATGTAGCGTTGCGCGTTCTCGTCCTCGGCGGCACGGTCTTTCTTGGACGGCACGTCGTCGAAGCGCTGCTCGCGCGCGGCGACGAGGTGACGCTGTTCCATCGCGGGCAGCACGGCGCGGAGCTGTTCCCGGGCGTCGAGCGCGTCATCGGCGACCGTGCGACCGACCTCGACCGCCTGCCGGCAGGCGCGACCTGGGATGCCGTGATCGACACGTCTGCTTACGTCCCGGCGGTCGCAGCTGCGAGCGCCGCGGCGCTGCGCGACCGGGCAGAGCGGTACGTCTTCATCTCTTCGCTCTCGGTCTACGATCTTGCGCAGGCCCCGATCACCGAAGCGAGCGCGACGGTCGAAGTACCGGACGGCGCCTCGCGCGACGAGATGACCATGGAAACGTACGGCCCACTCAAGCTCCTGTGCGAACGGGAGGTCGAGGCTGCGTTCGGCGCCGATCGCACGCTGATCGTCCGCCCGGGGCTGATCGTCGGACCGCACGACCCGACCGACCGCTACACCTACTGGCCGCTGCGCTTCGCGCGCGGCGGCGACGTGCTCGTCCCCGACGATCTCGACATGTGCCCGCCGCTGCTCGACGTGCGCGATCTCGCCGCGTTCATCGTCGACGCGATCGAAGCCGGTCACAGCGGTGCGGTGAACGCGTCGGCCGATCCCGCGTTCACGCTGCGCGCGATGTTCGACGCGTGCGCGGCCGCTAGCGGCGTCGCGTCACGAGTCGTTCCGATTCGGCCTGATCGTCTCGGCGAACTCGGGGTCGAGGCCTGGACCGATCTTCCCGCGTGGGTGCCGAACACGGCTCCGGGCCTGCGGGACGTCGACCAATCCCGCGCAACGGCGATGGACCTGCGGCATCGACCACACACCGCAACGGCGCGCGACACGCTGCGCTGGGCGCAGGCGGAACGCGACGGCAGCCTCAAAGCCGGCCTCACGCCCGAACGAGAAGCCACCGCTCTCGAAGAGTTGCAACGGTGACCCCGGACCCGACGTTCGCGCGATACGCGAGGCCATGGGTCGGACTCCTCATTTTCTTCGGCGTCGGTGTTGCGTTACTCGTATGGAATCGCACGATCGAAAACGTGCTGAATGACGTCCGTCGAGCGATCCTGCCTCCGACGGCGCCACCGCGTCGCGTACGCTACGGAATCCCACTCGCGATGTTCGGTACGATCTTCGCCCTGATACCGGTCCTCGTAGTCGTCGGGATTCTCGTGACGGCTTTCCAGCGATGACCTCGGCGTCGCCCGTCTGAGACGATTCCCTTCGAGCTCGTCTCGCGAGGCTAGACGTTTGCGAGCGCAGGGACAATCGATTCGACTGCCGTGCGCAGCTCGGCCACGTCGCCCGCGCGCACGAGGGTCACCGTTGCGGAAGGGTCGAGTCCGCACGCTTCCGATGCAATGACCGGGACTCCGCACGACGCGGCTCGCAAGAGCCGGCGTGGCTGATGCTCGACGAAGGCCGGCAAAACGACCGCCGATGCGCCGCGCAACGCGTCGTCGAACGACGCGCGCTCCACCCGAACTCCGCCCCAGAACCGTTCGCCTTCGAGATCGGGGCCGGTGAGCACGACCGTGACGCCGAGATCGCGCGCGACGTCGCGCAGCTCGTACGCTCCGAACCGCCCGAGCGTGGAGACGGGGAACGCCAGCTTCGGCTCGGCCGGCAGATGCCGCTCGCTCGCGCGAAGGTTGGGCAGGTCCCACGCGAGCTTCACCGCGCGCGAACCGAAGGCGGCAGCGATCGCCGCATGCGGCGTCACGACCGCGCGCGCACCGGCGATGGCCCTTTCCTCGACGTCGAGCAACGCCGGATCGGCGCGAAAATCGTGCAGCGTCGGGCTCTCCGGATGCATCGCCGCCGCACGATCGAGCTCGGCCTGCAACGCGCGCATCGGCAGGCCGGTCATCAAGACGTCGTAGGTTCGGCCGGCCAGGTGACCGCCGGCCCACAGCGCCGGCAGCAGCGGCTGGGCGACGACCACGTGCGTCACGTCGTATGGCAAACGCGCGGCGGCGCTCTCCGCCATGCGCCGCGACCAATCGAGGATCGACCGCTGGCGGGCCGCGCCTTGACGGGCGAGCCGGCGCGACGAAACGCTGCGCAGCATCGCGAGCGTGATGCTCTCGCGAACCTCGCCGAACGGCCTCGTGTTCCAGCCGTAACGTGCAACGCCGCGGCGCCGGCCGTCCAGCGGGGTGAAGAGCACGTCGTTCGGCCCGGCAACCTCCGTCAACCAGCCGTCGAGCTCCGGCCACCAGGCGTCGACCACGAACGCCGTACGACCAACGGCGCTCGGGCCGCGATGGAGCGCGACGTGGCGAAAACAGCTTTCGACGGCGCAGCTCGCACAATCGCCGGTAGGCGCCGGCCGAGCTTCGGCCGCCGCGAGCACCCCGCCGGCGGCCGCTGCGCGCGGCGCGTTGCCGCTGCCCCAGAAACGCACCGCGAGCGCGTCTTGCGTCATCGACACCTCGATGCGCACGCTCGACGGCGGGCGAAACCGCAGATCGACGTAGTTCCAGAAGACCGTCGCATCGCGCCCCGCCGCGGCCAGCGATCCCGGCACGACCGCGGAGTGCGCGTGGCGCTCGACGATCTCGAACCCCGCTCGCAGCGCCGCGTCGTAGAGCGCGTTCGAGAGCTGACAGAGTCCGCCGCCGACGCTCGGTATGACGCAGCCCTCGCGCAGCTCCCGTCCGTCGACGTAGCCCCGACGCCGCGTGGCGCGGCCCACCTGCTTCCAAAAGCTGAACGTCGCTCCCGCCGCAACGGCGGCGCCGTCGATGCGATGCGCGGCGAGCCGCAGATTTTGCACCTTGCCGATCGTGAGGGCGCGCTCGGCGGGCGCGCCGCCGTCGAGCCAGAGCCGGCTCACCGACTCGGCCAGCAGCACCTCACCAGGCGCGGCAGACCCTCGATCATGCCGGTGCGGGCCGCTGCGGAGATCGCGCAGGCCGCGGGCGCACTGCAGCAGTCGCGCCTTTCCGCGAAATCGCATCGCCGACCAGAAGGTCGGAGCCGGCGCGCGTGCATGCTCAGGGCGTGACCGCGACGACGACGGTTTCGGGCGGCTTCTCTCCGGCCTCGGCAGTGGTTGCGACGTCGACCTTGATCTCGACCGGTGCGGCGGGTTCGGACTGCATGCGGACGACGTAGGGGCGGACGAAGTAGCCGAGCACGATCTTCAGCAGCGCGGCGGCCGGGATGCCGAGGATCAGGCCCGGCAGCCCGAACAGCTCGCCGCCGGCGAAGACCGCGAACATGACGACGATCGGCGAGACCCCGACCGACTGCGACATGATGCGCGGCACGAGCACGTTGTCGGCGACCCGCGAGATGACGAAGATCGCGACCGTCACCCAGATCACCATTCCGGTCCCCTGGGGGATGGCAAGCAGCGCCGCCGCGACCTGAGCCACGATCATTCCGACGAACGGGATCGCGTAGCCGAGCGCGCAGATCACCGCGACCAGCAGCGCGAACGCGAAGTGGCTCGGGAACAGCAGGATCCACACCGCCGCGCCGACGATCGCGCACAGCAGCGCCTGACCGGCGACGAAGTGGCCGAAGACGCGGACGATGTCTTCCATCAGCGCGCTCACGCCCGCTCGCCGGCGCGGCGGGGTGAAGGTGAGGATGCTGTCGCGCACCTCGCCGCCGTGCAGCAGGAAGAACACGGACAGGATCAGCGCCGACGTCCCGACGATCAGCGCGGTCACGGCGCCGACGACGATCGCGCCGACGCTGGCGACGGCCGCCGTCAAGAAACCCGAGACGCGGTCGCCGACCTCGACGCGCACGTCGTCGTACGACGGCAGCGGGACGCGGTTGCCGAGCAGGTCGCGCAGCGTGCTCTCGGTATGCGCGACCGCGTTCTGCGAAGCGACCACGTACTGCGGCGCGTGGCCGACCAGGAGCAGCACCTGGCCGTAAGCGACCGGCACGATCACCAGCGCCAGCACGACCAGCGCGCTGAGCAACCCGGCGTACACGGCGGCGATCGCCGCGACGCGCGGCATCCGCAGCTCGAGCGTCTTGACCAGCGGGTGCGCCCCGAACGCGACGAATGCCGCGATCACGAAGATCGAGACGGTGCGCGGGATCCGGGCCGCCAGCAGCAGCGCGCCCACGACGACTACCGCGATCGTGACGCCGAGCAGGATCCGCCGCAGCGCGATCGAGGTCATAGCACCTTCGTCAGCATCCGGCGTTCGGTGACGAACCCGGCCCGGTCGTAGAGCGCGCGCGCCGGCGCATTGTCGTCCGTCACCATCAGCGACAGGTACTGCAGCCCCATCTTGCGCGCTCGTTGTTCGGCGGCGTCGAGCAGCGCACGGCCGACGCCCCTCCCGCGCGACGCCGGCTCGACCGCCGTGTAGGCGACGAACGCCTGCGGCGTCAGCGTCACCTCGTCGGGGACGTCGAACAGCAACAGCAAGAATCCGACCGGCGTGCCGGCGTCCTCGGCGATCAGCGCGTCGTGGCGGCGGCCGTACACGAACTCGGCCAGCCGGTCGAACGACTCGAGCACGTCCGCTTCGCGGGCCTCGCGGACGGCCGACACGCTGGTGTCGGCGCTGCGGTGCGCGAGGTCGCGAACGAAGCTCCGGTCTGCGTGACCGCCGAGGCGCACGACGATCGTTTCGTTCATGCGTGCGCCGGCGCGAGCGTGCGCAGCGCGTCGATCAGCAGCACGTTCTCGCGCGCGGTCCCGATCGTGATCCGCAGCCGCCCCGGCATGCCGAGCGCGTCGCCGCTGCGCGTCACGATTCCGCGCGCCAGCAGCGTCTCGTACGCGTCGTTCGCCGTGCCGGGGACGGCGACCGCGAGGAAGTTCGCCGCGGTCGGATACGCATGCAGCCCCAGCCGGTCCAGCTCGGGGAGCAGGTATGCTTTACCGGCTTCGTTCGTCGCGAGCGCGCGCTGCACGAACTCCTGGTCGTCGAGCGCCGCTAGCGCCGCGACCGCCGCCGGGCGCGACACGTTGAACGGCAGCCGCACGCGCTGCGCGTAGGCCGTCAGCTCGCGATCGCCCAGCGAGTAGCCGAAGCGCAGCGAGGCCAAGCCGTACAGCTTGGAGTGGGTGCGCAGCACGAACGTTCCGGGGCGCGCGCGCACGTAGTCCGCACCTTCGAGCGAGCCGGGCGGCATGTACTCACGATAGGCCTGATCGATCACCAGGATCACGTCCGGCGGCAGCGCGCGGGCGAAGCGATCGAACGCGGCCGGGTCGACCCGCGTCGAGGTCGGGTTGTTCGGATCGACGACGACGACGAGCTTGGTCGACGGCGTCACCGCGGCGAGCATCGCGTCGAGGTCGTGGACGCCGTCGCGCAGCGGCACCTTCACCGGCACCGCGCCGAACAGCAGCGCGTCCTTGGGAAACAGCGAGAAGGTGGGGTCGGCCATCACCACCTCGTCGCCGGCCTCGAGGAACGCGCTGAACAGCGTGCGCACGACGTCGTTCGAACCGTGCCCGACCAGCACGTTCTCGACCGCCAGCCCGTACGGTGCCGCCAGCCGTTCGCGCAGCTCGGCGTGGTCGTCGTCGACGTACACCTGCAGGTCGCCCATCGCGGCCAGCGCGGCAGCGGCCTTCGGCGACGTGCCCAGCGGGTTCTCGTTCGACGACAGCTTGACGAAGGTGTCGAGGCCGTACTTCTTGCGCGCCTGCGACACCGTCGTGCCGGGCGTGTACGGCTTCATCGAAGCGACCTGCGGGCGAACCAGCTTCGCGTAGTCCATCGGTTGAGCGCCTACTTCGGTTCGGAAAAGCGCGAACCCGGTTCGCTCAGCCGAGCTCCGCCAGGATCGCCCGCGCCGCACCGGCCGGATCGGCGTCTTCGACGATCGGCCGGCCGACGACGGCGAAGCCGGCGCCGGCGTCGCGCGCTTCGCGCGGCGTCGCGGCGCGCTTCTGGTCGCCGTGCGCGGTTCCGGCCGGGCGAATGCCCGGGCAGAACGTACCGAACTCCGCACCGAAGAACGCGTGCAGGTCCGCGACCTCGCGCACGCTGCAAACCACGCCCTCGCAGCGCGCGTCGCGGGCCAGCGCCGCGAGCCGGGTCGCGTTCTCGCCGGGACCGCCGGCGAGTCCGAGCTCGCCGAGGTCTTCGGCGCCGATACTGGTCAGGATCGTCACCGCGTAGACGCCGGGCACGTCGATCCCGAGCTCCGCCGCGCGCTCGTGCGCCGCGTCGACCGCGGCGTCGAGCATCGCCGCACCGCCCAGCGCATGCACCGTCAACAGCCGCACGCCCGGTGCGACGACGCTGCGCACCGCGGCGTGAACCGTCCGCGGAATGTCATGAAACTTCAAGTCGAGCGCGTACTCCGCCCGGTTGGCGGCGAGCGCGGCGCGGATCGTGTCGCCGTAGCCGTAGAACGCCTCGTAACCGACCTTGAAGAGGACGCCGAGGGGGGCGAGCCGCTCGACCAGCGAGACGGCGCGCGCGGGGTCGGGAACGTCGAGCGCGACAACGAGCCGGGGAGCGTGCACAACTTGTAATGCTTCGTTCATCCTGGTAGAAGAACATCGCGGAGTTGCCGAACGTTACCACTATACGGACGCCGGCAACGGCGACGGAAAGGAGAACGAGATGCCCGGAATCATGGTCTTCAAGACGTTAGCCGACGCGCTCCGAGCGGGCTACCACGTCTACGACCGTACCGACCACGGCTATCTCGTCCGCACGCGAACGTCCGCCGGATGGGCCATGGCCATCGTGACCTGCCGGTAGCTCTCGCGAGCGAACGGAAAGCAGGCGGAAACGAAAAGAGGACGGGTCGCCCAGGCGACCCGTCCCTTTCTTTTCCGGCGTACGACGCGAGCTAGCGAACGTCAGGCGGCTGTACCGGCTTCGACAGTTCCTCGAAGCGCGCGCGTCCGGGCTGCTGCGCCCACGGCGGCGGCACGTTGCCGTAACCGGACTGCGGCTGTTGCGGCGGCGGCGTCCCCGGTCCGGGCGGTGGCGGTGGCGGCGGCATGAACGTGATGCGCGGAGCGATCCCCGGCAACTGAGCGCCCGACAGCACGGCGATGATGATCTGCGCGACGCCGACGAACATCGGGATCAGGCCGCCCAGGATGATCGGGTTTCCGTGGAAGCCGAACGTGTAGCCGATGCCCATCGTGATCGCGAAGCCGATCGCGGCGAGCCGGATCCCCTTGAACAGGCTGCACTGCGGGTCGTCGTCCGAGCTGTTCCAGCGCGGCGCGGCCGGACCCGGCTGCACCCAAGGCGTCTGCTGCTGCGCGCCGGGCGGCGGCCAGGTTCCGCCCGACCGGCGCCACTCACGGTACGCGCGCCGGCTGCCGAAGTCGGGCGGCGGCATGATCCCGCGCCGGATCATCTCGATCCGTTCGGCGTGGCGCAGGATGCGCGTGATGATGAACGCCAGGACCGGCGCTCCGAAGATGAGGACGATCGCGACGACCGCGATCGGTGCATCGTCATGCATGGCTGTTGGCTCCGCTCGTGATGGTGATCGAACCGCTGTCGGTCGAGACGCCGACGTGCCCGCGCCCCGAACCGAGCCGCACCGAGCGGCCGGCCGCGCTTCCGTCGTCCGAAGAGGTCGTGCCGGCGCCGGAGATACTGCCGCTGCCGGTGTTGAGATTCACGGTCGCATCGCTGTCCGCCGCGAAGCTGACGTCGATGTTGCCGCTCTCGGCGCGCAGCGTGCCGTCGCCCACGCGCAGATCGGCGCCGGCGATCGAACCGGATTTCGTGTGCGCATCGACGTGATCGGCACCCGACGACGTCAGCTTGACGTCACCGTCGTCGGTGCGCAATGCGAACGATCCGCTTCGCGCATCGACCAGTTGGATGTCGCCCGAAGACGTCTCGGCATCGACGTCGCCCTGCTGATCGGAGACGCGAAGATCGCCGCCGCGCAGACGCGCGATCAGCTTGCCGTGCAGCCCCGTCGTCGTCACGTCGCCGGCACTGAGGATCTCGACCTGCGCGCCCGGCGGTACGGCGAGACGAACCTCGCGTTCGACGCGTCCGGTATGCTGGAACAGGCCGGCCTCGACCGCGACCCGGACGCCGTCCGTCGTCGCGACTGCGTCGAGCGACGGCTTGACGCCGGACGTCCGGCCGTAGATGGTCATCGTTCCGGTCACGTGCACGGACGGTGTGCTCTGCGTTACGATCGTGACGTCGGCTTGATCGACGTCGACCACGACGTGCGGCGCAGGACCGGCTGCGAACGTCTTGTCCAGCCGCGTCGTGACGCCGCCGATTCCCGCCGTGTGGATGGTCCACGAGGGGAACGTCCAGTGCGTACTGGGACCCGCGCCCGCGACGGCCTGGGCGGCGTAGCCGAGGATGGCCAGCTCGACGACGACCAAGGCGCCGAGCAGGGTCGACCTGGAAATCATGGCTCATGTACGATCCGGCCGCGGTCGAGTTTCGCCTGCCGGGGCCGTCAGCGCCGCCCGCCCGCCGAAACCCAGGCGTCGCGCGCCCGTACATGTGGGCACGATGGTCGCCCTTGCGGTGGAACCGCCGGTAGCGGCGCCGGTCGTAGACGACCAGGCGCTGATCGGGGCTGCGCTGGCGGGCCACGGCGAAGCTTTCGGGGAGCTCGTCACCCGCTACGAACGGGCGGTCTACAACCTGGCGCTGCGGACCCTGCGGGACCGCTCGGACGCCGAGGACGCCGCCCAGGAGGCGTTCTTCAAGGCCTACCGGGCGCTGGCGTCGTTCCGGCCCGGCGCCAAGTTCTCGACCTGGATCTTCACGATCTGCTACCGGGTCTGCTGCGACCGGCTCGCCAAGCGCAAGCGGCTCTCCCCGGACGAGCTCCCCGACCGGGCCGACCCGTCGGCCGGGCCGGAGGCGCTGGCGGAGCAGCAGGACGAGGCGCTCCGGCTGCGAGCGGCGATCGATGCCCTGCCCGAGAAGTACCGGGCGGTCATCACGCTGTATCACCTCCAGGGGCTGCAGTACGAAGAGATTGCAAGCGTGTTAAACCTTCCGCTGGGGACGGTGAAAACGCATCTGTTTCGAGCAAAAGAACAACTGCGCAAGGTACTGACCGTATGATGCACGACGATTTCGACGACCTCGACCGGGCCATCGCCGCCGCCCTCCAGCCGGAGGAGCCGCCGGCCGGCCTGCACGCGCGCATCATGGCGGCGACCGTCTACCGCCCCGCGTCGTCGGTGCACCCCTGGGAAGTGTGGCTGCTGGGCACCCTGATCGCGCTGGGCGCATGGCTGCTGTGGGCCGTCGTCGCGCAACCGCTCGCGACCCAGCACGTCGTCGACGACGTCATCGCGACCGTCGCCGGCTCGGGCCTCGCGTCGGAGTCGACGCTGCTGTGGCTGGCCGTCGGCGTCTCGGTCACGTGGTGGGTTTCGATGCTGAGCTTTCCGTCGTCGTCGCGCGGCAAGCGCGCCGGGGCGCAGTGAGCGCGACGCCGGCGCAGCCGACTGCCGACGACCGAAGGTACAAGGTTCTCCTGATCGAGGACGACGCGCAGATCACGCGCGTCCTGCGGCTCGAGCTCGAGCACGAAGGCTACGAGGTCGAGACCGCCGCCGACGGGTTGTCGGGGCTCGAAAAGGCGCTCAAGGAACCCGATCTGGTCGTGCTCGACCTGATGCTGCCCAAGCTCGACGGCATGGAAGTCTGCGCGCGCGTGCGCGCCAAGTCGCGCGTTCCGATCATCATGCTGACCGCCAAGGATCGCATCCCCGACCGCGTCGCCGGGCTGGACCGCGGCGCGGACGACTACGTCGTCAAGCCGTTCTCGATCGAAGAGCTGCTGGCGCGGATCCGCGCGCGGCTGCGCGAGCGCGATCCGCACGAGAACCTGCTGACCGCCAAGGATCTGGTGATGGACCGCGACCGCCACGAGGTGACCCGCGCCGGCCAGCCGATCCACCTGACGGCCAAGGAGTACGCGCTGCTCGAGTACCTGTTGCTGCACCGCAACAAGGTGCACTCGCGTGACGAGCTGTTCAACGGCGTGTGGGGCAGCGATTTCCTCGGCGACTCGAACCTCATCGACGTCTACATCCGCTACCTGCGCGGCAAAATCGACGACCCGTTCACCGACAAGCTGATCCAGACCGTCCGCGGCGTCGGCTACGCGCTCAAGGAATGACCGGCGGCCGCACCGCCCGTTGAGCATCGCGCCGTGACGTCGCTGCGGACGCGGATCGCGCTGCTGTACGCTGCGCTGATCGCGGTGGTGATCGTGATCGGCGCGCTGGCGATCGACCTCGCGTTCCGCTCGCTGCTGATCGACCAGGCGCGGCTGAGCTTGGCCGAGACCGCCGAGCAGATCGAACGCGTCGCCGAGGAGGCGTCGGTGTCGGGCCTGGGCGGCGAGGCGCCGGTGACGCTGGCGCTGTCGAGCCCGTCGACGCTCGATCACTGGGCCTCGGCCAACGAGTACGTTCAGCTCGACACGGTCGCCGGACAGGTGCTCGGCAAGAGCACGAACCTCGGCGGCTTGACGTTCGCGCCGTGGGAGCCGAGCGGACGCGACCGCGCCTACGAGTTCGTGCGCGTCACCGGCAACCGCGCCGGCACCGTGCTCGAGCTCAACCGCGTGCTGGTCGATGAGAACAGCCGTCCGCTGGCGATCGTGCACGTCGGTCAACGGCTCGACAACGTCGATGCGCTGATCGCGACCGCGCGCGGCATCCTGTTATGGATCTCGGCTGCGGCGCTGGTCGTCATCGTGGTCGCGTCGTACTTCGTCGCGGCCTGGGCGATCGATCCGATCGAGCGGCTGACGTTCGCGGTCGCGCAGATCGGTTCGGAACGGCTCGACCGCCGGCTGCGCTGGCAGCGCCGCGACGAAGTCGGCCGGCTCGCCGGCGCGTTCGACGCGATGCTCGACCGGCTGCAGTCGGCGTTCGCGCGCGAACGGCAGTTCATCAGCGACGCGTCGCACGAGCTGCGCACGCCGCTGACGATCATCAACGCCAACGCCCAGATGCTGCAGCGCTGGGGCGACCGCGACCCCGAAGTGATGAAGACGTCGCTCGAAGCGATCTCGGAAGAGAGCGGCCGGCTCGCCGGGATGGTGTCGGGGATGCTGACGCTCTCGAAGGCCGAGGCCGGCGACGCGATCCCCAAGGAACCGCTGGTGCTCGAGCGGCTGGCCGACGACGTCGTCGACCACGCGCGCGAGCGCGCCGCGTCCGAAGGGATCGCGCTGGCGTCGCACCACGCCGACGGCGACAGCACGATCGTGATCGGCGACGCCGGGCTGCTGCGCCAGCTGATCGGCAACCTCGTCGACAACGCGCTCAAGTTCACCCACGAGGGCTCGGTCGACGTCGCGGTCCGGCGCGAGGGCGCATTCGCGGTCCTCGACGTCGCCGACACCGGGACCGGGATCGACGAAGGCGAGGCCGACCGGCTGTTCGACCGCTTCTTCCGCGGCGACCCGGCCCACGCGCGCGAGGCCGAGGGAACCGGTCTCGGTTTGGCGATCGTGCGCAGCATCGCGCGCGTCCACGGCGGGACGGTCGAGGCCCACGCTCGTCCCGAAGGGGGCTCGATCTTCACCGTGCGGTTGCCGGCCGAGCCCGAATCCTTCACCGCCGGTTCATGATGGGGCGAAGGCGACGGGCGTACGATACGGCCGTGGACGTCCGCCTCGTTCGAGCCCTGCGGGGAATCACCGCGGGGCTCGGCGTCTTTCTCGCGTGTCTGTTCGTCCCGCCCGCACCGGCGCCGGCGGCGACGTCCGCATTGGACGTAGGCGACCAGGCTGTCGTTCGGGTGTTCATGCGAGGCAAGAGCAACGTCGTCGAGGTCCGCGTCTGGGACCGTCCGACCGTCCAGGTCGAGGCGACCGACTTCACCACCCCGATCGTCGACCATAGCATGGTCGCGTTCGGGTCGCTGCGCAACCCGCTCTCGCAGCAAGTTCCGGCGCAGCTCTACGCGACCCACGACACCAACGGCACGACCGGGATCGGACAGACGCTGCCGCCCGAGGAGTTTCCCTACCAGGGCTTCCGGCCGGGGATGCACGACGTCGTGCGCGTCAGCGCGAACCAGGGCGGTGCGCGGCTGATCGTCACCGTGCCCGCGTCGACCGGCGTGCTCGACCTGCGCGTCGGCGGCGGCCAGACGACGATCGAGGGCTATCGCGGCGCGAACCTCTACGTGCTCCAGGGTCAGGGACGCGTCGTGGTGATGAACGCGACGACGACCGCGTTCGTGCAGCTGAACTACGGCACGTTCTACGCGGCCGACGGCACGTTCGACCGCATTCGCGTGCGCGGGATCGGCGCGCACGACCTCTTCGAGCGCTGCCGCTCGAAGCAGATCGAGGCCAGCAGCATCAGCGGCACGATCGCCTACGACGGCGGCAGCTTCGATCCGGGTTTGGCACGGTTCGAATCGCAGAGCGGCGACATCGCGCTGGGCGTCACGTCACCGGCGCAGCTGATGGGGCGGTCCGACACCGGTCACGTCTACACGATGTTCGATCAGCGCTACGGCGCCAGCGTCGACCAGCACGGCGACGGCGACGCGACCGCGAGCGTCGGCAGCGGCGGCCCGCTGGTCAACGCGCTGAGCACGCACGGCAACGTCTACCTGTACGACGGCACGCTGGCCAGCCGCCGCGCGGTCGCGCCGGAGTGGCGGCCGGTCCACCAGTTGTTCACCGGCCGGCGACAGCTGCCGCCGCCCCCGCCGCGCGCGCGCGGTCAGCGTTAAAGCAAGAACTTGCGCAGCAGCGCGACGTCGAGCTTGAACGTGTGCTGCGGGATCACCGCTTCGACGACGTAACCGGCGGCCAGGAAGAACCGCTGCGCATCGCCGTCGTGGAAGACCTGCACGCTGACCTTGTGGCAGTTGTAGTAGTTGGCGAGCTCTTCGGCGCGCGAGACCAGCAGCCGTCCGATCCCGGCTCGGCGCCGAGCCGGCTCGACGAACAACGCCTCGACGTGCGCCAGCGACGCCGCGATCCGCAGCCGCAGCGCGCCGGCGATCGCGTCGCCGTCGCGCGCGACGACGTCGTGCGTCTGCTCGTGCCAGACGACGCGGAACCTCCACAGCTCGCTGCGCCAGTCGCGGTCGTAGCGCCGCCAGAACGCGTCGGCGGCGCCGGGTGCCGCCGTCTGGATGTCAAACAACGTCGTACGTCCAGCCGTCGTATGCCGCGAACGTCTTGACGCCGGTCGCGTCCTCGAGCTCGTAGGCGAGGCGCGCCGGATCGCGTTCGAGCATCCGGGTCGAGAAGTGCGACATGATCGCCGCGCCGGGACGGATCCCGTCGATGAGCGTGCGCGCGTCGTCGATGGTGAGGTGGTCGACGTCCATCGAGTCGCGGTAGCGCAGGATGTTCATGATCAGCACGTCGGGCGCGTGCGCCTTGAAGTCGTCGACGATCGCGTCGAAGTAGCGCGTGCACGGCAGGTACGAGACGCGCGCCGCCGGCGCGCGAAAGTGCAGACCGTACGCTTCGACCGGGTGCTGCAGCCGCAGCGAGGCGCGCAGCTCGACGTCGCCGATCGCGAACGGACCCGCGCCGGCTTCGAGGATGTGCTCGTGCGGCACGAAGCGGCGCGCGTACGGGAACACGACCGGCTGCGCGCCTTCGTCGACCGCGTCGCGCGGCACGCACAGCGCGCCGCGCGGCCGCCAGCCGCCCTGGCACATCGCCTCGATCATCGCGTTGACGTCGCCGGAGTGGTCGAGGTGCTTGTGCGACAGCACGATCGCGTCGAGCGTCGCCGGGTCGCACGGCGGGAGCTGGGTCAGCGCCCGGACCAGCGCCCCGGGGCCGGGGTCGACGTGCACGTTCGCGCCGCCGGTTCGGAGCCAGAACCCGCCCGACGACCGGATCTGCTTGGCCGTCACCCAGCGCGCGCCGCCGGTCCCCAAAAAACGCAGCGAAACCACGCCCGGCCGTTCGGCGCCGGAAGGGATCGACCCGGCGGGCGGTAATTAGGCTCTCCTAACTCATAGCTTAGGAGGACCTACGTGCGGAGGATGGTGCGCCTCATTGCCGTTGGCGCTGCGTTCGTTGCGGCGGCCGCCGGCGCAGCGCGGCCGGCCGAGGCGATCCCGCTGTTCGCGCATCGCTACGGGTTCACGTGCCAGGTCTGCCACACCGTCATCCCCCACCTCAACCCGTTCGGGACGCGCTTCTTGGCCAACGGCTACCGCATCCCGGGGCTCAAGCCAAAGCCGGTTTTTCCGGTCGCGGTGCGGGTCGAGTCGTCGTACGCCAGCGGCGGCGCGGCCGACCCCGACGAGTTGCCCAACGGGCCGCTGCCCAAGTTCATCGTCAACGAGGTCGAGTTCCTGACCGGCGGCGCCTACGGCACGCGCGGCTCGTACTGGGCCGAGATCTACGCGGTCGACGGCGGCGAGCCGGGCCGGCCCCGCGACGTGTGGGCCGCCTGGCGCGCCACGCCCGACGACGCGCACATTCCGATCACGTTCCGCGCCGGCGAGTTCACCTTGCCGCTGCCGCTCGACCCCGAGACGTTCCGCGAGACGACGCAGCCGTACGAGATCTGGAGCCAGACCGCCGGCGGCAACCCGTTCGACTTCTTCGACACCAAGATCGGCGGCCAGATCGTGTTCGGTGACACCGGTCGCCAGATCGGCGGCAGCGTCTCGTTCCTGCAAGGTCACGACACCGCGTCCGGACTGCCGGCGCACGGCGTCGACACGATGGTGACCCTCCAGCGCGATCTGGGAGACTTCAGCCTGAGCGCGTACCGCTACGACGGCTCGCGCGAGATCCAAGGGACGGGCTTTGCGAACACGCAGACGTTCGACTACGGCGACCGCTTCTGGCGCAATGGCTTCGGGCTCGGCTGGGGGCGCAACGGAACGCGTATCGACGCCGTGTACCAGACCGGCAACGACTCCAAAGCCGACGTCTACGGCGACCCGCTGCAAACCAGCGGCGGGTTCGTGCAGGTGCGCCAAGCGATCGGCTCGCGGGTGTTCGCGCTGGCGCGCTGGGACGCGACGCAGGACGCGACGTTCGCGCGCTCGGTCACCTACGGCGGCGGCTTCCGCTTCTCGCGCAACACCCGGTTGACGCTGTTCGACACCGGCGAACGCGACTTCACCGGCCGCCCGATCCACGTCATCTCGTCGTCGCTGCTGTTCGCGCTGTGAGGATTCCGATGCGCCGCATCTCACTTCCGTTCTTCGTTGCCGCCGCGCTGAGCTTGACGTCGTGCGGCGGCGGTCACGGCTCGGAGGCGCCGCCGGTGGCGCCGCCCAACCCCGGCACGCAAGGCACCGCACTGCCCGCGGTCCTGACCACGATCCCCGAGGTCGTCAGTCAGAACGGCGTCGCGTCGCTCGCGCTGACGGCACGGTTCGACGCCGCCGGCCGGCCCGCGTTCTTCTACAACGGCCAGGAGGTTGCGCCGACGATCCGCGTGCAGCCCGGTGACTCGATCCACCTGACGTTCACCAACCAGCTGCCCGAGTATTGCGCCGTCGGCGTCGTGTCGAACTCGAACCTGCACTTCCACGGCCTGAGCTCGGCGCCGGTGCAGCCCGGCGACGAGGTGATCCAAACCAACGCCGCGCCGGGCAGCGCGGTGAACTACGTCGTGCAGATCAACCCCGATCAGCCGCCGGGTCTGTACTGGTATCACCCGCATCCGCACGGGCTGTCGTCGTACGAGGTCGGCAACGGGATGGCCGGCGCGATCGTCGTCGAGGGAATCGCGAGCGAAGTGCCGGCGACGGCGGGGCTGCGCGAGCGGATCATCAACCTCAGCGACATCCCCAACGACAACTCGTTCGCCGCCGGCGAGGACGCGATCAATCGCCGGGCCGCAGCGCGCCGGCGCGCGGCCGGCTCGCGCGGGACGCTCGACTCCGACGAAGGCGGCGCGCCGTGCGGCCCCGAGACCGACGCGACGCCGATGATCAACGGCAAGCCGCTCGCCGCGATCGGGATCAAGCCGGGCGAGAAGGAGCTGTTCCGGGTGCTCAACTCGTCGGGACACCGCTGGTTCGACGTCGCCGTCGACGGCGCGACGCTCGACCTCGTCGCACAGGACGGCGTGCCGCTGCACGACTACCCGGGCGGACCGCAGTCGGTCACCGTCCCCGACATCCTGATCCCGCCGGCCGGCCGGGCCGAGTTCATCGTCACCGGTCAGAACCAGCCCGCCGCGCTGATCTCGAAGTGCGTCAACACCGGCAGCGCCGGCGATCCCGCGCCGCAAGCCGTGCTCGGCGTGCTGGCCGACGATACGACCTGGGCGGCGCCGTCGCAGACGCAGGTGACGACGCGCGTGCGCAAGCCGTTCGCGCTGCGGCGCTCGCAGTTCTACCGCGTCGCGCTGCCGGCCCCGGCGGCAGCGCGCACGATCCACTTCGAAGAGGATGCCAACGGCTTCTATCTCGACGACAAGCAGTACGATCCGACCGGACCGCCGACGATCGTCGCCAAGTCCGGAACCGTCGAAGAGTGGACGCTCGAGAACGACACCAACGAGGTGCACGACTTCCACATCCACCAGGCGCACTTCATCGTCGAAAGCATCAACGGGGTAACACAGCCGTATCCGCACTGGGTCGACACGGTCGAGATGGTCCCGCAGGGAACGGGCGTGCAAGGCCAGATCCACCCGTCGGAGACGAAGGTCATCATCGACTTCCGCGACCCGACGATCAAGGGCATCTTCCTCTACCACTGCCACATCCTCGACCACGAGGACGGCGGCATGATGGCGAAGATTCAGGTCATATAACGCCTAGCGTTTCGCCCCGGTGTGTTTGAGCAGCTCGCGCACCGCGGCGTCGAGCTGCGGGTCGTCGCCGCGCTCCAGCGCGCCGGGCGGCAGCTCGGCGCGCACGTCGACGCCGCGCGGATGCAGCTCCATGTCGACGCCGTCGTGCGCGATCACACGGGTCGTCGGCAGCCGCAAGACCGAGCCGTCGTACAGGCTCACCCCGCTAGTGAAGATGATCCAGCCCGCGGTCGGAACGCCGACCACCGGGCCGGCGTGCAGCTCGCGGTACGCTTCGGTGAAGTTCTCCGAGTCGGACAGGCTGTGCTCGTTGACCACCAACGCGGTCGGCCGGTCGAGCGCGCGCTGCCCGAGCTGCGTCCGCTCGGGTGCGTCGTTGCCGAAGCGCGACTTGAAGCTGAGGAACTCGCGCCGCGTGACGACGTCGATCGCGTAGGGATCGACGAAGCCGCCGGTATTGTTGCGAACGTCGACGATCACCGCGGCGCGCTCGCGGTTCTGCACGTCGAGGTCGGTGTAGAACTTTGCCAGCGAATCCGAGCCCATATCCGGGATGTGGACGTAGCCGACGCGGCCGCCGCTGATCCGTTCGACGTAAGCGCGGCGCCCTGCGACCCAGGCCAGGTAGCGCAGGTGCTCGTCGCTCGCGCGGTCGCCGGGCAGCACGACGACCGTGTGCGCCGCCGCGGCGTCGCCGTGCGGCGCGATCCGCAGCTCGGTGCGCTTGCCGATCGTGTTCGCGAGCAGCGCATCGACGTCGACGCTGCGATCGACCGGCGTCCCGTCGACCGCCAGCACCTCGTCACCGACGGCGACGTGGCCGGCGATCGCGACCGGTCCGAGCGGAACGATGCTCGCGATCCGCAGCCGGCCGGTGCGGTCGTACTCGGCCGCGTCCCAGTCGACGCCGAGCCGGCCGGTGACCAGCGGCGCCGGCGGGCGCGGGACGTTGAATCCGCTGTGCGACGAGTTGAGCTCGCCGATCATCAGCGAGACGATCCGGCCGAACTCTTGCGGCGTGCGCGCCGCCAGCGCGTACGGCTCGTACTCGGTGCGCATCGCGCCCCAGTTGGTGCCGTGAAAGTTCGGATCGGCGTACCAGCGATCGAGCAGCGACCAGGCTTGGTCGAAGACCAGCCGCTTGTCGTGCGCGAAGTCGGCGTCGAGTTCGGCGCTGACCGCCAGCGGCTTTGCGCCCTTGCCGGTCAGGTCGACCTCCCAGATGCGACCCGAGTCGAGGTAGACGGCGCCGTGGCCGTTGGGCTCGATCGCGACGTCGGTCTTGAATCCGGGCGTGCTGGTGAGCTGCTTGGCGACGCGCGGCTCGTCCGACGTGTCGTCGACCGAATACGCGTACAGATTGGTCTCGCCCGCCGCGTTCGCCACCAGAACCAGCGTCTTCGAGTCGGGCGTGACGCTGATGCGGCCGATGTCGAGCCCGGTCGGCAGGAACGTCAACCGGTCGCGAATCCCGGTGAAGTCGATCTCGGTCGTGCGTGGGTGCGCCGGGCGCGCGGCGGCCGAGGCCGACGGCATCGGTGACGGCGCGCCGCTGGGCGCCGGAGTCGGGATCGTGCGCGACGGCAGCTCGGGCCGGGTGGGCTCTTGAAACAGGCTGCGGAAGGTGTCCTCGCGGAAACGGGGCGCGCGCGGCTGCAGATCGACTTGCGCGACCTGGCCGTCCTCGGTGCGCTGGCTGGTACCCATGAACAGCCGCGTCCCGTCGGGCGACCACGTCACCGATCCGGCGTTGGTGTTCGGCAGGAACGTCACCGCGCGTGCGGGGCCGCCGCTCGTGTGAACGACCATCGCGTTCGCGTAGCCGCGTTCGCTGTCGACGTACGCGATCCAGTCGCCGCCCGGCGAGAACGCCACGTCTGACTGATCGCCGAACGGACGGCGATCCATGATGCCGGTCGCCAGCACCCGATCGGCGTGCGACACGACGTTCCACAGATGCAGCTCGCGCCCGTCGCGGACGAACGCGATCGACGTGCCGTCGGGCGACCAGTGCGGGTAGTCGTCGTGGTGGCCGGCCGGCGTGATCGCGTGCTCCGGCCCGTCGGGAAAGTCGTACGTCATGAGAGCTTGTTCGGTGCCACGGTCGGCGACGTACGCAATCCGCCGGCTGTCCGGCGCCCACACGGGCAGGTCGTCCGCCGCGTTTTCGTGCGTCGTCACCGCCTGCGCGCTCCCGCCTTCGGCAGCGCTTGCGGCGAAGACGCGGCCACGCGCGACGAACGCGATCTTCTTGCCGTCGGGCGACAGGCTCAGCCCGGTGAACCGGTTCGCCATCGTGAGGTGATACTGCGTCAGCACGTCGGGCAGACCGCGCAGCACCACCGGCAGCTCGCGCGCGGCGCCCGCCGCGACGTCGTACGTCCAGAGGTGCATGCCGCGCTCGAAGGCGATCATTCGCCCGTCGTGCGAGATCGTCGGCCACAGCACGCGACCGCCGCGCAGCGAGGTCAGCTGCCGCGCATGCCCGTCGCTCGCGTGCGACCACAGCTCGTCGCTCCCGCTGCGGTCCGAGACGTAGTACAGCGTGCGATCGTCGGGCGACCACATCGGCCACTGGTCCTTGGCGTCGCCCGTCGTGATCGTGTCGAAGCGCTGCGCGCCGGGGTGCGCGACGACGATCTCGCTCTCGTCCATGTGGCTGTGCGAGCGGCGCCACCACTGCAAAAACCCGTTGCGCACGAACGCGATCGAGGTGCCGTCGCTCGACGGCGCCGGCTCGAACTCGTTGACGTAGTCCTCGTGCAGCACGACCATCGGCGTTCCGCCGTCGACCGCGACGCGGTACACGTCGTTGAAATACGAAATGTTGTGCGACGCGGCCGCAAAGTACACGTACCGGCCGTCGCCCGACCAGCCGCTGACGTCGCCGACCTGGTCGTCGTGGGTCAGCCGCCGCAGCGCACCGCCGTCGAGCGTGAGCACGTAGATCCCGTTCGAACCCGGCGTCGAGTCGACGAAGGCGAGGTGCTTGCCGTCGGGCGAGAAGATCGGCCGGTGCGCGTTCCCGCGCGCCACCGCCAGCAGGTGCGCGGTACCCCCGGCCGACGGCACGCTCCAGATCGCGCCGCCGGAGACGAACGCGATCTCGCTATGGTCCGGCGAGACGGCCGGTTCGGCCAGGGCGGGCGTCGCGTCCGACGAGACGTCGGCTGCGCCGACCGGCACCGGCAAAGCCGACGTCAGCAGGGCAGCGAGCGAGACCACGGTGAGGAAGCCGCGAGCGATCATCCCGCCCGCATTCGCACCCGTCCGGACGTCGCCTCCGTATTCTTACCGAAATCGCGGGCCAAGCGCTCTCCACAGGCGGCAACCTGCGTTTCGCCGAAGCGCAAACGGACGGTTCTCGCCGACCTCGCTAAGCCCGAGCCCGACTTCCGGTCCTCTTTGACTCGATTCTGCGCCGATAGGTGTGAGGGGTGAGAGATTGTGATGGGACGTGTCTTGCGATGTTTGCGCTCGTCGTGACGCTCGGTAGCGCGACGCTGCACCAAGACGTCGGTCCGGCACCAGACGTGCACGCCGTCCGTCAGATCGTGTTGCATGAGTTTCATCTCTGCTCGAGATGCTACAAGCGCGTCGAACGCGTGCGCGTCGTCGACCATCTGGCCGTAGCGTGGTCGGCGGTCTTCGAAGTTCCGCCCAGCCCGAATGACGGAGAAGTTTATACGACGATACTCGAGCGTGCAAAGGATCGCTGGCGGGTGATGGTGAGCGGCGGCGGTTTGGTTTGTCCCAAGGATATGACCCAGTACATGACGTTGCAGACAGCTGGCAAGCTTCTGGGTCCGTCTCAAATCCGAGAATGCACGCGGTTCGGTGACTGAATATGTGGCTCGCCGATGATTAGCGATCCGATGCTGGGCCGGGTCCTCCACGATAAGTACCGTATCGACGGCCGGCTCGGTGCTGGTGGAATGGCGACCATCTATCGTGCGACGCGGCTGCACATCGGCGATACGGTCGCGATCAAGGTGCTGCACGCCGAGGTGATCCGCGAACCCGCGTTCGCCGAGCGGTTCCGGCGCGAAGCGCAAGCGGCAGCCCGCCTCAAGCATCCCAACGTCGTGGCTATCTACGACTTCGGCGTGGCGGACGAGACCCTGTATCTCGTCATGGAATTGCTCGAGGGGCAAGATCTGCGCACGATCATCAAGGACGCTGGCCCCCTGTCCGCCGCTCTTGCGGCTGAAATCGTTCGGCAAGTGTGCGCAGCGCTCACCGAAGCACATCGGCAGAACATCGTGCACCGCGATATCAAGCCGGCGAACATGTCCGTGGAGAGCACTCCGGACGGCCCGCGCGTGAAAGTGCTCGACTTCGGGATCGCCAGCCTGCGCTCCGGCAATACGTTCGCAAACCTGACTCAGACAGGCGCTCTGCTCGGTACTCCGGCTTACATGTCACCGGAGCAATGCCTCGGTGAAGAGCTCGACGGGCGCTCCGACATCTATAGCCTGGGCATCGTGCTCTTCGAGATGCTGTGCGGCGTCGCGCCGTTCAACTCGCCGACCTCCACCGCGGTTGTGATGCAGCACGTGCAGCAGGCTCCGCCCGCATTGCGCGTGCTCAACGCGAGCATCTCGCCGGACGTCGAGGCGGTCGTCTTGCGGGCGCTCGCGAAGGCTCCGCAAGACCGCTTTCAGACCGCCCGGGATTTCGCCGAGGCCCTGACGACTGCCGCGGCCGGGCCGCGCCTCACGCTCGGCCCCGCGACCGTCGCAACGCCGCGATTCTCGCCGCCGCCTCCGGATGCGACGATGATGCAGCGACCGGTCGGAGCGCCTGAACCGCGACCGAATCGCCCGTCCGCCAACGGCCGGGCTGCCGGGATCGCCATCGGGATCGGGGTGGCGCTCGCGGCCGCCGTCGGGGCAATCGTTTTCCAGCGGCCGATTTTCCCGGCCGCCACGCCCCATTCCGCCACGCCCCACTCCGCCGCGCACCGCGTCGCGAACGCCGTGCGCGTTGCCGCAGCGGTGCCCGCCTCCGGGCACTCGGCGGAATCGAGGAGCGCGCTTCAGATGCTCGAGGAGACCCGCGAGCTCGACGTACTCGGCTCAGGTGGATGCGCTTCCGGCGCGGTCATGATCCGCTTCAAAGACGACGGCACATCGGGTTGTGCACAGTTGTCGCCGACGCGCGGCCCGCTCGAATCAGGGGTGAACGTCATCCTTCTCTCGGTCACCGCCACGGGACGCGGGCGTATCTTTGATTTGCTCTACACGGACTCCGGCGAGCGCACGCGCTTTCTCGGTACGCTGCCGGGGGACGGGTCAGGCGACCTGACCGTGTCGCTCGAGGGTGGATATATCGTCGAGCGCAATGGACCGCGCGAGAAGCGCTCGACGGTGCGCGATGGCAGGGTCGTCCCGCTCGCCGTCACGTTTGCCGGCGCAAGCAACGGCGCAGACGATGTCGTCCGCACCTATTACAGCCTGTGGGACGCGCATCGTTTGCCGGAGGCGTACGGCCTGCTTTCGAACCGCTACCGTACCGAGCATCCCTATGCAGCCTGGGCTTCGTCGCACGCCGGCGTCGTCCACATCAGCGTCCAAACCAGCCGTACCACCGACCCCATGGCGGTCGCTGTGATCGTGCAGTCGATCGACCAGACACCGTACGGAACGGCCAGCAGCGAGTATCAGGGAACCTGGCGAGCCGTCTACGAGAACGGCGCGACGCGGCTCGACGACGTCGCGTTGACGCGTATTCGCTGAGATGGAGCTCACCAGAGGCAGGGCCGTCGCGCTCTTGGGCGGGATCGCACTAGCGCCTTCGGTCGCCTTTGGCGACGCATCTCATGAACCAGCCTGGTACGCGGCGCGAGTTGATGGGACGCGACACCTCGAAAGCAGTGCCGACGACGTCTTGCCGGCAGCCTCGCTGATCAAGCTGCTGATCGTGCTGGCGCTCATCGATGAAGCGCAGGCCGGTCGCTTCGACCTTACGACGGACGTAGTCCTGACCACGAGCGATCGAGTCGGCGGTTCAGATCGGTTCGGGACCGCGGCCGCCGGTCGCTATCAGGCCGGCCCTTTGATCGGCGCGATGCTGTCACTGAGCGACAACACCGCCGCCAACGCGCTCCTGCGAGCGGTCGGGATGTCGCGCTGTAATGACGTCGCCACGGCACGCGGACTGCGCGCGACCCGAATTCGGCGCCGGTTCTACGACTGGGCCGCGCAACGCCGTGGGCTCGAGAACGAGACCACGCCTCGAGAATCGGCGGCGATGATCCTGCAGATCGCGCGCGAGACGGCCGGTTCGCGAAGCGGTGCCGCTATCGCGCGAGCCGCCATGCAGTCGTTGCTGGAGCAATCCGATCGCGAAACGATTCCAGCGGCGTTGCCGAAGGGCCTCGACATAGCGAACAAGACGGGAGAGCTCCCGGGTGTTCGCAACGATGTCGGTATCATCGGATACCGGCACGCCGGGGCGTATGTGATCGCAGTCTTGGACCGATACGGGGATGGCACCCGAGCGAAGGCGATCAGAACCATCCGCGACCTCGTTCAGTCCGTCGACCAGCGGCTTCGCCCATGAATCGCTTAGAGCTTGCGCGCATTGAAGTCCCCGATCTTCGAACCGTCCTCCCAAAAGCTGCCGCTGAACGTCCGGCTGCTGCGGAAGAGGTCCACGACCTGAACCTCTCCCATTGTCGCCACGCCCTCGCAATTCACTTCACGGAACGGGACGGTCTGCGCGGCGACGTGCGCAGAAAACTCGATGTGCAGATGCGTCTCGCGCTCGCACGGAACAGCGGCGTGCCCTGCTATGGAGCGCTTTCGCACGTCGAACACGATGGTATCCGTTGCCGACGGTGTAGCCTCTCCTACCCATGAGATCTGGCCGATCTGTGCGTTCGACTCGTCGAGCCGCCAAGGACCTGCCATCGCTGCGGCGCTCACCGTCGCGAGCGGGAGCGCGACTCGAGTTCTTTTCGCTCGGTACGCGACCACGCCGGGCGCGAGCGACTCCCGCGCCGTTGGTCGCCCCGGCTTCACGATCGAATGCTGGACGACGAGCCACGCCAGGACCATGCCGAGCATGATAGCGGCGGCGGCGACGATCCCCATCGCAAGGCGACGACGGGACCGAGGCGTGCGCAAGGATGGATCCGGTGACGATTGCACGGTGGTCGCCCAAACCTGCGTCGCCGGGGATATTTGCGTCACGAGAGTCTCTGCATGCGGCGATGGCCGAGACGCGTCGACGGCGTTGGCGAGCGCCTCGGCAAACTCGCGTGCTGTTTGGAACCGGTCCTCGCGCTGCTTGGCGAGCGCACGGAGGACGACCGCTTCGACTGCCGGCGAGATACTTGCGTTGAGGACGCGCAACGGCGGCGGAGTCTGCTGCACGTGCTGCATTGCGACGGCAGTCGCAATCGGTGAGTTGAACGGCACGACGCCGCACAGCATCTCGAAGAGCACGACGCCCAGGCTGTAGATGTCCGCCCGGCCGTCGAGCTCTTCCCCGAGCCATTGCTCCGGAGACGTGTAGGCCGGCGTACCCAGCAGCATGCCTGTCTGGGTCAGGGCGGCGCCGGCACTGCCCGTGCGTAAGCTGGCAATGCCGAAATCGAGCACTTTCACTCGATGGCCGGCAGGAGTCGACGCTACCATGACGTTGGCGGGCTTGACGTCCCGATGCACGACATGCCGGCGGTGCGCTTCGTCGAGCGCCGCGCACACTTCGCGGATGATTTCCGCCGCGAGCTTGGGCTCGACGGGAGCAAGGTCGTGAATGAACGCTCGAAGGTCGCGGCCCTCTACCAGCTCCATCACGAGGTAGATGATCCCGTCGCCTGAGACACCAAAGTCATGGATCGCCACGACGTTGGGATGCTTCAGGCTGGCGGCGACCTGTGCTTCGCGACGAAACCGCTCGGCGAATTGCGGCTCGCGCAGCAGCTGAACGAGGAGCATCTTGATCGCGACAGCGTCGCCGATGTGCAGGCGCATCGCGCGATATATGGTCGCCATCCCGCCCGCGCCGATCTTCGCGTCAACGCGGTACTTGCCGTCGATCACCCGCCCCAGAAGCGGATCGTTGAGCATGCTGCGCACGCAATTGCCTCTCAGCGCCGGGCACCCCTTGCTTCGAGACCTCGTCGCGGGAGGCGGATTCCTCTTCTCGTGACGAACCTTCGCCCATGAAACGCCGGGCGTTCGCGACGAGCCTCGCGACATGCGCCGGTGCGGCTCTCGCCGCCGGCTGCACCGAAGTTCACGAGCAGGATCGGTCCGTCGTCGCTTCCTCGTCGGGGACGAGACGGGGCGGCGAAACGGGCGGTGCGAACGCTGCGTCGCCGTCTCCGCGACTGCCGCCGCCGGCGGTGCGCAGTCTGCCGCAGGCAACCATGAAGCCGGCGGCCCTCGCCAGGGGTGACAAGGTCGGTCTGGTCGCTCTCGCCGGGCCGCTTCGTCACGCAAGGGATCTGGACTATGCGAAACACCAAGCAGCGATGCTCGGCGTACGGCTCGTGCTGGGCGATCACATCCACGACCACGACGGGTATCTGGCCGGGGGTGACGCGACGCGCGCCGACGATTTCAACCAGTTCGCGCGCGATCCGAGCATCCGCGCCATCTTCTCCCTCCGCGGAGGCTACGGGACGATGCGCATTCTCGATCGGATCGATTATGCCGCGCTCTCCGCGGACCCGAAAGTCGTGCTCGGGTTCTCCGACCTCACGGCGCTGCTCAACGCGATCACCACGCGAACCGGATTGGTGACATTTCACGGCCCGGTCGCCGGGCATTTCGTGCCCGAACACGCGATCACGGGGATCCGGAACGCGATAATGACCACCGAGCCGCTCGGCATGCTCCGTGTTCCGGCCGTCGGGACCTTGTCGAGCGGTGTGGCGCGCGGCCGGTTGGTGGGCGGCAACCTGTCTCTCGTCGCGGCGCTTTCAGGGACTCCGTACGCGGTGCCGTGCTCCGAGAACATCCTGATGCTGGAGGACGTCAAAGAGGCGCCGTACAGAGTCGATCGGATGCTGACGCAACTGACGCTGGGCGGAGACCTCGAGTCGGTCGCCGGGATCGCGCTTGGAAGTTTCCGCGATTGCGTGCCGGGAGAGGACGACGATCAACCCTCCTGGACGATCGACGAAACGTTGCGCGACCGGCTGGCCGGGTTGGGCAAGCCGATGATCACGCGCCTGCCGGTCGGACACATCGAAGATCAATGGACCTTGCCGCTCGGCATGGTGGCGAATTTCGACGGAAACGCCGGCACCCTCACGGTAAACGAAGCGGCCGTCCAGTGATTTCGCGGCTCGTTGCGCACAAACCCCAGTCACCGGTGTGTGCTATGGAACGGCGTACGGCCCGGTGTCGTCGGAGCTGAAGCGTACGTTCGATACCCAAGTCGCAAACCTGGATCTACAAGATTCTACGCTCAATATCGTGGATTCGCCCGACAGGAGGTGCGCCCGTCCGACTGAGGTCGCTAACGCACGGTTTACTTCTTGGTCGGAGTCGACGGGTTGAAGCGCAACGTCGAAATACATCGGCGCTGTGTAATCGTTATAGAACAGAACGTGCTGTACCCCCGAGTTACATCCGCGACCGGCGTCGAAGAGTCCGGGCAACGACCGAATCGCGAGCGATCCGCCGGGCGGAACATTGTTCAATCTCTGGGGAAGCACGGCCATAGATCCGGCTTCCGCTTGTTGTGGTATCGCCGTCGTACTCACCTCATGGGCCTTCTGCGCATCGAGTTTGAGCTGTCCGTTCTCGCTCGTCAGATACCACTGTCCTTCGTTGACCGACTGTGTGGTCGAGCCGTCTTTCTCGCGGTCCAATGACGAGATGCGGACGTTGACGACGTAAGGGGAGTACGTCGGCGTAACGTCTGCGGCAATTCGCACGACCATCGCGTGGTACCTGACGTAGTCATTATAAGGATGTGAGCGTTGCATGCTCATCGACAACATTCCGTACATCGTATCGTATCGGCGTGCGTCCCAGAGCCGGTAATACTCTTGGACGAAACCAACGGCCGACGGAGGCGCGGCGACGGGCGCAACCGGAGCCGCAGGCGGAGGAACCGGGACAACCGGCACCACTGGTGGCTGAGGCGCCGCCGCGACGACGACCGGCGGGCTCTCGTCGTGAGCTTTTTGGTCGTCGAGCTTCAGCTCGCCGCGCTCCATCGCGAGGAACCATTGGCCAACGTTGACGTTCTCGGTGATCGAGCCGTCGCGCTCGCGATCGCGCGAAACGATCCGCACGTTCACGACTTCCGGAACCGAGCTCGGCGTCGCGGTCACGTCGATGCGCATGACGAGGGAATGGTATTTGACGTACTGCGGGTAGGGATTCTTGCGTTGCATCTTGCTCGAAAGCATCCCGTACATCGTCGCGTACTGACGCGCGTTCCAGAGTCGGTAGTACTGGTTTACGATCGTCATCGCCGCAGTGCGGCGTTCGGCAAGCTCCGCGCTCGACGCCGCCGCCGTGGTCGGTCTCGAGTGGGTCGCTTGGGTCGAGTTTCCTGGTTTTACGAGACCGCGCCCGACTGCGAACCAGGCGGCGCCTGCAACTGCGGCGACGACCACACCGATGGCAATGCCGCGCACGACGCCGCTCGGCGGTGCGGCGGAGGGTCGCGGAGGCGGCGCGACCGCCGCCTGGACCATCGTTCGGTCCAGCTGCCTCGGCGACAATGCGGCAGCCGCAACGGTGTCGTCCCGAAGCGGCACTCCCGCGCCGGTTGCCGCGCTCAGGGCGTCGGCGAACTCGCGGGCGGTTTGGAAACGGTCGTCGCGCTGCTTGGCCAGCGCTCGCAAGACGACGGCTTCGACTGCCGGCGAGATGCTCACGTTGAGCACGCGCAGCGGTGGCGGTGCTTGCTGCACGTGCTGCATCACGACCGCCGTCGCCGTCGGCGAGTTGAACGGCACGACCCCGCACAGCATCTCGAAGAGCACGACGCCCAGGCTGTAGATGTCCGAGCGCCCGTCGAGCTCCTCGCCCATGCATTGCTCGGGCGACATGTAAGCGGGCGTCCCCATGATCGCACCGGTCTGGGTGAGATTCGTCACCGCCGCACCGCCGCGCAGGCTCGCGATCCCGAAGTCCAGCACCTTCACCCGTGGCCCGTCCAAGGTGTCCTCGACGGCGATGTTTGCCGGCTTGATGTCGCGATGGACGATGTGCTGACGTTGCGCTTCGCCGAGCGCTGCGCAGACTTGCCGAACGATCTCGGCCGCAAGCGCCGCCGGCATCGGACCCTGCTCGCGAATGATGGTGCGCAGATTGCGCCCTTCCACCAGCTCCATCACCAGATAGATCACGCCGTTGCTCGAGACGCCGAAGTCGTACACCGCGACCACGTGTGGGTGCTTGAGCCGCGCCGCCGCCTGCGCTTCGCGCCGGAAGCGCTCGGCAAATTGCGGGTCGCGCAAGAGTTCCGAGTGCAGCACCTTGATGGCGACGACGTCCCCGATGTGCTCCCGCGTCGCGCGATAGACCGTCGCCATGCCACCCGCACCGATCTCTGCATCGATCCGGTACTTACCGTCGATGATCTGCCCGAGCAGTGGATCGGTGTGCATACCTATCCCCCGGTAGCGGCGCTCGATGGACCCTATGGAAAGTGGGACGGGACGTACGTTCCTGGACGCCGGTCTGACATGAGCGCCGCCCACGAGGGGTACACCTGGCCGACCAGCGGCGGCAGCGCTGTGGTTCTTCGTACGATGCATCGACCGACGGGCCCTCGCCGCCCGCCGACGAACACCGCCGCACGGGTCGTCACGGATTCTCCCGGCGCGAGCCGGAGGGTCACGGGCGTAAGATACCTTCGACTGGCGGCGTTCGGAGCTGCACCGTCGGTCGTAAAGCGGATCTCACCCGTCACCGGCGCGCTGAGGGAGAGCCGAACGAAACTCGATGCGGCGTATGCACGAGCGGACTGCACGCTGTCTCCGATCGGCGTGAAGCGGACGGTGCTTCCGGAAAGCGCGAACGCGACGTCCGGGATGCGAAACGAATACCCGTTCGCCGACAACCACTCCAATTGCGTGGGCAAGCGCTGCTCGAACTCCGGCCACTGCGCCATACTGGGCATCGCCCACGCGACCTCGGCCAGCGCGAGCTCGCGCGGCAACAGCATGTAGAAGAGGTGGTCGGGCGTGCGGATCCGCTCGGTCCAGACGTTGGCCTGGATACCGATGACGCCATGTCTTCCCGCCGTAGTGATTCGCGAAAGCGGCGGACGATAGCGGTACACTTGTTCCAACGTCGCCCGAAACGGCATCGCCGCCGGCTCCTGTTCGGGATCGCCTTGGTAGCCATCGAAGTACAGCGGGCCGTCGGGCGACGAGACGGTATCCAGACCGCGCGCCAACGCCAACCGCGAGGCGGGCTCCCCACGCCAGGCCATGACGACGTCGTACGATGGGACCGTGCCGGCCAAAACGTCGTCCCAGACGATGGCGCGGTGCCCGTGGTGCTCGAGATATGCCGAGAGACGATTCGTTACATACGCTTGGACCTGGCTGTACTTGGTCCACCGGTTGCGGCGCATGAGGTTCTGCACTGCGCTGCTGGAGCGCCAACTCTCCATCGACACCTCGTCGCCGCCAATATGAACGTATCGGCCGGGAAAGAGCTGCACCACTTCCGCCAGAACGTCGTCGAGAAAGTCGAACGTCGTCGTCGTCGGGCACAGCACGCTCGTGTCGACGGCGTTCTCGCACGCGAGACCGGGGTACGAGCGAGTTGCCGCGCTCGAATGACCGGGGACGTCGATCTCCGGAACGACCTCGATTTGACGCTCACGCGCATAGGTGACGAGCTCGCGAACCTCCGCCTGCGAATAGGAGGCGCACCGCCGGCCACCAGGACTGCACGAACCGATCTTCGCCAGCAGCGGCCGGCTCTTGATCTCGATGCGCCAGGCTTGATCGTCGGTCAAATGCCAATGAAAGACGTTGAGCTTGTAGCGCTCGGCGAGGTCGATGTACCGCTCGACGGTCGCCAGAGGAAAGAAGTGGCGGCTCACATCGAGGTGAATGCCGCGCCAGGCCAGCGACGGCCAGTCGCGGATCGCCACGGCTCGGGTTTCGAGCCGGCCCGACGGCGCGCGCTGCGAGATTTGGGCAAGCGTCTGCACCGCATAGTCGAATCCCGCCGGTCCCCGGGCAACGATCGAAACGCCTTGCGGCCTCACCGTCAGGAGATAGCCTTCCAGTCCGAGCGCAGAGTCTTCCGGCCGGGCGCTTTCGAAGGCGATGTCGGCGTGTGCCGCGCCCGCTTCCGCCACCGTGATGCCGACCGTCCGAGCGAAGCGCCGCAGCGCTCGAGCGCCGGCCTGACCGTCACGAGCAGGAACGGCGACTCTGATCTCCGCCGGCCATTCGAACGTTCCGTCGCTCAGCACGACCTCTTTGGGCTGCGGAACGACGGACAGTGCCGGCGCCGGGACGGGCACGGCGCTTCCGGCCGAGGTCACGGCAGCAACGCAGGCCATGACCGCAATCACGGCAGCGCCGACGCCGAATCTCCGGAGCCGGGCGCTAATGACGGCTCACGACCTGCAGCCGACCGTCGTCGAGGAGCCATCCTCCGCGACCGTCGGCGATCAGTGACCATGTGCCGGCGTAAACCGTCGTCACGATCTCGCCGTCCTTCCGGTCCTGCGCAATGAGCCGCAAGGAAATCCGGGCAGGGTCGTCGCCCGCTTCGATCTCGGGGTTCGAGGCGATCGTTGTGGCGTAGCCGTTGCGCCACTGATAGAACGGCAGCTGCTGCTGAAAAGCCGGGCTGAGCAGCGCATACGCTCCCGAGAAATCTTGCGCGTTGAGCCGAGCATAGTACGCGCGCACGGTGTCGGACGCAGACGAGCTGCGCCCATACGTCGTCGGCTCGTACGGTAGCAAGGAGCGTGGTACGGCCAGCGTACGGAGTTGCGCCGTTGATCGAACGACGGCCAGCCGCCGCGGTCGAGGACGAGAGGGCGCGGTCGTGGCTCGATGTGACGCGACCTTCGGAGTGGGGTGGACGCCGTACGCCCGCTGCGGGAACAACCCCGCGATCGTCACCACCGCGACGACGCCGACTCCGATCACTATTCCCGCGGTGTGTTTGGGCATCGATCGGTTTGCCGGAGGGGGTACTGGCGTACCGGCGACTTGCGTAGCGTCGTGCCACAACGCCGAGAGCGCAGGCGCCGCGATCGTATCGGTGCCGTACGACAACCGCGGGCCGCTCACCGCAGTGGTCAGCGCATCGGCGAAATCGCGCGCAGTTTGGAAACGACTTTCGCGCGGCTTCGCCAGTGCGCGCAAGACGGCACCTTCGACCGCTGCGGGCACGCCGGCGTTGAGCACGCGCAGCGGCGGCGGAGCCTGCTGTACGTGCTGCACCGCCACTGCGGCCGGCGTCGGCGAGTTGAACGGTACGACCCCCGACAGCATCTCGAACACGATGACGCCAAGGCTGTAGATGTCGCTGCGCTCGTCGAGCTCTTCTCCCAGACACTGTTCCGGTGACATGTATGCCGGCGTCCCCGCCGCGACGCCCGCCTGGGTGAGGTCCGTCGCTGCGTCGCCTGTTCGGAGAGCGGCGATTCCAAAATCCAAGACCTTCACGTGCGGTCCGTCCGGTGTAGACTCTACAGCGACGTTCGCCGGCTTGAGATCGCCGTGAACGATCTGCTGCCGCCGCGCTTCGCTCAACGCTGAGCAGACCTGCCGAACGATCTCGGCTACGACGCGGGGCGGAATCGGCCCGGTCTCCTTGATGATCGTGTCCAGGTTCTGACCCTCGACCAGCTCCGTCACTACGTAGATCGCGCCCCCCTCGGCGACGCCGAAATCGTAGATCGGTGTCACGTTCGGGTGCTTGAGGTGCGCGACGGCCTGTACCTCACGCCTGAACCGGGCGACGAACTGAGGTTCGCGCGACAGCTCGGGTCGAAGCACCTTGATGGCGACGCTGTCACCGATGTGCAGCCGGGTTGCGCGGTAGGCCGTCGCCATCGCACTAGAACCGAGCTCCGCGTCGATTCGATAAGCACCGGCGATCACGCTTCCCAGCAGCTGGTCGCCGATCGCGCGACTATGATGGGTCACAAGACGTCGCGGCGTTTGAGCAGCCACATCGTCAACGGGAGCAGTCCGAGGCTGAACGCCGCGAGAATCGTGATGTCCAGTCCCGTGCGGAGTCGGTACGTATCGCCAACCTCCGTCTGGCTGTCTCCGTCGAACACCGTGTCGTATCCAGCCATGGAGACGCCCTCCGCCACCCGATCCCGCGTCGTCACGTTATCCAAGCTCACGACGTGCAAGAGAGCATCGAGCGACCAGCGCGCGAGGACCACTGCGGTGAGCGGACGACCGGCTCCGAGTCCGTCTCGCTTCTCGATCGGTTCCATGTCTTTGGGCTTGCCGCGATCGACGTAGCGGTCGTAGGCGGCCGAAGACGCCGGCTTGTCCTTCCCCAAGTTGACGTAGATGTCGTCGATGGGCGTCAAGAAGCCGCTGAGAAGCAGCTGAGGAATGAGGATCAGTGGCAGGATGCTCACCGCCTTCTCGGTCGAGTTGACCGCGGCCGAAAAGAACAGACCCATGCTGATCCCGCCGAGCGTCGTTAGGAAGAAGATCGTCAGGAGCAGAACGAAATCTCCGGCCTGGAGCAGCCCGAACTTTGTCAAGATCGCGATGAACACGACGGACTGAACCAAGCCAATCGTGCTGAGCACGGCAAACTTCGACAGGACGTACGGCGGAATGCCGAGGCTGAAGCGACGTTCTCGCTTGTATATAGGCAGCTCCGCGACGATCTCGCGAATCGCGTTGTTGGCGCCGAACCAGACGGCGATGACGGCTGCGATGAACAGTGTCTTGGAGACGGTTTTCCCGTCGTCTGCCACCGGTCCGGAGATCTTGACGAGAATGAACGCGACGAGAGGCGACTGCAGGAGGAGCAGCAGGGTGTTCCGGCGGTCCTTCAACTTGATCTCGAAGAAGCGCTGCGTGAGCGTCCACCATTGCTGCACCTGCGCGAAAAGTGACGACTTCGGGGGCGCAATCGCCGTCGACGCCGGCCGGCTTTGCGGCGCCTGGATCATGGCGCTCGACTGCCGCACGCGTCGTTCCACGTACTTTGCATAGTCGGGCGAGTTCTGAAAACGCCGCGCGAGCATTTCGGGTGCCGTCTGGTGCATCCGCCGAAAGATCTCGGCCGGCTCGGAGCACCCGAAGTACTGAAGTGCCGCGCGCGGTGGCCCGAAGAAGCTCAGCCGGCCGCCCTTGGCGAGGAACGCAACGCGATCCATCGACGTGAACATCTCGAACTTGTGCGTGATCATCACGACGGTCCGTCCCTGATCGGCCAGCTTGCGAAACCTGATCATCAGGTCTTCGGTCGTCTCGGGGTCGAGTGGGGACGTCGGCTCGTCCAAGAACAGGAAGTTCGGCTTGGTCAGAAGCTCGATCGCGATGCTGAGCCGCTTCTGCTCGCCGCCGGAAAGGTTCCGGAACGGCGTGGCGACCTTGTGCTCCAAGTTGACGAGTTCCAATACGCTGGCGACCGCGGCCCGAACCGCCGATCGGTCAGCCGTCTCGGGCAGACGCAACCTCGCCGAGTACACCAGCGTCTGCTCGACCGTTAGGTCGTCGTGCAGAATATCGTGTTGCGGCACGTGGCCGATAGAACGGCGCACCGCGTTGAAGTTGCGGTACAGATCCAAGTCGCCGAGGAACACGGTGCCGCGCGGCGCCGGCTGCAGCCCGTCGAGCGCATCCATGAGCGTCGACTTGCCGCAGCCCGACGGACCCATCAGTCCGACGAACTCTCCAGGCATGACCGCTAACGAGATATCGTCGATGACCGGCTCGCCGTTGATCTGCTTCGAGAGCCCGGTCGCACAGATTCTGCTTTCGCTCAGGTCGATCTGACGGATCGTCAACCCGTCGATCTTGAAGAGAAAGCCCCCGATGAAGATCAGATCGTCGGCGTCGATCGAGCGCGGCTCCCGCAGCAACTCGCCGTTTACGTAGGTCCCATTGGTGCTGCCCATGTCGCACAGCGTGGTACCCGATCGTTCATCGAGCTCGAGCTTGGCGTGACGTCTCGAAACCCCGGCCGCGTTGAGCACGATGTCGTTGTCGGGAGCGCGACCTAAGGTTAGTTGCCGCTTGCGCTCGACGTGCATCACCGTCGTCCCGTCGATTTCGGCGCGGTCCACCCTGATCGTGTCGAGCACGGACGAAGGTTCCTTGGTCTCGGCCGGCTCAGCGTTCGACGACGTGTAGCGAAACACGATTAGGCCGTCGGGACCGAAGCCGATGCGGTCGCCCGAAATGAGGGCATGATCGCTGATGCGCTGCCCGTTGAGGAACGTGCCGAACTTTGAGCCCAAGTCGCGCACGGTCGTCTGTCCCGATTCGGCTGTTTCGAGCGCAGCATGACATTTCGAGACGAATGGCTGCGGCAATACGAGATCGCAGGCCGCGACGTCGCGGCCGACGATGAACCGCGGCTTGTCCAGTTCGATCGTGCAGCCGGCGAGGCGGCCGCTTTCGCCGACGAGCCGCCCGCTCATTGGAACGGCTCGCCGGCCCGCCGGTCCGTCCACGTCATGCGTGCTCGCGCACCGGAACTCGAACCATGCGCAGGTAGGCCAGGACTGCTGCCGCGAGGACGACGACCAGGAGCGCGGCAGCGGCGGCGATTTTGATGGGATCGGCGTACGTGACCGTCATCGCTATCGTCGTCGGCTCCGTCAGCGAGACGTCCCAGTGTACTGACCCGTCCGACGCACGTTCACCGTTCGTGTCGTCGATGTGGCCCGGTGCCGAAATGACGAAGTGTATGCCGATGATGGCCGCGATGGCGTTCGCGCCTACGCTCGCCCACGGGCTTGCCGACCGCTGAACGGGAAGCAATCGCGGAATCGTAGCGTGCAAACGAACCGTCGTGCTGAAGAGGTTGCCACGTTGCTGGATGTCGACGGCGCCGAGCGCGGTCTGCTGGCCGACGACCGTACTGTGGAGAGCAGCGTTCGCTTCACCACTCGAGAACGGCCGTCGCAACGTCAGGACATGGTCGCCGTTGTCCGCCAGCGTTTGATCCACGTCCCAACCGTTCTTCTTCGCTTGTTCGATCCCGAAGGGGTCCGCCGACTGCGACCGAGCGATCTGGTAGAACTGATCGTCCGCGGCCTCTCGCAGCGAGATCGTGCCGCCGCCATCGGTTCGAAAATCGAGGCGCTCGGTGATGTCGGCGTGGCAGCCGGTCAGGGCGAGCAGTACAAAGGCCAAGCCGAACCGACGAGCACCCTGACTCTTGACCGTCACACTTCGCCCCATTCGCGAAGGTTCGGGGATGCACCATCGCCTCCTTGCTTAAACGGGCGAAGCCTCTAGGCGGACGCCGATCTTGGCCCTGCGCGACAATCGGACATTCAGCGAAACACGACCCGCGACAGCCACAGCGCTGCCAGTGCCGGCTTGGGGGCGTCACGCAGCTCGACCTCGACCCGCCAGACGATCTGCGCGCCGCCGCCGTCGACCGGGTGCACGTCCTCGACATGGAACGTGCCGCGCACTTGCGCGCCGGCCGGGACCGGCGAGATGAAGCGGACGCGGTCGAAGCCGTAGTTGAGGCTCATCCGCGCGTTCTCCATGCGAACGCACTGCCCGAGCATCTGCGACAGCAGGCTCAAGGTGAGAAAGCCGTGCGCGATCGTCGTGCCGCCGGGCGCCTCGCGGGCGGCGCGCTCGCGGTCGACGTGGATCCATTGCGGGTCGCCGGTGAGGCGCGCGAACTCGTCGATGCGCGCCTGGTCGATGGTCAGCCAGTCGCTGGTGCCGGCGCACGTGCCGCGCGCGCGCTCGAGATCGGCGAGGCTGGAAAAGACCGTCCGCTCCACCGCTTTCCTTTGCGCGACGAGGAACGCCGCGTCCCGCTTCGCAAGCACGCGTGCATGCAGGCCATCGTGTGTCGCGCCTACGGACCGCCCAAGGACCTCGTGCTGACCGAGGTGCCCGACCCGGTCGCGGGTCCGGGACAGATCGTGATCGACGTGCACGCGGCCGGGGTGAACTTTCCCGACGTGCTGCTCGTGCAAGGGCTCTATCAGGTGAAGCCGCCGCTGCCGTTCAGCCCCGGGGTCGAAGCCGCCGGCGTGGTGTCCGCCGTCGGCGAAGGCGCCGACGGATTCCGACTCGGCGACCGTGTCGCCGGTTCGGTGATGGGCGGGTTCGCCGAACGCGCGCTCATGCACGCGGCGATCGCGATCAAGCTGCCGGACTCCGTCGACTTCGTCACCGCCGCGTCAATGGTCGTCGCGTTCGGAACCGCCTACCACGCATTGGTCGACCGCGCCAAGCTGCGAGCCGGCGAGTGGCTGTACGTCACCGGCGCGGGCGGCGGCGTCGGCCGCGCGGCGGTCGCGCTCGGCAAAGCGATCGGCGCGCGGGTGATCGCGAGCGCGAGCTCGGAGGAGAAGCGCACCGCCGCGCGGCACGCCGGCGCCGACGTCATCGTCGACGCCGGCTCGTCGACGCTGGTCGACGACGTGAAGGGGGCAGGCGCAGACGGGATCGACGTCGCGCTCGACAACGTCGGCGGCGCGCAGTTCGACGCCGCGCTACGCGCGGCGCGCCGCGACGCGCGGATTCTCGTCGTCGGCTTCGCCGGCGGCACGATCCCGCAGATCCCGGCCAACCGCGTCCTGCTCAAAGAGCTCGACGTGCTGGGCGTCTACTGGGGCGATTGGGCGTCGCGCCACCCCGAGCGCGAGCGCGCGAACTTCGCCGCGCTGTTCGAGTTGATCGCGGACGGCAAGCTGCAGCCGCGCGCCGACAAGACGTACGCGTTCGCCGACGCACCGCAGGCCGTCGCCGATCTGCACGAACGCCGGCTGGTCGGCAAAGGCGTCGTGCGCGTCCGCTGACGATGCGCGTGAAGGTCGACGTCGTACTCGATTCAACGGCCGAGCGGCAGTACTCCGACATGTTCGCGCCGATCGACCTCGCGCACGGCATCCCGAACGCGGGTGACGAGATCGTTCTCGACGACGTTGCCTACGTCTGCACCCGCCGGCGCTTCCGCTACGACGCCGCCGGCCGGCTCAACGGCGTCACGATCTACGTGAAGCGCTAGCGGTTACGAGCTCTCCGCGGGGCGGAGCTTGCCGGCGGCGGACTGCAGGTAGTTCTTTTGGCCGAGCGACGCGACGAGACTGATCTGCGTCTCGAGGAAGTCGACGTGCTCTTCGGAGTCGATCAGGATCTTGGCGGCGATCTCGCGGCTGACGTAGTCGTGCTCGCGTTCGAACACCGCGATCGCGGCGGCGGTGTCGTCGCGAGCGGTCATCTCGAGGCGCAGGTCGCTGTCGAGCGCTTCGGGGACGTTCTCGCCGACGCGCAGCTTGCCGAGGTTTTGCAGATTCGGCAGCCCGTCGAGGAACAGGATGCGCTCGACGAGCCGGTCCGCATGGCGCATTTCGCCGAGCGACTCTTCGTAGATCTTGTCACCGAGATCGAGGAAGCCCCAGTTGCGGAACATCCGCGCGTGCAGAAAATACTGGTTGATCGCGGTCAGCTCGTTGAAGAGCATCTTGTTGAGCTGCTCGATGATCGCGGCCGGGGCTTGCATGGACGGGTCAGCCTCCCTCCGCCTGAAGCAGCGGAACCTCCTCGACCTTCGTCGGCAGCCGGCGGTTCCGCTCTCGCACGATCATCTCGGCGATGTCGGGGACGCAACTGCGGCAACGCGCCTCGCAATCGAACGACGAGAACACCTCGTCGACCGTCTCGATCCCGCGCGCCAAGTTGCGCTCGACCTCGCGCTCCCGGAGGGCGTTGCAGAGGCAGACGATCACCGTGGGGACTCCGGCGCCAAGCGACCAGCCCGGCGTGAAATCGCATGCATGAGGATGACCTCAGTTCGCAGTTAGGCTAGCCTAACCTCCCCGAACCGGAGGGCTTTGCCTAAGAAGCGGCGGCTGCCCAAAACCTCTACGGCCTGCCCATAAAATCGAGCGGCTGGCCTTACCGGCGCGGCTTGTCCACCTGACCGGCCCGTTCAAGATATTCGCGTAGAGCGCGCTCCACGATCGCGGAGGGGTTGAACATGCGACCCGAGGTGCGGCCCTGGCCCTCAGCGAGCGCCGCCTGATCGACGGCGCGGATAAGGTCCACAGGGAGCCGGTAGGTCTTGCTTCGCGTCTCCGTCCGGTCGGTCGGCACAACCCCAGCGCCTTCCGGTCGCGGAGGGAGGACGCCGCTATACACAAAAGCACGCGTTTGGTCTTTCGTGAGGTGGTGCGATGAACCAATGCCGGCTCTCGGTCCTTTCCCTGGCCCTGGCCCTGGGGTTCGGCGTTCTCCTGGCCGGATGTGTGGACACGACCGCTAACGAGCCGGACGTTTTCGCCGAGACTCAGGCGCTCAAGCGTTGGGCGGTTGCCTATAACAAGGACCTTGAGGGTCAACTCTTCTCGGGCGGCGTCACGATAGCGCCAGACAACGCCGATTTCAAGATCAACACCAACGCGGGGGCATGGGCAGCGTTGACGCCAGACCAACAAGACCGGGTCTTCAGGAACGCGTTGAACGCCGTAAAGTCGACTTATTGCTTCCAAGACGACCACCGCGGCAAGTTCATCCCAGGATTGGCCGTTCGACTCGTTGATCGCGACGGTGGCCCCGACCTCAGGTATGATGTCACTGGACCAGGACTTACATGTCCCTAGAGCGCTGTCACGACCCGGCGGAAAACGCTCTGAGAGAGCGCCTCTTGTAGGCCCTGTGAATAGTGGATGATTCCTGTTGAGACTTGCGCGCCACGGAGTTGTACGCTTAGGGGTGCGTGGCTTCGCTATTTCTCGCGCCTGGGCGTGTTCCAGTACGGCGACTTGCATTTCGGGCAGACCTTTGGATCTTGTGCCTTCTCGCGCGGGAGCCATTCGTGCTCGCATCGGTCGCAGCGGTACCCGCTGAGCTTCACCTTTGCCATGCCGACAGGCTACACCTAAAAGGAATACACCGTCAATATAACCCCAAAGGGTTGACTCGCGACCTCCCTTCCGGTATACTACCAATAGGTATAGTCGAGGAGGCTCGGGATGGACGCACGGGAGCAGCGCGGTCTGGAGATCGCCGCTACGAAGAGGCTGAGGCAAAAGGGCGACCTGTGGATCGTCCCCTCGCAGGCCGGCAACGGGACGTATGTCGTTGACCCGACCGAGCAACGCGGCGCGACTTGCACCTGCCCCGACTACGAAGCGCGCTCTGCGCGCTGCAAGCACGTCTACGCGGTTGAGTTCACGATACGCCGTGAGACAATCGCTCCGGACGGAACAGTAGTGGCCGAGCAACTCCGCTTGACGTACCGTCAGGAGTGGTCCGCCTACAACGCCGCGCAGGTGAACGAGAAGGAGCGCGTCGCGGTTCTGTTGCGCGACCTGTGCGCGGCAATCGACAGCCCGCTCCAGGCCCGCGGGCGCCCTCGGCTGCCGCTTGCCGACGCAGTCTTTTGTGCGACGATGAAGGTGTACGGGGGCGCGTCCGGCAGACGAACCATGACCGATATGCGCGACTACGCGGCCAAGGGTTACATCGACCGCGCGCCCCACTATAACAGCATTTTCAACGCCCTGGAAAGTCGAGACCTCACGCCAATCCTCAAACGACTTATTGAAGAGAGCGCGGTGCCGCTCGCGTCGCTCGAAACCGACTTCGCGGTCGATTCCTCTGGCTTTTCTACGTCCGAATATCAGCGATGGTTTAGCGCGAAGTACGGGCGCGAAGTGAGCCGTGCCAAGTGGCTCAAAGCCCACATCATGGTCGGCACCAAGACCAATGTTGTCACCAGCGCGGAGATCACCGATAACTACGGACCGAGAGCGCCGGATACATTGCACTTACCGGCCCTCCTGGACGCGACCGTTCGGCGTGGCTTCGGGGTCGAGATGGTGTCCGCCGACAAGGCGTACCTGACGCGCGCCAACCTCATGGCCATCGAGGACGCTCGCGCGTTTCCCCTTATCCCATTCAAGTCGAACTCGGTTCCCAACAACGCGAAACGCGACCGGACCGAGGGGCGTGCGCTCTGGCAGAGGATGTATTTCTTCTACATGTATCGCCGCGAGGAGTTCCTCTCGCACTACCATCAACGGTCGAATATCGAGGCAACCTTCAGCATGATCAAGGCCAAGTTCGGCACGCGCATCCGCTCCAAGTCCCCGGTCGCGCAAGTGAACGAGCTTCTGTGCAAAATCCTTTGCCATAACCTATGCTGCCTTGTCCAATCGTTCTACGAGTTAGGCGTTGAAGCCGAGTTCTGGAAAGCTGGGTGATTGAGTGACAACGTGCATACAGTTAGCTGGTCTTCGATGTCATGAAATGACACCTTGAAAGTCAGCGGGTCAACGTCTTCAATGGGTGCATCTATTTGGCATTGGAAAGAGACATTGTGCAACGGCCCGCTTGACGGGTGCCCTGGAAATGGCTCCAGCGATAGGTGCGGAACTCTGAGGCAACCG